>Ga0208029_1000007_pt1 | contig 538191 bp, 535 predicted proteins | sample MalvireepMed_s12_FD_184242 | JGI IMG/M metagenome (GOLD analysis project Ga0208029, IMG submission 184242) | Marine viral communities from the Global Malaspina Expedition - Malaspina viral metaG DeepMed_s12 (SPAdes) (version 2) | ecosystem: Environmental > Aquatic > Marine > Oceanic | place... | reverse complement strand
ACAGTTTATGTCTGGCGGCCATAGCGGTGTGGCACCACCTGAATCCTTTCCGAACTCAGAAGTGAAACACACCAGCGCCGATGGTAGTGTGGGGTCTCCCCATGCGAGAGTAGGTCACCGCCAGACTTTTATTCTAAGAAGCCCTCAGCTTACGCTGGGGGCTTTTTTTATGTCCGAAACAAAATTCAGTAGCCTGACGTTCACGTCAGGTGAGTCGATTCCCCCCCGACCAGCTTGAAGCCTAAATCATACCAACCTACCATTTATTCATCCCTTCCTGATTAATAAACTAACCTTTGTTTCTATTTTTTAGAAAATAAACGGCGATATTTACTGATATTCATTTCATATAATTGGACTAAGATACTATTTGTACGAACGAAAGAGATGAAAGCAATGTTTAGAAATACACAGACAGGCTACGGTGCCATTACCATCGTTATTCATTGGTTAACGGCTCTGATGGTTATCGGGCTTTTCGCCCTTGGCTGGTGGATGCTCACTCTAACCTATTATGACGAGTGGTATCGATTGGGGCCTTGGTGGCATAAGTCCTTCGGTATCGTATTACTTGCTTTAACTGTTCTGCGAGTCATCTGGACTTTATTGAATACTAAGCCTAAACCTTTAGGCAGCAGGTTGGAACGTGTTGGTGCTAAGGCAGGCCATTTGTTGCTTTATGTACTGTTATTTACGGTCATGATCAGCGGTTTTTTAATATCCACCGCAGACGGCAGTTCTATCAGCGTTTTTGATTGGTTTTCGGTGCCTGCTGTGATTACCGATTTACCAAAACAAGAAGACATTGCCGGTGAAGTGCATTGGTATTCCGCGTTGGCGTTAGTGATTTTAGCCGGCGGTCATGGTTTAGCGGCAATGAAACACCACTTTATTAATAAAGACAGCACACTAATTCGAATGTTTGGAAAAACTAAGAGGAAATAATTATGAAAAAGACATTAATTGCAGCCGCTGTGGCGGGTAGTGCATTATTTACTTCGGCAGCTATGGCAGAAGATTATAAAATTGATATTGAGGGTCAACACGCCTTTATTCAATTTAAAATCAGTCATTTAGGTTATAGTTGGTTATATGGTCGTTTTAATGATTTTGAAGGGTCTTTTAGTTACGACGAAGATGCCCCTGAAAATGCGTCAGTGAACGTAACCATCGATACTTCCAGCGTTGATACAAACCATGCTGAGCGTGACAAGCATTTACGTGGAGACGACTTCTTAAGCGTATCTGATCATCCGACGGCGACATTTAAAAGCACCAAATACGTACCGGATGAAGACGATAAAGAGGAAGGTACTCTGCATGGTGAATTCACGCTTAACGGTGTTACCAAAGAAATCGCTATCGATGTTGAGCATATCGGAACTCAAAGGTGTTAATTACGTCTTTAGCATTGTATGAGTCAGCCTTTCCTGTATGGTGGAATCATCAGTATTACTCAAAGACTAAAATGTATGATTAAGTTAGGTACTAAAGGTTCAAGCGGACACTACCTTTATTTATATGATGACAACACTCCAATTTTGTTGCCGTGTTTATTTGCTCGATTTACACAAGTAGCAGGTTACAAAATAAAGAGCGAAAGTATTTTTGAGCCCGCGACAAGCAAGGTTACAGTCCGTCTGGAAGAAGTAGAGATAGGAACTGAAACCGGATATTTAATATGTAATAGAATTGGTAAATTTCTGGAGTGGGTTGAGGACTATCAAAAAATTACCGGAGTTTCTCTTGATACACACAGCGCCTTGCCAGAAGACGTTCTGAATGAATTTATAAATGATTATTTAATCGATGAGTCAGGAAAAAGCTTTGAGGCAGTAAACAAATATGTAGACGCGCTTAACTCCTACTACTCCTTTCTGACGCGTTTTTTTAATTCTAAACCGCGACGAATTGGTATCTACCCAGAATATCGCGCTATGGCGCGAAGCAACTCCTCGTCGAAAAACGGAATTAAGTATTTACTCCCATCCTCGCGGGAACTATTTTACTCAAACGCCAGCTCATTGCTCCAAGAGATCGTACTCAGAAATGGCGGAGAGCTTGGATGCAGAACTTCTGAAAATCAAGGTTTTCTGTTAAGTGATTTTAAAGCCGGAAACGTAAAGTATGATGGAATTCTCACCTTATTTAACAAGCTTGATAAAAATCCAAACCAGGAAGAGTTTGAGTACCATTTGAGTTCGTTATGGACTAAGTATGGACGATCAAGAACTCTTTACCTTCCCTGCTACCTCCTTAAATTGATGAGAAAATATTATATCCAAGAGCGACCTGCGTCAAATTCAGATCATCTGTTCGTGTCGAATTCCGATCAGAATCGAGGCAAGCCAATTTCAAAATCTTACGGCAGCCGCTCAATGGCTGAAGTAAGAATAATCGTAAAGAAAAAAATTGAGGCAACGCCCTCTTTATACAAGAGCATTCAAGAAATCCAGCCTTGCCATACCTACCATGTTTTACGCCACAGTTTTGGAACAGATCTTTTTTATAACATGTGTCAAGGCGAGAACAAATCGTTTGAATCCATCACCACAGAGTCGTCGATATATCTTGAGACGGCAAGACGCATGGGACATAAAGTAGATCACGCCCATTCAAGTGACGTCACTAAAAGATACATTCATGCCTGCGGCTATCGCCAAGCGCTAGAAAAAGGGATTGCCAATGGATTATAAAAGTGGAGGCACAGCGAAGGCTGTAATCACCGATAGCACCTCACAACTTATGGAACAAATGCAAAGGGAGTTTGAACGAGGATGCTCGGTAGCAGTAATGCCTCGCAACCATAGCACTACTGCACTTATAGTTCCTAAAGTAGGCCACCTACCTCAACGCCACCTAGTTTTTACCGATACTCAGAACGAGACGAAGGCATTGCTATACCGCATGATAGTGGCAGCATACAACTATGCTTTTACCGACAGGTTTGCTCCTAAGTCATCGCGAGAAACGCTCAACTCCACAGTGGCTCCGTTCGTAGAATATTTAAATGAAATTGAGATACAAAATAAATACGAATTATTGAAAAATTATGAAGCCTATCGGTTTGATGTAAAAGGCAATCACGGTGGTTTCAGTGCCTTGACTCCTCTTAAAACCATTTTTACCTATTCGTTTCAAGATGAAAGTTTTGTTGCGCAATTATCAACGGAAGACATGCAGTTCTTGAATGCACTGCGTGACACCAAGAAAAGTCCTAATATCAATAAGAAACAAATTTCTTTGTCCAGCTACTTTGGAGCACTTCCTTGGCTGAGGGATGAAAATGTTGGAATTGGTGCTGACCTCTATAATTTCTTTGCTTCTCCAAAGTTGACTGTTAACTCGTTAAAATGCCTATCAGCAACAGTTATATTAGAGTTTTACGAAGCTAAGTGTCAGCTAAAGACGTTTCTCAAAGCCAATGATGATTTAGCTCCTTTCATCCAAAAATCTATAGATCACGGTAAGAGCAAAAAAGGGACAAGAAGTGCTCGTCGGGTCGCTCGTCAAAATGCTATTACCCAAATAATGCACGCCATTTTATCGACCTATCATGAGTTAGATTTTCCTTCTCCGTCACTAGAAAAAGCAATCTCGCTGTTACTGTGTTCAGTTTCCACTACCACCTACGTTGATAAGGTGCAGGACGTACTCAAGAGTAAAGACGCATTTGAAAAGATTCTGTGTAATAAAAGCAGCTATGGTGGTGGTGGCTGCTCATTAGACAGAGGACATAGAGTGTTTTCCGCAGAACTCGACACACCAATGCTGTCAATGGAAGTACTTCTCGCATTGACCGAGAAGGATGATATGCCCATCACCACGGTTGAAAAACTAATGTTCAGTTGGTTGATGGCATGCTTGACCGTTCAGCCGAGTGATATAGAAAAGTTAACCCAAAGTAACTTCCGATATTTTAAGGTTGGAGGAAGAATCACTGATATTGAGTGTGAATATTTTAAAGGCCGCGCTAACTCAGTTCATGCTACTCGCTCTCTATCCGTCAAAAGAGCAGACGGAAAAGCACTTCTTGTTTATTTAAATCAAAACCCCGGCAACAATATTGCTGCTCATCAAGGCAATAGTCCCAGTATTTCTTCGGGGTGTTTAGCGGTAGCGGGATCATTAGTGAATGTGATGAACTTGCCGTTTATGAGTGACGCTTTACAAGCGACTCATCAGCACTTTGGTAATGTGCCAAACATTATGCCGAAGGCTATCACCTCACTTATCCGAAACGGGTTAAGCGTATCAAAATGCGACTATAGAATGACGTTAGAGCAAAAGCAAAAGCTAATGGACAAATCGGACACAGCTTGCGCAAGCAGTATATTTGGTCTTAAAGCCATAAAAAACTCAGCCGTACATGCGTATAGCGATCCCTATACGCTACACTATTTGATAAACCGTAATTCTCACACTAATAAAACCGAGAAAGAGCACTACCTTAATGCCGACAATGAAACATGGATGAACGCATCGGGCCGTATAACCCGAAGCGTTATGCATGACCTTATCAATAACGTCTTTGATTTGAATTTTTCGGATTTGGCCGAGAAAGAGCAAAAAAACGCAGAGATAAAGTTTAATAATGAGTTTGAATCAATCACAAACATTATCAGCTATAAGACTGAAGAAATGCTGTCCCGCATGAAGATAGTGACCGAGCAAACCAAAGGAAGCATTAATGAAGTCGGCATATTATCCCAATCTATCGCTTCCACAGCGCAGTTTGCTCCTATTTATGTACTCGATAGCCCTTCCACCGTATGCAAAATGTACAACTACTTGCACGAATTTGAAAAAAACTACAAGCGATTATTAGGCCAAAACCCTCACCACCTATACCAGAGCGCGATGCCAACGGCAGAGTGGATCCAGCAGGTATTAGCTTCTGAAAGTTTGAGTCGTGAATCTAAAAATCAAGGTAAGGCGCTGTTCGAAAAAATGCATCTTTCTGGGGTGTCTATGCAAGTCTTTCACTCACTTTAAACGAAATGGAGTTTGGTAGGATGAACACTAGGCCAAAAAGACAGCCTCTGTCTCCACTCGATAAGTTTTGGAATGAACAAAGCCAAAAGCTTAACGCTAATGATGGTTTTCGGGATGATTTAGGCAGTTTATTTGATGATGAACTTACTTTTAGAACCACAAGACTTAATACTGAAGCAAATACGCTGCTCGACTTCTCAGTGTTCGACTTACAACACATCAAGCTTGAGAAAGTTGCAACGCTGACATTAGGCGACCAATCTTTTGAACTGACACTGAAAGAGTACGTAAAACTTGCGGTGATATGCTCAATTACCGATAAATCAGTTAGATATGCGCGAGCAGCCTACTCAATGATGATGCACATAGCGGCGTTCTTAAATGAGCAAGGCGTTAACAGCTTGGACGCAGATAATCTTGAGGCCTTTCATATCTTTTTTTTAACGCAAACTGTCTCTAATAAGGGGCTATCAACACGCCTTTCGGCACCCGCTTGTAGGGAGAGCTATGGCAATGCTGCTCTTCATAGAATGAAAGATGATCTTCGGTCGATAGGCGTACAAGGTATGATCAGCCCACAAATATCAAGAAATAGAGTGGAGTCATCGCTCGACAACGTTTGCCGGAGCGTTATGGGAATGTCTCGACTTGAGTATGCAAAGGGCGGTAGCTTTAATGCTTTGACGCTCGATATGGGGCAGTATTACGTTGATCATCTAAAGCGCGTATATGAAGAGGGCTATTTATATACTCTTTTATGTCGATCAGTAATTCGTGATGTTACTGCGGAAAATGAATTCCCTCGTAATTCTTCCCCCTTGCTTAACTTCCTCACAGACACTATTAGAGGGAGTTTTAAACCCAGTGCGTCAACCCCGAGTAAAAATAAGCTTAAGAAAGAGTTAAGGGCTCGTTTGTATAAAAAGTATCAAGAACATCATGAAAAGGTTTTATCTCTGAAAGAGGACAATATCTGTGAGGTAGTGCGTCAGTTGGGTTTAGATATGCGATTTGATGCCGTCGAAATTATTCGAGTACTGATGTTGCAAAAATTCTATTCTTTTAGTGCATGTAAGACAGCGGACGATATTTGGCAAGGCTATTTGATGTCACTGAAGAAGACTGAAACACAGACGACGTATGCTAGGTATAGTAGAGCAAAAGATGTTTATTCGCTGATGTCTAAAGTGTTAACGCCACAGCGTTTAGACAAAGATGCGTTTCTTTCATCATTGAGTACATGGTCGAAAGACTTAGTGGATGGAACGTATGTTGACTTTAAACATCAGTTGTCCCGTATATGCAGGGCTATGACCACTTTAGTAGTGGCTTACTTGGGTTATAGAGAAAGTGAATTTGGGTTTCCACTGAGCGCCATCCAAGCACATCCAAACTTGGATGTACTAGATAATTCTCATGTGCCATTTCGCTTTAAGGTAAAGTGGCTCGTTCCTAAAACTAATAAAACCGTGAAAATAGAGCGCGAAATTACTTCACAATGTTACCAATTAGCTGCTCAGCTTAACGATGTGTTTCAACCTGGTAATAATGAACCGTGTTTGTACGAAGATTTCAGAGCAGATCGATCTGCTGAACCGGCGTCTGAAAAGTACATACCGAGAACTGTGATGGCTAACTGGGAACACTTTGTTAAAAGGTATCAACCCTTCGTGGATATTCGTGAGCTTCAGCGGTTATCAGAAGTTAGTGATAAAGAACGCACCGATGCGCAGAAAGCTAGCCTATCAAGTTTACACTCTAAGTACGACTTGAGCAGCGCGCGTGTGCAAAATTTGTTGCAAGCAAGCGAAGAGGTAATACGCGACTTACCTAAAATAATGTGCACAACTGTTTACAACCCCAGAGCTAACAAGAAATTTAAAAAATCATTAGAAGAATATCAAAAAACGGGCGACATAAAGGACCCACTTCATAGACATGTTGTGAAAAATTTTTTGTCACCCGAAACCCAACAGTGGCTGCTATCCGGTGAGGGAGTTTTAGACCAAAAATCGATGCTTGATATTGGCCGGGAGTTTATGCAGGACGTGAGATACCCGATCCCCCACGCTTTGCGCCACATATGGGCTGAGGCGGTGCTGTTACGCTACCAGGGGGATGTAGGTGCAGTCATTCGCCATCAATTTTGTCACCTAGACGACTCGTTTTTTATGGCGTATTTGCGGGACAAAGAGAACAAAGGGTTAATGCAAGCCGCGCGGATTAATGTGATTAACACTCTTGTTAGTACGCTGATGAGAGATACTGAACACGCTGGTCATGGTTATCTCGGCGGTTTTTCTCGCTTTGTGAAAAAAGCGGTTTCATTAACGCATGCAATCACACCTAATGATGTGCGTCTACTAAAAGATCGTATTACGGGACGTGTGATTTCATTACAACCATCTCGGTTTGCGATGTGCGTGCCGCGTGAAGGCAGTGAAGCGCGAGCTAAATGCGCTGACATGGGCGATATCAATCCACAAAACGCTCGACCAGAGTTTTGCTTAGGCTGCATACATTCTGTCATTACAAGTGGCAACATCCAAGGCATTTGGGCAACAGTTCAACCGTTTGTAAAGGACTGTCTGAACGAGGAAGTTATGGGCTTTATGGTTCAATCCCATTTACCCACGTTGCGCTCTGCGTATAAGCGTATTAATGAATTGTCGCCTAACGCTAACGATAGCGTAAATAAGGTTCTGGCTTTTATACAGAAAGCCATTGCCAATGTAGAAAACAAACTGAAAGAAGAGCAAGCTTTGTATGCGTGACGAAAATTTAGATGATTTACTTTCGGATGATTTCTTAGACTCTTTAGGTGATGAACCTAAAGACGAGTCTACCAGAGAGACTATTATACCTGATTGGGTACCTTGTGACGAAGGCTCCACTACATATAAGTCATGGAAGGCTATTTGTGACCTCAAAGCTGAAAAATCGAAGGCTATTAAAAATTACAAAAAGCCTAAAGATCAGACAACAAAGAAAAGTTTATACGAGATTAATCGCTCTGAGGTGGCTCGCGTAGTTGGCAAAGCAGCAAACAATATTTTTTATGGCACTGGTAGAGCTAAAAATGACTTAAAGCTATTTCTTGATGAGAAAAACAGGGAATTGCTCGCATTGTTTGATAAACAGCAAGAAGCATTAGGGGATGCTCAACCGCAAAAATCAACGGGCATCCGCGCTAAGAAAAAAGAGGAAATCGTTAAGCATTACCAAGAGCTAAACGAGCATTACAAAAATTTGCAACGCACTACTGCTATGGAAATGCTAGACGCATCAATATCGCGCTTACCGCTAGATTTACAGAGTTTTCTCAAGGCGAAGAAAAAAGTGAGTCCAAGAATTGCGACAATCACTGGAACCAAAGGTCACAATTAAGACGTCCGAGCAAATATATTGGATTAACTATAAACCGACGGTTAGTTTCTCTTGATCAGCTCAAGCTTCCTTAAAAGCTAGGTTACCGTATAAGGTCAAAAAGCCCACTTTCTGATTTTCGCTCAATGCTGGCCTTCCATGAGTTGCTGTTGCGCGAGTTAAACGTCTCAATTAAGCTTAATCTGTAGTAGCAGGAAAAATCCCAAACTTATATTTGGCTACCAGGGGGGTCATTTCTTCTCTGGCGGCAACATCAGCGATAGGGCATTACTGAATGGAACACAGTAAACAGGATATTGAATTATCGGCTAAAGTAAAAGAAGCTAGCGAGTTCGCGCGACAGAAGAAGTTTGATAAGGCTATCGGAATATTAGATTCTTTGATTGATGACTTGTCAAATTACAACCTAGATCATTCTGCCATATGTGTGAAAATTATACCTTATTTTCAAAAAGCAGGACGCTTTTCTGAATTAGAAACTTATATTTCAAGTAAGCTTATCCCTGTGGCTGTTGCTGTTCGTAAAAAAGCATTTTCGCACCAAAACAACATGATCCAAGATGCTTATTGCTACCTTTTACTCTCAGAGATATTTGATAAAGTCCGGTTATGCGCCAAGAGGGAAAAAGTTGCTGATCTCGAAGCTCTTTACAGCAAGAAGTCGGACGAGCAGTATGAGTTGTATCTAAGCTCTCTAGAGAAGGGTGAGACAATACAAGGTGAAGAGTCAGAAAAAGAACTTAAAAGAATTTTTGGGAGCGACAAATCTAAGTGGCCTGATTTGTTGAAATAGTATCAGTTAAATTTTCAGAATTTACATTGCATTAACTTAGCTTTGAGCAGAGAAAAGACTAGATTGCAGCCGAGCGTCCGATACTCGCTCATAAGCGTCCTTAAATTCATTTTCGTTGAAGTCGTTGGTGCGGTCTTTCAAGGTTCGTAAGCCAAAACAGAAGAAGGAACTCACTAAATGACTCTTCAAAGATATATGGATCTGCCTAAACTGGTTAGTTTATTGCAAGATAAATCTATTTACTTATCTAAGATGGCCGAATTTGACGACGCACTAGAAGGTGGTTTAACAGTCGCGGATTTTTTCAACGTCTCTAATGCTCCGGCTAATTTGGATAATGCAATCAGTGGCTTCTTACCAGCAATAAATGAAGATTCTAATGAGAGGCAAGAAAGGCTGCATAAGGCCAAGGATACTGATAGTAAACTTCGTAAGAGGACGTTCCAAACGCCATTTGGTAGATATCCCTGTGATGATGTCGAAAAGATATTTCCAGCTTGTAAGCAATGGCTTTACGTTAATTGTTGGCATCAATCGTCACATGAATGTTCTGCAATGTGGAAGCTATATGGTAATGATAAGAACTCAGTTTGCATTTTCACCACGACAGAAAAATTAAAGAATTCTATTTCTTCCTGTAAGTCATTTAACAAAATCGAGTTTTATGAGGTAAATTACATTAGCCATATTGATGAAATCTTTCCTGAAGAGGCGATATCCCCCTTTATTTCAAAGTCAAAACCATATTCATTTGAGAAAGAATTTAGAATTGTGGCTTGGGACTCTAACGTAAATTTGTCTAAGCATGACGTGAGCAATGAGGCTGGTATCCTTGTGCGTATCGATCCCGAAACATTAATAGAGAAGCTAGTTGTATCACCCCACTCCGATCCTTGGTTTAAGAGCTTGGTTAAAAATCTATGTGATAAGTTTGGTCTGGAGGTTAATGTGGCTGACTCTGAAATAAGAACAGAGGCGCTCGAAAACATATTTGATGTCATGGTTTATTATGAGACAAATAATTCCAAATGACGATACCACGGTAGGTCGTTGAGCGACTGCAACTAACGCGGTACCAGAAACTTAGTCCGATTGAACTCACGGCTAATAAGGGACACGTAATGGTCTCTGAAAATAAATTCGAAAACAAACAGTTTTGGGTTGCGTTTCAGGAAAAGGAGTACGTTGGCTAAAATCAAGCCTTACCTGATTTCTCTATCCTCAATCGTTGCACGAAAGAATATCCTCGATTGATGTTAATAAAACGTTCTCGCTTATCTGAGCGTGAGGTTGAACCGGTGGAAAATGATGCCTTCTGTACTGATAGATCAAAATATTATTAGTTACGGCGATATAATGGATTGTGTCAAGGACAAAGATGTTCTTGGGTTCATTAGGAAAAAACCTGTCGGAGAGGAAGGAAGTTGGCTAAGAGAGGAATTTAACTGCCTCCCAACAGTCTCTAAGTTGGCCCACGATAATAAAATCAAATTACACAGATACTCTGAGCTGGATTTTGAAAATTGGAAAAATTCGGGTTCTGGCTCCCATAAGTTAGGTGCTCTGTTCTCTACTGAAGATATGGACTTAGTTAGACCGGCTATCGAAAGATCGTATTTCTTCTCAAGTGAGTTATCAGATTATATAACTAGGGAAAGTGTTTTAGAGTTTTGCAGGTGGCTTAATAAAGAACAGGCTGAAAAAGCTATTCTAAATTTTTGTGAATCAAATGGGATACCTGAAAAACGTATAGGTGTACCAAGGGAAATTTCCTGGTATCAAAATTTATGCAATAAACTGCAGAAAGAAGAGCAGTTTATCGACGCGTTTCATTTATGGACCGGAGAAAAAAACAATATTGATTACTTTCTGACTTGCGACAGAAAGTTTGTATATGCCATAAACAAAAATTATGGAAGGTGTTTACCTATACTGCCTAGTCAATTATTGAAAATACTTAATATCTCCACCTTAGAGCCATTTGAATTTAAACAAAACACTTTTTACAATATTGATGGGCGCGCCATGTGGGGCTTAATTTAATGCTTGTAAGCTATCAATTGAAGAGACTAGAAGTCGGCTGCCAACTATATGTCCGGACCAAGTGTGGTAAAGCTTTTTGTGAGACCCCAGCTTCCGCTTTTTGCACAACGCGGCGGTCGTCATTGGCTTGCATACTTTCAGTGTTATTGATTGGAACCTGTAACATAGGTGGTATGCGGGACTTGAATAGCCACAAATTGTATGAGTACTAACGTCAATGAATGGGGTCATACAAAAAATTACTGTATGAGTGAAGGTTTTATTTTCTAATGCGTTTGGAGATAGCAATATATTTGGCTCGCTTAATCATCCGATCAGCGTCATACATATTTCTACTACAGATATTATTGTGGCAGCATCAGAAGCGCATGATAGCGGTCTTTGCGCTGCGCCAGATCATGTTAAAAGAGCATTTGCCCGTGATTTACTTAACTTGACTCTTGCGGCGCCTGAAGTAAATCGTTGCGGCCCTGGCGGAAAATGCGGCAAAGATGCAGCCGAGTGGATACCTCCCAAAAACCAATGCTGGTTTAATTATCGCGTTCTTAAAGTAAAGCAGAAATACAATTTGAGTGCTGATAGGGCTGAAGTAGAGTCGCTCGACTCGATTTTAAGGCAGTGCAAAAGTGTCGATATGATTATTTATGAGGACACTTCTGAACCAGAACCAGAAACTTCTACGCCTTCTGGTACCGGTGATGCGCTTAGTCGATACGATGATAATAACAACGGTCGCATTACATGCGCTGAGGCTCGCAACCACGGTATTGCACCTGTCTCCAGTAACCATCCTGCTTACCCTTATATGTACGATGCAGATGGTGACGGTACGGTTTGTGAATAGCACGTGATAAAGTTAATGATTGACAATGGGAGTATAAGCCATGCTTAGAAAACCTAGACTTAAAGATTCACTTTGGGTGCTCCCTATTGCTTTGATTATTTCAGCTTTTCTACACCAACACGGCGTAGGAGCTCAATGGTCGTTTCTTAATTTTGTAATGCCTCATGCGGTTTTCTCTGTTCTTGCTTATTTCGGTACTTTCTGGCTGGTTTCTTCCGTAGCAAAGCGACTGAGAAACAGAAAGCCAAATGATTGTGGTACATACTACTTAGGTGAAGGGTTCGGAAAAGGGCAAAGGCTAGTAACACCTGCTGCTTTTGGACCAGACATCAATGGGAAAATATATCGTTTCTTTCGTCTCGTTGATGAAGGTGAACATAAGGGTAAGTATTATCCCACCCTAGTCACCCGCTTAGGTCCTACCTCTGAAGAAGTTAAACGTTCTGAAGCCAAAGATATTTTGGAATCAGGCTTTGAGATATACGCAATGAACAGCTCAAAAGACGCATTTGAAACATATCAGCTACCAGAAGAATTTTTGACGAGGCAATAAACATGAAAGAGTCAACAATGAGTTATATGAAGCTTGCTTTTAATGACTTCACTCTATGGTCATTGATTGCTTTCATGGTGTTCAGTGCCTCCGGGGTGTATATGGGGTGGTCTATTTTAGGCGTAACGCTCTTTTTGGGAGGGGTGTTTATTTATTGCCTAGCTGCTTACAGACTTCACACCATCTTCCAACTTTACAAAAGCAGCCGTAAATTTGAATCCAACAGGATTATCAAAAGTTCAATCTTCTATTCAGCGTTATTCGTTGCTCCATTGTTGCTGCTTTCCCCATATTTTGTTCTAGAGAAGCCGATTCTCGGCGAACCTGGCGAGTTATCGTTAAACTCTAAAACTCATAAGCAGATAGAACAAAATAAGGTGAAAATTGAAGAATTAAAAGATCAGCTGAATGAATATCAGAAAAGTAGAAAACAAGAAGGTCATTGAAGCATGTTAGATATAGTTACTATCGCCATGTGGTCGCTTTCACTTGCTGTTGGCGTAACCCTATTTAAACGCTGGAGAAGCTCTGGTTCGAAACATCTTATGCTGGCCGTAGTTAGCTTACTATTCATCTGGGGCATATCAGCATGCTTTTTTTGGTTGCTCGGATTTCAATTAAAGGCAGGTATTGCGCAAGAAAATCAATTTGGAAACCAGTGGTGGCTATCAGCATTAACGCTCATGTTAACTATCATGAGCGATTCGGTTTTCAAGCCGAAACAACAAGGTAGTTTGTATGACTCAAGAGGAAATTGACTATTACACCGTGTTAGCAAATATGCAGGCAGTTGCGGCTGGCGGTTTTGCAGGAGGGTTTACGTGGGTTGCTCCATATATTGTCATGATCCCAATACTTGGCCTTCCAATTGATGTTATAGCCTTGCCTGGAACTTTACACGCTGTGTCATTCGTGGCTGGTATGTCAGTAGGTTTTTTTGTGGGTAACTACATCCACAAACTGTTATTAAACAGAATTGAAAAAGCGAATCGTTCATAGAGTTATGGACGTTTTGATTAAATACCTGATTCGCCCCACTTACAGCTGGTTTCTTGATGGCCATCTCTGATCCAAAATAGGAAAAGAGCTTCATTTACGGCTAGTTTTCTACCCAAGGGTTAGATCTCTATGGAACCCAAGGTTTTTATTATTTAACCCTTAAAACATCAAGTCACGTAAATACAGGAGATTTATGACAACCTTAACCAGTATTGAGCTATCGCTAGTCGGCATTCAAATAAATGGCAAAAAGATGTCTTCGGCCGTCTTTGCTCAAATTCCGTTTGTTGACTTCTATACTCACATTGAGGGTGCTTTTGATTTGAATGTATACCCTGACGAAATAGGTTATGAAGTGATTTGCAGGGTCAACAAAATGGCCGCAGTAAAGTCTTATAGAGAAAAAGTGAAACTTGACGAGCCGAACTACATGCGGAGAGATAGAGTGGACATCGACAATCGAGTTAACGCTTTTTTTGAAAATGTAGAATACCTTGTACTCTGGCAGACAAATGACGGTCAGCTTGCACTCCACAGGCAGTACAAGGATATCGTTACTGTTCCACGTCAATTGTCCTATTTGAAGGATCCCGATTTAAAGGACGAATGGTCAGAGGTTTTTCATGAATTCGAGAATATAGCTCAAGACAAGCCAGTAGCGTTAATCGGGGCATGAATTATTTCACTTACTAACCTCGCCCGGGCGGAATAAATATGACCGACGATGCAATGTTTAAAAAGTCAGTTCACTTTGAATGGGTCATTGAGCACGTAGATATATATGACGATATTCAGGAACATGACTTTAATAACAACCTTTCAGACGCCTTATTTAGAGCAACGCTTGACGCGGTATTGTCCGGAAAGGAATACCATGAAGGACTTACTCCTAGATTAGCTCTGATCCGCGATTACGGTAGTGAAGCGGAAGGCTTAATCAATCGCGCCTATGCTTATGCGTACAAATCCGATAACGGTGCTTTTGTAATGCCTGCTGAAACAGACTTAGGGCATAAAGTCCCCGAACGATTCAAAACTCAATTACTACGTGCACAAGAGCGATGAACTAACACCCCTCACCTCTCAAAGAAAGGTCTAAAGGTAACATGGAAGATGAATTCGATATTACGCTGGAAGATTACCTTAGTTGCCATTGGGATCACTCCCCTCTCGATGGCCAGGATATTTGTTACGACTCCCTTGTTCGTAGTCTCCAGGAAGCACATGCCGAGACCAGCCAGAATAATCAGCGAAAAGTTTTAGCGCTGTTGATACAACTTGCTGACTTTATATTTACGCCGGAAGAAGGTACAAACCCATTTAAACCGTCATGGCGCCACTATGAAGAAGGCGTCCGCTCTGTTTTGCCAAAGGATATTGGCCCCCAAACGATCGAGGTGTTAGCTTCAATTCTTACCCACCTTGAGGATTCGTTATTAAAAGCCAGGTTAGCAGATGTCGTTTGGTTGGCCGGCAGAGACCGCCACTACGCAAAAATTGCAATCGAAGCGTACTGCGATCCCTCGAACATAGAAAATATGTCTGAATACACGTTTAAAGATAATTTTATGCGAGCCTTTGTGCTTGGGCATCAATTAAAATTATCCGATACAACCAGAAGCATAGCTGAGACGGTTGTTACGTTATTAGATACCTACAAAGAAAAGTTGCCGGAACAAATCCTATTACTGGCAGAAATGCTGCATCGCAACAATTTTGACGATCTTAACCTTACAGAGCCTCTGCTCAGAAAGTTTCAAGCTACCATTGAGGAAATGGGGCTTAATTTGAGAGACCAGCATCGTTATTCACTTGCACAGAGAGCATTCGCTTTGGCCTCGAGTAGAGCTTTGAGGTCAAAAGATGCGGAGAGTAGCAACCGTTTAAAAGCTTATGAAGGCACGAGTTATTACAAATTAGCTCAGCAGTGTGAGTCGTCACGCCCATACGAAGCCCATTTATACGCAACTAAAGCCCTGGCGACTCTGCGGCAAGTGCAGCGTGACTTTCGCAAGCCGCATTCGGTGGACGAGCTAATCGCCGAAGTGCGCCGGGCGCTGCCGAGATATGGCAAGAAAATGAGTGAAAGCATGAGCTCGAACTTTTCGGCGGAGCCTGTAAAAATATCTGAACTGACAGATGATACTTTGAAACGTGTTATTGGAACGCCCACTGCAGAATCCGCAGTGAGCAAACTCGCCTACCTTGCGCCTACCAATCTCTTTTTCTCCACTATGGAAGAGGAGCAGAAAAGACCACCAAGTTTCTTTTCTGCTTTTTTTAGCGAGACAATGCATTTAGGTGCCGAAGGTCAGGTTTTAGCTAAAGGGAAAGATTCGGGTAGTGTCGCCATGCAGACCTTTGAGGCAATCTCGCAACTTTACATGAGAGGCTGTGTACTACCGGCAATGGAGCAAATTGATTTAGAGCACAATGTCGACATCGAACTTTTCGAAGGCCTGTGCAAGCAGTCGCCTGTCATACCTGATCAGCAAAGTCGTGTAGTAGCTCATGGTTTGTACTTAGGATGGTGTCGTGATTTAACGTCAGCAATATACATTCTAGCTCCACATCTGGAGAATATGATGCGCCGTTTACTTAAAGACGCCGGCGCCTTAACTACTCACGATGGGAATGATGCCGTTTCGCGTGAACACGGGTTGGGTACACTGCTTCAAACACCTGAATGTGAGTCCATACTCGGGAAAGAATTTACTAAAGAGCTGCAAGTCATTTTTACCGATGTAATTGGTTATAACATTCGTAACCATGTTGCACATGGACTTATGGCAGATAATGCCGGCCAAAGTCTTATAGGTTTGCACGCCTGGTGGATAACGCTTCGGTTTATTTTCGATGGGTTGTACGGAAAAATTCAGACGTCTGGCGCCCAATAGTTAATAGAAAGTCCCGGGAACGTTATGCCCGGGCTCCACCACTGAACCCCTATTCGTCTTCAACCTCAATGAAGTGCAACCTAAAGGCAAGTTCCCCACGTTCGTTTGGCTCTTCCTCAAAATAGAAGCCATGCTTCTTATAAAACTGATGAAGTAGGCGATCATCTTTATCAGCCAGTCCACAGACCTCCGTAACACCTTTCAACTCTGCTAAACGAAGCATCATGTCCAATAGGTCGCTACCAATGCCGTATTGGCGCTGCTCTTCAATTACGAATAGGTCATCAATGTGCATTACTCCGTTTTCAATAGTCCAGTTTAAATACCCGAATCTAGCTGCAGGGGTCTTGCCCCCAAAAGACTTTGCATTTAAACGACCGCGATTTTTCTCAGAGTGTTCATCATTTTCGACGGTATACTGCATGATTTAGTTAGCCCCATTGTTCAATGCGTTAGCTACAAAGGTTAATTATCCCTTTGCCCTGATAATTATCTCAAAAATAATATGTACTGTTAAGCAGTTAGAACTCGTATTTCCTATCTGCTGCAGCTTTTCGCGAAACCCAATAGCCTACAAGGGTTTTATTTAGTCAGATGCGATCTTTGTCCGGGCTGTTGTCGCATAAGCTGTCGTCTAATAAATCCTCAACGACACCTAGATTAAGTTATTATAATGTGTGAATATAATAAACAATTACGTTTTTGAGGGTGCCGGAGAAATCTGCTCATGACCAAAATTACACTTATAGCAATCATGGCCATCACATCGTTAGTTGCATGCAGAAGCGAGCCAGAGCCAGATGTTGTGATTGAGTATACCCACGTTGACATAGCCAACAAATTACCAGGTGTTGAGTCTCTCCCGTTAAACAGAACGATTCCAAACAAAGACCGCTGCGTCTCGAAGAGTCAGCTAGGTCGAGTCGCGATTGCGAGTAACGGTACAAAGTACGTTTGTATGGGCAGTGGCTGGCGCATATTAGAACCGGGAGTCAATAATATCCCGGGTAAAGCATAACCAAAGCGAGAAGAGTGCACACGCATGTTTCATGTCAAAGCTGCATCATTTTACGAATATAGCTCAGACCTTCCGCCTGTAAACGGTATTCGTCAGGCTATTGACGACAATCTCATAGAGGAAATTGGTTCCAAGTCTGCCATGAACGTTGGGTTTACACAGCAACCCGGCGCTCCGCTTCCTTTAGAAGAAGACTTCCAGCTTTCAATGCTCGTAAAGGACCACTGTCTGTGTTTCTGTGTCAGGATTGAAGAGCGCAAAGTCCCTCCCTCAGCCATTAAATACAAATATGAGCAATGGCTTGAGAAAAACCCTGCCCCGGAGCGCAAAGAAGAGCGTGAAGCAAAGCTAAGGATCTACGAAGAGCTTTTGCCACTATACCCTCCTCAACCGGTCGACGTTGAGTGCATGATTAATACCAGGGCTGAAGAATTAACGATCGCTTCATGCAAAAATAAGGAATGCGAGGAGGTACTTGGCTACCTGAGAGCAGTTTTCGGGGTCGGCGCTCTGCGTAAAGAAGACTATTACAGCCACCGGTTCCCTCTCGTGCTCACCGAAGCATTTTCTGCACAGGATTTCGAGCCATTCAAATTTGGTGGAGATATCACTCTAAAAGGTACCGAAAAAGAACGGGTAACCGGATCCAAAATTGACCAGGCAGAACTCAAGCAGTTAATTGATGATGGCTATAAAGTCGATTCGTTGTCGCTGATATCTAAAACAAACTTTGGCTCTGTTGGGTTTAAAGTTGACTCAAAAGGCGGCGTGAAGAGCTTGTCACTTCTGGATCATGATGAAAATTCGGCAATGGCCAACGCGGTAGATGATGGGTATGCAGAGCAAGTGTACGCCAATATCGTATCCGTAAGCGCCATAATGAAGGATATGCAGGCACTCGCGAAGAAGTATGGGGAGGCGACGGAAGCCGACCTAGAAGACTCAGGTGAGGAAGCGATTGTAACTGGTGATCCAGATACGACGAATGCAGCATCATCGACTACTGATGATGAGACTGCTGATATGCTCGATGCCATTGATCAAAATTCAGGCTCAGACCACGTACCTGATTTCGATGTTGCGCCCCCGGGCTCAGATCAGGAAGACATCCCATGGAATTAATTTTTGTGCAGCAGGGCTAGTTAACAGTGCATTGATTTGGCCTTGCCAATAAGAATAATTATTAGGGTATACATTGTTTCCACCGCATCAGTACTTATTACGGAGTTGATATGGTAATAAAGCCGGCAGAAATTACACGCGATGATATAGGCGTTTGGGTTCACCCTGATCTCCCCGAATGGGACGAAGGGACCACGCAGGACGAAATTAACGACTGGTTCGAAGCGCACAGTATAAGCTATGAATTTATTCGGTTTGAAAGCCAGTCATCGCAGGAACAGTTCGACCGTTATTACGAAGATGGTAATAGTGATTTAACTGACTGGGAGCCGATCTGTGATAAACCAGGTTCTTTCCTGTTGTCTATTCATGAAACCGAAGACGGCCCGGTCGCACTATTTGCGGTACCTCAATAGAACCAAACTTATAGGGACAAAGATGCAAATTCCAGATTTCAAAGTTGGTTCAACGTACAGGATTACAAGGAAAGACTGGAAGACTCCTGACGGAGACATAATTACTGGCAAAGAATCAATTAATACTATTTTAGAGCCGGCTAGCAAATCCAATACATCTCTTGATGGTGAGGAGCCCTCTGAAATGGTTTTAAAGGAATGGCAAGCCTTTCTACGCGTTAAATGCATAGGCAATGGAAAAATTCACCTTCTTCACCCACGGACAATCAGCTTCGCAGAGAAGCTCGATTAAGTAACATTCAGTTTTGGTTTGGTAATCAACCTTGGAGTATTAAAGAATGAGCACAGTTGATCACGAGTTAAATGCAATGGAGAAAGCTGCTATAGAAGCTGCCCAGCCAGTTCCTAAGTCTTGGATGCCTTACTACTTCGAGCGACTAGATAATGGGGTTCTGGTAAAAGGTAGTGAAACAACACTCTATCGAAGTGGGCCGCGTAAAGGCGAGATAAAGTTTCTCCCTAAAATGACTCCAAAAACAGTTGTTGTTACGCGAGAAATGTCCGCTAAATTCGAGTAATGAATCGCCACTATGGCTAAATATCAAAATTTCGACACGGCGAAGCCGACAAAACCTGGTTGGTATTGGATGCAAAACATAACCACCACGGATGAACCAGAGATCGTTTATGTCCGTCCTGTGGATTTGCATGTCGAGAGCTCTGAACTGGGCTTTCAGCGGCATGCGAGCGGAAAGATTACAAGTTTTAATAACACCATTGCTGATTTGATGCAGTGGCAAGTAACGACATGGGATTAGTTTGTATGACGCTCACTTTCTTAGATTTATTAAGTATATCCAGCGCCTTGTTTGGCGTGCTTTTATTGATAGTCTCGTTGTTGGCTATTTTTGCTTATCTCTCTGCAAGATCGGAACGAAAAAGGTTTGAGAGGCAACGCAAAGAGACCCATACACACGTTAACGAGTTACAGAAGTCAATCGATAATCTGATCGTCAGAATTTCTGATGGAGACAAAATTGACGAATCTATAGTAAATCGACTGAATGCTAAGTGTCGCTCGTTAAAAGATGTAGAGGACGCTCTAGAGCCTGACCCCTTCAATTCATCTTCCCTGCCCCTAGAAGTTGCAGACGAAGAGCTCGATGAGCTTGATGAGTTATTTGCTTGGCTGGATGAGCAATCAGGTCTAGAAGCCGCTAAAGAAGCGGATGAAGCTGTAGATCCACGTAGCGAGATATATGACGTCGAAACCGATATAGCTCCGTATGAAGTTGAAATCTACATAACAGACAGTAAGGAGAGTGGCGGGTGCGCCTTTCTAGGGGAATTTGATTACGCCACGTTCCGGATAACAAAAGCCCTCCCATTCGAACCGACGCATTCAGAAATGAATGATGCAATTTATGAAAAATTTGATGCCAATCTTCAATCATTCAAGAAAATAAACAATGTGTGGCATGGAGAGTTGGGCTTCATTTTATGAAAAATTTGATGCCAATCTTCAATCATTCAAGAAAATAAACAATGTGTGGCATGGAGAGTTGGGCTTCATTGATGCATCAGCGCCTGAAAAGGGCTCTACACATCGTTTGACGTTGCTAAGAAGAGAACACAAATCAGAGTTAAACAAGCCGGTGACTAACCGATGAAAACAGTCGAGTATAAAGGGTATAACCTTATCAAGACCCCTTACTTTGTTCAGATATGGAATTCCCAGTTTTATCGTGAGGGAGTTAGGACTATTGAAGATGGTATAGCTTACGTTGATAAACAAATTAAAGAACGGCTATCTAGGCTTATCAATATTGAACTCACTGCAATGGCAGACGCTGCCCTTGCCTCAATATTCAATGTAGCGAATGAGTACCCTGATTACCACCCTCTATCTGATGAAGCTTATGCAGCAGGCGCAGACTATTTCTACCTACGGAGTGAGGCGTCAACACCTCACGAGCTTGATGTTGTTATTGCGATCGACAGAGTGCTGACTGAAACAAAGACTTTTCGGTGGGGGTATAGCGAAGAGCAATACGCGCAACAATTTAATAGCGTATGCAATGTTGAGGCTGATACTGATTATTTCTACGAAGAGTATGTAAATGCTCAGAAAGAGTTAAAACAACGTGAGCTCGAAAGCCTAAAGTTAACAACCTTAGAGTTGATCCCTAATGCTCATGAGATACAGCATTACGACCATCTTGCAGGACTCACAGAGCAACAACTAAACCACCTTTTCACAATTGAGAAAATAGTAGTAAACGACATGGAATCTGCGGACGAGTACATTGACGGACGTACAAGTGGGCACCATCGCGACATACTAGATATCCTGGATAATGCTATTGCTAAGCGACAAAGGGACGGTGACTTAGGAACGGTTCACATGGACCATCAGGGCTGGCTGACATTTGATTTCGCTGAACATTTTTCGCCTCTTTCTGTTTAATGAAAAATCAGCGTTAATAGGCACAATTTCGTGAAAAAGTTTTCTTCAGGCTCCCCGCTTCCTTCATGCCCTAGATGCTTATCGCTAGAAATGGAGCACAAATGCTTCTCTCATGTGCCTGGGCTGGCGCCTCAAACTGCGAGGCCGGTCCTTATCAATTAGGAAGTGTTACTGACCCTGCAGCAGCTAGATTTGCAATAAGTTTAATAAACTAAGGGTAAATACGATAATCCACTTATTAGGAGAGAGTTATGACACGAGTTTTGCTGGATACTAAAGTCGACATGGGTGACCCGGTTGAAAAGGAAAGGCGTCGACGTTCCCCACAAGTTATTGATGCCGACAATATAGAGACATCTCGCATTTTACAATTCGACATGCCGCACAAAAAAGAAGATGTAGGCCGTTTTGCTGTGGCTTATAAAAATTCATCAGACGGCATGCGTCATTGGTACTTCCTTAACAGTGATCCATCGGGAACTTGCTGGGGGAACGGGTGGGATGAAGCCGGAACCCTATCCGATTGCTTTACGTTGTTGGACTCTTTGACTTGCGCTAAAGATCATATTTTAAGCTACTTAAAAGAAACTCAGCGAATGCAAACCGACCTTATCGGTATTTTCAAAGTGGAACAAAAGAACGACGACACTCTCATTCTCACTCACATTGAAAGTAATGAACTAAGCTGGCTAGGAGAAAGTGATAAATTATCATGAACGATAATTACGTACCTTATGGATTATGGCTTGCTATTATCGTCCTGGCCGGCTCATCACTCATGTCAATTTCATACGGGTATTCCGGATGCAACCCACACATTCTATCCACCGTGTAAGACTTCAAGTGAGTCAGTTCGCTCATGTTAGAGCAGTCGACAAAGCGACCATGAGTGGCAGCGTCTGTATCGGTGAGTGTTTTAGCGGAGTGTATTCCGGCACAGTGAATATATAGCTCCGGGTGATTTACCGGAAGCTGCCCCAACTCAGTGAGATCACGTTTATGCTTATTAATAGTGGTTACAGCATCTGCACAATTTGTAAATAGGCCTGAGTGAAGTCGCCCATTCAGGGCCTCACCAATTGATATCGCGCGTTTTTCACTAGCAAAATACACTGCGTGTCGAGGAGCGGACGATAATTCAGAGTCTATTGCGGTTGCCAAGCTAATTAGCTGCTGTTTTTCTGGTATAGGAATACCTGACTCCAAGGCAATTAATTTAGCCTCCGAGAGACTCACAGGCCTGCATGGTTGAACAGCGGAAATAAAGGCATCATCAGCTAGTGCTTGTGCAAGTTGTTGTTTGTCGTTAATTCCATAACCGTCTGCAAATATTACTTTGCCCTGGCAATTAAACGCAGTAGTGAAATGACCGTCAGGGAAGTAGTTTAGTTCAGCATTTCGGAACCAATTATTCTCAAAGTGGCCCAAGTCGGCCAGATTAGAATGCACACAAAGGGCATAAGCGAGGGTCAGGCATCCTCCCTGACAATAGTCAGCCTGGTCATCGGTGAGGTCTTTCATTACGCTCTCTGAGCGGAGAGCATTGGGCAGCACCATATTCAACTGATCAAAATGAGAGAATGCTTTAATACTCATCGACAAGGCCCCAACAGCATTAAAATAGTGTGTATAATGTAAACTTTAGCATTTTTAACGTGGTGCTGCTTATGATTAATGCAACATTTTTAGCTGCTACCAAAAAGAAACAGGATGGGCGGTTTGAATAAAAACAAGATGATCGCAAGAGTCAGCGAGCAAGAACTCAGCGTATATACCACTTTAAGACTGGCAGAAAGAATGGCCGGCATTTCTGACGAGCTCGACGAGCGGACCGCATTTATCCGTGACTGGGCAAAACAAAGAGCCCAGGAGCCCGTTGTTCAGAGTTTCTTATATCAAGGGTTGCGACTCAGCACAAAGCAGTTCGGCGCAAACTTGCGAAAGATGGAACAACGCCTGGCCGGTTTGAAACGATATATTCGCAGTACGTCCAACTACAGCGACAAAAAGCGACTCACTCTGGCACTTAACGACCTGAAAGACACTGGCTATGTTGTTAAAGAAGTGGATAGCACTGACGCTGTTCTAAATTTACCTAGAAAGGAATTAGCCGAAGCAACGCAAGGCCATGGTTTAGTTCTGCTGCATAAAGATGAACTGGCACTGTTTAACGATGATGGCCAGCTACAAGGCAAAGACGGTTATATGGTTATTACCGTCATGACTTCATATCCAGGGCCTTTCATTGCATTACTGGATGTACTCAAAATCGCCGGGTTTGACGTTATTGAAAATACGAGACACGAAAAAGGGGCGCCTACAAATATAAAAGTCACTGCAAATTCGGAAAGCCATTTTCGTAAACAGCTATCCACGCTAGAGTTAATGTAAATAAGCCGGCCATCATTAATAGGATGGCTGCTCTTTTAATTCATCGGTAAAAACCTGCCATTTAATAGCGTCTTCAAATGCAATTAAACGAAGTTCTTCATCATCAAAAGGCTTGGTTTCGATTTGTTCATAGTAATGCTCTTTATTGCTGGGCATCATACGCTTTGCATTCTCAATCATGTAGTCGAACGAGCTCATAGAAAAAGCTCCCGTATCAAGTTGATATTTGCAGTCAAGGAAACAGAAGTTTAAACCAGAACGATGAACCTTGAGCTCAAAGTTATTGCCTATGGCCAAACGATTTTCACCTGCAAGTAACAACAATGCGCATGAACTGGCGCACACGGGTTTTTCTACAAATATCATTGATTCATCACTATTAGACAGCTCTGCGGTAATTCGGTTATCAGTTTGGTCGCTAATCTCGTAATAGCCGCCCATACATGTATCATAACCGTACTTTTGAAGGATTTTATAAAGATCCTCTGCAATCTGAGTTCTTCCGCCTCGATTAGAAAAACAAACAGTATTTACCTCTGGGTAGTGATTGGCAGCATCAATAAAATCAGAGACGGTATGTTCTTTCAGGCTCGCTACCAAAAGAGCATCAACACAGAGCCCACCTTTTTTGTCGCACGCCATCCCTTTTAACGTATTGGGGAGTTTCCGGACTTCTTTTTGCGTGGGCGTTTCAGTTCTAGGAGCAGGCTTGCACTCAAAAACACCAAGCAAATAGGCCAGAGCTGTTATTAAGAAGGTGACAACAACTAATGCAAGTGAATAAAAGCCACATATTTTTAGGGCCGGTTTAAAGAAATGCATAAATCCTCCGTGAAAAACGTTAAGTCCTACACAGATTAATCTATCACAAAATGAATTCTGCCAGCGTTATATGAGGAGGTTTTGTAAAAAACAGTTATTAACTAAGGGTGAGGGATGGTTTAGTAACGAGCGCCAGCAATCATAAAGAGCTAATGTCAGGATTTATAACCAGGTCTTCCGGGTGAGGTTCGGCTTCAATATCTTTAAAGTTAAGCCCGCGGGCAAGGATATCCTGCACATTCTTCGGGTAATTGGTCGAGCTCGGAGCTTTCCATTCCGTGGCGCCACCACGACCGTCGGGTACGTAGTAGACGCGACCAGGTTTGGGTTTGAGTGTTTCATCGTCAAACAGTTGCCCATAAGCGGATTCCTGCCACTGACGACTCAGCCCCTGATCTTCAAAAATCACCTTACAGCGCAAGACAGCCTGATGCGCTTCGTTATTCATTACCAGCTCAATAAATCTATTGCGACGTTGAGACTGCAGATCACCAAGCGTACTCGCTCCAATCGATTCAACCAAGTCGATAAATTGGATGACTTCAATAGGCGTCAGCGCCTCGAATACTTCATTATGAATATCGGGGTTTTGAAGCTCTTGAAATGCTAAGTAGACCTGGTGACTCATGGTTTCATTCCACCCCGGGAAACATCAGCATTCATTTCGTTCGACTGGTTTTTTTCTGACTCATTTTTAGGCTCGTCTATCGTGATCGACGCCGGTTTCTGCCCCTGCTCCGCGGACACGTTCTTACCAGGAAGCGAGTTGAGAGTGCTCACCAGGCTTTTTAACGGGGAGAACTCCTTATTAATAGACAGTACGGTATCCAGGTGCTCAGGATTTCGGTGATCAAACATCGTCTGCATGAACTCACCCAGTTGCGGGTTCAGCTGCTGCACACTTCGTTTGAATGCCGGCACAATACCGCGCTCACTGAGGGCCGCTACTTCATTTACCAGATCTTGAGTGTTGAATTCTCTAGGCATGTGTCGTTTCCTCACTTCCCTTTAGCATAGTCCAATGGTCGGCCAGGTTGCGCTCAAAGTACTCGATGGATGCGATCACTGTCTCAGTGGTCGTGACCAGGTTCTTTATTGAATCGATGTCGACACGGCCCATAATTGGTTGAGTTTCCACCACGCGTGAATAGTTTGCGAGAGCGGCGCTGGCCATGGTGAGGTGATTAATGATCTTTTCCTGTTGAGTATGCTCTAACACTCTCAGTTCATTAACCAGTCTCATCGTGTCATGAACACGTTCGCGCAGCGGCTCAAATACATCTGTTATCAGGTACGTGTATTCGTTCATATAGCGTCTTTTAAACCTCAAAATAACGAGCTGTGATAACTATAGCATTATTCAAAAGCGAGCGCATAAAGTTTGGGGTGACGTAGCCTAGCTTGTAGGACCGGGTTTGCGCGAGTGTACCTATACTCCCTTGCGACGCAGGCTGCCTCCGGGAAACAAACCGTAGTTTCTACCTATACACCCCCTTAGCCAATGTCTGGGGGAGGATTAACAGCCATCGGTGACACTACTACCTTTCGGCCGCTGATTGATGGCTTTACTATAGTGTTGATGACTAAAATAATAATACGTTACCAATTGTTTGCTTTCGCCAGCAGACCTTCACGATAATGCTTACTAAATTGAATACGCGATGCCATATACTCATACAGTTGACTATGTACCTCATCCGCTAACTCTTTAGTGCATGCTTTCATTAACGCTTTATAACGACGCTGGCGCAAAAGGATGTTTACGACGTGAGAAACAACGTAATCATTTTCTTTTTCAGTTACCAATAATGCTTTTCGAGTTAACGAACCATGTTGAATTGTGGCCGGTAATACAGTGGCGTTAGCTTTAAAGAATGCTGAAGCCCTTTGGTGAAAGGTCACTTCACTAATGGAATTGAACATCGACTGCAGTAATTTAGGAGTCAAAGCCGTGGTGACGGCCAAATTATAGAGGTCATCCTTGGTAAAGCCTCTGTCTTTATCAAAAGGCTGTGCTCGAGTTTGCAAATAATGTGTCGCGTGTTTAAAGTCTATCATCTGGATTTGAAAACGTAATTGTTTATAATATTCACAATTAACTAGCATTGCTAAACAGGACCCGCATGTCAACGGATTTTAATATTTTTGATGACGAAGTTGATATCAAGCGCACGACGTCAAACGATGTCAAACTTGACGCAAATATGGTGTCTGACAATACACATGATGACATCACTGATGATGCTCTCGAAGTCACCCGCGCTAAAAAAAGGCAACAGAAAAAAAGGGCAAATGCGAACCAGGATAAATTGAATGTTGCCAAAGACCTTTTGGAAAAGGCAGCTACGGATACTCAAGATACCTCCTCTGAAATCAAAGTCGGCAAACATGAAAGCGAGTCACCAAACGTATTATCAACGCTCACGCAAACTAAAAATGCGCTGAACTCACGAATAAAATTAGCCGGCAAACCCAAAGATGTGGCAACACAGTTATCTCAGTGGCTGCAGCAGGACATTCAAATTGACATGCAAGACGTCCCGGGCACCTATCCTAAACAGGTTCGTTATCGTTACTACTTAGCGGCGCACGCCAAACGAATACCTTTGTGCCATATTGAATTTGAAGGTGACGGTCTTAAATTTGGCGGCAAATTAGTCTTTCAGTTTATCGAACAGCATTTAATTGACACCCAACAAGAAACCGTTGATTTCCGATTTAACGTGTTAGCGTACCTAATGGGAGAGCTTGGATTGGGCGAGTTGATTTATCATAATCGTCGACTGGCCTTTTACGAATATCAACGGGCAATAATTGTACCCATCAACTTCCCTATATTCAGCATTCAAATACATGATCAAGATGTCGTATACCAATCACGGCCACCGGCATAAGTAGTGGCACCAATAACCCAAGATATCGACGACAAATAGAAAAGAAGAATTGTCATCAAATAAATAGAAGCGCCATCACTAGAGCCGTCCCTTAGAGCAGAAAAAAGCGTCAGCAAGAAGGAGTTCTATTAGCTAGATAAAGGGGGTGTATAGGTACGGATGGGCTCACCTACCCTCCATAATTAAACTCTCCGCATTACTCAAGGCTGAAGTTCTTTGTTCCGTGCAAACTTTAAGGTGAGTGTGCAGTCTTTAATGCCATAAAAACAAGCGAGCTTTTGCTGTCATCCGCATAGATTGATAAGGGGGTGTATAGGTAGCGAGCCATGCATGCCCTTAGCTTTTATTCTATAGTTGCACAAGACCACTTAAAAAAGTAAATTATATAGCATACTCACAACATTGCGGGCAACAATAATGGATCAGGCTTCACGTTATGGCACGGCACCCAGCACTTAATCCAGTGCAAGACATATCAGAGCGCATGAAGGTCGTGGTTCAACGGCTCATCATCGTGCTCGATAACGTCTACAGTGATTTCAGTGACGCCTCCGTCTCCGGCCGCCAGATGGCACAGTTACACGGACAATGCCTTTTCCTACTGCAGCACTCCATCGATATGCTACGACATCATCAATACCAGGGGCTTTATGAGTTGTCGGATAATCTGGACTTACTCACCGAATTAATCGCAATCATTGAGCAGCAGACCGAAGAAACCCAGTCGCCGACTACCGACAGTCTTGAAATCATGCTTCGAAAAACACAGGTAAGATTATTCGAGTTACATGCCATCAATGAACACCCACTGGTAACCGTAATTCATCAGAGTGATCCGCTACTAAAAGCCTTTATGCGTTCATGTCCGCCTGTTCGGCTTGGCTATGGTTTAACTTCAAACGCTCACCGGGAAGTCGATATTACTGAGCGTTATTTAGCAAACGCGCACGAAAAAGCGCACACTTTGATTCACCATGATTTACAGCTGGAGCGTGAGCGTTTTTATGACGACCTGGAGCGCCTGTACAACAGTTACCAGAAAAATAACATCAACGAATTAATAGACACCTGCTATGGCCAGGTGCCTGATTACATAAAAGCGGTTCTGAAGACTCAAGTGCTGATCCGTCTGGCACAATTCGAACCTTTTACCCCCAATCTACAGGACTTGATTGAAGAACTTATCAAGACCGCTTATTCAAACCGAACGCAGCAATTTATCGCGAAGTTGTCGAGCCAACTCAGTCGCGAACACTCTGTGCTTAGGCAGTACAAACAATGCCGATTAGGAGAATTGGATTATGACCGAGCATCATAATGACGTTAACTTAGACACTCGCGAAAAAATTGAGGACTTTGAAGAGGAGCTACATCACGACTCCTTTCAAGTTATGCCAACCAAGTCGGGCGCAGTCTATTTGCGCGATGGCGAACCGGGCAAGATGCACGACATAACCGCAAGTCTTGGTGATACCATTGTCTACATTGGGCAATCTCCAGACATACAGGTGCACTACTCTACCCGCCCAGGGTTTAACACCAAAACAGACGTTTGGGCGGAGGTCCTGCTCAAAGATATCGATGATTCGGTGAAAAGCGCATTGGGTTATCAGCGTATGGTAATGAATGACGACAAAAAGTGGGTAGACAGTTATTACCGTAGCATCAAACGCACCAGCCCGGCCGCTCTCGATGACATTGATTACCTGCCTCACTATTTAATTGACTGGGGCGACAATGAACCGTTTGAGGTCACCCGTGACAGTGCGGGAGATATCGTCCGGCCCACACACGCCACTCCTAATGCGTTTGATGAAGCACGTCAATCCGTAATGGGCCGGATGCCGGTCCTTCGTTCCCACGAGTTACCTGAAAGTCATTGGGCTGATGAAATGGCGATGGATATGCCCCATTTCTCTGCGTCCATCGGAAAGACATCAGCTTCACGCGTTGACATCCTGCGCTTCGGCAATACGGAGCATGCACTTACGGTAAATAGCGTTATCGTTGATACCCAAGACAGTAGCGACGAGGAAGCTGTAAATCACCAGCGAAAGCTCGCTGAACAGTACGCGAAAGTTTTGAAAGTTGAAGTGCGTCATTATGATCAACCTTATTACGGTGACACTATAAAAGGCGTTAAAAACTTTTATCGCCATTTAGAGTACAAGAATCAGCAGTCGTTTGGATACAGTCGGTACGAAACATCCGATATGGATGCTCACCTAAGACTGCTTGCTAAAGATGCGCGTACAAAACTCAAACGCTACGTAAACCGGTTAGCCGGCAATGTTGAAAACCTTAAACTGTTTGCCGCCGGTGGCGGAATGTCTCTTGGTCTTTTAGCTGGCCTCAATGAGCGAATGGACGGACCATACGCAGAGATACTTTCCCAGTACGGGCAGGAAATGCAAAGCGTCCTGATGACGTTAGGTACCATGGCCGCGCCAGCGGCAGTCGGCTTCGTTATTAAAGGCCATCAAAACCTTGTCAGTAAAAGTACTGGCTACGCTGATATCTTCAAAAGAGGATTACTTGACAGGATAGAGCAAACGGTTCAGAAGGAAGGTATAGATAGTGCAATGGAGCTATCGCCGCGGGTTCAAAGTGAACTACTGGCGCACGCTCAACTATCTTGGCCGGACTTTAATGCTGAGCAGCTGCAGACAGTACTCGCTAAACACGACGTTGAGAAGACCATGGAAGCATTAGACGCGGCGCCAGCGAACAGAAATGGCATGAATCCTTAAATGCACAATAGGTGTTTGTTGATGTCACTATCTGGACGCTTAGAATTAATGCAGAAGCACTCGGAACTTGTCACAAGGCGACAAAGCCGGGAATGTCGATGCCCAGAAGAAGAGTGGTTAATGGGCATGTTCAACGTCATCATTCACATTGAACCGGATGGTCGTGGTGACATATTTATTGACTGTGGCGACTGGCAGGATGAAAGAACAGTTGAATGCCATGATATTGAAAGCCTTCGGCTGAAAGCGGCAAGCTGGATCTATTCCATACCGCCAAGTCCGGATATGTGACTTTGGAGATAATATGAATCTTTATAAACTAATACATCACTACGATATCGGTGACCAGTCCGCCTATCTTCGTTGTCATAATGATCCAACTAACTTAGCTTTATATTGTCAATTTATGGCTGAAAAATGGTTTTATGAAGGCGTTTCTTTATCAAATAAAGTTATCGCCAAAGCTCTTATTCAGTATTACGGCTGCACGCCAGCAGCAGCTGATAGTAAAGATAAACCTATTGAAATAGATATGCACTTTGCCCGGGAGACTTACCCTCCGGATTCTTATAAAGCGCTAATGACGTCAAATAATTATATTCGAGAAGGCTTAAAAGAGTTTTTACTGGCCGAGGGAAATAACGAAATAATGGAGGCTGCTAAGAAAAAGGCGATTCAATTGCCAAATGAGGAAATAAAGGTAGAGTTATATAATGGTGAGGAGTTCTTTACTGTAACTTACCTTTCAGTCTTAAATGAGTTCAAATGTTCTCGCACCGTAGATACAAAACATAAGTTCCCATAACCTAGTATGCGAATAAATAGTGGAGTGAATAACATCATTATCTTTTTGCCCAATTGTCTTACCAGTTATTTCAAGCTTCCTGAGAAAGCTTATTTAGAACTGCAGACGCTTCGCAGCAACATTGAAAGCGGCTTGGTTCTGAGTGAGATAAAGGACCAGGCTTCTTATCATCAATTGCAAAAGCAAAAAGCAGCAACAAAACGTACGTTAACGCTATTTACAGACCAAGTCCGTTATCTAGAGCGCCGCTATTGGGCACGCGATATTCCGCTGTACGGTTTCTATATTAAAGAGGAGCTAGCTGAGTTTTATAATCAAATCGAAAAAGTAAATGACTCATTACGCGCTTGGCACGGTGGTGGCCATACAAGCCCTACAACTAATCAAATTGATGCCTAAATTTTTACCCCTCCCCATCAGTCATCTGCACCTCGGGGCTATTAGCCTCTATTTTTCTGATTCGCTTTTCAAGCGTTGATACAGTCTGCTTTAGGTGTTCCAAGCTCGAATCTTTCACGAAGTTATCTAATGAGGCATTAAGCGTAACCCATGCTAATGATGCAGCTACTGCAAATGTGATTATTGGTGCATACCAGCGTTTGATTTCTTCGATCGCATCAAATTGTTCCGTTGTGGTGTTCGGCGCCTTTTTGTCTTTTTGATATGTACCATTATAAGATACTAACGCTGTGAACACGGCCATTAGTATGCGAGAGAACTTTTTAACCCTTAACAGGACTACCAACACGACCACGGTAAGACAGGTAAAGTAAACTTGAGGACTGATGTCTACTAAAAACATTAAAACATCATCCGCGCTAACGTCATCAACCGCCAGGCTCACTAAATACGGTAGCACCAGGACCAATAGAGGCCATAAGCTTCCGTAATATAATGCTGCACGCTTTACCTGATAAAAAAACCAGACTACGAAATCCACTAATTCCGTAATATTATTCTTCTGTTCATCATCCATGTCTTATACAAACCTCCACTGTTTAACGGATAGCCACCGAGCCGGCTTAACTCTGAAGAGTCCTTTCTTTATATGTTCGCATACCGGTTAACACACATACGCCGACCGAATTGCGTAATTTGATTGTACGTCGCGGAAACCAAGAAACACGGCTTTGGTGACGAACTTCATTATAGCACGAACTTGTACGCAGTCGCTGGTGAACGAACTGCTTTTGAGTATCGATGATAATCCCAATAGAACGAAGTTCTTTTAAAAATGCTGGCGCATCCATGACTGCAAGCTCGAAGTGTTGGTTCAAGTTTCCATGGTAAGCATAGATGGTAAACGTTCCGGAGTACGAACTGAATTCAAGAGATAAAGAGTCAGTATTAAATTGATTTGCTAAGTTAAATAACGTGGATACAACATTCATCGTTAATTACATATTCTTCGGGTTGGAGAAGTTGGTTCTCTGGAGTTCTACGGTAACGTCTTCAGAGGGATCTGGCTGGACACAGCATGCTAGCTTACGGTTTTCTCTCGGCTCAGCCATCGGCTCCTGTATCCCGACGACCTTACCTTCATGCACTTCAACCATGCATTGAGAGCATATACCATGCCCGCCGCACTGACCGATTAGCTGCTCGCCTGCAGAATGCAAATGGCTCAAAATGCTTCTACCAGGTTCGTCGACATGGATAGGTATAGAAAGCTCTCTTCCGTTGCGGTCTATAATCCTAAGTTTACTCATTAGTCAGAGCCAAAAGCCGGATCATTTAAAATTCTTTGAGCTGCAGGATGCTCGAGAAGTTCTTCTGTAGTTGGGTTCTGCAGTGCCTCATCGAGCTGATCTACTTCGTCCTGCGTAAGCGTTGAACGCATTGATACGTGAGTAAAGCCGGGATATTGCGTCGACAACGTTATTTCGAAGCCAAAGTTACCTAAAGCCTTACGTGTAATATCCGTCTTAAATGAACCGGACTTGTAGTCACGATTGGGGTGTTCGCTTAATGGCATTATCGAATCCATTAATTCATAAAAAGTGCGCTCTGATAAGGGTTCACCAAAAACGGGGCTTTCTTTTAGATTGCTATCAAGTTTAGTAGCAAAAAGCGGGACCACATTTGCACCTAAATAGAGACGCGCTTCCTGAGAATGCAGAACAAACTGAATGAATTTCTCACCCTGAAGGTTCGCAAGCATGGCAATATAGGTCAGCCAGTCTTTACCACGCAGACCGCTCAGCTTCCCAGGATCGATCTGAACCTTTTCGTTTGAGTTAGTGCTCATTAAAAGTAGCCCCTTGCTTAAAAAATGTAATAGCTCTAAACTGATGTGAAGTTTATAATCTTTTGCGTTTTTAATGTCAAATTTAAACGGTCTAAATTCACAGCAAAAAATCGCTGCTTCGCAACATGACGGAGTCATTCGCGTTATGGCAGGCCCTGGTACCGGGAAAACGAAAACAAAGGTATCGCGACTGGCCAACATGATTGACACCGGCTTCGACCCTGAGCGATTGGTTGGTTTAACGTTCACCAACAAGGCTGCCGACGAAATGCGGCAGCGTCTCATCGCTATGTGTGATGAAGGAAAACGTGCATTTATTGGAACCTATCATAGCTTTTTTATTCAGCGGATTCTCAGACCAAATGACACGCATGATTACTTTCAAAAATTAGGTTACACCAACGGTTTTTACACGCTAGACCAGAATGACGCTAACGGCATCATGACTGGTGTTATGAAAAGAGCCCCTAAATGGGCAAAGTTTGCCATTGACGCACTTGGTACCGGCAAAAAAGACGTGTTTTCGTTCATGGGTAAGCAACGAGCGGTCGGTGGTACCGCCCAGCAGTTTCTCAAGCACTGCGCACAAGATAAGTCGTTAATCGAGCACTGGGCGGTACTAAAAAGCAAGTTAGAAGATCTGCAAGAGCGAGGCGCGGTACCAGATGATTCTAAACAAACCGTTCAGGAAGCTTTCAACGCTCACCCCTCTTTAAAGCCTGTCTTCTTTGCACGGTTAATGTGGATGCCCTATTCAAATGAATGCGTCCGATTTGGGGGGATAGATTTCGACGACGTTTTAGTACACGCCCGAAATCTCATTGCTTACGATCCTGAATTAGCGACGAACTTATCTAAACAACATTCTCATTTCTCATTAGACGAGTTCCAGGATACCAACCAAGTACAATTCGATGTCATCCGGCGAATTGTTGACGCAACAAACAAGCCGGCCAACTTGTTTCTGGTAGGTGATACACGGCAGTCAATTTACGGCTTCCGTTCTGCCGATGTGCGTTTAATGTCTGAACTACACAAAACCTACCCTGACGTTGTCGATGTCGAATTGACAACAAACTACCGCAGTCAAAAACCTCTCATAGCGGCAAGTAACTCTCTTGCTAGGACTATGAACGGGCAAATAACCGAGGGGCAACTTAACACCCCCAATGATGAACCTGCAGACAAACCAACAATTGCTGCGTTTGATAATGAGTATGAGGAAGCCGCGTTTGTTGTTGAGCAAGTAAGAAAACAAGCAGAGCGTGGAGATAACCTCGACAACACGGCAGTTCTCTATCGGGGGCGAAATGTTCGGACTGCTGTAGAAAATGCATTAATGGATGCTGATATCAGCTTCGAGGTGATCGGTGATGTTGATTTCTGGGAGCGCAGAGAAGTCAGGGACATGCTGGGCATAATCCGATTTGCTCTGCGCAATAACGATTATATAGCCGCTTATCGTGTTCTGGACCACTCAACACTTCCTATGACGTCTCAAACATTGAAGAAGCACCATACACAGAATAATACCCGTCCCTTTGCCTATCTTCGCGAAGCAGCTCTTCCCAGTACAGGCAGAGCTACTATCAAGTCGAAACAGATACGGCCATTCTTTGAAAGGATACAGGCAATTACAGATGCTTTGCCATTAATTGACCTCAATGAAAGCACCGAAGCCTGGGAAAAAGCATTTCTGAAGAATCTAGCTATAACAAACCCTGACCAGGTAGAAAGAAACGCTATAAATAAAGCTCTCGACTGCGTCAAGCCAGATTCCTTTAAGCAACTAGGTAACGTACTCAAAGGCATCTATGTCGATTATTTATACCCCAAGCAAGTCCAAGAAGACCAAAAAGAAATAAAGCGAAAACAAGGTTCAGAGGCTGAACTGACCGATCGCTTAACTCAACGCCTCGAAAGCGTTGAGCAAGTTACCTCTTTATTTGTCGATCAGATGAAAAAGGGATTGACCGCACGTGGCGCTCTGGAAGAACTGACGCTCCGGGCTGAGGCACAACCTGACACCAGAAAGTCAGCTGTTAAATTATTGACAAACCACGCTGCTAAAGGGTTGGAGTTCGACACAACCTATTTGATTGGTACTGAACAACAAACATATTTCCGCGAAGAATACCCAGACGATGAAACATTGGATGAAGAGTGCCGAAATTTCTACGTAGGAATTACTCGAGCTCAGCGACAATTGACTATGACCTACGCCCACCAACGGACCATTAATGGTGAGGTTCGGTATAACCAGCCGCTCACCTTTTTAAGTGAAATTAGATCCGAGTGTGATTGTCGGCTTGAACAGCAAGATGAAGCAGTGTTAGAGCAGAACGCCACTACCGAAGGTGTTTCAAAACACTCTGAAGAGCCTCACCAAGATTACAACTCGCACAATGATGCGGTACCCACTTTTAGTTAACTTAGGAGCCCGAAACTAATGACAGCAACAGCGAAAGCATCCCACAACTTGAAAATTGTAGACTTGAATAGTGCAGATAGATCAGCCAAATCAGCAGGCGAAGCCCTAAAAGAGCGCCGCTCTGCTTCACACGTACAGCCGCCAGATGGGAAACTGCGCGAAATTGATAACGAGCTTGCGAACCAGATACAGGCTGATATACGTGAGTTCGCTAATACGTTGTCAACAAAGTACAAAATCGATATTGCTACCACCTCTCGTTCGTTTCCGGGCGACTCCCCTTTAGCATTAGACGTCACAATCAAGATGTCGGCTTTGCATGGGTTAGGGTTTAATAGATTCTCAGATGCGCTATTGCGTGAAAAAGGCAAAAAACACGGTCTCCGAGCAAAACACTACGGGGTCTCATTTTTAGTCGAAGGTACCGAACATATAATAAAGGGTTTTGACGAGAACCCGAATGGAAAAGAGCCTTTCGTTATTCTTCAAAACCCGTCCGGACAGGTTCTAGCTCTAGTGAGTGATACGGTGAAAGTACTGAAACAAAAAGGGATTTTGTAAGCAAAGCCTATAAAAGCCCACGTAAAATCACCTCGTGGGCTCTCTGTTTAAATTTTACCTGCATTCGTGGGCTTCGCTAGAGAGACTTGCTCAATTTGTGTTGGTACCGGCTCATTAAATGCCTGAGCCTCCATTTCCATTGAGATAGCTTCTTTAACGTCTTTGTTAACCCTGCCTAGTTCCGCCAGCTTTCCTAAGCTCGACTCTTTGTCGACAATTTGGCTAATTGGCGCAGCGACCTTTAAAAGCCCTTTTGATTTAGAAAAAGCCTTTGATAGTGCAGGGCCAAAATTAGAGTCTTTTAATATTTGCTCTGACGGAACATTTAATTGCTTCCGCATAAACGAATCAAAGTGTTTGTCTAATTTTTGATTTTTAGCCAGGGAGCCACTCTCTATTGCTTCTTGAATCTTGTCACTACCAGGCAACTGAGAAGTTCCGTTGCCAGCGCCAGCTGTATGATCGAGCTTGGCGTCTGCTCCGGTACCTAACTTCTTGCTGATTAAGTTCTTAGCTTTGTTCTTTACAACTCTCGTCGCAATCTTGGTTAAAACTGCTTTACCTGCTGCTGCAATAATTGGGGCTGCCATACGCCCTCCTTAATTTTTGACTAACAGTTGAACGTTGCGTCGGTACGACTGATCACCATCAATAGTCGCTACCAGATTGATAAAGAGCGCATCCTCTAACCCGGGCGCCAGCTCTGCGGCCACTGGCATTGTTATCTGAGCTTGATTACTTAACGAGTTATCCGCGCCAGCACATAAAGAGAGTGTGCTTTTTGTGGAGTCATATATCACTTGTGTCCACGGCGCAAACAGCCAGATATCAGCAAGCTGATCGGGGACAGATAGAGCAGGAAGATTACCTCCCAACTCTAATACAAATTCATCAGCCACCGCTCGGGACATTGTAATTACGACGGAGTCCTCAAGGTATTCTGTTGAGCCATGCCCTTCTTGTTCCAGCAGGTCAATCCATATTAGAAGCTGGTACATAGTTGCAGATTGCGCCGCAATTAAATGACTATCTTGATTCGTTGCCATTTTTCATCCCATGTTATACAGTTGTGTTGTCATTATACTTTATAGTTTTTCAAAAGACCAATGTCGAGGTCAAAGTGCATTCGTTAAACAAGCTAATAAGCTCGATGTATCCTTCAAAAAACAGCATACAGTTCAAAGGTGATGTATACCAAGCGCAAAACCTCGAACCTTTGCTAGAAAAATCATTGGTGAGCACGTTCTTTATGACGGCTATCAATGCGCGTCACTATTTTATGTTCTCAGAGGGAGCATTGGACTGTGAAGTTATTGGCGGCGAACGCCCTACTTTAAACTGGGTAAGCGAAAGGCGACCACCAGCCAGCACAATAGCGCCTATTGTTTTAGATATCTGGCGGTCAGACATCCTGCCATCTATGCAACTTTCAGGCGATACCTATAACCTAACCCCAGCAATAAATAGCTGGGCACAAGCTATAAAGGACGTATCTGGCACGGTGTCTTACGAGCCAATTGCGGCAAACATGTATACCGGTGAGTTGATGCATAGTGATTTCCAGAGCAAGCCTGATGCAACGTTTGATTTGGCATCAGTCATCTACCAAGTGTTGCAAACCCGAGCACAGCTTGAGCAGCCTGATGCAGGTAATAGTTCTGAACAAACGCCGAGGATGAGTTAACAATGTTTTCTACTACTCCCCCACGCAAACGAGTCGATGGTGATCTATCTAGTATGAGCGTTAAAGATGTTTCATCAGAAGCGCGTAATCGTCAGGGCAACCCACATCTAAAACGTAACTCAAATTCAGCCGATAACGATGCACGCCGGATCATGTCTACTATTAAAATTTTTAGTCCATTGGTTCGAGCTGCTGCAACCAGCGCAGATAAATTAGCCCGGGACGGGTCGCAACGAGAAATGACCGCTGAAGATATTGTGTTTGCCGTAAAAGAATTGTGGCTTAACACTTATTCACTAACAGTCCACATGCGCGATGAAATGCAGTCTATCAAGCCTGATTTTGATTTCTCGAAGTCTCGTCATGTGTTCCGTAAAATGTTAGCGGCAAGTGCCGAACGAGTTGCGGCCATGCAAATTCGTTTTGGTAGGGTCGATCTTGATGTGCTGAAAGCCGGCGCCTCAACAAAATTATCTATTGGAATGGGTAAACCCTCTGCAGCAGTTGACTCCGACATTGTTGAACAGTCGATGAAAGCCTTAAAGGCAGATAAGGACCTGAACAATGCGTTCGAGGCCGACGACGTCTATGTTGAACTTGAGAATGAAATGGCTGTGTATCTTAGTCTCCTGGAGTCCCGAACTGTCTTTAATGGACTCGCAAAAGCATTCAGCTTTTGGCAACCAGCATCTAAGCACACCGAAATTGTTAATCAACTGGTCGAACTTAATGAGCAGCAAGCAGCACAATTTTACAAGCTATCCCTGGGAACTAACGAACAGGGGTTGTTCGATGCTGAGAACGCTCAAAAGGTAACGAATTCTTCTTGCCAGCAGTTAATGTTGGCCTCCATTAGAGAAAGCAGAAATGCCATCGTGCAAAGTTATGAATCATGCGTTCAGAACCTGCGTGAACTTGTTCACGCTACTGATTCCCCAGAAGAGCGAAAAGCGCTAAAAATTGAAGCCCAGCGGGATGGAATTCCTTTTGATGTAATCAAGCGTAAAACCAACACAATTATGACCGTATCTTATCAGTGCTCTAAGTCAGCAGTATCCAAATTAACAGCACTAATGGACGCTCCGGTAACTCCGGATAATACGCCTGAGAAGAAAAAGGAGGAAAATGCATCTTCTACAAAAGAAGAGCAGCCAATATTCAATACGGATAATCGACCAGAATGACCAAGAAGAACGATACGCCAAACAAATCTCGTCGCAGCACTTTAAAGAAAGTGGCCGCGGGAAGTGCGCTTGGTTTATTTGGAGGACTGTTACTGAGCAAGCCACGCAAGGCAGATGCCTTCGTGTGGGAGATTCCACAGGCAGTAATTGCATTTTTTAGGACCACAAAAGAGTATTACGACGAATTTTTAAAAGAGTGGGTCGACAAAGCCAAAGAACTCTCCGATATGTACACCAAAGATCCAGTAGGAGCCGTTGCAAGCGTTGTGTCCGATAGCGCTAACGAGTTGGCAAATGCTATCGACGAATCTGAATATCGCAGAGAGGTTGCCCCTCCTCCATCCGATCAGTGCGCCGGTGAAAACGCAGGAAAAGCAAAAACATATTCACGTATTCTTCATGACGAAACTGAAAAAAAGAACGCGAGTGAGAGCTTGCAGCAGTTCGCTGATGCAATCGTTGATGGCCGTAACGCTGCTAAATCCTTGCGTGAGCACATTAATCAGCGTCTAGGCAGCCAGACAATTGAAGGCGCACTAGAGAGCTTAAACGGCATTGTCTTTATTGGTGACCGAGGTTATGAAAAAGCCCAGTCAATGGACAGTTTCGTGTTTGCTTTAATGTCTCGCTCTAAAGTTCAACTTGCATTACGAACTAAAGATAACGCATATAGTGTTAGTCGCGCTGGTCAGTTGCAAGCAAGGCTCTCAACTGTTGAAGAAAACCTTAATTTTATCAAAATGCGTAGAGTGCGGACCAAGGCTGCATACGAACAGGCATACCTTAGCGCACTTCCCTATGAGCAATCCATCTTACACACGCTCTCATCAGAAGAAGGTATTTCAGAAGTTGATTTAGAGAACTTCCAAATAGCAAGAACGCATGCGAGCGCAGACTGGCAAGATTGGGTTGCCGAATCACCTTCAGCAACAGCATTAACAAAAGAGTTGCTGCTACTCAAAACCGAAGGTAATGATCTTGATTCCAAGATATTGGATGTTCAACGCCGGATTGCTCAAGTAAGCGCCATAAGTGCATTGTCAGCAACTGAGACGGAAAACTCTCCTAGTGGATCTTACGCTCACGCCAATACCATGAACCAGGGGGCTTATGAATCTGTCTAAAAAAATGAGTCGTAGAGCGTTTTTCGGCTTAGCAGCCGGCTCTATCGCGTACGCTACTTTGGGCAGCAAAAAGGCTCATGCCTTTACGAATTGCATACCGAGTATTGGGCCAGCTGTAGGCAGAATTATCGCTCGAGTTCCTGGTGAGGCTATTGCTGGAGTTTGGGAGCGTTGGCAGGCAGAAAGAAACGAAGATTCCGAAGAGGACATGAATGAAGCTGCGGCACTATATACACAAATGGCAGACGCCCAAAATGCAACAACTAAGACAATTGCCGATGCAGAGCTACGGCGAAAGACTGAGCCGCTAAAAAACTTAAAAAATCAAAAAGAGCTCGCGAATACATGGGCTGCTCACATGCTGACCGAAACAGCGGCTCAAGACTCTTTCTCCAAAGCGTTAGATCAAGCGACCTTGACGATGGCTGCACCGTTCATTCGTCCTGGTGTACAAGCAAAGTACTTTGAGCAGCAATTCGGGGATAAGTGGTACCAAACTACCACCTATGCCGGCAATTTGTTTAGCAATAAGCAGCTCAACGGGAGACGCGCGGAACTTGCTGATGCGTTCATCCTTAATGTTACAGCGCCAAGTGCGAAAAATATCGCTAACACCACATCGGCTTGGGGGAAATCTGATGCACTCTTGTACGAGCAAAGCTCTCGTTCAGCCGCGTTTACTCTTTCTAAAGCGCCCTTGATTCGTCAGCGACAGTACACCACTAAAAGCGGAAATGAATCGGAACGTGACGCTCTCCACCAGCACATTCGCCACACTTATGCATCGCCTTCATGGCGAAAAATGGTCAAAGAACTACCGAGCGAAGTCCAAGGGTTACAAGTTTGCGTACAGCAAGCGGCTGTTAACAATATGCTCAAGAAAGAACGTTTGCGTGAATTAGAGCTGCAACTGGCCATTCGCAGTGCAACGGCCTTAGAGAATCTTAGGTATCAATCATAATGCAGAATTTACACGAAGATAATGACAAGGTAACAAACGACGCACTAAGTAGCTCTGGAGGCATAGCTGCTGGCGCAGTAGCAGTTGGTGCAGTAGCGGCCATGTCTTACTCCCCAGAGGCACATGCCGTTTGCGGTGACGTGCAGGCAAAATTTGAGAAGAAACTGGCTGAGGCAATTAAAAAGCCATTCGAAGACGCGGTGTATTCTTTGTTTGAAGGTGTTACCCAATCATTTGATATGCTATCAGCAAGCTCCATATCGGTTATATCTTCATCAATGACGAGCTCTACCGATGCTCAAAACACTGTTAAACAAAAGTTAGCCAACGACAGATTGAAGCGTGCCGCCGAGCCGCCAGCAGATGGTGAGGAGGCCGACAGATCTGCAAAACAGATTTATGCGAGCTTCAATGCCCAAGATGAACGAGCTGGGGCATACTCGGCCAGTGTTCATAAGCAAGCACACAGCGAATCATATCAAGTCGCTGGGAGCTATTTTGATTCTCTTGAACTCGACCTTAATTCGAGAGCGTTAAAGCCATATCTCATTTTCTCCGGACCGTCTTCTGAAAACATGATGGATGAAGCAACGCTCTCTAGAAGCATAAACCTTACGGTCGGCTTTGGGAAAACGAACGAAGAATCTGCCATGTTTTACCGAAATCATGGTGATGGCACCAGGGATATTAACGGATATTCTGCCGCTCAGTCTTTAGCCAGTCTAGTTTCAAGACAACAAGTCGCCACGCAAGGCTTAGCAGAAGCATTCGCAATGCGTGGAAATAAAGAAAACCCAAGCTATCTTGATGCCCTCGGCAGTGAGCTAAATCGTACATACCAGAGCAAAGAATGGAGACAGAAAGTTCGTAGTCATGCTGACCCAACTCCTAACTCATTGCAATTGGCTCTAACCATGGCATCGAACAACCAAGCTCAACTGGCTTTGCTGGAAAAAGAAAAAACGTTAAACAGTGTGCTAGGCGTAAAGCTTATGACACTTTTAGATATGGGAGCTCAAAATGGCTGGTAAAACGCATGATCACATCAAGCAATATGTAGCTGATAACACGACGCTACCAGAAGAGCTTCACGATGTGGCATCCGAGCAAATTGAAGCAGCTCTCACTGAGCGAGGTATAGATCAATCAAATGAGGACGCCTTTAAAGCAAGCATGCCAATAATTGTATCGGCTGTAGCCTTTGGCTTGATGTCTTACTCTAATGAGTCGGAGGCTTTTGTTAGCAAGTTTATCAACGCTATTATTGACGAAGCCATTCAGCCAATACTTTCTGTGCTTGAAAAACTTCAGGATAAAGCAATGGCTGTTTTTGAGGGGTTCCAAGATCAGGCTGCTCAGTCTACAAGTTTATCAATTACATCTGCTGCGGACTCCATTAACACAACGTCACAACGGCTAGAAAATCAGCGGATAAAAAGAGCCACCGCCCCTACTCCACAAGAGGAATCTGCTGATAAGACCGGTGTTGACTCAGGTAAGGCAAAAATAGCTCGCGACGAGCGTAAGAAGGCGGTCTCACATGAGTTAACATCAGCATCGCTAGATACAGATTTAGGCGTCATTGCAGATGACTTTGAGGCGCAACTCACCGGACAAGGTGATGCAGCACGCAATCTTCACGTTTACGCGATAAATAAAGACGATGGCATCAAGACTGACGAAGACCATAAGCATGCTGCTAATTTCGTCAAAAACGCGGTGGGCGTTGATATGCGCTCGCCGTCACTGGATGAAATTGACTTTGCCTTGACCTCATCTTCAGCAAAAGGCGCCAAACAAATGATGGCGCGGAAAGCGACTGCTCTAAGCCGCCGACAAATTGCAATGCAGCCTTTGGTATCCACTGTCGCTGACAATGAGAACAGAGATTCGCCAGGCATGCGGCAAGTCATTAAAAAAGAGGTCGATAGAACATTCGGCGCTGGCAGCGCTCAATACCGAAAAGAAGTTAGAAGTTATGCAGATCCAACGCCATTGCTAGCGGAGTTGGTCCTACAAACAACATTCTCCAACACTATTGCTTTTGAGCAAATGGAGCAATTACAACAGCAGCTCGCGGTAGAAAGCGTTCAAACGCTTGAGCTTTTAGATAAAGAGTGAGGTTAACCATGGCCGAAGAAAAAACAACTCAGAATGAAACGTTTGAAGCAACAGTCCACGAGCAGGCCGCTGAAGTGCCTAGCTCTGATTTTTCCATTGATATTGAATACGACCAGGCAGAGCCATCTGACGGCACTGCTGCAACAGAAGAGCAGTTAAATAACCGAGAAGATGCGGAAGTTAGTGAGATTTACGGCTCGACACGACATGAATTGTACAGCTCTGTTAAACCAGATTTAGATAAATTGGTAAAAAAATATAAGGATGAACTTCCAGTCAAAGAAAATTTCAGTAAACGTGATGAAATGCGCCGCATCCAGGCTGACTACCGTGCTAATAAATATGGCAAACTCACTGAAGGCTTAAAGAATGAGCTAGACGACCCGGAAAACCTGGACGGAGCTGATAAAGATAAAAATGCGCAAGTAGGTAACCAGTACAACATCGCTCTGCTTCCCTCGTTTGGCCCTTTATTTAAGGGTATTAGTGGCGCTGCGACAAAGCGCTGGAAACGCCCTCTTACTCAGGAGCTTATTAACAATAACCTGTATATTCGCCGTCAGACTGCAGAATTAGAAAGTATGACTCGCCTAGTCGACATTACAACTGACAAAGTAAAAGACCATGCCCAAGATAAAGGCTACCAGTTAGAGGAGCTTTTCGACTCATTAAAGAATAGAAAGCCCCATAAAGATATGAGCCGATTCATGAGTGACTCAAAAATGCAGACTCTTATTTCTGAACAAGTCACCGCGCAAGCTGGTCTTACTCAAAAGTTAGATCCTCATATTTCACAGCAAATAAACAATATTGCAGATAAAGGCATTCTAGATAAAGGAGCCAAAGCACATTATGACAAGGTGCGTGAATCTTCAATTAAAACAATTGCCGACGCAGGAAAAACAGTTAGTGACAAGCCTAAGCTTGATGGTTGGTTGACCAAGATTTCCAATGGCTTCAAGTCAATGTTTGGTAAAGGCAAGTCTGCAAATATGTCGATGGGATAATTATTATGGCCGACACAACCCAAGAGCCGAAAGACTCCGACGTGCAACAGGACGATGGAGCTTTCAAAAAGACTTTAAAGAAGACCGCCAAAGGCGGTGTAACGACCCTTAAATGGTTCGCAACCCCCGGCTACTTTAATACGGTCGACATTACCGAAGCAACAGGCATCCGTCAGCACAAAGGCATGTTCCGAAGCACTAAAAATGTAATGCTCGCTATTGCAAATCAAAGTACTGAAGATAAGAAAAACGCCAATACCATTGATACAACAATTAATGATGAGCTCGACGAGTTACAGCTAACTGGTGAAGCCAGAGAGATAAAGGCGTTTGAACTCTATTGCGATGCGTTTGATATTGATATCAGTGAGCTGCCGAAAAAGGCTAATCAACTGCGCTGGGGAGCTTTCATATTCTACTTGATCGCTGCAGTGTGTGTTTCAATTTTGGTGCTTATCTCTCCAATCACGTCGCTACCTGAGTGGCTGCTCGCTATATATTTGTTTATAGCTTCAATTGCTTTTGCCGCGACAGGCTTACGTAAAATGCTTTTTTCAGCTCGCGCTAAAGATAAAAGAATGCACCCTTTATTCTTGTTCTTAGAGCATCCGTTACGTCTACTTTTAGGGTAAATGAAATATGCAGAACGGTAATTCACATCTCTTAAATGCAAACGAACTCTTATGGGTTACATTATGTGCCGGTATAGTTATTGCTGCTGCAGTTCCAGCATTTATTTATGACAGCTTTTACAGTTCACTATGGCTTCAGTACAAAACTTTTGAGGTATCCTTGACTGAGCCTGTACTGAGTTGGATCCCAATGCTTGATCACCTTCCTACACTTAGAGGTGCGCTAGAAAATGCCCAACCACGTGATTTGAGCGGCCCATTGATACTAGCCATAGAGCGTTCAACACTTTGGTATACGTGGATCTACATGATCCCCCTCATCTTTTGGGTTTATAAAATTGCCAAATTTAAACCAGAGAATATCGGGCCATTGAACTCAGAGGAGGTTATTGAGGCGGTAACTCGCGAGATTGCTCCATTCAATCGGCACCTTATTAGACATAACCCTCAAAAAGATCCAAGGCTGGACGCTACAGTTGGCCCTTATGCCAATCGAATTGGCTCATTTCAGTACTGCATGAAACACTCAATTCTCAAGCTGGCTGATGACGTCGTATATGAAGATGAAAAGCGCTACATCTTTGATCGCGATAAGGCTCATCAGGTCATGTTAAAGCAAATGGGAAACCCTTTTCGCGGAGTTGACCAACTAACCCCTGTGCGGAGGTGGTTGCTTGCGTCATTTTTCTTATTTTTAAATCTAAAAAAAGATGACTATTTCCATTATTTAGGTCGGTTATCTTATTTTTATGCCGCCGAATCTAAGGGCAAGAGAGAAAAAATTCAAAAAGAAGTTACCGCTATGGCTGACAAGATCATAGCTGAGAATACGACAGAGAAGCCTATCGACTCTATTTTTAAACGCCACCTCGGCAGTGAGGCTCTGGGTAATGATATTTATATGGTCATGCGCGAGCTTATTAGTGAAATGGATGACGCCGGCTTTAAGCCTCACTCATTCAAGAGTATATTGACTACTCATCATCGCGACGTATGGCATAGAATAATTAACGACCAGAAATCTGGCGTTAACTATGACAGCATTGAGCACATGCCGAGGGAATGCCAAGAGCTACTGTATCTACTCTACCTTTGCGCTAACGGCAATCAAAAGCAAGCGCTGAAGGAAGCCAGGCAGCTTACAAAGTTAAGCAATATGTCTTCCGATGAAATTGATAATTTGCCCACTGAAATTGCTTACCTAAGCGATCAGATGTCGTGGTATTGCATAAAGCGAATTAAGCAAACACCGTACGACAAATACAAGTCGGCAGTAGCTTCGCACCATTATGAGTTAGGGTTCTTGCTTTCCATGTATTGTCATGCGGAACAGGTCGGGGTTATAACTACCGCCCGTTTCACATGGCTTCTTTTTGCTGATAGGCCGCTATTTTGGATGTTGAATGACCAGGGAATCCCCGAACACAGTAGTGAGGTCTGTTATCCAAGGACGCATTTCTACTCAGAGCTAAAAGCAAAACGCAAACTAAAAAGAGTAGAAGCCCGACATCAAATTGATACGATAATCGAGCGTCTACAAGGGAAAGTTAAACTCCTGGACTCAGCTGCTGAAAATGAAGCAGCCTAAACAATGTTAAGGCGTTTGAGTAAATCACTGGGGCCAACTATTCCTTCTCCTTTTATCCAGATAGCCGGGGTAGCCGGCTTATCCATGAGGGCGAAGATAGCGCGGTACGAGACTGCAGCAAGGTCTGCATCATTATCGCATGGCTCCATGTTATCAAGGTGCGGCACATGCCCTTGAAGGGCTAGGTTATAAAGAGATTTAAAATCGTCCTGACAGTACATGCGAGACATAATTTTATTGACATTTGAGTTGGTGCCTTTTCTAGCGACTGGCAATGAATAGATGGTGTAGCCCGCTCTCAAAATATCGTCATAATAAGGGTGAAAATCCTGACAAACTGGGCAAGTATAATCAGTAAAGACAATTATTGACTTACCTGTATCAACGCTAGGTTCAGGTTTGTCGACGAATGCAATAGTAGCGAGCTTTTCGAATATTCGTGCTCGCTCAGCCGATGACAAATCTTTTGTCATTTCAGCAGCTTTGACCTGGCTATTATACTGCTCTCCGTGCTCCTCAGATACAGGAGTAGTAAGTGGCGGTTTAGATAAATTTGGGCTTACAAGGTTTGCTACAGCAGACTCTGATTCCGGCATTTCTAGCTCAATGATTCCATCATTGATGTCCGGAGCTAACGCCTGGTGCAGAGATTCGTTCTCACGCGCAGGACCAGCGAAGTAGATAATTAACAGCGTGGCACAAACAATAAGTGTTGGCTGCGTAATACCTTTGAATGAAATAGTAATCGATTTTTCTTGGGCCATTAGAGGATATACCTATGTTTGATATTCAACATGATGATGAATGCTACATTCTTTCTACTGATAAGCATCAGGCTCTACCAAAGTTAGTGCTACTGATTGACGAGCAAGGATGTGTTATCGATACGGTCGAACTTGCAGAAGACCAGCACGGACCCCGTCCCAATTTCGCGACAAAAAAATACCCAAGCATGCGCGGCGGTATACTTGAGTGTGCTGATCATTTGGCGGAATTCGACGACTTTAAACCTCATGCTCTCGCACTCCGTAACTTATCAATACAACAAATCAAAGAGCGTGCTCAAGACGTTGTTTAAAGCACTGTTCCACTTTCGAAATTAAGCTGGGAGTCGCCTGAAAGCTTACTGCTTTTGACTCCCAGCGATTAACACTCATCAACGCATGATCGATTTCGCCTTTCAATGCTAATGCATACGAATCAGCGGTATCATGCGGCATGCAATCTAGCAGCATATTTAGAAATCGCCGATAAGCCCGTACAACAAAAAGAAGTGGATTAATCGCCTCAAAATAGGCTTTGTTTTCCGATATTGCGCTAACAACGGAGCTATGATTAATGGAGTCGCTACCAGAGCGAATTGTGTCAGCAACTACAGACGCGAGCTTGAATTCAAACCAGGTTAGCAGCTTCATTCGATATGAAGTGGCTGACAGCAGTTTTTCCCGAGCCAAGCTCACTACCGACGGCTTGCTGGTTAAATTGGCCACTGGCAGTGCGAACTGATTCACCAAGTCACCTAGCAGATTCGCCTCTAACTCGCCCGACAAATCGAGTGTCATGGCTTTTTCAGTCGGATCGATAAGCCGACGCACTAAGCTGTCATAGTCATGACGATAATCAGTCACTTGATCCAATAAAGAGCGGCGAACTACTATAGGGGCACCGCATTCTATGCCAACGTCGCGGAACATATCGACCGATCTAGGTAAACAATGATTAAACCAATAGTCAAAACCTACGCGCACCACCAGTTTAGGCCACCCTGCAACTCTGGTAGCATCTTCCATTGGCAAAGTTGCCCCTGTGATAAACCTGACTAAAAACTGCTGCGCCAGCTTATCTTCTGCAGAAGATAGTCCCTCTTTATTTCTTGCAATGGAAACTTCAGAGGCATCAACTGTGTACTGGTTTGCAACCCAGCCGGTATTTTTAAGGATTGCCTGGTCAATTGTCTTTTTGACGTTAATCGACGATTTCCCGGCAAGCGCCCGGTCGATGTCGGCAGACATAGAGCCGTAAAAAATTGCCCATGGAAGTTCTTGTGCAATGGTCCGCTCTATTTTGGGCCGGCTAAATACGCCATAATTAACGAGTGACTTGAAAGCCGCGTGTCCGCGCTTTGATTCTGCGATAGTCGACTCAACAACTAGCCCGCTCCGAGCCAGTTGTTCTCTTTCCGCTCTCTCTTGTCGTAGCAGTTTATATCTTTTAGCGGTCTTTAAAAGCATGTTGCATGCCTCCCTCTATTGCCTACATGCAACTTTACGTTGCTATTCATGGCTTTGTCTATTGCCACTATGTTAGTAAGCCGCTATCATAAAAAAAGTGTGTTAGGTATAATCTTTTATGTTTTTATTTTAAGTCTTATTAGAGCAATATTAAAGCATATATACTGACAAATACTGATTAATAGCTAATTCTAGTCTTGGCTTCGTTCTGGCTACACTATCAATCTTCAAGGCAATAGTTTGCCAATGAAATTAAGGGATATAACACCATGCGATTTAGCGCTGAATTTCTTGCAGATTTACGCTCGCGAGCAAATATTGTCGATATAATCGATTCAGTGACTCCTCTGAAGCGAACTGGCAAAAACCACATGGGAAAATGCCCTATGCCAGATCACGATGATAGAAACCCCTCGTTCGCCGTAAGGGAGGATAGTCAAACATATCGATGCTACTCGTGCGGCGCTCATGGTGATGTATTCAATTTCTATCAAGAAACACGAGGACTGTTATTCGTAGATGCAGTAAAAGAAGTTGCAAATGAAATGGGAGTGGCACTTCCTACTCCTGACAATAAAATGAATGACAAGACTAAAGCTTATCAAAAGCTTCGCTTGCAGCTGACTAAGATATTGAGTGAAGGCTTCACAAAGAATAAAGAAAGGCTTTCACTTCCAATTAATGACAGTCTTATTAAGCAACTAAATCCCGGTTACGCGGCAGACCCACGTCGTGTAAATGGCTGCATGAAGAAGTACAGAGAGCAATTACCGATTCAAGAGCTTTACGGAGACAAACGCAATAGCAAACCTGCTCTTGCAGATAGCACTGCGGTCAGCTTTCCGGCTACAACCTCAACTGGAAGAATAGTCGGTTTTACTTTAATGAGAACTGATTTTATTCCTCACTCCGTATCGCTGGACTCATCTGAATCTGTCAATGATTACTGGGTTGGCGGTCAAAACCTAAAGTCACTGGATAAAAATAAAACCCTATATGTAACTTTCGACTTTGAGTCTCTGGCAAAACTAAACAAGGAAAAGCCTGACTCAACAGCGCTAATGCATCCTGCCCTCGACCCTTCGGTAACTCCTAAACAAATGAAGCAGCTGGACCGGTGCCCAGCCGACATTGTCTTCGTACTACCGTCATCACTTAAAAGAGAAGGTATATTTGTGGCCTCTCTCATCAAAAATTATCAGCTTGGAGATATGAGAAGTGTAACGGTTAGCTCTAAGCCCGACGCTAGAGGTTTTATGTTCGATGTTATGTCTCAACGTTTTAAACATTATCCAGAATCGGAACAAGAGCTGATCATCCACCAACTTGAAGAAAAGGGGTTAAATCCAGTATCAGATTCACTTGTGAGCCAGGTTAACGAGTCAAACATAAACCACTCGCCCACAGCCGCTAGCAGTTAAACCGGCGACTGTAAGGCTTCTCGAATAGATTTTAAAGTGATACCACAGCTATACTGAGAGCGCTCAACATTTAATGAGTCAGACAAGTGCGCCATTGAACCAGAGCCCAAAGAGTGGGGTAAAACATCTAGAAGCTTTTCAACTGACCCAATTCCTTTTTCTGCGACGGACCACTCAATTTTCATTAGAACTTTTGCGATATCATCCTGAACCTTCGCCGACAGCATGCTCTCAATGCCACAGCTATCAGACTGGCTAATGAGGCAACGAATAGCTCCAATAGGCCCGTCGGTGTCGAGGACAGCCTTTAGTTCAACCTGGTCGCTCGCTAGAGCTCTGCCGATAATCATCAACAAGGCCGCATTGGTAAAAGCGTACTCGGGAGAAAGTGAGTGTCCTAACGAGCCGTCTTTATTAATAGCATCTCCGACACTTACTACCTCACGGAACAAACCTCCACTTGTTAAACGGTGAATAAGAGATGGTTCGCCGGCAACAACATCAGGCAAATACAGGCATCCTTGTAACAGCAAGGTGAATGAACGCACAATCGATTCCATTTCATTAGGCTCAAGCCAGCCTTTGGCGATCCAGGCCTTGTCATCAGCCGGCTGGAGTGATGTCGAAAATCGCTCGGCCGTTCTCATGTCACTAAGCGTTTCGTTGCCAGTAATGACTTTTATTTGGTTGCCGCCAACCCGCGCCTTCCCTATTGTAGTTGTATCGAGTGAACGACGATGGTTTCCTGTTATATATAAGTCATCCACTAACAACTTACTCCAGTCGATGGCCATCTGTACGTTTGCAACCTCATTCATGACGGGATCATCGTAACTTCGAAGCAACTGATGTATAAACGCCAGTTCCGGCACTCTACTGTTTAGGTATTCCTCAGCATCATGACCAGGAGAGTCTGAATATCGGGTTGCCTCGTACAATGAACGAACTGAATTAATCGCATCGCTCTTCATGAGAGTCTCTTGAGAAACCCTCCATCGGCCGGAGGTCGCATCAACATCGATGTCGGAAAGTGAAATGGCACCCAGCTTTGACGTTACCCAGTTAGTAACACCTCTTGCTTTAGCTTTTTCCTGGAATCGTTCAATGGACTCGTATGCGCCAAAATTAGCGTAATCGAGAACATCATTTAGGTAGTCGATATTATGCTCTACATCGGCCATTCGAATACGGATTTGCTGACAAGTTTGTGTTGTGTTTTCCGGCTGGTAATTATTTTCCAACATATAGGAGTGCAATTCACCAGCATCAAGAGCTTGTAGCTTCATTAACGAAGAGCCAATGGCTCCGGCATTAAGCGAAGTTTGGTTTAAGTCATCACCATGGGTGAGATTCACTAAATATCCATCGTGTTTTAATGCAACCATATTTTGCGCCCTACCTTGAGAAATTTTTCTTGATAACTAAATGCTAGCGCAGGTAGTCGGTAATAACAGAACTTTATATGCTGTTTTTTCAGCTCAGCGAGCCCTTTAACGAATTTGAGGTGTGAAAGATAGCTTCAGAGGTTCAAAGATTGGGGAGGTAGGCCTGGCAAATGCCGGACCTACTTAATAGTCAATAACCGGCTCACGTCATAGATGCGCTCATTTTATTCGAAGCGTTACTTTCGAATGAAGATAAAAATTCATCTACATCAGAAGAAGATACATTGAGCTTAGCGAGCTCTTCTGCTTTTAACTCTTCGGTTAACAGGTTCTCAAAATCTTCAACATCAGCTTTCGGAACAGGGCTATCAGGAGATGCCTCTTTGAATAGCTCCGTATAGGCCTCATTAGCACTATCGCCTAAATTATAACGCTCGAATACAGACATTATTTCGGCAACGGGGATTTTAACATTGCCAAAATTCGGTATGTCAGATACCTGACTAGAGTTTGCTTTAGGGACTTCGCTTTCTTTGTTTTTACCCTTCACTTCAACAACATTCACTTTGAGCTCGTGTTTAACTTCTTCAGCGGCCTGTATAAAAAGGGAAACATATGGCTCCACATTTGATACATCTATTGTTTTCGCGCCATTCTCTCGTGCACACTCAATAATAGCTGAGAAGTTTTCTTTAAGAATATTCAGCATGTCTTCATGTAACTCATCACCGGCCGCGTCGAGTTGATAGCTCACTTTATTGCCATCACGAGTTACCGACCAGTCCGCCACAACTATTGAGCTGGCGCCATAACCAACTTCCACCGTCCACTTGTCAGCGCTTGAACAAAGCTTAATTAGATTGTCACTTAAACGCGCCTCTCTATCACTTTCACCATTATTTGCAGCATCACTGATATCACGAAGCATACCCGTGAGCGATAATTTTCTATCCGCATCTGGATCTTGAATACGGATCTCGTAGTCAGAGCCTGTTTTGTACGCTTTTTCGAGCATCTGAAATACAACTGTGGCTTTATGCTTCTGGGCAGATTCTTCATCTTCAAAGTGGGTTTCCGCTAAATCCAATGCATCGTCAGGGGCACTCTGCAGCTCTCTATTAATGTCTTCTATGTCTCCAGGAGTCATGTCACTATCACGATCCATTAATGACTTCCCTAGAGATATATCTAACGAACTAGGGCTTGCGCCTTCCTCGTTTACTTCAAAGGGGCTTGGCTGGAAATCTTGTTCTGATGATTTCGCTAATTCAGAGACTTTCGCCCCTGAGTTGGATTGCTCGTATGCAACCGAAAATAAGGTCTCGGCCTCTTTATCGAGCGGATTGTTGTTCTGAGCGTTACTCATGAAAGCCTCCGGGCAAAATGAATATGATTAATGACAACACAATTCTAGCCTGAAATTTAACCAACACCAACCGTAAGTTCTAGTTTGGCGATGTTGCTGTCCTTTAAAATTTTAATTTGTTGTTTTAGCTTTTAAATTGTCAGATTAAGCAGTTAATTGTTAAATGAAGCATTTAAGCTGCATGGACTTTGTAAATCTGAAGCAAACATTCTCTTTTACTTGTCTTTAGACGCAGCCTAATGTTGTTTAAGACGTTTAATTTGTTGATATAATCGTTCTTTTGTTTTTATACACCTAAAAACTGTACGCGCATCTTTTCTGCCCCTTTATCTCAGAATGTAGATCCACCTAATATATATTTTTAAGGGGAAAAACCTTTAGAATTATTATTCTCAAGCGGCGGCTGACGGAATTCGTCAATCTGCGACAACAGGGAATGCTGAACACAGTCGAAAGCCGGGTTAGCCTCAAATGCCGATCTTACCCTCTCCACGCTCACATCAGCGGTCATGCACAGGTCATTAATATAGGCTACGCAATTCAGCTGAGCATCCAATCCAGGTGACTTGCCATAGGAAAGATAACGGTCGACACCAAGCTTGGCTATAGAGCTTGCTGCATCCAGCCGATTAGATTGAAAGTATTCGCTAAATTTTTCGCGGCCGCGAGAGTTAACGAATTCATCTGGATCCAAACCATCCGGCAAAAATACACACCCTACTTCTACCCCAGCCTCATGCAACATCGCCCATGCATCCATCGCACGAACCGCAGCATCACGACCTGCTTTATCCCCATCAAAGCAGAATGTCACATGCTTAACATTTGATTTTGCTAAAAGGTGAGCGTGCTGCTCTGTAAATGCCGTTCCCAATGTCGCTACTGGAGTGTTAATGTCATGCGCCCGCAAACCACAGACGTCTGTGTAACCCTCTAATACGAGCAGGTGTTTCCTGCCGCTTTTTACAGCTAAGTCTAATCCGTAAAGTATTTGGGACTTTTTAAAAACATCACTTTCCGAACTGTTCAGATACTTGGGGGTGTCATCTGTTAGCGTTCGGCCACCGAATCCGACAACATTACCTTTTTCATCGCGTATAGGAAAAATGAGACGGTTACGGAACGAGTCGTAGCGTCGACCGTTCGATTCGGCGATTAATCCAATCTCAAGCGCCGCTGCTTGTTCTTCTACGTTTAAGGTGCTCACGAAACCATCCCACTCGTTTGGGGCGTACCCAATCTTCATGTCATCGACAACGGATAGCGGCAAAGAACGTGCCTGAAGGTAGCTCATAGCATCTGCCGAATGAGCCAGTGATTCACTATAAAACTGAGCTGCTTTTTGCAGTACAACTTGCTTGCTAACAGGCATTGGACTGAAACTCCATTAATTCTAAGCGTAACTGATTAACTCTTTTGACGCGGCGACTTAAAAGTCCTTTATCTACAGAAAAGATATTGGATGCTGCTGCTTGGGAACCTTTTTTTCTTACAACAAATGTAACGGCATCAATTATTTTCTGGCTGCGGAATTTAGTTAGTTTGATAACTTCAGATATCGAAAGGGTCAACGCCCGACTCGAAAGATTTTTAAGGCGTTTTAGTCGTCGACTCAAAAGCCCTTTATCGACCTCGTAGATAAAGGATGCTTTTGCTTGCGGATAGCCTTTCACTAGAACCAGCCGTAGAGCGCAAATAATGTCACTACTGCGGAGTCGGGTCATCTCTAACAGGCGGTTAAACTGTGCGTCGTTCATAAAATCCCCTTTGACTGTTATAGGTCAACATTAAAACACTTTAATGTGTGATGCAAGTATACTTTTTATTTTATTTGTTGATGTTTAACAGTCAACAAAAACAAGCCTATTTATTTTAAAGGTGACTACTAACGGTCAACAAAGATACAGGTATTTTTATTTGGCTATGACTACTAACGGTCAACTATTATTTTATTTGGAAGCCCTAGATAACGGACAGAAAAGGACGCAGTAGGAGCACTGTCGGTTTTAAAGCCCAGTGGTTTCTAAGGTTTTATTCAGCGAAGGTACGAGCGTAGTCGCGTACGATTTTATCAGGATGCTTTCTAAATACTGAACGGTGAGAGCTAAGGATTCGATTCAGGCGCCTGGGATTGTGCTTAGCTAAAAGGTCAACCAGGACATAGCTTGCTGTGTAACTTATTTTCCTGTCATTATCCGGCGTCATGTTAAGTAAGACAGCCGTGAATAGCTCATCGGAGTCAATGTGAGTTTCAAAGGCACACAGCGCAATAGCGTATGGCAAGCGCATTTCGAATTGCGCCAGCATTTCTCTAATGGTGACATCTAACAGAGCAGGATCCGGAAATAGAACCTCCCAACCATGACGCAGCTTAGACAGAGAGTAGTATACATGGTGGTGCCAGTAGGCCAGGTCTGGACTGTCCCCTATTTCTCGAAGCACATGGGCATACATAGAGTTAGTGTCAGGGTCCAGGCTAAATGCCTCTAACTTTTCAGGAAGGTGCGAGACAGTAATGCCGGCGAAGTTGTAGATATGATCCAGTAGAGTCAACTTTTTAGGCGGGGGAGCAACAGAGAAGTACTTTGCTAAAGCCGCCCAGATGCCACAAATAAGCCTGACATCGTAAGCCGCCCAATCATCCAGGGTAAATCTGAATTTCCCAAAGGCATCACTAATTAACGGAGGGTTATCAGCGTAGAACTTGCCAAGAATCTGTCCAGTCTTTTCGATTGCGTCTTCATCGTAATCAAAAATGTTATCTGGGCTTGTTGCTTGAAAGGTTACGCAGAACGCGACGGATGATAAGCTCATTTCTGGTAGGTGCTTTTTAAGCCAGTTGTGGGGACGCGCCTCCGGGCATGCAGTAAAAAATCGAGGGACAGCTTCTAGGCTGTATCGGTGTTTGGCTAATGTCTGATAATGAAAAACTGATGCAGCGCCGTTAACAAGCCTCTTTAGTGCGCGTTGTTTTTTCACCCTACTCTCACTGTTAACGGTTTGCTTTAAGTGGGTGACCAAATCAAAGCAGACGCTACCAAGCCACGCATAAATAAAGTCATATTCGTTGTATGGGTTCCTTTTCTGAAAAGCGGCGATTTCCTTAAACGCCTGGTCGACCGTATTAAATGTAACGCTTTCAATCAGAAATTGATAAAGGTCGGCCGAACAGCTATCAACAGTTCGTGTTCTCGGAGTGAAAATGGAGCCGGCGCACAATAACTGAAGAGCTGTTGTTTCATGGCCAGTCAGCAGTTGCGGGTATAACGCTTCTAATAAGAATCCATCTATAGCGACTTTATTATGCTCATAAGTAAAGAGCTCGCTCGACATTTCTTCCTTGATATCATCTGATGCAATCTCATTGACTTCTTGCATCCACTGGCGACCAAAGTGCCACCACATTTCCTTTACTGAGGTCGTGTGAGCATTATTGTTCGTCCGGATGCTGTATTTATCGGACTGGTTCACTAAGTCATCGCCGTTATTTTCAGTTCCATTATTCATCTAACATGCATCCTGCAAATACGTGCTTATCCATGAACACGGTGCAGTCGTACAAGGGGTGTCGACTAACAGTTCTACTTAAAAGTTAATTATTACATCGTACACTATTTTAACAATAAAAACTTATCGGCAGGAGATGAAGAAACCGAAGCTAACAACGGAAAAGTATTTTCCGGAGAGCCTTGCATTTAACAGTTAACCAAAGAAAAAGGCGCCTAACCAGCTGCTGGTCAAGCGCCTGTTTTTTAGAGTCCTCTTGCCTAGCACGTGCTGGCGGACTCATGATTATCGTTGGCGTGATTAACGTTGTTGTTATCGTTACCATCGGGAAGCGTAACTTTGTTTTGGCGAACGAACTGATTTAACGTACGGGTTGATATCCGGAACGTCATTGCGGTGTCAACATCAATAGCTAGCCGCCACCCTCTTGAGTGTTTCCCCTGCAGTTCGAGTGTTTGGTTGCCATTAGCAATACGAGCTCCCTCTGGAATATAGGTGGAAGACGCCTTCTTGCGGTTTTTATGATATTCCACCACTTTTTTCCGCCAGTTATCAGCAAATGAGTCAGGTTCAACTGGTGACGCCTGCATAACGAATGAGAGTGGACAATTATAATATGCGGGCCCGCATGACTCAGAGATATGCTTAACATTTACAGCCGAGTCACGCCGATCGCTTTCCACTATCGCCAAAGAAATGAAATGCTGTTGCGTCCCATCGTTGTTAGTAGACCGTAAAAGTAGCCATAGTTGACGCCCGCGGAGCGAATGCTTTGCAACCTCAACCCCGTCAGCCCAATAGCGGTTTGTAATTATTTCATTCACGACTTTTTGTTTAACGGTATCTGGATAAGAAGACCAGCCCATGACAGCTTCCTTTTTATTTGCGAGTGTTAGTTAACGATAAACAGCGTCGTTAAAGACGTCAGTTATCAAAAAGAATTGATACCAGAGCATAAAAAAAGGCGCCTGCTGGCGCCCTGCTGCTAACAAACTAATTAAGAAGCCATTACAAAAGTTGCTCACACAATTGATAATGCTGAGCACTACTCTGGTTAACAACAATCTCTTCACCGGGACAAAGTTCACTAACGCAGATGAAGTCACCTCGCCCGAACGGCTCGATAACACGAATATGATGATAGCTCTCAGATTTGAACCGGAATACCGTGCCTGGTTGAAAGTCAGATGGCTTAGCTTCGCGGATAGGGTTGAACTGCATGCTTATATCCTTTTGCTGTTTAGGTAGCTGAGTTAATTAAAGCATGTCGTCAGATGAGGATCAGTTATCAAAAAGAAGCCCGGACAACAGAGGTGTATGCCCGGGCGATTAGGTGGTTTTCGTTCACATGCGATATTACATAGATTACTTATAACGTTGCTCCGGCGTAATTCGGTCAATTTGAGCGGTTCCAGATGCATTGTAAAACTTATCAAGCTTGGATAACGCCGCGTGCACTTCCTCTTCACTACTAAAGAATGCGGACCATACTTTGGTTTTACCATCTCGCATCCAGGAGAAGTCCAGATCACTCAGAATGTCTTTAACTCCATACGGCGAATCAAACGCTTGAACAAAGTAAGTATCTCGACTGACAGCCCGCAGAATACGCTCAAAAGCCAGAGGCTCCTCTACCAACGCCATTACGGTTGCCAATACATCAATTGTTGCGCGATGCGCCTTATAAACAAAACCTTGCTGGAAAAGAATGCTTTCTAACGCTGAATTAAAGTAACCAAGGTCTTTCCAGTTAACATCACCCATCGAACTGCAGCCGAACCGGATTTTATTATCCGGGCATACACGAGAGACGAACTTAGCGTCAAAGCCGGCGTTATGGCAGATGGTAAAGTCATTTCTGGCCAACACCTTATGAAATTTTTCCACGGGGAGCTGGTGACCTTTAACCTCTTCATCGGTAATGCCGGTATGCTCGACGGCTTCTTCGGGGATCGGTTTGGACGGCTCATTAAAACCATGCATAAGGCCATTCAAATTGACGATACGTTGCCGGCTTGGGGAGTAGCAGCCAAATAAAGCTCCGACTTCGATAATCTCCTCGGCCTCGGGGTCGAACCCGGTAGTCTCCAGGTCCAGAACCGCAAATCGACGCAAATCCGTAGGCATCTCACCATCAGAGTCTAGCCATAAGTTAAGCTTCATCGGGCAAAGGGTGCTTTGCTTTTTTTCGATTGCTTCCATATACGGAAGTTTTTGAATAAGAGCGGTATCACCTTGCACGGGGTTTGGGAGTCCGCACAATTTAGCGATGCGGCCGTTCGATTTGTAAGCTGGGAAGTCCATACAGCCCCCTTTCGATTAACAATGTACCGATAGAAGACCATATAACACGGTACCGTTAAAGCAGGAGCTTGTTATCAAAAAGTCTTTTCAGAAAGAGCGAATTCAGCGTCCAAAGCATCAATAATGTCAGAGCGCTCACTTTTCGAGTGCAAATTGAATTTTCCAGTGGCATTGCGGACCAGGTTAATCATTGCACCACGCTGCAGTACGCTCAATTCATTGTCCAGGCGCCGGGCAACGGCCAACAGCGTTTTATCAAGCTCTGCAGCCGATAAATGCCCCTGGACAGGAGATGCAATCATCGGGGTTATCCGCAGCTGCTCATCCAGCGGACCGTTGTGGTGAAGATTCCCCATAAATACCGACATCCATTCACGCTCAGCATTAGCTGGCGCTTCAAGCGTCTGCAGTGATACGGACAAAAGAGATAAGGTAAATTCCAGTAACTGGTCTTTATCGTCAGAGTCTGTCAGAAGAAATTTTTTCATTGCGCCTCCAGATGTACCGAATAAACCCGGCATCAGTTACCAGCTACCAGCCAAGCAAATTTATCTCGCTCACTCTTTAATAACGGAGTGTTCACTAGCAGTTGATATGGTTCCTGTAGGTATATAAACCAATCCGCTCACAACCGCAGTGACGAGCGTCAAGATATAAGTCGATTGAAACAAGTGAGCGTCAGGCGCCAGACTATACAACACCATGATGATCATACCCAACTGAGTTGCGCCAGCAGCACCTTTCGAACGACTAAAAAGCACTTTATTATAACGAGAAACAACAACAGAGCGGCGAAACATCGCTTCGCTAAACACAACCCCAGCGCAACTCGCGCCTGCCAGCACAAAGATGAGAGCGCCAGCCTGAGTTCCAACCCCCAAAAATAACACCAGGGCAGCGTACAAATAAAACCACTTCGAATAAGTAAAATAAAGCATAACGGTCCTCCCGTATTAACGAGCCACCAATAAAGCATGCTTTTTAACGGCACTCAGTTAATAAGCAAGGGTTACCAAAAAATAGAGTTCAGCTGCAGAGCTATCTTTTTTCTAACATGCCCCCTTTTTAACATGAGTATAGAGTCAGCTCATTACATGACAACTGGTAACACGTAATGAGTGATAAAATGATGACAAGCGGTGAGTATCGACAATTAGTTCGACAACTTGATCTAAGAGAAGCCCGAACTCTCTTTACCTCCCCCGGGGAAGGTATAAAGGTAGCAGTATCCAGACGCAGCGCACACATCTATGTGCTTAATCGGGCTTTTGAGTTGGCCAAGGCAGAAAACATTGAGTCTCTTTCTGGCTTACATGGTGCATCGACTATTTCGGCATTTGCATTTCGCTTACTGTCCCAGGAACACTCCCAGGAACACTCCCAGGAACACTCCCAGGAACACTCCCAGGAACATTACAGAGAAACCCAGGACGGCGACTTAATTTTTAGTCATGGCAGTCAATTAACGCTGGCACGGCCGCTGCAATTATCGCTGAGCAGTTTGCCTTTAAAAAGTGGAGACGACTCGTTCTTTTATGCAGCCAGCGGGAAATACGAAGACTCGAACATCATTTGCTCATTGGCATCGGTGCTCAGCCAAAAGCATAACGAGGTGTTGCTCGCATTCACTAAAGCCCAGGCAGCTATGACCATGGATTCAGTCAATCTACAAGAGCAGCGTACTATTGCGAGAGACTATATTCGCCAGCAGCCAGGAACAACCGTTTTAATGTAAATCGCCCTTACCCACGCAGGATTTTTTTTGATAACTGCCGCAATTAACGGAGCTCGTTAGTCTGCTTTCAGATCCAAACAACGAGGAACTGAATCATGAGTCAATCGAAATTCAATAGCGCTAACTGGAATAACGACATTCTAAGCAAGTTAAGCGATCGTGAAATATGTATTGCGCTGGCGCATTTACAAAGCTTAGCTCCGGTTGTGGTTGGAGCAAGCGTCATTGTTGATGATGGCAGCGGCAATAGCCGTGTCTACGACCCTTTAAGCAACAAATCGCAAGCATTCGAATTAGTAATGAAGTGTGGCATTAAACGTGGTTGCAATGAAAAAGGCTTCTTCTGGCAAGTAGTTGACGGCGAATTTAATGTACCGGTTTATGAGCAGAGCGACAGTGCCGATGAAGTGTCCGACCCTGACGTCGCCCAATATCAATGCTTTCGGGCTATTTGCCAGACCGTGCTAGTTAACTACAGTTCACCAGACACACTAACGACGACGGCCCCGAGAGCAGAAAGCCAAATAGAGCGTCCGTTTTCTTGCATCAACTGTCAAAGCCAACAACTAACACAGGCTGGCCGGGGTTATTTGGCGATTGGGGAATACGACGAGGCTTCCGGCCGCCACCAGTCGGAGGGGGAGCTTGAGCTTCTTGAATGCAAGAACTGCGGCACCGTATGTGCTCACATCGACCAGCTCATACCTAATGAGGGCTGCAGTAACGATCAACCGAAAAACTAGGAGATATATGTCAAACCGTGACGGGAAACACGACAAACGGCCCTTTAAGCCGGGTCAGCGTTGCCATTGTAAAAAAGGGAAATTGGAGCGGGTATACCCTGCCAACCACCCCACCAAGCACTGGCGAAGCTATGTAGAGTGCAAAAGCTGCGGCTTCACTAATTTCTAATCATATGCGCCAGCAATAGCTGGCGTTTCTTTTGGTCCACATAACCACCCGAAGTCTAAATTGGTAAGTTCTTGGTCGCTACAACGTAAAAACTTACCACTTCTCGCTTACGTAAGTCGCGTGACTGGTAAGTTTCTTCACCAAGTAGCCAGTAAAGTTTACCACTTCACCCGAAAAGTTAACCAAAGCCCCGGGAATGTTTACCACCCGTAGCTACTCATCCGCTGGATGAATTTTTTTACTAACTGCACTCAATAACGAATCTTGGTTAAATAGGCTCATCAATCATCAACGAAAAGGCTAAAAAGTATGACGGCCACAAAGTCAATCACATGGGACGGTTTTGATTGCAACGGTATACTCGAGTTGCTGGGGCACTGGGATTGGAGGCACAAGAACGGCGTGCTCATCGTGAAAAACCCAAACGGTATTGTTTTTATCCCGAAAGGCGAGAGCCTAGAGGTGGATAGTCAGGGGTATGCAATCGCCAAAATCGACAAGGCTGATGTAGAGTTATCAGTCACGCGTTCAGCCAAAAGACTATTTGAACAATAAGGAAGTCACATAATGAGTCGCAAAAACCTAAATCGCTTTTACATAACACTATTGCTAGTGCTTTTCGCGGTAGCGGTCTACGTATCGCATGCGGACACTATCACAGTGAAAGATAAAGTCGTCTATTTACGATTAACATCACTGGGAACGCTTATGGTATTCGCGATGACGGCACTAACAAAGAGTTTTCGTCTGAATGCAGTAACCACACTGCTGATCCTGCTCAACGTGGGGGCAATGTTCTTCACTATAACGCTCGAGCCAACGATGCAAGATGTTCTCATACTGACATTAGGCTGCGTCGCCGTTCAAATATCGTTAATCGAACGGGTCTTAGATCAAAACAGCCGACTGGAGCCAGTATCATGAAAAACCATCTCATTCATTTATTTGAAACTAAAGCACACATCGTCGGCCATTCCCCTCTGTTAAATGGCCCCGCTGATACGGACGGTCGTGATAATGGCGTGGTTCACGTTAGCTGGCACGATGTTGAGTTCGATAACAACGAGGTTGTTGAGTTTACTCCCGATGCGTTGGAGAAAGCTGAGCGAGTCGACGACAGCTATTTTATTGAAAGCATTGACGGAGAAACCGTCCAAGTAAATTTTTACGACACCGTGCCCGTGACATAAGGAGAGTGATTTATGAGCGAACTAACCAATACCCAACAGGCTTTCATTAACTCGTTACAGCCGGAGCTTCGTCAAAAAGCTATCGACACGTTAAACCGAGGCGGCTATTTTTATGCGGATGTTATTCCGACAATGACTGGTCCATCGGTCGCATCTTGTGGGGTGAAAGGTATTCAAGATGCCTTCCCGGATTTGCATTTGACGTTCACCGGAGCGCAGGCTGAGAGCAAAGAGTGCGCACTGGACTACGAACGGGACATCGAGGCTGGCGAGCGCGATGAAGACGACGTCTACGAAGGTGTGGTGATGGCTATACAATGGCGTTCTGATGACACGCTGCGTTTTTTCGATCTGCATATTGGTGACGAAATCTTACCTATACCTGTGGCAATATCCGAAAAACCAGTCACCCAAGCCATGGGGCTTTAATCCCTACCATGGCCATTTAGACGTCGCTAATTCCTTTAGCGGCGTCTTCTTAACCACCAATCGTTCCAGCGAATTTTAAATTGATACTCGGTCCGTATATGCTGAATTAACCCAAATAACGGTGTTGTGTTAATGTATTCACAACAACAAATAAGGACATCACATGCAAAAAATACCGCTACATTTATCAAAAAAGTCAGCCGACCCGTACCACCCTGCACTGTTTTGGGGATTAACGGCTGTGTTGGTCAGCTGTTACCTCATATTGACCATGGCCAGCGGCTCAACAGATCCGCTTGTCGACGGCGATGTCGTATTCACTATAGCCAGCGACCCATTCTGGGGCTCGATGATGACGTTAGCCATTATTGTCATCACTGTTGGTATTGCCTATTTAAGTCCGGAAAGTTCGGCGCTAGCTTTAAAAGAACGGTTGCAGAAATCACAGTCGATACGCTCAACCTTAATAAGAACGGTCGTTTACTTTCTTGCGTTGGCGCTGGTTATGATTGCTGCAGTTGCGACCGTGTCATATCACCTGTCCATAACAATTGGCGGGCCTCTGTACTATTTTCTCGTGCCCGGTGAGATGCCAATGGGGAGCGCTTTTCAGCGGTATGCCGATGAAATTTTACTCATTGCCTCGTTGTCGGCCCTGCTCTCCACATGGTCCACTAGCGTTAGCACTGTCCTCTGGAGAAAAGTAATGCCGGCAATAGGGGTCTTTTTTATCGGCGTGGTATTAGTTGACACAGCAGCTCAAGTTGCCGGATTTTGGGGGGCAGAGGTTTCGCGATCCTTTCAGGCACTATTATGGATTTGTGCGGCTACCACAATTTTTATTTTTCACAGACGTCACCGTAACGTTATCAATAAAAGCTGGCGCAAACCGAAATCGCTCGGCACAGCCGCAGCTTACATCGCCGCTTTGTTTATACTGACCCCTGCACTGACTCCGTCCGTGACCATCACCAAGACACTCGACCAGATGACGATGTTAATAGCGCTATCAAAAGGCGGTGACCCTGCGTTTACTTGTGGGGAGGAGTTTCACGATAACGCGGTTTGCTGGCCCGTATCGCTACTTCAGTCAGCCGGCATTCCGGTAACAGCAGAGCGAGTTACAGCTTTGCACGCATTAAACGGGAACCTTATCGCTCTGGTCAGCGTTAGAAACCTCGTTGCTGAGATAAACAAGTCTGATCATGATTTCTCTTTCGACCAGGAGCAGCTGGCCAAAGTTATTGCATTTTCAACGCGAAATCACACATCTTATTTAATCTCGTTGAAGCAGGCAGGTTACCCGGTTGAACGGAGCTGGATTTCAACGTATGACGCAAACGACGATAGTGAAGCCGAAGACAAGATCTCAAAACGGACGCTCGCTGAATGGCTTTGGCTTACTGATGCTGGCATCCAGGGCCGGGATAAGTTTATGTCAGAAAAACAAGCGAAAAGCGCCGCAGAATCTATGCCGAAAATTACAGGTATGGTCAATGCCGTGTTCGCCACCGCGGACTTATCGAGCTCGGCCTCTGGCGCGTTCTCACAATCAGGCTTAGGCCTAAACGACACCGATTTCATGACGCTGTCGCCGTCAGTCCTGATTGCAATGTACGAACAGTTTCATCAGAAACTGCCAAGCAGACCCCTCTTAGAGCCAGCGAGACACTTTGCTCAAGAGCAGGAGCACTGGGCTGGATTAGACTGGGACGTAGTAGATTAGTAAACGATACTTTACCAGCGCCAGCAGCAAGTTTTTACTAACTGCCTGGTGCTATTAACGGTGATGTAATGACTCAGCATTCGCCACTAAGCAATTAAGGAACGAGTCATGAAAGCGAAACAACCCTTTATCATCGAGAACGCCAAACTTTCAGCCACAGACCAGGCTGGTGATGGCTACATTACCGATAACGAAGTCATTGTCTACACAGGCAGTGCTCACAGTGACAATGCTGGATTTATTGCGATGCTGTTAATGTGCGATGGTCCATTGCGCGTTAAAGGTGTCACACCAATAAAAATAAGTCACCCACTAACGAATATAGGGTCGGCAGAAGTGCTTGCTGCTAAGTGGGTTGAAGTTAACCGTCCTTCAGATGTCCAGGTTGAAATCCAAAACTGGTTAGAAGGTATTGGTTTGAAGGACCATGAAGCCCGACGCATCTTCGAGTTGTTTTTACGCTATATGATGATCGGTAGTTTAAGCAATATCCAGCTCAATTTTAAACAGAAGTCTCAGCTACAGGTTGTGAGCTCTGACTCAAATAAGTCCTCGTAATCAAAATAAACAGAATCATCAGGAGTCAAACTTATGACCAATGCAAAACAGCAGCTGCTTCAACAATGGCCAGAAATACAGCGCCAGCTACAAGAACACTCCTCCAAAGACGCGTTGATGGACCACCATCTTGCCATTGCAGGACAGGCAGCCATGACGGAAAAGCTCGGTGAAGCCCGTGTCAAGGGGCGCGGAGGCTGGTGGACGCCGGAGTGCTCAAACGAGAAGTTAAAAACGATGCTAAAAGAGCATATCGACAAAGGGGACATGCGCGACGTTATGAACCTCGCTGCAATGATCTACTTCAGAGAAACCGTTGGTATCAAGCCTTAAATATACCAACGGATACACTCAGGCGCCCTGCTGGCGCCTTACTTTTGCCAGAGCCGCAAAGATAACAAACCACCCGCTTGTCAAACTCACGCAAAAACCGCTATTCTTACATCTGAAAAATGACTTTAATTAATGACAACACATCAAAGGTTCAATTATGAGAAACACACTTGGCGACCTGAACGACCACCTGTTTGCGCAAATGGAGCGTTTAGGTGATGAAGATTTAAAAGGTGATGAATTAAAAAATGAATGCGAACGCTCCAAGGCCATGACATCCGTTTCACGTAACATCATTGATAACGCGAGTCTCGCGTTGAAAGCAGAAGAAATGCGATTTGAAGGCATCCTGAAAGGCCACATTCCTATGCTCAGTAATTCAGCAAAAGAAATACCGAAGGGATAGCACGCACATGGCCCGATTTATCTATCAGCCTTATCACCTAGAGTTTCTTCGCAAGGCTTATCGAAAGTTCAGCGTTGCTGAGACGGCGCGGTTATTTAATGAAAAGTTCGGCCTAGATAAAAGCCCTGGACAAATACATTCCACCCTTAAAAACCACAACATCACGTGCGGACGGGCGCAAGGTGAACTGACCAAGGGCTGCCTGCGTTCTTTTACTCCCCCGCAAAAAGAGTGGATCAAAAAGGCGTATAAATCGCACTCTTTGCAGTCGCTGCATTTGGCATTCAATAAAGAGTTTAACGAAGATAAGTCATTATCTTCGTTACGCTCATTCATCCGTAATCAACGCATTCACTCTGGGCGGGACGGCCGTTTTTCTAAAGGGCATGCGCCAGCAAACAAAGGTGTGAAAGGCTGGAAGGCGGGAGGTCGAGCGCAAGAAACGCAATTCCCCAAAGGACATAAACCTTTCAATCATCAGCCAGTGGGAACCGAAATCGTTGATACCGATGGTTATCACAAGCGCAAAGTAGCCGAACCAAACAAGTGGGAATTCATCCATAAACTGACATGGATAGAGCATAATGGCCCTATCCCAGCACAGCATATCGTACGATTTTTCGATGGTAACAGGAACAATTGCGGGGATCCGGATAACCTTGTTTTAGTCGACCGTGGCGCCCATGCCATTTTAAACCGATGGAATAGGCCTTTAGCTGAAATAGTGGATCCATCACTAAAGCAAGTAGTGATCAACACGGCCCGCCTGCAGTCGCTCATCAAAAAACGTTCAGACAAACAAAAAGAGAGCTCATAACACACGTTAACTTTGGAGATAGCATGAAAAAAACACTACTTCTTCTCGGCGCGTTAATAGCCCCGCTGAGTATACACGCTGCGAATGACGATATCGCCCAGGTCTTGCATGTGAATAGCGTTGATATTGCAGGTAATACCGTTCAACTGCCGGTCTATCGAAGTACTAACGGTTTTAACTGTATGCACTTTGTCACCTCGAGCGGGGCCAAGGGCAACTCACGCACGGAGACTCAGCATGTCGTGTCGTACACAATTGGCCGGGTGTGCGGTGAGCCGGCAACCCTAAATGGCAAAGCTCATGTTAAGGGGGTTTCAGCGCTAAAATGGGAGTCTACCGGGAAAGGTTACGGCGTTCATACCTTATCGACCACGAACCCGGGGTTTTTAAAAGGCTCGATTAAGGAGAAGCTGGAGACAGTCTTTCTCTAGTAAAACACTCAATCACAGCGAGGCACTTAACACAGCCTCGCTCACTTCTTTTTTGATAACTGCCTCATATCTAACACCCCGGTACCATCTCATTGTTCACAGCAATCAACCGGGAGAACCTATGACACACGTTAATACAGCACAATCAACTGGCTTTGAGGCCATTGGATTTAACGACGAGCAAGGCCACTGGGACAACATTGATAAGAATGTTGCAGGGTACCTAAAGACGCTAGATACAGACGGCCACATGATATACCACTCTCAATATCGGTTAATTGATATCAGCTACCGCGGTAAAGCTTATTACGGCCCCATTGAAGAGGCGCCTATCGGAAGTTGGTTGAAGATATATGAGCCAGAAGATGACGTATCTGGTCGCTTACTAGCCAGCTTCAGTCTTTCTCAGCTAACACTGGAGCAGTTAAAAGGGTTCCTGGGCGAGCAGTAACCTCATTCATACCATTTAATTAAAAAAGGCATGTCGGCCAATCGTTCGATGTGCCTTTTCTTTTGGGCATAAGGACCGGTACCGGAAACTTTTTTATAACTGCCCCGCCGTTTTAACGATGGTGAAATAGAAGCCATACAAAAACAGAAACCGGCAGAGGTACCAGCATGTTAAAGCAAGATGTCATTGGTGAAATTACACAAGAGCTACCGCGAAACGATGGTTCATCCATCAGAATAGTAGTGAAAGACATTACGTCTCCGTGGGATAACCAGCGCATGATTGATACGTACGTATTACACCGCGCCAGCAACAAGTCTTCGTGGGAAGTGTTAAGTAATCGACCTCATCCTGATGCTCGCACAATGTGCGTTGATGATTACGCAAAATACGGGCGTTCTGCACTACTGCAGGAACTGACTCGGCGTGAGCAGCTGATTGTTCTGCCAATGCTTAAAAACGCACTTGGTAAGCCTCTTAACTACATCAACACCTTGCAGGCGGACGTTAAAGCCGCCACGCAAGTATAGTTTGCCGGAGAAACGTATGAGTCACGTTAATCATTATAGCTGTCCGGATGCTTCGCCCGAGCATAGTAGCGTTAGTGAATTATTAAACGAACTGGCGAGCGACTTGAATCAGTATGAGCTCAGCGAGTTACCGTTCCAAGGCCTAACAGCCGATGCCCGGCCATCATAAAATACTGTCACTGCTCCAGAGTGAGTGCTTGGCGTCCTTCAAAGGGCGCTTTTTTTATCTTATACCCATCCAACCAGTCAATCCTGCGCCAGCTAAGCCAAAAGTTTTTTGATAACTGCCTCTTTTAACAGTGCCTGGTTAAATGCTCCTGTACTTCACAACACACGGGATAAATAACATGGAACAGATAGAGCTTGCACACCAAAAACCATTGGCTACCACGAACGCGATTGTTACAGCGTTAAAGGAAGCCGGACAAGATAAAGAATTCTATCCAACCACTGATGAAATTATTGATTGCATCACTGCAGACTTAACCGTCCCTAAAAATCGCTTTGAAAGCGAAAAATCTGCATACCACGGCTCTATACTCGATGTCGGTTGCGGCGATGGCCGGGTCTTGGAAAAATTAACCCAGGGCCCACGGTTTGGGATCGAACAATCACATATTCTTATTGATCAACAATCCCCTGACATCATCACGATTGGTACCGACTTTCACGAGCAAACTTTGTTGGATAAAAAGGCCGATGTCACGTTCAGTAATCCACCCTATAGTGAATTCGCAGGCTGGGCGGAGAAAATCATTCGTGAGTCAATGTCGACTAAGGTGTATTTGGTGTTACCGCGACGCTGGAAGGAAAACGTGCAGGTTCAACGCGCTATCAAGCTACGAGAAGCTACAACCGAAATATTAGGGTCATTCGACTTTATGGAAGCAGACCGCAAAGCGCGGGCCGTGGTTGATGTTATTAAAGTCAAATTAGGCGAAGAAAGCCCATACTCACACATAAATGATAAGGTGCATGTCGACCCGTTCACGCTGTATTTCAATGAAACATTTGAGTTTCACAAAGAAGAAATGGCCGATGAAAAGTACACCCAATCAATGGATGACCTCAACAAGCACGTAAAGCACGAACTGAGTGTTGGTCGTAACTATATCGATATCCTTGAGGAACGCTATCAGGCTGACTTGAACCGCATTTTCGACCTCTACCAGTCGCTGACTACGGTCGACTTAAATTTATTGCATGAAATCGGTGTGAATACCGACAAAGTCGCTTCCACGCTCAAGCACCGGATGGAGACGCTTAAAAATACCTACTGGAAAGAGCTATTCACTAATTTTGACAAAGTTACCGAGCGCTTAACGCAAAAAACACGCACTAAAATGCTTAGTACCTTACAAGAACAGTGCAATATCGATTTTACCGCCAAAAATGCCCATGCGATTGTTTCTTGGGTGGTTCGTCAGGCTAACAGCTATTTTGACAGTCAGCTTGATAATCTAATGCGCAGCATGATCAGTTTTGACTGCAAGGCATTCGTTAATTACAAGAGTAATCAGCGTACGTTCGTTGATGATGGCTGGCGCTACAGCCGTTTTGAAATGCGTGAAGAGGCCAGTCACTTTAAATTCGACTACCGAGTCGTATTAACCTCATTTGGTGGCATGGACACGTTCATGGGCACCTGTGACGGTATCAGCGATTCGTTGGTTACTTTTATTAATGATCTTCTGGCCGTCGCATCTACGGTCGGCTTTGATACCTCAAAGACAACTCGCGTTGGTGGGTATAAAGGCAAAGATACCCACGACTGGGAACCTGGTCAGCCGCAGGTTTTTACCTACTACAACCACACTAAGGAAAAAGAGCTGCCTCTATTCCGTATTAAGGCCTTTAAAAACCAAAACGCTCACATCCAGTTTGATCAGAACTTTATCCTGGCGTTAAATGTGGCCATGGGTCGAATAAATGGCTGGCTAAAAACCAAAGAGCAAGCAGCAGAAGAGCTGGGCGAAGATATTAAGAAAGTAGCCAAGCACTTTGCCGGTGTTCATAAAATCGAGAGCACTAATGACGTTCTACGCATCAGTCACGCAGCATAAGTTCATGGCCATCGCTTTCAAGCGGTTGCCTTTTAACTCCGTAAGTAACATGAAACCGAAAGGAAGCTAGCATGAAAAAAAGTTATTTAACTCTATTATCCGCCCTTGTTTTTGCAGTGGCCGGCACGGCAACCGCACAGACAGCGGATCGAGACATCTACGATATCGAGTATCATGTGACGTCAGTTGATGGTCTCATCGAGTCCGGATTTGGCAGCTGGGTACCAGAGCGCCCTGAAACCTCTGCACGCTCGGTGACAATTAATGGCGAGAAAGTAAACCTCAAGTACAACATGTCGTCGGGTGGTGATGGGTTTAGTATGGTGTTTTACATTACCGAAAATGACCGAATGTGGGGTGTCTTTACATCATCTCAGTGCGGTACCGCAATGATTAGTGAACAGTGGACCGGGAAAGATTTCAGTATTAAGCAAAGTTTCCCCAAACAATGTGAGTTAAGCCTCTCAATTGCAAAGCCCTAATCCACTCACTGGCCCCGAGAGGGGCCATTTTAACAATGCCGAAACAGTTAAGCATAGCCTACTAAATAATTACTTCGTGCCGCTGCTCGATGCAAAAGTCTATACGAGACAGGCAATCGTTTAGCCACTGGTCATCAGCATACGTGTATTGAACCAATGGCTGCACCTGGTCTCGAAAACCCTCCGCATCATCTAGTAGCTTCTCATAAATATAAAGTTGATCGGATTCCTCAATAAATTTACTAATGAGCTTACAACAATAACCATACTGCTCTAACAGGGGACTTAACTCACTCATGGCCTGCTCGTTGTTAAACGTGTCCATCACCTCAACGACTAAATCTACAACATCAACCGGAGCTGCGTATCCTCCAGAGCGACTAACTAAGAGGCTTTGCGGTGAATGATGCTCAGTTAATGTAAGTTTTATCCTCTCTATTGCTGAATCAATCCCACCAACTCGTCGTTCAATGTGCGATACAAGTAGCTGTTCGCTGTGTAACTTTTGCTGGTTATGCAGCGACTGCTCATTCAGCTTTGTTGAGTTAGCTAACTCTCTGCGTGTCGCGCTCATTTCATCTCTTTGGATGTTGATCGAGTGAGTGAATAGTATGACGGAACAAAACGCAATAAATGGCGTTGCTATTCCACTCACGTATGTCGAAAAATGAGCCCACTCCACTGTTCCACCGAAAGGGTAGTCCTTTAGGATCCAAAAGACGAACGTATAAATAATTGCCGGAATTAGAAACGAAGAGGCCCCAATCAGCATAAGGATCTTAATTCGCCGAGGTATTCTAAGGTCTGTTGTTGTACTTTCTTGTAAATTAGTCACTTCACTTCCTATCGTTAGTTACTGACGCATACACCTGGTCTTATCTTCCAGTTAGGTACTCTTTTTATCACCAAATCAATAATCATAGACGGCCGGACATTTTATGCCTCAATTTTTCGGCAACCCTTTTTACTAACAAGCCTTTCATTTTTATTAACGGCAGTCTATTGCAGACTAAGTCAATTAAATTGGCGACTAGGCACCTGTTATTATGACTACTGATTTAAAAAAGAAAACGCATGATCATATCGAGCGCATTGAACAATACGAAACGTTGGCACCCGGGCAGTTCTGGCGGGTCTCTAAGACAACGCCGAACATCGAAGAGAACAGCCGCATAGATGAAGGGGACTTACTGCTCATCGAGTCCATTGGTTACGCTGATGATAAAGTGCACACGGTAAAGGTTCGCTACCACCCTACAAAAATTGGCGGCGGCAGAAGTGGAGTCGCCTTTCTACTCCGTCATTTTTTAGACGCTTTTGAGCATGTCGACAAGGTTGACGCCGAAAAAGAGCGCCAGCAGGAAATTAACCGGCAGCATAAGCGGATTAACGAGTTGCAATCTGAGCTGGCAACGGCCAGCAGCAATGTTGAGCACCTTGATAAGCGCGTTGAGGAAGATATTCCTGTCGACAGAGCAGGTGGAGATAACGACCAGGCGCAAGTACCGGTACCTTTTGAAGCTATGGGGTCGAATGTTAAAGGCGCCATTCAAACCGGTAAGTTAACCAACCTTATTTCGCCAGCACTGACCGCTAACGGTATCAATCAAATTAAGTCCGCTCTTAACGAGCATAAGACGCTGGCAGAGCGCCGGGCGAAGTGGCTGACGCAATTTAGTGAGAAAATTAGTACTGAAGTACAACGATTAACACCGTTTTTTGAAGAGGCTGCAGCGGTGGCTTTGGCATCGACCAAAGATATTCGAGATCACATTGCCGACATCATGAACAGTATCGATTCACTCAACCTCTACGTGTTAAAGGACGTCGAACTAGAAAAATTGACGTCAGGTAATTCAGCGCCAGCAACAGAGCCATTGACGCTTTGTCAACGCGTTCTGTACGCCGACGAAGAAATGGCTGTTTTTGTCGATGTGAACCAGGACACATTCGATTTCCGCAAGATTGATGACTTCTTCGAAGCACTTGCAACACATCAGGAGTTAGTGGAACAAATTTTCCCGGCAACCCGCTGTATTGTTCCAATGGCCACGACGCGATATTACAAAGACTATGCGCAAGATTCAGCGAGACGTAATGCTGAGAATAAACAGACTTTTCTTCTCGTTCGCGACGGCAGCAATCTGAGTGTGGTCCTCTCCCCTCTTGAGTGGCACCGGGGGACAGATACATTATTCCCCTCCCACGATGATGTAGAGAAGCCGTTCAGGGGGATCGATGGCAGTGAAATCGGTTACGATGACGTGCGCTATACTGATCGACTTACCAACTTCCAGCAGATGAAATTAAAATATCACCAATTGCTTATTCTGTTATGCGGTTTAGATCATAAGGAACAGCTCTTTGGCGACTTCTATGACGGAGAGCCATCACTTGAATTTATATCTAAGAACTTCCAGGAGCGTTACTTCCGCTTCATTCACGATGCCGACGGTGACGGGTTGTTAGCAGATGGAGCCCCGCGACTTCCTTACGCGGACTGGGTGAGAGAGCTGAACGAAGAAGCCCGCCCGGGATCACGTTTTCTTATCGATGCCCGGGAAACAATTTGCTACAAGACGATGCCATCTGCTTTTACTGAATCAGGGTTTGCCAATGGTCGACGTCAACAGTTTGATCCAGTTGAAACTATCGAGGGCTTTATACCTATTACGGCCCGTCGTCGCGCAAATAAATTAATGTGCTCTATCCCGGTATCAGGCTTATCGTATAATTACGATGACCGGGAGTTTAATGCTTCATTTAACATCAGTGAAATGATGGACAAGAGCTACAAAGGTTACCTGTGCCTGGATAGAGTTACCCCAGAGGAAATTGAGGGTTATTTAACACATCGCCCAAGCCGGCTTGGCAACATCACCGGCATTCGCCTGATGAAACATGCACTCAGTTTTGTCAGAGAAGAACGTAAACAAGAAAAACCATTACGGGATAAAATATTCACAGATTTAACGACCGCTTACCCTCATATCAGCAGCGATGAGCTGGCGCTGCAGCGCGATAAAGCCATTGCCGTGTGGAAATGCGCTCACCCAAACAAGGATCCGTTAACGCTACTGAAAGACACCCAAAAGTACCTGAAACTATGCGACCAAATTGGGCGCATGTTTACGGACCATGTCTTTTTGGATGACATCCTCAGTAACGAGCGCCAGCGCGGTAACAATACAGTTCGCGTATTCGTAGATGCCCGGGGTAATTATGTCGCACTGAGTGAACCTCCGGAAGCGGAAAAGGATAACCGGGTTGAACCGTTTTACTGGCTGAAGAAGACACGTTACAAATTGAATAAGAAAAGCGTCACTGCACAACCCTCAACGTTTGTTGTCCCTACCAAGGCACAAAATGACGGCCAGATCGTTTATGAGGTGGAAAATGTAAAGGATTACGAGGCGCCCAAAGAGCCCTTGTTCTTAAATCCAGAGAAAAAACGTGAGCTGTTAGACATGAACCCGCTAAGTGAGATTGAGCAACTCAATAACCTAGCCATGAACGATAATGCCTTTTATGAGCTGGTAGAACACTACCGGGCAGAAAAAGCGGAGATGACCAGGGCAGCAGATGATGGCTACATCAAGGAGCCAGAGTATTACGCGATCCCCATTGGCGTTAGAAAGAACATTTATTATGCCACAAAGTATCTTGACGTTATTGCTGTCTATTGGGACCTAAAAAAGCTACTGCTCGCGTTGGCCGGTAATAATAAAAACCGCATTGACGCTATCTACGATGCACAATTACAAAGCCTTCAAAACACTCACCCTCGTACCAGAGACCTCAATAAAGCCCGTGAAGACATCGAGCAACGAAACGCCAATAGCCTATTTATTCAGGCCGGAGCCCAGGTCGGAGCTTTCTCTACGGACCAGATAAGCGAAAACCTATCAAGGCTGGGGAGTCATCACTTCATCAATCCAGAGCCCGGGGCTTATTACAAAGTGGTACCGGATCCAACAAAACAAGAGGACATTGAGGATATATGGTTCGCAGACTCAACAGATGATATTAATTACGCCCTTGGCGCTGTGCCGCCAATTGATTACCATCCAATGACCGTAGTCATTGAAGACAGCATTAGAAGCGAAATCGAAGATGACAACGTTAAGTTATACGCACAAGCTTTCGATGGCATTCACTTCCTCGGAAGGAACAGTATTAACGAAATGAAGATTAAGCGCTTCGACTCACCGGGAGAAATGATTGCTGCGATGAATGAGTGGTCCCAGCAAGTCAGTGTCGGCACAGAGAAAGAAAGCTACAAAAGGATAGTGACTGCCGAAGAGACTGACATTCCAGTGGAGTCATTAGTACATGACGAACAACCGACCATGACATGGCGCCTGAAATGTCGAAAAGAGGACGTTAAAAAGAAGTAGTAGTAATAAGAACTGATAGTAGTACTTGCATACTGCAAATGGCTTTGTCATAATCACTACTACTTTCAGTCTTGTACTACATTACTAACGGAGCCTTATCACCTTCGTTAGTACGAAGAAACCGCCGCTATTACTGGCGGTTTTTTTGTGCGCCCCAGGTAGATAAATTCCCCTATTATGGTAGCCTTAAATCAAGTACTTAGATGACTTGAACGCCTAAGCAAACGATCCAAGCACCCTAACAAGCTTTCTTGAACAGGGTATCTTATTAGGGTGGGGCTCTGATGTTTCACCCTTAATAGCGTATAGCTCGCGGCTTGATAACCGCGCCTGTCCCAAGGCTATACAATATTAACTTGATCGTTTGTAGTACAAGACTGAAAGTGCTACTGCAAGAATGGTTAGGGCAGGAGCCTGATTGCGGCGATCACTAAATAAGGTGATAAAAACTTATGTTTGATACCATAATAATAATCGCACTGCTTGTCAGTGCGCCTGCTTTGATAATAGCAGGGGTGATCGCCCTACTTACAGGAAGCTTGAACGTCAATGTTTCAACCGGTGATATTAACATCGGTAGCCGTAACGGCCGGGACAACGACAATAAGAGTCGACGTAAGAAGGGATAATTAGAAAGCCCCTCCGGGTTATTCTGGAGGGGCTATTTTTTATTGCAAAATCAAACTAGATAATCAAGCTGAAACAATTTCCCGCCAATCATCAATACGCATAATCTCCTCAGCTCTGACAAGATCATCACTTGAGATGCTTTCGGTTAAATCGCGAGTGGCCATAGTGTAGTAAAACAACGATAAGTTTCCGGCTAATGACGTGCATTGCCAGTCACTAAAATCTACAGAGCTTCCCTTACTGTCATCACCCACCGCATGAACCGCAAACCGTACATTACTTTCCAACCCATAAGCCTGGAGATGATAAAAAACATTCAGCACTTCCAGTTCGCGAGGCTCTCGCTCCATCGTTAGGGCGGTATCAACCCTACGAATACCGGCATTAGTTTCAATGCAAAACGTAATACCCGCATAATTACAGCCAACATTGTTCCTACGGCCAACCGTGATAGCCGTAACTCCCTCTTCATCATGCAGCTGGCGCACAAGTAATTTCAGGTCATTCTTTTGCTTGTCAGTAGAACCACCCAAACTGCGTTGGTCCACCTGTCCAATTTTTGTGATCCGCTCAGACTTTTCAGCCAGTCCATACATCGTATCTATGTCGCGAACTCCAAAGAGTTGCGGCAAAACCTTATTAACCTTTTTATTTGTGCTTCCTAACCGGATACCTTCAGCATCCATTGCAGCGCGAAAGCGACGCTTTAAGTCATGTACAGCGTTCTTTGATGTTAATGTTAAACTCAACATAAATAATTCCTCTCAGTCGAAAGTTAATCGTAAAATAATTAAAGTTAAGATCGACGAGAAGATAGAGGTCATATCTCAATCACAAAGGTGATAGGTCTGTTTGCATCTATCTTCTATCGAAGGCCCCAATTGCTTCCCAAGACGCATAAAAATGAAGTCTAAGCGGAAGGTGCATCGCGTGTTGCCAAAACGGGGAACAGTAGCTCGCCAGCCTAAATTCGAGCAGAACGCATCGGCCCGATAACATTTACGCTATCGAATTTCTCTAATCGCCGCAAGTGCTTGCCCATTCTTTTTTATAACTTACCTTTGTCTAACGCTCCGCTAATTTAGCGTCACTGAAAACACGTTAAAAAGGCAGGCTGACATGAATAAAACATCACTAAAAACCAATATTAAAAACGTTATTCCTCGCACATTACGCGTTAACGTTCCTGAGATTGCCACCAAGGTTTTAAAGGCTCGACGCAACAACGACCGTCGTGTATTTACTGTGTCTTCGAATCTATTACCGCTATTTGGCTTTCACGGAGAGGCCCAGGTCGTAGAGGAAGTTATCGCCCCCGGGAAAGGGTTTCGCGTCCGCTTGGCAACCGCTGATGATGTGAAGCGCAAAAAGGTCTATGTACGTGAGTACAAGTCTCGCAGTGCTAATCCACTCAAACGTGACGCAAAACGCATTGAACAGCAGATTGAGACCTCAAGCCAAAAACTGATTGAGTTAGCTATGGGGGATGCTGAACACGCCCACATTACATTTCGTAACGGTGAGATAACATTCGTCCCGGTTACCACTGTTGAGCGCCAGCTGCTGCAAGACCTCGATAAAGACGACCAAATTAACACCTTGGTGGCTATGACAGGTGGTGTCGATTGCGCAGTATTAGATAACAGCGGCTTTCGCGTTGATGCGGTCGTTGAGTACCGGCCTCAAGAAAAACGTGACAATACGGACTACACCGAGACGACCGCGTTGAATGCACTGGTCAACAGCAAGCCAAAAGTCCTGTGCAACGAAGATATTTACCAGTTAAATGCTAGCCGGCTAACCGAGTTGTTAGCTGAGGCGGATATCAGCTCGGTGACGATGCTGCACGCGTCTTTAGAATGCTCTGATTACTCAACATTAAAGACCAAGAAGCAAAAGGCAGATAGCACCGCCTCGATGGATAGTACTCTTGATATGTTTGTACCAGTACTAAACCTACTCGATGAACTCAAATCTCCGGTGTTAATGATTGAGAATGTCCCGGGGTTTCTCTCCTCTCCAATTAACGATGTCTTCACTCTGCAGTTACGCCGCCGAGGTTACCAGATTCATCAGCGCGTATTCGATGCTCGTGACTATGGTGGCAACACCTCCCGCAAACGACTTTATCTAGTGGCGACTGCACTCGATGCTGACTTCCAGTTCCCACAACCGAGCCAACATACTGACCTGAATATTTGGCGAGATATTATTGAACCTAACCTGCCGGAGATAATGCAGCATGACTTAACGGACACCAAAGTAATGCAGGATGCTCTCCGCTTAGATCGGGCTCGAGTGATCACAAAGGAGAAGCCGTGGGCACCCACCCTGACGAAAGCTCAGGGACAAGCAACTAAGGATGCCGTAGTTGTTGAGCATAATGGTCGTTATTACAAATTACCACTCTCTGTACAGCAGCAGCTGAACGAGTTGCCGAGTAATTTTGATGTCGACTGGCTATCTGTCGACAAAGCGGAGCAATTGATTGGCCAGTCTATCAGCTGCTCGCTACATCACAAGATTGCGCAGTCAGTCCGAGATCATATCTACCGATTTCACCAAAAGCTGAAATCACCGCAAAGTCAATTGGCATTAGCCATTTAGCTACTGATGTATGGAGCTGATGAGGTAACTTTATCAGCTCCATGAGAATCATCTTTTTTATAACTGCTTTACCATTAACGACTCGTTAATCTCACCATGTTAATTAAGTCCCAATGCCGGAGAAAAGCGAATGAGTTCTGACAGTTCAGGTCAACCAATTATAGATAAGTGGTCAAATGTAATATCCATATTTGATACCCATGAAGATTTTACATTTCATGAGGCCGGAGAGCGTTCTTTGGGAGAGAAAGGAAAAGCTTCGGTAAAAGGTTTATATGAAGCGTTAAAAGCGGGTTGGACACTACAAATCAATTTCAGCGGAGGCAAGGACTCAAGCGCCTGTCTGAACCTTGCTTTGATGGCTTTAATGGCGGCGCGTAGACAAGAAATACCTATCAGTCGTCATCATTTTTTGCTGCACGCTGATACAGGTGTTGAAAACCCTGAAGTCCAACAGTTAGCTCAACAAAACCTAAGTGACTTAAATGAGTTTATTAAAGAGAATGATTTACCATTATCTATCGTTATCGCAACACCTGGTTATGCGCAATCATGGGTTGGCAGAGTACTTACCGGGCGTGGACTTCCAACTTTCGCCAGCTCTAAAAATAGACAGTGCTCGCAAGATTTGAAAATCTCACCAGCTAATAAGGCACGCCGGGAGCATCTCAAAAAACTTCCTAAGTCGGAACGTAATAACATCTGCTTAGTGCTTGGCAGCCGGGATGATGAAAGTGCTCGTCGCGCTGCCTCAATAAAGAAATTTGGTGGTAGTGACGTCCAGGTATCACAACGCGAAGGTGGTGCTGAAATTTATCCCGTAAAGAGCTGGACTACTGAAAACATTTGGGAGTTCTTATTAAACTTAGGCGATAACAAGCCATTACCCTGCTATACCAATTCGCTAGTATCAACTGCGGAGCTTTATAAAGATGCCACTGGAGAATGTATTTGGACGACAGCGAACCAACAACAGTCGAGTTCGTGCGGGAGTCGTTTTGGCTGTTTCACATGCCAAGCAGCAGGGGATGATAAATCGATGTCCAATATGCTTAAAAATGAGGACAGATACGCTTATATGCGCCAGCTATATCGTATTCAACAGTTGCTAGCAAAAACACGCTATGACTGGAGTTTGCGCAACCCTGTAGGGCGAACCATTTACGAAGGCGGATATATACGCTGGCAACCCGATGTTTATAGCGTTGAATTCACCGAACGTTTACTCCGCGCTTGCCTTACAGCTGACTATTTAGAGCAAAAACGCGCTGAAATGATGGTTTCATTGTTAGCTAACGGCGAGCTCGAAATTAATGAATGGAATATGCGCATGCTCGACCCACAGTTCCGAATTGTCAGTGAGCAAGATATCATCATGATCGATTTCGTTTGGTCCCTGCATAATTATCATTCCACACCATTTAAGGCTCTCGAAATATACAAAGACGTATGGGAGAACGGGAACCTTGAAACTTTGAATGATGTCCCGGATATGGAACCGGTAACCAAAACGCCCATGCCAACAGCTAAATGGGTGCATGTCGGCGATGATTGGATAGTCGACCCTCGCGCGAGCGGACTTGTTGATTTCACCTCTCAAATGGTAGCTTTCGATAGCGACACATCAACGCTCTCGCGACCAGTTAACACCAAGTATGGTGAACGTGAACTCATCAATGCGAATGAAGATTTAGAGCTCTCTATCGACGCAGAGGGAGCCTATTTTATTCTTCACTACGAGTATGACCGCTTAATAGAAATTGCTGAGTCGCAAATGTTTAGCCCTACTGAAGCGGCACATTATTACTTACGGATAGGTACGGTCAGTATAGCACGCGGAAAAATGGCACTTTACGACCGCATGGCAATTCGCGGGCAGCGCTACCGCGAGCTTGGTATTAGCGGACACCAGTCCATAGATGGACCGGATCCATCGGCAGGCTTACAAGTATTATCAAACAAAGCGTATCAAGAAATGATATCGACACCGAAGTGCGAAGTTGTATGAATTACTTCAAGCTTTCACCACAACCTCTTGAGGCAAAGGGATAGACTACCCCGCTTCGGCGGGGTTTTGCGGGGTTTTATTTAGCTAATTTGCGAGCGATTGAAAACAGCAATGCCATATCGGCTTTTCGATCACTGTCGTGAGCGAACTTACCGAAATCACATCCCCCGCTTTTCTCATAAGATGGCCAAATGTTTCCAGTTGGCCGGTAAGTTTCTTTAATGCCGCGTCCTGACCACTCAAGCAGCCCCCATTTATCGGGGAGGTCATCAACGGTTAAAAGACCCTCCGGAGCAATATAAAATCGGTACGTCCCTGCCCCACCCTGCTGGCGCTCAGGTTTATTCTGGTCGACTAAAAAATCACTACGAGAAACTTTTGCCTCAATAAGAACGCTACAGCTGTGTCGAAAACCAATACAATCAACCCGTTCCCTACTGCTCAACCCCCAAACATTGGTAGCAGAAACACGAAAACCATTTCGTTTTAGCCATTTGAGGCCTTTCTCACAGAGTTTTTCATGTAATTCACTTGGCATCACCTGTCCTCCCCCATAAAACCGCTTACAACGCCATACAGCTAACTCAGCAAGAAGTGTGATTTTAACCGCGGATTAATGTACGTGTTACGCCCCATAAAGCGTACAAACGATTGTTGTACGTATTCCAGCATCTGCTCACAAGCAATCCATTTACGTCCCAGGCTCTCACATTCTTCCGGAATCGCTCCGGTGCCACAGCACGGGTCAAATACTAATCCCCCCGCCCTACTCAGTAATTCGACCACACGACGTGCTACAGCATTAGGCATTTTTGCAGAGTGAACCGGCAACTGACACTCTCGCGCAAATTCATTAACGAGGCGTCCCTGATAACAGTAATTAGAAATATCCCAGACGTCTTTAGGTAGCCTGCCCTGACGTAATGTTCCATAATCGCCTTTGCGCAGCTTGTAAGCTCGATCACCATATTCCCGGTCCTGTTTCACTCCTCCGCGAGCAACAAACTTCTTATGTGCTTCCGTATGCTCCTCAGCAATAGTACGAGTGTCGACAAAACACTTGTCCGGGTCACGACAAAACCAAAGCACTGGCTCGTAGCAATTGATCAAGGTTTGCTTTTCACGCGTTGCATAAGGGCCACTGCTTACCGGGTTTTTGTTGCTTTTCCAGATAATGGTCTTCATCTTCTTTAATCCAAGACGATCATGAAGCGCAATCACAAGTCGTTCAATATAGATACTTTCAGCAGGCGACCCCTGCTCACGGGTCAGTCCCAGATTTAACGCAATATTGCCACCGGGCACCATGCGTTCAACAATGGGTTCAAGCATGTTAGTGATAAAATCAACGACCTCATGCTCGGTTATTCCGCCGTAAGCACGCGGCTTCGCGATTGGGTAAATTGTCGACGTAAATACCAACTCAATTGGCTCATCAATACAGAGGTTATCCAATAAGTTTTCCTGACGCGACCAAACCATTAGTCCTAAATCCGTACTGAGCGCCAGCACATGGTTATCAGCATTGATTTTAGTGAGTTCAATACGCTTATGTTTGGTTACCTGCCACTCTCCCCGGCCAACACGTTCGAGAAGATTCATATTTTTTAGTGTCTGCTGTATCCAACGAGCCTGATGCTGACGTTTACTACGCAACGAAGCACTTCGGCCAAACCTAATCTGGGTATCTTCTCTTAGCGTTCCTCTGCGCTCTAAACACTCGTACAGCTCAGCATTCGTCATGGGGCCGTCCGCATGCAGATATTCATCTACCATCGCATCAAATAACGGCTTTTGCTCTTCTGGAATGTAGCCAACATGACTCTCTGGGAGCTCTACCCCTTTAACGTTTGATACTTTCACCGTTTCACCCTCAATTTTCATAGATGACCTAACGGTAACAAAGCTACGTCCTAGACGCTGTTATTAGAGAGACACACAAAAAAAAGCCGACCTAATTAAGCCGGCTAACAGATCGACAAAACTAAAATCGATCACAGAGAACTGAACCACTCCCTTTTATTTCACAATAAAATCTTTTCCAGAATTAAGCTCTGTCAACGATATGATTTCAGTTCTATATTCACAATCTTCCGGACAATTGCTTGGTACACAAACAAAGCGAAAACCACTTGGTGTTACCTCTACACGCTGATCATCAACGCCTACCAAGTTATCTTGTGCATACGTGTCAATTATTTCGTGAAAACTCTGAATATTCTCACCTTCCACGATAGGACTGAGAAACCAGCATCCTTCGTTATCAAACTTATGGATAGATGCCAGACGTTCACTTTTTGCAAATGTTGCTAATCGCTTAATCGTTTCGATGTACTCTGGTGAAAGCTCTACATAAACTGAATCAAATTTATCGTCATCCAGAAAAAAATCATCGTTAATACACGTGGCTTTTAAATATAAACGCATACAACCCCCTTATTTGGCTACAGCTACTGGATTTTGTGATGTAAGAACATCCAAAGGAAATGATTTTGTATAATGCAGCTGCTCATCAGTTCCGTGCTTGGGATAAGCTGCAAAATCAAACCTATCCTTGTAAACTCGAACTGTATCAGCCACGAACCTAGCTGGATTAAATTCTAATGCTTCAAGTACAAGGGCTGCGAGATGATGATCTTCCGATATAGACATTGAACTGGGATCCCCTTGTGCCCAAACAGCCCCTGCATACTCAAATTCAATCACCAAGATGTTTTTCTTCTGAGCAATCTCTGCAGTATCAAGAATATTAGTAATATCCTCTTTATCGAGTATCGCAACGAAAGAAGTAATATCTGTATCGCAGTCAGATTCTACCGAAGCAACCAAGTGCTTCTGAGTTAAGTTTTTCATGATGTGCCTTATTCGCTTTTGAGTGTAAGAGCACTATATTCCGGACTACTGTTAAACGCAGTTATCAACGAGAAAATGGGTGGGTTACATCAAAACAGCTTCGGGAGTGTTACTGCCGTAGCAGTGACATGAGCTAAGCTGTTGACCAACCCCCGATGATCGGGGGGCGGTAGCTAGCCATTAAATGATCATACTGATCATATAGATCATGTAAGGCAAAAATATTGAGCTTCTGATATTTAGGTGGGGATAATTCAAACCTTCTGATATTTTATATCAAACTTCCAATAATAGATTACTAACTTCTGATACTTAATGGCTCTCTCTATACCGAACTTCTAATATAATGGTCGATCATTAATCGATCTTCTGATATCCAAGATCACCGATTCAGGTTGCGATTTACGCTAGTAAAAAAGGCATCCGCATCAGGGTCAGCAGGGGTATCTTGGTTAGCTTCCTCCTCGTGCGTCAAATCTAACACTTTAGGCTCAAGTTCTTCGCGAGCATTGTTTTGCTTACTTTTTTTAGGTGCAGAAACCCGCTTAATTTTCATCTCCTCAGACTGTTTGGGTTTAACTCCGTTATATTCAGTCGTCTGCAGCAAAGAAGCAGCAGACCAAGTCAGTTTAATATCTTGCGCTTGGACAGCAGAGAGAAAGTTAGCTTTCAAAAATGTCAGCGTAGGGTTTTTGTCCTTCGAACTTTCACTAGGCCGCAAGTATAGCTGCAGACGCGCATTAGCCATTGTCTTTGAAAGCCCTGAGCCGGATGCACTCGATAGTCTCTCTGCGCCTCGAGTAACCGTTTTAGTGGGATGATGGACTAGCAGCAGTCCCACGTCGGCTGCTTTAGCTATCTTCTGGCTAACTATCTTGATCTCTAAATCATTCTCCACCTCGTCAGCAGGGCCTGCCGCCTCCCTAATCGTGTCAATAATCAGAACATCAAAACCTTTAGCCGCTTCAATTAAATCTTTCACAGCTTCGCTGCTCTCGACGATCTGACCATGTTGATATTCAAATAAAGGGTTATCGCCTTCATACAAGCTGACGTTATTTTTAACAGCCAGAAGGAAAGCATCGCCCTGCTCTTCTGTATGAGCACTTATCCTGGCTAATGTTGCGTCTGTTTTATCTTCTGCTGGCCAGTAAAGAACTCGTAACGGTTCATCATTGCCCCGTACTGGGATTGGCGCCTGCTCTAACGCTAATGAGTAAGCCATTGCTAGCGATAGATAGCTTTTACCTGTTCCTGGCGGGCTAATCAAAAAGCCTACACTTCCTTTCGGAAGCCCTTTGATAGTAAAGTTCTCTTCAATCACCCGGGAGCGTTGCTCTAAAAGCTCTTTAGATAGAGGTAACACTCTACTCATTAATTACCCTCCAGTTTAGGCAGATAATAAAGCTTATAATCTTGTTCTCGAATGCGCCTGTTTGGATTGTCTTCCGGCTTAGCGATAAAGCTGTAGTCTTCTTTAAGCTTAGTACGCTGCTTTAACACTTCGGCCATTATTTGTCGCACCTTCAGCATTACATTAATACCGAACAGCGTTACTTTGTCATCAAGATACTGTAGAACAATCTCCGACAGCCAGCGCTCATGAAAATACTCGCGTTTATGAGAATCCATGAACTTCCAATAATCGACTACTGAATGTTTGCCATTAAGCTCTGGATAAGTGTTTAAAAAGCGTTTACGCGAGATATGACCTTCTGTTTCGAGCGACTTTAAGTAAAAACCTGATACGTTCACGATCAGGTCGGTATAGGTGTCGTCAGCAACATTATTCTTGTTCTTGATTTTCCGCATATCCAACAATGGGAAATAATCCCTGTCGACCAGGTTAACTTTAGAAGCTCGGTTAGGGATGGGCTTACCATCTTTAAGGAAGCTCATGAATAAAGTCATGATTGATAATCGGCGCAATCGTTCAAGTACCAGGGCGCGTGACTTCTGGGTAGCTTTAACGCCCATTCCTTTCACTAATACATCATTTACTTTGCAGTGAAAGTAGACCCCCCGGTTCAATAGTTTGCGATCAATTACGGACTGGTCTTCTACTTTATCCCAGTCAACATCCAAATCGATGTAATTTTCACAAAGCTGGCGCAAAGTTAGATTGTGAGCACCTTCAATGAGAGAACCCCAGGCGACGATACAGTCGAGGCAGTGGCGATCCATGCTCGTACATAAACTACCAAAGATGTCCAGATGAACAGCGTCGAAGTCGCGCACATTCTGCCCTTTTTTCCAGTAAGGTTTTTCAATCTTTATGGTTGCCTGATTTAACGGAAGTTGAGCCGTGATTTGCTTTTCCAGCTTGTCGAAGTCGTCTGCCATCTCACGAAGGATTGCTATGGGTATTCTGTTACCAACGATAAAGATATTGTTCAACATTGATGATACGACCGGACGGTCGAAGTCATTTTTCGCCAACGATTCTTGAGAATGGTAAACTACAACTGGCTTTTTACTGCTGCCGTCAGGGTTAGTGTTTGTACTGTTGTCCATCGGTTAGCTCCAGCTCTTGGTTTCTGTTGTTTGGAACATCGTCACTCATAACCATAAACATTTTTTTTCAATATGCTGCATTAACGAGCCAGAAATATCAGAAGTTGCATATATTTTAGGTTTTATATAAACCTTCTGATATTTTAGGCGTGTTTTTAGCTGTTCTATATGAATCTTCTGATACTTCGCTGCTATTTTATTCAAACCTTTTAATATTTTTCCACCTCTGATATTGAAAGGTTATAAACCTTTCAATACCAAATCCCCCGTTAATGGGGCTCTATACTGAACTTCTGATATCAAGATAGGTGTTTCGCATTCAGGTATATAAACCTTTTGATATTTTTGATACTGATCTTTCAATACTTGCTAGCTCGGAAGGCAAATAGGCTTGTTATCTAGTCAATTTCTGATTATCAATTGGGTAGGAAAGGATATTGACCTTTCAATATCAAGCGCCAGCAACCTGATTGAGATTAGCTGGCGCTTACCAGGCTTACTTACGGATCTTAGCCTCTTCGAACGTTATGTGATGTGTTGGCTCCGCAATGGTATTATCACCATACACCCTTACATCGAAATTACCGCCAAAATAGTCAGCGATAATGACCTCTCCTCCCTCAGTGTTAGTAGCGTCAGTATATCCGTCTACCGATATAGTAATGCCGGCAACCGGTGAGTAAGTAATCTGCGCTTTAATAGAGTTAACCTCTGATTCTTCGTCAAATAAAGTTACGTTCAATTGAGCGTGTTCAGTCAGTGTTATTTGCTTGGGGTTACCAGATTTCTCTTGCTCATAATCATTAAGAGCATCACGCAACCATGCTGCTGTCCCGTGCCATTTGATGCCTGACTTGGTAATAAATGCCGCCCCTCCTCCGAATTCCCCGGGACGAGCTTTTTCACATGTGAATGCACATTCGGCCAATACTGGTTCATCGATATTAAATCGTTCTAATAGCATTTGGGTAAAAATAACAGCACCATCAAAATTTATAGATTCGCAATTGTTGTGGGAAATAAGAATATGATGTGTTTTAGCATCTTCTTTTGCTTCACACGAAAATCGAACTTCGTGATCTTCGTATTCGTCACCAAGCTGCTCTGCTAGCTGCTGAGCAAACTCCCAGGTGCTGAGGTCGATATCGGCAGGTGCGTCACCTAAAATGTCATAGTTTTCGTTTTCCAGAAGCTCAATAACACCTTGAGCGAATGAAGCTTCTGAGGCTGATAGTGAAACGGTAAAGCTACCTAAAGTGTGCGAATTAGCCATAGTGGTATTCCTTGTTTTGTGAATTCAAGGACAAGTTAAATCGAATCAGCGTTAGCAGCAGTTATCAGAAAGAAATTTGAGGTGGTGGCTAAAATGACCGCCAGAAGACGGCCAAATTAGACTTTGTCGACTAGCTGATACAGACCGGATGCATAGCACTTACATGAGATACGAATACCCTATCACTCTGCCCAACAACGATATGCTCGCTCAAGTAATTTCTAAGCTCGTCATCGGATAAGCAATTCAAGTCAGCTTTAGCACGGATCCGATACCAGGACTCTTGATAATTCGGATCTTGTAAGCACACTACGAACTCTTGTACTTTGATAAACAGTTCGCCCTCCTCCGGCTTATCTGAGGACTCAGTAATATATGGGTTATCGGAATCAGTAAATTCATAGTCTGCTAGAAAATCATCGCCTAGGGAAGCTGTAAGCCATTCATTAAGGCCATCTGCAATACTATCAGGATTGGTTTGTTCTATGGCCATCCGCACATTAACGACAGCGTATTTAGTTTTAGGCTCAATATTATGTGCCATTTTTCCTCCGGTTTGCGTTAGGGCGGAAGACCGCCCTGCCCTGCTTATTTAGGTGTCTTCTGCAACAGAATCGATAGTTCGTCGAGTGAGTTCAATAGATCATTGAACGTTGAGCTGTACTTTTGGCTCATCAGATACAACGGGAAACTCGGTATTTGTTTGTGAATATGCGAAAGCTCTCTCCGCACCATTGCTCTGAGGTCTTTATCCTCATCATTCACTAAGCTGTCTGTACTGATAACTCTGACCTCACTATCGAATCCATCAGCAGATTTTAAGCCTACGCTTAAATCTAATTGGCTATTTTCGACATTAAATGAGGCACGAACCGCAAAGGAATTGTGGTTACCTCTTGTTGAAGACGAATTCAAAGGGCTAAATTCATTAACAAAGTCATAGCATGAGTCACCAACACTAGCTAGACTGAATCCGATACGATGGAGCTCCTGCTTTATAGATGGTGATAACTCGCCTGAACGCAAAATATTTCCGAAGATGGTTTGTCGCGATAGTATTTCCTGTGCATAGTCCCCAAGTACAGGGAATAGATTAACACTGCCGTCACTAAGCTCCAGGCTAAATATCACAACACCATCATTAGTCATGAAAAAGTCGGCTTCATTACAGGGAAGGACTTTTGCTACTTCGGGAGTCAGTGATAGATACGCCACAACACTTTTTTCGGTAAATATTAATTTGTTAGTCCACCCCTTTAGAGGGATTAATGTCGATGGATCGAATTCATAGCCCTTTAAGTATTCGATTGCGGCCTCTTCCACGCTAAGGCGATTGTCGAAGTATTGAGCTACATCCTCTTCATCTATACAAATAGTTCGATCTAACATACAGACTTTATCCTGCACAGCATCGGCGTAGGAGTTAAGAACGTCTTCATTCATTAATGCTATTGAAGCAAGCGAGTGAGAAGCCTCTCCCAAACCAAAGACGTCAACGATTAACCCTTCATGGGTACGATTAATAAGAATCTCACCTACCCCGTTAACAGGTATGCTCATTCTGTTTGGATCAACTTCATCGTTAACAGGAGTTCCGTAGATATTTGAATTATTCATGGTTATACAGCCTTCTTCTTTTGTGTGTAGCCAAAACCATATCAAGACGTTAAACGTGTGCGATGTTAGAAAAAAGAAAGCAGCATCGATGCCGCATCTTTTTTTCTCCTGGCTTATTACTAACAGGTGGTAAAGCTAATTTCCTGTTATAACTGCGAAACCAACAAAACATGGAGCTGATATGCGTCATTCACGAGAGAAAGTACATACCGCCTTTCCTGTTGGCATGGTTGTCAGTGTTGGAAAAAAAGTGATGGGGAATCCAGCAGGCTCTATTGGCGTGGTGTATGAAAACTACAGGATTGGAGATACTCATTTCGGCTGCTCAATCATATTCGAGAATGGAAAATATGATGGGTTTAGTGAAAATTGCTTAGCTATTTTCGAAGTACTTCCTGCCCGGTTTGAGTCCCCTCTTCAAAATTATACATTCCTGAGCGTACTCCAGCTTGAAAAGGACAGGGAGCGAGGGGTATTCGACAAAGCATTAATTAGAGAAAAAAGGAGTTGAAAGTGTCTTGGGCAAAAAAGCATATTGATGCATTAAAAGACGGTAAAGAGGTTTCATTTAGACCTAAAGGTCGCTCAATGGAGCCTGTAATCAAAAGCGGTCAAAGGGTTAACGTTTGCCCGGTCGAACACGGCAACATTGAGGTTGGGGATATTGTCTTGTGCAAGGTAGCAGGTAACATCTATTTGCATTTTGTTGCACGCGTAGTCGATAACAAATTCACTATCAAAAATAACCGAGGCAAGGTTAACGGTATAACAACTGCTGACAAAATATACGGAAAGGTTACCAAGATTCATCCTGAGTCAGTCCCAATCACTCAACATAAGCGTCCGTCCTGGCTGAAGAAAAAGCGGGCGACCAGTTAAGCCGCCTGCCCGAATTTTTTAATTGGCCATGTCGACACCTAAAGCTTCCTCTAACTCATAAACCAGACTGCGCCAGTTCATGTCGTATAAAGAACGAAGCAACAGCGAGATACTCTTCCGGTTAAACCTGGGGATTTCAACCAGTTCCCGGTGAGCTTTTAGGTGATCTAGATAAGCATCATCAAAGATAACGTCGTCAGGATAAGCGCGATTCGCGAGTTCAACTACATCAATACCTTTGCGTTCGCCTAGAACTTTAAGAGCGTACATGGCGCAACTATCGCGAGTTCCATCGCATTTGTCAGACACTCTGTACGGACGTACCGACCACTGAACATAACCTTTTGCATGATCTGGTATGTCGTCTTCATCCCAGATGATTTTAATTACTCGACGTTCAGAGTTTAAAGCCTCATGTTTCACATACTCCGGAACGTCTTCATATTCGCTATCTGTTTCATCAAGATATTGAAAGCTCATAACCTTTAGCCTGAAAGGAGATGTCGTGCCGTGTATTGCGTGAAAGAGGAGGGCGGCAATAGACTTTGCCGCCGTAAGCTGGTTAAGATGCTTGTACTGACTTGTCAGTTAAAACGAGGACTCCACGCTCATTTAACTCCATCACTTTACCATCCAACAATGAATTCAAACCATCCCTTGATAATAAATCCTCAAGCTGTTCGTTAACTAAGCTCATACGAATCTCTTCTTTGCACCCAGCAACGCCGCTATAAACAAGCTCAAATGCCTCACGAATTTCGAGCCCCTCTTCGTTGTCGCGATGCATCACCTCAAGCTCACAAAAGCTGTCATGAGTAATATTACTAAACGACTCGATTCTCTCCTTGGCGTCTTTCTCAGATTTAGCTATAAGAACCCCCTGGTATTCCCCAAAAGCATCATTCATTGCGCCGTAGTGACAGAGAGGCGCTTTTAGAGTGATTTTCTCGCAACTATCCCCTTGTAAGCTCTGTAAGTCTGTTTTTACCGTCATACACCCCTCGTTTGACGCTAAGAGAGTCAGCGTTGCGAACTGACCATGCACCACACATTCTTCGGCGTTTTCAGCAACAACACCAGTATTGTTGGCATCACTTGTCAGAATGTGGATGTTTGGCTTGCCGTATGCCCAACACTCTTCGTCGAATTCGTATTCATTGATAACCGAAAATGGAATGCCCTTAGCGAGTGATACTAACTCAACAACACCTTGTGCTATCGAATTGGTCACGAGAGCTTCTGCTTGATTAGTATCAGTGTAGAAGCCAATAAAGTTCCGAGTAGCTTCACCTGTGTTATCGACATTAATATCAAATAAGGGGGCTACTTCTATATCAGTAGAGCCTGCGGTAAAGCGGCTGAGATTGCGTAATAAATGAATCCATTCATCAGGATTATTTATATCACGGAAGCTGTTGGATGCTAACTTATCTGTCCATCCATTTTTGAGATCACCCTGTGATGAAGTGTTAATGGTTTTACTAATCATTTCTCCTAACGCCTTTTTTGCGGTGAGTTTGATTTTATTTTCAACGTTAGAGTGATCAACAAAAGCGCTACGGTCTGGCATTCGTAACTGATACCCAGAACTGTCAGTGTTTGCATAATAAATTGGCTGCAAATCTGTGGAACTATAGTTTCCCGATGATTGAGAAAGTAGTTTATTTTGAGCGATTAAAGAAACTTCGAGCTTATGTATTTCAGAGAACCGGAAAACCTTTTCAGGTGTATCGAGGTTAGGCAGAAACAAAGCGCCTGTATCGAGGTTTACTTGCTGATAATTAGGGTTGCATCTAATCGCCCCGAATGACATTGAAGACTTATTGATTAACTTCATCGGTTCGCCGTCAATCGTAACATAGAGGTTAATATCGCAGGGGAACGATAATGCGAGTTTTTCAATTTCATAACGAAGTGAGCTAAGCGCAATATCGAGTTCTTTTAGAATTACCTCTGTTCCGCGAACGGGAGCTGCATTACTAGCAACAGGGCTACCAAAATCCTTTCCAGCAAGCGCTTGTTCTTTTTTAAGAGATAATCGCTTGCCATTAGATCGAATGGATGTGTGCTTAGCAGCCAAGATTAGACTAAAGAAGCCAGCACCAAATGGTGTTTGATTTTTCTTGGTATCTTCATCCCAGCCAGATTCACTCAACGAAAATAAGCTTTGCCATTCCTTACCTGTAATACCTTTTCCATCGTCCATGAACTTTATTTTAGCGACGTTCGATGATTCGTTTTTCGAGCTGGTGATTTCAACCGAAACTGAATTAGCGGCAGCGCGGCATGAGTTCTGAAATGCTTCATGCACGAAAGAGGTCGACTCTGAGAAAAAGGCTGTTAGATTTTCAAGCGTCTGTTGTGCGTTAACGGATAATTTCATGATAGTTGCCTTGTCGTTTGTGTGTGACATGGCAGAGATTAAGGTAGTTTCGTTAGCGGTGCAGTTATCAAAAAGTTTTTAGTAGGGGAGGGTGTGACACGGTGTGTCACGGTAGATAAAAGTTAAGGTGTGACACGGCGTGTCACACCTATTAAGTTCAAACCCGTGACACGGCGTGTCACGGTGACTCACCTTCCTCAGATTCTTTTTGAAGAAGGCTTTTGATAAAAGATTCAACTTCCTCAATATCTTTATCTTCTAAACCTTTGAATTCAAAAGAAATAACTCCATTAGGCTTCACAGTCTTGTTAGCTCGACGCTTTTTATTGTTAAAGCCTTCAATCAGCTCATCAGTTGATTTTGGCTGCTTTGGCTTAGTCGTAGAAGCATCTTTAAGAGCTTTTATGAGGCGGCGGTTATAGTCCACTTCGTCTTCACTGCTGTCACGTCTTGGTAAGTCTTTAATTGCCGCTTCCATGTCATCAATGGAATTATTGTAGTCTTTCGTAAACAGCGTGTGGAGCTCATCAAAGTTACGAGCGCTTAGTCCCAGGGAGAAGTATTGAATTAATTCGCGGGGGAGGGCGGCAGCGTTTAAACGGCGCTGTACAGCCTTTTTATTCCAAACTACATCCTGCCCCATTCTCTCAGAATAAATAGCTCCTAGTTCGGCATACGTTGCTTCTGGAACTTCTTTTTGCAGTTCCTGTAACCGCAAGCCCTCATCTCGATATGTCTTAGGCTTGGCGCTCTGCATATCTTTAGCAAACCATTTTGCCTGCTGCTCCGTTAAATCTTGCTCAGTTACCCAAACCCTAAATTTATAGCTTGGCTCACACAGAAGGTATTTAAAGCGGCGGCGACTACCATCCAGGATGTTAATTTTACCCTCAGAATCAAAAACACCGAAGGCATGATAGTACTGATGATCTTTAATGCTATCTAAATCAGCGCACTGATCAGCAGTTAACGATTGCTCACGACCATTGATGGACTCAACTACGTAAGTCTTATCTTTAAGCTCTCCCGGGGCTAATTCGACTTCATAAAAAGTATACTCGGTACCATCTTTTGCAACGAGCTTACGCTCAGCATTAGGTGCCTGAACACCAAAAGATTCAGCCAGCAACTGATTAACGTCGATACCGCTGCTGCGTGCTTTATTGCCAAGCATCTTCATCTGACGCGCTAAGGTTGATGTTTCATCTGCTCCCTGCATACTGTCTAGAGGGGACAATTTACTCCTTTTTTTGGCCATCTTATTTCACCTCCGATTCTTGTTTCTTCCATACTGCAAAAATGTCATTCATTAAAGCATCAATGACCGCCATTAGGTTGGTTTTGCAGGATAAAAACGTCTGCTTGGTTCGCGGATACTGCGACTGCGATACATCAAACACTGACAAGTCATCATTTGCTAGCTTCCGAATAGCTTCGCTTTCAACGATGCCTGCCTCGTATTTGGCCGATCCAACCATACGTGTAAGCTCTGAACGGTTCTCTTGAGCGCCAACGCTGTTGTTACTGTAGTTGGTCAATAAAACCCGCATAAACTCATAGCCAGGGTGGCCATAGTTCTGAAGTGTCGACACCAGGGTAGGTAAGAACTCAAAATAGCCCGCTGTCGCTTTTAAATCATGCGCTTCTGGTGAGACGGGCACCACAATACCAGTTGCTGCGAAGTATGCATTAAATGTAGCCATATTTGTCGCTGGTGGCGTATCGATAATAATGATGTCGTAATCATCTTCTACCTGGTTCAATATATTATCAAGCAGGCCGTATGGATTTTCGACGTCATTACTTTTTACGAATCGGTCAAGGTTGTCGATTGAGCGGTCTGACTGGGTCGCAGGAAGAATATCTAAGTTCGGGATAGTTGTTTTAAGACATGAACTTTTTACAACATCTCTGAATGTTTCACCTTCATCCAGATCAAAATTATCAAGCATCAAGTCCGTGGCGGTAAGCCGGTCTTGCTGGTGAGCACCTGGAGCATAGTACTGAGAGGCATTACTTTGCGGGTCGGTATCCACCAAGAGCACACGATAGCGTTCACGATATTCTGTGGCAATTCCGGAAGCCAGGCTAACCGACGCCACGGTCTTGCCGCACCCACCTTTTTGGTTATTTAATGAAATACGCACAGCCTTTTGTAGCTGAGTACGCTTAAATAACGGTTTAATGTTAAATTTCTTGCCTTCCTTAGTTTGTGCAAGTGTGTAGTCATAGATCCTGTAAAGCTCGTCAATCGTAATACTCCAGCTCGCATGATCATGATCACCATTCGTAGGGTCAATACCGAGCTCAGCAACGTAGGATTTCAGTGTTTTCGCGTTGATGCGTAAATAGTCGACAGCTTCTTTTTGAGTATAGCGCCGAGGCTCTTTTTGAAACTCAGCGCTTTTCTCAAGATTACACTCATCAAGGTAAGTCGCGGCGTTAGTAGCCCACTCTGTGGCTGTATTGACAGTATTTTCAGTCTGGTTAGTGGCAGTTTGTTCCATAGTTGACTCCTTAACTGGTTACAAAACAAACGTACCATAATATTTGCAGTGGTCAACGAAAATGGCGGTATAACGATAAAAAAAAAGTATTGGTGATTTTATGCTTTATTTTGGGTTAGCTAAAACACTTTAGCTGGCACCGCCTTCTTCATTGGAGAACGCTCCTTGCGGCAGCTTCCACTTCTGACCTTTAGGCGTAAATATTGGAAGTTCGTATTCTTTACGCGTAGATTGAACTAAAGCTTCTTTATCCTCAATTATCCAGGAGTTCGATTGGGCGCCTACATCGACCACATCAATCCTATTTCGAGAAATAGTGCAATCTAACTGGTGCTCGTAATGCTGCACGGAGTGAACTCGTTCCGGCCAATATTTATGGAGTGTCGCCCATGTTGCCGGTGATGAAAATATGCAAAGCAGATAAAATCACAGCAGTTATCAAAAAAATTATGGGAAAGAGGGGAAGAAAGCAGGTCGCTTTCTCCCTGATTGTTAATATCTACTAGCAATCATCGAGCAGCTGCTCAAGAAGTCTTTCAAACTGAGGGGCGATGACACCTATCCAGTAGTCAACATTTAACTCAATGGGCGCGTCACTATCACCTAAATCGAGCGTAACCTTGTCCGGGAGTTCAGAGTGTTCATAAATATGCGCCAGCACTTCCTCAACACCTGCGCCCGTGGCTAATTTTAAATAGGCCTGAAAAGATGATTCACTCAGCTCAGTAATATCAAGAGAGTGATATCCCTCAGTAAGCGCCGCGCTAATGCTTTTAGTTTTCTTGCTCGTTGCGCTACTAAAATACAGTCCAGAAGATAACTCCAGGCAAGAGCCTGTTCTATGTAGCAGATTATCCAAAGCAAGCGGCGTTAAATAACGTTTCAGTCTATTAAAGCTGCCCATAGCAATATCAAGCTGTGAGGCCTTACCTAATGCATCAGCCCCTTCGGGATCAAAATCAAGCAAAGGACTTCGTGCAACACTATCAGCGCTCACGGAGAACGATGTTAGAGGGATATCGCCTTCAACAAGTGATAAAGGACCATTGATATCGTTCATGTTGCGAGTTTCCCCTGATGCACTGGATGGCGCTTCGAATCGATAATCAGCGTTCGAGATAGTACCAGCATTCGCGATCAGGCGCTGAAAGCTCAAGCTGTCGAGCGGCGAATCAGACGCAATAGCTGCCACTTCATGCGGGAATAAGGAAAACGTGTAATCGGACATAGCAAGCCTCTTAGGTGTTGGTTATCGTTAATGCCGAGAGCCACGTTAAAACGACTCGTTAATCATCGCAGTTATCAAAGAAATTATGTTGTGTTGTGATTAAATAATTGGTGTTTTATAGTGTTTTGAGTAATTTTTGCTCAGAGGGAAGCATGATCACATTACTAATCGATGAAGACAGCGGGTACCGGCGAGTCACGAATGACGTAACTCAGTATCTTCTGCACAAATATCAGAACCGCCAATCAGTTGTTAACGCTGCTTTGGAGAGAGAGATTGATAACGAAATTAAGAGCAGCCATCTTCGTTGCGCCTGCAATGAATTCAAACCGAAATTGTATGTTCGCCGCCAGAACATTAGTGCGCATATATCAAACTTTCCTGGGCACGGAACACTTCATGCCCAAGACTGCCAGTTACTTGATAAAAAGCCTGACGAAAAAGCGCTTAAAGTGCTACAAGATAAAGAATTAGCTGAAGGTCTTGTCGCTGAACTAAAATTACCGGTCCTTTTTTATCGCCCAGGGAAAGGGAAGCCTATCTATGAGCGCTGGGACGAAACCCTCAATACCTTGGCCAGAAAGTGTCACTTTCTGGCAGGCAGATTGTATGCAGGTCGAGACGAGTTTAACAAGGCTGTTGCCACCTCGATGGCTAAAGGGGTAACCATATTTCTTGATATTTCAAAATACAAGGATCGTGAAGCAATGCTGTTTTACGGCTCTCCAAAATGCTCAGGGCCATACTTTAAGATAATAATTTGCAGGGACGGCAAGGCGACTTCACGCTACCAAATACCGGTGGTCAGCTACTCATCGACGTTCATGGTGCATTCTGACTTCGAACGGCAGATGGCAAAGGAGTGTGCTCAGCTACTAAAGAAAGGAATGCGCATCGAATCAAGCTACAGACCACTAAAAATAGGCTCTGAAGAGGTGCACCACGCATTCAGAATTAAATCAATTTTTTCAAAAACGTCTTTGCTAACAATCACAGGAGCTCCAAGTACTTCCAAAAGAGTCGCAAAGTCGTACACTGATAAGTATGAATCAATAACGGCGATTCCTTGTTTTTATTCTGATGAGAACCCAGGAAGAGCATTACCAGGCGAGGTGAGTGATTATGTTACTCAACACTATACATGAGACATTAAAACAAGGCGCGGAGACCCGTGTCTTTGTCATTGGAGATGTCCACGGAAACCCTCGCATTATTGAAGACGCTATGGAATCCGTAGGCTTTAACACGGAAAAGGATCTAATGATTTCTGTGGGCGATTTAGTTGACGTTGGTCCCGACTCAGCACAGTGCTTAATGTATCTACGTGAAGACTGGTTCGTTGCCACCCGCGGTAATCACGAACATCTAATTAAGATGTACATGGATCGCAATGAAGATGAAACTCTTATTGATGCGCTAAAAGACAATGGCGCCCAATGGTTTCTAGATTTACCATTCGAGCAAAAAGAAGTTGTCCATGCGATGGTCAAACGCATGCCGGTCGCATTAACAGTAGAGATGGCAACCGGCCACAAAATAGGTGTTGTTCACGCTGACTGTCCGAATGATGACTGGAATGTGTTTCTAGAGCGACTAGATGAGCGTCACCATAAACAACTGATAGACACGTTATGGACTCGCAATCGATACGAATCGAAAAGCGAGGCTCGGGTGAAAAACATCAATGCTATCGTCGTTGGTCACAACCCGATTGGCGTCAACAAATTCAATGAAACATTAGGAAACGTTGTTCATATTGATACTGGTCGTCATTTTGATGATTCTCGCCCGCTCCCGATCATTAACTTGGACTGGATTGAAGAACAAGCTGGCATCGAGTTTGGTGAGCGGCTTTGTGAAATTAATGAGGTGCCTGACTTTTCGTTTTATGCGGAACCAGTTGTTACTTGTTAGTGTGTTGACATTAATCTTTTTCATTTTATACTTAACTTATCTGGTTTGTGCAGTTTGATTGAACCAGACAATTTTGTAAAAACGTTCCCACCAAGCCAGTCGAGCTGATTACCTCGGCTGGTTTTTTCTTCCAAGTTAGAACATCGTTATAAAAAAAAATTTGCCTCTGCTAAACGTCTGTAACCCGTGATTATTAAGGGTCGTATGAGATAATAAGGCTATAGTCGAAAGCAGGAGAGCAATAATGGAAACTCAAGTCATTGTAGCAGTAATCGGAGCAACAGCAGCAGTTACTGCCCCAGTAGTAACGCTGATTACTCGCCACTATATGAACAGCGAACCTAAGTATAAGCGGCGCTTCAAAAGAGCCTTGCAGACACTAGAGTTCTACCAAGCCTATGAACAATTCTTGCTTGAGGAACTGAGAGTTTGCGAGTGGGATATGGGAAAAAAATTGGCAAGAAAGTACATTAGGGTCAAATACGGGTTATCTCCTCACCCAAGTTGCTCTCCATCTCAAGTTCGTAAGTACAAGCAAGAGATAATAGACACGCGACCTCACATTAACTGACTAAGTTAAAAAGTACCGACCTAGACGAAAGGCGATCACGTTGTTGGTCGCCTTTTTTGTATCTGCATTTCGACTAATTTGCCCCTGTTGTTTCAAAAGCTTTTTGTTAACAGAGGGATTTCTAACGGGTGTGATTCAATCAGGTTGAAACATACAACACCTGTTAGGAGAGCGCTATGGAAATTCAACCACTTCGTATGCTTGACCGTTCAAGACCTGTCGTTGTATCGGATGGAAGTAAACGTCCGTCCGCACGGCATCGTCATAAGCTACGAAACTGGACTGAGAACAACTTTCGAGGCCGCATATTACGGGTAACGGATGATGCCGTCCAAATTGAAAACCTTGACCGCTCAAGCGGCCATTGCCACGTAAAAAAATGGTTCAGCGCTCAATCTCCAGTTGAGATAAGAGGCGCAACAATACCAACGAATCGGCGCGTTCAATAACGCGTCGCTATCTGCACACCGGAGGGGAGCATGAATTTACTAGCTGACAAAGAAGTTGTTATGCGCGAACTGAAAGCGGATCTAGACCGTTTGCGCACAAAAGTTACAGGCTTCAAAGCAAGAAAGGGGCAAAACTACATGATCGCCCTGGTAACAAATACGTTATTCGGGAAATATGCTAATAAATCAGGTAAAAAAACATTAGTTGTAGAAGGACAAACTGGCGTTGGGAAAACCCTCGGCTATTTACTGCCAAGCCTGCGCATCCAGAAAGAGCATAACAAGAAGTTGAAACCTGATTCTGAAGACCGGTTAAAAATCGTTATTGCTACGGCCAACGTTGCTCTCCAAGAGCAGATATTAAATTCAGACTTCACGAAAGCCCGGTCCATCGGGTATAAACCCTCTGCAGCTTTGGCGCTTGGCCGTGGCCGTTTTATTTGTATGAGCAACGCGGAGAAATTTGGTGCCGAAGCAAGCGAAGCCGAACAAACCGTCATCCATAAACTTATTGATAAGTTGAATAGCGGATGGAGCGGAACCAAAGATACTATTCCGTTAACAGTTAACGATAAACTTTGGTCAAAAATTAATGCTACCCCTAGCACCTGCACTAAGTCGGATTGCCCACATGCTAAAGTTTGTCCGTTTCTAAAGAACCGAGCTGAAGTTTCAAAAGCTGACTTGATCGTTGCTAATCACTCGATGATTTGCTCAGACCAGAATTTAAAAGCAGGGGGTGGTAGGGGGGTTCTCCCTGATACAGATAAAACGTTATTCATTGTTGATGAAGCGCATCATTTTGCTGACATAGTTAGGGAAAACAACACGAACAGCGTGAACATCAATGAGGTCTCTAATGCCGTTAATAGTGCAGCCCAAATAAAACGCTCATTAGGTGCCTTATCAAGTAAGGCTAGCTTAAATATTGATAGCGACCTTGATGCAATTAAAACAGCATGCGGAAGCTTAAAGCAATTGGTGCCAAATCTTGAATTTGATCTCACAAGTTCGGGTCCGGTTCACCATAGTTATGAAAATAGCCCTTCATTTGTAGGTGTTAAAGAGATCTTCGAACATCAAGTTGGAGCCGGCATATCAAATCTGCTGTCATCACTTAATAATGTTGTTGATAAGCTCTCGGAAGATGAACGTCTATCAGAAGTGATGTCAGGGCCCCTGCGAGCTGACTATGAACGCATTGCACACTTAACTGAGTTGCTGGAGCGCTTCCACAATACGCTGAAGTCATATATCCAGCAAAAAGAAAAAACGGCACGATGGATAAGCACAAATCAGCAGAAAAATACATTCTCCATACAAACAGCCAGCCTGCGGACTGATGTTCCCATTCAGAGGTTCATAAAGGATGCATTTGCGGTGGTATTTACCAGTGCAACAATTCGCTCACTTGGGAAATTCGCTTCCTTTAATCAAAAGATGGGCTTTGAAAAAGACCAGGGAGTGGCTTTTGCTGTCGTTGAATCACCATTTCCATTTGAGCAGTCTAAGTTGATCACTCCTAAGCATCTGCCAGAGCCAACGATTAATAACATGGATCGGTACCTAATTGAGCTGGCAAAATCAGTAGAACATGACTTTAGTAATCATAAAGCTGGCCTACTTCTATTTTCTTCTAAGAAAGCTATGGAGCAATTTGTAGGAAATGCTTCTGCAGAAATGAAGGCTGTCATGCGGAAGCAATATGAAAAACCGCGATCTCAGCTCATTCAGGAGCACAGCAAAGCTATAAAGCGTGGCGAGCGAAGTTTGCTTGTAGGTACTCAATCTTTTTCTGAGGGGTTAGACTTGCCCGGTAACTTACTAACGTATGTGGGCATTACAAAAGTGCCTTTTGCGGATAGTTCAGGGCCTATTGATAAAGCTTTGGACTATTATTCAAGTTTAGCGAATCGTTCTTCCTTTATGGAACACATGCTACCAGAAGCGTGCTCTCGTCTAATCCAATCAGCTGGCCGCCTTAATCGGTCTATCTATTGCTCTGGTGAACTATTTATTTATGACAAACGTGTTTTGACTAAACGCTACGGTTCGCAGTTACTAGACTCGCTTCCACCGTTCTCTCGTGCGAGTTAATCATTCTTGGAATAAAAAAATAGTCCCCTCCCTGCTCCCCGAAGGGGGCAGGAGGGTCTCATATTAAATATACGATATGCTTCGTTAAAAATACCGGGAAGAATACAATAGAAAATCGTGCAAAAAACAGCCGTCTCACCAAACCCTGAAAAATACTAAGAAATATGCACTAAGTGGAGAGCCTTTTCTGCCCGTATTAACGTTCTTGAGCATTAAAAATAACAGTTTTGGAAAGAAGAGCCCGCTGGAGCAAGCCAGTTGAGTAGGTTTATCGTAATGCAGGAGTGACTATTTCGAGAAAGCGCAATATTTCTCGTCGTCGCTCTTCTATTGGTATCGGTTCATTGTCGAGTTCGGAGCTCTTAGCATCGAGCAGTCCATCAAAGCGAGAAAGTTCGCCGGATGCAGTTGCTAGGGCCCGGTAATTTCGGATCTGTGCTAAATATCTCTTTTCGGATTCGGAAGGGGAGAGCCGCGAGTCCGTATGTTCTGTAAATTCTTCCTGAGCTTTGGTTAGCTTGGCCTTAGACTTATTTTTGATCCTGCTTATATTGGAATGTGCCTGGACACGTTGCTTATACATGGAATACTTTCTCATGTGTCTCTTACGTGCACCAGAGTCCATCGACTCCCAGCGCTTCTTTAAGCAGTCGAAAGCTTCTTCCGGCCTAAACGACAACATTGTAAAAAAGCGACGTGTAAGAAATATTCGTGCGGCCTTTTGATACTTTTTGTCGTTTTCTTTGACTATAACGATAGCGCCCATTTTCTCAAGCAGGAGTAAAATCCTATCAACACTGGAGCAATTGAAGCGGCGAACATGGCCTGAAGAGTGCTTATTTTGTCTACGCTCATGGTAGATCCGGATAGCGTTACATTTCTTTGCTAGAACACTCCGGTGAATAACCAGTTCAAATAAATAGTCGGCGTTAAGCGTGTAGTCTGCGTTATCAAAGATAGCTTTTAAGACAGACTTCATTGAGCGCTCGAAATCTTCGCGCACCCATACATTTTTTGCATAACCTAGCTTTTCACGTGCTTGTTGGAAAAAGCCGTTTAAAGAAAGTGTATGGTTATCTACGGCAGCATGCAGGCGCCTAGCGAAGAACCAGCTTGGGTCTTTCGCTGTGTAGTTTGGCCACATTGGAGCATGCCGCTCCCGACTGCAGATAGCAGACATCGTCATGCTATAAAGTCGGCATTACGTTTTGTCTGGATCTAAATAAGTGTTGTAAAAAGTGTGTTTGATAAGTTGCCGTCATAATTTTCTTTAGGCAAAAGGGGGTTGACGGCAGAAAGGTAATCTTCTAATATCTCAATTGTTGAGGTTGAGAGCAGAAGATTCAGTTCTTTCTGACCAATTAAAGAAGTTGCGCCAACAACTTCTAAATATTTAGATAAAACGCTTTGATGTTACCGCATCTGAGCGTTTTTTCGTTTCAGTCCCCTAAACTATGCCTTTCTCCCTTTTTTAGCGTTAATAGTTATAGTTATTTGCTAAATGACCGAGTGAACCGGTCACTTCAGCACTATATCTGATCTTCTTTTTGATCGCTACACGATCATTCTTCTGTCGCTCGTTTTTTGGGCTCCAAGCCCTTGTTACGTCTAATGTTTAACGAGTTTAAATGTCATTTATTGATTGTGATAACTATAAACAATTTCCTTTTACATGAAAACTGGATAGATCCACAGTGGTTGGGCGGAGAGGGTGGCCAGAAACAAAGAAACCCTCGGACACATGCTTCCGAGGGTTCTTATTTGCACTTGTTAAGTCACTGTGTGACACCATTTATAATGCCGCTTTAGATCATTATTACAAGAGGGTAGGCAGTCAAATGTGATGGATTTACGTTTATTTACAGTGTCAATCTGAGCTCGCTTTATATTTATCAGCCCACTGCTGCGCTGTGATCGTGTCTTTGATCACAATTTCATGAGTACGCTTGCGAATTAGCCCACTAAACTTTCCTATCTCGGCAAATGCATCGTTGTAGTCTTGTCTTGATAAAGCAATCTTCGCGACAGTTGGGTAGCTTTCCTGAGCGCGTCCTGCTGCACAAGTAATGCGCTCTTCAAATTGATGTAGGTTGCTTGCTCCGTAAATATTGCCTTCATACCAGACTACGACAATTCCATCTGGTCTGGATAAGTCAGCAACAATGCCAGAGCCTTTAGCGATGGATGCAGAAGCTGGGTGCATATTGGTTGGAATTACAATACTTAAATTCATGTTTAGGTACCTCGTAAGTAATTGGTTCACTTATAAGGTACCTGCTGTTAAGAAAGGGGGCAGTTATAAAAAACTTTGTTATGACATACCTAAGTTATTGGTAAGCTCTTCGACGTCAACTTCTACTACGCCATACTCTTCGTTGTCGACTGTAACCATAGCGCCGATGCTTTCTAAAGCAGAGTGTTCTTGTTGACGCAGTTTCGCGTATTGTTCGGTAGTTACAAAGATAATGGGTGGCAAATTGTCTGGTAGTTCGCCTTGGTTTGGAATGCTGGCGCCCATGTCGGTTAAATAGATGATGCAATCGATACTAACTTCATCCTCCTGCTCTTCGATTAGCTTAGAAACCTCAATCAACGGCCGATGAAAGTCGGTACCGCCACCGCCGTTTGCTATGAACTTATCACTATCGATCACATCATCCTGGTCGATTTCTATCAGATCACCACGAGTAGCCGTATCTGCATAGCCCAGGTACAATTTTGAAAAGCCTTCATCTTCACCAGGCGATAGTGTTTGAAGTATTGTAGACAGAAAATCAGACTTTAATTTCGCTGGCATTGAGCCCGAGGTATCGAGAAAGGCAGCTGCGGCTCCTTTATCACGTTTCATAGGTATTAAATCACCTACATGGGTTTCGGTGCCGTTGACCCCTAAAGCGTGAGCGGTATCCAAAGCAAAATCATCAGAATATGAAAATTCATCGCCTAATTCAGAGTGAATAGCTTCCTTAAACTGTGCCTGAAACGATAATTTGTAAGCAACGCCGGCTTTCACTGCGTCAGCCGCATAACTGTCACCATGACCGCCAGCGGAAGGTCGCCCGTTAGAGTGGAGCTCGTTAAGTCGCTGAGACTCGGCCAGTGCTTCATTATTGCGAATTGCTTGCTGTTCAGCTCGCTTACCGAAGGACTCGTCATTAGAAGACTCGGGCAAACCAAGTTTATCCCTTACTTCATCCAAGCCGGCGTCTTCTAATGTTTTGCTTATATCTTGGTCTGATAAACCGTGAACATCTCCGGATTTTTCTTCATTGAGCTTGTCAATAATCGGCTTAATTTTAGGTGGTATAGCACTCTTAGAATCGGTTCGTTTCTGGTTGGCGTTATCGCTGCCAGAAGTTGAACCATCACTTCCAGCGTCGCTCTGTGCGGCTGTTGCGCCAGGTTTCTCATTAGTACCGGTATCTGAGGGTTGAGCTGCCTGCTCCGCATTTGCTTCATCACCCGGGTCGTCACTTGACGATTCACTCGGATCCCCGGGTGTGCTATTTTGACTGGATCCAGCCGCGCCAGCGCCTTGCTCTTGAGAGTTACCACTTTGTCCCTGTGGTTGGGACGGCTCCATTTCTTCCAGCTGCTGCAGGATGGCACCAACGGATTCTTCAGATCTTCGGTGAAAGAGTTGATACTCAACATCAGAGAACCCCCAGCCTGTCTTTAGCACTGGTGATATTTCTTTACCCTCAAAAGCGAATAACTCTTGAGCTCGCTGGTTTATGCGTACATCTTGGGCAGCATTCGAAATATGGTCAGGCAAGTAGCGCATGCGCCCATGGTGGCCGGACATAATGTGGTCGAGTTCATGCATCATTAAAAACTCAACACCTACCACCTTCTTGCCCTTCTGTTCAGCCGACAATTCACTTGAAACCAGGGTTGCGAAGAAGTCCTTATGAAATCCAATCAGGGTTTCTGTCGCGAAAGCGGTTTGGCATATAGCTTCTAGGGCAGGGTGGTCGTAAACAAACATAGGTGTTCGGTCACCGATAATACTCAAAGCGCCAAACCGTGGTAACCCTCCAATAACCTGCGTGAACTTCTCTTTGTAATCATCGAGTAATTGCTGCCACCTTGGATCACTTAGAAGAGGAACCCCAGATGACTGAACCATGTCATTGATAAGTTTAGCGTCACTCTGATTCACGCCGTCCGCAACTTTTTGTTCGGAAATACCTGCCATAAAAATTAAGCTCCACTCATAAATCAGAGAGCCCCGCGTACATTTGCACGTTGCCCCAGGTTATCATTTGCTGACTCGTCGTTTAGTCCAGCCCGTTCGGCAATCTGTGTCGACATCTCGTTCTGACAAACGCTGACGATATCGAATGCTTTTAACTTCTCAAAATGCTGGGTTAACGGAACGCCGCGAATTTCAGCATCAAATTGCCAGGTTACCTGTGCCATAACATCGAGTAATTGTTGCTGACGGGACTCACTCATTGAGTCAGCTTTTATTGCTCCGGAAACTATTTCAAGAGATACGTCACCAAGCTGCTGCTTAGGGTCCACTCCTTTCTCTTTTAGACTGGTAATAAACATATCTGCAGTGGCGTATTTGGCGGTCTTGATAGCCGCTTTAGTAAAAGCAAGTAAGTCGTCATTCTCTATGGGGTAAGCATTCATGTTCATGCGGAATGCTTCGAGAGCCTGCGAATCAGATAGCCTGTCCAATAATTGATGGTCCCTTGCTGAAGCAGTGAATGGGCGCATGCGCATAATATCTTTAAATAAGCTGGCATCGGTCATCAGTAGTTCAGCGTAAGGCTCTAAGTTTGATGCTTGCTCCTTGAGTTGAGCCAGGCTAATTTTCTCAGATTCAAATTCGTGCTTGATTAAGGCATACAAGAAAGGCGTAGAAAAGGTTCGGCCGTCGGTCACAATTTCAGCGCGACCATCTTTGGCGGCACTGTATAGCAAAGGTAAATGTTGGTAATAGGACATAAGTTTGGCAAAAAAGTAAAAATGATATACTTTACACAATAAAGTATATCGATAGGAAATGCTAATTTATGAAAGCTCAAAACATTACCGCTAGCGAGATTGAGAAACTGCTAAAAAGAGAAGCACTAAAGGCTGCGCCTACCATTTCAGGTACTAATCAGAAAGTATTCAATAAAGCCTATGTGAAAAAGAACATGCAAACACATAAGCAATACCCAATAACAACTTACTTTCTGCATAACTTACATTCTGCCGGAACGTTTATGGCCATTCGTAGAGCTGTAGACGAAATTTCAAATCTCTCTGGGCTTTCTGTTAAGTCCGATGCAGGACCGGTGAAGGCTGACGAGATTTGTTTCCTTCGGGTTACTATTCCCTGCAATGAAGAGCTAAATACGCACCCAGAAAGCGCGAGAATGTATAGCGGAGAGCTTTTACAACAATACAACGAGCTAGCCGACAAATGCGCTCTCGTTATCGTACAGCTAGATTACACCGAAACTGATAATGCTGCGTTGCTATACGAATTGAACAAGTTGCTGATTGATGGTCGCTGCCAATTTTACCCAATCGTGGTGGCAAGCTATGACGATGATTTGTTTGACGGTTACTACCAGTCAATTCCTGAAGCTATTCACTTTTTCGTAATGGACGAGTCATCTAACGAATCAACCGATGAGCAGTTAAATCAGGAGTTACCCAGTACGGTTTAGCCGTTCTACAACGAACAATGTTAAGTATTCATGAAGAATTAAGCGCGAATGTATAGCGCAAACACAATATAAAGCGTGGTGACCAACATGGCTGACTTTGAATTTCTAAAAGACGTTCCGCTCGAGTCTATTAATACGACTGACTTCTCTAAACTAATTCTGCGGGAGCTTCATAAGGAAGCGTACACTCCCGACTTGGATGATGTAGCTGCCGAAGATCGTGATTTCTATCAGGACTTGAATAAGCGGATTGAACGCTCATGGTATGACCTTTATGGCAGTCGCTTTTACTACATAGAGCCAACACCATATTTTGCCCAGGGCGGTCCCGGTCATGGTAAAACCACTAGCTTTCGAGCTGCGGCCAAAAAGTTCTCTAGCAGGGTAGGGTTAAAATACTTAGAGACACCGGCCAAACAAGCTGATGGCGAGAAAATTTCGCGTGAGCACTTCGTGTTTTATTCACACCCATTAGGAGGCGAGCTTTCGTCTGCGACAACGGCCGGTTTAATGTTTAAAACTCAAGATCCGGAAACTGGGCAAGAGCACGTAGAAAAAATTCCGACGAAAGCGATTCGTGACTTACAAGCAGGGGCATGCGGAGTACTTTTGTTTGATGATGTTAAAAATGCACCTTACAACCTGTTAACCATGGTTCAGCAAATTGCTGAAGAGAAATCTTTTCAGTCGCTACAGCTCAAAAAAATTGCAATGGGTGGGACCGGTAACCTTGGTATCGATGGAAATAAAGTCACGCAGCTATCATCGGCTAACAACACCCGCTGGAATGTATTAGCCGTCTATGACACACAGGACGGATTCGTTAAGCGTTGCTTATCTGGTGAGCAAAACAATACGTTTAAAGGGGCAGGTTTTGGTAAGAGTGCTGTATTAAGCTATCTAAGCTTGCACCCAGATCAATTTAGTGAACAGCCAGTCAAGTCGAAAGTCACCGGAGGGTTTGGCTGTCCCCGGACATGGGGCAAAGTGATGAATGTTGCTGATGACATTGCGCAACAGTATTTTGAGCTTAACCTTACAGCTTCGAACTCTGAAGCCGGGCGTCGACTATTAGGGGAGACGCTCGAGGAGCTCGGGATAGAGCCGTCAGAAAATAATATAGATAGCGCAGTTAAACAAAAGAAAGAACAGCTGAAGAGTTACCATGATAATAATGAGCTAGATGCCTACCTGAAGAACATTACGGGAACTTTAGGAGTGCAGGCTGCAGGCAAAGGATTCAAAGAATTTTTGCGTAACCGGTTAGTTTACGGTGCCGATCTTATGGCTGAAGAAATTATGGAGCATGGTCAGCTTTCAAAAGAACGTCAGCAGCAGCTTGTAAGGCAGTACGAGGGGCATTCTATAAGTGCGAAAGACTTTGGCCATATTTATTCATCGGCGCTGGCTGACGTAGCGGCCACAAAATTAGATTTAGCAATCGCACACCAGGATCATTCGCAAGTAGAAAAACTGGCGCAGCGTTTTACTAAAGGTATGGTGGCACCGTCGAGCATTTTGCCGGACGAGACAAAAGCAATTGTTGGCCTTGAAGACTCGGATATCAATAAAACACTTCATTTTATGTTGTCGAAGCTGAATGTCAGCGTTGGTGATAACGACATGGTTCAGCGCACTGAAAAAGGTTTCGTGCTAAGTAGTGATTTGCTGCAGAGCATTTTGAAGGGTGTTGCCAATGAACAGGAAGCCAAGGCAAACAACAAGGATGGAGTCTCCTATTACAAACAAATTTCTGAGTATCTAACGAATACGGTCACAAAGAACGCAGCAGAGGTTAGTTTCGCCGCCTCCTTACTCAATGAAGATAACTTGAAAAAGCAGCCATCGGATGTCCAAACCGTCAATAAACGAGCTGAAACCGAAAATACAAATATTAGGGAGAAGGTTAGCGAGCAAACACCGGAGCCTTCTACTGAAAAAGCGGGGACGCCAGCGACAGAGAAAACCGATCAAGTTGAAGCGACTCCTGCTGCTAAGTCAGAGCAGTCAGCGGCCGACGTAAAGCCGGAAGCAAACAGTTCACTCATGTCTGACTTGGTAAGCCAGGCGTTCCCTTCAGGGCCTCGCGAGCTTGATCCAGAATCACAAAAGCGAGTCCAGCAAGTTAAAGGTTCACAAGCTGAAGCCAGTGAAGACAATAAAGTCAATAACGAAGCTAAGGAGCCACCAGCTAAAAGTGAAGCGCTTGACAGCTTTAGTCTAGATGACTCGGATTTGGATGACGCGCTTGGGACGGGAGAGGTGACTTCTGAGGTGGAGCCCGAACCTGCACCTGTCCAGGCTAAAACCAAGAAAGATAATGAACCGCCGGTCGAGGATGATTTCCCAGAGCTTACAGAAGAGGATTTAGACGACTTCGAACTGGAAACTGGAATTAGTGGGCCTTCAGTATGAGCAAGATGAAAACGTATGCCCAAGTAGGGATTAAAGTCATTAATGCGATGGAGTGGATTGAAAGTCTACTCCTTTTGCCATTCAAAGAGAAACAACACCGTGGAGTAACACACCCAGCACTAATTAAGCGTGGTATAGCATTTTCAATTGATATTATAGTTGTGCTCGCACTTATGGCCGCAGCTCTATTTATTGGCGAAAAGCTAAATATACACCCGTTTCTCATTGTGTCATTAACAGCGTGTGTTGGTATGCCCCTGTATTTTGTTGTTACTACGGCGACTATGTCTCGCACGATTGGCAAGATTGCCTGTGATATTAGAGTGAATATTAAAGGAAAAAAGAACAAGTGGCTGACAATTACTTTGCGTGAGCTTTTGCGCGGTGTCAGTGCTTTAATTTTACCCATTACTGTTTTGGTGGCCCTTGCAAGTAAAACCAACAATACGTTGCATGATAGTTTTGCAGGGACCTATTTAACTGTTTATGAAGATAAGGATAAATAATGTTTGGCGTTTCACCAGTTCAGCTTGGTATTTTGTTGGTAATTGTATTGCTACTGTTTGGCAGTAAGAAGCTTGCTTCGCTTGGTTCGGACCTTGGTTCGGCCATTAAAGGGTTTAAAAAGGAGGTCGGTGATACTGAGGACAGGAAAGGACGAGTAGAGTAAGGCTCTTGCTTAATACATGACAAAAGAAAAAGGCGTGGTATGTCCACGCCTTTTTACTTTAGGATTTACAGCGTCCCGAATTTCTCTTCAGTAACATCAGGAAAAATACCTTCTTCATCAAGTGATGGCTCATTGACCATAGGTGGCTCGTAATGGTCTGGTCCATGTTGCTGTTGCGCCGGGTGATTTACAACATTCTGCTTAGCCTGATGCCCTTGGGTGGAGTTTTGTGGCAACTGTTGGGCCGATTGATTTAGGCCTTGCGCACCAGTTTTTTGCTGATTAGCTTCGCGCTCAGTTTTCCGGCGAGCATTAATAATATCGAAATGCTCTTTAATCGAATCACGGCGAGGCTTATCAAGCTCTGCATGTTCAGTCGGGGCAAAGCGCAGGCTACCGAGAAATGATGTTGAGCGAGCAAATAGCGGTTGCGATTGACGTGTGATCCAATACTGGTCACCGGTTGAGCCGTCAGTGTTAAGAACGAGTACTACGTTAGATTCAAAGTAAGCGCTGGTTTGGGAAGTATAAACTGCACCATCGGTATTCGTTCTATTGAAGTTTAAGCTCCAGTGGTTAGTGAAGCGTTGACGTAACCCGTCGTTAACGAATGCGCCGTTCTCATTAAAGATATTCATATCATCGAGCTGGCGCTTGGACATATACTCTGTGTAGCCCGGGATAACCTCAACAGTAACAGCTTCAACAATATCACCCTGCTCTGAACTCACGTTGTCCAGCACAACTTGCATTGCTTTCCATTGGCGAGTTCGACTCACGTTGTTACCGGAAGACAGCTCCGATAAAAGCTTGTCACCTTTTAGTGTTTCCCAGTTTTTTTCGTCAATTTTAGTGCGTGCAGAATTAAACATAAAGTGATGTGACTGGTCACCTGCTGAGATACGAACTGCAACCACGGCTGATAATTTTGGTAAGTTGTTATTTCCTAACTTCTCCAAAATAGTAGTAGTTAAATCGTTTTTGGTGCGAACGCCTACTGAACTATTGAGCATGAAGAACTGCTTGTAGCCGAAAGGCTGCTTCAATTCACCTTCAACGTTACGCGCCTCCATGAAACACTCGCGGTACGCTACATTGGTTAACAGCTTCACATCTGCGTAAGGGCTATCCTTACCCATTGATGCAGACACACCGTCAATCCAGTGACAAGTAGCTTCGTGGGCATCGACCTGTAGAGTTTTGCTATCTTCAACAACCACTGCTTGTACAACGTGTTCCGAAATATCAACATCAGAAATAAAACATAGACCACCAGTTCGCTGATCTGCTTTAAGGTAACTATTTTTCTTCGAGTTCGAGCGCTCGGCGATAGTGGTGCGTGAAATGCCGTCATTGTCTCGCAAAGCAACTGATAGATACTCTGGCACTTCAACTTTTCCCGTTGCGCCCTCGACGTTTGGATTGATCACATTGACCGTCATACGGTTACGGTCTTCCGAGTAACCGACAACCCGAACTAATAAGTTTGGGTTACTTGTGTTTACCTGTTCACGAGCTTTTGAAACGATGTTGTTTAAGTCAAACATAATTCACATTCCTTATCCAATTGTGTGTGTTCAAATTGATGTTTTGCAATTTGATGATTTAACTTTAAACCCGCTAATGAAGGAGTTCTAGCGCAATAAAGGCTTAGCGATAATGGATTTTTTTTGCTAACGAATAGGCGTTAATAACGATCTTTTTTTCTGAATCGGTTTGATTTAACGAAACGTTAGCGCTCATAGCCATTGTTGTGTAAACTGTAAATATTAACGTTTTTATATTGATTGATTTGAGGGTGCCATGGCTGAACAAATATTGAGTTCAAGCAACGTGACTGAAGAGGATTTAGGAACGGTAGTTGAAACTCTAAAGAAGCTTCCTCAAGCTCCTTTTCTTGAAATATCGCGGATCCACGAATGGTGTAAATCCATCTACGAGAAGAATGAGAATCCACTTTGGCATGCACCGCGCCTAAATGGCTTCGGAGCATCAGAAACAGGTTCGTTGATTGCCGATCTGCGAAACCGGAATCGTAAGCCCGGGGACGAATTCATCACCACCTTTAAAAGTGGCCGAGATGTTGTGGCTGACAAGCTTCTGTACAGTGTTAGCAATAGTTCAGAGACGGCACCGACATCCCGCGGCAAGCGTTTAGAAGGCATGATAGAAGAACTGCTGATTCAACAGCTACGCGATGCCGGCCATAAAGTCGAGCGTGCGGATGATGTCATCGCGGCATTAAAAGACACATCCGGTCATCATTCAAAATACAAGTGGCTTAAAGGTAAGAATATTGACTTACCACTATATGTAAATGGTGAACTCTGGCTATTCGATATCAAAGCACCATCAACCGAAGCACTCCCGCAAGTCGTTGCGGACGAGGGAGGATTAGCTTATCAGGTCCAGCTAAATCAGTACGATATGTACGCGGAAGACCATGGGATGGAGTTTAAGCATTTGGCGCTTGCTGTATTTGATTACTATAACGCCTCCGTGCAAATCATCGAAGTTGAAAAGGATGCTGAACTTCGCGAAGAGATAATAAACGCTGGTGAGTACTTTTGGACTAACTACGTAGAAAAAGGGCGGTTGCCAACCATTGAAACACGTGTTCATGAGTCGATCGATCCAAATTCAATACCGGAAGAGGTTAACCAGGCTGCATACGAATATGCTTTTTACAGGGCGCTGAGCGAGGCATCCACCGCACTATATAAACAGAAACAAAGCCAGTTAGAGCGGACATTTAGAGATAATGGATACAGTCCTAATAAGACAGTGTCCTATGATTTTGGTTTTTTTAACGCCAGCACACAGAAAAAAGAAAAACTAAACCAACAAGCTATCGAAGAGGCGGTTGAGCGGCACCAGATTGATCCGGGAACATGCTCCGTTAAAGGTAAGTTTTCGCACAAAAAAGCACTTACCGCCCTGAAGAAGTTGGCTGCTGGTGGTACAGCGGTAGATCTCGATAAACTGGTGGCGTTAGAGAGTGACGTCTCAATTCGGAAAGCCCACCATAGCAAAGAAATCCACAGAGGACTTGTCGAGCGACTAGAAAATGAAGCACAAAATCGCGCTCAACAGCAGTATGCAGACTTTCACGAAAAGACTTACGGAAAAGTAAGCTCAATCATTCGTGATGTTGCCAGTGAACAGGCTCAAAAAATTGAGGCGTTCAGAAGAGCTGACAAGGTATTTCAAAAGTCAGACGAAATAAAGGAGCTTGAACCTCTGATGCTTATGCCGGCTAATCTAACCCGCGAACACGAACCAGCCCCGGCAAATTCAGAGCAGAGCACCAGAGGCTTGAACAAGCAGCACGCACAGGCGCCAACACAGGAAGGCATGCTTATTGAAGGCCAAAGTTTGTTGCATGGGGAGAGTGAGCCAGAAAAAGCGGCCAGCAGTGAAGCGGTTACTGCAGAACCGGAACACGAGGAAGATGCAGCAACCGAACAGGAAATTGATATCGAAGAATTTTCTGGTGGAATGGAATTTAACTTTAGTTAAACAAGGTACGAATAAGAATGCACAAGGAAAACTTTGGTACTCCAGCAAGTTCAATTGCAGTTGTAAAAACGGATAATGGGTTTGCATATTCTGAAGAAGACTCTGTAAAAACTCCTCGCTTTTCGGGGGTCGAGCAGGGAGATATGTTTGAGTTTTTCTCCTCACATGAGCGCAACATAGAACTGTCAGTACCTATGCCCATGCAAAGCGAAACAGAGGCGATGAAACCAATGTTGGTGGATGTTAACGGTGACATTTACATTTACACGCTAGTGCGGACTCATTAAATGCTGGATGACTCTCCTATTACGACGCTCAGCAAGGTTATTCAATGGTTGGATGACATATTCGACCAAGTTGACGAGTGTCAGGTGATTGCTTTCGATCACCGGGATGTGGCTGGCATGAACAGAGAGTTAGGATTTGATAACGCTGATAAGCTTATGGCTGTTTCTTCGGAGATTATTCGTCAGGAGTTGGCGTGTCATTGGGATGTTGATTTCAAACGGTTACCTTCTGGGCAGGCGTTTGCCGTGATCAAGGGTTGCCCGAGTAAATTCACAGAACGTGTATCAGATGTAATGCAAAGGCTTAAAGCGCCACTGGAGTACCATACGACTGGATTTGGAGCGACTACAAGGGCAATTGCTGAGTACCCATCAGATGGCGATAACGCACAGTTGTTAGTATTAAAGCTTGAAGAAAAGATTAAAGAATACAAAAGACGCTCTGCCACTTTTGAAACCGCATCTTTAGCGACCGCCCCTTCCTTTGTAACCCGACAACGCCTCCAGAAAGCTATCGAACTTCAGGAGTTTGAAGTTTACTTCCAGGCAATTCACGGTGTAAGCGAAAATAGAGTCATTGCACTGGAAGCCCTTGCCAGATGGAACCACCCCGAGCACGGAGTATTGTCACCTCTCTATTTTATAGAAAGACTAACTCGGTTTGAGTTGATATACGACTTTGGCAATCAGATATTTGAAAAAGCAATTAAACAGCTGGCTGCTTGGCGTCGTAACGGCGCCAGACCAGACCTGTCAATGAGCATCAATGTCAGCGTACTACAGTTAAGAAATCCCGCATTCTTTCGATTCATAAAGTCCAGAATTGAACATTACGAGGTCCCCCCAGAATGCGTGCAAATTGAAGTAACTGAAGAAAACGTGCAATGTGACATATCAACGCGCCAGCTCCGCTCAATCACTGATTTTGGTATTAAATTAGCTATTGATGACTTTGGGACCGGGGTCTCAAATTTCCGACGCATTGTCGACATCCAGGTCGATAGCGTTAAGATCGACAAAAGCTTCTTAAAAGATATTAACAACCCTCGCAGTAAAGACATATTTACCCCCTTAGTCAGTCTATGTAAGGCAATGTCGCCAAGAACCGTTGTTGAAGGCGTCGAAACAGAAGAGCAGAGAGCATTTGTTGAGAGTGTTGGAGCTAATGCTATTCAGGGGTTCTTTTACTCAAGGCCGGCTCCTGCAGCTGAGATAACGATAGATACACTGAAGTAGAAATAGAAAAGCCTTCTACCATTTTTCAGCAAGCCTCGCTACTAACGAGCAGTTAATTAATGTTGTGGTAAAGTCCCTCCAATGAAAGGCCAATAAACTCATTCGAGAGGTAACAGCTCATGGACTTTAGTGAATTATCTGATGAAGCGAAAGCAGTGGCAAAGCTCATGATTGCGCACTGCATCAACAACGGGCTTTGCATGGGCATGGATGAAGGCATTGAAAGCTTCAATCCAAATGTTAAGCGAAACTTCCGTAAAGAGCTCGAATTCTTTTCAGATGTTAACGCTGAGTAGGATTGTACAAATCATGAGTCGCTACATATTACAGCAAGATGAATGTGCTCCTGATTCATTGGAGCATTTTGAAGAGCAAATGAAAGCAAAGCTCGGCATGAGTATCGAAGAGTTCAAGTTAGAGGCAGCTCATACATCAAGCAACGATTGTGAAATGTGGATGCTCAGCGGGTACAGGTTAGAAATAGCACCAGATCATCCGTGGTACACGCTTGCTGAGGTTTTAAAGTGAAGGTAATGCGGTTCTTTGAGCACAAGAGGTTAATGCATAGCTAGGATTAGAATATTGAGTGAACTAACAACCCAGACTGGGCTTACACCGGAACAAATAAAGGCTTTTCGTCGATTAAAAAAAGCATTTAATGACTGTAAAAGGGCGGGCGTAAGATTTGAAATGTCTCAAGAAAATCTTATTGCAATGAACGGTGAACATGTCGTTTCAGTGTGCGAAGGGGCTCCTTATGAAGATAATCATTTAGAGCTTGATGACTGCGTTGCTCACTCATTAGAAACCGGTATTTGCCCTTGGGTTGATTGCGATGTAACAGTCGAAGTGAAAAAGTAACTATAAGAGGTCTGAAAGTAATGAAGCCTATGATAAAAAAAGTGAGAAACGCGCACAGCTTTCCTAATGACACCGCTAGAAAACAGGAAAATAAAACACCAAAGAAAGCAGCGTGCAGAGTGTCGACCAAGAGTGCCTTTCGGCAAAAGTGTCGTCGCGATTTGAATCACCAAGTTCGGCAAGGAGAATGAGTCATGCCGAGCACGGTTCATGCCTTCGTTATAAGTGGCGTGGCCGCTAAGGTTCATAACTACGCTGGTGTTCCTGGATACTCTTATGAAGGTACGTTGCGTGGCGCAAAGTTATACGCAACCAGGCTAAAGCTGTCGTCTGATTTATTTCTGAAAATTGAAGACGAATTTGGAATGGTAGCTTACAGACTACCAACTAAGCGAAAGCGCAGGAAGTGGGTCGACTTTAGAGTCAAGTATGAAATCCCTGTAGATAGGCCAATCAAGAAATTGGCGGCGACACGCTTGTGAGATGGGACCTGGTGATAGGTTTGCACCGATGATGGAGAATGCGTTAGAGCAAAAGCAATCAATTGAATAGCAAGCTTTCGGCAGAAGGATTGCGCAACCCAATTTCTTTCAATATTGATGTTCAGCAATCGTAGTCACACCAGGCTACCGGCATTTTATCGTAAATCACAACAAACGTTTTTCCGGCAATCAACTCACCCAGCACTAATGCATTAGGTGTCAACTCTATCCAATCTCCGACAAAATACCCACCATCGGCATAAGCTTCGACGTTCAGAATCTTGACTGGCTGTAGCAGCTGCTCCGGGTCACGTAGAAACCCACCAAAGGATAACCGCTCATAATCACCGTTTTTGAGCAGAACATCGAGTTTACTGCCGACCACCGCCTTACCAATCAACTCTGGAGCGTCATCATCAATGTAAATCTTTGCGTAATGGTACCGGCGACGAATACAGGGCATCAATCATCACCTAATAGATAAGTAGTATGCGGAATCACCTCAACCTCTTACAGCAGATAAGAAGCGACATTTAGAGTTTTCCAAATCCATAGAGCGTAAGAACGATCCTTACTGCACATGTCAGGACGCTGATAATGACAACAAAGCTGGTGAGTGGAGGAATGACTGTAAAAACTCCAATCAACCAACCTTTACTGTTTAACAAATCTTCCTTGTAACGACTGGAGAAGGTTAAGGCTTGTATTCCTGCAAACAGAGCAAAAACCGCTGAAATAATTTGTGCTGCCATAGATCCGACAAACACGGTCATATCACCTAAATTGAAGTCATCAACCACAGCAGTTAAATTGCTGCTGATAATAGGCACTTCATACGCCAATGGCCACCAAAGACTAACCACGAGAAACAAAGCACTGGCCAGTGTAAACATTAAGCCATCAGTTACATTTGCTTGAAATGCCTTTCCTGGTCTTCTATCCACTATTTCTTTACCCCTGTAGTTAATGCTTCAGTAATAGCTCAATATCTATTAAAGAATGACTCGCAACGACATCCCCAAAATTATTCTATACCAACAAACGTAAATTGGGAAAACAGCATTCAACGTGCGAGATGAGGCCTATACACGCTGAGATTCATCGTAAAAGCCTGATAGGACTGGCTCGTAAGCCAAAACCATTGAACGGATTATGGAAATACTCGATATCCCCAGTCAACGACTGGGGTTAACCAATTATTAATTTTCATCATCAAAGTTAGGACTCAACATTGCCTGAATGTTTTTAAGTGTATTCAGGTACTGTTCTGGGTCTATTGTCGGGATTGGTGGAGTAGGGTGTGATGTAAGCGCCTCATCTACTTTTTTAATGGTCTCTCGGGCTTGCTCAGTTGCTGTTTCGACGGTCATTTGCTCACCACGGTTAAACGCTTCCCGAATATTGATTTCTCCCATTTGTGAAATGGTTTCGTTAATATCCCCCAGAAGGTGATCGATTTGCTGATTGACGCGCTCTGACACTGAATCATCAGCGGAGCTACCCGAAGCACCGAGATTTAATTGCATATTTGAGTTCGGGTCAACTGGCTTCTCTGTTGAGCTTTGTTCTGATGCAGGCAATGCACTATCCGTGTCGCCTGACTGTGAAGGTCGCTCTTTTGTCGGCTCACTGACTTCGTTGGACTTAATGACTTCATCAGACGTTTTCAGTTTCGAACTACTCTGGGTCAGCGCTGCAAGACGCTCTTTCAAAGCTGATGACAGGTCGTCTTCAACCCGCTGGAGTGCGTCAAAAACACCTGTAAGAGTCGGTTTATCTTCTTCGTTAATGTAGCCAATTAAGCGAGAAACTTCTTTCGTGGTCACCGCTTGATTTGTTTTGCCACCGGCTTCATCGAGACGACGCTGATGCAGAACAATTTTACGGTAAGTGTTATTGAAGTAGGTCACCAGGTTTTTAGCTCGCTCCTCCGGTAGTTCGTTAGGTGGTACCAGGGAGTTTATTTTCTGGTTTAGCAGTATCTTAGGGAATACACCTAACATATTCGCTCGTATTACCCGGTCAGAATGAATGATAAAGAACTGACCTTCGCGGAGTCTCTGGAAATCAGTAGCATCAAGTAGTTTCCGTCTTTCGGCCGATACTTCTTGGGCGCCATAAGATGACGATACTAAGCCGACTGTCCTTTGCATCGATTTGGTTTCATATACAACGCGCTCCGGGAGTAGATCAAGTATTTGTTCAACTGAATCTGCCCCGTCAGTCAATTTACCAATCATTTTGATGTTGGAGTTGGCGAAGATGGTTTTAAGGTCTTTTGCTTCCGCGTCACCTAGCTTCTCAATAGCATAGTTATCCTGATTACCAATGCCTGCTGATAGTTTGAGGCTTCGAGCCTGAGCGTATATCAGATTGACCAGGTCTCGCTGGAAATAAAAACTCACTTCGTCGAGTGTTAATGAGAATGGATAGCGATCATTTGTCCAGCGTGAATCTAACGCTTGTTGTAGGTCACCCTCTTGTTGGTTGCCAATGCCTGAAGCAAGCAGGTCATTCACCAAAGCAAGTACAATTTGGCCAAGCGAACGAACCGATGCGCTCGCTTTCTCCAGCGATGGCAGCAGAAATACGCAGACACGACGCTTCATTACGATATCTCGCACACTGATACTGCCATGTAAAACACCAAAGATATGACCGTAGTCGCCGGCCAACAGGTTAATTACCGGTGAAATTTGCATGACGCAAAAACCCAATTGGTCCAATGGCTGGGTGCTTTTCTTCGGATTAAAGGGTTCGCCCTTTAGTAGCGCATTAAAGCTATTAGCGTCCAGACCTGGTAGCGTTTTTATGAAGTTATAAAGCTCGCGACGATAGCGAAAGGGAATATCCTGCCGACCAGCGAGCTTACCTAGAGCGTCGAGTGTTAAATAATCGCTGTAATGGCCAACGTTAAATTGAATTTCACCAATATCACGAAGATAGACAAGAGGGCGTGTCAGAGCGTCGACAAATGCCATCGCCCGTTTTGTCCAAATGTCTCCATCATCATTAAGTAGTTTTTTTACAAGCTCAGTACACGTGCTGTAAGAGCCTGTAAGGAATGGGTTAATAGTTGATGAAAGCTCAGATGTTGTAAGCCCCCATACATCGCGTCCGCCGGTAATATAGTTAAGCACATAGAAATCATGCAATCGCATCGTTCGGTGGCAAATTGCAGCAACAGTGGCTGGCGTTGTTAGGTCGGACTTGCCATCCCCCAGGAGTGCACCACTTCCCATTAGAAGATAGCCAAAAATCCTAGTGGCAAAAATAACTACACTTTTTCCTGAACCGGTAGACCCCTGTAAGAAGTGGTGTCGGACTTCACTCTCAGCGGTTCCCCACAACTGACGAAAGGTACCCTCTTCAACTCCGTAGTAGATTATGCCGCGAGGGGGTACCGGTTTTTTTGTTCCAGGGTCCAAATCTAACGGGTCAACCTTTGCCTTACTATGCATCGGCGCGTATAACGGGTACTGAGTACTTTCCTTTTTTTGTTTTCGGTAAGAAAGTGCGCAAGTGCCGGCTAGAAGTGCCCCGGATATAGGAAGAGTAACCGGGAAAACCAGGGCTGTGACGCCGAGTGTTGCAGCAATAATAGCTGCAGTTTTTGATTTGAGAAATGAGAGCGGCGATCTATGAGCAATGTCAGTAAAATTAGATTCTCGGGCTTGAGATATAGCAACAAGATTCGAGTAACTCATGCTTTCATGCATTGCCATCACTCACCGTCCTCTTTAAATATATGGTCGTACAAGGGGCTTTTAGGGAGCCCAGACGACTGACTGGGCATTGGCAGTCCTTCAAAACGAAGCGATTGAAGCCCGTCAAGAATACCTTTAGCTCTATCAATAACGGAATGCTCGGTATCAGAGCTTAGGTTGCGGCCGTCCTTGATTTCGTCAAATGCATCTTTAATGTCACCGAGATCACACATGTTGACAGATCGGATTTGCTCGGAATCACCTGAGCCGCCACCGGTAGCTATCCCTCCGAACGCACAGCCATCTAAAATAGATGGAACTTCTCGCAGACCTTTAGCGATGATATTTTCTTGTCGCTGTTTTCGTTCCTCAAAGCCGCATTGCTGTGCATTAACAGAAGTTGAGGTAAGAATAAGCAGAGGGATTACTGCAAGAGTTAATTTAACCATCCATTCCTCTCCTCGCTATCAGCCTCGCCTTCTTTAAATATTTGGTAGTAAACGTTCTCAAAATTTCTTTTACGCTGATTATCATCAAAGATATCCCGGCCATAATGAACAACTTCTTTTTGAACGTCGCTGCGAGTTTGCCAAATAAAGTCATCTACATTGTATGAACCGTCCGCGATGGTACCTTCGGTTGCATCTCGCCAAATATCATCGGTACCAAAACCACAAAAGAAGTTTTCGTCCGTAAAATCTATAGCGTCTTGTATTTTTCCAAGGATACCGGATAGGGCTCCTTGAGCTATTGATTCAATCCGCGCACCGAAAGCACAATCTTCAACGACAGAGGGCACTGCATCGATGGCGTAACGCTCAAATTTTTCCTTGTGTCGTTGTGCCCATGAGCTTCCTTCCTCTTCTTTAGCGTGAACAGTCGAAGGAAAAACAAAGCAGGCATTTATAACGACAATGGCCAATAATTTTTTCATTGTTTTGCTCCCAGCAGTTCGTTAACTCGACGGGTGTTTTCTTCACTGTAAGTACGTTCGATGACCCGGGCCTTAATAAGCGTTTGTAAGCGGGACATCAAAATACGTTGGAATTTGGAGGTATCTAGGTCGGTTGGGTCAATGTCATTGTGTGCTCGCAATAAAATGTCGTGAATGTGATCGTCACTAGCACTTAATCTTTCTAATGCTGTTAGGTAGCGCTCAATGGATAATCCTGAAAACAACATGGCGAGCTCTTTGGTTTCGAGAGCAGCTAATTTCTCCATGTTTGCAAACGATTGCAATTGTCTGCCGACCCAATCTATAAGCTCCTCGACAGAGGGATCATTGCGGAAAGCCCATGGTTCACGAGAGCCGATGGTTTCGATTACTCTTTTTAGTGGTTCACTTAAAGAATTAATAAACGAATCACGTGATCTATTATCAAACATAAGATAAGCTTAAAAGTGCGAAAGATTATATCCTACACAATTATTGATGGTATAAAAAGAGAGTAAACAATGAAATTTCCACGGCTACTATCTCTGCTTGCGTTGTTATGGGGGGCGTCAATTCAGGCGAACACTGCACCTACTTACACGGAAGGGCCGATTCCTGACCCAAGCGGGGTAATTGTGGGCGAGTGGACTCCAGAAGAAATTAGAAATTACCTTAACCACAGGGAAGCGTTGTTAGATTCTGAGTATCAGCGGTATCTCGAACGAATGCAGCTATCAGCAGCAAACTACCAAAATGCTGGTAATAATTTGAATGTTGTTAATACTGCAAACCTGGATCTTCCTTCAATAGTGCAAGATTGGGATTTTGCACCCAGCCAAACAGACCAGGGCACCGTCATTCTTAAAAAGCTACTAGGTGAACCAGTTGATCGAGTTATCGATTGGCTAGGCGGAGAAGGTATGCCGTCTTCTGAAGCGCCGCAGGTTACAGCTTTAACGCAGATGTTAGGTGTTCTAAGTTATTTGGCTCTCGGTATTTCAATGATTTTGTTGGTGTATGGTGCACTAACGTTAGGCTCCCTCATGCTATCAAATGGTAATAGGGCAAGTTTTTTCAGTGAAATGAAAGAAAAACCCGGAGAGCTTGTTCAGGTAGGAGTCAGGATGTCGACAGGCTTTCTCGGCAATATTCCCTTGCCGTCGTTTGGTGGGCTCAATCCTGCACAGTTATTAGTTCTTTCATCATTCATTATTGGGCTGGGTATCGCCTCGAAGCTTGCTATAGCCGTGGCGCCAGTTTTTTACACAACACCAGTTGTTAACGCTAGCTTGCCGACCGATGAAGTGAATAACCTCGCCACGCACATGTTGAATATGCAGGTATGTTCAATTATTCAAGCAAAGAATAGCAACGACACAACTCTCGCTAATTTCAAAAAAGCAGCTGTCAAAGGCAAATATACCCATGACGGTGATACCTCATACGCGTCAATGGGGGAGTCGCTAGACATTATTCGTGTTACGGCCAATGTACCAGATGCTGACGCTTGCGGTAGCTTTTACGTTACAACTACTGATGGTGATTCAGCATATATTCCGGATTTCATCGAAAGTGTCATGGTCGATAATGCTGCTGACTCAATGACTGATGAGTTATCAAATGCTTATAAAGTAAGTGTGATGGAAGTTGCTGCCATTAAATTGTATTACAACCTAATGCCGCTGGCGCTCCTGGCAACTAATGATGCGGCAATGAGAAAAGAAATTGTTGGTTTGCGAGAAGGGGATCCGGAATACGATAAATGGATTGCCATTTATTATAGAGCTATTGATACGTTTGAATCCGATGTAAACCGGATAATGAGGATTGCAGAAAACACGCCGTTATTTAGAGAGGCTGGTGAAAAATTCAAGCGCAATGTTACCGAAAATGGAGCTCTCCTCAGCGGGGTCTACTATACATTAATGGCTCGACAGCAGAATATGCTGGCAAGTGCAATTGAGAGTTCAATTCCTGAAATAGAGGAAGTAGACTTAGATCGGGTTATTGACTCTACTTGGTATATGGAGTTTTTCGGTTTGAGCGATCCAAGCTCTCAACCCTATGTTCGTGCTACCTCGGTGTTAGAAGTCCTAATAAATAGCGCTAGACGACTAAGCCCCACTGATGCCTCATCATTAATGCAGCTGAACGAAGCAACCAGTAAAGACTCTGTCTTTGGGCTTGCTATAGCGGAATTCGGTCGAAGTGTAAGTGAGGCTGCTACCGGTTTCGCCCGTTTAGGTGAGTACAGCTCGCGATCCAATCCTGACCCATTATTAGAAATTCACTCAATGGGAGTGAAACTGCAACAAGTAGCACTGGGAATAATGGCTGGGGGAGCGCTGTTAGATAAGATGCCGGCAGACAGATTGAGCGAGTCATCTGACAAAATTAAAGAAGAAAAGGAAGGAAAAACAAATAATGGCTTCATGGGGAGAGCCAGCGACTTGGCCTCGGCTAGCGCTACTACTGCCCTACAAGTTCTACTACTGATCGGCTTTATCTACTCGATTATCATTCCGAGTTTACCGTTTGTAATGTTTTTCATGGCAACACTAGGCTTGTTCACGTTACTAATAAAAGGTTTAGTTGCAGCGCCTTTCTGGTTCTCTATGTTCAACCATCCCCAGGGCAGAGATATGATTGGCCGCGGTGGAGCCGGTTACCCCCTAATTGTTTCATTGCTGCTATCACCAGTGCTATTGATAGTCGGTCTTTATGCAGCAATGGCAATGAACCGTATTGTTGGTTACCTCGCCAATCTAACAATCATGCCTGGTGTGCAAATCATGAATAATGGTTTTACTGCGCCATCTAACTTTATATCGCTATTTGTTATTTACGGGATTGTCGTATTGGTTGCTACCTATAAAAACTTTGGCCTGATATATGAGCTGCGCCAGTCGGTATTGCGCTTTATGGGCGTCGAGTCGGCATATACGGACTTTGGAGAGGACCGCATGCAAATGGCTGTTGCTGGTTTAGGTAGTTCAGCAGGAGGCTATTTGTCAGGTGCTGCAGGTAAGGTACAGCAACGGCAAGAAGGTCGAAAACAAGCTGCAAATAGACTTACTAACGATGGAAAAGAAGGTAAAGGGGAATGATGAATAAATTCTTATTAGGATTTTGGGCTATGGCAAGCTGCTGTTTTTCTGTTGGCGCGACTGCGGAAATGATAGAGCTTGCAATGAATGGGAAAACGATAGTTTATGAAACGGCTGGGCTGACCAATTTAGGTGTCATCAATGAGAAATTTGATGAAGTCGGTGAAGTCTTGACGTTCCAGGACCAACGAAATAAGAGTGGCCGTGAGTTCGCTCGCGATTACAAAAAGGTTCGGTACCATGGGTTTGTTGTGCTTTCTAAAGCAGCACCGCCTGCATCTCATCAGTTAAAATTGGTTGCTAAGTGGAAAACTGCAGAGGGGGAGTCGTGCAAACTTCGAGTCCATACTAAACTAAGAGGGCTGCCGTACTCAAAGAGTGAAGATAACGACAGAGGTTGTCGATATTTCTTTTCTGTAAGGCCTACCCCTCAATATCAGCAAGAAACGCCAGAAGAGTTCAGAGAGCGACCTAGAAAGGATGGAGAAACACTGAACTAAAGCGGGTAGATTAAGTTAGTGGAGTTATAGAGGCCAGGCGCATTAATATGTTGCTTGGCCTTTTAGTATAGGTTACCCATAGCGTCGGCCACGCCCGGATAGGATCAATTTTTGGTCTTCATCGCTAAGGCTGGCAACATTAAGAGGTGAGAAATTGATCGTTTCTAAACGCTGTAAGCGGTCGATTGCGTTCAAGATTTTGGTTACATCGTTAGACGGTTCAAATTTAACAAGCAAATTTGAGGCAATGATTTTACGCGGGTTTACATCACATGATGTATCTTCCAGCAACGCAATAATTGCGTCAACAACCATTTCGTATTCAAGCCACTGGGCCTTTATGTCGAGAGTCTTTTTTGTCGTGACTTTTAGGTGGTCCTGAAGCTCACAGATAATACTTGCTTCTAATACTAGCTGTTCGTGTTCTGTCGCTTCATTTTTGCGGTTGCTAGCTTGGATGTCAGAGATTAAGTTTTGCATGTGATATTCCGATTTTTATGACATTAATCATGTCTACTATTTTTACAATCATTAACAAGTGCACCGATACTATACAGGAAATAGAAAGGTTTGATCATTAGAACATTTGCACAAAATTAACACTTAACGTTAACCTTGGTTTACATATTTACAACAAGTGAGATTAAAACCTGCTCTTTGAAGTCATTTTTTGAACACACACACAAAAAATAAGGTTTTTTTTATAACTTCTCGCTTAGCTGAGAAACCCCACTTTAAAGTTGTGGAAGATTTCTATTAAATTGTAACAAAATAATTACTCTGTAAGCTCCATGGTGTGTCTGCACTTGGGGTAATTAGAGCAACCGCCAAATGGTCCACTTTTACCGTTTCTAACCACAATCTGACCCTCACCACACTCCGGACATTCTTCTTGAACAACTTGCGGCTTAAATGAATCGGCATCGGGCATTCCGCCATTTTGCTCTATTTCGTGCTTAATCTGACGTATCTGAGTCCCCAAGACCTCGCGGACGTTTGACTCTTTTGAGGCAATTAGATCCAACTGCTGCTCCATCAGTCGTGTGTACTCAATGTCGGTAAACTGGAATTTACCCGCAAGCATATCGTTAACATCGCACCCAAGCTCTGTTGCAACGAGTACGTTGCGCCGGCCCTTTTTCATGTTTACCGTGTATTTGCGATTCTGCAGCTTATCGATGGTTGCCGAGTACGTAGCAGGACGACCAATCCCTCGCTTCTCCAACTCGTTCACTATGCTGGCCATTGTAAAATATGCGGGAGGTCGTGTTTTTTTATCGCCAGCCGTCGTTTCTTTAACTGGGTACCTTTCGCCTTCCATTAAGTCGGGTAACCTTTGATCCTTCGATGAATCCTCATCCTCATTTTGCGTGACGGTGTCATCGCCATCGAGCATAGCTCGCCAACCTTTATCTACTAGAACTCTGCCTTTAGCTTGCAACTCGTAACCCTTGCCATTTTTGGGGTCACCAACTGACTGAAGCGTCGCAACGGTTTTGTCATATAGCGCCGGCTTTAATTGAGAGCACAGCGCACGTTGGAGTATAAGGCGATAAAGCGACTTTAACTGCTCTGTATGGGTATTGTTTTCGCCTTTGATGTCCTTTCCCATATCAAAGAAGCTCGTAGGGCGAATAGCTTCGTGAGCTTCTTGAGCATCATTGTTAGACTTAAAGGTATTTGGCTTATCCGGAAGCAAGGTATTAGTAATCCCCTTTAACTTCTCAAACTGACTGACCCAATTCCGAATCTCAGAAATAGCCTCCTCACCAAGATTCTCGGTATCTGTTCTCATGTACGTGATCTTGCCAGATTCATATAACTTCTGTGCGAGCGACATTGTCAGTTTTGGATTAAAACCAAGTTTGTTAGCTGCGGCTTGCTGAAGAGTAGCCGTGATGAAAGGGGCAGGGGGTTTCTCTTTTGTTCGTTTGCGTTCAATATTAACACACGTTAAAGGTCCGCCCTGAAGTAAAAAGTCCGCTACATGCTGCGCCTCAACTCGCTGGGAGATGTGTCCGGCTGGTATGTTTGATTTTTCCCCCAGCGGAACTTTGAATGTGACTGACTCAGGATTGACGACCGCTTCAAAAACAATGTCATCAGCCAAGCAATGCGCCTTCACAATGTAATAGTCTTCCTCGATGTGATTTTCTATAGCCCGGCATCTCTCGACAATGATGCGAAGAGTAACTGACTGGACGCGACCGGCACTTAGTCGACCTCTCCCTGGCATTTGGCCTTTTAACCAGGGCGACATGGTATAGCCGACATATCGATCTAAAAGTCGCCTGGCCTCCTGAGCGGCTACCATACTCATATCAATGCTAAGTTCATTCTGTATTGCCTGGAGAAGAGCCTTTTTAGTGATTTCCTTGAAATAGATGCGAGAGTAGGGCTTGTTCAATTTTTTCAGCCCTAACGTTTGAGCTAAATGCCAGGCTATTGATTCACCCTCTCTATCAAGGTCGGTTGCTAGTAAAACTTTACGTGCGTTTTTGACCTTAGAGCGTAACCGAGCAACAACGCTCTTTTTATCGGGTGTTACTTCGTATGTTGGCCGCAAAGACTCCAGGTCAAATCCCATCTCGGTTTTAGGCAAGTCCCTGATGTGTCCAGCAGAACTGTCCACATCAAAGCCTTGTCCATTCAAGTATTTATTAAAGGTTTTCGCCTTTGCGGGACTTTCAACGATTACTAATACATCACCCTTGGCCATAGGATTTACGTCCCGACCGGTGCGAGCAATTCGTAAACTTGCTCTGTAGAAAGAGGGTTACCTTCTCCGTCGACTGCTTCTACTATCTGGCTTTCGTCAGACAAAAATAGACGGCCAAAAACATGAACATCAGAGTTCACCAGACGGTGAACGTAAATCTGAAAGGCCGTCGCGTCATCTGGCTCCATGTATTCAATGCCAAGTCGCATCGAGTTGGGCATCTCAATAGTGAGTGAATCACTGGCCAATAACTTTTGTTTAGCTTTTAACGTTAATTCAAGTACTTGATTTTCCATTAGTCGAATTCCTTTACCGGATTAAGCTGACATGCTCTGACGAGCACTTATGGCTTCTTCAGCCGAGAGTTCTAATTGATCTCGCTGCTGTTGCTTAGCTTCTTTGTTCAACCAAGCTGCAGAGCCTTTGCCTCCATAAAATCCTGCATGGTAGCCGGCATCTGCTGAATATGCAGCGTTAATAGCCAGGTAGTCATCGACTGACTGGAGCACAGCATCAAGATTCTCATCAGTGACCGTCATGTAGTGTGCACCACGACGAGATTGCCAAACGCGTTTAGCTGCATACTCGAATGCGTTAACTTGCCGCTGAGTACCATCTCCTGCTGGAACAGCAACTGTGTGCTCCATGTAGCTTTTTGCATTAGCTTGGTTCCCGGGTATTGTGAGTTCCCACTCTCCGGTTCCCGTAGCTCGAAGCGACAACATCTTATATTTATTAGGGCCCTCTTGATTCATCGTATCGAACAGCTGGTGCGATTGGTTTTCACGCAAATACTTGGCGGCTTGGACCGGACCAGAGAATTTTGCAGGAACATTTAGAAGATCACTAAAGGTTTTGTTTTTAGGTAACTTAAAGCCACGTCGAATTGACCCTGATTTATCGGTGTACGCGAACGGCTGTATGGCGCTGTTCCCCTGAAGAAGCCGAGCCCCTTCCAATAGGTTGCCGGTTACAATGTTGAGAGTGTCGGTTTGAGAGGACGTTTTAGCTGCATTAAAGTCATCAAACAGCAAATGCATGTCGCTAAATTCCTCAATTTGTACTGACTGCTCCTTGTCCGTGCTTTCTGCAATATCTCGTAAACTCATAGTCGTCGGCATAGCGTCTCCAGGAGAGATTAACTGAAACTGCCAAACGCTGATATTGGACAGTTGCTCTGCCCGGGGGGGTTGAGCGCCAACAATAACATGAGATTTGTTGCTGCCGAATTGTGATAGGTCAATAACGCCGCCGACTTCCATGTTAGCTAGGTTACGCTTCACCCAGTCTTGGAAACTAGCGACGGCACGAATAGACCAAGCAGCTGAAGAGTGCTTGTACTCATCGTTATTTATGATGCCATGAAGTAAAGAGTCAAATTCTTTTTCCGGATCCTCTGCTTTGCTGATACGAGACTTCATATCGACATCAAGATAACTTTTCAGCGAATCTCTGAATCCTGCCTGCATTTCCTCAACTATCGTTGGTAACCCCTCTTTAAGAATAGGGTGGCGAGCGTTTGATTCACGAGCTGACTCGACCATATCGAGAACTTCGTCCCCATTCGCAGGGACATGCTCTCGCTTGAACTCAATTACCTGACCTACAACCTCTCCCAATAGCGCGTGGCCAGAGTTATCAGGGTTCGCGCACTCACGAAGGATAATTTTATCTCGGGTGCTAGCTCGAAGGTCATTCAGCTGAACTCCACCGGTTTGTAGTGTTCCGGCATTTTTAAGGTAGGCTTCTTTTAATTCTGCCAACCTCAATACATCGGTAAAGACATCGTTAGCTTCGTTTGGAGATAGCATTAATAGTCGCGACATAAACTGGTGAGAAATGTTCACTTGACTGTTATAGCTGATGGTTCCGTCTTTCTTGTTTACCTTAGTGGTCACGGCATCGGCTAAGTCAAGACGCCTAGCTAAGTCTGGGTTGTATTGCAGGTATTCAGCAATAGCTAACTGACCAGGCTGAGAACCAAGCGCGACTGTCCCTCCGGCAGCTTCGGCAAAAAGCTCATTTTTTGCGTTACCGGTGCTTGCCGAGGATAAAAATGAAATTTTACCGAGTGTATTTTGGATCATACGAGATACAGCCGGGACACCAGGGTCTGAAATCTCTAGAATAGGCGATGAAGACTGGTCAAGACGGTCAACGCGACCACTTAACTGCATGATGTCTACACCATCGCGAGGGATCTCACCGCAAATAAGTGATACTGGACGGTCGTCTCGGGCCCCAATTTTTGCATGCAAATTATAACCGGTTGCACCAGAGCGAGTGACAATAAGTGCATCTATTGGTTTTTGCCCGTTTTCGATATCTGGGTTGTGATACTGCTCAATGATGGCGCCGTGATCTGGTGTCGGTAAGTGCCGGTACTTTGCTGACATATCTTTAATATTGATATCTTCGAGGCGATATTTGCGTCCAGAAATTTCTGCAGTGTTGTATCCGCGGCGTCGCAACTCTTCTTGAATTAAATCAAATGGTGAGAACGGGATTAATGGGATCTCATTATTAATATAATCAAAACACGCTTTTTCATTGGCATCAAAAGTCGCTTTTTCGGTGGCGTTCATGCGAGTTGTTATATCATATTTGACGAAATTGCGGCCTTCTCTGCGGTGCTGCCAGCGAGCGCTCTCAACGACTTCTCGGGCAAGGTCACGTAAGGTAGGAACTTGAACTCTATCGCCTTCCAGGCGCTCTTCAACGACCCGGTTAAAGATTGAACCTCCGGTGTGCTCAGCGAAATACACTGCACGACGGCCTTCTTTTATATGGTTTTCAATTCGGTCTGCGGCATCAAGAGATGCCTGTAGTAGCGTGACGTTACTAATAATATGGTGAGCTTTAGAGCCAAAGTGAGACGACGAGAATCCAAGCTCCGACACATTTTCCGGGCGCTTATCTTCGGGCAGAGCGTAATACTCGGCTGTCGCTAAGCGCTCGATGCTTTGATTAATCTCGGTAGATAGCGTTGTGTAACGATCATAAAAGCCGGCCATTACTTCTGAGACCTGGTGATTTATCTTAATTTGGTGATCGTCTGCCATGATACGTTTAAAGGAACGAAAGTCCGGAAGCTCAACCCGCATATAGGCGCCTTCTTCGGCCAATGCGGTAATAATTGACTCGATAACAGGCTCTTTACCCATTTTCATTTGAGTTTCAAGTGAGTCCGCATTTAAGCCCCGGGGCAGCGCATTAGAATACAAGAGCATCGCAGCTGGGGATGGTAAGCTCGTAGCCGAGAAGAAAAATTGATTTTGGCTGTATTGACCAAAGAATAGGGCAGCATCTCGGGAGTTACTATCGCCAGCTGACTTGTGGGACTCATCTAGCATCATAGCGGGGCGGCGATGTTTGAAGGTGTTTTTAATGAGCTGCATTTTGCCGCTATTCATGCGGTTAAAAAATTCAGCTTTTGATTCGTCCGCCTTGCGAGTCCATGACCGATTAGTGACGTTAACCGTTGCTAAAATCAGGTTTTCATCAAGCACATGATCAGCATCACCCCAGGCCGTGAGGGTGTCGTTGTGCCATTTACCAAACAGTGAACCGTCAGACCACTTGAGAGGATGCTCATGGTTCATGCAAATAGGCCGCACTTCATCCTTTGACGCGAACAGTGATAGTTCATCCAGGAATGACTGCATGTTGGCGGTTTGTGCCACCTGATAGAAAATAGGGATATCTTGATTGATAAGATATTTCGCCAACATAGCCTGCATCCGTGTTTTACCTGTACCAGTATTAGCACCGATAATAGGAGAGCGTCCCTCCGTTTCATGAAGACGAATAGCCTGTGCGACAGCGTCAATCTGGTGAGGCATAGCCACTTCATCTTTGTAGAGAAGCTCTTCGTCAACGCCCATCTTATCGGCTAGGTAATGAATAACGGAATTGTATCCATTTTCTTCGATATGGCTTTGCAGTCGAGCGCCAGCGATATTTGTTGCACGAGCCAAAGAAGCCGGAACGCAAATTTGGTAGTCGCTATTCGTTGGGCGGCTCAACGGTGTATATAGAACCTGCCGGTCATTCACAATCGTAACTTTACCCTTCTGCGCAATTTTATTAGCTGCAGCTGACAGGCGCTCTCGGTGAGTTGTGTGCTGCAAGTTCTCGACCTCAGCCTCTTGCTCTAACTGATTAGCAATAGTTACCGAAGAGCGTTGAAAATAATCAGCTACTGCGCGAGGCGATGTCAGTGGCTCAATTTCACCATCAAAAGAGAAGGTCTTGTCAGGTACATCGTAGTGGCCAGTGGTAACGGCCAGCAGCATGTCATCGCCGGTTTGAGGGTCGTTATATCGAGCCGCAGATATTACATTGGTATAAGCGCTTAAATGATTTAATAAAGCTGTATTGGCTTTGCTTGAGTCGGATGGAACGACAATGGCAAGTCGTGAATCTTCATTAAGAGCTTGCACTGCTTTTGTTGTTAGCAGGTGAGATTCATCAGTAACTGGAAAACCGGTAACCTTATCTTTGTAAGGTGTCTCGATGGGCGAATTGCTGGCAATAACGACGCCGTGTAAAATTGAGTCACCATCCAAAGTGACGTCATCCGGCTTTTGAACAGATGCGCCAATGTCGTCATTTTCTTTGAAATAGAGAGCGCTCTGCGGGTTTGTTGTTACCACCGAGCCCTCGTTGAAACCCATGGGGTAAACAACACTTGACTGAGTGGGCTGAGTTCCTTCCACAAAGGTAAAAGCCTTTTTCCCTAATTCGTCGCCGAAAACGTTTTTCGCGGCAATTAAAGTAGTGGGTGGTTGTAGCTTGAAGTCGTCCGTAGTAGGAAACCGGCGATAAAGCTCATGCAAGTCATCCAGTCCCGATTGCCCGGGTTTGTCTGCTCGAATGTAGGCTTCAGTGATTAGGCCTGAGACAACAAATTGCATGGTGTCTGGGTCTGATGGAATGTCGACACGTTTTGCAATATCACGAAATCTATCGAGGTCAGACTTCGAGAAGCTTAAATTCTCAAGATAGTTATCGAACATCATCTGATAAAAATCTATGGGGTTAGAGCGAAACGAATACGTATTAACCCGATACAGTCTGTTGTCACCTTCTTTGACTAAAAAGCCTTGTTCACTATCGTTCTCAGACTCTTTGAGGTAAATGTCTCCATTATTATGAACTGTGTCATTGCCGACATGCAGCAGTCCATCAGTAGGAGATGATGCCGTCTGAGTGGTGTTTGATTCCTCAATCTTCTCAGAAACCGTGTTCGCTAATTGCTGGTCACCATAAAGGTTGACGTCAGCAATCTGCTCGGCGGTCATCTCTTTCATGCGAAGATTAGGGAAGGCCTGATTTAGCAATGTGATCTGATCAGCTGAGATGTTGAGCTTCTCATTTCGAGCTTCCGATTGTGGCTTAACTGAAAAAGCCGATGTCATCAGAATAGGAAACCCGTGAGCGGACTTGCGGTTAGTGTCTTTAAAAGCAAGCTTCTGAAGAGCCTCGCGAGCTTCAGTTGATAGGTCGTTAAAGTCGTTAAATAACGTTAAAAACACGAAACTCGCGTTGTGTTTTTGGATATAACGACTAGATAGCTTTCCTGCGCGATTTTCTGAAGCATCGCGCAACTCAAACCAGCGATGTAATTTAGCCATGTGAACCCTTTAAGTTGTCCTTCCTCATCTGCCAGTCTATGACAATGCTTTTTGATGCTCAATAAAAACAACTCAAAAACCCAGAAGTTTATAAAATACACAAAATAATTCTTGATTTCACGCCCCGATCCACGGTAAAACATACACGCTGTGAACACTCGGTATTAGCAAGGGCCAAAAGCTCAATGGATAAAGACGACAAGAAAGAGCAGATCACCGTTTCTCCGGAGATGATTATTGCTCAAATAGAAGAAGATAATAAGATTGCGCTCAAAAGGGTCAGGATAGGCTTTTGGGTATCGGCTGCTACGCAGTTGTTACTGCTTGTCGCAATTATTATCCTACTTGCCCAACCTAAGCAGCCCGTAAAAGTTTTGACCGTTGACCGTGATGGAAATGTGACGCAAATCGCTGCTTACAATACTGTCCCAGTAAACCCGGAAATTTTGACTAATCGCGCAACAAAATCTTTTATCGAACTACTTAACTTTAATCATTTGAACTATGAAGATCGCTTAGAAGACAGCAAAGAACTGTTTTTAAATGAGGGGTACCATCAGGAATATGTCCAAAAGATAAAGAAAAGCCCATGGTTTGACACGATGATTGAGAACAATATGGATGTGTCGGGTGTGGTAGTGAATGAGCCTATCATTCTAAATCCAGGCGGCAGTATTGCCCAAGGGGGGCTGCAGTATTGGAAGGTGTCTCTGCCAGTAGTGTTATTCATGGAGGGGCCTGGTATACGACCCATCGAAATTCGTCGTTCAGTAGAAGTGACACTGGTTCATACACGGCAGTACAAATATGACCAAGGGATCGCACTTGCTACGATCAGAACGGCGCCAAGATAATGAATTTACAACAGCTCCACTACTTTTTTATTCGAAAAATGTTTGGCACACGCCGGCTGCATTTTTTGCTGGGCAAAATAGTGGTAGCTCAAACGCTTTTATCTTTACTGTCTTGTGTAGTGCTTTATTTTTTAATGGTTCCGGCTAACGAAATTCAGTATGAGGACAACCTTTACATTCCGGTTGAAATTGGAGGTAAACCAATCGAGCCGGTAAAAGGGGATGAAGAGCTGTTAAGTGAAGAGGAAATGAATAGCTTTCTGGAAGAGTGCACTCGGAAAATGTTCGATATTTCCAGGCGCTCTTTGCAAGCAGGCATAATGAGATATGCAAAGTCCTGCACAACAGTTGAATCATTAAAGGGCTGGCAGGACTCGTTAGAATCATCAGGGTTTCTTGAGCTGATAAAGGATGGCTCGATACTTCATTTCACAGCTAACAGTATTAAGTTAGAGCGGAAGGGACTGAACACTGAGGGACGCTTCCAATGGAGTTATAACGTCTCTGGGGAGCTGACGCGCTACTTTAACCAGACGTACCGTACTGCTCTTGAAATTAATGTGATTGTACAGCGGGAAAACGTGATTGAGCACGAGGATGGAATAGCAATTAAGAGGGTTGTTTTCTAATGAGACTTGCTTTATTGAGCGCGATTGCGCTCTTGCCTGTGCTGGCGTTAGCTCAGGAAGATAAACCAGAGGAGCCACCAGCTCCTATTCCGATGTCCGATGATGTTAAACAGGCGGAAGTCAATACAATTGTGGATGAAGTTCAAAGCTTAACGCCAGAGCAAATACAGCTGGCGCTGATGCTATACAAACGCAATGCCAGTGCAACCAATAATCGTTATCCTAATGCCAAGCGTCTGATTACCACCTCTCACATATCAAATTCACCGGGTGAGGTTCAGCCTAAGCTGCATTTGGGTATAGGGTTACCGAGCGCCGTCGCATTTACCGATTCAACAGGAACCCCTTGGCCGGTCGACAAAGTATTGGTGGACACGTCTGTTGTTGAGTGGGAGAAACTGAGACCACACCTAGTCAGTTTAACGGCTCTAAGTGTCAGTCCCCATACTAATATTTTGGTTATTTTAAAGGACTCGCAAGAAGCGTTTAGTATCAACATCATGCCTGTAAAAGATGAAATTGATAGTTATAAGACATTTCAGGTGATTACAGGTATGGCTCCATCGACGACTAAGCGGGTAGAAATGCAAAGAGCTGCAGCACAAAGTAACACCCCGACAACGGCAAAGTCGCAAGCTTACGAGAAATTCCTTAGACGAGATATACCAGATTCTGCGGTGTCTGTCCCTCTTAGAAATGCACCCGAGAATGAGGTTTTTGCGTGGCAGTTTGATAACAAGCTCATCGTGTTGAGCCAGTTGCGAATGCTAAGCCCTCAAGTCGAACCCGCACTTCATGGTGCAAACGGCTGGCGGGTATACGCCCTTAAACAGCCCGATTCGGTTATGCTTTTTCTTCAGAATAATTCAGCAACCACCGTGACTTTTAGCGAAATGACAGCAAGCGCAATTAGAAATGCTCAAAGGATGTCGCCATGAGTAAAAAACTCTCTCGTAACGCAATAAGAAACGCTTTTGTTATCGGCGCAATCATTACGGTGCTTGTTGGCGTACTGTTTTTTGTTATGGTCTTCGGCTCAGAAGAAGACGAAAGTACGACTCCAACCCGTTCGAAAGAGCTAGGCCGAACAGACGTAAACACCGTTGGATCAACAGCTGTTTCTGAGAATTCCGCTATCGACGCGACAGAAGCCTTGACCGCAATGGCGGATAAAGGGTACGCAGAGCAATTAAAGGAAGTAGATAAACAGCGTAAAAAAGAAGCGCTGAAAACAGGCGACGAAACTTACATTCAAGGTGTTGAAACGCGAGACTGGACAAGCGATGCAGACGCACGTAACCCAGAGGACGTGAAGATTGACACATCTCAACTATCCGGACCTCAAGAGCAGCCTGCTAACAGCTCGTCAGGTCTCGCTACGGACGAAGATCCGCAGAGTCCGGGATTCGGTGAGGAAAAGGACAAAGAAGAACCTGAAGAAGAGCGTGTAATGTCACTTGCTGATAAAGCTCGTGCAGCTGCAAAAGACTCGCCAACTTACCAGGAGCGGGCTGAACGAGTTGCCAAAGAGCAAGCTGAGAAGCGGTCAGAGGCTGCGACTGCGACTGCCGACAGGAGCAATGTTCGCACTTTGACTGCTACGGATTTACAAAAGCGCCTACGGAACACTAGAAAAGCTTTGTCGAGCTTGCAAAACAAGTTAGATACGCCTGGAAAGTTTGAGTTGGTTGACTTGTCAGAAAGCAAAGACAGCAATAGCTCAGACACCGAACGTTTTGAACCATCAAGCTTTGATATGGAACCGTCATCACAGCCGGAAACTGTAAGAGGTTTTGTTCCTGGCGATAAACTAATTGGATACACCCGGCTTCCCGTCGACACGGATTCATCAACCTGGGTAGAAGTGGTTATCGGATTAGGCCCTCTGAAAGAGGCTGTAATCGGCCTGACCCCCAAACGAGTTGGTGAAGAAGTGTTAATGCAAGCCAATACTATTACATATCGTCGTCATACAGACTCCTTTAACGCGATAGCGTTAAATCCTGACTTAAACCTTAAAGAAGGATTCGCGACCGAAGTTGATAACCGTTACTGGGAAAAGTTAGGGGCCGCATCTTTATCTGCAATGCTGGCAACCGGTACCAGCTTAATTAGAGAGCAAACGCAAACAACATCGAATGCTTCGTCAGGCCTATATCAAACATCAAAGAGCTATTCTGATGGTGAAATCATTGGCGCTTCAGTTGCTGCTGCAGGTGCTGAAGCAGGACGGATATTGGCGCAAGAAGCCAGCGGCATTGAAACACAGGTTAAGGTCAAAGAAGGTCAGCGCGTGGTCCTTGTCGTGACCAAGGCTCAACAGATTGATTGGCTCCCTGAGCCATACATCATAAATCAATAAGAGGGTGACATGAGTAACGGTAACTATGATAACGAAAATCCTGATAGCTTGGTGCAGTTCTCTGAAGAGACGGTTCAACCAGAACAGCGCCAATCAGATAATGTCGGCGGTGATAATGCCGCGGAAGCCGCCTCAGCGCCCAAGAAAAAGCCACTGTTTACTTGGACAAAACTGTTCGTAATTTCCGTTGTGTCAGTGATTCTTCTGGGGATTTCTTCTGCGGCAGTTGTTTATTTGCACAACCCAGCTAATGACTCTCCTTCTATTGCCGAGAAAGCAGACCCTCAAGTGGTAAAAAGTGCCAGTAACGACGTCGTGGAACAATTAAGAACGATGCAACTAGAAAGTGGTAGTACAAGAGAGAACCAGCCGGTTGCCAAAGTACAACCACTGAACACGAAAGACTTTGAAGACTTAAAGTCAGTCGTTAAAGAGCAGAACGAGAAAATTGAAAAGTTAATCAGTGATATCAGTCAGATTCGCGACCAGAGAACTGGCGATGACAGTCAACTCTTAGAAGGGAGCGCATTTAACCGAGTTGCGGAACAAATTAACCGCATCGCCGAAGACCAAAAGCAGACGCAGTCCCAGCTAGAAAAGGTTGAAGGCCTTTCTAAGTCAGCGTTGAGAGAGCTCGATGGGAAAATTAACGCACTGCAAGTATCAGTTACTGGGCTGGAGAAGCAAAAAGAGCAAAAGCAAAAAGCAAAAGAATCTTCAGCTAAAGCGGTAACCGGGAATGAATTAAAACTGGTTTCTGTGTCTCCTGGTTTTGCATTCATACAAGATTTGCGTAGTCCGAAAGAAGAGCCGTTCTCTCTGACAGTCGGTGAAATGCTGCGTGGTCATGGTCGAGTGCAAAAAATCACTGGCTCCGGATGCATCCACACTACTCGAAGTAAATTGCAGCCTGTAGGCGGTATTTGTAGCGAGGGCTGAACCTTATGATGCATGACCGGTTCTTTTTGCATTGGATAAGTCAGATAGAAGCACTGATGTATATCATTGCCGTTGTTTGTGGTGCGCTAAGTGTCATTTTAGTGATTGGGGCGCTACTAAAATTAGTAAGTGCTAGCCAGCAAAGCTCCATGATGGGTCAACCCATGGGTGAGCATCTAAGCATCGTCGCTCATGAAGTGGTTGGAGCTACATTGTTGTTTTCGCTTAGTGCAATTGCGGTCTTCGGTGCCGGGGCTCTGGGGGTAGATGTCGGATCTAGCTCAGACCAATTTAGTTATGGGGTGCCTACAAGTGCGTCCCCTGCACAAACATTTATTGTTGCGTTATGCAGGCTTTTTTCGATGTCTTTCGCAGTGGGATTCGCTATTAGCTTGCGTCGTGCTGCAGACAAAAATGGGTCAGGGTATAAGGGGCCTTTTTTAATGCTTCTTTTTGCAGGTGCCTTATTGGCACCATTCGAGGTAGCTGAGTTTTTTGCGAATGCATTTTCACCATACCCGGTAAATTTTGGTTATACACCGGGCTTTTAAATAAAGAGGAACTACAAAATGAAAAAAATGAAGTCAATTACAACCTTGGTAGCGGGTTGCGCAACAACCATGTTCTCAATGGCGGTGTTAGCTCAAGACGGTGGATTTGTCGGCGCTCAAGAGCATGTAACTGGACAGGCATCTGCTGTAAGCATTATTGCTCTTACAATTGCGTTTGCCCTTGGGATTTTGCTAACTGTGGGTGGCGTACTTTCGATTCTGAAGCTTAATAAACAGCAGGCGCAAGATGAAGATAAACGTAAATGGTTTTATCTTATTATTGTCGGCGTATTATGTTTAGCGATTGGTGCCGTTATCACCTTCACATCAGGCGTGCTAAACACTTCGGACTCACAGAGTACCGTGATCCAGAAAGAAGAATTTGGGCTTTAATTCGCGTTATGTTTAGTCGTTCGCCTATCAATAAACCGGAACAGCCTGATGCCGGCCAGTTAAAAAACCTGGTAAAGCGACAAAAAGGCTGTTGCGCTCATTGCGATTTTGAATTTCAAAGTGCTTTTAAAGCGAGCTTGGATTCTGATGGCCGATGGGAGCTTTTGTGCCATATCTGTTTTGACGTGGCCAATGTTGATATCAACGGTGAATCAAGAAGTAATGGTGTTGTAGTAATGGTGCCCGGCATGAGTCAGGCTCAATTGAATATGCTTTGTCACTGCTCATGGGCGGTGGCAAAGCTGGCACCAGAAAGGTTAACTTCTTTCCAGGGGGAGCAGCAGAGAGCTAAAATCAAACAAGCAACATTTGATGTTATTCAGCTATTTGGTAATGGAGCTGATAAGTTTCCAGTATTTGCGTCAGTTATCGAAAACCTTCCTGAAAAGCTTTACGCCAACAGACATAAGTTATTAGAAAACTTATTGTACTTACCCGCTATGGAGGACTATGAGGTAGCAGTTAATCATTGGGCTGAAAGCGTCTACCCGAAATATCGGTACCTGTTTGAAAAAGGTGAAGGCACATGACGTTTGGCTTTGCTATTTTCCATACTCCGGAGAGCGCCAGCTCATCTGCTATCACAGCTATTACGGAGGGCAGCGAAAAACAACTGGAACGATATGATGAACTTAATCCAGATATTTTTTGGATCAGCAACGTGGACCGGCTTCAGATGACCAAAGCGAAGTTAAATAGCCTTGGTAACTTAAAGCATAGTGATTTCATGTCGGTAAGCATCCCGCAAATAACTAAAGAATACATACTATCCAAACAGCCTATTGAAGAAATGTCGTTGACTGAGCAGCGGGATATCTTCGATGCGTTGAATCATGTATTAACCAGCATAACTGAACTTTTCCCGGAAGCTGATATAGCCAAGTCATCCGCGTTATTTGAATCGGTGCGAGAGTGCCTGGGAGATGGGCAGACTAAGATGACAAAGATTGTATTGATGATAATGCAGTCTCAGTTTCGCGTGAGCCAAGAGTTACCGTCTCCAACGCTTAGCGGTTCACAAAGGATTGTTGATTTATCTTTTCCGAGAGCCGTTTATAACGAGCACCTGTTAACGCTTCCTATTCCAAGTGGTGATTGGAAAAACGTAAAGAGAAACGATGACACCTTTGAGCCACTATTCTCGGCTAACCCTGACGACGTTCCAGGTGAATTAGAAAATATAGCATCAAAAACGTGTGCTCTTGTATGCCTAAAGCTCATTGAAAAGCAGGATAACGAGGCTCTAAAGGGATTGTCGCTTAATAACGTAAATGCTAGCTGGCTGACCATCCCGGAGGCGTATGCGATCTCGCTGCGAACGAGCATTAAAGTTACAGACGCTATTATGAGCGCATCCGTGACGACAGGTCTTGAGAGTCTTCGCATCAAAGAAGAGTTGACGCACTACGAGCGGTTGTCTCAGCAGGTGGGGTTGCTTCTTCAGGAGGGACTAGAAGCCCTGATATCAAAAGTTCTGATTGGGGATCGTGAGAGAAAGTTTCCATCACCTGAAGCGGTATACCTAGCTTCTTACAATCGGCTGTTAATGAATGATGCGTTAAACGCTATCCACGACAGAGGCGTAACAGTAACGCGTATAGGGTTGAACACCATCACCGTGGCTGTCGAAGAGCGTGATCTCGAAGATATTCTCCATTTGGGGTATGAGCAGGGATTAAAAATTACGAATGAAAGCGAACATATACATTCAGTGAGCGAGCTTTCTGAGCCTGTGGCACAGAGTGAGTTTTCGCATGCATAAGTTATCGCAGCTACAGTTGCAGCTTTGCCGAGCTCACATAAAGCTTAGGCTCTATGGTGGGGCTCATGGAATAAAGTTGCTTCATGAAGTTATCAGGCTTGATAAAGCTGATCAGAAGCGGGCTTTCGAACAATTAATTAACGAAATACAGTCCGGCTCTGTAAAATTTGGAGAGAGGTAATACATTATGGGGTTGTTAACAAGCGTATTGGGTCTTGATTCAGCCAAGCAGTTTGCTCGCCACAAGATGGCTCGATATACGGCTAACTTCATTGATCTGGAAACAGCTATTACGCGCAGAGCATATCTTACTAAGACAGGTAGTTTGTTAACAGTAATAGATGTAAAAGGCCTTACAGATGTAATCGGCAAAGAAGAAATACTTAATGCACAGTCAAACTTAGCTCAGTGGCTTGAAGAAAATCAGCGCACCCCGGGCGTTGATATAGAGTGGGTTGTTGATGTCAATTCCAAGCGCCGACACTCGGACGTCAAACGAATGATTAGACCTCTACAGGAAACTGCTAAAAGACTAAATCTGGATGTTGACGATATTTTAGAGGGGAAAGCAGAAAAGCTAACCGGGTTAATAAAATCCACGAAGACATACGTGGCTATCTGGACTAGCGTTGCCGCACTAGGTTCGTCTGGTGCTCGTATAGCATCCCAAAATAACGATGTTAAGTCAGACCAGTTAAAAGGAAATCCAAAGACGAATACTGATAACGGCGCAAACACAATACGCCTGATGCCCGAAGTGGTGGACAAACATAACGCACTGGTTGAAAGCACCGAGCGGATGCTGAAAACCGCACGATTAAAATTCGAAACCCTTGATGTCCATACCGCCGGCAGGGCTATGCGGGGTCAGCTAGAACCTCATGCTGATATAGAGGCCTTTAATCCAATTCTTTTAGGGGACAAATATACGCCACGTTATAACGATGGCGATAACACCGAAAGCATTCGTAGTGGAGCTCTTCCTCCTCGGGTCGATCAGCAACTTTTAACAAAGTCGGCTTTCCCTACCTCAGAAGATCCAACGATATGCAAAGTGGGCGACACCTACTTTCAGTCGTATTATACCTCTCTTATGCCCTCGGAGTTCATGCCGATGCATATCCTTGAGCGCGAGATACCAAACGACTGCAGTTACAGAATGAGTTTTACGCTTTCAAGTGCATCTAAGACCAACAACTTAGCCAATGAAATATTGATGTCATTCGTATTTTGGGGGTCGAAACGAAATGGGTTGATAAATGACTCACTTAAAAACATGCGAAACGAAGGGAAAGAACACCGGTGCACTTGTCAGATCCATATAACGCCTTATGGCGAAACACTTAGTGAACTGAAGCGTAGCCGTCAACAAGTGGAGTCAGCCCTTAATGTATGGGGTGACATGCAGATGAGAGGTGACACTGTAGACCCAATCGAAAGCTATGTCCGTAGTGCGGTTGGAGTATCTCAACGCAAAACAGATATGAAGCATCTTCCACGCATCGACGAGATGGCGCTACTGAACCCATTCATGCGACCCGCGAGTCAGTGGGATACCGGTTCGGTTTTTATGACATCGGACACTCAAGATTTAATGCCACATGAAATTGGGGCTTCTAATCAGGAGTGGTATGCAAACGCTATTTGCGCCCAGCCTCGTAATGGTAAATCTGTATTGGCTAACGCAATGCTGTTGTCCGCGTGTCTTCAAGGTAATTTGAGCAGATTGCCACGGGTTGCTGCAGCAGACGTAGGTAATTCAACCGAAGGTTACACAACAATGCTGCGGGAGTCTCTGCCGCAAGATATGCAGTATCAGGTACAGCACAGTGTTTGGCAATTAAAGGAAGAGTACACGAAAAACCCCTTCGACATTATGCTTGGGGCAGTGAAACCCAATCCGCAAGAGCGTTCGTTCCTTATTAACTTTATCGACACAATTACGAGTGAGCCAGGAGAAAAGTCAGTTGACCAAATGAGCAACCTTATCTCACTTGCGATAGATGCGGCTTATGACTTTGCGCTGCAACCTGAAAACATAAAGAAGTATACCGAGGGAATGCATCCTAAGTTAGACGTCGCAATAAAGGATCACGAAATCGAAGTGAAAGGCGACAAGACGACATACTTAGAAATACGTGACCAATTCTTCGAAAAGGGCTTAATTCGGGAGGCGCAGCTTGCGCAATCACTCCACGTGCCCACGTTAAAAGAATTCCCGATGATTGTTAAACGGAGCGATCGCCTAACAAACAATTTTAAAGAACTAATTTCAACCTTCGAAAGCTATATAAATGCTGCCGTTCGTAATTATGCAAATATCGGCGGCCACACGCAGCTCGATATGTTTGGTGCGAGAGTTATGTCAATCGATTTGACGTATGTGGCACCTAAAGGAAATAGCGGGCCTAATCTTAAACAGACTTCATTGATGTACATGCTGGCCACTAATGCGATGGCTGGTGACTATATGTACGATGAGAGTGTCATTGGTGATATGCCCGCTGCCTACCAGGCTTATCACAAGAAAGAGCTTAAATCACATTTCGAGGATCCTAAATACATACAGTGGGACGAATTCCATCGTCCGGCACATTCACCGCAAATATTGACGATGGTTGAAGGTTTTTTGGCGGAAGGCCCTAAGTACAGAATTTACCCAACGGTGATTTCTCAACAAGTTAGTCACTTCGGTAGACTCCTGTCACTATTCTCGAATAAATTCCTCCTTGGTTCGCCTGAATCTATGGAGATTGATGCAATCACTAAGGAGACTGAGCTTTCAGAGGCTGCATTACACGCGCTGAAGCATAGAGCTGAAGGACCTGGCCCTAAAGGGTCTTCTCTTCTGCATATCATGAGCACTAACGATGGCAAGTTTGTACAATTTCTTCGCTACCCTGCCGCCACTACGGAGCTATGGGCTCTGGGCACATCCAACGTTGATAAAAAGCTTCGGGCGGAAATGAAAGAGCGCTATGGACTGGTCAATGCACGTAAGTTGCTGGCTGAGATTTACCCTTCAGGTACAGTGAAAAGCATTATTGATAAAATGAGAGCTGAACAGAACATTCCGGAGGAGGAGGCGCTATCGTTGGTCGACACTGTGTTCAAGCGAACTACGGAGCGAGTTGAGAGTTCTAATTTACTGGATAAAGTTAGTTAGGCAAACCAAGAACCATTCATCAAAGAGAGTTTAGTCTTTCCGCTAACGCGCTATCAAATGGTAGCGCATGGCCATGCAGAGTTCTTCCATAGTGCTGTGTTTGCATCTCCTCAGTGGCGTGGCCAAGTAGTTTAGCAATCAATGACTTTTCCAGACCGGTAGCCTTCAGGTTCGCAGCAAATTGATGGCGGGCACTATAAAGCTGTATTCGTTTTCTATCATGCGCAAATTCACGCTGGCAAATTTGCTTTAGAAATGCCTTAACGCCGGAAATTAACCGTTCGTAGTCGTTGCTTTCACACAAGACTAACCAATCAACAAGCTCTGACATTTGTTCGTCATTTAGATGAGTTAACGGGATCCGTCGTTCGGTTAACTTATGACCTTCAGACTCTCCCTTAACGGTATTTGAAACTCTCAAAAACTTTATTTCGTCGAGCGACTCGAGCTGACATCGAAGCCATTCATTTGGCCTAAGTCCCGTTAGAAGAGTGGCTCTGAGGCAAAGTTGTAAAGGGGTGGCATAGAGAGAAGGTGATGTAGCACAGTAACGCTCAATCGTAGCTAGCTTTTCAGCATTAAGCTGCTTAGCTCTAGTAAATGCGGCTTCATAGTTAGAGCGTTTAGGATTGACGCCTTTTACACTTAGAGCGTTTCTCATTTCTTCATTGTTAAAGCACTGGTCAATTTGATAACGATACGATAGCCAGCTCGAATTTGAAATTGTCGGGCGAATCTCCTCGACACAATAGTGTGCAAAAGATAATAAATCGATTTTTTCCGGCTTCGATTTAAGGAACTTATTTACTAAACCCTTTACCGTCTTTAAGTATTTGTCATTAGCAGGAACTACCTGGGACATTAAAATATCAGCTGTCATAAGGGATTTGTCGCTATCAATGGTTTGTCTATATGATGCTTTGAACGTTGACAATGTCAAGGTAATTGCGTACCTTTCGTGTGTGTCAAAACTATATTTATTACTTTTTGAGCAAAATATGAGACCTATGAAAAGACTTATCGTAATAGCGGCCGCTATAAGTCTGAGTGCATGTACATCGACTGGTAGCAGCCAACAAGATGACCAGTCCAGCACGAGCGCGGATGTCAATAAACGAGAAATACTGAGTAAGCTCGCAGAAGGTGTGCAGCTCCTAGCTGAAAGCAATCGCATCTTATATGAAGTCCAAAACGCGCGCGCTTTTGAAGAGTCCACTCCAGAGCAGCGAGCTCAGTGGCGCCAAGAGGCGTATGCAATGCCGGAGTCTCTGAGGATACCTATTCGTATGGACGAACGGGGCGATGCTGAAAAGATGTTAAGAATGATAGCTCGTCATGTCAGATACGATGTTCAAGGCCCATACAATAAAGCACCTCACGATAAGCCGATGGCGAAAATCAAAAGTGAAGGGCGGAGTGCTTACGACATTATTAAAGACATTTCAGCTCAAGTAAGAGGTAGGCTACAAGTAGATGTAATGCCAAACGAAGATAGAGAAGCACCTGTTCGTGGTGTCATTGTTCTGGAGTATAAGTAATGCGGCTGCCTATTATAATCTGGGGAGCTCTGCTGATGGCTGGCTGCTCAACACCCCCCAAACAAAACGAACCAATTCAAATGGTGACGTCGTCTAAAGAAGACATCATCGACTATTATGAAAATTACCAGCCAGATTTAACGTCGGCTCCGGGTAACGAAAACTTATCTATCGTGAAGCAAGAGGCCACAGCTGTAGGGATAAGTGCTGGCCGATTTTATGCGTCGAATGAAATTAATAATTTTCTTGAGCGTCACAAAGAAAAATTGGACCAGGTTGACTTCAAGCTGGTGATGATAAAACGTAAAAATTACTACATTGTGCCGCCAGTAATAACAGTTACAAACTCTACTCGGGCATTAGATGACGCACGCCGGTACATCAAAATTAACGACGAAACAATTCGTATTGAATCCGACCCCCGATTCGTAGTGGAGCTCCCTAGCTGGCGCGACTTCCTTATGCTTCAACCTAAGAGTCCAAGGCATCCTACGGATGCGTTTTTACCCGAAAACGAACAAGAACGAAAAGTATGGAAACGGGCTTTTAATCAAGGGTTTAAAACTGGCATAAAACTGGCGGAGCAGACCTTTGATAACAAATGGGCCAATTTACTCAAGACTTTCCAGGGTATGCAGCTCTACCACGTTTTTAGAGAAAGAAACATCGTTACTGCCCCACGAGTTGAAGAAACCTATGCGCCTGTTGTTGGTGGTGGCCAGGAGCTGGTTTTGGAAGAGTCTACTGTCGAAATTGTAGTTAATCCACGCCTGAACGCCAACCGCTTTAGCTGGCGCTCAATTCCCAGGCTACCTGATATTTCCCACCTTTTCCCGCGAGGGCTTCACATTAATTATGATGCGGATGATTACAATGGATTTTAAAGAAGAAGTCTTTTATCAGGGCTCAGACATTGAATCAATTTTGCTCTATTTAGAGGAAGAAGGTTTTAGCGATCTCTACTTACTTGCAGGCCGGCCAATCATTGTAAAGGTTTCCGGGGTAAACCGAATCCTTGGCAAGCGAAAAATAAAATCAGACGAAGTGCAAAACTTTATTAACCACATGGGGAATGATAATCAGCTTTCAAATGAAATTATGGCGGGCTCTGTAGAAGAATGGAAAGCATCTTTTGAAATGAGACTCGACAATAAAAATTGTCGTTACCGCTGCTCTGCAGCTACAGGGCGTGATGGATTTGGATTCCGTTCCATAAAACTCATTGTCCGTAAGCTTGATGGAATCGCCCCGAAGCTTGAAACGCTTAATCTGGAACCAGAGCTTGAAGAAGCTTTGCGAGAACTGAAAGTGGGCAGCATGATTGTGGCAGGGCCTACCGGCTCAGGGAAGTCAACGCTCATGGCATCCTTAATACGTTCACGCTTAGAGGACCCGGATGCAAATGAAGTTATTTACACATTTGAATCGCCTATCGAGTATGTGCACGAAGAAATAGTTCAAGGCGCCAATTTCTACTGCGCTCATGAAATTCGTGATATGGGCGGGGATTTAAAAACGTTTGCAGGTGGAACGATTGCATCTTTACGCCAGGCTCCCACAGGCATACTTGTTGGGGAGGCTCGTGACAGAGTTACATTTGAAGCGTTCATGGATCTATCTCAGACGGGCCACTGGGCCGCTACAACTCTGCATGTTAACTCTGTTTCAAATATTCCTGACAGGGTTCTATCAAAATTCGAATCCAGTGAGCGAGATGATCGGTACAAACAATTTTTATCAGTTTCTCGCGTTTGGTGTGTTCAGCGCCTCTTCCCACGGTCTCAGGGCGGACGCGTCGCCATTCGCGAGTTTTTAATTCTCACCGAAGAAATGCGACAAGAGTTAGGTGACTTAGGGCTAGGTAAAGCCAGAGAAAGGATTTCTGAGCTAGTAAGTACCTACGGCCAAAGTTTGGCCAGTGGTGCTGAAAAAGCTTACCGCAACGGTGATCTAGATGAAACGACGTTTAGGCTTATTGAGAAAGGGGTAGCTTAATCCATGAACACAAACATCAAGCTATCAAACAATGCCCGATATGCGACCGCCAAAAGTTATTTAGGCATACCGAAGGTTAACCTGCCATCGAGTTTATTTTTCATCATTCTCATAGGTTATATGGTGCGGCAGGTTGCTGGAGTAAATCTCATCTATATAGGAATACCGGTAATCGCTATTCATTGGTTTCAACAGTGGTCAGGAGTTGGTCCAGGTAATTACCTTAGAGCAATAAAAGCTCGTCCGGAGCTGCTTAATCCTTTAGCGGTGTTAGAAGAGCACTTTTCTAAATCAGAAAATATTAATACACAGGTAAGACAAATGAATTTGGTACCCATTACCCCTAAGTATAAGAAACGTAGCCGTGTCGGTCGATTTCTCTCATTGATGTGTGCGCTATTGCTTGTTAGTGGAGTTATACCACAGCAAGCTAAAGCCCAGATGCGTCTTATTCTACCTGATGCCAACTCCAATAAGATCGAAGTGGAGAGCAACCAGGCCGAAATCCCGATGATCACTGAGAAATTATTAGTAAGCGGGTACGGTATTGATGCGCAACTAGAAAAAGTGCTGCAGCAACTTATCCCAAAGACATTTGAAATCCGCTTTCGTAACTCCGCCTTAAAGACCATGCCAGTGTCGTGGCGCTCCCAAAATGATCGACTCGTCACAGTACTCGCATCCTTGGTAAGACGCTATGGCATAGCTTTTCGTTATTCAAATGAAAGTGGGATTGTGTACGTAGAGTACCCCGATAGTCAGTGTGAGCCTGGACTTGATGATGCTTCGGTATATCGAATTATTTGCTAAATCGTGCGCAATTGTTGCGCTGACAACGTCGTTTTCTTCGCATGCGAACTGGGTCAAGCAAACGTTTGTAAAATTGCTTCCGGAGTATACGCCGTATCAAACATGCATTGTCGAAGCAGGCCATCGCTTTGGTGTTAAAACTGAATTGATGCTTGCAGTGTTAATGCAGGAGAACGGACTTAAAGCCCTGGTTCAGAGAAACAATGATGGCTCGTTAGATTTGGGAATATATCAGATCAATACGGTAAGAATTCCCGAACTAAAGGCCTTCGAGGCATCAAAAGAAGAAATCGCCGGCAATCATTGCTTAAACGCAAATATCGCTGCTTACCTGCTGAGTGAAGAAATTGCTAAAGCCCCAAGTTTTTGGACTGGGGTTGGAAACTACCATTACGGGTACTGGGGAAAATATCCGCACAACCACACTAAATACATAGAGAACGTGTATCAAAATTGGAAGAGAATTGTTAAAAACAATTGAGCTTTCAAAAATGATTTTATATAGTGACAACACAACTAACGGGATCACTTTTTTATGAACGTAAACCTTAAATCTATCGCTCTCGGAGCGATTCTTTTGACGGCAGCGATTAGCTCCTCGGCACAAGAGCAGCTTCTCGTTGACTCTCCTTTTGTCCATGAGCGTTCGATGGTTGCGGAGACCGGTGAAATGGTAACCGGGGCAGAAGTCACTCCAATTTACAAACAGATGGTGGGCTTACTTCCCAAGGGATGGAACATGGTTTTCACTGAGCAGAGATTGGCTTTAGCTCCTGTTGTTTGGACTAAAGGCGAGCAATGGACCACAGTTTTAGATGAATGGGGGCGTCGCTACGGTGCTAACGTGATGATTGACGGTGAGCGTCAACAGATTGTTGTGTCACCAGAGCAGGATATGCGACCAAAAGGAACGGCTTTCGTTTATAGCGGTAACGAGCTTCACCAGGAGCTCTATAACCCGGCTGAGCGCTACGCTGAAGCTGAAATCTATGTTATGGAACGATTAAAGGGTTTGCAAGGCACTGTTAACGACGCAGTCAATCTCCATCAAGCACAAGCACAGCTTTTTGGTTTGATGGCGCAGGTTGAGGAGAGAGAGAAAGAGCAGGCTGAACTTGCGAAGCTACATGCACGCAAACTCGCCAAGGAGAAAGCTAAAGCCCTGGCCGCGGAGCGCGAAGTAGCCATTGCCAGCCAGCCAGTTAAGAGAGGCCCTGTAACTATATACCACGATGGACGCATCGAAATTGCGCTTACCAAGGGGCTACTAAAACCTCAGATTGAGGCTTTACTAATAAATACTGACTTAATTAAATCACCTGATGAAATGATCTGGAGAGCTTCCGAGGTTTATCGTTGGGCTAACGATTACACATTAAATGCTGAGTCCGCGAAACACGTATTAGGACGGGTCCTCAGTGCTTACGGCCTTGCCGCTCGAATCAAACAGAACGGTATAGTTACAATCGATCAGAAGGAACGCATCTAATGAGAGCTTTAACAGTTATTGCGAGCGCTTGCTTGGTATTAAGTGGGTGCTCTGCCTTAGAGGTAGATTACTCAGAAGAGCGTGACACGGCGAAAACGTTAGTTACTTCATCTAAAAACGAAGCAAAGGACCCGACTGGGTCAGGTTTGGATAATGTATACATTGATGATGATTTCTATGTTCCCGAACTATCTGACGAAGATAAAGAACGCCCACCGTGGTATTTCGAACCAACAGAGTTCAAATACCGAGCAACACCGTTCCGGATGATCGTAAATGACCTTTTCGGAGACTATGTGTCTACACGTTATTTGCAGTCAATTAAGATCGATACACCAGTATCTCTCAGTCATAACGGGACGCTCGGTCGAGCACTAAAAAAGCTAGGGTTAGCGACAGGTTATGAGTTCACTTTGGAAGATGGTGTCTTGTCTTGGTACAAGTATTCAAGCAAGACTATTGATGTTAGCTACATCCCTGGGGTTGTCTCATACACGATGGGTGATGGAGACAAAGCCAGGGGATCATCATCCGTCGGTAACTCATCAGCCGGACTTCAGTTCGTTCGTACCGGAAATAGCGCGGACAGTGAAGGTGGTGAAGCTGCAATAAAGGGTAGCTATGATGTTGCAGAAGATTTTGAAAATTCTGTAAAAATATTATTAAGCAGCGAAGGTGAATACTCCTTTAATAATGCGACCGGCACAATAACAGTAAGGGATATCCCCGAAAATGTTCGTGAAATAGAGAGCTTGATTCACGACCTTAATAAGTCGATTAACCGTAAAGTCGTTGTTGATATCAAAGTCGTTGACGTTACTTTTACTGACAATAAGCAAGCCAGCGTCAATGTAAATTTAATCCGAGAGTCAACGGGCTCGTCAATTGTGCAAACTCTTAGCTCTGGTGTTCTACCTGATACTGCATCTGTGCTACGGGGTACGTTGGGATTGCAAAAGGTAGGTGGCTCCATGGACGGTTCTTCAGTAATTATTGATGCACTGAAAGAACAAGGCATTGTCACTACGGTAAGTAAGCCTAAAATTCAGACCACAAATAACATTATTGGTGTTGCTGAAGACGAGAGAACGCAAGGATATTTGGCATCCGTTGCTACCAGTCAGATTGCAAATGCCGGCTCACAAAATCAGTTAATTCCTGGTGAAGTCACAACAGGTTTCCGTTTCGCTGTTTTACCTCGAATTGAGAATGAAAAAATCATTATGCAACTGGACCTTTTGATGTCGACATTCGACGGGTTTCACGAAGAAACGGATGGCCAAAGCAAGATCACCGTACCTAATACACGTAAGAAGAAATTCTTTTTGCGCTCATGGGCTTATGACGGACAGACCTTGATGATTAGCGGTTTAAGTAACAAGAAACGCGATGTGCGTAACGATCAGGGATTTCTGAGCCAGCTGTTTGGTGGCCGGCGTGGCGCGGACACTCAGGTTACTGAAACTGTCCTTTTAATCACTCCGCGTATCGTCGACTCAGAAGCATAAGGGGCGTTAAATGTTCACGATTGGCGACCATAGCTTCGAGGTGAGTCTTTATAGGATGCGGTTAGAGAACCGCCCTAAAGCACACAAAATAGCTCGAGCAAAAATGAAAGAGACTGGATTTGAGTTTGGCAATGCCATTACTTCCACCCCCAGTACTCATTCCCATATTCAAGTGGCACTCTCAAAAACAGAGGGTGCTATTGATTATGCGGCTTTACTTTATTTGGAGTTTGCCCAACACGACACGGAAAAGCGATTGATTGTGGAGCAACACGAAACGCATGAGTTTGTGTTTATACGCATTGTCGATGGAATGATTGAAGACGATGGAATCTACACGACGAATTCAGTGCAGCAGCAGCTAGAGAGTTTGCAGAACTTTCGCAAGGAAGAATCCTGGCAATGTACAATTATTGGTGATGTCGACGAAAAGATAGAGTCGTTGCTCGCAGAATTTACAATAATCGAAAGAGCAAAAAGTCTCCGGACAAAAATCAAAGGGCTCCCCGAAAACGATAGGCTTTTCAGTCGGGTGCGACTTTTACCCGGGAAATATGCACTCAAAGGTCGTCCGAACATAAGGCAAACAAACACCAAGCTCGCTTATACAGCAGTAAGTGTCTTTGTCTTGGTTTTAGTGGCAGTAATTACCTATGAGCCTGAGCAGGAAAGCTTCATCAAGGTAATTGATGAATACAAAGAATATAAATCAACGATAAAGAACACCATTTCACCAGTTCCGCGGTTAAAACTGGCTCACAATGAGCAATTATTAATGCTCACATCATTGCCAGGCTGGGACTTGTTAGAGGTGTCAATCAATCCAACGAATACGATTTACACGATGGCCGAAAGCACAGTAGGTGAAATTGATACCTTATATAAATGGGCCTACGGAAATAACTTTATCGTGATGCAGAGCGATAACAAATATCAACTGATAAAGAATGGTATGAATCGAGCTGTATATCAGGGTGAAGGGGCTGAAATCCCTCTTGTGAACGCCGACGAAGTTCTAAATTCGTTTAGGGATGCTGTTCGATTATACGTACCAAGAGCAACAGTAACCGTTCAGCGAGATGTTCCTGTGAAAGATGAAGGATGGTTAAAAAGAGAGGTCGTCGTGCAGCTGTCAGGGCACTTTAAAGAGGACCTTGTAACGATAGCCAATATCATCAAGGGCGGTCTAAAAATTAATGTGGATGAACAAGGCGATAAGATTGTCGGGTTACCAATTGGTCTGAAGCAGGCTCATTACACGATTGACGATCAAGAGCTTGTCGGAAGTTTAGAACTAATCATTTACGGGCGTAATTAATATGGCAATGTCAAAGAAGAAGAAAGCTTTTTATACAGTCTTGGTGGTCGGCGCTATTGGCGTTCTCGGATGGAGTCTTTACCCAAAAGAGCAAGACTATAATTGGGTTAACAATAATACCAATGAACCCGTTAATAACAATGTTAACGCAAACCAAACTAACGGGGCTTCACAAGTTATTAGAAAGGCCAATCCGACTCATGCATCCGTATCGCAAACTGCTGAGCAAATGGTTCCGACGCTGGTCAACATGTCAGCGGACCGCGATGAAGCAAGACAGCACAAAGAAAAAGGGTTGTCATTGCGAAATGAAAAGTTGATGAAACAAATAGCTACAACACGCAAGGAGCGCCTTAGCGCTGAATTAGATGCACTGAAAACAGCTAAGCAAATTGAGCAACTGAATAGCGAAGGTAAGGACAAAAAGGCTGAGCTTTCGGTTTCTACAGGGGCTGATATGGGAGAACCAACCAAGAACCAGGCCAGCTCTCCTCCAAGTCCTGAGAGAGAATTAAGCGAAGCGCAGCGCAAAGTGCTTCAAGAAAGTTTTGTACCGTTAGAGCAATACTATGTGAAAGGCATTTTTAAGTCTAATGGCGAGTTGGTAGCTCGCATTACTCGTGGCGGTTCCATCGAAAAGGTTAAGTCAGGCTACTTGCTCGATGGTGAGGTGAATGTTGAGGTGAATGAAAACTCTGTGACGTTTACCCGCGGTAAAAAAACCGTAACAAAATACTTTTAAGTGTTGGAGTAAGTATGGATCTCACGACGGTACCACCAGGCGAACAAATTAACATTGAGAGCTTCAGTGATGTAGAAAACATGGCGCCAGTAAAGGATGCCATTGAGCAATGCAAAAAACTTGCTAATCATGAAGACGAAAGCTTAAAAGCGTTCATGGCGGTTGCGAAAGACGATAGGGGAAATGCGCTAATTTTCGCGACAGAAACAACGCTCGATAAGCATATTCGCGAAATAAAGAATAACCGCATCTATCTAGAGCACCAGGGTTTCAAGGTGTTTACTGCACGTGCCTCGGTACCAATAATCCTTGATTACCACAACAAGGCTGATGAGCTGCTAAAAAGGGCCGCTGAGGGTGAAGATGAATCCCATGATGCTCGTGCTTTTGCTGATGCATCTAAGGGATTAGAGGATATCGTAAAAACTGCCTGCGCTCAGGAAGCTCAAGATATTCATATTAAAAAGATCGCTGATATTGCATATATTCGTTACCGGGTCGAAGGTCGTTTAACTCGACCAGAAAGGCGTAACGGCGATACAATTAAGCGCATCATAGCCGCTGCATTGGCTAATAGGTCAGAGGATTTCCGTCGCGTATTTAATGAAGCGGAGGCCAACTCAAACACGATTGACCTTGAACCAATAAAATTCACGGACAGAGAGGGTAATGAGAGGACAAGAAGACTACGGCTGCGTGTACAAAAGTCACCGGCACGGAATGGCTTCACCGTTACAATAAGACTTCAGGATTCAGGTGTGGTTGAGCGGCCAGACCTGAATACATTAGGACTTGATCCAGACAATGAAGCTCTTTTAGAAGAAATGTTTAAACTCCCTGTCGGAATCATCATTTTTTCTGGTCCTGTTGGGCAGGGTAAAACCACAACACTTGTTGCGTGCAACTCAATTCCACTTAGCCAGGATAAAAAAATAATCTCTCTTGAGGACCCTATTGAGATAGTTCAAGAGGGCGTGGATCAAGTGCCTTGTGAAGTTAATAACCCTGTATATGGTTATCCAGAGTCGATCAGGCGAGCTATGCGAGAAGATATGGACGTTCTTGAAATAGCGGAAATTCGCGACCGAGAGACTGCAGAAGCGGCTGTAACAGCATCCATCACTGGCCACTTGGTTGCCTCAACAACGCATGCGAACACCGCAATTGGTGTACCAGCCCGTCTAATTGATTTGGGCGTACCTAAAAGAACACTGGCGAACCCTACAGTACTGAAGTGCTTAACGGGACAACGATTACTACCTAAGTTGTGCGAGCATTGCCGGATTGAAGAGTCGGCAAAGTCATCAAAACACCAGCAATCTTTACCTAACTCATACAGCGGCCCCGTCATCTACCGCAGGAACCCTAAAGGCTGTAAACATTGTAGCTACAAAGGAGAGAAAGGGCGAGTATCTGTTATCGAGATTATAAAGCTCACAAATGTTGATCGTGCATTTATTGAAAATGAAGACTGGGCCGGCTGGGAACAGCATTTGAAAGAAATGGGCTGGCAAAGTATGGCAGATAGAGCCTGGGTTAAGGCTGAAAAAGGCTTAATTGACCCAGTCGATGCAGCACAGAAAGTGCCAAACATGCTCGGTGGTGAGCAAGAGGCATTCAGCTATTCAAAGCACAACCAACAGGTGTTGGAAGGGCGCGTGAGCCTAAAGCAAATTGATGGCGCCAGCGGCACTAAAGAGAGTGTGATTCAATGAGTTTTTTGACGAAACTACGAAATTTTTCATTGCCAAAGCTCGCTTACGACTTTGATGATATCACGGCGATCTTTGGTATCGATGATGACTTAATACAAGCTATCAACCAATACTTTAGATCTTGGCGATTTAACAAAACCCAGCAAATGGAGTTTATCTTAGATTTTCAGGGCTGGATAAATGACGGAGGGCGAGTAGTAGAGGCATGCGAAGAAATAGTCCAAACCCAAAAAGAGCTGGGCAAAGAAAGCAGCCCCCAGGCTAAGGCCGCTCAGTCAATTAGAAGCGCAGTGGGGAAAGGCTTGCCTATTGCTGAAGGAATGAAAGGCTGGTTCAACAAAGAGCTCATGACGGTTTTTCGGGTCGGTGAAAAAACCAACACACTTTCTGAAAGCATAAACCAGTATAGTGATATTTATAAACAAATGAACGATATGAAAAAGGGTAAATTCTCTGCCTTGCTAATGCCCTTCGTCTATACGATTGGCCTAATGGCTATTGGCATAATGTATGCCCACTTCGTTATTCCGCAATTCATTAACTTACTCAGCTATGAGCGTATGCCTACATCCATAAAGTTTGTATATAGCTTTTATGGATTTATTTATGAGCACGTTTTAGTAATCGCATCGTTGGCTACTATCCTACTAGTGTTTTATCGATTTTTTTTGGTATACCGGTCCGGAACGATAAGAAGAGCGGTCCAACGAGTGTATCCATTTAGTCCATACAGCAACTTACTGGCAGTAAAAACGACGCGCATGTTGGGTTTACTTGTCGGCAAAGTCTATAACGTTAACCAAGCTTGCTACGAGCTTGCCTCCACAGCCAAGCCTTTTCATCGCTGGCATTTGAAGGAAATAGCGAAGAGAGATAAAGAGGGCTCGTCGTATCTACATTATACCGTTGATACGGGGCTGATACCATCTGAGCTAGTTCGTAAAATGCGAATCACAAGCAAAATGGGTGACTCGGAGGCTGGTATGCGGGCTCTGTCGTTAGCCGGTGAGAAAGCTTTTGAGTTGGGTGTAAAGGCCAATGAGAAGGGGACTAGAACACTGAAAATAATCTTGCTGTTAATAGCAGCGGCGCAGTTAATTGCAATCTTGCAGGCTTTCTTCGCTTTCAGCCAAGTGAGCATGTCGATTGGCACATAAAACCGTTTAACCATAGAACCACGAGCATTCGCGATACGCGTTTGTTGACTAATCAATAGAACCAAAGGAAAGCGCATTATGAGCACGAATAGAAAACCTTTTTTAGTGGCAACCGAAAAACAAAAAGGCTTCACCATTGTTGAACTGATGATCGTCGTTGCAGTGCTTGGCATCATGGCCATGGCTTTAGCTGCCAGTACAACTGACTTGTTTAGTTCCAATAAGGTTAACCAGGCGGTAGAGCAGACCGGGAAAATTACCGCTGCAGTTAATAACTGGTCTGGTCGAGGTCTCTATACCGGTGTAAGTCTCGCTGAGTTAATTGATGGTGGCTATTATACTCCGCCGAAAGATAATAATGGGAATTTTCTGAGTGCTTCAGAGATAAACCCATGGTCAGGCCCTGTGATGGTTAGTAGCCCATCGCCAACGAGCTATACTATTCAATTTAGTGGAATAGCCACGCCTGAAGCAGCGATTCAGCTACAAGATAAACTTCAGCATGCCGGAACCATTACAAATTCGTCACCAGACTCTGTAACTGTGCTTATGGGGCAGAACTAACCCTTAAACCTTACTGGAAATATTCTATGCGAAGCAAAGGCTTTTCACTAGTGGAACTAATGATAGTAATCGCTGTTCTAGGTTTACTATCAGTGGCAGCAATCCCGATCATGAATAAAGAGGGTGAAGAGCTGCGCTTAGCTGCAGTAAAAGTCGATGTCGTTAAAATAAGTCGAGCGTTAGATGCATACTATATGGATTATTGTGGGTTGGAGCCGTTTCCGGAACCAGCCTACAATGACCTTTTTGCGAATAATTATTTAGCTCTTGATGACCCACTTCCACCGGAAATAACTGCGATAAACGTGGGTTTTTTGTTCCCCAATACCCCTCGTAGCCAATATGTCATAACGCTAAGCACTGATAACAAAAAGCTTGCTCGAGACTTGGCAAATACACAAAGCACTGCCCGTCTAATCACTCCAAACACGGTTGAATATAGAGTGGTCACCTGGATCAATCGCTCACTCAAAACTGTCCAACAAAGCAAAGATCGGCGCTCATTTCAAATAACCTCTTGTTAAAAGCAGCAGGCTTATAAAAATATAATCTGGCGGATTATTTTTCGTTCAGTTATAGTTGTGTTCATACTATACAAACGCATTTTTATGAGGGATTAAAAATGACTAGAAAGCGCAACGAAAAAGGCTTCACAATTGTTGAGCTGATGGTCGTAGTAGGGGTTCTGGGCGTCATGGCAGCAAGTGCTGTTCCAGCCTACATCGAACACAAGAAGAGTCAACAAGTTGAAGACACCAAGAGCGATATAGAGCTAATCCAGCAAGCCGTATACGGGTATTATCGTGATAACCATACATTCCCCCCAAATATGCAGGCGCTAGCCTCTTTGGGGTATTACACTGGAACACAAACATCCCCTTACGGAACTCAATACGCTGTAAATGTAGATCCTGGCGGTCAGTTTACACGAATTCAATTTGACACACCTGCTGGTGTGAACACTCAGCGGATTGCTAAGAATTTCGCTCAGTCGAGCTTCACCCAATCTAATGTCAGTGTAGCGACAGGCAGGCCTACACGGGAAGCTGTAGCAAACACGTTCATCCATCGAGACGAAAAGCCAGGTTGTCCTGAGTGCAACCAAATGGAAACGACGCTAGATATGAACGGTAACGATCTTGAAAACGTCCGTGAACTGAATGCCGAAACTGTCCAGGCGGTTAACGTTGATACAGAAAACCTGACGACCGAGATTATGACAGTTAACGAGCGCCTTAATATCGGAGCTGGAAGTCTTGTGGCCACTACTGATGGTTTTGACATCAGTGCTTCTTCGGTAAATTTTTCTGGTGACATGAGCATTAACGGCGATATCGAATCAGCCAACGGTGATCTCACAAACTTTAACCGGATTGAAGCAACCGATATTCAGGCGACATCTGTTTCGAGTGATGAACTGTATGCCCAAACAGGTCAGATCGACAGCTTTACATCGACAGACGCCACGATTACCAACCTTACCGGTGATTCACTAGATTATGCGACGGGTGACTTTACGGATTTAACGACCGTTAGTTTAACTGCCGATTCCGCTACTATTAGCACCTTGCAAGGTGACTCCTTAAATTATAATACCGGTAACTTCAATTCCTTTACGACCGAGAATCTAACGGCTACATCTGGCTCAGTTAGTTCATTATCAGGTAGCTCCCTGAATTACACGACGGGTACTTTTGGAAGTCTTTCGACAAATTCATTAAACGCCGGCAGTGGTTATATCGGTGCGGTAGCCGGCGCGAGCATGAATTACACAACTGGTGACATTGACGAACTAAGCAGCGTGTCGGGAACATTTTCGACGATACAAGGTGACTCAGGTAATTTTGGTAATATTGATGTATCTGGCACGACATCAACATCAAACCTTAATGTCTCGGATACACTAACGTCAGAAACTGGTGACTTTGTCACAGTAGACGCGAACAACCTTGTTGCTAGCAATGCAAGTTTTGACAGTTATTCAGCTGATACTGTTACGTTTGGTCAATTAACTGTTGATGGGTCGCTATCTGCTAACACCGCTAACGTTTCGGGTAAGACAACAACCTCAACACTTACTGCCGATAATTCGTCACTAGGTACTGCTTCTGCCGCGAGCATGAATGTCAGCGGCAAAGCGAGCGCGAGCTCTTTCGATGTTAGTGGAAATGGTGATTTTAATAGCCTTAGTTTTGGTAGTGCAAGCGGGGGCTCGATTGACGTGAATTCTTTCCGCTCCGGTTCCGCCCAGTTTTCCTCCGGCCTAAATGTAGGTGGGAACTTAAACACTTCTAACGCGTATTCGTCAAAAAGCTCAATCAACCAAAACTGGAGTTTAATTCAGAGTTACATCTCACAGTGGAATGCTTGCAAAGCAGCTGATGGTTGTAAGTAGATATCAGAGAGGAATCGTAACGATATGGTCACTTCAATTAAAAAGCAGCATGGCGGAGCTATGTTGAAACTGCTTATGGCAATGGCAGGCGGCGGTGCTCTTATGGGGGGCGGGGCTTACTATGCCAACCAGTACGTTGAGACCCAAAATGTTGAGATTAAAGCAACTCAAGTTGTTGCTGAAGATATCTTTCTTATCCAACAAGCTGTCATGGCGTACATGGATGAAAACAACCTCAATAGTTATGCTAGCTTAGCGGGCGGTAACGCATTAGCTACATTGCGAAACAATGGTTATCTTAGAGCTGATTTAGTTAGCCCTATGGGAACTAACTACACGAGTCGTGTGGTCGGTGAAGAGTTCCAGGTTATAGTTAACACGCTTAGTGATCGGACGGCCCGCTCTGCTTCGAACATAACTATAGGGGGCTCTACTTCTGGCTCCAACGTAGTTTCTAGTTTACCGCTACCATCCCGCTCTGAAATTTACTTAGATTATGTTGGCCGCTACAGCGATCCCGATAAAGAATTCCGTAATATTCTTGATGCCAAAATTGACATGACCGGCAATGACATTTCAACGGCCGAAATTGTCACAGCGAATGATGTAATAACGGGTGAGCTAACCCTGGAAGAGCTGGAGGTAGATGAAGGTGATGTCAGTGAACGATTAGAAATAGGCGAGGCTGCTGTTTTTAGTGACAATGGAAGCGGGTTAGATGTCACAGCTAAGAATGTGGGCGTAACAGGAGACCTGAACGTAAACGATATAACCGGCAACGGAAGCAATGCCATTAAGGGCTTGGCTAATCTTGAGGCCGTCAACCTAGATTCTGAAGCTCTTACGACAGACACTCTTAGAGCTACTACAGGTACAATTGACGACTTTGCTGCCGATAACGCGAACATCACTTCTGTAAAAGGGGATACAGCACAATTTACAACAGCGTCAATTGACTCAACTTCTGCACAATCACTATCCAGTGATAACGCCAATATTGAGACAGTGGACGGGGAAACAATTAATGTTACCGATGCACTAATTGATACGGCGTCGACGGGTAGTTTTTCCGCCAATACAGGCGAAATAACGACGGCCAGCGGGGAAGCTCTTAACTATAACTCAGGACAGATTGATAGCACATCAACTAACACCCTTACAGCAAGCACAGGAACTGTCGGCTCGATGGCCGGTAATGCGGTTAATTATGACTATGCCGCTATTGATACGATTTCTGGCATATCCGCGAACATTCAGACTCTTAAATCCTCCTCGGGCAATTTGGGCGGGCTGAAGTCAACAAACATGAATACGCGAAGCGCTAATGTCTCTGATAAAACTACCGCGAACACATACAATTCTGAAGACATAAACAGTGATGATTTTTCTTCTACCTCCGGAACAGTAACAAGCACTATTGCAGATGAGGGCCAGGTTAAGTCGGCGTCGGGTGATAGTGTTTACGCAACTCGAATGGTTACTACCACCTTAAATACTAATTCGATTGAAGCTAATTCATCATCACTGGGGACGGCCAGCGCGTCATCTCTATCAACTAACTCGATGACCGCTAATTCTGCTCAGGCGGATTCGGGAGATTTCGGAAGTGTTTCATTCAATAGCGCCAGCGGTGACAGTGTTAATATAGGAAGCTCAAAGCTTACCAGTAACTCTGGTAATGTAAGCGGCAATGTGAACGTAGGTAATAACTCAACCAGCCCTGACACGTTTTCGAGCAAGTCCAGCATCAACAAAAACTATAATGACATCAATGGACTGCAGGATGACCTGGACAACTGTATGTACACCACTAAATGGTGCTATCCAGTTGATCCAATAGTTGATATCACTTGCCTTCAAGGTTCATGTAGCCAGTCAGCACAGAAGAGCAATTTTACTGCAAAGCTCTCTACGTCTATAAGCAACTGTCGTCATGGATGCAGCTATACGTGGAGTTTACCTTCTGGGTTTTCATCAACGTGCTCAAACGGCAGTGTTGGCGCAGGACAAGAGCCGACGTTATCCTGTACTATCTCTAAGAACAACCTTGGTCGACAGGAAAATATCAGCGGAACAGCAACTATAACGGTAATAAGCAATTATGACAGCGATTATCGTTCGTCGGACTCAGTGTCTATTAATTTCGAAAATACCACACCTAACGACCCTTGGGCTAACCATACAATTAGGATCTCAAGCTGCACTAATGGCTGCGATGTAGATACGTTTAGCGGTACTGCTGGAGGAAGCAAGACAGTACGAACCGAATTTTCACCATCCAGTGGCTTTTCGCTTTCTGATTACAGTGTATCGACATCCATTAATAATAAGACCTTTACTGGAAACTGCTCAAGCTCAGTATCCGGTCGTGATGCGACTATTTCTCATAACGGCGGCGACTATGATGAGTGTTCGGCCAATGTTCGGATCTATGCGAAATATGTAGGGGATACATCGAGTTCATATTATGGCTCAGATCGCAATGCTAACTCCGGTAAAACTGGATGGAAAGGCACTGCTCCAACAACCCCTTTCAGCGGTGACTGGAAATTCAACTGCACAACGGGGCGCTGGGACGGAGTAAATGAATACGGCTGCGTATCAGGTCGGTCTGGTAATAGGGCCGTTTCAAGTATGAAATATACCCTGAACTACCCATCATCTGAATACAGCTTTAGTTACACTGGAGGAGGCACAACTCCTGGTTGTTCATCATATGTGAGCAAACAATCTGACGGTTTTTCCTCCGAGCTTTCACGGCCAGCAGGAAGTAGCAGTGACTGCGAGACAACTGTAGATCTCACTATTACACATCAACCAACCGGCGAATCACGAAGTGCAACTACTCGATTAAAAGTAGGCGGCTCGATCAATTAAAAAAAGAGGGGCTATCACAGCCCCTCTAATTTTTAGCGCACAAGTTAATCTTAACGAAGTCGTCTCGAAAGAAACCCGACCATCCCCAATAAAAGTAGCGCCCAGCCTGCAGATCCACCTGATGTTCCGCTACCAACGCTAGAGCCTCCATCACCACCTGTGCCTCCGTCATCATCGCCAGAACCGTCATCGCCGCCAGAGTCGTCATCACCACCGCCAGAGTCATCATCGCCACCACCATCATTGCTTTGAGGTGACCAGTCTTCTACGGTTGCCAACATGCCACCAGGCTCAGTGTAGTAGAAAGATGCGTTTGACAGCGGAGTCTCCAAGTAAGCCAGAGTGTTGTAGCCATACTCGTCGATATGCTGTTCATCTGGGATTTCAGTGACTGTAAACGTGACAGTTGCTGTAGTCTCGCCGTTTTCAAGCGTCACAATTTGTGATTGTTTATCATAGAACTCTGGCTCGATGTAATACTGCTCAACATCAGCGGTCGTATCATCAGCAGGAGGCTCTTCGCCAATGGCATCATAGTATTGTGATAACTTGGAATTCCATTCAATTGTATTAAAACGATTTTCTTCTAGAATCTCTTTAAGACTCGCCAAAGATACCGTGTTAGTGATTTGGCCGCTGTTACCTCCTTTACGGGCCAGAGTCATCGTTAGGGTTACGCTATCTTTCTCATAGGTACGCAAATAATGACAGTATGACTCATCTGCGAAATAAGAGTCTGGGTCATGACCTTTTTGGTCTTCACATACTTCAGTGAACTCTTCATCGCGTGAGAAGTAAATATCGCCAACTGAACTATCAAACACTAAATAACCAGGGTCACCGGGATTAACAGTTGCGTTGATTGTCTCAGAGCTAAAAGTCGCGCTCATAGGTGATGACAAGTCAACAGCAAACGTACGTACTTCCGTTGCAGAGCCGGAGGATACGTTGAAGCTGACTTCTGATTCGCCCGGTAAAAAACGTACTGAGGTATCAATTGGCAGATAGTTAATATTAGCTGTCGCTGATACGTCGCGAGTTTTTACATCAACAACAAGCTCTGAATCAGTGTCCGCTGAACGTGTCAACGTCACGGTTTGGGTTTGCTCTTCACCAAAGGAAAGAGCGTCAGTGCTAACGGTTACCTCACCAGAAAACTGGCCTCCAGAGCCGTCGATTTGAATTAGTGCACGGTTGTTGTCACCGATATCTAAAGCCATAGGGTGTTTTAATACAACATCAAACGTTTTAGCTTCACCGTCACTTGACGTCAATTCGATACGGGCTGTATTACTCGCCTGCCCTGATTGAAATTTCAGGACACGGGTATCGACTACGTAATCTTCGCCTTCAACTGCAGTCCCGTCTTTAGTTAAAATGGCAACTTCGGTGTTGGTATCAATATCACCGTCACGAGTAACTTCAATCAAAATAGCATCTTGACCGGCTACAGCCGTGTAGCTTTCCTGGCTAAAGTTTACGGTACCGACAACGGCAGGGCGGTCACGAAGACTTGCTGCTGTATCACTGTACTCATTAAGGACACGTGCTTGGTTTGCAACTTCAACATCACCACACGGACGTTCGTTGCGAATAATATCAGGGTTTGAATAGAGTGAGTAAGCAGGGCGTAGCAGGTCGGTCAGCGACCACATTGCTGTTTGTGCATTACCCGGACGCATACCAACACCACAGGTATAAGCAAACTGATCTGATTCACCGCCAAAGCTAGTTGGGTCGTCATAGTCTTCGATTTCGTGAGATAGCCCCAAGTTATGACCAATTTCATGCATTAATGTGTTGGCCATTTGTACCTTGTGTAGCACTTCACGATCAGGCCGGAATTCGTCACTGTATGACTCTAAGCTAGCCAGTGGCGTATCGGCCATTAATGTATTCTGACCCATATAGGAAGCAACACCTAACGGGCCTTCTTTTAATTCTTTATCAGTCGCTGGTTGGAAATAGACATGCAGGTCAGCACCGTAGCGGATTGGCAGCTCACCATAAAACTCTAAGTCTTCAATGCCATTCCAGGCCTCTGGCGAACTCATAAGAGTATTAATCCAGTCACGAGTACCAAGATAGTACTGTTCAAACATATTGAACCGCAGGCGGTCGTCGTCTGTGCATGAACCGAAGTTAGGGTCGCCACAAAAACGAGAGAAATCTTCCGCAATTTCACGAACAAATACCGGCTCAAAGCGGATAAACGCTTTAGAATCCAGGGCGTTCTGGTTGACTTGCTCAAAATACGTTTCAATCCGCTCTACAACCTGCGAGCGCGGCATGTGGTCACGATATAAAGGAGAGAAGTATACAGCCACATCTATAGTCGTTAGACCATTAGATTCTGCATCGGCCACACTGCTTGAAGTAGCGCTGTATGCTTTAACAACAGAATGGCTCTGACGCTCTTCGTGAGCCTTTTTTATTACTTGGTTAGAGTAGTTAACGGTATCAGTCGGAATTAGCTGCTTACGCTCTTCTTGAGCGTCCGCTTGAGCAAATCCTGATCCAGCTAAGAGAACTGCAATGCTCGCTGTAAGAAATGTGCGTTTCATAAATCTTCCTTAAATGGTGTCTTATCTTTCATTGCTTAATGTACATGGGTGTAAAAGATAAATAAATGAGCTTTATGTTAGTAGTGAGATTTCTTAAAAATTTAACCGTTAGAAGTAACGACGCAGAAAAAATAGCGGCTATGGCTTAGCTAACTTACTGATGTTGAGCTGTTTAGAGATTTTTTTGTATGTTTCCGGCAACAATTTATTGTCGAAATACGCTTTTCTTATTGCAGGTGAAGTTTTGGTGTCTATAATGGTGTTTACATTAAACAAACTCAGTTTTGAGAGTGAGCTATGAGCACAAAAACACCATTTTTTATTGGCCTAGATGACGGCTACAACACCTCAATTGGATACACCGAACGCGGTGAAACCGTATTGGTTCCTTCAAGAATACGCATTGGTAAGAACGATGCCGGCATTAAGTTTGAAGGGGTGAATACAGGAAAGTCGACTGTTGTGGAACATAAACCTCAAGTCTATCAAGCGGACGATACTTTCTACACGGTTAACGCAGCCATCAGCACTGATACTATCTCGGATGATTACCCTTACTCGGGCGCTAATCGTGTAATGGTTCATCATGTTTTGAATCAAATTAATAACATTAATAAAGAGCAGCCTATCCACTTGTGCTCAGGCCTTCCTATTCTCACCTACTATAAACGCTCGGGTGAGCTGAACATGGAAGCTATCAATAAAAAGCAAGACAACCTCAAAAAGTCAGTAAAGATTATTACTGATGGAAAAGCTGTCGAGTCCTTGCAGGTGGCGAAGAATGCTGTAATGCCAGAAGGTATCGCTGCAGTGTTCGATCTAGGCATAGAGGAAATCCGAAAAGCGGAAAATCGAAATTCAGCTAATCCGAAGTGCAAGCGTCATGATGATGTTTTTGGTCAACATATTGCAATTGTCGACTGCGGTGGCCGTACGCTAGATATTGCTATCTGGTCTGCAGGTAATGTTGAGCGTGGTAACTTTAAGACAGAAAACGTTGGTATAGAAGACATTCGTCGCCAAGTTGGCGATGCAATCAAAGACGAATATGGTTTGCATGAGTTGCGGGATGACCAAATCGAAAAAGCAATTAATACTGGTGCGTTACAGTTACGCAAAGGCCATACAGTAAACGTAACGGATATTCGAGATGAAGCGCGAAAAGATGTAGTTACGCGCATCAAGACAATCATCAACAACGTGATAGGCTCCCGCGGTCAGATGATTGACCAGATTGTTTTCATTGGCGGTGGATCTAAGTTTCTTTATGAGCACGGCCTTTCTGATATGTATGAGCAGCAGCGTTTGATTGGAGATCCAATTGCCGCGAATGCTCGTGGCTTTTTCAAATACTTAAAGTATTTTGCTAATAATGGCTAAGTCGCATCGAATCACCATTAGAGTCCCGTCGGCACATTGGGAGGAATTCTCCCAGTTTGTCGCGGAAGACCTGCGGACAATGCTTTTTTTGGCTTACCGCTTTCGCATGATTCACTATGACTTTGTAAGTCCTGATGACATTGACAGCATGAATCATGGGGATAGCGACCAGCATTATAAGCAAATATATGTTTCCAAACCGATTGCGGACTATTGGAAGGATGTTCCTGCTGATAAACGTTGGTTAATGTTGAGAGCTCTTATGCAGGTGAACGATCGATTGATACTCGTTTCAAAAGAGTCAGTCGGCGGTGTTCGCGCAAATATGCAGTTAGATTCCCAGCAGCACCATCAAGCAGAAGTTCCAGCTAGAAAGAATGACAATACTGAAGAAGGTACTAAAGCTGAGCCAATGGGAGTCGACAATGCACTTCCTGAGAAACGCTTAGATGATACTGAAAATTCTTCTATGGAAACCAATCTTGATGAAGGTGATATCGATATTGCGAAGGAGAGTGAGCGGTCAGAGCTCGAGCAAGAATCGGATCAAGAAATTGATGGCGAAGATACAGGAGGAAGTCAAGGCAACACATTTAGTGGTTTATTTGCCCCTCCTCGTTAAACGATAAATACATGGAATTAAAAGCCCCGCTTGAATACGGGGCTTTTTAACTCTGATTCATTCTGGGTAACTTGGCCAGGAGTCGAGAGTAAAGATGTTTGAGATACCTCGCAGCTCACTCTCTGTATGTACTACCGCGAGCCAGTCCTCAAAACGACCCGCCTCAATTTCATTTAGCATAATATTAACAATGCGAGAGCGGGTGCTCGATAAACCGGTGTACTGGTCCCACTTATCAGGAACTGAAGTTGATGCCCCCATAAGTAGCGCCAGCTCTTTTTCGTTAACCTTACTCAGCTGTGGAATATCGAATTGCTCAATAAAAGCCAAAGCCTCCATCGGGTTTACTCGCGGCATCCGGACGTCGTTAATTTCACGCGGGTTTCGCAAATAGTAACGGACCATGATTGCCAGACCAGGATCAGCAATAGGCGCATTCATTGTTGCCATGTGGTGTGGCTTCCACTCACTTTCGGTAGGCATCATAAGTCCGATAAAGCTTATCCCTAACCCAAATATATACTGAATGTCCGCATGGGATAGCTTTTTATAGTCTTCAGTTGTATCAACAAGCTCCAGTAGATCTGCATAACGCATAACATGACTGTATGGGCGTTTACTAACCTCCTGAGTGAAATCTGCACTCATCAAAACATCCATGCGTTCTGGATCAGCCGCTAATTCTTCGAAGAACCCTTTTTGTTCAGTGCTCTTTTTGCCGGTCGTACTTGTTACTTCAAGCATTTTCTTAATTTCATCGCGCTGACGAATATCCATTTCTTCTTTAATCAATTGCTTCCACGCCGGTAGGTTACGGCGCTCGATAAACTTTTTAAAAAGAAGACCGAGGCGGCGGGCGCGAGTATCAAACTGCTGGCGCTTGTTAGGGTCGCTCGCTAACCATCGGCTTGAAGCGCTTCTGTCGCGCATTAGAAACAGAGCTAAATCAAGCGGCCGAGAGCTCGGATAAGTCTTTTTCAAAAGCTCCCAGAGTTTGGTGGCTTCGGGAAATTTAACTTGAGGTACGCGGTCCGGATATGTAAGAGAATATCGAGCTAAAAGCGCGACAGAGGCTCTTTGTACGGGCAGGTGTGCGGCCATACGAGCTTGTGCGCCAACACTGCTTTTGGGCACGTTATCACGGGTGAATTTATACCAAAGCGGAATGGGAATGCCGAGCATATACGCTGCATCAAAGATACTGTCGGAGTCGAACTTATCAACCAGGGTTGATAAGTGGTGGCCTTTAATTGGGTCTTTGAAAATAGATGCTTTGCCGCTGTTTGCTTTTTTAGCCATATAAATTAGAACGCCTAAACGGTGTGTTGAAACTAACCTGATTATACATGAATGGAAAAATAACACGAGTAGCAGCGTATTCGAGAGGGGGAGCTACGTCGAGATTTTATGCATGGTTGCGTTGGAGCTAACCCTTATTATAATGCACAGCTCAATAAAAATGGCTGTTTGAGCTGTATTTGCGGACTGTAGAGAACGCCTCCATAAAATAGAACTTTAAATTATAGTGATATCAGTGACCAAAAGGGTTTAGAGCTCCATCCAGGCTTTATATATTTCAATAGCACTGAGGTGGTTCTTTTCAGTGTAATTTGGTGTTGCGTATGCTATAAAATAATAAGTGAATGAGATTGGCGTCAGGCGTGTCATAGCTTACTTGGTACGCGAAACAGGTGCCAAGCTTGTCTGTGCATGAATAACAAAGTTTTACAGTAGAAGGCCACGGCATAGCTGTGGTGAATGGGAAGATAATAATATGCATATCACTTGTTCTGGGGTAGCGCGAATAGCGAAAGGGAAATCTTTGGCTAAGGATGGTCCGCCACTTGAAGTGCAGTCAATTCATTTGCCTTTGGACCCAAAGCGCGTAGGGACATTGTTTTATACTGCCCTTGGACGCTCATCTGGGCGAGTGCTTGGTCACATGATGAGCATGGAAGCTGGCGCTAAAACCAAGATTGTTGGCTGTGTTATTTCTTTTGAGGCTGCTGGACCATCATCTAATTCGGATGGGCGGTTCAGAACCGCTCAGGATATAGCTGAATCCTCCTTTCTGGATTTTCGTAACATGACGAAAGAAGCTAGCAAGGTGATAACTCCGCACTGGGAAGCCTGGTGTAAAAGCGACGATATTTTTGCTCGGCACGTTGAGGAAGACTTACGCAAAAAGCCGGCAACAGTAACCGGCCTACAAGAGCGTGTATCAAACTATCCCGTATTTTTTGATTACCTTCGGCAACAAGATGAGTTTAAACATATTGAAGCATCAATTTTTACGTGCCCTATGGGCGCCGGCCAGGCAGATGTGTGCGTCTTACACAAACACCCAAAGACGATGCTTTATCAGCCAGTGTTTACTTATGCTCCCGGTGTTCCCTGTAAACTTCCCGATGTAATCTAAAACGCCACGACGTAAGTTGGCGTTCTCCCCATTCTGGTGTATTGTGATAACTATAAATAATTACGGTTTTGGTTATCATGTTTTTACGGATCCACTCAAAATTAGCTGACACCACAAAGCCGATACTGAATTTGAACGATTACGGTCTGTTTGAGTATCAAGGTCAATTGAGCGACTCCGCTCAAGCGGATGTTATTAAGCTGGCAACACTCTGGGCACAGAGACAGCTAATAGACAGTATGCCGAGCCATGATAGGTTGTTAGATGAATGCGCTCTTGGTGGGTACCCGCGCAATGGTTTGGTATTAACAGCGGCTGATGAAGATAAACGCTCCATATTCCTGCCTCATTTTGAGGGTCACTGGGGGGTAAATAACGCCGAATTAAACAAAGCGTTTCAAAAGCATTGCAATGACTCCTGGGGAGCAGATGGTATAAGAGTTATTGAAAGGCAATTTTCAATATTACCAGAAGTGAATAATAACCGTCCGTTAAACGCCATTTTGGCTGAGGCCGAACTCTCACAGTCGACGAATGATATTCCCGGGCGCTGGTTGTCGGATCCGGATAGTGTAACCCAACTTATCAGGAAGAGTGGGCTTAACCCAACGGCGTTCGTTTCAACGATACAGTCTCAATTGAGAGCAGCTGTTGCTAGCGGGGCTCCAAAAGATTTGGTTAAAGGCGCTATCGACTACATCGAAAACGCTCTTCAGAGGTTTTATAAAGAGCAGAAGCAGCCAAAGGCTTTTCGGGCGATGCCTGTGGCCAACACAATAAACAGCAGAACCTCACCTGATAATATGAATATCTTTTCGGTGATAAAGTCTAAGGTTGAATCGCCGTTAAACGCGGTTCAAACAGAAAGTTATCAGAACGTTCACCATAGTATACGTGCAGCAACAAGTGTAAACCGGGTGTACGAAGGTGAAGTTTACGGAATTACCAGACCATCCCTAGTAGCGCAGTCAAACACACTGAACTTAAACTCAAACCGAGCTGAGTATGTACCAGGCGCCGATGTTCCTGCCTCCGGCCAGCAACCCAAGACTCCGGTCACCGTGCAATACCATAAAGGACACTACTGGATTGAAGCGGCCGATATCTCAAAGAAAAGTACACACTTATTGAAGATACCTAAAAAAGAAACCGGCTTTGAAAGCGCTCTCGGCGCTCGCGAGTGGGTAAGCATGCAGCTAGCCCGGGCGATGGGGTTAGATACGCCGGAATTTGCGCTTGTTGATATGAATAAAACCACGCACCAGTACACTAATCCACGACTTGCTGCAGAGCATGGCGGCGATCGCTCGCGTGACATTTTAAGAACGAACCGAACCTTATTCGTGAACACGGATGAGCTTATGCATAATTTGATTGAAGGCGTTCATGCCGAGCCTGACGGTGACTTTGAGAGGCTTGCGGGAACGGTTGTTGAGCCTCCGGCTTATATATGCGAGTTCTTTAACTTAGCGCTGGAACAGGATAGGCAGCAATCGAAAGTTAGGAGCGCGGACTTTGCAGAGCTTGCCAGCGTTAAAAGCTCTGATAAGTTTGATTCGTCGTTTGAAGAGGCTGCGAATATTCTTCGTCAGCATTCATCCGATTTGAAAGCTGATTCTGAGCGTTTTGTTCAGCGCTTTCTCGCTAGCTGGATGTTAGGGGATGGTGACCTTCACTTAGCTAACCTTTCAATGGTAGTTCGAGCCAAAGGAGACTTGGTAACGTCTCGATTATCACCAGCTTATGACATCGTTTCAATGGCCGGCTTAGGGGGGCACGCACAGGATATGGCATTACCCGTAAATGGCAAATCAAACCCTTCAATCGAAGACTTTATGAGCGCTGGCCAAGTATGCCTGGATATTTCTCCTGAGAGAACCAGGCAACTTGCGTCAGAAATGGCTATGAGCTGCATTAGTGCGATACAAAGCTTTAGAAATAGCGAGACTAACGATTTGTCTGCTCCCTACAAATTCCAGACGCTACCTCGGTCAATCGCCCGGCATCGCGGAACAAAGACATCGGTCATTCGCATGATTCATGGTATTGAGATGTGCCTGGCCGACACTAACCTATTACCGGCGGCATTAAACGAAAAGATAGTAAACCGTATTAAGTCCGACGACCCAGCCGTGTATAAAGAGCACTTGCGACAGAAGGGCGCAGGTAATGAGCTCTCGAAGCCTACTTTTAATATGGTTAATTAACCTAATTTGGGTGTGTAGTACCACTGAAAAGTAGGCTCGGAAGTAAAAATAAAATACGACACTGGAGATGCGAATGTTAAATGAACAATATAGAAACGCCTTAAATGGCTTCAAAGCCCAGGCTCAAGGTAACGCGTCACATTTATTTGAAGGGTGCGAAGCTGAAAGTCAGCATATATACCGTATCATTATGACTGAAAAAATATCAGTTGAAGAAATTGATGAAACGATGCTTGAAAATTTTCTTACTCGAGAAATAGAAGGAAAAGCCGATTATTCGAAACCAGTTGATCATGATGGGTTAAAATTTGTTGATTTTGAAAAGGATGTCGAAATTTATCCTTGTGTTGGGCATGTATACCAAGAGCCTATAAGCGGTGAAGCATATCGCTTACCTGCACTGGAAGTAAAAACCATACTTAGCCAGCTGATAAGCATGGGTCAGTTAAGCCTAATAACTGACACTCTACAAAGTTTAGCTCAAAGGCAAGATGGAACCAATTTACAAACCGCCTTTCCTAATTTGTGTGATGTAAAAGCATGTATTTCTCGCGGACTAATACTGCCTCAAGCTTTAGTTGAAAAAATTAACTTGTGGGAAACGCTGAATTGCTCAGTAATCAACTTTGATTTTGAAGAGTTAAAAAATTAGTTAATTTAGAAGAAAACATATCCATAAAGTATAATCTGTGCATTCAAGTATGAGACTTTATTACTACTGGCTCGCAACTGGATTTTTTACTAGCATGATTATTATTTGACCATTTCCCTCAATACGCTACTATACTGTATGAAAAGACAGGCTGTATAAATAGCCACATTTAATTGCAGTGAGGTTTCGTCATGGGAAGATCGTTAACCGTTATCCAAGCGCGTCAAAAGGCGTTTGACCTTGTTTCAATCTTGTCACAAGAAATATTAAACCTTAATAGGCTTGTAAAGCAGATGCCGGATCATGTTGCCAAGGCATATCAGGTGTTGCCGAATAAACCAGCGCCTAAAGAGCTTTGTGGGGATGCTGCTAAGCAACACATTGCACAGGCGTTTATGGCGATAACTTATGATGACGAACAGGAGCCTAACGAATCGCGATTTTATATTGGTGCTATTGGCGCTACTCCTGAGCTTCTGCGTCAGGCAGATCGCGTTAATAACGCGAAAACCGAGTTCACTAACTTTTTGAGCGACTGCAAAAATGACCCTGCGTTCGGGTACCGCTCGGGTCAAAATCAAACTCTGACAAGTATTTTGTTTGGTGAAACTCAGTTTGCTCGTTTACATAGACTCCAATGTGAGCGGCACCTAATAATATTATCCTCGGTACCGCAACGGATCTGCTTTTCAATGACGGACCAGGTGCGTCATTACCCGATAGATAAGCACCGTGCATTGGAACTTGCACGTTCTGGGGCAAGAGAACAAAATCGTATGTTACCAGAGTCTCATGTAAGTCAGCTGATGGGGTTACCTGACGATGAAGTGCTAATTCGGCGACGCGTATTTGGGCGCCGGCCGATGGCTAACGTGTGGCATGAGGGGGAGAGACGTAGCATGAAGAAAAGCACATCTATTCCTTTGCTTTTCCCTTTGGGGGAGGAGCCCACAGTCATTGAAATGACTGCATGCGCTACCAATCTGGCAGGGAGTCGCCGACGGCCAACGAAACTTCGCAAGGATCCTTTAATTGAGTATCCACAGATTTTTCAGTACCGACCTGAATATGCCCGGCACGCCGAAAAACACTAATTAAAGGTGCTCCACTCAGCTTCATTCCTCCGGAGTTTAGTTTGATGCGCTTCGTAATTTCATCGACGCTTGTAGGGGGGTGTTTGGCTAGTGAGTCAACTTGACTGGGGGTTGCTATCGCAATAGCCGGCAACCCCATTACCTTACTCATTTGCTTTAGCGCGTTTTCTATTTTTTGTTTCAATTGCTGTGACTCCACAAATACTTGGTTGGCTCCTCCGGTCACTTTCCCATTTCTGCAGTTGTCACAAACACCGCACGGAGCAGAGTTCATTTCTCCAAAATACTCGGCGATAAATTGCTGTCTACACCCGTTAGCTTTTCCGTAGTTGAGCATTTTAAAAGCTTTTTTAAGTCGAAAGTGGCGGATAGCGTCAATTGCTGACCAGTTAGCATCGCTTACCTCGCGCACATAGTAATCACGATCTGCTTTGGTCAATATATGCTGGCGCTCTAAATAATTTAAGGACCATTGAAGCCTCGGCTCTGTAATATCCATTGCCTTAGCGAGCGTTCCAACTGAAAAACCAAAGGGTTGACCAGGCATATCTGATTGCATAGCCCAGAGAACCTCATATAACTGAGCAACATCTTTTGATGTAGGCTGCGAATATTCAAACATGCGATTAATAAGTGAATAGTCAGCCACTTCATCATAAAGCAGCACGCAATCAGCCGGAGCCCCATCGCGCCCGGCGCGACCGGCTTGTTGATAGTAGTCTTCAACGGTTCGTGGGATATCATAGTGAATCACTGCACGAACATCGGACTTGTCGACCCCCATACCAAAGGCCGTAGTAGCAACAATAATATTGGTATTGCCGTTAATAAAGTCGTTTTGTACCCGGGTTCGCTCCTGGTGAGTCATACCAGCATGGTAGTACTCGGCGTTCACGTTAATGATTTTTAATGAGCGAGCAATACGCTCTGTTTTAGCACGTGAGTTTGCATAAACAATGACCGGTACCGAAGAATACTTAGCGGCCAAACTCAGTAGTGCTGTGTCTCGTTTTTTGCGTTTATCTAAAGGCTCAATGCGATAGCGAAGATTAGGACGGTTGAGTGTTGACCGGTAGATGTTTTCTGCAGGTATCTCAAGCAACTCGCAAAGGTGTTTTTGTATAGTAGGTGTAGCACTGGCAGTTAATGCCGAAACCATTGGCTGTGGCAAGTTCATTTCTGAGTACGCTTGCTTAATAAGGTTTAGGGTTTCAACCGCGTGTAGGTAGCTTGGCCGAAAGTCTTCTCCCCACTGTGACAAACAGTGGGCTTCATCAAATACGACGCGCTCAATATGAGTGTAGCGCGTAAGCTGGCTAATAAACGATTTTTGGTAAAAGGTTTCGGGCGCAACGTAGAGAAGTTTCAACTGCTTACTTTGTATCTGTTCATAGATACGCTGCCGCGAGGCGAGGTCCGTTGTCCCTACGATAGATTCTGCTGGTATATGCAGTGATTTGAGTGTATTGACCTGATCCGAAATCAACGACAATAGCGGAGACACCACGACCGTTAGAGAGTTACCTAGCAAAGCTGGCAATTGGAAGCAAATCGACTTACCGCCCGAGGTAGGAAGAATTCCCAGGCAAGGCTCCCCTCGATATATGGCTTCAACCAGTGGCTTCTGAGCCTCCCGGAATGAAGGGTATCCGAAATAGTGTACTAATGCTTTTTCTAAATTATCGCTCATAGGCACCTCAAAACTTATAGGTACTAACGCTAGCACGTTAATAACGAGAACACCGTTAGTGGGACCGGTCCACAGAAAAAACACTCATTTTTTGTTAAACATCGGAAATAACGAGTTCCCTTAGAACCTTTTTTACTACGCGACCTGCATTAACGGGGGGTCGTTAATCAGATGCGCTAATGTGAGCCTCAATGATGTGAAAAATATAATCTTTATAGTTTTATAGGAGTTTCATAATGAGTGAGCAAAACCTGAATCAACAGTTAGCGCAGCTACAGCGTCAAATTTCGTTTCACCAGGGCCAAATGGAGGAGCGTCAAACTGATTTTGAAAAGCAAAAAGAGATCATTGGAAAACGTTTTGGCACAATAGAACCGGACAAGTTGCAGGCAATCTACAAATCAATGAGAGAGAGATATAAAAGCCTACAACAGCTGATGCAAAAAGGTGTGTCACTTGGGACTGATATTGTTAAGCAATTAAATGAAGGGAAAGTAGACCCAGACCTTAAAGTTGAGCTTCATAATGTCATTGAAGCTATCCAGACTGAGCTGGCTCGCAATCCTAATGACATGCCAGAGCAACAAACGGCATCCCAAACACCTACCACTTCTGAAGCAGAAGCCGCTCCGGAGGAGAGTGCAGAAAGAGAGAAGACTTCGCTTAACAGTCTGTCTCCACAGTTCTCAGAGCAAGACCAGGGGGATTCTCGTAAATCTGACTTGGGAAGTATTAACAAATCGAAAGATACCACCGTCAATGAAACGCCTCAGCCAGCATTAAACGAAAGCGTTAATGATATAGGCACTAGCTTGTAAGCTTAGGAGGTAGCATGATAGACCCATTTGTATTCGAACGGCTATCCGAACGCTGCAGAATGTTGTCACGGAAAAAACGGGACAACCTCCAGCAGCTAGATGAATTAACTAACTTTGTCGAGCTTGAAGCGGATGCTTATACGTTGCTGACTCACCTGAAAGAGACGTATGCCGGCAAAGCAGTAAAATTGTACAGCGAGCTACTTACCTCATTGGTTAAAGAGGTTATGGGCGAGAATGCTCAACCTATTATCTTAAAGCCTTACTTGCATAAGAACATGTCCGCACTAGATGTGTTGGTTGACAATGATGGCGTTTACGAAGATGTCATTCAGTCACGCGGGGGCAGTTTGATCAACATACTGGCCACTGGCTTTCGTTTTATCTCTCTGGCACTGACAAATCAACGTCGATTTATCGTGCTTGATGAACCGGATTGTTGGCTAGCCCCACACTTGGTACCAGCTTATTATCGTGTTGTTGAGCAGCTCTGTGCCAAGCTTTCCGTTCAGGCCGTGATCATTTCTCACAAAGAAGATCCCGAAAGCGACACTGCACAATGCATTTCACTTCGACGTGTTGATGGGAAAGTTGTTGCCAATGTGGATCAGTTTGCGACAGCTATTGAGGAAGACCATGAAGGTCTTGTCGGTGCTGAGTACCATAAAGGGTTACAGATTAAGAAAATAGAGCTTAATCAATTTACGTCTCATGAAAGTACTCAACTTGAGTTGGGGCCAGGGCTTACCTTAATTAGCGGAGAAAACGACCTGGGCAAGTCCAATATTACGCGTGCAATTAGAGGCTTCGCCACTAATAGTCGTAGGGCTGACTTGATCATGAATCACAAGTCGGCCGCATCAGTAAGCTTTACTGTTGAAGATGATGTAAAAGTCACATGGAGCCTTGAACGGGGGAGCAACAATCAGGTCCATGGAAATTATTCGGCCAGTAACGCACACGGTGAAATTCTTGAGGTCAAAAGCAAAGCAACAGGTATACCTGATTTTATTAGTGAAATCATGGCAATGGGTGAGAAGCAAGGCTCAGTAGATGCCCATATCGGGCAGCAAACGGACGCAGCTTTTGTGTTAAGCCCCACGATTTCGGCCTACCAACGAGCTAAAACCATTAATCTCGGTTCGGACTTTAAGGTTATTGATACAGCAATTTCTCTCCACCGGGATAAAATGCGTGATGCTAACCGAGATATAAAACGTTTACGGAATGATATTGATGAAATAAACGATAGCTTGAAACCGTACACACTTTTAGATGATATCGAGGCCCTTAAAGAGCTACTCGTTAAGTTTGAGGGTCCCCTCAATCAGCTTAGTAAAGACATATCATCAATTGAGGCTTTTAATCAGCAAAGATTAGCAATACCTGAAGGAGTAGATGGCGTAGAGCTATTGTGCGAACTATCAAGCGTTGCTAAGCAGTTTAATAGCTTTGTTGATGATGCAAAGCAAATTGGTTCATACGCAAAACTCAATCGGGCACTTGAAACTCACGAGGAGCTCAGCGAATTTTCCGGCGTCATTGGTGATGCTTGTGATTTGCTAGCAGAGTGGAGCAACCTGAGTGGTGTGCTTGAAAAAGTATTAGACAGAAAAGATGCTGATGCCCTAACTCTAGCGAACAGCTTGCAACGAGACATAGCTGCTTTGCAGTCATCTTCCAGCATCTACGAAAATCAACTTCATTTGTTATCTCAATATAACGAAGCAAAAAAAGGGCTGGAGCGAACCAGAGGCGAAGTTAACAGTATGGTTGAGCAAAAGCAGACGGTGATTCAGAGGGCGCAAGCCATTGGTGATCATTCATTACGCTGCCCAACTTGCAGCCAGTCCTTATTGCATGAATCGGAAAAAGGTGGAGGTGTATAATCAATGAAAATCTTAATTGTGAATGGCTTCTATTTAGCAAAAAAAGCACCGACACACCGTTGCGACAACGATTTTGAACGAAATGCTATTAACCGAGCTAGCGAAATACTTGATTTAGCTACCCGTTACAAAGCGAAGGTACTGGTTGTTGGTCCTTGGTACCGCCGTATGTCGGATAAAGCTGCATTTGAAATTTCGGGTATCTTCGGAAAGCTCAAGCAGTTTCTAGTAACAGAACACTTGCCAAAGCACATGAAAGGGGTGTTCAACGAACTTCACGTACCTGCAGATGGTACTCAAGCACTCAGTGATAAAAGCCGGATTGCTCGATACGGCGATAACTATAAATTTATCGAAGGGGAATACCAGGTAGCCGTTACTCCTGAAGACTTACCGTCTTGCTTTCCTGTAGACCCTACTGATAAGCCGGGTGTTTTACTTGTAAAAGTGGGTACCGTAAATAAAGTCAAAGATGCAGCCAGCTTTGAGATTATAGAACTGTTTGACGACAACGAATGGATCAAGCAAAAACAACAAAATCAATGTTCGGAAAGTAATGATATTGAGTTGGTTTCCCACGTGAATGAGTTGGCGGCAAATAACCAAAAAATGCTTGGCTGCAGCAGTGTTTCGGAGACAGTGAAACGAGCATTAGACAGCATGGATGCGACTAACGCGACGGCTTATGTCAGCGATCTTATCGACGAAGCGCGAGCACAAATTGAACAGTCTGAATCAGAATAAGGTTTACTAAACAAAAGTAAAAAGTATATTATGTTCACAACTTATGGGGTGATTGTATGAAATTGAAACTTTTTGTCGCCGCGGCGACTGCGTTAACGTTAGCCGGCTGCGCCACAACAGGGCATGATGATATCGATAGCCAGGTCACAGGAGTTCACTGTATTGCCTATACTTCTGATGGTAACAGGGTTGTTTTTACCGACGCTGATGCCGCCAAATACAGCAAAGCGACAGGCGAAACTCCAAACTGTGAGAATATGTATCAAGCGCTGTATTTGCACTCGATGTCCGATGTTGAACAGGAGCTAGTGGGTGTAAACCAAAACATTCTAGAGCTTAAAAAACGATTAGCCGTTCTTAGTAAAGAAAATGCCGAGCTCCGCCAGGAACTTGAAGAGCCAGCGAAAGATTAGGGGGCCCAATGAGTGATTCGCTTCATGATTTCTACAGAGATATTTCTCAGAAATTGATGGATCAGGTACACGCGATCAATGAAGTCCCCTTAACTGATGAAGAACCGGAGTTACGTCAGTTTTATGTGATGCGGCTAGCTCAAGAGCACAAAGCCCAAATTAAAGCAGCAAAAGAAGCCATCGATAAATACGAGCAAACAAAAACAGATGAAGGCTATGACGGAGCCGTTAACTGCCTTACGTCATGTCTAAATATCTGGAAGTACTACGAGTTTATTTTGAGTCGTTATGCAGATCTGGCTTCTTTACGTCGATTTGTGAAGCATTACTCGTCGAGTGAGGAAGTGCCTGTAAATATGCCAGCTATTGAGCAGGTGTTTGACTTGATGTTAGGTGCTATTCCAGCATTTGATGCTAAGAATAACAATCAAGGACTACCGGTAAGTATTCTCCAGGCGTTGCGTCAATTATCGGTAGAGCGTCTTCATCAACTTCTGAAAGACGACGCGCTACCGATATGGAATCGAGAAATGCTGGCGCTATCCTTACTCAAGGCGTCAGCACTGGAAATTTCAGCTGAATCGGTTGACTCTGTTTTAAATGGGAAACAGTCAATTAAGCTTAACGAACGAAGTATTGATTTAGCACGTATGGCCTTGATGGATAGTTATAACTACTGGAGTGAGGATGGGCGCCATGCAACTAGCTGATCATCTTCGCTCTGCTGAAGTCGGAATAGAAATGGCGAGCAATATAACTCGCTTAGTTAAATCATATCCCGCGCTATTAACGGAACTTGATGAAAACATCCGCTTTGTTAAGGAAATGACCGTAGATTTTTATGGTGACGACACTCGGCAATTTGAGAATAACATCAGCTTTGTTCAATTAGGTATGTCGCCAAAGCTTCAAGAGCTGGCGAAGGCCAGGTTCCAGCAGATAGTTAGCAAAAAAGACCCTGGCATGCTCACTGACGCTGTTTTCCTTGGGGCATTAGCAAACAAAGTTTATGGTCCCGAGATCCCTAAACTCCTATCTGCTGATGCTGACAGTTTTTACAGCGAGTTTAGCGTGCATGTCGAAAATACCTCATGCAACGACGTAGAGCCAGAGCCGGAACCAGAAAAATCTCATGATCACGTGAGTGGAATGGGAACGTGAGCAGTTACAGTTTTGATCTAAATAAACCCATTTCTGAGAAATTAATTCCTTACGCCTATGATCATGGAGGACGAGATTACGTAGCTGGATTTGAACGCTGTCGAAAGCTATGCCTATCGGTGCTAGATAGCGGGGGGAACTTAAATACCATTCGGCCACGCACCAGGCTAAAGGACGATGAAAGAGGTTATGATGCGCGTATCTATATTGATGGATTCAACACGTGCCTATACATCGCACACGGACTGCTTGACCCATTGACGCTTCAAGGCGAGGTCCGTGTGAATAAGCATTAAGGGAAAACAATGAACCAGACAACGACCAGAGAGTTGGCAGCTCACCTTAAAAAAGCCGAAAGCGAAATCGAAAATGTTGCAGAGCAACTTGGAGAATTTGGTGGTATTAGTAAATATAGCGATAGCATACTTACTGACTTATTAAAGCAGGGCTTAATAGTGCAAACCCATCGTCAGGCGGTTGCTAATGTCGATGAGGTGGACACCGCCAGTTTCGAAGCCGTTGTTGTGTGCCTGGAAACCAGCTCAGAGCTCTGTGAAATAGGCTGCAACGCGCTTGATGTTTTGAAGTCACAACCTCGGTCAGCAGCGGTTTAAATGGCATCGGTGTCAATCAAGGATATTTCGGACTGCGATACCCAGGACCTTTTGGCTTGGGTGGACAGTTCGATTGAAGAAGCGTTGCACCACGCTGAAATTACAGATGAATTGCACTCGCGTTACCAGAAAATTAGCGGCCAAGTGAGAAGCATGCGTCTTATCCTGAAAAAGTGCACTGATTTAGCAGTCCGAAGAGAGCTCACTAAATCTGAACTAGCGGAATTAATGAACATTGAAAGCGGGGCCCGTTGGTTTGCTCAAGAATTCATTTATTTTGCGGCAAACCAGTCTTCTACCGACGAATAACCGTTAGCCTGCAGCATTAAATCTGCAGGTCCTCAATTAGTAACTGGATGTTGGTTTCTCCACGAAACGTATTTAGGTCTAACTTAAAGGCAATCTCCACCGTATCACCTTCATTAGCTGGCAACGGCGTTTCTTCGTTTTCCAAGGCATTAAACCAAATCCCATCATAGTTATTCCCATTGGAGAGCTGCACCGAAACTTTCAGATGCACCCTATTCTTTTTCCCTACCGGGCGAATTGATGATACGCGAGCCGTTTCTTTCCAAATCGGTAACGGGAAGCCCTCGCCATACGGGCCCAATGCTTTTATTGCTTTATAGGTCGAAACACTTATGTTGGACTCATGTTCAATTAATGAACCATCCACGTGAATGATTGGTTCTAGAACATCTTCAAGTTGTTCTTTAATTGCTATAGAGAATAAAGCCTCAAATTCGTCGATTCGTGCGGCATTAACAACTCCTCCACAAGCTCCTCGATGGCCACCTGCAGACCTGACAATTGGATCTGACTTGTTGGCATCAAGTTCATTGACTCGAATAATGGCATCACATATATGGATGGCTCCTCGAGTCCGTGCTGATAATTTGTAGGCATCAGGGTGAGAAGTGCTTGGTGACATTACAACGGATGGTTTACCAAAAGCTTCCGCAAGACGGCTGGCAACAATTCCCTGGACACCTTCATGAAAAGTATCGTGGTAGGCGACAGAGCACCGAGTATTGTTCTTTTCTTTAACCTGAGCAAAAGCAAGTTCGTTCATTTGCTTCTCGATGCTTTTCCGTGACTCGTTGTCGTTATCCATAGCAATGAAACAACGGGTTACCTCCGCCTCATTCATTGAACGGAGGAATAAAGCGGCCGCGTTGGCATCCGACATCCGAGAGCGAGCATTAATACGTGGCCCTATCTGGTAACCCAGTTCTCCTTCCGCTATAGCACTCAAGTTAAGTTGCTCTTTGGCAACACGCCAGCAGGGTCGTTTAAAAGTATTGATAAGCATTAAACCGTAACGAACAAACGCGCGGTTGGTGGGAGATGCAAGTGATACACAATCTGCCACCGTACCCAAGGCCACGTAATCTAAAAGGTAACCAAGTTTGGGTAGGCCCTCATATTCAGGGCGACCAGTTCTAATGAGCGCGGAACGGACAAGGCACATCACTAACCAGGCGACACCGACGCCGGCAATTGTTGAGTCGGTCTGATCGTTATTCTGAGTAGGATTAACAAACGCGAATGCCGATTTAGGCGGGCCGTCTTCGGGGATTTGGTGATGATCGGTCACGATTACATCAATACCGGCATTAGTTAGTGTCTTAATGCGCTCTTCATCGGAAGAACCGCAGTCTGCCGTGATCACGAGATCAGGTTTTTCACTTAGCGCGAGAATTTTATCTCTCATAGGCTCGGATAACCCATAGCCATCGGTAAACCGGTTGCCGATAACGGTGGTTACGTATTTTTCCGGGAGCCCAAACACATCAACGAGAGCCGAAAATATAACTGCGCTAGACGTTGTACCGTCGTTGTCGAAGTCATTGAGTGAAACAATGTGCTGGCGCTCTATGATGGCTTTTGCAATTCGTTCGGCTGCTTTCGTACCATCAATGAGTTGTCCTGGATGTGTTAAGTGCCCAAGTTGTGCATCGATAACCGCATCGAGGGCATCTTTTTCATCGACGTCTTTCGTGGCCGTACGAATTTCCTTAGCTCGGTTACCAATAATGATAGCCTGAATCGGACTGAGCCCATGCGCTTTTGCTGCAGCATGCATTTCAGCATCATGAGCCCTTGCCTCGGTTTTCATGCTACCTCCTCTGTGGTAAGTGTGTAGCTCTTATCAAGCCATTTACAAGGTTTGTAACGCTCGTCCATTACTAGAATTTGAAGAGCATCACTTTCAAGCTTTACGACGACAGTGTAATTGCTATTCAGCTTCTGTACCGAAATACCGACTAACGCCTTCAGCTGCTGCATAAAGTATTGTTCTGATTCTAGCGTTCGTTTATCCCTATCCGTATTTATACGCTGCGCGACATCTTCAATCAGAGACATTCTACTTTCAGAGTTCGTGTTGAACATAAGCCGCTGCGCCGCATGTTCTATTGATGCAATTGGTGCTTGAAGAAGTGCCCGCTCTTGCAGAAACTTTTCCCGCTGTTCAGTTTTTCTTACCATAACGCGAATCAACATTGGTTTCTTTCTCCTAATAGTTCCCAAGGACTTTCAATGGATTGAACCAAGTCAAAGACCAGTGACAAGTCTAAAGTTACTGCCAGCGCCACGAGAGCCAGCAAATCGACGGCAAATCCAGCAACAAAAGCGCCAGATAATGCTGTTGAGCCTGACAGCAGGCTAAACAGCATCATTAGTACGTGCACCAGAGTTGCCAATAACGCCAACACCTGAAAAAAAGTAGCAACTCGATCTAAGCCTGATAGTTCAGACACGTCAGTTGATAAACCTAGAGCAGTAGCGGCGACTTGCACGCGCTCAACTGCAGTACGATATAATCGAAGCATGGTCGCCTCCCTTATCTAGTGAATATGGCAACCATTCTACGGATGGATAAACAGAAGTCTTTTACTTGCTTGTTAGCAAAGAGGTATACACAAAAATCACGGGCGATATAACACTGGCAACGACTAGCGAGTTAAATTAACCTATGTGCAATCCGACCCACATTTAGGTACAACCATGGCAAGAGAAGAATCTGATGTAAGGGAAATGCTTTCCAAGCTGCCGAGGACTTATTTAGACGACCTAAGACACAGCTTGGAGCAAGCAAAAGTGGAGAAAGCAAAAATAGAGAAGGCCGACCTTAGACACATAAGAAAGGTGTTCGGGAAATCATTCAAAGAGTTAAACGAATCTGTGTTAGAAGACTTACAAAGAGCAAAATAAAAAGCTACCTAAGTACCAAGACTTAGGCAGCTTTACTTCACACACAAAGGGAAATTATTAGTAGTCAATCAGCTCTGAATGAGGACGCCCTTGGCGAAGGGCCATATCATTATGCATATCAACCAGCTCATAGAATAATAGTTCACTTTTATTAGGGTCAAAGCCCGTTGCTTCACCAATTTTCGTCAATGCCCAGTCTTCAAATACCTCAATACCTGGGGCAGTAGCGGTTTGGTACTTATGTTGAAAGCGGGCAGCAAAACCGGACCGCTGAATATGTCCCCCAGGTAATATAAAAATAAAAGCTTTCAGGCCTTTTTCGAGATTTGTCGCCAGATAACTGTTCATTGCCTCTGACATATCGTCACAGAATACGCAAATACGGCCACATTCAATAAGTTTAAAAGGCTTGTAGAAATCAACTCGGCACTTAAAGTCAGGATTTACCGCTGTCATTATGCATTCATAGAAGAATGGCATCATATACTCACAACTGGTGCCCTTGAGAGCAATCATGCTAAGTCGATCGGACAAAGAGTCTGTTCTATTAAGCGTTAGCTCAGGCGCCCCATTTCCTTGGGACACCGAAGGTCCGTGCTCAGGTTTCATATCGGATACTCCGCTATACAGTGAACTTGTTGAGCAGAAGGTAGCGCTAAATTACCCATTTGTCCGTTAAAAGAAATCCGTTAGCAAAAAAACTTTGCAGAAAGTGAGTTTTTTACGAACACCTGCCAAATAACAGTGCTCTACATTGTTTGTCGAGTACTCTCCTGCGTATATGCGAAATACGAACAGGAGGGTGATCTTGAAGTTTAAGAGTATGGATGACGTGAAACGTATTAAGGGAATGTCGCCTTACGTCCGTAAGCAGTTGGAATCACAGTTTAATAGCGTGGAGGTTGAGCCGCAGCCGGTTAAGCATAATAAGGCCCCTATTAATCCAGTTGAGAACTTTTGTTTGTTCCCCGAGTATGAGCAGGATCCGGAACCCGGTCGAATAGTTCTCCGGGCGCTGATTAGAAAATATGGCCATTGGTTGCACGGAGGCGACATAGCCAGCGAATTAATGATTTTGCCCCGCAGATTCCGAATGGATGCGGCGCACTTGGCTGCGCGAATTTGCATTGAAATCGATGGCTATAAGAACCACTCGACGAAAACTGCGATCAAGCGTGACCACATCAAGACTGAGTATTTGGCCACCCATGGTTGGCTTACTCTTCGTATCGGAAAATCCCGGACAAAGCATCAATTGAATGAATTCCTCGAGTCTCTTGATAAGGCTATCGAGCATCGTCAACTAGGTCGAGCCAAAGTTGAGTACGTACCGACAAGAAAAGCAAGTACTGTATCGTTCTATACGAAACTGGTAAATTGGAACCATAATCGTTAAGCCACGAAATAGGGAAGTTTATGGAATACGACAAAGCGGCATTTTCACAGTTCTGCGCCCCATTATGGTTGTCCAAGCCATACATGCAGGATGGTCATAACGCTGACAAAACCAACGCAACGGTAACGTTCGTTAAGTTTCAAAACAAAGGTTATGTTGTCACTTGTGCTCATGTATACCATCAACAGAAAGTGGGCTCAGATGAATTTAGAGATTTAATGTTGTTTGGAGAATCATCGATCATTGTAACCTTCTCAATCCCGGGGCCAAGCGGGATTGTAAGTGCATTTAGGCCTTTAATCAGTCAAGAGCCAAAAGAGCCTGGTCCTGATATCGCTATTGCACCAGCTGACCACGCTGTAAAAATGTACATGAAAGCAAACGGAAAGAAGTGGTTGGACTTAGACAAATGGGAAGAACCCGACTGGAAAGTTAACAGCCCTAAAATCGCAGGTGGCTATGCAACTGAGCATAAGGATACTGACGGGAAGTATGTGCTTTCTTCTTTTTTGGAGATAGTCGCGGACTCGCCTAGCGGAGTCGACCCAACAAGAGCAACTTTCATGTTGTTCTCCGCGCTAGATAAAGAGCATAAGTTTTTCTTTAGTGGCATGAGCGGTGGCCCTGTTTTTTATCAATATAAGGATGACAGGGAAGCGGTGCCAATAGGTATCATTTATGAGGGCTCACCGGGAAGTTCCGCAGAGTGGAGGAAACGTGGAGAAGAAAGTTTTTTCTCTGGTACCGACATCAAGGTTGATGCGCAGCTACTTACTCCGGATGTTTTTGAAAGCTGGCTATTGAAGGCTGGTTTTGACGTATAACGGGGTAAGTAAAAAGACTTTATCAATATAAGGGACTTTTTAGAGCGCTGGGTAAATAGATGGACGCATACTTATCCCCGATTTATAGGCATATCCTGTGGATAAGTTAAGCTTATTTCAGTAAGCATAAGGGCTTCATTAACGAAAGATTGTTGCTTAAAAAATGACCTCAAAATCAATATCAGCGGTATCACTTTAGTTGGCTGCAAATATTCCCCTGTCACCCCATTTAACTTGAGTTTGCTTTTTTACTGGTTGCAAAATAGACTACAAGGGAATTTGGCTCTTTTTGGGAACTAGAATGGGGCGGTATCGACCAGTTAAACGATTGATTCAGAAACGAACAACCGGCGAAGGTAAAGCCGAAGTAGCGACGAAAAAGGTATTTAAAAATATCATCTGGCAATCTCGTAGAGGCAGCTTAGGTTATCGAAATGTAGCGATCGTGTGGATGCTGTTTGGTAGTGGGTTACGGGTTAATGAAGTAGCCAAGCTAACGGTAGCTGACCTGGTGAATGAGTCCGGAGATATTAAAACTACTTTCACAGTCCCAAGCGCTTATACCAAAACTAACAAGCCAAGAGCGGCTTATATTGTCGTAAAGGGTCATAGGGACGCATTAGAGCGTTGGGTTGAACATAGACGCGATGAAAACGTTTTTATGTCTTCAGAGGGCTTATTCAGAGGTTTAAATCCTGAATCGCCAATGTTTGCCGTCACTAAAAAAGGCCGCTATTGGCGAACCATGTCTTTTAAAGATAAAAAATATCGGGATACCGAAGGCAATGTGAGGACCACAAAAGTTTGTAGTTCAATGCAGACGCTCATTAGCGAAATATTTAAAAATTCCGGCCTTCCCTCCGGCTCTAGCCATTCCGGTCGCCGTTCTCTAGCAACCTGGATGGATGAAAAAGGGGTTGAGCTAGAAACAATACAAAAAATTCTTGGACACGAAACACCTGACATGACGCTTGAGTACATAGATCCAAACCTTGAACGTATAAAAGCAGCATTCAATAAAACGCTGTCCAGTATTGCCCTGCCCGATTTTGGTAGTCAACTAATTAATGAGAGTAACAGTGACTGATAAGAAAAGAAGTAAAGCACAGAAAGCAGCAGACAAAGCGTATGAGCCCAAACGAGCTGACAACCCACGCTTTGGTGGTCGGTGCTCTCCTGAGCAAAAAGAGCAGCTTGCAAGACTTAAGAAGCTTCATGGTTGCGACGAGAAAACATTGATTTTTAGAGCTCTCGATTTTTTTGAAACGAATTGCTCAAATTAACTTGAAATATCGGACGTCCGATATATACTAAAGGTTACTTCCTTTAATAAGTAAGGGCAAATAATGGAAACAGGAACTATCGAAATAGAAAAAGCTGAAGCGTTGAAAGATTTTTTTGATCACTATGCTGGCAACATTGAAGGGGCGATGTATCAAATGAGTCGTATCGAGCTTTTGGAGTACCTTGGCAATTTTGACGAGGAATCTGGGCTCGATAAAGAAGATCCAAACGCCTATGTTGCAGCCGATATATTTATTGGTTGTGGTTCTGCGGCTAGCGGTATCCCGGAGCAGGAGTTTCTGCTCTATGCCCTTGAGTATTTTGAGCATGAGTAGAGGTTCTTCAGATGTTTGATCGAAAAGACTTAGATAAAATTTTTGAACGGTTGAGAAAGTCCGAAAACCCCAGCACTGATGCGCATTATGTTGTGGCAGATGCGGACGGGAAATATGTTGGTCAAGTCGTATTTGTTGGCGAGGAACTTAACATCGAGGTTGATGGATTTCCAAACCAAAAGGAGTTCTACTCGACCAATCTACCCATAAAAAGTAACGCGCAGTTTGCTACTGAATTAGAACGTGCTGGACTACAGGTTCTTTAATGAGAAAGGGAGCTTAGCTATGAACGAGCAATGGGAGGAAGGCTACCAGGCCTTTCAAGACGGACTATCTCTCGATGACAACCCTTATACGGATGATGGTGAATTTAGCGATAGCTGCATGGATTGGCAGACAGGCTTTGAATGTGCTGAAGCAGATGCTGAGTAATTAGGTTGAGTGTTATGAATGAAGTTGATGTTGAGTACGTTGAGAATAAAGATGGAGTGCATTTACTCCACCCGCTTTACACTGAGAGTAGCCTATGTGGCGATTCAGTATATCTTTTTGAGGATGATTTAATGACCCCTACCTCAAAAGTGTTACCTGCGAACGTTGTGCAGAAATCATCAAAGCCACGCAAAGCGTGAAAACCAAAGTGAAAAAGGTATAAAAATGGGCGTCACAACATCATCACGACGTTATTGCCAATACTGCGGTACCAGTATTCACTTATGCACGATATTTAACCGTGATATGGAAGGATTCGCCAAAACGTGGAAGCGTCGTCATGAGCATAGCTGCAAAAGCAGAACGCCAAAGCAACGGCGTCAGTGGGCCGCTCGTTACACTAGAAAGCCCGATACCGCGTTGGAAATCGATCTGGAGCACCCAGGCTTTAGCGACAGCAATTGATTAGGAGTCTATAACATGGGAGCAAGAGGTTATAACGCCGGTGGGTTCGCTTGGATGGATTGGGTGACGTGCCCTCTTTGCGGAGCAAAACGACCTCTTGGCCGTGATATGCGACAAAAGCCGGAAATGCACAAGTGCCCGAGCAAAAAAGACTGCGCCAAACGTCAGTCGCATGGTAAATATTTGCACCGCATCAATGGAGTGAATGATGTCAAATAATGACAAACTAAAGTGCCCCAAATGTCGGAACACCGAAAACTTTTTTATTACAGAGCTTTATTCTCTGCATGGCTCTATAGAAGTAAGGTCGGGTGAAATAGTTGACAAAGCATACGACCCTGGCGATGCCTTTTTTAAAGGAATTAAAGTGAAATGTTTGTGTTGCGCACACAATTTCAAGCCGCGCCATAACTGTAATTACGATGAATACCCGGAAAATTTTCGGAAGCATGTGGGCTCCCCGAGCGAAGAATTAACAGGTAGAAATGGTGAGTGCAGCAATGATGTTTAAAGAAGGACAGGAAGTCTATTGGCTGCATGGTGACGACCATCGAGTAGCCAAAGTGTTAAAGGTTGAAGAAAATCGTGTGTTGCTATCTGGTTTAACGACTGACTACTGGATGAAAAAGTCACTTTTAGCAAAAAAAGTTGAGCGACCCTACCCCGAGAATTGGGCAGGGTTTTAACTAAAGAGGGAATGGAAGCAATGAGCGAACTTAGTAAATACCTAGCGAAGCAGAAGAAAGAGTACCTTAGTGTAATAAGCGAAAGTTCTCGCGGCCAGTCGGCTTACCAGCTGGTAAAAATTGCACTTGAGCATAGTGGTTCTAGCTCTGCTGCTGCGGCATCGCTGCTTCTGTCACTTGAGTATGGTAGAGGTTTCAACTTACAAGACCTGGTGCGTTTTGACGCTGAGAACCGAGCTCATGCTGACTTAGTTATAACTGGCTGCATTGCTCACGAATTATGGCCGTCAGTATGGTTGAGTGAAGAAGGCTACGATGGTAAGTCACTTATAAATGAAGTCAGAAACAAGTGGGAATAGAACCATGCCGGAAGCAAACAATATACCGCTAGAATACTGGAACGAGAACCGTGGCCGTTATGACTCACATCGTTTCTTTAATACCGTAAATCACTGGCATATTGACGACTATAGTCAGGAAGTCCATTGCGACTTAATGCTTGTTGAGTGCGCTGATGGACGATTCTATATCGAGGATAATTGGGGCGGCGATGCAAACGGCCATGAAAAGGTTTTTAACCCATTCCAGCGAGGCTCATACCCAACTTTCTTTAATGACTTCAGATCAGCAAATGTAGCAGCCGCCAAAGTAGTAGCTGAAATCACTGGCAGTGATTACAAAATGTTGCTGATTGATGACGGGGAATAATAGCTTTTTTGGTTGGTTTGAGGCTTACATGCTGGCATCTGCTAGCGAAAACGTTTTATGTTCATTCTCGCAATCATAACACTTAACAGTATCGGTAAATGTAACGCCATCTGCTTTTATCCAAAAGTTCCATTCATAAGCTGGCTCTGAGTGATAAACTGCAAGAATATCGACTACCTCTCCAGGGTTCATCATTGGCCAGTTGAAGGTTAGTCTTCCCGTGTTATCCTCCCATCCAAAGTAGGGTTCCATCAAAGGAATTGGCTTAAAGTATGGCGAATCCCCATTATAAGAGTGCGTCGCGCGAATCTCTCCTCTCAGGTTTTTTAGCGGCAAATTTCCTGAATTTCTAATAACCATTATTGTTAAGAGGTCATCGCCGTTGTTTCCTGTTTGAAAACCAATATCTACTTCAATCGCATAGTCTTCTTTCGTGATAAAATAAGCTAAGAGGATAGCAATAACACTAAGAGAAATAGTAGCGATGCCTCTTACAATTTTATTTACGGCTTTATCCGTCGGGATGTAATCCTTCATCTAATTGAGTCTCCTGCTCACGAAGATTTTTTACGTCACTCTTTCTGAAATGATTAAAAAATATACTAATTGCGTATTACTGGCAAGACAAGACCAATAATGTAATCGTCCTATCACTATACAAAATGTATATTTAGTATAGTAACCTAATTTTTATAGGTGAATCAGGGGAGCAATCCACCAGATTTTGCATACGTGCGTGTAAAGTTTGAACGAAAGAGAGGTATTTGGGTGGCAGAGTACCAAATAAAGCTAAATAACAATCCAGCACTTGAGAGTTTAATGCCGTTAACGAGCTCTGCTAGCAATATTGCAGAGGTACAAAAATGCGAAAGGCTTTACGTTAAATCTTTAAGTTCGCCGGGTTCTCGAAAAAATGCGGAACATAAGCTGGCGCGATTAAAGCGGCTCATAGGTATACCTAAATCTGGTGTCATTAACTGGGCGAAGTTTGACGATGAGATGTTCGCTGATCTTAAAAACTACTTAACCTCTGCCCAGGCACGAATTGACTACAATGAAGAAAGGAAATCTCTTGGGCTTGGTTATAACAAAGATGCGGTTGGAGGCTTCAAGCAAAATACCATTAACGGGTACCACGTCCTTGTCCGCGGCATTCTAAAGAAGATGACACAAAGAGATCTCGGCAACCCAAAAGAAATTAGGGCCATCGTTGATAAGGCCGTTGTAACACCCAAGGACGTCCGTCATTCTGAACGACCAAATATTGCCAAAAATGACTACAATAAGTTGTTGGTCTATATAGAAAAGCTTTTCAATAGCAAGCGAGATATCGATATAAGGGATGCTGCAATTATGGCTGTATTACTGGACCTTGGTTTGCGGCGCTCTGAGCTCGTCGGTGCTCTGGTTAAACAGCTAACTGTTGCGGAATCAGGGAATTATGAAATTGAAATAGAAGGTAAGGGCAATAAGGTGCGCCAGCAAGAAATGTCAAAGAAAGCATCGTCTTTGCTTAGAAAGTGGCTGGAAATTCGCAACGAGACTGCGAAGGCTATTTTTTACCCTATTGATAAAAGCGGAGAACATCTTATTTCATTAGACGCCAGCAATAATCAACCTCGGCATCTATCGCTAGTTAGCCTTAACTGGATACTCAAAAAGCATACAAAAGCCGGTGGGCTGAGCAGAACTTATAGCCCTCACCAGTTTCGCTATACATTTGCTAACAATGTTCTTTCAGCCGGGGGAGACGTTTTCCTCTTGCAACGACTTCTGGGTCATGTAAGTCCGGCCACCACATCAATATACACTCACCGCACTGACTTAAAGCTCCGGGAATACAAACAAAAATATGGAGATCGGATTTGGCAGAAACGGATAGGGGAACTTGAAGGTGTTGAATAAAGTCGACCGGTGCCGGCAATGCTATGCTAGAATTTTTATAGCTCAATAACCTCGATAACAAGTATATGTCGACGAATAAAAGCACTAAAACCACCATAAATAACAAGCGAACCCTGAAAATAGCAGTTAACCAGCTAAGTGATAGGGATTACGATCGGTTTAAATCGAATGTTCAGGAAATTATTGCGTTAAATGATGAACGTCGAAATAAACTGAAGGACACTGAACGTCGCAGAGAAGATGAAATAGACGATGTCTTAGATAGTTTTAAAGAAGCCGGCTTTAGCGATGATGATATTCGTTCATGTGTACGTGAATTGAGACGCAAGAAGCGGTTAAAAGAAAATACCAGGGTTGTTTACGCCTACGAAGACCAGGGCGAGACCTTTTATTGGTCAGGCTATGGAGAAATGCCAAGTATGCTCAAAGCTCTTGTCGACGCTGGCCATAAATTAGATGACTTAAAAACTGAAGTATCTGCAGAAGAGAAGGTAGTCTAAAAGGGAGCGCCTGGAGCAGCGGTAACCACTTCAGGCGCAAGGGAGGTTTGAACTCTAATGTATCGGTATTGGTCAGAAATTAAACGACACAATTAATAGACTAAAATACCAGCACACCAAAAGTCAACGGAATCTTATCCTGGCTAGACTACTTTTGAACGCAGTTTGTAACTAAAGAAAGCCAGGAAAAAGCCCGTTACCGTCCAACCCCACGAGCCTTCGTTAGCTCCCAGGACCAATAAGATTAAGCCGGCTACCATTAGCAGCGGCAATACTACCTTAACGAAAAAAATACTCATCACAATATCCTTACCTAAATGATATCTCTCATACCTTCGTAGTTATCAAATCGTGATAACTGACCATGAAACTTCAGGCCAACTCGGCCAATAGGGCCGTTTCGCTGCTTGCCAATGATGATTTCAGCAACCCCTTTGTCGGCCGAGTCCGGGTGATAAACTTCATCACGATAAATAAACATAATCACATCGGCATCTTGCTCTATACTTCCAGACTCACGCAGATCGGAGTTAACCGGGCGCTTATCCGCTCTGGATTCTAATGAGCGATTCAACTGGGAAAGTGCCAGTACTGGCGTATCCATTTCTTTTGCTAGTGATTTCAAAGAGCGTGATATCTCAGCAATTTCCAATGTTCTATTTTCAGATTTACCTGGTACCGTCATTAATTGCAAATAGTCCACCATTACGAGGGCAATACCGCCATGCTCACGAGCGATCCGCCTTGTGCGACTTCGAACTTCGGTCGGTGTTAGTCCAGAGCTGTCATCAATGTATAAATTACCTCTACTATTGAGAATTGACATTGTATTCGCTACTTTCGCCCAATCTTCATCCTGAAGTTTGCCTGTACGAATCTTATTTTGGTCGACGACAGATAAGCTTGATAGCATCCGCATCATTATTTGCTCAGAAGGCATTTCTAAGCTGAAAATGACAACTGGCAAATCCTGTTTAAGCGCTATATTTTCTGCGATATTCATCGCAAACGTTGTTTTCCCCATCGATGGCCGCGCCGCAACGATACATAAATCTGCAGGCTGCAGGCCTGCTGTCATTTGATCGAGGTCAATAAACCCGGTACTAACACCGGTCACACCATCATGGTTATCTAAATTGCTCAGCTGTTCAATTTTATCGATAGTCGCGCTCAAAACATCGTTAATCGGTTTAGGACCCGAATCCCCAGTGTTACGTTTTTCTGCAATGCGAAAAATCAAACTCTCTGCCTTATCGAGCAGTTCGTTGCTCGATCGACCTTGAGTTTGGTATCCAGACTCAGTGATCTCGTTAGCCGCTCCAATCATTTCCCGGACAATTGCCCGCTCGCGCACTATATTGGCGTACGCAACGATGTTGGCTGCACTTGGCGTGTTTTTGGCTATCTCTCCCAAGTAAGAAAAGTTAACAGTAGTATTGAGCTCTCGTTGTTGCTCTAAATACTCACTTACCGTCACCAGGTCAGCTGGCTTACTTTGACCCGACAATGTACCAATTGCTTTGAATATAATGCGGTGGATCCGATGATAAAAGTCTTCCGCAATAATTAACCCTGAGATTTTATCCCAAGAGTCGTTGTCGAGCATCAATCCACCTAGCACGGACTGCTCAGCTTCAATGGAGTGGGGCGCCTGATTAAAAATAGGTGAAGCTTCGTTGCTCGCTCGTGAAGCAGAGGGACGCTGTTGTGACGTTCGGACCTCTTGGTCACTTTGATTCGTTGCCCGCCGATAAGCTTCATCAGTTATCGCATCTAAATTCACAGGATCCATTTTAATACCCTAATAATTGAATCGTTTGTAAGTTCACTGTAACAGCAGCTTTAACGAATGCCCGTTAATGTGCTAGGGCTGGCAAAAAAGCATTTTTTTGTACTAGGGGTTTAATTAACTGAGTTATCAGAAAACGTTTAGTAAGTTGCCTATATAAATTCCAATTAAAGAGAACCCGGATGCAAATAACTAACCCAACTGTAGCTAATGCGATGGAGCGTTCTGTTGATGATTTCGTGGATGCGGTAGTCAATTGCATCGAGTTTGATCAAGAACGCTCATTAAGCTGCAATGAGAAAGCGACTCTTTCGAGTGTCATTAGCAGTGCCGTGTCGTCAGCTTCGTTACAACTAATTAAGAAAGGTGATAGGACATCTATCAGTAAGGTTCTAGAAGCGGATCAGAAGCGAATTCGCTATCATTACAATGACGGAGGGAGATCGGCTGCTGGTTATAAAGGGCGAACCGGAGACTGCGTAGTTCGTGCCATTGCCATTGCAACTGACATGGCGTACCAAGACGTCTATGAATCATTAACAGAGCTGAATAAAGCGTACGCTAACAATCACAATGATAAAGTAGCTAAGCAGCTTAGAGAAAAAGGGCTATCACCGAGGAATGGTGTTTTTAAAGAAGTATATAACCAGTATTTGAATCAGATTGGGTGGGAGTACGTTAGCTTCGGAGCGAACCGAAAACTGCCAACCGAACTTCCTCCAGGACGGTTGATATGCCGTCAGAATCGCCATCTCATAGCGATGATTGACCATACTGTTCACGACGCACATGACTCACGATACACTACGTTTTACGGCGAGCCACAATTGCGTAAAATGATAGGCTATTATAAAAAGAGGCAATAATGGAAAAGGTACCATCAACCATAGCTTTACATATTCGTGGTTTCTCAGCAGCATTGTCAGCACTTGCAGTTGTTATATGCGGCGCGGCTTTAGCTATTCAGTTGTTTACTTTAGTGAGGGATTTTGTAGTTAACTCACTACCGGTATTAATAGATAGTCATGCTCATAGTGAACTTGTTAGTGCTGAAGAGGCTTTAAGCTCACTATCAGTATTGGACTTCATCCCCACATTAGGGGTTGGAGCTTCTTATTTGGTAATGACTTCATTGAGCTATGTGCTGGATAAAGAAGTCGCACGAAAGGGAGCTAACTCATCGGGTAGCCTAACAGTAGCTTTAGCCGTAAGTATTGTAATGTCTTACATCAGTCTATTTGCTCTGGCACCGGTAGTAGATTAGAGAAATATAGCCTATACATAAATAGACGCTGTAGATTAATGCATAGGCTATAAAGGGTTCGCACTTACAGCTTGTCGAGGTCAAATCCAGAAGCTCCAGCGCACCTGGTAAGGGCATCCAGATACCGTTTTACGGCCGTATTCTTTTCAGCGATGATCCGCCCGTATTCAGCTTTCGAAATGTGATCTATAATTTTTCTATCCATTTTATATCCACTCGCAAGCTCCTGGTCATGAAGATGGTCACGACCAATATATATCGCGGCGATTATTTGCTCCTGTTCTTTTTCCGATAGTGAAGCTAAGAAGCTATCGGCTTGACTTTGATTTAAAGGAACTGAATTTTTTAGTGTATCGATGTGACTGTGAATTGACATTAACTGTCCTCCTTGATTGTGAAACGCCTCATCCTACCTAAATGGAACCTGTATTGCTATTGGCTATCTATTGCGTCAAATTTGCGCTTGTCATCGCGCATATCGTAAACCATTGCAGTTTCAACATTCCCATGCCCCATCAATTCGCACACTGTGAAAGGGTCTGTTCCTTTAGCAAACAGCTGTGTGGCGAATGTCCGTCTGAAATCATGCGTATTAATGGTGCCTAGACCGGCTTTCTTACTGCTTTGAGATATGATGTGGTCCACGCCTGAAGGTGTAAGTCCACTTAATGAGTCGGTCATCGGATCTTTTACCAGGGTGTCGCCTTTGCGAACACGAGTAAACAGCGGGCCTGTCAATTCCCCTCGATGAAGCTCAAGCCAGTCACAAATCACCACTTCAGTATCTTCGTTCATTGGCACTTGTCGTTGTTTAGAACCTTTCCCGTCGACAGTTAGGGTACGGTCTTCAAATGCCAACGAACCAGGAAACATAAGGTTTGTTACTTCTTCAACTCGCAACCCGCAGTAACGCATGACATACAGGATTGCCCGATTACGTGAACCTGCAGCAGTGCCCGGGTCATTTACATCTAGCAGCAGTTCGAATGAGTCATCATCGACGATAGCTACCTTTCTCTTATTCTTTGGGAGAGTGACTTTGAGTTGGCCGATATCTTCCTTTAAATCCTTTGATGCTCTAAATTGTGGGTCGATACCGGTATTACGAGTGGCCATGTTGATAGCATTTTTGATGGCCACCAGGTGCAGCTTAATTGTGGTCGGCTCGCGCTTAGATTTTTTTTTGCTGTTGCTAGACTTTTGATGCCGACGCTCGTGATTGCGGGTTTTATTGGTTGAGCGCAGATGGTCAAGGTACCTGGTAACATCAGTAACTGTAACATTTGCCCATTCGATCGGTGGGTATTTGTAAGTAGCACTACCGTCAGAGCTGTTTATAATATAGTGCTCCGGTCGCTGGTAACCTAAAAACTCAGCGAACACCCATAAGTAAGACAACATAGAGCGCCGGCTCGACGGGGCGAGTCGTATTAGGTACAGTTCAATTGGGTTCACTAAGTTCTGCATTCTGTGCTATACCTCTTAATGCCGTCTTGAAGTCACGTAAGTCCATAAAACTAGAATGGACAAATCACTGGATACTGTGTATGTATACAGTATTACTCATTAAAACGGAAGTTTTCAAGAGTAAAATTTGGCCGTATTCTAACGAAAATAAAATGCTTTTTAAGTGACAATAAAGTTTGTCCACTCCGGCCCAAAATAACAATAAGGTTTGCACACTACTTTTCTAATTGATTCCGGTACCGCCAAAACCGCTCGTTCAAATATGAGACAAACTTGTAACGCTGTTCAAAGGAAAGCTTGCGGCTATGTAATCTATCCGGATGCTTAACAACCTTGAGTAAACCTGTTTGATCGACAGAAATTAAGCCGGCGTAACCTGGTAAATCATCAACACTGGCAATACCTTCTTTTAATACGTACCAGAAGTTATTTACTACCATCTCGCCATTGCCAAGCGCCTCTAGTTTAAACTTTTGATAAGGAGCAAGGTCTTCCGGGTTCATAAACCAGTCTATATCCTGCTTTACGTCAAAGTCTGGTCGCCGATACTGAATTATTTTTTTTCGATCATTAAAAAAGTCAGCTCTTGTAAGCTTTATTTCAAACTCATCGCAAAACCCACTTTTCCGGATAGCTAATACATCCGCTTCATTGTCAATTTGAGTCATGCAGCGCGGCACCATTACGTCATAGCGTTTCTTGTGGTCTTTGTCACTACAGATAATATTTTGTACCACAGCCTCAGTAAGCTTAATTTTCTTTCGTGGGGTCAGCTTTTTTGTATCTTTATATATAAAAGCCATAAGTTCTTCCGGATATGTCTTACCGGCCTGCTCACTAAACGTGACTAAAACATTAGCATAGATGTGTGAATATTGTATATTTTCGCGTTTTTGTGTAGTTTGGTAATTCAACCTTTTTTCTTGAGTGAACACTGTCACTGAGCAGTGAACAGTCACTTTTATACATCTGAAATGCCAGTGACTGTGAATAATTTAACGAAACGGAGTCGATATGAAATCAGTCAGCACGTCAGGTGTCTTATCTTTAGCTTTGAGCGCAGGCCTGTTATCAGTCATCCCCCTATCACTAACCTTATTTAATGGTAGCTTTATGTATTCCGTTACTTATAGCGGAGTCCTTCTCGTCTTTATTTGCGCTCTATTCAAACAGTCAAATTTAGAGAGGCTCGCTGAAGAGCTAAAGCATTATTCTAGCCTGCCTGCTTTCTGCTCCCGGCAAAAGCTCGATCAATATGTAACGCAAAAGACCACGTTCCATGAACGGGGATTAAAATTCTTAGCAAGCTTAGAATTTTTGTTTGCCTTAAATGTCTCTGTAGCAGCTGGTGTCCAGTTTCATTCGATCATGTTTTCTAATCTAGCTCTTCTAAATATTCTGCTTTCAGGAATTTTCGGGTTAGTAACGCTAGTAATCAGTTTGGCATTGTTAATAAAGTCCTTTAGTAAGTTAGTTGTGGCGAAGCTATACCCTTGCGAACAACACCCAATTTCTGGCGCTATTTACCTCGATAAGCCTGACGAACAAGCCTATTACATTGGACATATTGGGAGCTCTAGAGACAAAAAAAGACTATCTAGAGTTGTCAAAAAGCGTTATCCGCAACTTCATACCAAGACCGGCCTCCCATGGGGCGTTTTCCATATAAACCATCCGAACTGAATGTTACGGGTATGCAAAGGTTTCAATTGGTACATGCGCCGAAAGATTCATTAATACAACGTGGTGAAAATCATGAGCGAAAAATCAGAATTTTTAGACTTTGATGTAGATAAATCGATATTAAGTGACCTGGTATTCTCGCAGAACGGGACTATCGAGAGTGGAGTCCGTGAGCTCGTGATGAATGCGTTTGATGCTAATTCGTCCCGGTGCGAGATTACTCTAGGTAAAAACCGATTTGAAGTTCTCGATCAGGGTGACGGCTTTGAGGACGAAGATAGCATCCACAAATTCTTTAAGACTTTCGGCACTCCGCATCAAGAAGGCGATGCTTTGTATGGTCGTTTCAGGATTGGTCGGGGCCAGATAATGGCGTTTGGCAGAATTACCTGGCACTCAAAACAGTTCATGATGTCGACAGACATAAAGGCCAAGGGAATGGGCTTTGACCTAACGACAGATATGGATTCATACATTGAGGGCTGTAAGGTCTCTGGAGAATTTTATGAACCGGTTCCTAATGATGTCTTAAACTTCACAAAAGATAGCATTGCACGGCTTGTCAAATATACTCAGCAGGACGTCTTTATTAACGGGCTTAAAGTGAATGAGCCAGACGCAGACTGGGACTACGAAGATGAAGAGCTAAAAATCAAATGGAATCCGAATGATGGCTTTGGTACCAGCATTTATTCTCTAGGAGTTTTTGTTCGCACTCTCAGTTCGTATGAGTATGGAGTAGATGCTCATATCGTTACTAAAAAAGCTTTAAACCTGAATATGGCCAGGAATGACATTAGCGATTCAGATCCATTATATCGAAAAATCAAAGATATCCTCAGAGAACGCATGATCGAGGAAGGTGTTGGACTGTCTCACATTTCCGGTGAAACCGGACTTCCAGAAGCCACCCGGCTTTCGTTAATTAAGCAATTAATTAATGGCTCCATTGGAATATGCAGAGTTTTAAATTTACCGTTAATACGGGATTATCGGGGGCACAAGATAAAATTAAGTGGGCTTATAAACGATATTGGACGGGGAATGCCTTTGATAGTCGCTCCGGAAGCTGGTAACCGAGTTTGTGATCGTCTGGCGACGACTAAAGAGGCACGCGTACTTCATCAGGATGAACTGCGTGTATGGCAGCAGCCTAGTATGGATGGTTTGATTAATCTCTGGTGCGAACTAATAAATCAAATTAATGAATTTACCGATTATAACCGGGAGCAAATATTTAAGCTTCGTAGTGCTAAACTTCCGTCCTATGAACAGATGTCAGAAACGATAGATGACAAGTATATAAAGGTAAAACAGACTGACTTGTCAAAACAGGAGCGTGCAGCTAAAAGTGCGCTTAATTACGTTAGCAAAATTATGGCCAGTCGCATCAGTAAGCAACTGAACACTGCAGTGCCGAAAAGAACTATTAAAGTTGGTAAGAGCGAAGTTGCGGATGGATGGACAGATGGAGCTACATATATTTGTGTTGGCCAGCATCTGTTAAGTAAGTTAGAAAATGGCTTTTCAGGAGCTACAGAGCTCATCTTGTTGTTACTTCACGAGTACTGTCACGACGCCAATACCGCGGGTAGTCACGAACACGGATTTGAATTTTATGAAAAATATCATGATCTGTCGTCAAGTGACATCGTTGGCTACTCTGCTCGTGTTTTATTAGATCGGTTTTCTATTGGCTTATGCAAAACTGGTCAAACAGTGCCGCAGAAAGTTAAAGAGCAATACAACAGGTCCCTGGATCGATTTGAGTTCGATATTTACGCGAATCAAAAACGGTCAAAGTTAGAATGGTCAGGTTTAGCTAAAGTAATTTTTAGTGGGTTTAAAGCTAATGTAGAAACCTCTAAAGGTTACACTATTTACGAATGCCCAGTATTAACTTTCCCTAAGCCGCTCTCGCTTTATGACTGCATTCTACGAAGTGTAAATATCCTTTTGGAAGAGTTCTCAGAAGCTGGTATTGAGTGGGATAAAGAGCTCAAAAAGCGCATTTCAAGCGCCGAGCGAAACTATGAATTTACAAACTTACGGCAAATGTGGGATGAATTTCTAGACAAACTTGCAAGCGCAGGCGCTCAGTGGGTACAGGAGAGCAATAGTGATTTAAAAGCGTTTCAAAAATTCATTCTACTTGCAAAATTTGAACTCGGACTGGGAAGAAAAGGAAAAAGCAGGTTTGAAGATAGGCACTTGAGATCCATTCTGCATATACTGTGTGTCGATGACCGGAACAGCGTAACGTCGTTCAGTACCAGTGATGCCAGAAAGAGCAGGAGGGTTAGTAGCGAGTTTGTAAGTAAACAGGTGGATTTAAAGCATGATCCTATTAAATATGAGGCTTTGGCTGGTGCTAATCAGAAAAGCAAACGATTCAGCGAAGTAACTAGCATTTTAAAAGATTTGGTCAACTCATTAACCGATGATGAGGAACGTGAAGAATTCATTTCACTTTATCTCAATGACAATTTAGCAATAGAGTTAGCGTAGATATAGCATCCAGAAAGCTGACAAAAATAAAGCTCGAACCGATTATCTAGTTCGAGCTTTATTACCACATCTGTCTATCACAAGCTTATAAATCAAGACTTAATTAAAAAGCTTTCCAGAGTAGCGCCGGCATCAATTGCATTTTTGAGATCCGAAGGCATCCGCCCTTGCCCTGTCCACGTCTTTCTCTCGCCTGACTCAGTGTGAAATTCATATTTGGCCGGACGCTTCTTTCTGCTCGTTGCTTTTGGCTGAGTTACCTCACCAGCTAAGTCTTCAACTGTAATCCCTGCGCGCTCAGCCTGAGCCAGAAAGTCTGCAATTTTTTTCTTCTTTTCAGCTTCCTTTTCACGCTCTATTTCAAATAGCTCAGCTACATCATCAACTGCACTAAGAAACTTATCCCTTACTTCTGATAATTGTGATTCATCCAGTGTTTTTAGTTGAGCTTTAGTCCGGCGTTTATCTGTAATAATGTTAATGAATTCTGACATATGTAAGCCTCTGAAGGTTGTTCGTAAATAAAGTCTGCATATAAAAGCAATTTGAACTGGCTTATTCAAGTTTAAAATGAAGCCGTAAGAAAATAACTCGCATTTTTATTTATAATCGATTAGTGGATTACCTGCTTGTAACCATTGCTGTTTACTTGCTTTAAATGGGGTTACTTAATAACTTAAAGAGATGTATGTTTCGAAAGTCGAATACAACCTATGGCTATGTTTGGAGCCCGGTGTAAATTCGTTCTTTTTCCTTTCGTAGCTTTATACCTTCTTTTATTGCTTCTTCAAGCGTGTATAAACTCTTTTCTGTGCCGAAACTGAACGTTCTTATACGCTGGCGCTTTTTGCCGTCTTGACGCAATTCCATGTAAGTCACTCTGACCAACTTTTCATAGGTACCGGTTGGCTTGCCGTCCTTTTTCCGTTCGCGACGAGAAATCGTAACACCGGGCGCCAACTTAATGCCGAACTTGGTTTGACGGTCGCGGCTTATTAAACGCGACTCATAACCACCGGTTTTCTTTATGGCCGGCCAGGCAATGTCCCACTCGGACTTTCCTTTTTCAGCTTGCCAAGCTTCCGCTTCTTCCCGTGTTTTACGAAAACAACGATAGCCGGCACCTCCACTTTTACACGGAACATAAGCGTAGTAGCCGTTTGGGTGTTTATGAATGCCGCCAGTCCAGGTGTTCATTTCAGAATAAGTAATCCTTCAGGTCGTTGGAAAAACTAAGTAGTACTTAAATATTGTTTTGTAATGGTCAGTAGTTTACTTAAAATTTACTCACCTTTTAAGTAGTGCCAGTACATTTACGAACAATATTCATAAGTAAATACACGAGCCCCCTATCCTACCCTCCACTTATCTTGGCTTCCCTCAGCTAATTAAGCTGACAATTTAGCAGCACATAGTCAATTTTGGTGAAGTATTCCAGAGTGCTAAATAGTAAGAGTAAATCATATCTGACAAATAATTTTAGCGATCAACTTGATTTATCGGACGTCCGATATATACTGCAGTAATGATCATTCATAAAACGAAGACAGGTATTATGAAAAATTTCACAGTAAGACAATCGCAAAAAATGATGTTGGCTTTAATTGATTTGACGCAAAGTCATGACGAAACCGTTGCAAGACGTGCTCGTTCTGGCCTATTTGAGGCTGAAGTTCTTTCTGAGTCAGATGTTGACTTGGATGGCGGGGTTATGGAAAGCAAGAGGCTTTGGGATGAACAAAAAGAGCGGCAGGAGGCTGGTTATGGAGCATAGTATTGAACTAAGCACTCCAGCCATAAAGGCAACAAGGAAGCTTTTTGACAACTTAACTGAAAGCGATTTAGAGAACGCGGGCTTTAATACAAGTGATATTGAAGCTCTCGGGGAGTTGTACCGTGAAGTCAAAGGTGTCTGTGAAGATTTGGAAATAGCTGGAGAGCCTTATGAGTGAGCATAAATTACCGGTTGGTACCAGAATCAAGTTTGTTAAAACCCTCGTGTCAGGGCCCGATGAATGCGGGCCTGGTAACTTGTACGCAAGGGCAGGAGATTTTGGCGTTGTGACCGGCCACAATTGCCGTGAAGGTCATTGGGTAAAATGGGACAAATGGGAAACTCCGTTTGGCGCCGAACTTGGTAGCGAGTTTGTTGGAGCTGAGACTGAGCGTCACAAGCTCCCTCAGCGTTAAAAACGCACCCAGCATACCGATTTAAGGATCGAATAGTAAAATACTTGCGCGGTAAGTTGGTCGCTCTCCGCGCAGGGGGCTGCAGAGCGAATCATGTGAGATTCAAACTGCAGGCGGGAATGAGTTTAACTAAAAATGTGTGAGGTTCTGATGAAACTTGATTTTCTCAAAACGTTAGATGAAATAGGTGCATGTGGTCTTAGGCGGGTTATTGAAACGCTTGAGGAAAGCTATCCGCTAATGTCGTTTTCTGACTGGAAAGAGCTATCAATAGATTTAATTGATAGTGGGTTTGTTAAACGCCACGGTAACGGCCAGTACCAGGTAACACCCGCCGGTAAGGAAGCGATCGCCAAAGGCCAAGCCTTTTTTGATGAATTATCGTCAGAAGTCGATGGTAACGAGCCTACTAATGATAGTTCAGAAGAAATAACAGGTGCAGACACCGAGACTAAGCAGCCGGAAAAAAGCAAGCCTGCATCTGATCATCCGTGGCGAGAGCCATACTCTAAGCACAACAAAACTCTGAAAGACGGTGAAAGCAAATCTAAAGCGAATAGCAACGCTGCAGAGGCGAAAGACCCTATTTCGGACAAGGAGCCGGTGTTTGATAACAGGACACTAGCTGAACATCGAGAATCTGATTTTATCAGATTACCGACTAAAAATAGTGAAACTGAGCTAGAACTTCTCTCGGTGGACGAGCTGTTGGTTGTTTTTAATCTGGGTCGCAAGGCAAGGGATTTAATTGAACATCGACTAAAGGCACATAGCTTTATTGAAGACGAAGAAAATCCTACAGATTCAAGTTAGAGGCGTTGATGAACAGTCGAACTTACAGAAAACCTGCGCGGTAAGTTTGGTCGCTCTCCGCGCAGGGTCGGCAGAACGAATTATGTGAGGTTCAAACTGCCGACGAAAAGAGTGTAACCAAAAACGGGTAAGGTGCAAGGCGTTAAGAGTCTTTTTTCGCCTGGAGCATGTGAAACTGAGAGATGTTGCTAACGCTCGACAACGCAGCAGCTCCGGTCACTAAGAACTGATAAGGAGCTCAAAAGTATGATAGACGATGGTGCAATTGAAAGCCGGCCAATTACATTCGATAAGCAAGGACGTATGCAATACCATCCTGATTACCATGCAAATCATGGTAAGCCGTGGAAAATCACTGAACAGAACTATCTAGTGCAGAATTATGACGAAATTGGCCCTGAACAGGTAAGCCTCGCGTTAGAGCGAACTCCCCATACAGTAATGGCGAAAGCCTGGGAATTAAGAAAAAAAGGAATTATGCAGCCTGTTCCTGTAAATAAAAAGCATCATAAACGAGAAATTACACCAAGCGATAAAGGGTTGTGATAGCTTGATTGCAATGAATATTTGGAGGGGTGTTTATGAAAAACAGGATTTTTCACCAGTTGAGAAACGACTACTTTGACTGGAGATTAGAGGCTCACCATAGCGGAGACTTGTTGTTGATTGACAGCTCATATAACGGGGCATGTAACTGGACTCGTGCACTTGTTATGAATATAACCGAGCGTGGCGGGTTGTGGGTTTGCAAGTACGGCAAGCATGACATTAAATTTCCACTCCCCAAAGCTCCACTCCACGAAACTCAAAATGCAATTGACGAGTTTGGGCTTGAAGTTGATTATTCGTTGGGCTCTTCGTTTATAATGTCTCACTTACATGAGAGTCCAGCCGCTTCAGGTTTTCTTGAATGGTGCATTCGGCACAAGCGAATGGCAAAAGAATTTCACCAGTACCGAGAGCATTTAATCAGGTTAGGCGTTACCCCCATAAAACCTGAGCTATATACGGGATATTAGCGGGTAAGAAATAAAGGCGAAAGCCCTGGTCGCGAAGCATGGTTGGCAAAGTATTCCAGAACATTAAATAGTGAGAATAAAAATCGTGTCTGAAAAGAAAAGAAGTAATGCACAGAGAGCCGCAGACGAAGCGTATGAATCTAGACGAGCTGATAATCCGCGTTTTGGTGGTCGGTGCACTCCGGAACAAAAAGCGCAGCTTACCAAGCTGAAAAAGCAGCACAATTGCGATGAAAAGACATTGATTTTTAGAGCTGTCGATTTTTTTGAAAAGAATTTCAAAGGCTAGCTTGATATATCGGACGTCCGATATATAGTGAAAGCTAAACCTAATCAGAAAGACCAGGGAATAAAAATGAAACAGACGCTAATGCTGCTTACTATGCTTTCTTTTGCTTTGTTAATCCCCTCCTACGGGTTGGCGCAAGATACCTGGAATGGAATTACCATCGAACCGGAAGAGCGATGCGCACCTTACGACAAAAGCTCCCAGTACCCTTATCCTCAAAGCGTTGAAGATGAAATTGTAAGCCAGATGGGTGGACGTGTTTATGGTCCATACACGGGGCGATTTTTTAAGTCAGACCGTGAAACCGATATAGAGCATATAGTAACTCAAAGGTGTTAATTACGTCTTTAGCATTGTATGAGTCAGCCTTTCCTGTATGGTGGAATCATCAGTATTACTCAAAGACTAAAATGTATGATTAAGTTAGGTACTAAAGGTTCAAGCGGACACTACCTTTATTTATATGATGACAACACTCCAATTTTGTTGCCGTGTTTATTTGCTCGATTTACACAAGTAGCAGGTTACAAAATAAAGAGCGAAAGTATTTTTGAGCCCGCGACAAGCAAGGTTACAGTCCGTCTGGAAGAAGTAGAGATAGGAACTGAAACCGGATATTTAATATGTAATAGAATTGGTAAATTTCTGGAGTGGGTTGAGGACTATCAAAAAATTACCGGAGTTTCTCTTGATACACACAGCGCCTTGCCAGAAGACGTTCTGAATGAATTTATAAATGATTATTTAATCGATGAGTCAGGAAAAAGCTTTGAGGCAGTAAACAAATATGTAGACGCGCTTAACTCCTACTACTCCTTTCTGACGCGTTTTTTTAATTCTAAACCGCGACGAATTGGTATCTACCCAGAATATCGCGCTATGGCGCGAAGCAACTCCTCGTCGAAAAACGGAATTAAGTATTTACTCCCATCCTCGCGGGAACTATTTTACTCAAACGCCAGCTCATTGCTCCAAGAGATCGTACTCAGAAATGGCGGAGAGCTTGGATGCAGAACTTCTGAAAATCAAGGTTTTCTGTTAAGTGATTTTAAAGCCGGAAACGTAAAGTATGATGGAATTCTCACCTTATTTAACAAGCTTGATAAAAATCCAAACCAGGAAGAGTTTGAGTACCATTTGAGTTCGTTATGGACTAAGTATGGACGATCAAGAACTCTTTACCTTCCCTGCTACCTCCTTAAATTGATGAGAAAATATTATATCCAAGAGCGACCTGCGTCAAATTCAGATCATCTGTTCGTGTCGAATTCCGATCAGAATCGAGGCAAGCCAATTTCAAAATCTTACGGCAGCCGCTCAATGGCTGAAGTAAGAATAATCGTAAAGAAAAAAATTGAGGCAACGCCCTCTTTATACAAGAGCATTCAAGAAATCCAGCCTTGCCATACCTACCATGTTTTACGCCACAGTTTTGGAACAGATCTTTTTTATAACATGTGTCAAGGCGAGAACAAATCGTTTGAATCCATCACCACAGAGTCGTCGATATATCTTGAGACGGCAAGACGCATGGGACATAAAGTAGATCACGCCCATTCAAGTGACGTCACTAAAAGATACATTCATGCCTGCGGCTATCGCCAAGCGCTAGAAAAAGGGATTGCCAATGGATTATAAAAGTGGAGGCACAGCGAAGGCTGTAATCACCGATAGCACCTCACAACTTATGGAACAAATGCAAAGGGAGTTTGAACGAGGATGCTCGGTAGCAGTAATGCCTCGCAACCATAGCACTACTGCACTTATAGTTCCTAAAGTAGGCCACCTACCTCAACGCCACCTAGTTTTTACCGATACTCAGAACGAGACGAAGGCATTGCTATACCGCATGATAGTGGCAGCATACAACTATGCTTTTACCGACAGGTTTGCTCCTAAGTCATCGCGAGAAACGCTCAACTCCACAGTGGCTCCGTTCGTAGAATATTTAAATGAAATTGAGATACAAAATAAATACGAATTATTGAAAAATTATGAAGCCTATCGGTTTGATGTAAAAGGCAATCACGGTGGTTTCAGTGCCTTGACTCCTCTTAAAACCATTTTTACCTATTCGTTTCAAGATGAAAGTTTTGTTGCGCAATTATCAACGGAAGACATGCAGTTCTTGAATGCACTGCGTGACACCAAGAAAAGTCCTAATATCAATAAGAAACAAATTTCTTTGTCCAGCTACTTTGGAGCACTTCCTTGGCTGAGGGATGAAAATGTTGGAATTGGTGCTGACCTCTATAATTTCTTTGCTTCTCCAAAGTTGACTGTTAACTCGTTAAAATGCCTATCAGCAACAGTTATATTAGAGTTTTACGAAGCTAAGTGTCAGCTAAAGACGTTTCTCAAAGCCAATGATGATTTAGCTCCTTTCATCCAAAAATCTATAGATCACGGTAAGAGCAAAAAAGGGACAAGAAGTGCTCGTCGGGTCGCTCGTCAAAATGCTATTACCCAAATAATGCACGCCATTTTATCGACCTATCATGAGTTAGATTTTCCTTCTCCGTCACTAGAAAAAGCAATCTCGCTGTTACTGTGTTCAGTTTCCACTACCACCTACGTTGATAAGGTGCAGGACGTACTCAAGAGTAAAGACGCATTTGAAAAGATTCTGTGTAATAAAAGCAGCTATGGTGGTGGTGGCTGCTCATTAGACAGAGGACATAGAGTGTTTTCCGCAGAACTCGACACACCAATGCTGTCAATGGAAGTACTTCTCGCATTGACCGAGAAGGATGATATGCCCATCACCACGGTTGAAAAACTAATGTTCAGTTGGTTGATGGCATGCTTGACCGTTCAGCCGAGTGATATAGAAAAGTTAACCCAAAGTAACTTCCGATATTTTAAGGTTGGAGGAAGAATCACTGATATTGAGTGTGAATATTTTAAAGGCCGCGCTAACTCAGTTCATGCTACTCGCTCTCTATCCGTCAAAAGAGCAGACGGAAAAGCACTTCTTGTTTATTTAAATCAAAACCCCGGCAACAATATTGCTGCTCATCAAGGCAATAGTCCCAGTATTTCTTCGGGGTGTTTAGCGGTAGCGGGATCATTAGTGAATGTGATGAACTTGCCGTTTATGAGTGACGCTTTACAAGCGACTCATCAGCACTTTGGTAATGTGCCAAACATTATGCCGAAGGCTATCACCTCACTTATCCGAAACGGGTTAAGCGTATCAAAATGCGACTATAGAATGACGTTAGAGCAAAAGCAAAAGCTAATGGACAAATCGGACACAGCTTGCGCAAGCAGTATATTTGGTCTTAAAGCCATAAAAAACTCAGCCGTACATGCGTATAGCGATCCCTATACGCTACACTATTTGATAAACCGTAATTCTCACACTAATAAAACCGAGAAAGAGCACTACCTTAATGCCGACAATGAAACATGGATGAACGCATCGGGCCGTATAACCCGAAGCGTTATGCATGACCTTATCAATAACGTCTTTGATTTGAATTTTTCGGATTTGGCCGAGAAAGAGCAAAAAAACGCAGAGATAAAGTTTAATAATGAGTTTGAATCAATCACAAACATTATCAGCTATAAGACTGAAGAAATGCTGTCCCGCATGAAGATAGTGACCGAGCAAACCAAAGGAAGCATTAATGAAGTCGGCATATTATCCCAATCTATCGCTTCCACAGCGCAGTTTGCTCCTATTTATGTACTCGATAGCCCTTCCACCGTATGCAAAATGTACAACTACTTGCACGAATTTGAAAAAAACTACAAGCGATTATTAGGCCAAAACCCTCACCACCTATACCAGAGCGCGATGCCAACGGCAGAGTGGATCCAGCAGGTATTAGCTTCTGAAAGTTTGAGTCGTGAATCTAAAAATCAAGGTAAGGCGCTGTTCGAAAAAATGCATCTTTCTGGGGTGTCTATGCAAGTCTTTCACTCACTTTAAACGAAATGGAGTTTGGTAGGATGAACACTAGGCCAAAAAGACAGCCTCTGTCTCCACTCGATAAGTTTTGGAATGAACAAAGCCAAAAGCTTAACGCTAATGATGGTTTTCGGGATGATTTAGGCAGTTTATTTGATGATGAACTTACTTTTAGAACCACAAGACTTAATACTGAAGCAAATACGCTGCTCGACTTCTCAGTGTTCGACTTACAACACATCAAGCTTGAGAAAGTTGCAACGCTGACATTAGGCGACCAATCTTTTGAACTGACACTGAAAGAGTACGTAAAACTTGCGGTGATATGCTCAATTACCGATAAATCAGTTAGATATGCGCGAGCAGCCTACTCAATGATGATGCACATAGCGGCGTTCTTAAATGAGCAAGGCGTTAACAGCTTGGACGCAGATAATCTTGAGGCCTTTCATATCTTTTTTTTAACGCAAACTGTCTCTAATAAGGGGCTATCAACACGCCTTTCGGCACCCGCTTGTAGGGAGAGCTATGGCAATGCTGCTCTTCATAGAATGAAAGATGATCTTCGGTCGATAGGCGTACAAGGTATGATCAGCCCACAAATATCAAGAAATAGAGTGGAGTCATCGCTCGACAACGTTTGCCGGAGCGTTATGGGAATGTCTCGACTTGAGTATGCAAAGGGCGGTAGCTTTAATGCTTTGACGCTCGATATGGGGCAGTATTACGTTGATCATCTAAAGCGCGTATATGAAGAGGGCTATTTATATACTCTTTTATGTCGATCAGTAATTCGTGATGTTACTGCGGAAAATGAATTCCCTCGTAATTCTTCCCCCTTGCTTAACTTCCTCACAGACACTATTAGAGGGAGTTTTAAACCCAGTGCGTCAACCCCGAGTAAAAATAAGCTTAAGAAAGAGTTAAGGGCTCGTTTGTATAAAAAGTATCAAGAACATCATGAAAAGGTTTTATCTCTGAAAGAGGACAATATCTGTGAGGTAGTGCGTCAGTTGGGTTTAGATATGCGATTTGATGCCGTCGAAATTATTCGAGTACTGATGTTGCAAAAATTCTATTCTTTTAGTGCATGTAAGACAGCGGACGATATTTGGCAAGGCTATTTGATGTCACTGAAGAAGACTGAAACACAGACGACGTATGCTAGGTATAGTAGAGCAAAAGATGTTTATTCGCTGATGTCTAAAGTGTTAACGCCACAGCGTTTAGACAAAGATGCGTTTCTTTCATCATTGAGTACATGGTCGAAAGACTTAGTGGATGGAACGTATGTTGACTTTAAACATCAGTTGTCCCGTATATGCAGGGCTATGACCACTTTAGTAGTGGCTTACTTGGGTTATAGAGAAAGTGAATTTGGGTTTCCACTGAGCGCCATCCAAGCACATCCAAACTTGGATGTACTAGATAATTCTCATGTGCCATTTCGCTTTAAGGTAAAGTGGCTCGTTCCTAAAACTAATAAAACCGTGAAAATAGAGCGCGAAATTACTTCACAATGTTACCAATTAGCTGCTCAGCTTAACGATGTGTTTCAACCTGGTAATAATGAACCGTGTTTGTACGAAGATTTCAGAGCAGATCGATCTGCTGAACCGGCGTCTGAAAAGTACATACCGAGAACTGTGATGGCTAACTGGGAACACTTTGTTAAAAGGTATCAACCCTTCGTGGATATTCGTGAGCTTCAGCGGTTATCAGAAGTTAGTGATAAAGAACGCACCGATGCGCAGAAAGCTAGCCTATCAAGTTTACACTCTAAGTACGACTTGAGCAGCGCGCGTGTGCAAAATTTGTTGCAAGCAAGCGAAGAGGTAATACGCGACTTACCTAAAATAATGTGCACAACTGTTTACAACCCCAGAGCTAACAAGAAATTTAAAAAATCATTAGAAGAATATCAAAAAACGGGCGACATAAAGGACCCACTTCATAGACATGTTGTGAAAAATTTTTTGTCACCCGAAACCCAACAGTGGCTGCTATCCGGTGAGGGAGTTTTAGACCAAAAATCGATGCTTGATATTGGCCGGGAGTTTATGCAGGACGTGAGATACCCGATCCCCCACGCTTTGCGCCACATATGGGCTGAGGCGGTGCTGTTACGCTACCAGGGGGATGTAGGTGCAGTCATTCGCCATCAATTTTGTCACCTAGACGACTCGTTTTTTATGGCGTATTTGCGGGACAAAGAGAACAAAGGGTTAATGCAAGCCGCGCGGATTAATGTGATTAACACTCTTGTTAGTACGCTGATGAGAGATACTGAACACGCTGGTCATGGTTATCTCGGCGGTTTTTCTCGCTTTGTGAAAAAAGCGGTTTCATTAACGCATGCAATCACACCTAATGATGTGCGTCTACTAAAAGATCGTATTACGGGACGTGTGATTTCATTACAACCATCTCGGTTTGCGATGTGCGTGCCGCGTGAAGGCAGTGAAGCGCGAGCTAAATGCGCTGACATGGGCGATATCAATCCACAAAACGCTCGACCAGAGTTTTGCTTAGGCTGCATACATTCTGTCATTACAAGTGGCAACATCCAAGGCATTTGGGCAACAGTTCAACCGTTTGTAAAGGACTGTCTGAACGAGGAAGTTATGGGCTTTATGGTTCAATCCCATTTACCCACGTTGCGCTCTGCGTATAAGCGTATTAATGAATTGTCGCCTAACGCTAACGATAGCGTAAATAAGGTTCTGGCTTTTATACAGAAAGCCATTGCCAATGTAGAAAACAAACTGAAAGAAGAGCAAGCTTTGTATGCGTGACGAAAATTTAGATGATTTACTTTCGGATGATTTCTTAGACTCTTTAGGTGATGAACCTAAAGACGAGTCTACCAGAGAGACTATTATACCTGATTGGGTACCTTGTGACGAAGGCTCCACTACATATAAGTCATGGAAGGCTATTTGTGACCTCAAAGCTGAAAAATCGAAGGCTATTAAAAATTACAAAAAGCCTAAAGATCAGACAACAAAGAAAAGTTTATACGAGATTAATCGCTCTGAGGTGGCTCGCGTAGTTGGCAAAGCAGCAAACAATATTTTTTATGGCACTGGTAGAGCTAAAAATGACTTAAAGCTATTTCTTGATGAGAAAAACAGGGAATTGCTCGCATTGTTTGATAAACAGCAAGAAGCATTAGGGGATGCTCAACCGCAAAAATCAACGGGCATCCGCGCTAAGAAAAAAGAGGAAATCGTTAAGCATTACCAAGAGCTAAACGAGCATTACAAAAATTTGCAACGCACTACTGCTATGGAAATGCTAGACGCATCAATATCGCGCTTACCGCTAGATTTACAGAGTTTTCTCAAGGCGAAGAAAAAAGTGAGTCCAAGAATTGCGACAATCACTGGAACCAAAGGTCACAATTAAGACGTCCGAGCAAATATATTGGATTAACTATAAACCGACGGTTAGTTTCTCTTGATCAGCTCAAGCTTCCTTAAAAGCTAGGTTACCGTATAAGGTCAAAAAGCCCACTTTCTGATTTTCGCTCAATGCTGGCCTTCCATGAGTTGCTGTTGCGCGAGTTAAACGTCTCAATTAAGCTTAATCTGTAGTAGCAGGAAAAATCCCAAACTTATATTTGGCTACCAGGGGGGTCATTTCTTCTCTGGCGGCAACATCAGCGATAGGGCATTACTGAATGGAACACAGTAAACAGGATATTGAATTATCGGCTAAAGTAAAAGAAGCTAGCGAGTTCGCGCGACAGAAGAAGTTTGATAAGGCTATCGGAATATTAGATTCTTTGATTGATGACTTGTCAAATTACAACCTAGATCATTCTGCCATATGTGTGAAAATTATACCTTATTTTCAAAAAGCAGGACGCTTTTCTGAATTAGAAACTTATATTTCAAGTAAGCTTATCCCTGTGGCTGTTGCTGTTCGTAAAAAAGCATTTTCGCACCAAAACAACATGATCCAAGATGCTTATTGCTACCTTTTACTCTCAGAGATATTTGATAAAGTCCGGTTATGCGCCAAGAGGGAAAAAGTTGCTGATCTCGAAGCTCTTTACAGCAAGAAGTCGGACGAGCAGTATGAGTTGTATCTAAGCTCTCTAGAGAAGGGTGAGACAATACAAGGTGAAGAGTCAGAAAAAGAACTTAAAAGAATTTTTGGGAGCGACAAATCTAAGTGGCCTGATTTGTTGAAATAGTATCAGTTAAATTTTCAGAATTTACATTGCATTAACTTAGCTTTGAGCAGAGAAAAGACTAGATTGCAGCCGAGCGTCCGATACTCGCTCATAAGCGTCCTTAAATTCATTTTCGTTGAAGTCGTTGGTGCGGTCTTTCAAGGTTCGTAAGCCAAAACAGAAGAAGGAACTCACTAAATGACTCTTCAAAGATATATGGATCTGCCTAAACTGGTTAGTTTATTGCAAGATAAATCTATTTACTTATCTAAGATGGCCGAATTTGACGACGCACTAGAAGGTGGTTTAACAGTCGCGGATTTTTTCAACGTCTCTAATGCTCCGGCTAATTTGGATAATGCAATCAGTGGCTTCTTACCAGCAATAAATGAAGATTCTAATGAGAGGCAAGAAAGGCTGCATAAGGCCAAGGATACTGATAGTAAACTTCGTAAGAGGACGTTCCAAACGCCATTTGGTAGATATCCCTGTGATGATGTCGAAAAGATATTTCCAGCTTGTAAGCAATGGCTTTACGTTAATTGTTGGCATCAATCGTCACATGAATGTTCTGCAATGTGGAAGCTATATGGTAATGATAAGAACTCAGTTTGCATTTTCACCACGACAGAAAAATTAAAGAATTCTATTTCTTCCTGTAAGTCATTTAACAAAATCGAGTTTTATGAGGTAAATTACATTAGCCATATTGATGAAATCTTTCCTGAAGAGGCGATATCCCCCTTTATTTCAAAGTCAAAACCATATTCATTTGAGAAAGAATTTAGAATTGTGGCTTGGGACTCTAACGTAAATTTGTCTAAGCATGACGTGAGCAATGAGGCTGGTATCCTTGTGCGTATCGATCCCGAAACATTAATAGAGAAGCTAGTTGTATCACCCCACTCCGATCCTTGGTTTAAGAGCTTGGTTAAAAATCTATGTGATAAGTTTGGTCTGGAGGTTAATGTGGCTGACTCTGAAATAAGAACAGAGGCGCTCGAAAACATATTTGATGTCATGGTTTATTATGAGACAAATAATTCCAAATGACGATACCACGGTAGGTCGTTGAGCGACTGCAACTAACGCGGTACCAGAAACTTAGTCCGATTGAACTCACGGCTAATAAGGGACACGTAATGGTCTCTGAAAATAAATTCGAAAACAAACAGTTTTGGGTTGCGTTTCAGGAAAAGGAGTACGTTGGCTAAAATCAAGCCTTACCTGATTTCTCTATCCTCAATCGTTGCACGAAAGAATATCCTCGATTGATGTTAATAAAACGTTCTCGCTTATCTGAGCGTGAGGTTGAACCGGTGGAAAATGATGCCTTCTGTACTGATAGATCAAAATATTATTAGTTACGGCGATATAATGGATTGTGTCAAGGACAAAGATGTTCTTGGGTTCATTAGGAAAAAACCTGTCGGAGAGGAAGGAAGTTGGCTAAGAGAGGAATTTAACTGCCTCCCAACAGTCTCTAAGTTGGCCCACGATAATAAAATCAAATTACACAGATACTCTGAGCTGGATTTTGAAAATTGGAAAAATTCGGGTTCTGGCTCCCATAAGTTAGGTGCTCTGTTCTCTACTGAAGATATGGACTTAGTTAGACCGGCTATCGAAAGATCGTATTTCTTCTCAAGTGAGTTATCAGATTATATAACTAGGGAAAGTGTTTTAGAGTTTTGCAGGTGGCTTAATAAAGAACAGGCTGAAAAAGCTATTCTAAATTTTTGTGAATCAAATGGGATACCTGAAAAACGTATAGGTGTACCAAGGGAAATTTCCTGGTATCAAAATTTATGCAATAAACTGCAGAAAGAAGAGCAGTTTATCGACGCGTTTCATTTATGGACCGGAGAAAAAAACAATATTGATTACTTTCTGACTTGCGACAGAAAGTTTGTATATGCCATAAACAAAAATTATGGAAGGTGTTTACCTATACTGCCTAGTCAATTATTGAAAATACTTAATATCTCCACCTTAGAGCCATTTGAATTTAAACAAAACACTTTTTACAATATTGATGGGCGCGCCATGTGGGGCTTAATTTAATGCTTGTAAGCTATCAATTGAAGAGACTAGAAGTCGGCTGCCAACTATATGTCCGGACCAAGTGTGGTAAAGCTTTTTGTGAGACCCCAGCTTCCGCTTTTTGCACAACGCGGCGGTCGTCATTGGCTTGCATACTTTCAGTGTTATTGATTGGAACCTGTAACATAGGTGGTATGCGGGACTTGAATAGCCACAAATTGTATGAGTACTAACGTCAATGAATGGGGTCATACAAAAAATTACTGTATGAGTGAAGGTTTTATTTTCTAATGCGTTTGGAGATAGCAATATATTTGGCTCGCTTAATCATCCGATCAGCGTCATACATATTTCTACTACAGATATTATAGTCGCAGGCGAAGATCCATGGGGCGGATTCCGCCGCGGTTTTGCGGGCGAAGTTGATTTAACCCTGGCGGACTATGGAATTGACTACAACTTAGGCCCTGACGCCAAAGAAGTACAGTTGATGCTGTCTATTGAAGGTGTACGTCAATAATCACAGCACCAACCTTAAGTTAGTGAGCTAACGCCTCTTTGTAGGCGTTAGCTGCTAATTGGCTATCGCCCAGCGCATGGTAAGCATCGCCTAAAAGACGATAAACATGACTGCTAGGCTCAATCTCCGCTAGTTTCTTCAACGCTCGCTGCGCTAACGAGAAGTCCTGATTGTCCATCGCAATTTGCGCCAGAGCATACAAATAGTCTCTGCTCTCAGGGTTTTGCTTTAACTGAGCCTGTACAAATTCCAGCAGTTTTTCCGATTTCGCATTAAATAGATGCAGAGAGTTTACCGCAGCCGGCTCTAAGTCACCTCGCTTAAGGCCTTTAAGAATCACTCTTGCGGATATTTCGTGATCGCCCAGGTGCTTGAGGGCTGCGGCATAACTTAAACGAACGGTTGCATCAGCACGTTGCTTACTTGGTAAGCTGCGCCACTCGTTGTAGAGCATTTCGTTACTTTTACGCCCTTCAGCAACAAAGCGTTCGAAATACACCTGATACTCAAGGCGTTCGAACTCAGCTGGAGCAAGGTCAGTTACCTGGCGAAGCTCCGGCAAAAGATCCTTAAGTTGCTGCCAGTTTCCCGATGCGCTAAATACGCGGTAAGCCAATTTCAATACGTTAGCCGTATGAGGTTTTGTTTTTAAAAGGCTTTGGATTTTGCGGTCAGCTTCTGCCGGGTTCACTCTAACCTGTTGCTCAATAACGACCAATTGTAAGAGTGTGTCGGAGTTTTCATAAAAACTGCCGGCTTCTTCCTGCCAGTAGGTTGCTTTACCAGCGTCTTTATCAAGACAGGCGGTAGCGGCAGTTAATGCCGCAAGGTTATTATCAGGCGCCTTTTTATAGGCTTTGGCAAAGCTCTCGGCGGCTTTATTGGGTTCATCATTGAGTAACTCACGAATACCCTGCTGATACATTGTCTGGGCTTTGCGCTCGCTGCGATTGGCCAGCCATTTTCGACCCTGGCGAGTTTTACTCAGCAGCCGACGCAGTAACGACCAAACAACGGCCAACACAGCAACAGCCACAACAGTTACCACAAATAGACCGACAACGGTTGTCTCAATGGCAACGCCAGCAAACTGAACCAGAACGTAACCCGCGTTACCAGAGGCCATGGGGCCAATAATGGCACCTAATATAATGATAACAACCAGCGCAATGATCCACTTCATGACGCATCTCCCTGCTCAATTGTCTGAGCAATGAAGTCCAGTGACTCAAGCTGATCGAGGCTTTGCTCTTCAAAGTCCTCGCGGCTTAGTGCCTGAATGCGGGATACGACATCTTGCGTGGCCGCTTTATCGCCTTTTACTTCTAAAATCAGTTCTGATAACTGCTCTAGATAACGTTGCCATAATTGTTCGTTGTTCTTAACTGCGGCTTGCTGAGCCAGAGTAAAGGTTAACTGAATTCGCTCGTTAATTGCTGTGCGCTGAGTGACATTTAATAAAGGCTCCGGGTCACTTTCTACCGGCTGAATGCGGATAAAGTTATCAAGGAACGACTGCCAGTTAGCACTCAGGTTAGTTTGCCAGTCGTTAACGTCGTCGCTGACGGCCTGAGTGTCAGAGCTGAGACGCTGCTGATTGTTATTTACTTTATCCGGTAAGTCAGCCACCCGCTGCTGAAGCCCCACTAGCTGTAAAGCCAGATCAGTGTTGTCGGCTTCTACTATGGCATTAACCCGCTCAATATCTCCTGCTAATTTTTCGCGGGTACGAATGGCGTCCCGGTTGTCGATACCCACTAACTGCTGGTCCGCAAGCTTTAAAAGTCTAAGCGCCGCTTTGTAGTCTTCCTGGCTCCACATCATTCGTGCTGCGGCTGATAGCGTTTGTTTAATTTCCACTAAGCGCCAGTAAGCTGCTTTTTCTGCCGGCGTTTTACGGACATCATCGCGTAAATCTTCCAGGCTTTGGCGTAGATTGGTGAATTCGCGTTGTAACTGCTGATCGGTATTACTGAATTTATCGAGTTCCCGTGCCTGAACGGTGCTTTGCAGTTGTTGCTCTAAATTGGCGACTGAGCGTTCCAATTGGTTAAAACGAGCGTCAATCGGGTCCTGTCTTGGTTGCTCTACAACCTGCTCAGCGTCCGCGTTAAATATAGCGGGGAAGCGAGTGTAACCCAAGTAGGCTGCAGCCGCTATAGCCACTAAAATAACGAGCCACATTAATCGCTTAAAGAAGCGCCCACTACTTTTCTCTGCCGTCAGCGTCTCTTCTTCGGGTTGATCGTTGTTCTGGTCATTATTCTGTAACTCGTCGTTCTCTACTCTATTCTCTTCAGTCATGAGTTTTTCCATCCGCTATTAGCGCATTCATTAATATGGCGTCCGCTGCACTGCCTGTTACTTTGATACTGTCTGATTGTCCAAAAGGAATCAAACCTTTCAAGCGGTGACTTGGCACTATCCACTGACAATTATCCAGCCATGTCTTTGCCGAGCTTGGCATTGATGACAGAAAGTATCCCAGTTGCTCAGCACTTGTAACTACTATAGTACCTACTGATTTTATCCACTGTTCAATAAGTTCGGGATCATTCAATGTGAGTTGTTTCCTGCGGTAAACTTCCCAGTAGTCAACGGATGCGCCTCGTGCCCGTAGCGCATCGGCCAGTAACTCACGTCCGCCCTCACCCCGAATAATTAACCAGCTTTGCTGTTCCAGCTTTTGCAGCTCAGCCAAGTCCAGCAACCCCTCGGACTGATGTATAAAAGTAGGGCAACTTACCGGCGTGTTTAAGTGCTTTGCAGCAAATGAAGCCGTACCGGGGCCAACGGCATAATATTTAGAGGGAACATCGGTAAAGCCAGCTTTTGCAGCGTAATGTGCCGCGTTTTTGCTGACAACAACAATACCATCCCAATGCCGTTGCTTAAGATCGGTTAACTGCTTTTTATCCAAAGGCAGGGGCTCTATTTCAATAAAACTGTGAACAAAGCACTCTCGGCCGGTCTCGCGTAACTGGCGAGTGAAGGCGTCCGGCATATTACCCGGACGCAGCAGTAAAACCGCTTTATGACTGACTGGATTCACTGTCATAGACTGCACTTAAAATTTCGGCTGCACCTTGTTTAAGTAACCGCTCAGCAAGCTCTGAACCTAATTCTTCCGCCTTAGACGCCGGGCCGCGCACTTCATCTCGAAGTACTTTACCACCGTCAGGCTCGCCAACCAGGCCGCGTAAGTAGACGTTGTCGCCTTCCAGTTCAGCATAAGCACCAATAGGCACCTGACAACCACCATCCAGACCGCGGTTCATTGCACGTTCTGCTAATACTCGTGTACGGGTTTCCTGACATTGCAGTGGCGCCAGTAAGGCCTTCATTTCGTCGTCATCGCTGCGGCACTCAATGCCCAGTGCACCTTGTCCGTTAGCCGGTAATGACTGCTCCACCGGAATAAAGGAGGTAATACGGTCGCCAAGCTCTAATCGAATTAAGCCTGAAGCGGCCAGGATAATGGCATCAAATTCACCGTCATCCAGTTTGCGTAAACGGGTCTGAACATTGCCGCGTAAATCTTTTATGACTAAATGCGGAAACTGCTCTTTAACCTGGCAACGACGACGCAAACTACAGGTTCCGACCACGGCGCCTTCCGGCAGTTCATTAAGGTTTTTGTAGTTGTTGGATACAAAAGCATCACGCGGATCTTCGCGTTCACAAATGGTGTGAAGCTCCAGCCCCGGCGGGAACTCAACCGGTAAGTCTTTCATGCTGTGTACGGCAATATCCGCACGCCCTTCCAGCATGGCAACTTCCAGTTCCTTTACGAATAAACCTTTGCCGCCAATCTTTGCCAGCGGGGTATCCAGAATGACATCGCCTTTGGTAGACATAGGAACCAGCTCTACCGACAGGCCCGGGTGCAGCTCTTCAAGGCGCTGTTGAATGTGTTCAGCCTGCCATAAAGCCAGCTTGCTTTTGCGTGTTGCAATTCTAACGCGTTGGGTCATTCGTTTTCCTTTACGACGATTAATGACTTTTTGGGTATCTGGTGCGATGATAGGCACCAGAGAAACCCAAACGGAATACCTATAGTTTAGCGATGTTTAGTCGAATTGTAATCAAGACGCTGGTGCTATCAGCCATTTTAATGACTTTAGTTGGTTGTGGTCAGAAAGGACCACTGACGCCTGAGCCTATGCCAGAGCAAAATACACCTGCAGAGCCGCCGGCGGAAGATAAAGAATGAGCGAATTAATTGACTATAAAAATGGCCAGTTTCACATCGAAGGTTGTGATGTTGAGAGCCTGATTGAGCGTTTTAGCTCGCCTTTGTATGTCTATTCTAAAGGTCAAATTTTAAAAAATTGGCGCGAGTTTCAACAGTACTGGCCAACCCCTCACAAACTTTGCTACGCGGTCAAAGCTAACAGCAACTTAGCTATTTTACAGCTACTGGCTGAGCACGGTGCCGGGTTCGATATTGTGTCCGGTGGCGAGCTTCAACGCGTACTCATGGCTGGTGGCAAAGCGGAAGATATTGTCTTTTCCGGTGTGGCTAAGTCAAAAGATGAAATCATTATGGCGCTGGAAGCGGGCATTGGCTGCTTTAACGTGGAATCCGAGGCGGAGCTTGAGCGTATTCAGGACATTGCTGCTGCCATGGACAAACAGGCATCAGTATCGTTAAGAGTGAACCCCGACGTTGATGCCAAAACGCATCCGTACATTGCCACAGGCATGAAAGCCAACAAGTTTGGCATCAGCATGTCACTGGCCAAGCCGGTTTTTCTGAAAGCGCATAGCCTGCCTAATATTAACTTAATTGGTGCGGATTGCCATATTGGCTCGCAGATAATGACAGCCGAACCTTTTCTTGATGCGGCTCAGCGTATGTTTAATCTGGTGGCAGAGTTGGAAAAGGACGGTATCAACTTAACCCACCTGGATTTAGGTGGCGGTTTTGGTGTGGCGTATCAGCCGGAAGAGCCTTTGGATAAAGCCTTTTATTTAAAAGAACTGGTTAAGTTAGCCGAGAATTACCCACAAATCACTTTGGTACTGGAACCCGGACGCGCTATTACCGCAGACGCCGGTGTTTTGCTAACTACAGTGGAATACATTAAACCCTCAGACGATAAGAACTTTGTGCTGGTAGACGCCGGCATGAATGACTTATTACGTCCGTCTTTGTATCAGGCCTGGCACGACATTCTGCCGGCACACGAGAACAAACGCGGCGGCGACCAACTAAACGATGTGGTGGGACCGGTGTGTGAAACCGGAGACTTTTTCGGACACGCGCGGCATTTGCATGTGCAGCAGGGCGATGTACTTATCGTCAAGCATGCTGGTGCTTATGGCTTCACCATGGCATCAAATTATAACAGCCGAGGCCGTCCGCCCGAGGTTTTGGTCTCTGGTGAAAATGCTACACTTATCCGCGAGCGAGAGAGCTTTAATGATCTTGTCCGGGGCGAGCACTTGTTACACCAGGAAGGCCAATAAAATGTTATTACATTTTTCAAAAATGCACGGGCTCGGCAACGACTTTATGGTGGTGGATAATGTCACCCAGAATTTATATGTGAATCCGGACCAAATTCGTCGTTGGGCAGACCGGCATACAGGCATTGGCTTTGACCAAATGCTGCTGGTTGAACCACCCTATGACCCCGACCTGGATTTCCATTATCGTATTTTTAACGCAGACGGCAGCGAAGTCGCGCAATGTGGTAACGGAGCCCGCTGTTTCGCAAAGTTTGTCAAAGCCAAAGGCTTAAGCAATAAAAACCATCTTAAGGTCAGTACCAAAGCGGGCAAAATGGTTCTGCATTTAGAAAAAGACGGGCAAGTAACGGTGGATATGGGCGAGCCCTTATTCGAACCGGCGGCCGTGCCTTTTAAAGCGCAAAAGGCGGAACAGACTTACGTTTTACGAGTAAAGGATGAAACCGTTTTGTGCGGCGTTTTGGGGTTAGGCAATCCGCATTGTGTTATTGCCGTGGATAACGTCGATACGGCACCAGTGCAGACTCTTGGTGCTGATTTAGCTGAGCATGAGCGCTTTCCGGAAAGTGTGAATGTGGGTTTCATGCAGAAAATATCGGCGGATGAAATAAAACTGCGCGTATTTGAGCGTGGGGTCGGTGAGACCATGGCCTGTGGCAGTGGCGCCTGCGCTGCGGTTGTCGCGGGCATTCAACAGGGTTTACTGAACGAACGGGTAAAAGTCAGCTTGCCGGGTGGAGATTTGCTTATTCGCTGGCAACAAGGGCATCCGGTTAAAATGACCGGCCCCGCAGAATTGATTTACGATGGACAAATGGTGTTATGAGTAGCGAATCGAACATAATGGCAAATGAGCGGCTGGACGATAGCCTTATCAGAGAATACTTACAAGAGAATCCTGATTTTTTCACGCGAAACGATGATCTGCTGACTCAACTGCAGTTTCAGCACAGTGAAAAAGGAGCGGTGTCGTTAATAGAGCGTCAGCAACAGAAGCTGCGTTTGCGCGTGAATCAACTGGAAGAAGAAATTACCGAGTTGATGATTAACGCACGTCGTAACGAGGCTATTTTTTCGGCTTACAGTAACTTGTATGTTCGCCTTCTGCGTTGCCAAAGCCTGACTCAGGTACTGGAAGAGCTAGAAAACACCTTTGAAAATGAGCTGGAAATGCCGGCCTTGTCACTCAAGTTCTTCGACAGCCTTGTGGAGCTGGATGAGCAATACAGCTTTGCTTCCGACACTCACAAAAAGCTGTTGAGCAAGCGCTTTAATGACAGTTCTATTTATCTTGGGCGTTTAACCGAGCAGGAACATAAGCTGTTGTTCCAGGACGAAGACATAGCCTCAGTTGCTTTACTGCTGCTGGGCGACAACGGTGAGTTGGGTATGCTGGCGGTTGGCAATACCAATGCCAGCCACTTTGAGCCGGCAATGGATAAATTATTGATCAATCAGCTACAGGCTCTGCTAAGTGCATTGTTACCGGGGCTACTGAAAAACCATGAAGCTGCATGACTGGCAGCAAAAATGGATGCAACAACTGCAGGGAGAGCGAGGGTTAGCAGAGCTGACGTTGAAGAACTATCAGCGTCTTATTGCCGCTGACCTGGCTGCTCTTGAACTGCAAAAAATAACTGAACCTAAAGCGCTGCGTGTGCCTGTTATTGAGCGGCTTTTAGTTGGCTGGCGCCGCAATGGTCTGGGTGAGCGTAGTATTGCTTTAAAACTATCGGCGTGGCGGACATTTTGCCAGTTCATGGTGGAATCTAACGCTATGGATGATAACCCCGCCATGTCGGTATCAGCTCCGAAGATCCCCAAACGCTTACCCAAAAACCTCGATGTGGACAGTATTTCCCATTTACTGGATTTACCCACAGATGATGACCTGGCGATTCGCGATGCCGCCATGATGGAGCTGTTGTATGCCAGTGGTATTCGTCTGGCTGAGCTGGTCAACCTTGATCGAGATGACATTGATCACCGTATGATGCAGTTAAGGGTAACGGGTAAAGGCAGCAAAACGCGCATTGTGCCCTTTGGCCGCTGCGCAGAAAAAGCCTTAAAGAAATGGCTGTCAGTCCGTCAGTCCTGGCTTAACGAAAAGCCCGAGCTGGCGCTATTTGTCAGTAAAAGGCTGCAGCGTATTAGTCCGCGTACTGTGCAGCAGCGGCTGAATTACTGGGGTAAGCAGCAAGGTGTAGTAGGTGACTTGCATCCGCATAAACTGCGGCATTCATTTGCTTCTCACATGCTGGAATCCAGTGGTGACCTGCGTGCTGTGCAGGAAATGTTAGGGCACGCTAACTTATCCACAACTCAGGTGTATACACATTTAGATTTTAAGCGTTTAGCCAGTGTTTATGACAGCGCCCACCCGCGTGCCCGGAAAAAATCGACCTAAATTTAACTCAATGAGAGTAATGCGTTATGCAGTTTCATCGCCGTTGGTATTTGCCCAAAGTCATTAGTTTTGATTTAGACGACACACTGTACGACAACGTGCCGGTTATGCAGCGCGCAGAGAAAGCGGTGCATAACTACATTACAGAACAATTTCCGCAAACCGCTGAGTGGGATATGCACCACTGGCGTCGTTTTCGTGACGAAGTCAGCCGAACCGATCAAGCTCTGGCCAGCGATATGACCAAGCTTCGACTGAAAACACTGGAGTTAGGGTTAAAAAAGTTCGGTATTGGTGACGTATCAAAGGCCGCAAACACCATAATGGATGTGTTTTTGTCTGAGCGTAGTAATTTTCAGGTGCCATACAACAGTTTTGAGTTACTTGAAGCATTATCGCAGCATTACAAACTGATAGCGCTTAGCAATGGTAATGTCGACGCTGGGAAAATAGGCTTGGCGAAATACTTTGATCAGGTGATTCAGCCAGGAGATGGTATTCGGGGTAAACCTTTGCCCGATATGTTTGCGGCTGCGCAACGTGAATTGCCTAATTTGCAGCCACATGAGTTTTTACACGTGGGTGATCATCCTTATTCCGATGTTCTTGGTGCGCAGCGTCATGGCTGGCAGTCGGCCTGGCTAACCTCCGGCCTGGGAACCTCAGAACACTTGTCGGTATTACCAACGGTTACTTTGCATAATCTGAGTCAGCTTCAGCAACTTCTGCTGGACTAAAGCGTCTGATTAACTACTGGTTGCTTATACAGTGATGCGCTATTACACTGGCGCATTAACGCAACACAGTTCCCAATAATGACTTAGGTGACCGCAGATGAGTACACACCCGCTTCTGGCAGATTTAAATGAACGACAGCAGCAAGCCGTGTCTGCAACAGACGGGCATATGCTGGTTCTGGCGGGAGCCGGTAGTGGCAAAACCCGTGTGTTAGTGCATCGCATCGCCTGGCTTATTCAGGAGCGGCAATATTCGCCTTTTAGTGTGCTGGCGGTTACCTTTACCAATAAAGCCGCGGCGGAAATGCGTGGTCGTGTTGAGCAACTGGTTGGCAGCTCAGTGCGCGGTATGTGGATTGGTACCTTCCATGGTCTGGCGCACCGCCTGTTGCGCGCGCACTACATGGATGTCGGGTTGCCCCAGAACTTTCAGATCCTCGACAGCGATGACCAACAACGGCTGATTAAACGCTTAATTAAAAGTTTAAACCTGGACGACAAACGTTGGCCGGCAAAGCAGGCTCAGTGGTACATCAACGGTAAAAAAGACGAAGGTTTGCGCCCGCAGCACATTGAAACTTACGACCCGACAGAGCAAACCCTAAAAGAAATCTATACTTTGTATCAGGAAAGCTGTGATCGGGCCGGTCTGGTCGACTTTGCGGAGCTGTTATTACGGGCACACGAATTACTGCGCAATAACCGGATTGTCCGCGAGCATTACCAAAACCGTTTCCGGCATATTCTGGTGGACGAGTTCCAGGATACCAACTCCATACAATATGCCTGGGTGCGTTTACTGGCTGGCGAACAAAACAGCGTGACTATTGTGGGTGACGATGATCAGTCCATCTACGGTTGGCGTGGTGCAAAAGTCGAAAACATCCATCAGTTTTTATCCGATTTTGAAGGCGCAGAAACCATTCGTCTGGAGCAAAACTATCGTTCAACCAGCACCATATTGCGCGCAGCAAACTCGGTTATTTCTAATAACTCTGGGCGTCTGGGTAAGGACTTATGGACTGACGGTAACGATGGCGAGCCTATTAGCCTTTACGCCGGCTTCAATGAAATGGATGAAGCCCGGTACATTGTTGCCCGCATTGAGGAATGGCGTGATCAGGGCGGTTCGCTGCAGGATGCGGCTCTTTTGTACCGAAGTAACGCACAATCGCGTATTTTAGAGGAAGCTTTGCTGCACGCACGTATTCCCTATCGTATTTATGGCGGTTTACGTTTCTTCGACCGTCAGGAAATTAAAGATGCACTCGCCTATTTGCGAATTCTGGGTAATCGGGACGATGACGCCGCTATTGAACGAGTGATCAACACACCAACCCGGGGTATCGGCAACAGAACTCTGGAAATGATCCGTCAGGCCGCCCGCGAACGTGGCGAGTCTTTATGGCAGGCTTCAAAGTACATGGTGAATGAAAAGCAGCTGGCCGGTCGTGCTCGTAATGCGGTTGGTTCTTTTCTCGATTTTATGGAAGCTCTGGACGACGAAACCGAAGAGTTTTCGTTAGGTCGCCTGAGCGACGAAGTCATTAAAAAGAGTGGTCTAATGGCCATGTACGAAGCCGAAAAAGGCGAAAAAGCAGAAACCCGGGTAGAAAACTTAAAAGAGCTGGTGACGGCTTGTGAAAACTTTACCCTGGATGACGCCGAAGAGGACATGACCCCTTTGAATGCTTTTCTGGCGCACGCTGCTCTTGAGGCTGGTGAAGAGCAGGCCGATGAATATCAGGACGCGGTGCAGCTAATGACGTTACACAGTGCCAAGGGTCTGGAATTTCCGTTGGTGTTTATGACCGGTGTGGAGGAAGGCTTGTTTCCGTCCCAGCAGTCTATGGATGAACCAGGAAGGTTGGAAGAAGAGCGGCGACTTTGCTACGTGGGAATGACCCGCGCCATGCAAAAGTTGGTGCTTACTTACGCTGAGCAGCGCCGTATTTATGGTCAGGAATTGTTTCACAAAGTCAGTCGCTTTATTAGTGAAATTCCGCCGGACACATTGCACGAAGTGCGTATACAAACCAAAGTTGAAAAGCCCAGCAGTTACAGCCGATTTAATAACGCCGCCAGCCATGAGGCTTTTGAGCAGACCGGGTACTCACTTGGGCAACGTGTACGCCACCCGAAATTTGGCGAGGGTACGGTATTGAACTACGAAGGCACCGGGCCGCAATCCAGAGTCCAGATCAATTTCGATAACGTCGGCAGTAAGTGGCTGGTTGTTTCGTATGCGCGCCTGGATCCCGTCTTCTGAAGTGTAAAGTAGTGATCAAAAAATGCGTTCTTCGACTATGTTTAAAGTACATACATACTATGTCGGAGGCATTTTATGAAACGCTCTGCAAATGCACAGTGGAAAGGCAGTATTAAAGAAGGTTCAGGTGTTGTTTCAACGCCAAGTGGTGTTTTAGACAGTACCCAATACTCATTTAAGAGCCGGTTTGAAGACGGTAAGGGCACTAACCCTGAAGAGCTTCTTGGTGCTGCGCACGCAGGCTGCTACGCCATGGCGTTTTCGTTAATGCTGGGAGAGTCTGGCTATGAGCCGGACAGTATTGACGCCAAAGCCGAAGTTTCCTTAGAGGAAGACGGTGATGGCTTCAGCATCGCGAAAATTCACTTAACGGTTAAAGCCAGCATTCCGGATATTGACGAAAGCAAATTCCAGAAACTGGCAGAAAAAGCGAAAGACGGCTGTCCGGTCAGTAAGGTGTTGAACGCTGACATCTCAATGGATGCCAGCCTCAGCTGAAGCTAATCGCTTCTTCGCTTTACGATCCCGCTGGCGCTGTATTATTGAATCGAAACTGTACAGTGCCAGCGCACTCCAGATAATAATGAAGGTAACCAGCTTACTTTCCTCTAAAGGCTCACCGTAAACCATCACCGCTAATATGAACATTAATGTTGGCGCAATATACTGAAAGAAGCCCAGTGTCGCATAACGTAAGCGTTGTGCTGCAGCCGTAAAACACAGCAGTGGAATGGTTGTTACCAGCCCCGCAGCAACCAAAAGCAGATTTAAGGTCCACGGGTTAGCGGTTAAGTCACTGCTGGCAGACTGTGCGAAGCCAAATAGGTAAATCAGCATAACCGGCAGCAAAATAGCCGTTTCGAGCCACAGCCCGCTAATGGAATCGACCGGCAGACGTTTGCGAATGGCACCATAAATGGCAAAGCTGGACGCTAAAGCCAGAGCAACCCAGGGCACAGAGCCAAAGGTAATAACCTGAATAGAAACCCCTACCACCGCCATGCCAATGGCAATTAACTGTAACCGACGCATACGCTCGGCGAAAAAGGCCATACCAATAGCTACGTTCAGTAGTGGGTTAATGTAATAGCCCAGGCTGGCGTCCAGCATATGGTCGGTGTTTACCGCCCAAATAAACAAAAACCAGTTGCCGCCCAGTAAGCAAGTGGCAAGAGTCAGACGCAGTACCAGTTTGCGGCTTTTCAGAATAGGACGAATGCGATCCAGCCGTTTCATGGCAACGATCAGCACAAACACCATTAAAAACGCCCAAATAATACGGTGGGAGAGTATCTCGAACGCAGGCACCTGCTTTACCAGTTTGAAATAAACCGGTGCAATGCCCCAAAAGGTGTAGGCAGCAAGTGCGAAAAAAACGCCATGCCGCGCCCGAACTGCGTCATCGGACATAGTGGGAATCCTTATTTAATCTGCGTTAGCCGACCAGGTAAGTACCGGTTCCAAACGCTATGTGCGTGCCTTCTTCGTTGTGCAATTCCATCCTCGCTACCGCCACTTTGTTGCCTGAGCGGATAATGGTTGCGCTGGCAATAAACTCAGTGCCACGGCCCGGACGGAGGTAATCAACCCGAAGGTCAATAGTACCACAACGGCTCAGCCGCTCCATTAAATAAGCTTCAGAAGGTGACTCCAGTCTGTCGACCATGCCGGCAATAGCGACCAGTCCTCCGGCGGTATCCAGCGCCGTAGCCGTAACCCCGCCGTGCAACATACGCTGTGGTACATTGCCCATAAGCTGGTCTTGCCATTTAAATCGAATTTCACCACGGGCAGGGTTAAATTCCGTAATTTCCAGGCCAAGCAGTGCCTGGAACGGAACCTGAGTGTTCATAAACTCGGAAACTTTTGTCAGTATTGTTTGTGTATTCATTTTCGGCATGGTGATTAACGAACAGGACGCTTACAATAAGAGCATGTTACTCGGGAAGTCAATATAACCATGCACAGCAGTACCGCCGAAAAAACGCAGTTTGATCCGCTTCAGCAGCAGCTTGAGTCTACCTTTGGCTACCATCAGTTTCGCGATGGTCAGCAGGATATTATGCAGGCCGCTATGCAGGGGCGTGACTCGCTGGTACTGATGCCAACCGGTGGTGGCAAGTCGCTTTGTTACCAGTTGCCGGCCATTTGTGGTGACGGCCTTACTCTGGTTATTTCGCCGTTGCTGTCGCTAATGCAGGATCAGGTCGAGGCACTTAAAGCTCTGGATATTTCAGCGGCGACGCTGCATTCCGGGGTGTCATCGCAAGAGTCTATGGCAACCATGCAAGGGCTTCAGAGCGGTGACATTAAGCTGCTTTATGTAAGCCCAGAGCGGGTTTTACAACCAACCTTTATTGAACGCCTGCAAACCTTAAAGCTGAACTTTATTGCGGTGGACGAAGCGCACTGTATCAGCCAGTGGGGGCACGACTTCCGGCCTGAATACGGCAAACTCGGGGTGCTGCGTAATTATTTACCCAGTGTGCCTTTTATGGCATTAACGGCAACTGCCGACTCGGCCACCCAGCACGACATTATTGAACGACTGTGTTTGCGCGAACCTTTGGTGCACCGCAGTTCATTTGACCGCCCCAACATTCGTTACGTGGTACAGGAAAAGTACAAGCCGCTGAAGCAGGTTCGTGACTACGTTAAAAAGCAAAAAGGCGCCGCCGGTATTATTTATTGCGGTAGCCGCAAGAAAACCGAAGAGCTGTCTGAAAGTCTTCAACAAGCTGGCGTGCGCGCTGCGCCCTACCATGCCGGTATTGAGCATCAAATAAAGGAAAGTACCCTGCGGCAGTTTCTGCGTGACGACATAGACGTTGTTGTGGCAACAGTGGCCTTTGGCATGGGTATTAATAAGCCGAACATTCGCTTTGTTATTCATTTTGATATTCCACGTAGTGTGGAGTCTTACTATCAGGAAACCGGGCGTGCCGGTCGCGACGGCCTGCCGGCAGAAGCGCTTATGCTTTATGACCCACGTGACGCGCAGTGGATACGGCGGATGATAGAAGAGCAGGAAAATGAGCAGCGACGCCTGGTTGAGGCGCAAAAGTTTTCAGCAATGCAAGCCATGGCAGAAGCCCAGACCTGTCGACGCCTGGTGGTGCTGAATTATTTTAATGAATACTCCGATAAAGAATGCGGAAACTGTGACTTGTGCCTGGATCCGCCGCAACGCTATGACGGTCTGGAAGATGCCCAAAAGGCGCTGAGCTGCGTGTACCGGGTAGGCCAACAGTTTGGTATTAACCATGTGGTTGAGGTTTTACGCGGCTCAAAAGCGCAACGGGTTATCGAGCTTGGACACGACCAGCTCAGTACCTATGGCCTGGGCAAATCGGAAACACAGGAGCACTGGTTCTCGGTGTTAAGACAGTTGATTCATCGAGGGCTTATTCTGCAGGATATACGCCGTTTTGCGGCGCTTCAGCTTACTGACGCAGCGCGTCCGGTGTTAAAGGGCGAAGTTCCGTTGGAACTGGCCAAGCCGAGAATCGAATTAACCGCTACCAAAACCCGTATTACCGACCGTGGCGACTATAATAAAATATTGTTCCGGCGTTTACGTAAATTACGTAAAGACATTGCCGACCGTGACCAAGTGCCACCATTCGTTGTCTTTAGCGATGCAGCATTAGTTGAAATGTGTGTGCACTATCCCACAACAGCCAAAGATATGTTAGAAATCAATGGTGTTGGGGAAGTGAAACTGGCACGTTATGGTGATGACTTTATGCACGCCGTGGAAGCCTTTCTGTCCGGAGCCAGCGAGCGACAATTATTTAACGGGTAATAAACAGCAATGGAAGACAATGTCATTACGTTAAAAAGTACACCACCGGAAGCCGAGCTTGAGCTTTGGGTTGATGAGCTTTGTGAGCGTATTGGAGCCACTGTTCGTGAAAGAGAACAAGCGGCAGATCAGTTTTGCTGGCGCTTAAGTATAAACCAGCGCCACTGGTTATTGTTTTACTCTGAAATTTGCGATGCCATCTGGCTGCAGGCATTGGAAGAGCCGCAGCCTGCGGTACAAGCGAAATTGGCGGAGCATGGCTATGTTTAGATATTGGTTGGTCGGGTTATTATTCGCTTTAGGGTTAAGCCAGTCTGCGGCTGCTCAGGAGCCGCTTACCGTTTCTCCGCAAACTTCCAGACTCATGCTGAATGAATATCTGAACTATCGTGTTGTGGATAAGAGTTTAAATGTTGAAAATATAGCGGTGAATGAACCCCAGCGATGGCTCAGCCCTTCACAACTGCAGGACCATAATTACGCCGGTGAGCGACCAAATGTCTGGGGCGTTATCCCGCTGTTTAACCGCAGTAATGCCCCCCTGACTTTTCATCTTAAGTTCGGCGATCCTTATTTGGAAAAAGTTGGTGTCTACTTACTGGATAAAGAAGGCCAAATAACAAGCCAAAGCATCAGTCGTTTTTCGACGCCAATTTTACAGCGAGAGTATTTATCACACGAGCAGGTGCTGCCCGTTACCATACCTGCAAACGAAATTGTCTGGCTGGCCGTATCGGTTCAGCAATGGCCAGAGCAAATGCCTTCCGTAAGCTTATGGCAACCCGGAGACTTGCAGCTGCGCCTGCAGCAACAACAAACTGCGCTGGGTGTTAATGCTGGTATCCTAATTTTATTAGCTCTGGCTGCAGCCACCTCGGCGAGGTTATTTGGTAGTCGTCTGTTAATTGCGTTTGGCACACTAACACTAGCCTTTACGTTGTCACTGCTGCTGCATAGCGGTGTCTGGATAACCTATTTTACGCCATACTCGCCGGACATAGCGGCAGTTTTGAAAGGCTATATTAGCCAGCTACTGATTGTTGCACTCAGTTGGTTTATCTGGGAGTGGTCGCGTTTTCGTTTCAAGCTATCGAGGTTTAACCGAATTGGTTACTCGGTAATGTTAATTGCTATCGCTATGACCATTTTATTGCCGTGGCTTCCGGAGCCTTGGCAGTTGGCGCTTATTTCCTGGGAAATTAACGCACTACTACTCTGGGGCGGTGTTGTCGTTGGGCGCAGTTTGCAGAAACAGCCTGTGTCAGGGCATCCCTGGCAAACAGCACTGATGGTACTCACTGTATTATCCGCCTGGTTATTAGTCTCTCCTCGTTATAATCCAATTTGGGAAGGGCTTTCAGGGCTTCTTTTGTATAGTGGTCTGACGCTGGTCACTATTATGTTTTTACTGGCATTAGAGCGTTACCGTCTCAGCCGTTTAATGCAACGTATTAGCCATTTAAAGCAAAACCGAAAAGCCTTGCGGCGCAGGTTATGGCGGCTGTTGAAACGAACCGGGGAAGGTTGGTTTCAGATGAATTCTGACGGCAGTATTAAGCAGGTTAACCGTCAAATGATGAGAATTCTCGCGGCGCACTCCGAAGAACAAATTCGGGCCAACTGGCCTAACGGGTTTAATATTGATGGTCAGCGGCAATTGGTTTCTATTGAACGTCTTGATGGTCGAAAAGTGTGGCTGGATATCGAGCTTTTCACTGATAATACCGGGCGTATAGCAGATGTTACTAAACGCATGGAAGCGGAAGTTCATTTGAATTTCCTGGCGCATCACGACGCCGTTACCGGGCTGCTCAACGTGCGGGAATTTCGGCGTTTATTACAAGACAGGCTGGATAAGAAAAAGACTTCAAGTGTGACTATTATTCGCCTCACAGGCTTGCAGGTTATCGCTGACCAAGCGGGCTCCGACGGGCGTGATCAGGCTATATTGCAGTTGACCTTGTCGCTTCAGCAAAAAGCTCCGAAAAGTGCACGGGTTGCCCGTATTAGTGAAACGGAAATTGCCTTGTTAAGCCGTGAGGATGAGCAAGCCGCGTTTGCACAGGCTCATCGTTTGCTTCAGTTTTGCCGTGAGTTCCGTTTCAGCAGTGATAAGCGCATATTTCAGCTTACTGCACACGCCGGTATTTCCTACAGCGCAGATGAGGACGTTGCAGCCAGTACGTTAATGCGACAAGCGCGTGAGGCCGTTCAGCTTGCTATGCAGCAAGGTGACTACCGGGTGCACTCCTACAGTGAAGCCGATCAGAAACGTTTAATTGGCCAGGCAGAGGCAGAATGGGAAACTCGGTTGAAAAAGGCTTTAAGGGAAGAAGACTGGCAATTGTTTTCGCAGCCGCTTATCAGTACGTCTAAAAGCGAAGACAAACACTGTTTCGAGGTATTGCTGAGGCTACCCGGCTCAGGCTCTGATGAAGCCATTGCGCCGCAACAGTTTCTGAGATCAGCATTGCGGGCGGGTGTGATGGGTAAAGCCGACCGCTGGCTAGTTCGCGAAGTTATTGAGCACTTTAACGAACAACCGTTTCAGGCAAACAGAACCTGGCGTTGCCACATAAATTTGTCGGCGCAAAGTCTGGAGGACGTCGACTTCATTCGTTTTCTTGAGCAAATTCTTAAGCAGTCGGTGCTGCAACCGGAACAATTAATGTTTGAAGTGGCTGAGCCCGATGCCGACAAGTATTTTGATGAAACCTACCGTCTGTTCAAAGAGCTTCAGGGGCTGGGGGTTGGTACAGCGCTGGATCAGTTCGGAACAGGCTTTAATTCATTTCGTTTAATGCGGCAGTTGCCGTTAACGCAAATTAAGGTCAATCGCTTTTGGGTGCAGGACATGCTGGTGGACGCTGTTGATGCAGAACTGGTAGCAAGCTGCGTTCGTATTGCTAAAGTGCTTGGTATTGAGGTGTGCGCAGTAGGCGTTGAAAGTGACGAAGCGCGCATTAAGCTCACTCAGCTGGGTGTAGACTATGTCCAGGGGTTCGTCTGTGGGCACCCAGTAGAGTGGCAACGTCAGGAAAAATAGGGCGGCTAATTGCCGCCCCTCATCCAGTGCTTAAGTTTAAGCAGCATTTTCCTTACTTTTGGAACGATCTTCCAGCAGGTCTTTAGTCGAGCTGCCAATGTTGATGCGTTTCGGCTTCATGGCTTCAGGAATGTTTTTCACCAAGCCGACCGTTAACAGACCGTTCTTTAAGGCTGCGCCTGTGACTTCAATGTGTTCAGCCAGGCTGAACTTACGTTCGAAGGCACGGTTTGCAATGCCGCGGTGCAGATACTCGCGTTTTTCGTTTTCTTCGGCTTTCTTGCCGGTCACACGAAGCACGCCGTTCTCTACTTCAATTTCCAGATCATCCTCTTCAAAACCTGCAACCGCCAGGGTAATGGCGTACTGGTTTTCTGCTACCAGTTCAATGTTGTAGGGAGGGTATCCGGTTGCACCAGTATCTGAGCGTAGTGCCGAATCCAGCAAAGATGCCATACGGTCAAAACCTACACTGCTACGATATAGAGGGCTTAAGTCGATAGTTGCCATAATAGTCATTCTCCTAAGAAGCAATAACGTTAATTGTAATAAACAAGTGACACACCATGTGTCGGTTTAAGGCGGCTCTCTCAGAGACACCGGCCTTAACTCTTATATGTGCACTGGTTAAATTGGTTTCAAGAGTCTATTTGCAAATTTTTCATTGGACTCTGGTTCAGGGCACTCTATTATCGTTGTTAAGCACTCACTTATTTTATCCGTGAAAAGGGACCTTAGAATGGCCGAAGAGCCAAAGAAAACGTGGCAATGGGTTACTGTTGACGATTACGAAAAACCTGCGGTGCCGACCGTTATCAAGGTTAAAAAGTGGTGGGGAAAATTTATTCGATGGATAACCCCTGAACAAGAGCAAGAAAGTGAGGATGACCAGTCGAGTGCACTGGAGCTCAGTTTTGACGACGCAGCAGATGCTTTGGAACAGTGTTTTTCTGAGTGGCTGGAGGACGACGAAGATAACAGCTTACGCTGGATAATCGCACCACCTCATTCAGGTGTTGAAGAAGCCGTAAAGAAGTGGGCTGAGAAGCATAGTCTCAGGGAAATGAACCTGCCCGACAGAGAGCCTCTTTGCGACCCGGGTGATTCTACTCTGCCTGAATTTTTGTCCAAGTCCGATGATAATAAGCCGTGGATTTTGCCACAGTTAGCGCATGGTTTCCTTCGCCAAACCAATGGGTTGCGGTGGGTTCGTGAATTCTTTTCTACTGTGCTTTCAGGCGAAGCAGGCAAAGGCGTTATTGTTTGTGACAGCTGGGCCTGGGCTTTTCTTGAAAAGGTCTGGCCGGTTCCGGTAAGCCAATTGTGGACTTTGCAGGGGCTGGATCAGCGAGCGTTGGAGGAGCTTGGTTTGGCTCGTGGCGATGGTCGTTTGCGGGCATTAGCGGCGTTAAGTCGTGGTAACGCAGGTGTGGCTGCTGCCTATTCCGATCGTTACCAGCGCAGTAGCGAGAAACCTTTTGAAACACCCAGCATGCCTTCAGAGATTAACGATGCCACGGCTTTTGTCTGTTATGCTCTGCTGTTACACCGAGGTTTGAATAAAGGGCAGTTGGTTAAGGTGTTGCCAATAATATCCGGTAGTCAGCTTGAAATTCAGCTACAGGTTTTGCATCAGCGAGGTTTGATAGAGCTTGAGCAGGAGCTTTGGTATGTCACTGCACGCGGTTACCCGGTCGTCAGAGAATTGCTGGCCTCGCGGGGCTTTTGGCTAGACCGGTTTTAACGGGAGACATTAATGGAAACAGGATCAGTAGACGACGTTACCGGACTCTTTAAATCGCTGGACGGCTTTGCGATTTTTGAGATTGCAGTGATTTTCGTTTTTGCACTAGCGATAGTTTGGCTGACTCAGCGTGTTCTACCCTGGGTTGCCTCCCACCTGCATGGTAAGCGCCGACTGTACACTTTGGCCTTAGTACCAATGATTCGCATACTGGTATTGGTTGTTGCCCTAGTTATGATAATGCCCCGGATCATTGAGCCAACGTTGCAGAACATGGTGGCAACACTGGGTGCAGCGGGCCTGGCTATAGGTTTTGCATTAAAAGACTATGTGAGTAGTTTAATTGCCGGGGTGGTGGCTATTCATGAAATGCCCTACCGACCGGGTGACTGGATAGAAGTTGACGGTAGTTATGGCGAAGTTACCCATATAGGCATGCGTACGGTCGAGTTAGTAACCAACGACGACACCGTTATTTGGGTACCACACTTAAAACTCTGGGATAACCTTATTCACAATGCGAACAACGGCGGCCCCAGTTTAATGTGCATTGCTGAATTTTATACTCAGCCAGAAGCCGACGCTTATCAAATACGAGACGCTCTGGAAGAAGTGGCTCTGACCAGCCCGTATTTACAGCTGGGCAAGCCCATAGCGGTAACAGCGGCTGAACAACCCTGGGGCACCAAATACCGCTTAAAAGCCTACCCGATAGACCCCAGACAGCAGTTTCAGTTTATTACTGACATGACAGCCCGGGGTAAAAAACGCTTAATGGAACTGGATGTACGCTTCGCCAAAATCGAATCAGACGAAGCGTACGAGCTAAAGCACTAAGCTTCTTTTGCTAAAAAACCACCCGACTGATGACGCCACAACTTAGCGTATAGACCATCCTGGGCAAGCAGCTGTTCGTGGCTGCCCTGCTCAATAATCTCACCCTGATCCATAACCACCAGCTTATCCATAGCAGCAATAGTCGATAAACGGTGAGCAATGGCAATAACGGTTTTGCCCTGCATCAGTTGGTACAGGTTTTCCTGAATGGCATTTTCTACCTCGGAGTCGAGTGCGGAAGTGGCTTCGTCCAGAATCAGAATGGGGGCGTCTTTTAGCATGACGCGGGCTATGGCAATGCGCTGGCGCTGGCCGCCGGACAGTTTCACGCCACGTTCACCCACGTGGGCATCCAGGCCGGTGCGGCCTTTGCTGTCACTTAAGTCCGCAATGAACTCTTCGCAATGAGCGCGTCGCACCGCATTCATGAGTTCCTCTTCACTGGCTCCCGGGCGACCATACAAAATGTTGTCACGCACTGAACGGTGCAGCAAAGAAGTGTCCTGAGTTACCATACCAATATTAGCGCGCAAACTGTCCTGCTGTACTTTATGAATGGCCTGGTCATCAATACGAACCTCGCCGCCTTCAACATCATAAAAACGCAGTAACAAGTTCACCAGAGTGGATTTTCCGGCACCGGAGCGGCCAACAATGCCGACTTTCTCACCAGGCTTAATGTGCAGATTAAAGTCGTCCATTACGCCACGCCCCTTGCCGTAATGAAAGCGCACATGATCGAAGGCTATGTCGCCGCACTCTACTTTTAAAGGTGGTGCATCATGTTCATCAACAATGCGTTGAGGTACGGCAATAGAGCCTATTCCGTCCTGAACAGTACCGATACTTTCAAACAGGGTCGACATTTGCCACATGACCATTTGTGACATACCAAATAAGCGCAGAACCAGGCCAATAACCACGGCAACAGCCCCCAGAGTGACGGCATTATCCATCCATAACACAATGGCGGTAGCGGCCGAGCTGAACAGCAGAGCGCAGTTAATAAAATAAAGGAAACCATAAAGCTGAGTGACCAGGCGCATCTGCTTGTGCACCGTGCCTAAAAAGGTATCCATACCGTCATGGGCGAAAGCCGCCTCACGCTGAGAATGCGAAAACAGCTTAACGGTTTGTATATTGGTGTAAGAGTCGACTATGCGACCGGTCATATTGGAGCGAGCGTCAGCCTGTTCGGCAGAAACTTTACCCAGCTTAGGCACAAAGAAACGCAGCAGCAGTGCGTAAAGAATAAGCCAGCATGCCAGTGGCAGCATCATGCGCCAGTCGGCACTGCCAATAATGACAAACATCCCCAGAAAATAGACGACGACATAGTTCACTATTTCAATAAAGGTCATGATGCACTGGCGCAGGGCGAGCGAGGTTTGCATCAACTTGGTGGCGACCCTACCGGCAAATTCATCCTGGTAGTAGCTCATGGACTGTTTCATCAGGTAGCGGTGACCCAGCCAGCGGATGCGCATAGGGAAGTTGCCAAGCAGTGTCTGGTGGGTCAGTAAGGAGTGGAACCAGACCAACAGAGGCAAACCTAACAAAACCAGCGCGCTCATGCCTAACAGCGGCCAGAACTGGTCGCTTAACAAGGTTTCTTTGTCCTGAGCGGCAAGCCAGTCGACAATCTGCCCTAAAAAGCCGAATAGCCAGACTTCAGCTACGGCAATGGCAGCCATAAGTAGCGCCGTAACGGCAAGGAAGGGGGTTGCCCCTTTCGTATAATGCCAGCAGAAAGCAAAAAAGCCGGTAGGAGCCTGAGTGGGTTCCTCCGCAGGGAAAGGGTTTAATCGGCGCTCGAACCACGAAAACATTGCGTCACTCCTTGATATACATCAAGCTAAGAATATCAGGTTCGCATTCATTCAGCTTGTAAAAAATGGATATTTGAACAATAATGAGAACCATTAACAACTAATGAGGTTTTTATGAAAGCGTTAACAATGATACTAGCAGGCGCAGCACTGCTTTTTAATGCAGCCGCTACGGCCAGTGACAATGATGACGAGCAGCGTTACCAGCATTTTAAACCAGAGGCTTCTGAAAACTTAGAACAGGCTATTATGAACCTGACGAAATACAATGCGAAGTTGCAGGAAATTATTGAAGGTGACATGCCGGCGGAAGACATGGTGAAAGTACACGAGCTGACTTACACACTGGAAGTGGCACTGGCCCGTTTAAGTAAAGAGCTCGACGTAGCGGCAAACTCTCTGGAAGAAGTGCATTTAGGCTCTGAGGCAATGAACAAACAACGTGTTAAAGGCTTTGGTAAAAGCTACTTAGACACCCTGAACCACGTGTTAGGCGAGCATAGCAAACACCATGAAGGTGAGCACAAAGAGCACCACTAAAAGCCTAAAGCGTTTCTAAAAACGCCTTAAAATGTCGCAGCCAGAAGCTTTGTGGTTGCGACATGGCGTTTCTTCCAATTGAAATCTCACAAATAGCCTCACCATTGATCTCTGCTCTTGGCAGCGGTAATAGCATGACTCCTGTATTGCTGGCGTAGTCTGTTATTTTCTCGCCGAGCGTATTGGCCGGCAGAGTAAAATGAAGGTGAAACATCGCGGCTTGCGGTATCTCCGGATTTACCTTTAGCATTTCTAACTCGTTGAGTGCATCGCCGAGTGCTTTGGCGTAGTTAACCGCGTCCGGCATAATGGGTAAATTCTCTCTTAAGCCGTAACGGGCAGACAAAACCTGCGGGTACTGGGTAATGATATTGCCACCGGCACGGCGAGCCCAGATTTTGGCTTGCTCTATGAAGGCTTCTGAACCCGCCAGAATAGCCCCCGAGATAGCCCCTAAATCCTTATAAAAACTCACATAAACCGAGTCAAATAACTCACAGACTTCAGGCAGTGAACAGTCATAAGCGCTAGGTACCTGCCAGAGCCGGGCTCCGTCTAAGTGCATGGCTATATTGTGCTGGCGCGCCCATTGTGACTGAGCGACCAAGTCGTCCCAGTCGGGTAATTGCCCCCCAATTTCACGCATGGGCAGTTCCAGTAAAACGGCAGCCAGATCCTGTGTTTGCACGGACTTTAAATCGCTAAGTGTTATCGGTTTATTGGCAAAGCCCGTGGTGGTTCCGTTAAGCTGCCACAAGGCTTCAAAGCCCATTTGTTCGTGCAACATTAAGTGTGAAGTTGGGTGTAATGCTACGCCATTACGCTGACGTTGATCGGCATGTATCCGCAAGGCCAGTGGTTGCGCCAGGGTTCCGGTGGGTAAAAACAAAGCGGCAGGTTTACCCAGCAGCTTTGCAACTTCGTCTTCAAAGTCATTAATGAGCGCCCCGCTGCCGTAGACGTCTCTTTTTTCATTGCTCTGAAGTTGTTCAGACAATAATTTGAGCTCATCCGCCATGCCAGGTTGAGGTTGGCGCAGAAGTGAAGTGCTCGCCTGTTCAGCTGCGTGCTGGTAAGCCTGTTTTGTTTTTACCGTTATTGAGCTTGTCATGATTTACCTACTTTGAGTGGACTTTACCGCCAATAATTTTGTAGGCAGGAGTGCCACGTATCATAGTCTCGCGCGCAAACTCCTGCCCACAACCGGGGCAATGGCACGGCTTAGTGGTGTGGTCTTCAACAATACGCTCAATAAAGCATTTTACCAAAGCGCCTTTGCCACCCTTGCGATATTTAAATATGGGCGTTTTGCACTGCAGACAAGAAATCTGCACGGTGCGAACCGGCCCTTTCTTGTTAGGTTTCGCCATAAAACAGTCGGTTACAATTTAAGCATTTCCATTAGTGTAACAAGCACGCTATAGTTTTTCTTCCTGTATCAAAAGAAGAATAAAGGACACTGCTATGCGTTATTCCATTGTCGCCCTGGCTGTTTTGGGCTTATTAACGGCCTGCGGACAACCGCAGCAAAACAATTCTGAAAAAAATTCACAAACGGCGGTTGAGCAAACGGCGCAGTCAGAAACTGAGCGCCTGAACCAGTGGTTTGAAGAAAAGTACGAACAACAGCTTCAACAAAGCCCCATTCAAATGACCTTTCTGGGTCGCAAAGACCGCTACGGTGACATTGATGACATGACCGTCGCTGCTGAGAAAAAGCAGCTGCAGTGGCTGGAAAATAGCGTTGAAGAGCTGAAAGCGAACTTTGATTACGACAAGCTGAACCTCGAAGCTCAGACGTCTTACGACGTTTGGGTTTACCAATACGAACAAGCCAAGCGTAATGCCGAATTCCGTGGCATGGACTACGTATTTGACCAAATGCGTGGCGCGCACACCTTCTTACCGCAGTTTTTAATCAACTTCCATCGGGTGGATGACGCGGAAGATATGGAAGCCTACATTTCTCGTATTAAGGGTGGTGCAACGGCTATTGAGCAATTATTGCAGCGCGCGAAAGAACAAGTAGAGAACGGCGTTCGTGCTCCGCGGTTTGCGTATGAGCAGGTTATTAAAGAGGCAAAAGGCCTGACTTCAGGCGCCCCTTTTGATGAAGAAGGTGACTCAAGCTTACTGGAAGATGCTAAAAACAAGCTCAGCACTCTTCAGGAAAGTGATGCGATCTCCGCCGAACAAGCCGATAAATACGAAAAAGAAGTGCGCAAAGCGTTATTGGAGCGTTTCCGTCCGAGTTACGAAGCGCTTATTAGCTTCCTTGAAAGTGATATTGAGAATACCGACGAAGTTGCAACCGGCGTGCATCGTCTGGAAAACGGCGAAGCTTACTATAACGCCCGTTTGGCCAACTACACGACGACTGACTTAACCGCTGATGAAATTCATGAGATAGGCCTGAGTGAAGTCGAGCGACTGACCAATGAGATGATCGCGATTAAAGAGAAAGTTGAATTTGATGGCGATTTGCAGGACTTCTTTGATTATATCCGCACCGACGAGCGCTTCTTCTATCCGAACAACGACGAAGGCGCTGAAATGTATCTGGAAGACTCGCGCGAATATCTGGCGTACATTAATGAAAAACTGCCTGAATATTTTGGTATTTTGCCAAAAGCCGACTTGGTGGTGAAACGGGTTGAGCCTTTCCGTGAACAAGACGGTGCGGCCCAGCATTATTACCCTGGTTCGCCTGACGGTGAGCGTCCGGGCATTTACTATGCGCATTTGTCGGACATGAGCTCGATGCCGAAAAACGAAATGGAAGCCATTGCCTATCATGAAGGTAATCCCGGTCACCATATGCAAATTTCTATTGCTCAGGAACTGGAGTCGGTACCAGAATTCCGTACTCAGGCTGGCTTTACGGTTTACAGTGAAGGCTGGGGCTTATATTCAGAACAGTTAGCCAAGGAAATGGGGGCCTATGAAGACCCTTACTCTGACTTTGGTCGCTTAACCACCGAAATTTGGCGTGCCGTGCGCTTGGTTGTGGATACCGGCATGCACGCCAAAGGCTGGACTGAAGAGGAAGCGGTTAAGTACTTCCAGCAGCACACGCCGATTGCTGAAGGCGCTGTGCGTTCAGAAGTTCGTCGCTACCTGGTCATGCCGGGTCAGGCAACGGCCTACAAAATTGGCATGATCCGCATTCTGGAACTGCGCGAAGAAGCCAAAGAAGCCTTGGGCGATAAGTTTGATATCCGTGGCTTCCACGACACCGTTTTGGGTGGTGGCGCATTGCCGCTGCATATTCTGGAGCGTCGTGTTGACCAATGGGTTGAAAAGCAGAAGAACGCCTAACTTACAATAAACCTAAATCAATGGCCTTTAACACAGCTCGGGTGCGGTCACGTACCCCGAGCTTGGCCATAAGTGACGACACTTGATTCTTAACGGTCCCGGTTGATTTAAACAAGCTTTCCGCTATTTCATTATTGCTGAGCCCCGCTGCTATTAACCGTAAAACGGCAATTTCTTTATCTGTCAGCGGCTCAACCAGAGTCTGTTCACTATCATTTTCAGGCGCTTTGCTTTCTTTTAAGCCTTGCACGATACGTTCAGTGATAGCGGGCTGAAGCCAGGTTTTACCATCGGCTAGCGCTTCAATAGCGCCAACCAACACCTCCAGCGACACATCTTTTAATAAGTAGCCTTCGGCGCCGGCTTGAATGGCTTTCATTATAGATTCGTGGTCATCAAAGGTTGTCAGCATTAAAACCGGTGTTTGGAAGCCTTTTTTTCGCAAAAGCTCGACGGCCTCAATACCATTCAAGTCAGGCATGCGAATATCCATGAGAATTACATCAGGTTCACTCTCTGTCGTTAGCCTAACCGCCTCTCTGCCAGAGCTAGCCTGCGCGACAACGGTAACATTGTCGGATAGTGACAAGAGCGAACTCAGACCTTCCCGAACTAATGTTTGGTCATCAACTAACAGAACGTTAATGCTCATACATCACCCTCAAGCGTTAGCTGAATGCTAAAGCCTCTGCCCTTTGTCTGCACGCTCAAATCAGCACCAATTTCATTGGCGCGCTCTTGCATACCGGTCAGTCCATTTCCGCCCTTAAAATGCTGAGTAGACCCATTATCTTTAATAAAAAGGCAGAGTTTATCTCCCTGGCGAGATAAAGAAATACTCTGACGATCACCATTGGAGTGCTTCAGGAAATTGGTCACTGCTTCTTGCGATATTCTCAGAACAGCGTCAGCAATATCGATGGATTGAATACCAAGTTTTTTCTGGCAAACCACCTCAACTCGCTTGTCCGCCGAGTGATAAGAAAGAGACTGTAATGCGTTCTCAATGTCGAGCACGGCCGAATCACGTAAATCGGAAACCGCTTCACGAACATCGGAGAGCAATAACTTGGTAATGCTCTGACTCTTCTCCAAAGTGGGTTTTAGTTCATCATCTGCTTTTCGAGCTGCCACCTGTAGGTTAATTGAAAGCGCCGTTAAGTGATGGCCTATTAAGTCGTGAATGTCGCGGGCTATGCGAGTCCGTTCATTCTGTTTACTCGCTTCCTGAAGCAACATTTGTGTTGCGCGAAGTTCTCGATTGATAGCTTGCTCTCGCTCCAGTGCTTCTGTTTCTCTCAGCCGGGTGCCCATGGTCACGATGGAAAACAAATTAAACGCCCAAAACAGAATGGCGGATATCCAAGCATAACTGTCGCCCCAGCCAAACTGGTAAATCAACCATAATGGAACCGATAGAGGAATAGAGAGAAGAACAGAGTTTCGAATACTGGTGTAATAAGGCAGCTGTGCCATGCAAATCGTCATCAATATGGCGACAACACTATAGGGTATTAAGTAATACAAACTGAAAATAGCCACTAATTGAATAAAGACAAGACTAAGGCGTAGCCAAGGCTCGTTTTTGTAAGGCTGCTCCCGTGTGGCTATTGTGAAGCACACAATGAAGACCAAAAAAAGTACCGCGGAAATAATCCAGTACGAACTGAAGAAAGGCGTTTGCTCTCTTTGGCCCAGTAAGTAGAGACAAAACGAGGACAGCAGCACCCAGGCCAGCACTGCAACCCACTGCTCATGATCTAAGTATTTGGAAGTAACAGATTTTATATTCATTAGTTAAGTATGCCCGCAGCTCGGCATTTCGCAATAGGTCAAAAGTCACGTTTCATAAAGTGACTTCTTGCACTAACCGACACCGTTGAACCGCTCTAACCTGTAAAAAAACAGGAGGGCTTATTATGTTGACGCTGCACAGCTTTTTACTTTATTTACACATCGTGTTTGGTGCCATAGCGATGGCATTATTCTGGATACCGGTAGTGACAAAAAAGGGAAGTCTGAATCATCGCCGGTTCGGTAAGGCGTATGTCTGGATCATGAATACGGTTGCTGTTTCGGCCATCGTCATGTCAGTAATGGTTCTGGTGGCTCCTGCTTATTTTAAAGCGGACATCATTGCCAATAGCCAAAGACCTGACGCCGTTACAGAGGGGATTCGCTTCTTTTGGACATTGCTGTTGTTCCTTTCCGTGTTTACTTTTGCCTCGGTTCGGAACGCAACCGTTGTTTTGCGGTCGAAACGAAGTCGCGATAACTTGCGCACATTCAGCTACTTATCGATACCGGTTGGTTTGGCGGTGATGTCTCTGGTGTTGCTATGGCAGAGCATGAATACGCCTGCTATTCAGTTTGTCAGCCCTTGGTTACACATTATTTTTGGCATTTTAGGGTTAGTAAACGTGTATCAAATGTTGCGTTTTGCATTTTCGCCCTCAGTTAAGAAGAATGCCTGGCTGATAGAGCATTTAAGTTCAATGTGTGGTTCCGGTATAGCGGTTTATACAGCGTTCTTTGCTTTTGGCGCGCGTCATGTGTTGGCCCACTTGGGGCAGTGGCAATTGTTATTCTGGGTAGTGCCGGGTGTTGTAGGTACGGTGCTTATATTTTTATGGTCACAAAAATACGAAAAAGGAGAATTCTCGTGAGGTGGCTTTTATTCTTACTTACAACATTAATTTTTGCGCCCGGCGTTTATGCCGAGGTGGAAACGAAGCAGGTTATTCAGCAGCAGTTGGCTGATGGCTCATTGGATAGCGCTGAAAACAGCGTCGAGGAATGGGTTAAAAATGAACCGGGAAACGCTGAAGCATGGCATACCCGTGGGGTGGTGATGGCGCAACAGGCACAAAATGCCTTTTTCAGTGCGATGAGCTACGCCGGCAAGTCAGTGGACTCCTTTGAGAAAGCAGTTGAGCTGGCGCCTGACAGTATTAAATACCGCAGAGCCTTAATGCAGTTTTATTTAATGGCGCCCTCTATAGCCGGCGGTGATGACGAAAAAGCGCTGGCTCAAATTGAGAAAATGATGGCGTTAGACCCGGCACAAGGTGCGCTCGCGAAAGTTGGGTATTTGCGTAAGCATGAAAAGATGACAGAAGCTGAGTCTTTGCTGGAAGAAACCATAGCAGCACACCCAAATAATGCGGACGTTTTGCTGTATTCAGGCTTGCAAAAACAACGCGCAGGAGAATTTGATACGGCTCTCAAGCTGTTTGATAGAGCGGTAAATGGCGTTTCAGATGACGGTTCTGCAGTCAGTATGGCGTTGTATCAGATTGGAAAAACCGCCGTTTTAGCCGAAAACCAAATCGAAGCTGGAATTGCAGCGTTAAATAGCTACTTAGAGGAAGATGTAACATCGGATAATTTGCCTGAGCCGCACTGGGCCCAGTTTAGAAAAGCACAGCTATTGGCGCTAAAAGGCGACACGGAAACTTCGGAGCAACTGCTTGCAGAACTTAAAGGCGTTGACGATAAAGAGCTGCAAAAACAGTTGGCGCAATAAGGTTAGTAATCTAAATACCCTCTGTTACGACCATCAGACTTGGCGCGATAAAGCGCCGAGTCTGCTTTTGAAATCATCCGGCTAATTAAGGCTTCGGTATTTTCGTCAGCAGTCGGTGTGTGCAGGTAGCCGCCAATACTAATACTTAGATAGGGCGCAACCTGCGACTGCTCATGTTCTATTTTGAGATTCTGAACAGCCTCCAGCAATTGCTGAATGCTGTCCTTGGTTTTTTGCTCGTCGGTGGCTGAAATTACCGCAACAAACTCTTCTCCGCCATAACGCGCCAGAAAATCTGTATTACGCTGCAATTGATCAAACATCGCGTCGGCGACAGATTTAAGCGCCTGGTCTCCCTGCAAGTGACCGTAGTGATCGTTGTAGGGCTTAAACTGGTCAATATCAATGATGAGCAAAGCCAGAGGAGTTTTGTGACGAGAAGCACGCTGAATTTCGTTAGTAATGCGTTCGTCAAAGGCGCGACGATTGGCAATGCCGGTCAAACCATCTTGTGCTACTTGCGCCTGCAGCATACGGTTGGCTTTTTCCAGCTCCCGCTGGGTGTGGATGAGCTCTGCATAGGTACGTTGCCGTTCAAGGGTATTGGCTATCATGTCGGCAACCAGGCTCAAGCGACGTAGGTCTGTTGGCTGCCATTGGCGTTTTTTCTGCACCATATCGCAGCCGACAAAACCCAGAAGTTTGTGGTTAGCGACCATACCAATACAAATAACGGATTTTATGTCTTCGCGGTCAAACTCTGCTTTTTCGGCATTAGCTTCAGGGGGAAGCGTCTGGACATCATTAACAATGCAAACGTGGTTTTCTTTCATTTCTTTAAAAAACCAGGGTAAATCGTCAGTTTCTATTGCCTGCAGACTATCAATATGTGCCTGGTGACCGTCACGAACCCACTCATGGGTATTGGTCATGTGCTTAATATGGTCATCAAACTCAAATACGTAACAACGGTCAGCCTCTGTGTAATCGCCAATAGCCGCAATAACTTCTTCAATACATTCGTAGGTTTCCGTGGGCTCACTGTTAATTAGGCGAGTCGACAATTCTGAGATGAGTTGATCAAAAGATACTTGCTTGGTTTTCACGTCCATGACTCATCCTTATTGCCTTTATGGTCAATAGTTAACCATATCGTCAGGTAAGCGTAAATTGTTATTTTTATGTTGTTCAAATTGAGGCTAACTAAAATAGAACTGCCATATATCCAATACGACCGGTATAACAGAAAAGACCAGCAATAACGCCATGGAGATATTAAAAATTCTTTGTGCCCGGTGGTTGGTGAGTAACTGCCTCAGTCCGGCGCCGGCCACCAGCCAAACGCCTACACAAGGAAATGCCACCGCCAGAAAAGCGGCAGTTATTTCCATTACTTCTGACCAAAGGGTGCCTGCAACTGTGGTAAATGCTGCCACTGCGCCTGTTGCCATAACCCAGGCCTTGCCATTTACCCACTGAAACAAAACCGCCTGCCAGAAGGTTAATGGCTTACGGTCACCCTTTTCAATTGCCTTGGGGGTTTGTGAGCCGATGACCCAGGCCAGCCAAAGCAAATAGACAGTACCGGCAATTTTAATCATTTGGTGCAGAAGCGGGAACTGCTCCAGCACTGAACCAAAGCCCATACCAACCACCAGCACCATAGCCGGAAAGCCAAGGCAAATTCCGAGGAAGTGCGGCAGGCTGGACTTAACACCATAGTTCACGCCTGACGACATAATCATAATATTGTTGGGGCCCGGCGTAATAGTTGTCGAAAAAGCAAAGAAAAATACCGCAATAAAAATTTCCATTCTCTGATCCTTTTACTTCTTCTCTAAGGTTGGCGGCAGACCAAAATGTGCGATTAAATTCTGTAGCTGTGCGTCATTGCCGCCATCTTCGCGCTTATTGAACTGCCATAACGAACTGCCACCGCTGCCTTTCCAGTTAATCAGTTTAGGGTTGTTACCCACTCGTCGTATGATGCAGTTATTCAGGCTGGCTAACCAAAACCACCATAAATCATCCGCATAAGGAGCCAGAGAAGAAGCCAGCTCCTGGTCAGTAACGCGCTTATCAAAGCAACCCGGCGGGAAAAGCACTCCGGCGCCACTGGTAAAAAACAGGCGTGGATCGGGGCCCCGTACCTCTGTTTTCGGGTACCATTGCCTGTAGGGTCGTATTTCTCCGCTTGTTGCCCGGCGTAAGTAATGTGCCCGCCAACACAGAATCTCCTGGTCATTACCCGTATACGCATTGACCAGGGTTGCCAGCCAGTTGGGGCGATAATAGATGTCATCATCAGCGGTTACATGAAAGGCATCGGGAAAGCTTTTAAGTGCCGGAATCAGCTTTTTATAGGAACGGGTGTCGGTACTGACTGGCGCAATGGTTAAGCCGTATTTTTGCAGTACAGTGACACTTGCCGGAAGTTTGGCAATGTCGTCCTGATACAACCATAAAATGACTTTGTCCGCTTTTACCGTCTGTAACAATAGCGACTTTAATGTCAGGTGCAGCTTAGCAAAGCGATCAGGGAAGGAGGTTAGGTTCACTATCAACTGACCGGGCAATGCGTGTTCCGACTGAATTAAGGTGTCGCGCTGTTGCCATTGCAGTTCAGTTATCGCCTGGGCGTTTCGTTTAAGACTTGAGCCCGCCAGCGATTTATACTTTCGTAACCAGCGATAGCGCAATTGTGTGAAAAAACCTTTAACTAAATTCATCGGTTTAACAACTAACCCCTTCGTTCGTTATAGAGTGGTTACAAAGCGTCCAGTTCTTCTGTAGCCTGTGTCGAAAATACCATAGTACGTTCAAAGAAAGCGAATGCGAGGTAATGCTGAATGGCACTAAGAAGTTGGTTACAGCAAAGTAAAGAGTTCATATTGCGATTTGCGGTATCCAGTCCCGTTCCGGCTAGTTGGCTATATGATGTACCGGAGTCAACCGAAATTGAAGACCTGACCAGCACACCTGAACATATTGAAATTGTCAGTCACTGCTGGAACTATTCGCATTTGTTTGTGTATCAGTTGAAGTCGCTGCTGGATAATGCCCCGGAGGACTTTAAAGTTACGCTGACCGGTTTTTATTGCCCCGAAGACAAAAACACCGTTGCTTTAATTAAAGAGTATGAATCGAAACAGGTTGATAATATCGAGTGGAATTTTATTGCGCTCAACAAAGGCGACTTACTACGCCGCGGCATAGGCCGTAATAAAGCTGCAAAAGAAACGAAAGCCGACTGGATTTGGTTTACCGACTGCGACTTACTGTTTGGGGAAAATACCTTCCCAAGCTTAAAACAGACCTTACGCAAAGAGTCCTGCATTCTGGCGTTCCCGGAACAGGTTTCCCGAACCTCTTTACTGAGCGAAGAGCATGATGTTCTGTGTAATGGTAAAGAAACCTCAGTTGAAGAATGTTTGCAGCAGGCGGACTTTACCACCCACACCTTTTCAAAAGCGTCTGGCCCGGTGCAGATAGTTCATGGTGACACGGCACGCCGCTATGGCTACTGCGAGCAGATAGACTGCTATCAGCAGCCGAAAGACCGGTGGGTAAAAACTTACGAGGATCGCGCGTTCCGCTGGTTATTGGGTACGCACGGAAAACCATTAAACATTGAAGATGTATCGATAATTCGTCATGTAGAGAAGGGACGCTATAAAAAGAACTCGACCTTCTCAGAAATGCGTAAAGCGAATCGTCAGGCCAAAGACAAACTACTGGCGAAATAAGCGCGTCGATAAGTTGCTCTATAACTAGTAAGATAATTCCCTATTGATTAGGATGGATGTCTTACAGTAACTCTACAGGGAGAGCAGCGAGTGAGTGAATTGACCCCCGGCTTTATTGTCGCGCATGGACATCGGCTGGAAGACTTAACCGATGTGGCGGTTACATTCACCCAAAACTATCCGCTGGCGCCGCTGGAGCAGGAAACCGTGCTGGTGCAAAGCAACGGTATTGCCCAGTGGCTTAAAATTAATTTAGCTCAGGCCAGTGGCATTGCTGCCATGATAGATGTCACCTTGCCGGCGCGGTTTCAGTGGAAAGCGTATCGTTCAGTGCTCGGTGACGACATTCCCAAAACCTCTCCCTTTGATAAAGACCGCTTAACCTGGCGGTTAATGCGCTTGTTGCCCGAGCTTATTGAGCACAACACGCACTTTGCTCCGCTTAAGCACTATACCTCTGACGACAACGACGGCCGCAAGCTGTATCAGTTGAGTGGACGGCTCGCCGACTTGTTTGATCAGTACGCGGTGTATCGTGCCGACTGGCTGGATAACTGGGTGCGTGGTCAGGACGTGCTGGAGCGGGAACAGCCCGTTGAAGTCGAACAGTTGTGGCAGCCGGAATTGTGGCGCGCTGTCAGCAACGATATTGGCATAGATGACTACTGGAATAACCGGGCGGAGCTGCATCAGCGCTTTATTGATACGGCAAAGGCGTTAACTGAACGCCCTGCAGGTTTGCCGCCACGGGTGGTGGTGTTTGGTATTTCCTCGCTGCCGCAGCAAATGCTTCAGGTGCTGGATGCCATTAAAGGCTATACCCAAATTCTGTTGTGTGTGCATAACCCATCGCAGTACCACTGGGCGGATATTGTCGATGGAAAAGAAGCCTTGCGGCAGGCGGTTAAAGCCTCTTCGCGCTTAAAGCACAAACCGGAACTGCCCGACGACCCGAACGACGACGAACTGCACCAACTGGCGCATCCCTTGCTGGCGTCCTGGGGTAAGCAGGGCCGGGATTATATCCGCCTGCTGGATTTATACGACGAAACCCTGGCCAAACAGGAAGCGTTTAATACCATTAAGCTGGAGCTGTTTGAGCCCCATAACACGGACCATTTATTAGCCCAGTTGCAGGACGACATTCTAAACCTGCGGCCGGTGCAGGAAACCCGCGAGCTTTGGCCTACGCCGAATGCTGCCGATAAGTCACTGCAGTTTCATGTCTGCCACAGCCCGCAGCGTGAGCTAGAAGTGTTGCATGACCAGTTACTGGACGCCTTTGCAAAAGACCCGGAGTTAAAACCGCGCGATGTTATGGTCATGCTGCCCGACGTCAACACCTACGCGCCATACATTGATGCGGTATTTGGTCGGTATCATAACCGCTTTGGCGAACGTGACTCGCGTGCTATTCCTTATACCATTGCCGATCAGGGTGAACGTCATCAGCGACCGTTAATGATAGCGCTGGAATTGCTGTTGCAAGTTGATCAGTTGCGTTTTACTCAGACCGATTTATTCAATTTGTTGTCGGTACCCGCGGTGCAGCAACGCTTTGATATGAGTGACGATGACCTGCCGCAGTTAAAGCGCTGGGTAAAAGAAGCCGGCGCGCGCTGGGGACTTAATGCCGAGCAGCGCGGGCAGTTTTATATGCCGGCAGCGGAAGAAACCAACAGCTGGTGGTTTGGCTTAAAACGCATGATAGCCGGTTACGCCATGGGCGATTTGGCTGACGTTGGTTTAGAAAACGAGTCACCCTGGGCTAACGTAGAACCTTATACCGAAGTAGCTGGACTAAGTGCCGCGCTGGTGGGCTGCCTGGCGGATGTGGTGCGCACACTGGAACAATGGTGGCAGCGCGCGCAGGGTGAACACACCTTGCCGGAGTGGGTCACTCAGGGCGAGTGGCTGCTGGAACAATTTTTCGAGGCCGAAGAAGACAGTGATCGCTTACTGTTAGCCAAGCTGGGTGACGAGCTGTATCAGCTGCGGGATATTTGCGTAGAGGCGGATAACGAGTCACAACTTCGCCTGCCCATATTTAAAGACGCCTGGTTAGAACGTGTGGATCAGCAGAACCTGAACCAACGCTTTTTGGCGGGGGCGGTAAACTTCGCCACCTTAATGCCCATGCGGGCCATTCCGTTTAAATACGTGTGTGTGCTGGGCATGAACGAAAGTGATTACCCACGTTCAACGCCGCGTGTGGATTTTGATTTAATGACCGACCGGTATCGGCCGGGCGATCGCTCGCGACGTGACGATGACCGCTATTTATTCCTGGAAGCAATGCTTTCAGCTCGTGACTGTTTTTACTTGAGCTGGGTAGGCTACAGCGCCAAAGACAATAGCGAGCGGACGCCGTCGGTGCTGGTGGCGCAACTGCGTGACCACCTTCAGCAGGGCTGGAAAGTGGACATTAACAGCCTGACCGTTGAGCACAAATTACAGCCGTTTAACCCCCATTACTTTAGCCAGGAAGACCCGGAATACTTTACCTATGCCAGTGAATGGGCGCAGGCGCATCAGGGGGCGGTGGCTTCTGCGAGCCGCATGGCTTCGGAAACCGCCGCGGACGACGAGCTGGAACGCACCCTGAGCATTAACGACATTAAGCGCTTTATTGAAGAGCCCGCCCGGCTGTACTTTAACTGGCGACTGGATACTTACTTTAGCCGCAACAGTGAAGATCTGGACGACAGCGAAGCCTTTGTGATGGATAACCTGCAGAGCTGGTCACTGACTACGCGTTTGGTGGATGCGGGCAAGCGGGCGCTGCTGGCAGGGGCTGGCATTGAAGCCTCGCTATTAAAAGAGCTGAACCGAATTAAACGCGAAGGGGCTTTGGGCATTGGTGCGATAGCCGAGCAAAATGGGTTTCTGTTGCTGGAGCAGTCGCAGGAGATACTGGAAACCTATCAGCAGAGCATTGCCGGTTACTCGGGTGTGAATGAGTTTCCGGAAACGGTGTTTTTTGAGCACAGCGGGCTGACTATTGATGACACCCTAACTGGGCTGCATACCAATGAAAGCGGCGAGCGCCTATGGGTGGTCACCTCGGCCAGCAACATTGCCGCTAAAAACGGTAAAGGCATAAATAGCGGCGGCTGGAAGCATGCCAGTGCCTATTACCTTGGTCTGTTGCTGTTGAATTTACAAAAACCGACACGGCTTTTAATTGTGTCCAAAGGTGGTTGCCAGTTGCAGGTGGCGCCGGTGCCCGCTGAGCTTGCGGTGCAACAACTGGAACAAGTACTGGAGCTAGTGGCTCTGTCAGCGCAGCAGCCGCAGCCCATGCATCTGGACGTAGCCATGACCTGGCTAAGCGCAATGGACAAGAACGGCCAGGACGAAATGCTGGCGCATGAAGCCGCCCGACAAAAATACGAAGAAGAAGGCTTTCAAGACCCGGCACTGGTTACCCAAAGTGATTACTGTGGGCGCGTTGCCGAAAGTTACCAAGCCATTCAGGCATCACCGCACTTCCGCCGCTTTATGGACGAACTTTATGATCCCATGCGCTTAACCCTGGTGCCGGAGGATAAATCATGAGCCAATTGTCTTCTCAATCATCAGGGCATACGTTAGAGAACCCGCTCGATTTTCCGCTGAACAGCAGCCGCTTAATTGAGGCTAGCGCCGGTACCGGTAAAACCTACACCATTGCTGCGCTTTATGTGCGTTTGGTTATTGGACATGGCTCGCATAACGGTACGGAAGAAACTGCGTTTGATCGCGAACTGGTGCCGAAAAACATTCTGGTCATGACCTTTACTAAAGCTGCCACCGAAGAGCTGAGTGATCGTATTCGCGCACGCTTAGCCGAAGCCGCAGCTTACTTCCGTGATCCGGAAGCCGTAGAAGGTGACCCTTTCTTAGCCAGCCTGCGCGACGACTGTGCAGCGCAGGGGCAGAACCTGATGCACTTGGCGCGGCTGCTGGATTTAGCCTCGCAGTCCATGGACGAAGCGGCGGTGAAAACCATTCACGGCTGGTGTCAGTCCATGCTGAAAGAGCACGCCTTTGCCAGCGGTAGCCTGTTCAGCCAGGACGTTGAAACCGACAACGAAGAGCTGCGCCTTCAGGCCGCTGAAGACTACTTCCGGCGTTTTATTTACCCGGCCGACGCTGAACTCAGCGCCCGGCTGTTGGAGGACTTTAAGTCACCGGAAACCTTGTTGGGGCTCACTTACAGCTTAAGCAAAAGCGGGCAGGCACCGGTCAATGGTGACTTGCACAGCCTGCTGAAGGAAGCTGAAAGCGCCCATCAGCAACGAATGGCTGATATAAAGCAGGAAGTTGCGCCTATTGTGCAGGAATTGGTTGATAAAACCTCACAAGCCAAGGGCGCGGCAACCAAACTCAAACAGTTTCAGAAGTTTGCGGACTGGTGCGGCGACTCTGACCTGGTTGAGCCCGACGCCACCGCGGCTAACTGGAAGAATATAGGCACTGACGAGCTACAGAAGTTTGCCGAGGCCAAACTTGGCGGCATGCCCCAAAGTTGGGCCACTTTAGGCGAGCTGCAGGAACGTATTAAGCGCAGCAAAGTGCAGCAGCAGGAAGAACTGGCTAAAGTAAAACAACACGCGGCCTTCTGGGTGAGCAGCCGCTTTGCCGAACTGCAAAACCAGCGCGCCGAAATGGGCCACGACGACATGCTGACCCGTTTACGTGACGCGCTGAAAGGCCCCAGTGGTGAAGCCTTGGCTGCCGCTATTCGTAAGCAGTATCCGGTGGCTATGGTGGACGAATTTCAGGACACCGACCCGGTGCAGTACGAGATTTTTAACCGCATTTATAACCTGGCGGACCCGCACCCGGGTACCGGCATTTTTCTTATTGGTGACCCGAAGCAGGCCATTTACAGCTTCCGTAACGCCGATATTTACACCTATTTAAAAGCCCGGCGCGATACCGAAGGCCGGCATTATAATCTGGCACGAAACTTCCGTTCGTCGCAGGCCATGGTGGACGGCGTTAATGCTCTGTTTGAGCGCGCCGAAGAGCTGCCGCGCGGTGCTTTTCTGTTTAAAACCGAAGCAGAAAATCAGCTGCCCTTTAACCCGGTGGGTGCAAATGGGCTGAAGCGAACCTTCAAACATTGCCTGTTATCCAGCAATTTAAAAACCGCACCGGCTCTCTTGTGGTCAGTGTCCGGTGAAGAAAAACGCAATAAAAATGACTTTTTCCGGGCTGCCGCGAACCACCACGCTAACTTGATTGCCTCCCTGCTTAATGACCCGCAGGCGGGCTATTACAACGGTGACGATAAGCTGGAGCAGCGCGTCAAAACCAGTGACATTGCGGTGCTGGTGAATAACTTTAATGAAGCCAACGCCATTAAAAAGGCGCTGAGCGATCGCGGGCTGAAAAGCGTTTATTTGTCAGACAGGGAATCGGTATTTGCGCAGCGCGTTGCCAAAGACTTACTGGCGCTGGTAAGTGCCTGCGCCGAACCGCGCGACCCGTCGTTGATACGCAGCGCCCTGGCGACACAGTTACTTGGCCTGCCGCTGGCGGAGCTGGAACATATTCACAGCCACGAACGCGAGTGGGAAGAGCGGGTTGAGCAGTTTTTAAGTTATCACGACCAGTGGCAGCGACAGGGCGTATTAGCCATGTTGCACAGCCTGCTGCACGACCATCAGGTGCCCGCAAAGCTACTGGAAGACCGCATTCACGGCGAACGCCAACTGTCCGACGTGCTGCACATTGCCGAGCTGCTGCAACAACAGAGTCTGGTACTGGACGGTATTCCGGCGTTGGTGAACCATTTTGCCGAGCAGGTGAACGAGCGCCATGGCTTTGGCAGCAACAGCCGCACCCAGAGTGACGAGCAGCAGCTGCGCTTAGAAAGCGACGACGAACTGATAAAAATCATCACCATTCACAAGTCGAAAGGCCTGCAGTACCCGTTGGTGTTCATGCCTTTTGTGGCCTACACCCAGGCGGAAGCCTACCGGATAAAACCGCCGGCGGTGTACCACGATGAAAACGGTGAGCTACAGGTATTGTGGTCAAAAGACGACGACAACAAACAGCGTTTGAGTAATGAGATCCTCGCCGAAGACTTACGTAAAATGTACGTGGCCGTTACCCGCGCGCAATACGCCACTTTTATTGCGCTGGAAGCGGTGAAAGAGCATCGCAACAACCCGCTCTTTTATTTGCTGAACGGCGGCGAGTCACTAACCGATGAGCTGTACAACGAAGTCAGCGAGCGCTGGCACCAGGCACCGCACACACAACTAACGCGACTGGAAGACGACGAGCCTTTAGTTCGTGCGTTGGAGCAGGAACAAACAACGCCTAAACTCACACCGCGCAGCATGCCCGCAGGCCGCAAACTGGAGCGTTGGTGGGTGGCCAGTTACAGCGCGCTGAAATACGAAGGTGCGGTGACAAAAAGTGTGCAGGCACCGCAGTCGCCCGATGAAATGAACCTGTTGGATGAGCGCGACGACCCGGATGAGACAGAAGTTGCCAGTGCCGCCGAGCCAAGCCCGGACAGCATTCATCATTTACCCAAAGGCGCAGGGCCGGGCACCTTTTTGCATAACTTGCTGGAAGAGTCCGCCAATATCGGCTTTGCGAAAATCGCGGGTGACGCTGCCGAGCGTACCGGGCTGGTAGAGGGCTTTTGTGTCAGTCCTTATTGGCAGGAACACCAAAACAGCCTGGAGCATTGGCTGGACGCCTATTTGCACAACGAATTCTCAATTAATGGCAGCGGTGACCGCGTTAGCTTAAGCGCACTGGAGCAATACAAAGCCGAGCCGGAATTCTGGTTTGGTGCCAGTGAAGTTAACGCACAAAGGCTGGACGCTCTGGTTCGCGAACACATTCTGCCGGGGCACGAACGCCCTGCACTGGAACCTAATGTGCTGAACGGCATGCTAAAAGGCTTTATCGATTTGGTGTTTGAGCATAACGGCAAATATTACGTGGCAGATTATAAGTCCAACTGGCTGGGCGAAGACGACCACGCCTACACCGAACAAGCCATGCGCGAAAAAATTCTGCACAGCCGTTATGACCTGCAATACGTCATTTATACCCTGGCACTGCATCGCCTGTTAAAGGCGCGGTTAGGCAGTGAATACGACTATGACACTCATGTAGGCGGTGCCGTGTATCTGTTCTTGCGTGGGCACCGGGCGGAAAGCGACGGGGCATTTTGTGACCGGCCGCCACGGGAACTGATAGAGAAGCTGGACGCACTTTTTTCGGGTAAGGACCTTTCAGATAAGGAGCCGGTATGACAGAAGTAACCTCAAACACCCTGTTTGATGCCCTGCGTGAGTGGCGTGATGCTGGCTGGATACGCTCAATAGACCTGGCCTTTGTCGAGTTTTTGCAGCAAGCAGGAGAAACGCACAGTGAAGTGTTACTGGCCGCTGTTTGTGCCTCGCACGAAGCCGGTCGCGGACATACCAGCATTGACATAAATGCGCTGCAGAATGAGCCCGAAAGCGCACTGAACTTACCACCCGAAAACCGCTATTCACCAAACTGCGATACTCCCAGTGCGTTGTTCCGTCAGTTTGGTACCAATGTGGAAGCCGTATTAACCCAAAGCCACTGTGTAGACGCCGACGGCAAAGGCAATCAGCCATTGGTGTTAAGTGGCAGCAAACTGTACCTGCGCCGCTACTGGCAGTACGAAGCTTTTATCGAGAACGACCTGCAGGCGCGCATGAGTGACCGGCCGATTACCAACGACGACTTGCTGAAAAGCACGCTGGCGAAGTTGTTTGATAAACCTGATGATGACAAAACCGAAGAGATTAACTGGCAGCGCGTGGCCTGCGCTAACACCGTGCGCAACCGCTTTAGCGTAATAACCGGCGGGCCCGGCACCGGTAAAACCTACACTGTAGTGCGCCTGTTAACCGCCTTGCAGCATCAGACACTCTTCCTGGGTTTACCGCCGTTACGCGTATCGCTGGCAGCGCCTACCGGTAAGGCCGCCGCGCGACTCACCGAGTCCATAGAAAGCGAGCTGAATAGGCTGCGGGGTGATGCAAAGCTCGCCACCTTAAAAGACGCCTTAGACGCCATAAAGCCCGAGGGTAAAACCCTGCACCGCTTACTGGGTGTAAAACCGAATTCGCGCGCGTTTAAACACCACGCCGACAACCCACTGCGCACCGACGTGGTGATAGTCGACGAAGCCTCAATGATAGACATTGAAATGATGACCGCGCTGCTAAAAGCCACTCCCAAAAACGCACGGCTGGTGCTTATTGGTGACAAAGACCAGCTAGCCTCCGTAGAAGCCGGCGCCGTGCTGGGCAACTTGTGTGAAGGCGCCGACCAAGGCCATTACCGCACAGAAACTGCCCAATGGCTGCAGCAAGTAGCCGATACACCTGCGTTTCCAGACGACTTAATTGACGACAACGGCGAGCAACGCCTGCAACACGTTGTGAAATTCCGCAAAAGCTACCGCTTCAAAGGCCCTATTGCTGACTTGGCTAACGCCATTAACCAGCAAGACAACGTCGCAACAAAACAGGAACTCGAAAAAGCCAAAAACGCCGATGAAGATTATCCCGTTAGCCTGTATGAAGTCAGCAGCCTAGACGCCCCAGCCTTCGAAGCCTTGGTTAAACGTAACCTGACTTCCGGTAGCCTGACGTTACACGTCAGGAACAATGCCGATACAACAACCGATGCCAACAACATCAACGATATCGCCCAAGAAGCCCTGCAAAACCTAAGCAACTTCCAAATCCTGACCGCCCTGCGCGAAGGCCCCTGGGGCGTAAAAGCCGTTAACCAAAAAGTCGGCGACATACTCGGCGTAAACGCCAACACCTGGTACGAAGGCCGTCCCGTTATGGTCACCAAAAACGACTACGGTCTAAAACTAAACAACGGCGACATCGGCCTAACCTTTAAAGACCCTGAACACGGCCACCTGCGCGTCGCCTTTCCCGACCAGACCAACAAGTCTGAAAATAAAGGCGTGCGCTGGGTACTGCCCAGCCGCCTCACCCATATAGAAACCGTTTATGCCATGACCGTACATAAGTCTCAGGGCTCAGAGTTTAAACACACCGTGATGGTCCTGCCCGACCACGACAGCCCTGTGCTAAGCAAAGAGCTGCTGTATACCGGAATTACTCGGGCTAAGGAGCGGTTGAGTTTGGTGGGTAGGTTTGCATTAGGACTAAACAATAAAGCATGCTAATTTCTAGGTAAGATATTTCGTACAAACTCTAAGGTTAGTGCCGTTGCCTATTTCTTTCAAAAATATTGGGATTAATAAAGCCTACACGCGGCCTCAGTTAGCTGATATATGGGGGCTCGGTGGGCCACAAGCTATAGCTAGAGGCGTTTTTACGCCGGCTAATGCGAATATTATTATTCTGTTTGTGACCCATAATAAGCGTGACGACTCGACACCTTATGATGATCATATATTAGGCGATGTGCTTTACTGGGAAGGAGAAAAGGGACACGCAAATGACAGTAGAATAGCGAATGTTCACGTAAACTCTGATGAAGTTCACTTGTTTTACCGTGATCACCATCGTGATGCTTTCATTTACAAGGGACTCCTCACCCTAATTCAGTTCAAAGAGAAGAAAGATGAGCCGAGTGAGTTTCAATTTCTAATGGGCCAAAACGAGTCATTCGATGAGTATGAATTGAAAGAGTCTTTAATTGAACTCTATGGTTCACCTTTAGATACTACACGAGAAACGATAATCGATGCTCGGGTAGGTCAGCGACACTTTAGACGACAGTTGATGCAAAAGTGGAAGTCGTGCGCGGTAACGGGAGTTGGGAAAAAGGAAGTATTGCTAGCATCTCATATTAAGCCATGGTCGAAGAGCTCAGACGGTGAGCGGCTAGATGCATATAACGGTTTACTTCTTACTCCTGCATTAGACCGGTTGTTTGATGAAGGGATAGTTACATTTCGACAAAACAGAAAAATTGTTCTTTCTAATCAATTGGCTCCTTGGGAATATCAGAAGTTGGGAATTGATGCGGCTATGGAGCTGCGAGAGCTTCCTGTAAGAACAAGTGATTACCTTGAATACCATAGGGATACCATTTTTAAGCAGACTCTTAGTTATTAGAAAGGAATAACTAAGAGGCTAGGTAACACGTCTACATCTCCGCTCCCCCAATTGCCCCCACCCCCAAATAGTTCTAATATACCCGCACTATCCAGTAACTTACTGATCTCATGACTCTTTCCTTTAAAAGCTTAACCCGTTCATTTGCCTGTCTGTTCGTTTTGTTCACCGCTGCCAGCGTGCAGGCGTCCGAAATCTTCACTATGGAATCTAAGCTCCTTGATGAAGGTATAACCGCGCGGGTCGCGTTGCCGGAAAGCTATGAGCATTCAGACAGTTTTCAGTATCCGGTGCTGCTGGTTATGGACGGTTCAACGCAGTTTGAGCACATAGCGGGTAACGTTAATTTTTTAAGTACGTTTTCTATTGTGCCGGAAATGGTTGTTGTCGGGGTCAGTGCGAGGAACCGCTTAAAGCGTTTTACTCACACAAAAATGGAAGCCTACGCTGACCGCTCTGGCGGTGCCGAGCAGTACACCCAGTTTTTGCAAGATGAGCTGATGCCAGCGTTGCAGAAAAAGTACAGACTGTCGCCTTATACGGTGGTTACTGGGCACTCGCTGTCGGGGCTCTACACCAGTTATCTGGCGACTCACCACTCAGATTTTATCAATGCCGCAATATCGGTCAGCCCAAGCCTTTGGTGGGATGACTTTGCGCTTATAAAAGACATAAAGGTGGCAGAGCAAGAGGCAGAAAAGCCACCGGTACGTTGGTTTGTCAGTATGGCGAATGAGCCTAATGAAATGGCCGAGAGCTATGAGCGTTTATTGAACGTGCTGGAAGCGAAGCCGGAATCGGATTTTAACTGGGAGTCAAAGCAGTTCCCCAGCGAAACCCATGACAGCACGCCATTAATTGGCAATGTCGAGGGCCTTAAATCCGTTTTTCGAGGGTTTAACGCGGTGCCGAACATAGAAATTAAGTCGCTGGAACAGTTGCAGGCGTTCTACGCTGATTACGAAAAGACAGTGGGCTACGACTTTCCTATGTCGGTTCAGCAATACAACGTGTATGGCTTAAAGGCCGCTTATGAAGGCCAAGTTGACTGGGGACAGGCCATTCTGGAGAAAGGTGTTGAGGTATTCGACCAGTCCGAAGTTTTATGGGACAGCCTGGCAACGGTTTATTCAATGAATGACAACAACGAGAGTGCGCTAAAGGCCTCGAATAAAGCTGTGCAGTTCGCACGCGAGCACCAGTCAAAGTACATCAGTGAAATTGAAGCGCAGAATAGTGATTTGAAGTCACGCAATAAATGATGCAGCCTGCGGCAAGTGATATTCAGACTTGCCGCAAAACGTCCAATGCACCCTGGGCTAATGCCTTTTCCTGTGGTGACGCGTCGAAGTGTTCGTTGGCTTTGACGCGATCCTGCCAATGCTTCACAAAGTTTATGGGTTCATCCGGGTCAATTTGCTCAGGTTCTGACATTAAGGTGTTTTGCTGATCGGTTTTAGCCATATGAAAACCCATGCGATTGCGTTGCTGCGCGCTAATTGCGCTGGCCAGGAACAACTGATTTGCCAGCTTACTCATGTCGTTAGAAACGAAATAATGTTCATAAATTGTAATACTGACTTTAACGGCTACTCTTAAGTTGCTTCGGTTCAACTTTGATACTTAATGGAGAAATATAATGCTTTACGATATTGGTGAAAAACCAGGAAGAGGTACTTATCAGTGCACAAGTTGCAAAAAATGGGAGGTCACACTTGATGATGATAGTGATAGGCTCCCCCCTTGCGGAGAATGTGGTTCAGGTCAGAATATTAAATATAAAAAAATTAAGTGACATCATATTTCAATAAGCAATTCATCTTATGTCTCCTCTCCGAATGTTTAGCTATTCAGAGAAGAGACACAATGTCTGACTAGTCGTCTAACTTATCCATTTGCTGAACGATGTCACTACTCAAGTCGTTTAATTCATCAGTATTTTTGGATAGTGTATCGGCTTGTTCGTAGGCGTTGTCGCATAAGTCGCTGAGAACCTGAACGTTCTGACTGACACTTTCCACTGCGTCGTTTTGTTGTTGACTGGCTTCGGTCACCATATCAACTTCAGCATTAATTTCTCTTACTGCTGTCAGAACTGTGTTAAACGAATCAATGGTTGCTGTAGAAATTTCTTGTGCTTCTTTTGAGGCTTCAAGAGCTTGGTCGCTGATTTCTCCGGAAGACGATATAACGTCTCGTAGTTCGTTGGTCATACTGACAATATCGCCTGTGGTTGCCTTGGTTTTTTGAGCTAATGAGCGAACTTCGTCGGCGACAACCGCAAAGCCTCGACCATGTTCTCCGGCCCTGGCAGCTTCAATAGCAGCATTCAGAGCGAGCAAATTGGTTTGTTCTGTCACGCTTTCTATAAGCTCTACAAACGAGGTGATTTTTTCCGCACTTTTTTCCACTTGCTCAAAGCTGTTGTCGAACTTTTCAACTGACGTTACCAGTTTTTGTAATCTCTCCGCTAGGCTATTCATTTGCTGTTCAGAGGTTGTGCTGGCCTCAGCAACTGAGTCAGTATTACTATTAATTCGCTCAATTGTTGCTGTCATCTCGTTCATGCTGGTGGAGATTTCTTCGATGGTTGAAGCTAGGCTGCTGGATTGCTCGCTCAGTTTTTCACTGGTAGTGTGAGAGCGGTCGGAGACAGAAGCCGTTCGCTCTGCCAGGTTACTAAGTTTTTCGGTTGTTCCATCAATGTGGCCCAGAATACGGCTAAAACGTTTTAATGCACGGTTTAAGGAACGTGCGATTTGGCCGAACTCATTGTCGCTGCTTAAACTGACTCTTGGGTCGAGATTTCCATTACTGACCTCCGTGGCCATATTTTTCAGTTCTTTCATGGCTAAGTTCAGGAAACGTCGGGAGATGACAAAAAATACCACTGATAATGCGGCGATGATAATGCCCGGTATAATAAGTGCTTGGCGGGCGATATCGGTGAATAAGGAAAGGCAAAGAACAACGACTAACGTGATCAGAAATAAAAGGTTGATTTGGTTTATTCTGGAAACAGATAAATTAGATAACTTCATTTGATCCCTCAAATTATCGTATATAAATGGCGTGATTAAATTTTCGAAAAAACTATATATTTATTTCGATTTTTTAGAAGTTTTATGGGGCAGGATGTGAAAAATACTCGGCAAATGGGGCTGCACCAACGCCGCTCAGGAAAAACTACGACCTTTAATGCCGCTACGCCGGACAGCGATGCTCAGCGTGACCGGGCGCGTATTATTCACTCGTCGGCGTTTCGTCGCTTGCAGGCAAAAACTCAGGTGCTGGGTGTGGGCGAGAGTGACTTTTATCGCACGCGCTTAACGCACTCTATGGAAGTGGCTCAGATTGGCTCGGGCATTTGCGAGAAGTTAAAGCAAAAGTATGCAGAGAACGACGCTATTTCGACGCATATCCCGTCTTACTTTCAAATTGAGGCCATTTGTCTGGCGCATGATATTGGTCACCCGCCGTTCGGGCACGGTGGCGAAGTGGCACTGAACTACCACATGCACAATAACGGTGGTTTTGAAGGTAATGGGCAGACCCTGCGCATTATTTCAAAGCTGGGTGAGTATTCCGACCACGACGGTCTGGATTTAACCCGGCGGACTTTACTCGGTGTGCTTAAATATCCGGTTTTACATAGCGAAGTTAGTACTCCCTCACTGTCTGATGAAAACCACTTAAGTGCTTTTAAACCGCCCAAATCTATTCATGACGACGAACAGGATGTGCTGGACTGGATACTGGAACCGCTGACTCCCAAAGACAAAGCGGCTTTTCGTTCCACTAAAACGAAAGAGGGTAAAACCAAAGCACAGTATAAAGCTTTTGATACCTCCATTATGGAGCTGGCGGACGACATATCGTACGGCGTGCACGATTTAGAAGACTCACTGGCGCTGAATTTGGTTACAGAAAAGCAGTGGCGCGAAGACGTACTCGCTGTGCTTGGCGATAACAGCGTCATTATGCAGGAAGAGCGATTTTACACAGAAGCGCTTTTTTCAGGCCAAAGCCGGGCGCGTAAGCACGCAATTAGTAAGCTTGTCGGTCATTTTGTGGAGGCGATTGAAGTCACAGAACAGAACCTGTTTGAATCGCCCTGGTTAGATCTTCAGGCCCAGTTGCCTGAGCACATTGAACATACCCTGCAAGTACTGAAAGACTTTGTGTTTAAGTATGTTATTCGCAGCTCTTCGGTGCAGGTTCTGGAGTACAAAGGCCAGATGATGATAATGAAGCTTTTTCAGGTACTGAGCGAAAATCCAGAGCAACTACTGCCGGGTTCTACTCTGCAAAAATACAAAAAGGCAGATAACCCCAAGCGTGTTATTTGTGACTATATTTCGGGAATGACGGACAACTACGCGACCAAGCTTTACGGTAAATTGTTCAGCCCGGATACCGGCTCTGTATTTGATAAGGTTTAATGCTGTTTAAATAAAAAGGGCGCCAAAAAGGCGCCCAAAACGTTACATTTTACTCATTAAAGGTTTATTGCCACTCGACTAATAAGTCTACGCCTGAGTAGTTAGTGTAGCCTTTAAGGCTAATGTACCAACGGTCTTCAGCCGGGTTAGCAATATTACAAGTTTCGTTATTACCTGAACGGTAAGGACGGCACTCGTAGTTTGACTCGGTTGGCTGGCTGCCCTGACGAACATAAAGGTCAGCGTCGCCGCTTCCACCAGACATGGTTACGTCAAGTGATGACATGCCCGCTGGAATATCAACGTAGTAGTGAGTCCACTCGCCGCTGTTGCCAGACAGGTCAGTAGCAGAAACAGAGTCACCTCCGCCGCCGCCAGTGCTAGGTTCTGTGAACGAACCAGTCAGGTTCAGACCAGAGAAGCTAGAGTAAGCATTGACCATGACATAGTAAGTACCGGCTTGTACGTTAGAGATAGAACAAGTTTCGGTATTACCGCTTTGGTATGGACGACAGTCGTAGCTAGACTGAGTTGGCTCTGAACCGAAACGAACGTACAGGTCAGCATCGCCTGAACCGCCGTTAATGTTAAAGCTTAAGTCAGTCGCACCGGCTGGAACATCTAAGGTGTAGTACAGAGAGTCGCCAGTTGTAGCGGACAGGTTGCTAACGGTTTGACCGTTCGTCAGTTCGCTGCCTGTTGGTGGCTCTGGATCTCCACCGCCGCCTGAGCTGTCACAGCCATTAGCGTCGATGTAGTCGATAGCGTCTTTGGTTTGTGCTAAACCGTAACCGAATTTAACGTCACGTCCTGCTGCACCTAGGTCCTGCGCTGTGGTGTTAAGAACGCCACGAATTTCTTGTGCGGTACAGGTTGGATGATGTGACCAAACTAGCGCTGCAACACCAGCTACGTGAGGTGACGCCATAGACGTACCGCTCATAGTACCGTAGTTACCTTGCTGGCCAGTGCCTTCTGGGTAAGTTGAAAGAACATCAACACCCGGGCCTGCAATTTCAACTTGGCTGTTTTTCTGCGAGAAAGACGCCAGGTTTTTACTGCTGTCTACGGCCGCAACTGAAACAACGGCGTTGTATGATGCAGGGTAAGACATTGGGTCTGTTTCGCTATAAGCTGAACCGTCGTTACCAGCAGCGGCTATAAGCAGAACGCCCTGGTTATGAAGGTCTTGCATAGCGCTTGCTTCGGTCTGGCTTGATCCGCCACCACCCAAGCTCATGTTAACGACGTCTGCGCCGTTATTAGCACAAGTTTCAATCGCTGAAACCAGTGAAGATGAATAACCCCAGCCGCTTGAGTTAAATACTTTTACAATGTGCAGGTTAGGGTTGCTGCCAATAACGCCACGAACGCCCAGGCCGTTATCTAAAGCGGCAATAGTACCAGCAACGTGTGTGCCGTGAGGGCCACCATTATCATGCCAGTTACCTGTGCCGCTATCGTTAGTACCGTTGATGGTGCCGCCTCGTGTACCCATGTCTTCGTGCGGCAGCTCTAAACCTGAATCGATAACACAAATTTTCTTACCACCGGCAGATGCAGCTGCAACGCTGTCATCAACTAAGTCAGCCTGAACCTGGCCGATGCCGTAAGGTACGTCTTGAGCCATGAAGCGACGTTTTTGGTCAACTTCAACGTATTCAATGTTAGGGTTTTTCTCAAGGCGCTTTTTCTGTTTTTCGGTAAGTTCAGCAGCAACTGCCAGGTTATGGCGCATGCTGAGTTTTACTTTACCGCCGGCCTTTTTGACCATGTTGTTTGCGCGAGATATCGCGAGTTCAGAACGGCCACGGTTCCCCATTTTCTGTACGGCGTTACCATTATTCTTAAATTTAATAATGTAACGTTGCGGAGCGGCGCTTTCGATTTGCTTCTGGTTATCAAGTAGTGGCTGAGCTTGAGAATGCTCAGGTGGTTTTGCAAAAGCAGATGAAACCGACACTGCCAAAGCAGACAGTGTAAGAACACTTAGTTTTTTCATAACGTAATATTCTCTTTTTGTTTTTATGTGGACTGCAATGAGTCCTTCAAAGAAGGCAGCAGAGGATACGTCGTTTGGCTGCACGAAAATGACGTCGTTTGACATCATTTGTTGCATTTAATAACAAAAAATAAACGATTTAAAGGGTGAGAATGTAAAGATTGTTTAAAGGCTTTACAGAATTTCAACATATGTAGCGCTATAACCTAGGCCTGATATGGCCATTGAGGTATTTTCATGTGTTGCAATTTTTATAAGTTGGTAAAGGCTACCTTGATTGATACTCAGGCGGTCTGTGTATATCCAAATTGAATATACACAGTTTAGTTAAACGATATTAGTCGTCCAGTTTATCCATTTGCTTAACGATTTCGTTACTGAGGTTATTCAGTTCGTCAGTATTACTCGACAACGTTTCTGCCTGTTCATATGCGCCATCACAAAGTTCGCTCAGCACCTGAATACTTTTACTGACGTTCTCTACGGCATCATTCTGCTGCTTACTGGCCTCGGTTACCATGTCCACTTCGGCATTAATTTCGCGTATTGAAGCTAATACCAGATTAAATGATTCAATGGTTTCCGTGGATATGATCTGAGCTTCTTTAGAAGCCTCTAAAGCCTGATCGCTAATTTCACCAGATGATGAAATAACAGCGCGAAGCTCATTAGTCATGTTAACAATGTCACTTGTCGTCGCTTTGGTCTTTTGAGCTAAAGAACGGACTTCGTCAGCAACTACTGCGAAACCTCTTCCGTGCTGCCCTGCCCGGGCTGCTTCAATGGCAGCGTTAAGAGCCAACAGGTTGGTCTGTTCAGTTACGCTTTCAATCAACTCGACGAAGGAAGTGATTTTTTCAGCACTTTTTTCAACTTTATCAAAGCTACTGTCGAACAACTCGACGGAGCTAACGAGTTTATTCAATCGTTCGGCGAGTTTGCTAATCTGTTGCTCAGAAGTAATGCTGACCTCTGAAACCGAGTCGGTATTGCTATTAATGCGCTCAATTGTTGCCGTCATTTCGTTCATGCTGGCAGAAATTTCTTCAATAGTGGAGGCCAAGCTAGTCGACTGCTCACTCAGTTTTTCGCTGGTCACATGAGACCGATCAGAAACAGAAGCCGTGCGTTCCGCCAAGTTGCTTAGTTTCTCTGTGGCCCCATCCACATGGGTCAAAATACGACTGAAGCGCTTCAATGCACGATTTAATGAACGAGCAATTTGCCCAAACTCACTGTCGCTGCTTAAATTTACTCTAGGGTCGAGGTTACCGTTACTGACTTGTTCAGCCATACTCTTAAGTTCTTTTACCGCGAGCGTGAGAAACCGTCGTGAAATTATAAAGAACACAACAGCTAATAGTGTAATAACCAGACCGGGCACGGCAAGCACACCGTCGGTTATGTCGGAGAATAGAGCAAGCCCCAGGATAACAGCTAGGCTTACCAGAAAAAGAAGGTTTATCTGGTTAATTCTAGCCAGGGACATGTTAGATAATTTCATTGTTTTACTTTCCACTTAAAGGTCAAAAAAAGCGGTGCAAAGTAATCTAGAATTGAGAGTAAAGATAGCTTTTTTCCAATAGGTTTTGTCGATAGTCAACATCGAAAAAACAGGGGACAATTTTTCATCAAGGTTAGTGGTTTTTGCCCCCGCCTGTTTGAGTTATAATTCGCACAAATTTCAGCCGCGAAGAGAGAGTTATGGCTAGAAACAAGAAAGAATCCATTGTTTTAGAGACGCCTACGGGCTCTGACCATGTGCTGCTGCACTCTTGCTGCGCACCTTGTTCAGGTGAAGTAATGGAGCGGATGGCTGAAGCGGGCATTAAGTTTACGATTTTCTTCTATAACCCAAATATTCACCCTGAAAAGGAGTATTTGCTGCGTAAAGAGGAAAATATTCGCTTTGCAGAAAAGCTTGGTGTGGACTTTATTGACTGTGACTACGACACCAAAAACTGGTTTGAGCGGGTGAAAGGCCTGGAATGGGAACCTGAGCGTGGTGAGCGTTGCAGAGTGTGTTTTGATATGCGTTTTGAGCGTACGGCGTTGTATGCGCATGAAAACGGCTTTGACACCATTACCAGCTGCTTAGGTATTTCACGCTGGAAGAATATGGAACAGATTAATGATTGCGGTCAGCGTGCGGTTGCGCGTTATCCCGGCCTGCACTACTGGACCTTTAACTGGCGTAAAAAAGGTGGCTCTGCCCGCATGGTAGAAATTGCCAAGCGTGAGCGTTTTTACCAGCAGGAATATTGTGGCTGCGTTTACTCATTGCGCGACACCAACCGCTGGCGCCTGCAAAATGGCCGCGACCGTATTCAAATTGGTGTTGAGTACTACACTCCTGAATAAACTCCCCCATAAAAAAGCCCCGAACGCTGGGAAGAAAGGCGTCCGGGGCTGCACGTGAAACTTACTAAGTCTTAAAAGTTATAACGGAAGTTCGCCATAACCGTGCGTTGCTGGCCGTAGAAACAGTCACCGCGCGCGCCACACGAGGTAATCACTGTTCTGTCTGTCAGGTTGTCAACATCCAGGCTCAAGCTGTAACTGCCCCAGTCGTAACCAATCATGGCGTCGAACACCGTGTAACTTGGCGTTTCTAAGTACAGTGGGTTGCCGTTATATACCACGTTACCGTCAGAGGTGTTCCCTACATAGCGAACGCCGGCACCAACTTTAAAGCCATTCCAGTTGTCCGGACGGTAAGTTCCCCAAACAGAAGCTTGATGATCAGGAGTGGCTGACAGTGGCTTGCCGACTTCAGATGGGATGTTGCTCTTGCTAACAGCCGCGTCGGTGTAGGCATAGCTGGCGTAAACGTCCAGAGAGTCCCAGGCGAGCTGTGCTTCAAATTCGACACCTTCAATCTCTACTTCGCCTATTTGTACCTGGCCATCCGGATTTGGTGCATCAGCATCGTTTACCGGAGTTGCCCGGTTCTCTTCTGTAATTTGATAAGCGGCAATGGTTAACAGGTGCTCTGTACCCTGAGGCTGGTACTTAATACCGGCTTCCCACTGTTTACCTTCTAATGGTACATAGGGATTTTCGTACGCATCCCGGCCAATAAGTGGAGAGAAAGACTCGCTGTAACTAAGGTATGGAGACAAGCCTCCGTCCATAAGGTACATGAAGCCCAGGCGACCGGTTGTCGCATACTGATCGGTAGCGCTTCCGCCCTCAGGATTATTTGTTGCGCGGTCGCGACGTAAAGCGGCTGAAATTAACCATTTGTCGTCTATACGCATGTTGTCCTGCACATACACACCCGTTTGCTGGCTGGTTAAAGAGGCATAGTCAACAACATCGGATTCGGTCGGCAAGCCTGTTGCCTGGCCGTACACTGGCGCATACAAATCTAACGGGTTCATGGCACCGTAAGCGTAGTCGTTATCGGTGTAAGAGTCTTGAAAGTCCAGGCCGAAGACTAAGTCGTGCTCAACAGCACCAGTAATAACAGAGCCGTGCAACTGCAGGTCGCTGGTCCAGGTTCTTGCATCAGCACGAGACAAGTAAGAAACGCGGTTAACCGTGCGGTTGTCGTCGGCGAAAACTGGTGGCCAGCCATACATTGTGTTGTAGTCGGCATGACTGTCGTTGTAGCGACTGGCTAAGCGCAGACTCCAGTTCAGGTTTATATCGTGCTCAACAATAGCGGTTAACGCGTCCTGCTCAGTATCGTATTTATCGAAGCCGGGCTCTGACACAAAGGTGGAACTGTCAATTTGACCAAACTCGTTCGGGAACAGGGTGCCCTGCCACGGAAAAAACTGTGTACTGGAGCCTGATTCGTTACGCTGAATATTGCCGATCAAAGTAATTTTAGTGTCTTCAGAAGCGTGCCAGCTTAAGGAAGGGTTGAGTACCAGACTGTTGTCGGGCACAAAGTCGGTTTGGGTGTCGCTGTTGCGGTATAAGCCAATGAAGCGCCCTGTTAACGACGCATCATCGTTTAAGGCGCCGGTAATGTCGCCAGCTACTTGCTTGCGCGAATAGTTGCCCAATTGTGCCCAGAACTGACCTTCGGTCTCTGCCTGAGGCCGCTTGCTGACTAAATTAATAATACCACCGGTAGAGCCTTGTCCATATAAGACCGAGCTTGGTCCTTTCAATATTTCAATTTGGCCTAACGAGTAGGGGTTAATACGCACGTTGTTGTAGTAGCCGAACAACGACTTAAGGCCATCTAAATACTGTACTGGAGAGACGCCACGAATTTGTGCCCAGTCGCCGCGGGTATCAACGCCGTAAGGTCCGTTGTATAAACCCGCTACGTAACCAATAGCGTCCTGCACTGTTACTGCGCCTAAGTCTTCAATACGGGTTTCGGTCAGGACTGAAACCGACAAAGGTGTTTCAATAATAGGAGTGTCAGATTTGGCGCCGGTAGCGCTAACGTAAGAGATAAGTCCGCGCGAACTGACTTTGATGGTCTCCATCATCTCTTCCTGAGTCTTTTCAGGGCTTTCTTCTTGTGCGTGAACGTTGGTGGCGGTTAAGGCGGCCAGGATGCTGGCCGCCAGTAAGGTCTTGTGAATGTTCATTGTTCCCCTCAAAAATTAACTGCTGTCTAAATTGAGGTGGATCGTAAATGAAAATGATTCGTGTTTAAAGTTTTATTTTAACCAATCTTCGGGAAGTTGCCATGAGGCCTTATGCACATTGCCGTCCCAGGTCTGCAATGTTACCCAAACGCGGTGTTCAGGTTGATATTGTTGTGGCGCAATAGCATGCACATGTTGCAGTAACTCACTGCCATGCAGAATGCCGACGTCAACTTTTTGCAAGGCTTCCAGGGCAGCCGGTTCTTCGCCGATACTGACGTAGCCCTGGCGTATATTGCTGACTTCACCATCATTTACATAGGCCGCAAAGTCTTTTACCCAGTCGTCGTGGTGTGCATACGGCGCATCGTTATTTAACGGCTGTATGGCAACTTCAAAAGGTCCGACTGATTTTTCTTCCCAGGCATCCGGAAACACAGGTGGCTGCAGCTGCTCGTATAAAAAATAAATAGGCAGAATGAGAATTAAGCCACTGAGTTTGAATTTGTTTCGGTTCCAAAACGTATTTTTGCGACGTGCCATTACTGAGCCCCCTCGCTTTGCATCTGTTCTTGAGCGGCAGCTCGTTTCTCTTTCGATGCTTTAACAGTACGCGAGCCCCAGATTAAAAATCCGGTAATGGACATGGCTGACAATATAAGGCCAAAAATAAACCAGATGGCTTTGGTCCAGATGCCGCCAATAGTGCCGTAGTGCAGGGGATCAATAATATGCTGGATGGTTTGCAGCGTATTCATGTTTTGCGGTGAAACGGCACGGGCTATTTCGCCGTTCCACGGGTTAATATCCAGCCGATAGGAGTACTGATCGTAAAAGATAAAGTCGCCGCCACCCATAATTTTGAACATGTCGCGGTTGTGCTCCGGCATCATAATAAAGCTGGGTCTTATATCCGGGAAACGCTGCTCAGCAATTGTCAGGGCTTGTTCAAAGGAAACCGGTGGCTGTGCTTTTTCACCCATGGGAATGTCAGAGACTTCCACTAACGGTGCATGCCCTTCAATATCGATATCGGCATGCCAAAGCACTTGCTGGGTGAAATACCAGAGGCCGGTCAGGCTCATAACAATAAGGAACCAGATAGACCAGGCACCGCCGTGCTTATGTAAGTCAGTTAATAGTGTTTTCTTGCCCTGCTTAACGCGAACTTTAGGTTGTGTATAGGCACGCCAGAATTTTTTGTAAATAACCAGCCCGGTAACTAACGCACCTATCATGACAAATGACATGGCTGAAACTAAATAGTAGCCAACGCTATAGCCTTCTTGCCAGGGGAATAGCAGCCAGCTATGCAACGAGCGCATAAAGTTAATAAAGGTAATTCCCTGGTTCACTTCCTGAATTTCGCCGGTGTACTGGTTTACGTAAGCAATGCCATTCGGAATATTCTCGGCCGAGAAGATAACCGCGTTAATAAGGTAAGGCTCAAAAGTCATTACTGTAGTGACGTTGGCGGTCGGGAACTGGCTTTTAACCGCAGCAACAAGTTCTGAAACAGGTTGAGCAGGCAAGCTGTCTGGGTTGACGGCGCGTGCATTCTCGTTAAATAGCCAGGTGAGCTCGTGACTGAAGACCGCAATGGTGCCAGTAATACAGATAAAGCAGAACAATACCCATATAGGTAATGAGCACCATCCGTGTAATTTAAACCATTGTCGTTGCGTCATTTTGAGCCCCTTGAAAAATTTTCCGAAATGATATTGTAAATACGAACAATTATCAAATACAATGTTGGCTGATAACAATTCGCATTTACAGTCTGTAGTCGGGAGACAATTCATGAAGGCATTCGCCAAAAGCTTTTTAGCGACAGCAGTAACATCGGTGCTGTTAACTTCTACTGCGTTTGCGGTGCAGTCAGAAGATTCAGACCAAGCTGAACAAAATACCGAGACTAAAGAAAAGATTTTTGAACACATTAAAGTGACCGGAAGCCCGCTTGACCGTGCGACAACGGCAACAGGACTGCCGTTAACTCTACGCCAGACACCTCAGTCTATTTCAGTTATCGATCGCGATTTTATTGACGGTTTCGCATTAGATACTGTTGCAGATGTTATGCAATTTGCCCCGGGTATTCAGGCGCAGCAGGCCGAAACGGACCGCTTTTTCTTCCGCTCTCGCGGGCGTGACGTAACTAACTTCCAGTTTGACGGTGTACCCATTGCCTATAACAGTTTCTTTAGTGAAGCCTTAGCCGACTCGGTAGTATTTGAGCGAGTGGAAATTGTGCGCGGCGCAACCGGTTTGTTAACGGGTGCTGGGGAACCTTCTGCAGCAATTAACCTGATTCGTAAGCGCCCAAAAACAGAAGATGGCGGCTATGCGAGTGTTGGTATTGGCTCCTGGAGTAATTATCGCTTCGAGGCTGACCATTCTCAGACATTGACCGAAGACGGTAATGTGAAAGCGCGAGTGGCCATGGCCTATGAAGAAGGCGAAAGCTACGTCGACTTATCGGAAAAAGAAAACGCACAAATTTACGCGGTAGTAACGGCCGATTTAACGACCCAAACGCGCTTGACGGTAGGTGCAGACTACAGTGAGCGGAACCCCAAAGGCAGCATGTGGGGCGCATTACCGCTGTTTTATGACGACGGCACTCAGGCGGATGATCTACCTGTGAGTACGACAACCGCTTCGCCATGGAACAGATGGGACAGAGAAAGCACTAATGTGTTTGCGCAACTAGAGCATGCGTTTGATAACGGCTGGGACCTTCAAATGGATGTTGAGCGCCGTGAAGGTGAGATGGACGGGTATCTTTTGTACTTTTCTGGCTTCCCGAATAAAGAAACGGGAGAAGGTCTGAGTGCGTCTCCTAATCACTATGTGTCCGACCGGGAGCAAACGTCATTCCGTATTTTAGCTTCGGGCCCTTTTGAGTTATTGGGTCGCGAGCACCAGTTAACGGCAGGTGCTCTCTATGCTGAGCAGGATGTTAACGCTACGTCTTATGGTATTACCGATACGGTTATTATTCCTAGCCTGTTCGACTGGGGGAATGGGGTTCCGCGTCCCAACTTTAGCGATACGCCGGCATACAGTATGTTGGAGTCTCATACTCAGGAAGGCGTTTACGCTGCCGCACAGTTTAGTTTAACGGACGAATTTACCGCGATAATTGGTAATCGTTTAACCAACTACGATTCATTGTCTGAGTCGCCCTGGGCAACAAGTGACTACGAGAACTCAAGCGTCAATACGCCTTATCTCGGCCTTGTTTACGATGTTACTGACATTATTTCCACCTACGCCAGCTACACCGAAATTTTCCAGCCCCAAAATGCATTTAACGCTGACGGCGAGCTGATTGGTCCAGTTGAAGGGTCTAATTCAGAAATTGGTATTAAAGGCGACTTCTTTAACGAAGCGCTGTCTGCCAGCTTTGCTATTTATAAAATTAAGGAAGATAACTTAGCAATCAATGATCCTGATAATACGGATCCATTGCCGGGCACGACCATTTTTCCTTCCATAGGTGTGGATGGAGCAGAAAGTGAAGGTTATGAGCTGGAGCTAAACGGTAAACCAACAGATGCGCTGAACATTTTCTTCAGTTATACGCATAATGAGTCGACGGATCGCGACGGTTCGGATTATGCACCGTATTTACCGGAGGATATGGTCAAGGCGAGCGTGCTTTACACTGCTACCGATGCACTGAAGCTCGGTGTAAACGCGAACTGGCAGAGTGAAGTCTCGAACCCAACAGTTATAGGGATGCCGACGTTTTATCAAGAAGGCTATACTGTAGTAAACGCTATGGCTAACTATCAGTTAGGTAAAAACTTGGATCTAAGCCTGAACGTCAACAACCTGTTCGATGAGAAATATTACTCGAGTATCGATTTTTATAATCAAGGGTTCTTCGGCGCAGAGCGTAACTTTGAGTTGAGTCTTAAATACGCCTGGTAAGTGAACTGGGTAATCATAGAAAGGGCAGTGCAACAACACTGCCCTTTTCTTTTGCCCGTTGCTAAGCGTCAGCCAAGTTGCTATAACTGCGCGCAAATTCTGCAATGTCTATAAACGCAATGAATCAGTCGTCCGATACCGTTGTTATGGTGCGCCCGCATCACTTTGCTTCAAATCCTGAAACTATGGCGGATAATGCTTTTCAGTCGATAGCGCAGCAGGGACTCAATGTCGCCAAGGCCGCTTACCACGAAGTTACAAAGGCGGTCGAGCTGTTACAGAGTAAAGGCGTTAAAGTACAACTGTTTGAAGATACCGGCACAGAAACACCCGATTCGGTCTTTCCTAACAACTGGTTTAGCACGCACCGTACCGGAGATCTGGTGCTATACCCCATGTATTGCAATAACCGCCGTAAGGAACGTCGAGCCGATATTATTGAGTTTCTGCAGGAAACTTATGGATACGAAAAAACGCTCGATCTTAGCGTGCTAGAGCAAGAAGAGGTTTTTCTGGAGGGTACAGGATCGGTGGTTTTCGATCATGATAATCAATTGGCCTATGGTGCCCGCTCAAAACGCATGAACGAGAAAGCCTTGGAGCTATTGTGTGAACAGTTGGGTTATCAGCCAATTGCCTTTGATGCCACCAGCAGTGACGGTAAACCGGTGTACCACACCAATGTGCTGATGGCGGTTGGCAGTGACTTTGTTATAGCGTCTGTGGATATGATCCGCAATAAGGAAGAGCAACAGACTTTTGTTGGTTCAGTGAAGAATTCGGGCAAAGCCTTAGTGCCATTAACAGAGCAGCAGATAAGTAACTTTGCAGGCAACATGCTGGAACTGGAGGTTAATAGCCACAAACTTCTGGCTATGTCTGAAACCGCTTATCGCTCATTGACCACAGAACAAATACGGCAACTGGAGCAGTGGGTTGAGTTACTACCGATAGCGGTTCCGACCATAGAGCTTGGCGGCGGCTCTGTTCGTTGCATGCTGGCGCAGGTGTTTAGAAAGTCATAAAGAATTATAAAGGTGATTTATAAAATAAATGAAAACTATTGTTTGACATTATATAGAATGTGCGTAAAGTAGCCGGCGTTGGATAAGAAACAGTTAGTTAAACACTCCTCTACGTCGCTTTACTCTTAGTAATACCTTCGTCCTGCAGTTTTAAGTTTCATTTTTTACCCCGCATGATCATCGCAACTGGGAACGCCCGGAGCGATTACTTATTTTATAAAATTTCAGGATATTTATTATGTCTAATACAGTAAACGGTGTTGTTAAGTGGTTTAACGAAGCAAAAGGTTTTGGTTTTATCGAGCAGAAAGGCGGCGCAGACGTATTCGCTCATTTCAGCGCGATCGTTAGCGACGGCTTCAAAACGCTAGCTGAAGGTCAAAACGTTTCTTTCTCAGTAACCCAGGGTCCTAAAGGTCCTCAGGCTGAGAACATCCAGGCAATTTAATTTGCATGGACTAGCTTCTAGGTAAGCTAAAAATTATGAAGAGCAGCCCACGGGCTGCTTTTTTTGTGTCTGAATTTTAAGAACAAACCGCGTAGAATGATGACAGAACATGCGAACCGGAACCCAATGTGACTCAGTCGTTAACTGATTTGATCTGCCCACTTGATGGCAAGCCGCTGCGCTTAAATGAGCGAAGCTGGCGCTGTGAGGATGGCCACAGCTACGATGTGGCGAAACAGGGGTACGTGAATTTATTGCCGGTTCAGAATAAGCGCTCTAAGGATCCTGGCGACAGCAAGGCCATGGTGCAGGCGCGTCGGGAGTACCTTGAGCAGGGATACTACGAGCCTCTGGTCCGGGCTTTGGCGAACACAGTGTTGGCGGAAGGTGATCAGGCGGTGCTCGATGCGGGCTGTGGCGAAGGCTATTACTTGCGCTATTTGGTTGAACAAGCTGAGCAAAAAGGCATTGATTTACGTGTAGCGGCTTTGGATATCTCCAAATGGGCGGTACAAGCGGCGGCAAAGAAAGACAAGCGTCTGAGCTGGATGGTGGCATCGAACGTTTTTATCCCATTAGCCGACAGTAGTGTCGATACTATTTTATGCGTATTCGGATTTCCGGTAGAAGCTGAATTTAAGCGGGTTTTAAAGCCCGGAGGCCGGTTGATTATGGTGGACCCTGCCGGTAGCCATTTAAAAGAGCTGAAAGCCATTATTTATTCTGAACAGAAAAGTAAAAATGAGGCGCTGCCGATAACCGATTCCGCTTTTGAGTTGACCTCTGAGCAACAAGTAACTTTTCCGGTATCCTTGGCATCAAATCAGGCGATAAAAGATTTACTTACTATGACTCCCCACCTATACCGAAGCAGCGCTGAAGGCCGTGAGCGCATCGAAGCTCTCAGCTCATTAGAGCTGACAGCCGATGTATGGGTGCGGGTTTTTAGCTACGAAAATTAGTGCCGGATGAAATGAGCTGGCAAATGATTACGTACTTTTAGGTTATTTCATAACGTTCTATTGTTTGGTTTTTTCTAAGCTTGGTTTCTTTATAAAGCCTGGAAACTAAAGCATGCCGACAATACTAAGAATTGGTGCTTATCGCTTTTTCTTTTATAGTAATGAAAACGGTGAGCCTCCTCACATTCATGTGCAGCGAGACAACAAGCTGGCAAAATTTTGGCTTAAGCCTGTTTTGATGAGCAGTTCGATAGGCTTTTCATCGTTTGAGCTTAGGCGTATAAGCAAAATTGTCGTTCAACATAAAGAAGAGCTTCTGGAGGCCTGGGATGAATACTTTAGAGATTGATCGCCATCCTGTAGCAGTGAATGTATCCGTTACCGAAGCAACGCTTGAGGTCGAGCTAGCTGATGGACGTAAAATTTCTGCACCCATTGTCTGGTTTCCTCGTTTGGAAGCGGCCACGGAAGAGGAGCGTAAAGATTGGCATCTGCTGGGAAATGGCCAGGGAATTCACTGGCCACAATTGGATGAAGACATTAGTGTGTTGGGGCTTTTAAGCACCTAACGCATGCAAACAGTTATACACTCAACAATAACCACTATACCTAAGGCTGACTGGAGCCGGTTATTTAAGAGTGATTACCCTTTTACTTGCTATGATTTTCTGTTGGCGCTTGAGCAGGGCGGTAGTCTTGGGCCTCAGCGAGGCTGGTTGCCTCAATATGTAGCGGTGCATGATAACAGCGACACACTGATTGCCATTATGCCGTGGTTTAAAAAGATCCATTCCTATGGTGAGTATTTGTTCGACTGGGCTTTTGCTGAAGCCTACGAGCGTTATGGTTTTCAGTACTACCCCAAACTTATCAATGCTATACCTTTTACCCCGTGTCAGGGGCCTCGTCTGGCTACTGCCGAGAGCGTTAATGCTGCTGATGTTCTGCCGGTTATTGAATCGGCGTTGATGCAGGAGCACGATGTCAGCAATTTGCAGTGTTTGTACGTTGAGCCGAATGTAAGCGAGGCTCTGGCAGAACAAGGTTGGTGGCAACGCTTTGATATCCAGTTCCTCTGGCAGAACCGAGGTTATAGTTCCTTTGACGACTTTCTCGGGGCTTTGGTGTCACGCAAGCGCAAGTCTATACGCAAAGAGCGGCAAAAGGTGTCAGAGCAAAATGTCGAAATGCGAACCTTACAGGGTACCGAATTAACCGCAGATTTTTGGCATCAATTCATTGTGTTTTACCAGCGCACCTATTTAAAACGCTCAGGTCATGGCGGTTATTTAACCCCGACTACCTTCAAACTTTGGGGTCAACATTTAGCTGACCATATTGTGGTTTTTGCGGCTTACCGAAATGACGAAATGCTTGCGGCGTCATTATGCTTTAAAAGTGAAGACACGCTTTACGGGCGTTACTGGGGTTGTCAGGAAGAGCTTGAGTTTCTGCATTTTGAAGCTTGTTATTATCAGGGTATTGAATACTGCATAAACCATAACCTTAGCTACTTTGACGCTGGTGCGCAGGGCGAACATAAGCTGCATCGAGGCTTTGAGCCTGTGCTTCGTGAAGGTTTTTACCGGTTTATGCCGTCTCCTCTTAACGACGCCATTGAACAGTATTGTCGGGATGAAAGCACCGCGTTACGCGAACATCTAAAAACAATGCGAACTTACCTGCCTTATAAAGACCGCGCTTAATACAGCGGCCATACCAGCAATATCATGACCAGAGCGACGGCGGCAACAACCAGCGACAGCGGCAAGCCCAGCCGCCAGTAATCGCTGAAGTTATAGCCGCCCGGACCCATAACCAGAATGTTCGACTGGTGTCCTATTGGCGTTAAGAACGGAACTGCGGCTCCAATAGCGACGGCCATTAAAAACGGATCCATGCTGGCGCCAAAACTACTGGCCATGCTGATACCTATGGGAGCCATAAGTACCGCTGCTGCTGCATTATTGACAATGTTGGACAGCAACATGGTGACTATAAGTAGTAAGCCGACGGCCACAAATTCCGGTGACCCCTGGCTGATATAAAGTACGGCATTGGCAATGGTGTCTGCGGCGCCACTGCGTTCCAGCGCAGACCCCAGTGGTATGGTTGCGCCTAACAATACGATGATAGGCCAGTCTATAGAATGATAGAGCTCTCGCAGGGGTAGAATATTGGTTATAACCATAAGGCCTGCGGCCAGTGAAAAGGCGACAGGAACCGAGATTAAACCAAACGCAGCCGATAAAATGGTTGCGGCAAAAATACCCAAAGGCAACATTAAACGTTTTGACGAACCAATGCGCAGGCTGCGCTGTGCCAGCGGGAAGCAGCCAAAGCGCTGAAATACGTCATCGAGGATCTCTGCGTCTCCCTGCAGTAATAAAACGTCGCCCGGCTTAAAGCGAATATTGGCCAGTGCGGTGCCCAGCTTCTGACCTTCTCGGGCGACGCCAAGCACGTTGATGCCGTAGCGGCTGCGCAGTTTAATATCGGCGGCAGAGCGTCCAATAAGCCGCGAGTCGTGTCCGACAATTCCTTCTATTACGGTAATGTCATCGGATTTTAAGAAACGGTCATCGATTTCTTCTTCGGCATTAAGCTCAAGTCCGGTGCCGTCTATAACTTGCTGAATAGTTTCCGCGTTGGCTTCAACTATTAATACGTCTTCAGACTTTAGCCGCAAATAACGAGCCGGTGCTGACCAACGCTTGTCACCGCGCTGCAGCGCAACAATAACAAAGTCGTCTTCTGTACGGTTTTCAAGTTCGTACAGAGTTTCGCCCACAAAGCTGGACCCTTCGGGCACGTACAGTTCTGTCAAATAGCTGCTTACATCGTAAAGCGATTCTGACTTTGATTTACCGGCCTTTTCCGGTACCAGCCAATGACTGAGCAACCACATGAAAAGCAAACCGGCTATAGCAATACTGAGGCCAACGGGCGTAAATTCGAAGATACCAAAGGTTTCACCCATTGCCTCTCTGCGTATGTCGGCAATGATAATATTTGGCGGCGTACCCACCATTGTAATGGTGCCACCCAGTAAGGAGCCAAAAGCCATCGGCATAAGCAGTTTGGACGGGTTATTGCCGCTGCTGCGGGCTAACTGAAGTGCGACCGGGATCATTATGGCCATGGTACCGGTGTTACTGATAAACGCAGAGCAGAAAGTTGTGACGGAGGTTAGGGCTATCATCTGCACCCAACGCTTATCGCCAATGTTTTTCATGGCGGAAGCCAGTGCATCAACCACACCTGAACGCCACAGTGCCTGGCTTATAATGAGTACGGCGGCCACGGTAATGACCGCGGGGTTGCCAAAACCACTGAATACTTCTGCTGTTGGCACCAAACCAAGAATAGCTGCGGACAATAGCGCCATCATAGCTACCAGGTCATAACGCCATTTATCGATGACGAAGAGCACCAGCATAGCAACTAATATGATTCCGATAAGCCATTGATCCAGCATGTAAGATGCGCCGTTTTAGAGTTAAAGGTTGAAGATTGCACAGTGTTGGGTTTGACGCAATAGCGTCTATACTTACATACGAATCTATTTCGGGAGGCCATAACGATGAAGTACCTAAGTTTAACAAGTGCAGTAATCATTGGTCTGGCGGGAGTAAGCAGTGCGCCGGCAAAAAGTGATGATCACAAAGACAGCAGGCTGGCGAACGCAGAAATTCAGGAGTGGCAGGTTCCATGGGAGGACTCCCGTCCGCGTGACCCTTGGGTACACGACGGAACGGTTTGGTTTGTGGGTCAGGGAAGTCATTACGCCGCCACCTTTAACCCAAAAACTGAAGAATTTAAACGCTACGATTTACCCGATGGCGCTGGCCCGCACACCGTTATAGTGGATGACCGCGGTGCCTGGTACGCCGGTAATCTTATGAATCATATTGGGTTAATTGACCCTGCAACAGGTGACATCGAGAAGTTTGAGCTGCCGGGTGATGGCACTCGTGACAGTCATACCATGGACTTTACCTCCAACGATGACATTTGGTTTACGGTGCAAGGTGGTAATCAAATTGGTTTTCTGGAAACCGGCGATGGTGAGATGATGCTGTGGGACGTTCCCACGGACTCGGCCAGGCCCTATGGTTTAATCGTCGAAAATGACAAACCCTGGGCAACGCTTTTTGGCACCAATAAACTGGCGACCATAGAAAACGGCAAGCTTCAGGAAATAGAGCTGGATAGAAAAGATAACCGACCGCGCCGGCTGGGTATGACTGACGATGGCACTATTTGGTATGTCGACTACAACAAAGGGTATGTTGGCAGTTACGACCCGGTCAGTGGCGAGAATAAAGACTGGCGGGCACCCGCTGAAGAAAATTCGCGCCCTTACGGTATGGCTGTGGATAAACGTAACGACGTCTGGTTTGTAGAAACCGGTGTTCAGCCTAACCGGCTGGTGGGCTTTGATACAGAAACCCATGAGTTTTCAGAGCCGATGGAGCTGGAAAGTGGCGGCGGTACCGTTCGTCATATGTTCTATGATGAAAGCACCGACTCCATTTGGTTCGGTACCGACGCCAATACACTGGGCGTGGTTCGTTTAGAGGAACCACCCGTTGTAACAGCCGATTAATTACATCGGTAATACTTCTAGTACCGCAACATAGGAGCCCTGGCGTTTACTCGCCGGGGCTTTTCCATTGTTGTCAGTGTACTCGGCCTCTAGCCAGTACATGCCCGGCTCATTCAGAGTAAAAGTCACTTCACCTTTCTTGTCGGTTTTCAGTTTGGTGGGTTGTGACTGGTCACGGTAGCGCTCCCCGTCTTTTACCAGAACAATTTCAGTACCCGCCGCAGCTGTGCCATCAATATTGAACTTAAAGGTAATGTTTTCGCCGGTGTATAAGTCATTTGGGTGAGTGACCGGTTCCAGTTCCAGACCTTTACCAGTTGGACCCAAAGTGTCATAGGTTGGTGCACCGGAGGTAACAAAAGTTTCTACACGATGTGAGCGTTCACTAACCTCCAGGTCTTTGGCGTTCTGAGGTACTTCCTTATAGAAATCCTCATTGGTTTTTTGCGAGCCACGAGGTGGCCAGTATTGGCGTTCACCTTCGGCGTCTACCCAACGTGCCGATAAGCCTGAGCTGGCTGAGTAAACGGTATATGTGCCTTCTTTTTCCAGCTCAACATCGAATACAGAGCGAAGCTTGCCCTTGTGGCCATTTTCTAAAGTCACGGCTGCACCATCGGGTGCCATGGCTTTTACACGGTCCAGTCCCAACGGGTAGTGGTCCGGATAGAAAATGCCGTTAGCAATAGCGGCGTCAAAAGTAATCCATTCCGAGTCGCCGGATACAATGGTTGCACTCGGCTTTATCCAGACACGATGGGCTTCACTACTGGCGCTGGCGAATAAGGTCAGAACGGCCAGACTGGTGGTCAGTACAGAAGATAATTTCATGGTTAAGGCTCCAGTTTTAATGACACGCGACCAAGCTCATGCTCGCCGGTGTCTGAGATGGATATTGGGCTTTCAATTGGTAAAGACAATGGCAGCCGCAACATTTCACGGCCGCCCAGTTCACGAGCTGCCTCTACGTATAAGTAATATTGACCGGCTTCTAGCTCCGGTAATTGAGTCAGTAAAGGTGTTAAGTCCACACGGTTATTGCCCGGGCGGCGCGTTGCACCTGACACGCCATCAATAGGCATGCCGGCCATGCGACCACTGCGTCGCCACCATTGGCGCATGTCTTTCAGCCACTTCTCACCCTCGTTGTCTTTCAGGTTTACGTCGTACCAGACAGCAATGTCGACGACTCGCTGGTGACGCTCGTTAGCGAGCCATACCGCCAGGTAAGGTGCGTGGTATTCGGCAACCGATAAGCGAGGAATTTCCACGGTGAGTTCATTGTCAGCGGCATGTGCTGAACCCATAATGGCAAATAAGGGAATGATGAATCCGGCCAGAACTAAAGGCCAGGTGGACTTTCGCCCTTTGCTGTATTTTTTCAAAAGTAATAACCCTGTAACAGTGAACAGAATGCTGGCAATGGCAAATACATCAATAAAGAGGCTCCAGAAAAGCCCGGTGTTACGCGCTTTGTGGAGATCATTGAAGTAGGCAATCCAGCCGCGATCGGTGGTTTCTGAATAAAAGGCACCGCTGGCTAAGTCGACGCTGAACCAGCTATCCCCGCCAGGTCGGGGCATTGCGACGTACAATTCGTAGTCATTCCATTCTATTTCGGCATTTGAACTGATGCTGTTTTGCGTCTTATCTTCGTACCAGCGGTGAAAAAAAGTTGGCAGAACGTCATTCCCTGACGCATTCACCAACCGGGCCAATTCCGTTTGTGGGAGAGAACTTTCATGGCTTTCGACGCTGGGCGCAGACTCTATCCAGCCGGCGTGGTTAAGCGTAATGCCGGTAACTGAAAACAACAGCATGCCAATGAGGCAGATGGCAGAACTTATCCAATGCCAGTCTTTTAATGACCATCCTTTGCGTCCACTCGAGCGTCGAGCCATGACTTTTAATCCTTTACAAACATCAGTGAATGTATCTTATATAAAAACTATTCTCATTTGCAATACTTAATGATAAAAATTCTCATTTAGATTTAATCACGTTATGTTATGATGCGCACAAAATCGCCAATGAGGAATAGTTATGAGAAGTATCATTGCGGAAAAAGTGACTCAGGTACGCCACTGGAACGATACCTTATTCAGCTTCAGAACCACCCGTCAGCCAAGTTTCACCTTTGAAAACGGCCAGTTTGTGATGATGGGTCTGCAGCTGGAAGAGAAGCCCTTGCTCAGGGCCTACAGTATTGCCAGCGCAAACCATGAAGAAGAACTGGAGTTTTTCAGTATCAAGGTGCCGGACGGCGCCCTGACCTCTCGCCTGCAACACATTCAGGTGGGTGACGAGGTAGTACTGTCCACTCGTCCAACAGGCACTCTGGTTCCCGGGCATTTATTACCCGGCAAAAATTTGTATTTGCTGAGTACAGGCACCGGACTGGCGCCCTTTATGAGCGTTATTAAAGACCCCGATATTTATGAACAGTACGATAAAGTTGTGTTAGTGCACGGTGTTCGCTGGGTTTCAGAGCTGGCTTATCAAAAGGAAATTGGCGAGGACTTACCAAGCAATGAGTACTTTGGTGACTGGGTGCGCGAAAAGCTAATCTACTACCCAACGGTTACCCGGGAGCCATTCCGTGACGAGGCTCATCAACAACGCATTACCGACTTGCTGGAGTCGGGTACCTTGACTAAAACCATTGGTATGCCCGACATTAACCCTGAGCATGACCGCTTTATGTTGTGTGGTAATGACGCTATGCTGCAAGACTTAATGGCAATACTGAATGAGCGTGGTTTCACAAAGGCAACGTCACGTCGCCAGGGTGACTACGTAATTGAGCAGGCCTTTATTGAGAAGTAAAGAGTATTGAGAAATAAAGAGCATTGAGAAATAAGCGAGTGTATGACGCAAGAGCAAGGTAACAAAGCACTGGTGGTTGAAGGCGGCGCTATGCGTGGCATTTTCGCCGCGGGTGTACTGGACGGTTTTCTTGAAGCCGGACATACAGACTTTGATTTTGCGATTGGTGTGTCGGCAGGTTCAACCAACCTGATTGGCTTTCTTGCCGGCGACCATGGACGTAACCGAAAAATTCTTTTGCAGCATGCACTGCAGCCCGAGTTTCTTAATTGGCGGCGATTTTTAAAAGGTGGTCACTTTTGCGATGTCAGCTGGCTATGGCATGCTTCGTTTGAGCAAGTGCCGTTGAGTACTCAGTATTACCTTGAGCAAAATCGCCCTTTGTATGTCGTTACCACCAACGTCGATACAGGCTTACCAGTTTACACCCGGGTGACAGCCGATAATTTGCACGAACTTTTTCCGGCGTCCTGCGCTATCCCTTTGGCTTACCGCGACTTCCCCACCGTTGGCGGCGCGGCTATGACAGACGGTGGTCTGGCCGACTCTATTCCGGTGATTAAAGCCTATGAAATGGGGGCCCGGGACATTACCGTTATTTTGTCTCAGCCCCGTGGCTTCAGGAAAAAAATACGACCACTGCCGACCTTTATGAAGCGCTTTTTTAAACATCATCCTGCTTTATTTGACGCGGTTGCCAGACGCTCCACTGTGTATAATGACGCAATTAACTTCATTGATAATCCACCAACGGATTGTAATATGACCGTGTTAGCACCGCCTGCTGACTTTCCGGTGGGGCGTTTTACTCAGGACAAAAAACTGTTGGAGCAGGGGTATGAAATGGGAAGAGCCGCCGCACTGGCAACAATTATTGCGTGATGTAAGAGCCTGTACTTTATGTGAGCCGGAGCTTCCCTTAGGTGCCAGACCGGTTGTTCAGCTAAACCCTAAAGCCCGTATTCTGGTTGCAGGTCAGGCCCCTGGCAGACGTGTACACGCCTCCGGCAAACCCTTTGATGACCCAAGCGGCGACAGGTTGCGGCAATGGATGGGTATCGATAAAGAGACTTTCTATGACGCCGAAAAACTCGCTATTATTCCTATGGGACTTTGCTACCCGGGAACAGGGAAGTCTGGTGACCTGCCACCGCGTCCTGAGTGTGCTCCAGCCTGGCGTAATCAGTTGTTAGAGCAGTTACCTAATTTGGAACTGACGCTGGCTATTGGTCAGTATGCTCAGCAATGGCATTTAAATGAACCAAAGCGCAATTTGACTGAGCGAGTAAAAAGTTGGCAAGATTATTGGCCAACTTTACTGCCGATGCCGCACCCTAGCCCGCGAAACAACTTATGGTTACGTCGGAACCCATGGTTTGAAGACGAAGTTATTCCTCAATTAAAGCAGAGAGTTAGAGAACTACTTTGACTTTTGCAGGGCGACCCTATAATTTTAACGCCTTATAATAAAAAGGTGGGTACGGATAACCCTTATGAATCCAAGAAAATGGCGAGTCTGGCATCGCTGGTTATCTCTTATTGTCGGCTTACAGCTGGTGGTGTGGAGTATTAGCGGTGCCTATATGGTGTATTTTGATCTGAGCTTTATTCACGGTAATCACCTGGTGAAAGAGCTTGAGCAGCCTATTGCTAAAAATACCTTAAACTCTCCAATAAGCTGGGTGTTGGAACAAAACCCCGAAGCCACGTCGGTCCGCTTAATACAGCAGTGGATAGATGGATCTTTGCAACCGGTTTACAGCGTTGAGAGCAAGGCTGGCACACAGTTGCTTATGGCTGAGTCTCTTGAGCCGATAGAGCTTGATCGAATGGACATCGGCTACATAGCGCGACAGCATTATACCGGTGACGAAAACACAAAAGCCCAGGTCAGTTTTATTGAAGACAAAGCCCCGGGTGAGCTGAACCCTGCCTTATTACCCGTTTGGCGAGTGGACTTTAATGATATGGTCGGTGCTACTTTATATTTTTCAGCGGCGACGGGTGAGCTTGTAACCAAGCGTCATGATTTCTGGCGGATGTTCGACTTCTTCTGGATGCTCCATATTATGGACTATCAGGACAGGGTGGACATTGAAACCTGGTGGTTAAAAGCGTTTAGCATTGCTAATGGCTTGTTTCTGATAAGTGGCATTGCCTTGCTTTACTTTCATTATCGGCCACGTAAAAAAAGAAGGCGGTCAGTATGAGGTTTATGCGCAAACTGCATCGCTGGTTAAGCCTGGTTATTTTTATTCAGGTATTTATATGGTTAGTTAGCGGCTTGTACTTTAGTTGGTTGGGTCATGAGAAGCTGGCAGCCCATGACTATTTCCAACCCGTTACTGAAGAGGCCGTAGGTCCGGTTTATTACCCGGAAAGCGCGTTAATTGAACGTTTTGAGAATATTCAAAGTCTGGAAATACGCTCTGTCGCTGGTACCGCTCAGTACGTGGTGACAACAACCGATGGTAAAAAGCATTATGTGAATGCTCTCACAGGCAAGGACTGGAAAACCCCGGCCCCGATGGCCGCTGATCTGGCCCGGCGAAGCTATAATGGACCGGGCCATATTGAACAAGTGCATGCCGTAACCGGAACTGATGAGATTATTGGTTGGCGAAGCCAGGGCTTTAGAGTGACCTTCAGCGATGACATTGCAACGCGTGCTTATATAGACGCAGCCTCCGGCGACGTGATTGATCACCGTAACAGCAGTTGGTGGTTAAGTGACTGGATGTTCCGTTTACACTTTATGGACTACAGCGGTGAACGCGACTTCAACAGCCTTCTGAACATTGTTGCGGCAACCGCTGCGCTCTGGTTTAGCTTGTCGGGCCTCATTCTACTGGGCCGGAGCTTAAAACGGCGGCAGCTTTTTTAAATTAAGCGGCGCTACCACCAACGGCCAGTTTTCTGACAGTAATCTTTATAAGTTTCACCAAAGGTTTCTTTCAGAATACGTTCTTCTGGAATAATCTGAAAGCGGTTCATGTAAGCCACATACAACGCTAAGCCCCATAACGAAAACACACTACCCAGAAAAACGCCCCACGACATTAACAAAAAGAAAAAGCCTAAATACATTGGGTTCCGCGTTCGCTGATAAATACCCGTGGTGACCAGTTCTGTACTTTTGGCAGGGTCGCGTGGGTCTACTGTTGTCTGTGCACGCCGAAAACCAATAACACCCAGCAAGGGTAATAACACGCCTAATGCCAATAGGAAAATAGCGGCAGCGCGCTGACCAACATAAAACTGGTTAAAGGCTTCCGTGTAATGGGCGGTTAACCACATTAGCCCGGCAACAACGGCAACAACCAGCACGGGCGGTACTTTGAGTTCAAGCGATTTCATGGCAAAGTGGCTTCCTTTTCGGAAAAGATACGAAAAATGACGACTGATACAGCTAAGATTATTGAGCAAACCCGCCATTGGGTGCAACAGCTGATTGTAAAGTACAACATCTGCCCTTTCGCGCGCCGCGAAGTTGAGCGTAAGAGTATTCGATATGTGACAGCTGCTCAGCGCGAACCTCAAGCCGTGCTGCAACAATTACTGGATGAAGTTAACCACCTGGACGCGACGCCTGAAACTGAAACCACATTGCTTATTCTTCCTTCCGGGTTTGAAGGCTTTTATGACTTTCTGACTCTGGTTGATATTGCCGATGCATTGCTTGTTGAAGAGGGTTACGAGGGCGTTTATCAACTGGCGCATTTTCATCCCGACTATTGTTTTGACGGTGAACCACAAGATGACCCGGCTAATTACACCAACCGGGCTCCTTACCCGACCTTACACTTGCTGCGTGAAGCCAGCATTGAAGAGGCGCTGAAAAGCTACGATGATCCGGAATCCATTCCGGAACGAAATATAGAGTTTGCCCGCCGTAAGGGTAGCGAGTTCTTTAAGGCAATCTTATCCGAATAGTTTACGACACTTTGCTACACTGTTAGTTAGTATCGTTAGCAGTTATGCTGGCTCGTACCCTTGAGTTTTAAAGCGACGAGGCGCTATGTCAACAAACCGTATTACTCATAGAATTATTGAACAGCTGCCAACGATGGTAGCTTATGTTGATGTTGAAAGACGTTTTCGCTTTGTGAATACGGCTTATGCCTCGTTTTTTGATTTAACGCCGGATGACATGCTGGGTAGACCGGTAACCGACGTGTTGAGTGACGAATCTTACCAGCGGGTAAAGCCAAATCATGACCGTGTGTTTTCTAGTGGTGAGAAGCTAGAGTTTTCAGACGTTATTACTTTCCGAAACGGACGTAAGTGCTTTTTGGATATTCGCTACCTGCCTGAATTTGATGAGCAAGGTAAGGTCATTGGTCTTTATGCTCTTATTGAGGACGTAACGGACTATTACGCATCGGTTGATGTTATGCGCACCATTCATGAAGTGATTCATAAACGTGGACGCCGGATTGACCCCGCCTCCATTGATGAGTTACTAAAAGTTGGTGTGGATTACTTAGGTGTTGATATTGGTACCGCCAGTTCCATTAAAAACGAGACTTACACCATTGAATGGGTGCAAACCGCAAAAATGGATTTTCCTGCCGGTACGCAATTACCTCTGGCGACAACCTACTGTTCGGTAGTACTTAAGGCCAATAATTTAATTCATACCAATGACGCTTCAGAAGATCCACGCTTTAAAGATCACTCCAGTTTCCAGACTTACGGCCTGGAGACCTACATTGGTACGCCTATTATTATTAACGATATAACTTGGGGCATTTTAGGGTTTTCCCGCAAAAACAGACGGGCGGAGCCTTTCAGTGAGCTTGAAGTCGAAATGGTAAGAATGATGGGTACTGCAGTCGAAACCGTTATTGCTGAGCAACAGGTTCGTTCCGACCTAATTCGCCAACGGGATGATATGGCGGTTATTGCCTATACCGATGCTTTAACCGGACTTAAGAATCGTTCGGCGGGTATGGAAATACTTGAGCAAAGCTTAATACGGAAAAACGATGAGCGCGGATGTGTTGTTGCCGTTATTGACTTTGACCACTTTAAAGCAATTAATGACACTTACGGGCACGATGTGGGTGATAAAGTACTAATTGCAGGCACCGGAGCCATGTCAGAAGCCGTTCGTAGCAGCGACAGCGTTGTCCGGGTGGGTGGTGAAGAGTTTATGGTGGTATTGGCTTACGCCGATCATGAGAGTGCGACGCAAGTACTGGAAAGAGTGCGTCAGGCGGTAGAAGAGACAGTCATTACGCTCGATTCAGGGGAAATTATTAACCCAACAGTCAGTATTGGCGCCTCGGAGAGCCGAGCGGAAGATGACGTTTCCAGTATTTACAGAAGGGCTGATCAGGCGCTGTATAAGGCTAAGCGGGCAGGTCGTAACTGTGTTGTCTGGGCAGATGACACTGACGCATAAATTTATTATCAAAATAAAGTGATAAATCGTTTGACTCACAGTGCAATAGGCGTAGACTCCACTGCGTCGGATAGATAGAAAGACAGTTAGTTAAAAAACTCCACTTCGTTGACCTATTATTATTAATACCATCGTCCTGTAGTTCTAAGTTCTTATTTTTACCCGCATCATCGGCCTTTAACGGCCACATACTTAAAAGTTACAGGAAGATATATTATGTCTGATAAAATTACTGGTTCAGTAAAATGGTTTAACGAAGCAAAAGGCTTCGGTTTCATCGAACGTGAAAACGGCGCAGACGTTTTCGCACATTTCAGCGCTATTTCTAGCGACGGTTTCAAAACCTTAACTGAAGGCCAGCGCGTTGAGTTCGCAGTAACTCAAGGCCCTAAAGGTCCTCAGGCTGAGAACATCGTAGCGCTGTAATTACGCGCCTCGAAGTCTAAAAAGGCAACCCTCGGGTTGCCTTTTTTATGCCCACTTTTCATTAGCGGTTAGTTAGCCAGAGTGTTAAGCCAATACCAATAGCCATACCTAACAGCAGTGTGATTAACATGGGCAGTGCATCTAACCAGCTCGGTGACCGTTGTTGATTTACTGCGTTACTGACTTTGGGCTTTGTGGCAGAGTCTGCTCCGATAACCTGTCGCTCTATTTCGTACACACTACACAGGGCTGCAACGGTCTCCTGTGACGCTATGCCATCTTTTTCAACGCGTTGTATGGTCCGTAAGCTGACTGCGCAGGCATCCGCCAGGTGCTGCTGTGTCCAACCTCTTTTATTCCTTAGCTCTATGGCTTTAGCTGCATCAATTTGCATAGCTTACCCCATTACCTTTAACGCTATGGTGGCTGCTAAATAACCAAAGGCCATACCGGCCAGAAAAAATAAAATGAGGTTACGGATAAAAACTTTCTTATTATCAAAAGCGGAACGAGTTTCGGTTTTTATGACCTTGCCGTCCGCCATCAAAGTACATTCCACCCGACAGAACAGAAAACCGGTCACATTGAAGCGTAGTTCGTACGAAGTGCCATCAACCTGAAACTGATGGCGACTGGATAAGCCCAGGTTACGTTTTTTTGATACCGATACGCCGTCGACCAGAATTTCTTCTTTACCGGTAAGGCTGGAAGCATTTGCCGTAATAGTATGGCCGTTATGCTCAAATTCAAAACGATACGCTAAATACAGCTTTTCAGTCAGAGATTGTTTCATTGCGATTCACCTTTTTATTTGTTTTAAAGAATACACTCTTCGTGTGCTGAATAAAGCTACCAGTGTTAGAAAAACAGCGTGACGTCAGTTTTGAGCCTGTCATATGACAGTGCTCTGTCGTAATGCCTACAAGCCTTATGCTACTTGTAAATGTCAGTAAAATGGCGATCTAAATTCAGTAAAAGTTACGTAGAATCAGACAGAGAAAAACTCATGGAGGTGGATGATGAAAGTAGCTGTTATTGGAGCGAATGGAAAAATAGGTCAGCATTTGGTTGAGCAGATGCAGCACGCAAAAACACATGAAGTGATTGCGGTGGTGCGTAAAGAAGCGCAGCAAAAGGCATGGCAGGAACGAGGTGTTACCGCCAAATTAGGTGATTTAGAAGGACCGGTTTCAAAGTGGCAGGAGCTTTTTGACGGCGTCGATGCCGTGGTCTTTACCGCTGGTTCAGGTGCAAGTACCGGTGACGATAAAACATTGTTGGTTGATTTAGACGGTGCGGTAAAAACTATGGAGGCAGCAGAAGCAGCCGGAGTTAAGCGTTATGTCATGGTCAGTGCGTGGCAGTCTAACAACCGGGAAAACTGGGCCGATTCTTTACTTCCCTATTATGCTGCAAAACATTATGCAGACCGGGAGTTGATGCGTACAAACCTTAACTGGACCATTGTTCGCCCGGGGGCATTAACGGACGAAGAGGCGACCGGTAAAGTGGTTGTTGGCGATTCACTGGCACCGGGCTCTGTGCCTCGTGAAGATGTTGCCAGCGTTCTGCGACGCTGCCTTGACGAAAATGGAACGGAGCATAAAGCTTTTGATTTAATGGCAGGCGACAGCGAAGTCGAGCGTTCGCTACAGTCGATGAAAGGAATGGCTTAGTGCCTAAGTTTTACGGCTGGAGTATCCTCTTGCTCCAGCCGTTTTTATCCATTTAAGCCGTTATAGAATGTTGTTTAAAGCTATGCCGATACCAAAGCGAGTCTGTTTATGGTTGTAATCAATGAGACTCTCTCCGTAACCGGTAAATATTGAGGTATAACCTATAAATTTACCGCCAATAGGGAAGGTCCAGTTGAGTTCTGCTGACCCTCTGCCGGTATCAATGGCATGACGAAGGCGAAGAATGTATTCAAAGTCACCATCGCTGTAAGCCGTGGTGAATTCGTAGTCGCCAACGTAGTCGGTAATGTTCGGGTTGTCATCTCCGCTGGACTGCATAGGGTCGGTTTTTCTGTTTTCCTGTAAGCGTATCCAGGGTTTTAGGGAAAAAACAAAACGGCCTTTTTCAACAAAAAACTGTGCATAAAATCGGTTCCAACTACGCGACAAAGGCTGGCTGCGACCGTTTGATAAGTGTTCGGCACCAAAAACGACCCCCGTATTTGTGCCAAAAGGATGCCAGCCGGTTGGTGTGGCATAGAAAATTTCAGGCATGTAATTGGTTTCACGGAACGGCTTGGAAATATCATCGGAGTACACCTGCCACCACGACTGCACGGTTAAACCGAAGAAAAGTTTATCTTCTTCAAACAACAAGCTTTCTCTATTGAAAGGTACTTTAAAGCTGAACTGAAACTTTGCTTCGTAGTCTTCAAGGTTTTGCTCGTAACCATCTACGCTCGCATACTGTTCGCGGTTAATGTTGTTACTGGTAATTACCGGCAGTAAATAATTGCGACGGTGCGGAGTTAAAACATAAGGGTCAAACTGAGTAACCTGCTCACTTTTCATGCGGTTAGTTAAAGCGCCAGGTTGCTCAACGGCATCGACTTCAACAATGTCCTCGTCCTCAGCAGAGCGAAGTTCTTCTTCACACTGAGCCCGAACATCCGCAATAGTGACTTCAGCATTGGCGTCATTCATTTTACCTAGCAGGCATTGCTGCATATTTGAGAGTTCTTGCGCCTGGACATTAACCGCTACAGCGGAAACTCCTGTCGCAAATATCCAGATCCATTTTCTCATAAGCGCAATACTCCTTTACTAAGACTCCCTGTACTATAGCGTAAGAGAGGGTTTTAGATCACTCGCTCATTCGAAATTGAGTGTAAAGGGTTGGGGAAAGACTCGTTGCTATGAAAGGCTCTTAAGGACCAACTTTGTCATACTTGCTGTACTCAGAGGCTCGCAAGCTAAACGCGTCATTACTCTTATCGTTTGGGTGAAAGGTAGAGAGGTTCACTCATACCGATGATATTGTTTCTGCTTTTAGTCTTTTTTTGATGAATAGCTACTTGGTATTTGAGTGGTAACTGCATTTTTTTCAATACTTCATCTGAATAATCCGCACTCGTCGATAAAGGAGTAGTCCATTCCATTGACACTGAGCCGCTCCTTGAGTCGATTTGGCAAGGATCGTTTCCTATGGTTTGGGTCACCCATTCACCTTTTCCCGTCGAAAACAAGACTGAGCACGTATATAGACCATCAAGTGCTTTGTAGTTCTTGATACTATAATCAAACTTTACATGTAACTGGTGCTTATCGGTTCTAGGCGTACCCACTTCGGAGACTTTTAGGTTACTAATGACCGCTTGGCTGTCACTCACATCCGAGTAATTTTGCGATGTACATCCGGTAAGAAAAGCAACGATCACGAGCCCTAGAGTTTTCTTCATCTTTATCCTCCTTGAATACACAACATTCTCTTCATATTGAGGTGTTGCATAGCGAGCAACATTAAGCCCCGACTTTCAAGTTAACGTTAAACCAACAAGTTGAGTAAAACAACCGCATACTACAAATTGGCGCCGCTCACGAGTTCCCTAAAGCCATTAGCGTAACCTCAGTTACTAATAAAACCGCTGCAAGTTGAAGAACATTAAAAACATTAAGAAAAATTCAAATTCCGCTTCTCGCTCCAATCGGACTTTCGTCGGTGTAACGCATAACCAATGTTAGGTATCATGCAGTCGGTAGGGCTTAAACGAGTGCTATTCAGGTTATTAATAGTGTATCTTGGTAGCGGTATTTTTGCGTTGACCTAAGGATCAGTACCTAACTGTTGAGCGAGTTACACCGTCCGCACGCAAAATGCATAAATGTGGTACACAAGGAGCTAAAGTGATCAAAAAGTTGTCATTGGTGTTGATTCTTACCTCGCTTCCATTGCTAGCGTGGTCGTTCGTAAAACCGGTTAGATTGCTTTTTCCACATTTAAACGGCATGAAATGTCACAACTCGGTTTGTGTCGAGCACACAAAAGAAATGGAAAAAGCCGAAGAGTCGTACGGATCCGCCTTCGATGCAGTCTCTTCTGCTGGAATACCTCTTCGCTCAAAGCCTATATTTGTATATTGCTCCACTTTAGAGTGTTATCAGTCGTTCGGAGGAGGCTATGAGCGGGCCATCTCATACCCTTTTCTTGGTACGGTTATAGCTCCCGCTTCTTGGCAAAGCTACATTACTCAGCATGAATTGATTCATTGGTTTCAATTTTCCGAAATTGGTGCTGTTGCGACAATGATGAAACCGGAATGGTTCAGAGAAGGAATGGCCTATTCATATAGCAACGCACCCGATTCAGATATCCCTGAGCACTACCTGCCCTTGATGGAAAGATACAATGATTGGCATTCTAAAAAATCATGGACGGAAGTTATTGAACAGGCGGGTGAGCTCTGACTTGAATAGCTTATCAACCGTACTCAATCCTACATAGAGTGCACTATCTCTTTATATTCGATATCTAAGGGCCTGCGTTAATGTCAGCTTCGAGCGATGGACGGACATTGAATTTGACTTAAGTCGACTTAATCTATTAATGCTAAGTATCCGGCCAAACAGGTAAAATTTTGTTTAATATTGTCTTACTACATTAATCTGGGCACTATTGGACCGATCACGGCAAGACTTCTTAATTTAAAGTCCCTCCCTATGATTCAAAGTTAAAAAATAACCGTGCGTTGCTCAATGTCTATAACAGTGGGATTGCTACTCGTGTCTAATAGTGAAGATTCAACAATCACTCGATGGTCAGGAAACTCTGTCCAGACATTATTTACGGTCACTGACGTTAGTGGCTGGTCGCAATCAGGCTCTGCCTGTAATACAAGATACTGTTCTTTGGCATAGGTCACGGTAACCCAGGGATTATTGTGAGTTAATACTAAGTGACACTGGTTAAGACTGACCGTTTGATTAAGGAATTGCTCCAGTTTATTCAGTTTTCCGTTTAGGAGCTGCTTGCTTATTTTGCCTTCGTCTATCCAGTCGTCGTTTAATGCAACTAGGTCGTGAAACGATATCTGGTATTTAAGCAGCCCATCACGATCGATATTTAAAAACGATGTACTGAATGAATGTCCACTAACCTGCCCTGTAAACGCTAAAGACAGGAGCAAGAGGGGGATAGAAAAAAACGTTGGTATCTTCATCATTGATTCGCCTCTTTTTGAAGTTGTTGCGCGTCAATCAAGAGCCGTTTATCAAAGGGCTCTTTGGCGACAGAATAATTGATGTTAGCCCACTTCACAGCTCTGTCAGGATGCTCAAGGAGGTAGGTAAAATAAAACGCAATATCTGCACTGTGCAGCCGATCATTGCGAAGTACGCGCAAATGCATTCGTTGCTTGATGTAATCTACCCAGCAACCACCACCGTGCAATCGTTGTTGCACTAGGGCGACACGAACCGCTAACGCGTCGGTGAGCTGACTAGCGCAGTCGGCTATCAGCGAGTCGGGAAGTGATCCAGACGTTTCCAGCAAATAACTGTCCAGCAATAGTTTTTCTTCTACAATGGTTTTCTCTTCGGGTAACTGGTTAAGCCAGCTTCTTGCTTCGGCATAACGCTCTAATAACAATGCTTGTTCGGCCAGGATCTGTAAACGCCAGCGCTCAATAGTGTCAACTTCACTTTCTTGTGGCTGTCGCTTTTGCAGATCGCTTAACTGCGTGTAAGCGGCAAGCTGTTGGTTGGCACGTCCCTCAACTTCAAGTAAGCAGGTCGATACGATACTTAATGAATGTTGACCAAACAATGAGGTGCAGCGGGACTTAGCTGCTTCAGTGTTCCCTTGAGCCAAGGCAATACGCGCTTGCATCAGTGAGGCCTGCAAGTGGAATGGACGTAGTTCAAGAATCCGCTCTAAATATTCACTGGCCTTGGTAAACTGATGTTGGTATTGCAGTAAATCGGCACTTGCTAATAGCCAGTTAAGGTTCCGGTTAGCACTGGGTTGTTCTGCCAGCTTTGATCGTAACTGATTTGCCTTTTGTAAATATTCATGGCTGTCCGAGCGGCGAACCCAGTTAAGATAGTGGTGAATAAGATCAGCGCCATGGTTCAGGCTGTTAGGGTGTTGCTGGTACCTTTGTTCAGCCTCGGTTACTTCGGTCGGAACTATGGCAGCCTCAGGCTGCCATAGTAACTCTTCCGATGAAGCCGCCATATGACTGACCAATAAACCGATCAGTAAAAGCGCGACTCTCATTCATTGCCTCCTTCCGCTACCAGATCGGCAAAAGCTGCCGTATCCGAGACATCATCATTGATTATGCGTCCATTCAAAGGCAATGGCTCAGCATTAGCAGGTTGACCATAAGCCTCACGGACATAAAAGCTCGCAGCAACCTGCTCGGCTTCCACCGCGATTGATACAGTTCCCTCATCAGAGAGTTCGCCGTCCGTAACAGAATACCTAAAGTCAACATCACCAACATATTCGCTGGGTGGTGTATAACTGAAGGTGCCATCCGAATTCACTGTTAGCTCGCCAATGTCGGTGCCTTGTTCTAGTTGGTAGCTCAGGGCGTCATCGTTGCCATCGTAAGCTGTTAGTGTTTCATTAAGTGTCGTATCCACGGTCATTGTAAACATACTATCGCGAGCTGCTGGTGGCAGATTTTCGTCACTGTTATCCAGGCAGCCTGATAGCAACATAACGGCAGCTAAACTGACAATAATTAATGAGTATTTCATGTTGTTTCCTCCCATGCTGCGTTATTCGCTCGCTGAACCCGGTGTCGGCGTTTTCAGATAAGGGAATCCATCGTTAACGTAGCTGGCGTCGATGGGGGCTCCATCGGTGAAAGGTACATTGCCGACAGGGGCGTCGTCTGGGCTGCAAAAGCCTAAGTTAGTTGCCTCACCATTAACGGGAATGTCGTGACATAACGCGCCCATAACCACTCTTAAGGCGATATCCACTACGTCATCACCTGGCCTGCGGCCGTTAGGGAAGCCCGCTAAATCATCGCCTGCAACGCCTAAAGCAGCCTGCTCCTGAGCGGGAGTAGCCGGAATGCCAGTATTTAACCGCAACATTTCTGATGGCGTGACCATTGCCTGTTGGTTTACACCCTCGACGCCGGTTAGAAACGCAGCCACAAGATCGGTGCGTGGATAGTTCGATGGCGCCAAGCTGTCGAAGTCGGTACCTAAAGTTGTATTCACGGGTTCACGGAACAGTAGGTCAAGAATAACCGGTAGCGTTGGGTGCGTCACGTAATCAGCAAACTGTCCGTCTTCACCCGGTGCCGACGATGAGAACGTGTCTTTATCATCGATACCAATAACGAGTTCGTTCACTAATGGTGCGCCTAAGCGCGATACCTGAACCAAAGCGCCGGCATTAACGTCGGGCTTTTCAAATGTAGCGTTAGGGTTTTGCAATCGCGCCTGAGGCACTTGTGCGGTTGTCCAACTGCCGACGACCCCATTGCCGTCACCTGTGATGCAGCTTTTTGGTAGCTCAAGGGCAATGGTGTTGACGTTCTTATTACGCAAGTCATCATTGGCGTTACTCTGCTCTATCCCGCCTGGAAACGCGCCCGCTTCGATGGGCACATAATTGACGAGATCAAAGGTTTCACCAAGGTTAACGACGAAGGGGTCTTTGCGTTGGCCTACAAACACCTTACCCGGCATCGAGCAGTTTGGAATGTTGATTTCATATACATACTGGTTTGCATAATCCTGGTAGCCCTGTGCACTGCCAAATGTCTTCTCTCCCACAAACGCCAATGGTTTAGTAAACTCTTGTTCACCCGAAACGCCCATAACCTGTGCCGAGGTGCCACTTTTTTGAGGTCCATTGACGACATTAATGGTAAAGGATTCATTAAAGTTCAGGGTGCTCTGGTCGCTTGCCGAAATAGCGCCGATAAACTTCAGCGGTACACTTACATCTTTCTGCATACCATCTGTACCAACGGGTAGCTTCACGCCGCCATTTGGCAGTGAGTTATCAAAACGGAACTCAAAGGTCAGGTCTTCTTCAGCGTCACCATCGCTATCAAAATGGATAGAGTAAACCGCTGATTCGTCCATAGCGAAGTAATTAGGACCACCATAAGCGTCTTGCAACGGAACATAGTTAGCGATGGCGGTAACGTAATCCTCGCGGCCAGGCTCATAACTATTGAATAGATAAAAGTCGGTTGAATCTAATGCTGGAAAGCGAGTGATGTTAGGCGCTTCGCGGTGACTGGATGCCAGTGCGGTTGCTGATACGATCCCTGCAGCCACAATCGCTGTGGCTAATGGTGTTTTAGAAAATAGTTTTTTCATAATGCCCTCTCGTTATTTTAGTTCTTCATGAGCTATCCGAACGGGAGGGCATATTGGATTCAAAAAAATATTTTTTTATAGCTGAGCAATATCAGTTGTATATAAAACGGGTCCAGTAGGCAGCCCTGTCGGGGAGCCTCCGGCAGGCTCCAGACTCACGGCTAAACCATTAACTTGCGCCAACTTAAAGGCATCCGGAGGTGTAAGCATTATGCTTCCGGCCTGTTCTGGTAGTAGACCCAGTGATACAGGATTAGAACCATCAGCAGGTAACATCCACAACTGATAGTCTTTATCGGAGTATGGCTCGATAGTTCTCTGGGGAACAACTTCGATTGAGTTATCCGAGATGCTTAATACCCACAATGATTTTTGTTGTTCGTTTTGAATCACCGCCACACGGCTATCTGCCGTATCTGGGGTGAATACGGTTTGCTGCACCAGGAATATAGCTAACACGACTGCTGCGGCAGTACCAACCGGACCAAGCCAATGCCATAGATCGAAACTTCGTTGGTTGCGGCTGAATAGGCGCCCGTAGATCGTGTTCCACAGCTTTGCCGGTGGGTTAACGGGCTGTAGACGGTCAGTCAAATGGTTTAGTTGCCCTTCCCAATAAATAACCTGTCGATTGATAGATGAACTGCTTTGTATCAATGATCTAAAACGAATCCTCGCTGAGCCGCGCATCAATCCTATAACGTAGCGGCGCGCCAATTGTTCGGTCAATTCTTGATTATCATAATTCATGATTGCAGGCACCTCTTCAGACTGTCCAACCCGCGACGAATCCAGGTTTTAATCGACCCCAATGCTTCTCCTAAATGGTGGCTGATCTCTTGATGCGTCAATCCAAACAGGTACGCAAGGTGAATAGAATGTCGCTGTGAGCCTTGCAATTTACCAAGACAATCATCAAGCCGCGGGGCATCGGCCTCCTCCTCGTTCATCACATCAACAGCATTTTGGCTAACGAGGCGCTCGATGTCATCTACAGATATGGCCCGATTATCCGACGAACGTAAAACATCAATGGCACGATAACGAACCATACTGGTCACCCATGACATAGCCGTTCCCTGATCAGCACGATACTGCGAGGCAGAATGCCAGACTTTGATATAAGTATCCTGAAGCACGTCTTCGGCAAGGTTTCTTTCGCGGAGTATCGCAAGGCTGACTCCAAATAGCTTAGCCGCAGTCTGTTTATAAAACCGCTTAAAAGCCTGTTGGTCGCCAATTGCAATAAGGTGTAGCTCTTCAGCAAGGTTTTGACTAGCCATGGAACCTATCCTTAATTATGAAGTGAAAGTTCAATACGATGATAGCTTGGTGAAATATTGTTCGTTGCCATTTAACGGCAACTTGATGTCTATCGTCAAGTTACTCCTAACAAACATAAAGGTGAGTAGAAGAGCTTGAGTTTGCACGACGTATATGTGTAACCTAGTTATTTGCGAGCAATGGCTACTGTTGGCCTAAGTTCGCGCTTCAAATGTTCGGACAATTATTTGTTGTTACGGCTGTGGCGATGCTGTGTGTTGGTATTGCTAAAAAGCTGCTGCGTAGAACAAATTTCCCTCGATATTGAGCAACCTTAGTCAAGATTAACCCTCTATTAAGTTTTAGTATTAAACCGCTAAGGGGAGAATTACTTATATGTCGAACTATCAAGGTCGGTTTGAGAAAGTTATTAGTCACATTGAGGCGAATCTGGACGCTGACCTTGATATTGATACGCTGTGCAAGCTTGCGCATTTGTCCAAGTATCATTTTCACAGGCAGTGTTCGGCATTCATGGGAATGTCGGTAATAAAACTGGTACGGTTGCTTAGGCTCAAAAGGGCTGCTTATCAGTTGGCCTACAGAGATCATGAAAGAGTTCTGGATATAGCGCTGGCAAATGGCTACGAGAGTCATGAAGCCTTTTCTCGGGTGTTTAAAAAGCACTTTGATAAAAGTCCATCCGAATTCAGAAAGGCGGCTAATTGGACCCCTTGGCACGAGAAATATGAACCTATATTAATGCTAAGGAAAAATATTATGGATAACGGCACAAAATTTAACGTTGATATTAAAGAGTTTCCTGAAACTCTAATCGCGGTAATGGAACATCGCGGGGCGCCAAGTTTATTGGGGGCTTCGCTACAAAAATTTATTGAATGGAGAAAGCTTAGTCATATCCCGCCAAGCAAAAGTAAGACATTTAACTTGGTTTACGATGACCCGAATGTTACCGCACCAGACGACTATCGACTCGATATAGCCTGCTCTGTCGATAAGCCAGTCGCCGCGAATGACTACGGCATAGTCAACAAAGTTATTCCTGCGGGACGATGCGCCGTAGTTAGGCATATTGGTAGCGATGACTCTATCGGTGTGATAGTAAGCTTTCTTTATACCCAATGGCTGCCGAAGTCTGAGGTTGAAGTGCGGGACTTTCCTATTTACTTCGAGCGAGTCAGTTTCTTCCCGGATGTGCCAGAGAACGAAATGATAACCGATATTTATTTACCCATTGAATAAAATATAGTTGTCGGCTAATTAGTCTGATCCCGGTTCGCCTCCTGGCACCAAGCGGAACTAACCAGCACAAGTGATCGCTCTGGCAATCACTTAAACCTCCGACCCACAAGCAAAGCCACTGCTCCACGCCCATTGAAAATTAAAGCCTCCCAACCAACCGGTTACATCCAGCACTTCGCCAATAAAGTACAGGCCGGGTTGCTTCTGGCTTTCCATGGTTTTGGAGCTGACTTCGTCAACATTAACACCGCCTAAGGTGACTTCGGCGGTGCGGTAACCTTCGGTGCCGTTGGGTTTTAGCTGCCAGCGGTTAAGGTTGTCGGCTATGGCCTGAAACTGCGCGTTAGAAGTATCGGCCAGTTTGTTGTTCAGTGGCCATTGGTGGTGCTCTGCTAGCGCGGTCACTACGCGTTTAGGGAAGTGTTGCTGTAATACGGTATTGAGCTGAGTTTTGGGTTGTTGCTGTTGTTGCGTTTTCAGCCACTCAAAGGCGTCTAAGTCGGGTAGCAGGTTAATAGTCACGGCTTCGCCGGGCTGCCAGTAGGAGGAAACCTGCAAAATGGCCGGTCCGCTGACACCGCGGTGGGTAAACAGCATGGCTTCACGGAAATAACCGCCATGGGCTTCTGCACTGACGGGTACAGCCACACCGGAAAGCTCGGCAAAGCGGGCTTTTTCGTCTTCTTGCAGGGTAAAAGGCACTAAACCTGCGCGTACCGGCACAATGGAATGGCCAAACTGCTCCGCAATTTGATACCCCAGCGGGGTCGCGCCCAATTTGGGCATAGATAGCCCGCCACAGGCAATAACCAGTTTGTCGCAGCTATAGTCGCCGCGGCTGGTTTCAATGCGGTAGTTGCCGTCGTAGTCTACCGACACAATCTCGGTGCGTAGCTGAACTTTGGCGCCGTATCGGTCGCATTCGCTCATTAACATGCGCACAATGTCTTTGGCGGAGTCGTCGCAAAACAACTGGCCTAAGGTTTTTTCGTGGTAGGCAATGCCGTACTCAGCCACCAGGCCAATAAAGTCCCATTGGGTGTAGCGGCTGAGTGCCGACTTGCAAAAATGCGGGTTGGAAGACAGAAAGTTTTCCGGGCCAGCGTACATATTGGTGAAGTTGCAGCGGCCGCCGCCGGAAATCAGAATTTTCTTACCTGCCTGCTTGGCGTGATCCAATACCAGCACCGACTTACCGCGCTGTGCGGCATGGGCGGCGCAATGCAACCCCGCCGCACCGGCACCAATAATAATCACATCCCAGTTCGACATTATTTTTGCAGTTGCTCCAGTATGTATTCGGCTTTGCTCACTTCAAAGGACTTGTCCTCTTCTACAAACACACCTTTTACCTGGCCGTCGGTAATGATCATGGCGTAGCGCTTAGAACGGATGCCACCAAAGTTACCGGTGTCCATGCTAAGGCCCATTGTCTGGTTGTATGCGCCGTTGCCGTCGGACAATAACCGAACCTTTTCTCCGATCCGTAATGCGTCGCCCCAGGCCTTCATAACAAAGGCGTCGTTTACCGCCACACAATTAATACTCAGAACACCCGCTTCTTTTAACGCTTCGGCGTGCTCTACGTAGCCGGGCAGGTGTTTCTCCGAACAGGTCGGAGTAAACGCGCCAGGCACTGAAAACAGTACGTGCGTGCCTTTGGCGAATATCTCTGCCGGGTCATAGTTCTGAATGCCAAGATCACCTTTGCTGGTCAGTGAACCTGATGGAATTTTATCGCCTTCTTTAATTTGCTGACTCATGAAAACCTCGTTTTATGTAAACATCAAAGCGATGCTTTTTACTCTTAATTTGGCTGTTTGGTTCACGCCCTGCCAGAAAAGGCGCGCTGTTGGGGCGCTTAACCACTACTCGGAATTTAGCGTTATTAAGCGCAGGCTCTAGCAATGAATCGGCGTCTTCGTCGCTGCCGACTAACTGCTGGAACATTTGCATGTCTTTTTTCACTTGCGCCTTTTGCTTGCCGGTTTTTGGGTACATGGGGTCTAAATAAACCACGTCGGGCTCGTGGGTGAAGCCTTTACCCGTATATAAGTTGTCGGTTCCGATTAAATGCATGCGCTGGCAGGTTTCGCCAATGAAGTCGGCTTCTAACTGAGCTCTGTGCAGGCCGTTATCGAGCAGCGCAGCGACAACCGGGTGACGTTCTATAAGTTGCACGTCGCAGCCCAGTCCGGCTAGTACAAAAGCGTCTCGCCCAAGGCCGGCGGTTCCGTCGACAACCGATGGTTTAAACTGCCCGGTGACACCAACTGCTTTAGCAATAGCTTCGTTTTTTAACTGTGTGTTCTGAGCACGGTAGGCTGCTTTGCCCTGATGAAAATCGACCACTAAAGGTGACATTTTTTGTGGGCTTTGCAGCCAATGCAGCGCTAGTACATCGTCGTTCAACCACAGTTGAAAAACGTCACTATCGGTGGCTTCAGACGAGAGGCCCCAACGCTTAGCAATAGCCTTTGTCTCAACGGTTTCAGCGCCGCTGCCTGCAAGAACGGGAACCCGGATTGCGGCTGTCACTGTGCGGCCTTACGTTGCATATCAATGTGTGGAATGTCGTCTTCCAGATACTCGTCGCTTATGGCTTCAAAGCCGAAGCTTTGGTAGAACTTCAGCAGATAAACCTGTGCGCCTACCCGAATTGGGGCTTTGGGGGCATATTCTTCAAGATAGTCGATACTGCGTTGCATGACTTCTCTGCCTAGCTTCTGGCGGCGCACTTTTTCATGGGTTATTACCCGACCAATACGAGAATAGCCGGTATCGGCGGTTGCCAGGTAAAGCCGGGCGTAGGCGACCATTTCGCCGGTGTCGTTGCGGGCGTACAAATGTAAAGCCTGCTCGTCTGCGCCGTCGGCGTCCAGGTAGGGACAAGTTTGCTCCACCACGAAAACTTCTTGTCTAAGTTTCAGCAAGTCGTAGAGATCGTGCAGCGAAAGATCGTTAAATGCTTTTAAGTGCCAGTTCATGTGCCTACTTTCTTCAATGAGTTGCTAAGAGAAACCACGTTGCTTTTATTGACTTCGCTATCGTATAAAGCGAGCAGCTCGGCTACTGGCTTTCGGCCGTCGCCTTTTTGACTGATGCTGCGCGAGACCGACAAACTGCTGATGTCGGCGTGTTTGTATAAAGCCCGGGTGAGGTCGGTGTCGTGGTTGCTTATCAGTACCGGAATATGGCGCTTTTTCGCAACCTGCACTGCCCGGCGGGCTAATTCGTCCTGGTCAGTCAGGCCAAAGCCACCGGTCGCGTAGCTGGTAAAGTTAGAGGTCTGGTCCAGCGGTGCGTAAGGTGGATCGCAGTAAATCACGTCGCCTTGTCGCGCACGTCGAAACACTTGTTCAAACGGGCGGCAAATAAACTTGGCCTTGCGCGCTTTCTCGGCAAAATGCTCGAGCTCTTTTTCCGGGAAGTAAGGTTTGCGGTAATCACCAAAGGGCACGTTAAAAATGCCTTTGCTGTTATAACGACACAAGCCGTTGTAGCCGTGGCGGTTCATATATAAAAAAAGCAAAGAGCGAAAGTAAGGGTCGCTGCTGGCATTAAAGGCGGCACGCAGTGCGTAGTAAGCGTCGGCCTGGTTGTTACGGTTAACGAAGAGCTTGCGGGCGTCCTGAATAAAAGTCTTCGGACGGCGCTTCACAAACTGATACAGGGTAATGAGGTCCTGATTAATGTCGTTAAGCAGGTAGCTGTCGTAGTCGGTATTCAGAAAAACTGAACCGGCACCCACAAAAGGTTCGATGAGCTTTTTACCTTGCGGCAAGCGTGCTGTTATCGGCTCGATAAGTGAGTACTTACCGCCTGCCCATTTTAAAAATGCCCGATTCTTCTTCATGCGCCGGCCGTTGGTGGATCCTCAAGGGATTGTAACCCAAAGGCCGGGGGATGAAAATTGCTGACTGCGCTATTCGTCCGGCTACTGGCTAGTAATGTCGTTTTGCACACTGGCAAACGACTTAGCCCAGGGCTCCATTTGCTGCACATCGGTTGGCAGCTGAGTGGCGGCTGCACGTGCTTGCTCAATGCTGGGGTAGCTGCCAAAAATAACCACATAACGTTGGTCAGCGCGCTGATACACCTGGGTATTAGCGGCAATACCGTAGTCATTACGGAAACTGCGCAGTAGCTGCGGGTCACTAATAATACTGATTTGCAGCGTGTAATTGCCTGAGTTCTGATCCAGTGCCCACTGGGTCTGGAACGGCCGCGCTTGAGGCTGAGACTGTTGTGGTTCAGGTTGTTCTGCTTTAACTTCTGGTTCTGGTTTGGCTACAACGGTGTCAATGCCTGCCTCGGCTGCCGACTGCTCGTTAGACTGCCCGACAGGCTCAGCTTCCTGCGGCTCTTGTTGCTTCGGCTGTTGTTTAATAAAGCCCAGCGAAATTTCGCCTTCTGTAATTTCAGAGGCGGCTACGGTGTTTAATGTACCTAACGCATTGCGGTAAGAGGCGGCCAGTTCCGCAGGAACCAGTTCTAAAGAACGTTCATTGAGCGGTTCAAAGCTGGGCAAACTGGTCGTCTGTTCGGTAGCTTCTGTTGCTGTTTTATCTTCGGCTGTCGTGGCACTGTTTGCATCGCCTTCTTCGGTCGTGGCTTCTGCCGATGCCGCTGATTCCGGATTCACTTGTTGCCAGTAGGCGGTCAGCTGCTCTTTATTCAGAAAACCAGCAAAGGCCAGACTCATAATGGCTGCAATTAAAAGAATAGGCCACAGACGCATTTTGCGACGGCTGCCCTGTTCTGCTTTATGGTTCGCTTTGCTCTGTTCGCTGGCGTTGTTGTCAGCATTTTCTTCGGCATTGGTATCGCGGTAGCGTGCTGCCTGAGTCGTTAAGGTTAACTGCAGACGCTGCTGAATTTCACCGGGAAACCCATGAATGGAGTTTAAAAATTGTTGAATGCGTTCCAGGTTCCAGAAGCTACGCTGCTTCTCCGGCAGTAAGGCCTGCACAAAGCGAATCTGTTCGTCATGATTAAGTGGCTGAACCTCAATCATGGTGGGCCCTTGTACACGCAAGTGCGGCGCCGGGCGTTGTTGCTGTGCCCAGCGGCTGTCGCCGGTAATGATAATGCTGGTGCGCTGACCAATGGCGCTAAGCTGAGTAACGGTGGAAATGCACTCGGCTAAAAAGCTTTCTGACAGTAGCTCACCGTTATCGATAACAATAATGGCGTGGTTAAGCGGACGCTGGCGTTGCATCTGACGACTTAGTGACTCGTCGTTAATGCTGATGGTGCCGAACAACTGGTTGAGTATTTGTGCGCGAAGTCGGTCGTTGGTGGAGCGTTCATTGGCGCTGATAAAAGCCACTTCCGCGTATTCTGATGCCTGCTCCAGAAACACTTCTGCAATGGTGGTTTTACCGCTGCCCTCTTTGCCGTGCAGCATAATAAGCGAAACGCTTTGCTGGCAATTTTGGTGGAGCTGGTCAATAACCTGTTGCTGGCTTGGTTTGGTTTTTACCGGCGCGGCAACAATGTGTTGTGTGGTTGCAAGTGCTTGCATCTGTCTGTTCCTGTCTGTCAGCCGAATAGAGATAACGCGTTGGCGTTAGCAACATTCAGTGATCACAGCAGCAACGGTATTGTGTTCTACAGTACTGACGACTTCAGCTTTACCAATAGCAACTGGAAGAACAAAGTGCAGCTGACCGTCTTTTACTTTTTTGTCGCGCTGCATGTAGTCTAACCAGTCCTGCCAGGGCATTTGCGGGCCCTTAGTCGGCAAGCCAAGTGCCAGCAGTAAATCTTTGACGCGTCGAAAATCTGACGAATTGAGCCGCTGTGTCACTTCTGACAGCTTAGATGCAATTATAATGCCAGCAGCTACGGCTTCGCCGTGTGTCCATGCGCCGTATTCGGTGGCGGCTTCAATGGCGTGTCCGAAGGTGTGGCCTAAATTCAGTAATGCCCGTAGGCCTTTTTCGCGCTCGTCCTGGGCAACAACTTCGGCTTTAATTTCGCAGCTGCGCTTAATGGCGTAGGTAAGTGCCCCCGGGTCTTTTTGGTTTAACTCTGTCGTATGCTGTTCCAGCCACTGGAAAAACTCGGGGTCGTAGATAACACCGTATTTAACCACTTCGGCCAGGCCGCTCCGGTAGTCCCGTTCAGTCAGTGTTTGCAAGCAGTCTATGTCGATAACCACCGATTTGGGCTGATAGAAAGCGCCAATCAGGTTTTTCCCCTGCGGATGGTTAACCGCTGTTTTTCCGCCCACGGAAGAATCAACCTGCGACAATAGGGTGGTCGGAATTTGGTAAAAGTCGACACCCCGTTGAAATGTTGACGCCACAAAGCCCGCTAGGTCACCAACCACACCTCCGCCTAAAGCAATAATGCCGCAGTCGCGGTTAAAGCCAGCGTTAATAAGAAGATCCATGGCTTCGCTGTAGCTTTCCAGGCTTTTAAACTGTTCGCCGTCGCGCATTTCAAATACTTCGACCTGATGGCCGGCAAGCGCACTTAATAATGGCTTTAAATAATGCTGGCTGATGGTTGGGTTAGTGATGACCAGTAGCTGTTGATTGAGTCTATGCGGGAGGTTTTCTACGTAGTTTGATAACAGGGCGTTACCAATGTAGATGGTGTAGCTGCGTTCACCTAAAGAGACGTTAACCTCAGCCATGAACGCAGCTCCCTTTATTTACCCGAGGCCGTTAATCGACTCGAGTTGATCGATAATGTCATTGACGACGAATTTTGCGCTTTGATCATCGGTTTGTACCGTGATGTCCGCAATTTCTTCGTATAAAGGGTCGCGTTCTTGCGCCAGTTGCTCCAGCACTTTACGCGGGTCGTCAGCTTCTGCAATTAAAGGCCGGCGTTTGTCGCGCTGGGTGCGTGCCAGTTGTTTCTCAATGGGTGTTTTTAAATACACAACAACACCCCGAGCCGACAGACGGTTACGGCTTTCTTTGCTCATGACCGAGCCGCCACCTGTCGCTAAGACAATACCCATGTTTTCGGTAAGCTCTTCGATCACTTTTTCTTCGCGTGCACGAAAGCCTTCTTCACCTTCAAGTTCAAAAACCCAACTGATATCAGCCCCTGTGCGGCGCTCGATTTCAGAATCTGAGTCGAAGAACTCTAAATGTAATTGTCTGGCGATTTGACGGCCAATCGTACTTTTGCCAGCCCCCATGGGCCCAACAAGAAAAATATTACGTTTCTCAGCCATATTCCTGCTTACATCATTGGTTAAAATTAGCTGTAACTCACGAATCCGGAGTGTCTGGAGACGTCCCCCAACCCAACGAAAAGAAGCGCGATTATCGCAACTTGAGCCCACTTTAGCAATAGTAATCGGCTTTTGGACTAAGTTTGGGGCAATATCGTTGGTGTGACGAAAATCATTAACTCCCGCTTTTCATTGCGCTGCTGCTGGTGAGAGAACAAATTCCCGAGTAACGGCAGCGACCCTAAGATGGGGACACGACTGTCATCATTCAAGCTATGTTCCTGAAAGATTCCCCCTAAGACGATAGTTTCGCCATTTTTCGCCAGTACCCGCGTCGACATTTCCTGAGTGTCGATGGCAACGGCTGGTCCGGTTGGTGTAGCAACGGTGTCACCGCGGGTGTTTTGGGTAATGGTGAGCTCCATTAGTACATGATCATTTGGCGTTATTTGCGGAGTTACACTTAAACCCATAACTGCCTTTTTAAATTGCACCGCGGTAGCCCCGTGCGCAGCTGTTTCGACGTAAGGTATTTCGGTACCTTGCTCTATGTAGGCCGGTTGCTGATTCGACGTAAAAATTTTCGGACTGGTAATAATTTCGGCTTTGTTTTCCTGCTCCAGCGCCGTTAATTCAAGGTCCAGCAGAATGTCATCGCTCAGCCTGGCCAGGTTTGCGGAAAAGGTTCCGGCGGGGTTTGTTGCGGGTAAGTCCACTTGCATACCTTTTACAAAGCTCCCTGTGTCCTCTGGTATTGCCAGTCCGTACTCCGACGCGCCCCAACGAATGCCCAGTTCTTTACTCACGTTGGCCTTTACCGTCACCATACGGGCTTCAATAAGCACCTGTTTCACCGGGACATCTAAATCATTGACTAACTGACGAATGGTGGCCAGCTGCTCCGGCGTGTCCCGAACAATGAGGGTATTAGTGCGCTCATCAACACTGACCGCTCCGTTGGGTGACAAAAAGCTTTGCTGTTCATTTTTTAATAACGACGCTAAGTCACTGGCTTTAGCAAAGTTTACGCTAAGCAAAATAGAGCGGTGCTGGCTATTGTCTGCGGCAGCATCATCGGCGACATCAATGCGGAGCATGGAACCTTGTGTGTGAACCGTTAAGCCATGACTGGTTAGCAGCGTGTCGAAGGCATCCTGCCAGGCAACCTTGTTGAGTTTCAAACTGGATTCACCACTGACCTGGTCGGTAATCAATATATTTAACTGATGCTGATCGGCCAGTAATTGTATGAGTTGGCTTAGCGGCATTTTATCGGTATTGAGCGAAACAGGTTGTTGTCTTTGCTCTTCGCTCAGCAGGCTTTTCCAGGAATTTTCCATTGCGTAGCCAGATGTAGAGCAAAGCACCAGCAGCAGACTGAGCACACGAAAAGAGAATTTAATTGGCTTCATTACGGTTTCTTGTCCTTAGTTAAACGAAGTTTGACGGTCTCTGCCGACCAACAGCCTGCATATTGCTGCCAGCGTTCGAACAGTGCGTACCCGGGGTTAATTTCACGCAATTGCATGAGTGGGTTTTCTATCCAGTTGTTGTTAGCAAGGGTTATTACGCGGTCAGGCAGTTGTAGCAGAGCTTTTCTTTGTGGTGAGGTTTGTGTGGCCAGCAACTTCACTAAAGACCAGTCACCGATTTGAATGTTGCTCTTTATTGCAGGCCGCTCTAAGCATTTAGGAGGTTCGACGGTAATGGGCGGAAAGTTTGTTTTAAACAGCGTGTTGGCGTCAATGCTTGCCGAAGCGGCATCATTGGCGTTTAACCACAGAAACTGCCAACTGAGTTTACCGCTGGTTAAGTCTGTGTCTTGCCACTTTAATGTTTGAGTAAAAGGAAAAGCCTGAGTCGCGCCGTGTTGTGCCAGCATTACAGAGGCAACAAAACGGACAGCGCGCTGATAGCTACCATTAACCCCAACCAACCATTGTTCAGAACTCTCTGGATCTTGTTGGTAGTGCAAGTCTACCTTTTGTTGCTTTGCCGCCTGGGTCAGTAAAGACGAAACATCCACGAAGGAGGGTTCGGATACGTAGATACTGTCCTCTGCCGGAACTGGAGGAAGAGGTGTCTGTAGCTGCTGATACTGATTCCGCAAGGTTTTGCTAAGCTGCGCGGCCTGATACCCGGTGAAGTAATAGCTAATGAGCACAGCAAGCAGGGTAAAGATAAGCAGGGCCATGGCCCAGGCAATAAGTGCTTTGTGTAATGATTTAGCCACGGCTGGCCTCACGCTGGCTATTTAAGTATTGGAATGAAACGCGTTTTTGCGGCAACAACTGCTGTTTTAGCCCGGCATGAACAAGTTGTTTGTTGAGCCATAAATAGTGATCGTTAACTTCCTGAATATGGCGATAGCCAGCTTCCAGTTTGAATTGCTCATGGTTAAAAGTAAGCCTGCGGTGGTGAAAGCTTTTTGGGGTGTTGTCGAGTAATGCCGAAAATGCGTTAAGCCTCAGCTTATGCGCGCTTTTAAGCCGGGTAAAAGCACGCTGGGTCTCTTGCTGTTGCCTGTAGGCTTGCCAGCGTTGTTGGTGAACTTTGTGCTCAGCCAGTTTCTGATTCTGGTCGCTAACTTGCTGCTGCAACTGAGCCAGATAGTCACTGTATGAAATAACCCACTGTGACGAGAAAAAGGTAACAGTTATTAACAGCACAATACCGACTTTATGCAACGTGCGGTGGCGTTGCCATAAGCTTTGCTGTCGCCATTGCAGAAGGTTTAGCGATGCCATTGGTTAAACCCCCGCAAGGCTAAGCCTAATAACACCATTTCATTATCTAATGCTGCAACAATGGGTGCTGGATTGTTTTTGAAAAAGGGGGTTGTTGATAGCACTAAGTGCGTGAGTTGCATTTGCCCTTCAAGCTGCCGGTCAAGCGACGACTGAACCGCTTTATCGCCAAAGCTCATAACCCAACTGAATTTGCCGGACATTTGAGCCGACAAAAGATAAGGCAGTAAATTGAAAGTATCGACGTATTCTAAGCGCTGAAAAACACCGCCTTTGCAATACAGAAGAATAGACTGAGGCTGTCTCAGCTCGACAATGACCCATTGCATTGTGCTTTCAAATACTGCGTTGTCGGGCCAAAGGTAAGGAAGTACTGCGTTGGTTGCACGTACAACAGACTGATAGGCCGGTTCAACCACGTGTACCGGCATTTCTAGTGGTGCCAATATTGCCAGTAATTCTTCCAGAGCTGAGCGTTGACCAATGACCGCTTCAGCTTCGTTATCTCGGGTAAAATAGTCGTAACTGATACCGGTACTGGTCTTTAATTGTGGCGGTAATTTTTCCAGTAACTGCTCTTCAACCTGACTATGGTTGTCCAGCGCAATTTTCTGATAGTGAGTTGCGGTGTAATCAAGCGCTGAGACAATGCCATCTTTATTGAGTCCTTTATCGCTGAGGCTGTTTTTGTGTTGCTGTGAAAAGTGGTCGACGACAAAGTGCCGGCCCTGCCGTGATAGTTGTAAAACCAGACAACTTTCACGATTCATTTGCACAGCAAGTGGTTGCTGGCGAAGTAATGACATTAGACAATATCCTTATTGTAGAAAAGCCAGATGCAAGCGTAGTGTTGTGAACAAAAATCCGCCATAATAGTCAGTAAGAATTTAGAGCTAATTTATGTCGGTTTTTGCGGTTTAAGCAGACTGGTGTAGTGAAAAAGCGGTTATGGAGCAGATAATTGAAGTGGTTTAAGCGGCTAATTTACACCTTGCTGGTGTGTACTATTATTGGCGGGGTAGCGGTTGGCAGCCTTTACTTGTATGTAAAGCCCGAATTACCCAGCGTGGAAACTTTGCGCGATGTGCGTTTGCAGACACCAATGCAGGTGTTCACAGCAGACGGAGAACTGATCTCACAGTTTGGTGAAAAGCGGCGTATACCTGTGGAGCTGCAAGACGTACCGCAACCGCTTATTGATGCTTTTCTGGCAACTGAAGACAGTCGTTTTTATCAGCATTTTGGTGTTGATCCTATTGGTGTTTTGCGTGCCTTTAGTGTGTTGCTGACCACCGGTGAGATTCAGGAAGGTGCCAGTACCATTACCATGCAGCTGGCACGTAACTTCTTTTTGACCTTTGAACGCGCGTGGATGCGCAAGATAAAAGAAGCCTTTATTGCCGTTCACATTGAACAGCTCTTAAGCAAAGATGAAATTCTGGAACTTTACCTCAATAAAATTACCTTTGGGCATCGCGCTCATGGTGTCGGGGCTGCAGCACAGGTTTATTACGGTAAGCCACTAAAAGACCTGACTTTAGCACAGATGGCAACCATCGCAGGCCTGCCTAAAGCGCCGTCGAATCTAAACCCAATTTCAAACCCCATTGCCTCGAAAGCGCGCCGCCGTGTGGTTTTGTTGCGTATGCTGGATGAAAATAAAATCAGCCAGGCGGAGTTTGAAGAAGCGGCTAATGCTCCGGTTACCGCTCGTCGCCATGGAGCGGAGGTAACGGTCAATGCGCCTTATCTCGCCGAGATGGTGCGCCAGGAAATGGTAGACCGCTACGGAGACGACCAAGCTTACAATGAAGGCTACAAGGTTTACACAACGATAAGAAGTGATGTGCAGCTGGCTGCGCGTCAGGCCGTCTGGGATAACCTGCACAGCTATGACGAACGCCATGGTTACCGCGGTCCGGTGAGTTTGTTGTGGTCGGCAGAGAAAGAAGAGGAGCCGGTGGAAGAACCGGCTATTCGGCAATACCTTGAACAATTACGCGTTATTGGTGCGGTTACACCGGCTGTGGTGACAGCCATTGGTGAGCAGTCTGCGGAAGTGATGGTTAAAGACGAGGGGAAAATCACTTTACCCTGGGAAGCCATGCACTGGGCCCGCGAATACCTGAACGAAGAACGTCAGGGGCCGCCTCCGGAGACAGCCGGAGAAATCATGCAGCCCGGGCACGTTATTTGGTTGCGTCGGGTGAATGACGGCAGTGAATGGCGTCTGGCTCAAATTCCTGAACCAAGTTCCGCCATTGTGTCGCTAAGGCCCGATGACGGCGCTGTAGCTGCTGTGGTTGGTGGTTACAGTTTCCAGCTGAGCCAGTACAACCGCGCATTACAAGCGGAACGTCAGGTTGGTTCTAATATTAAACCGTTAATATATTCAGCAGCCTTTGAAGAAGGATTGACGCTGGCGACTCTAGTTAATGATGCTCCGATTAACCAGTGGAACCCGGGTTCCGGTATTGCCTGGCGACCCAAAAACTCGCCTGAAGTTTACGAAGGGCCTATTCGCCTGCGTAAAGCGCTGGCTAAGTCGAAAAACGTGGTTTCAGTGCGGCTAATTCGCGAATTGGGCGTAAAGCAAGTGGCAGACCATTTAGCGAAATTTGGGCTGGATCGTTCTGAAATTCCTGAAAATGAATCGCTCTCGTTGGGTTCTCTTTCAATGACACCGATGCAGGTAGCCAGAGCATTTGCTGTTTTCGCAAATGGTGGCTTTTTGGTCGAACCTTATTTCATTGAACGCATTGAAGATGCAGACGGAAACGTTTTAGACGAAACCGACCCGGCGCGCGCCTGTTTCGACTGCGATAAACCGGCACCGCAGGTCATCAGTGAGCAAAATGCATTTTTGGTTGAACAGGCAATGAACTCTGCTGTCTGGGGTGGTGGAAGCTGGCCTAATGGCACCGGCTGGAATGGTACCTCCTGGCGTATTCAACGTTCTAAACCCATTACTGAAGCGGTAGGTCGTAACATTGCCGGTAAAACCGGTACGACAAACGATGTGCGAGACACCTGGTTTTCGGGCTTTACTTCTAGTCTGTCCACCACGGTCTGGGTAGGTTTTGATGATGTTTCCAGAAAGCTGGGGCGTACGTCAAAGCATCCTGAAGTGGACTCCAGTCAGCAGGCAATAACAGGCGGTGAGGCTGGTGCTAAAACAGCGTTGCCGGGCTGGATCCTATTTATGGAAAAGGCGTTACCCCTGTTCCCGTCACGTGAGTTTGGTATTCCACCGGGCGTGGTGAATGTTCGAATCGACTTAGAAACTGGTAAGTTGTCGCATAAGAGCGATTACACCACACGCTTTGAATACTTCATTCGGGGAACTGAGCCGACAGAGTACAGCCGTAATAATGGCAACTCAGACCGCGATATTTTTGAAGACAATGACGACGATTTATTCTAGTCAGGCATTAGGACAAAATGAGTGGGAGCGTTAAGCTCCCACTGCCAGTTTACCCAGTAACTGATTCAAATCGGACTGAACACCACCTGCGGTAACGTGTTTACCTGCACCTGGACCACTTATTACGAGCGGCATTTCAGAATACCAGTCGGTGTAGATAACAAAGATGTTTTCGCCGGGTATTAGGTTTGCCAGCATATCCCCTTCCGGAATGTACTCAATACCAACCTGGGCGGTAACCCGCTGCTCATCACTGACCGTGAAGCTGGCCAGTAGTCGAGGGACCTTACCGTCTTTGGCGGCTTCGTCGAGCATAGCTGCCATGGGCTCATCAAGCTCAGATATGCGTTGCATAAAGTCGTTAAGCGGTATGTCGCGTAAGTTCTCCGGCACAAGGCTTTGTACCTGAATGTCCTGCCAGTCCAGATTCAAGCCAATTTCGCGTGCAAGAATCAGCAGTTTACGGACAAGATCCTGGCAGGACAGATCCTCTCGTGGGTCGGGTTCGCTGTAACCCCTTTCTTTGGCTTCTTGTACCAGCGAACTGAAAGCCACACCTTTGGTGAAATTCTCAAACAGCCAGGACATAGTTCCGGAGAAAATACCGGAAATACTACGGATTTCGTCGCCGGAATTGCGTAAGTCATTAATGGCGTAATTCAAAGGCAGTCCCGCGCCAACTGTGGTGTTATAGAGCCACTCACGTTCGTATTCGTGCTGGATGGTACGAATTTCGCGGTACAGCGCTTCGTCAGCCGAGCCCGCGCGTTTGTTGGCACTGATGATATGAAGGCCGTTTGCGAACAGACTCGGGTATAATTGCGCGACTTGTTTGGCATCGGTTAAATCAATCACAACCAGCTCGTCGTATGGCGCATTGGGCAGCTCGCGCAACAGTTCGGTCAATACGTAAGGGCGCGCCAGGCGGTCGAAGTCATCTGCCCACTGGGTCAGTTCAACGCCGTTGTAATCCAGCCATAAACGGCGGGAGTTGGCTATGCCAATAACGCGAACGTCCATCACCTGATTAATGCGATCTCGTTGTTGTCTGAACAGCTCCAACCAGGCTGTACCAATATTGCCACGGCCAATAACCAGCACACCCAGACTGCGGCGGTAGTTAAATAATTGACTGTGTAAACGGTTCAGTAAACGGTTATCAAGCTTCTGCTCTAAAATAGCCACTGCGGAGTCGCCGTTCTGAGTTAAGGCAAAGCGGCGTACTTTTTGTTCTGAAAGCTGGAGCTTAAAGGTCGAAAACTGATCGGTTTCCTGAATGCGGTTACCGACAATAGCGACCATGGAGTAACCGCGAATTTGAGTGATGGCATCACCCGCGCCCAGACTGTCCAGCCAGCCGGTCAGATAGTCTAAGTGGTTTTGGTGAAAGACCAGATACTGCTGATGATTTTCCGGCTCAGTCCAACTGACCAGCGGTTCTAACTCCAGTTCATCCAGGCGCTTTACTAAAGCCTTGTCCTGCAACTCAACTTTAAACAGAACCACTTCGGACAAAGACGTGAAAACTTTGCCGCGGGGCTGCGTATTCTGGAACTGACCAATGCGGGTTTGCTGGTTTTCTACTTTTAAGCTGGAACGTACCGATATGACCATGCGTTGACGGTCGACCGGCTGAAAGGTTCTTGGGTGCAGAACCGGGCTGCCAAGTCTTGCCAGTTCCTCGGCTTCGGTCCAGTCCAGTGTGGGCAAACTGACGACACGTTCAACTTTACGAGGATCCGCCGAGTAAACACCGGCAACGTCTTTCCATATGGTGACCTGGCGAGCATCGAGCAAGCTACCCACCAGCGTAGCTGAGTAGTCACTGCCGTTGCGACCCAGAGTCAAGCTTTCGCCGTTTAAGCCACGGGCAATAAAGCCGGTAACAATAAAGCGGGTGCCGGAATGAGGAGCTACCCGCAGTAGTAGCTTTTCACGGGAGTGCTCAACCTGAATCACAGGCTCTGGAGCATCCGCTGCCAGTAAGAAGTCGCGGGCATCAATGTGGTCGGCCCGGGTGCCCTGTTTTTGCAGCAGCGCAGATAATAAGCGTGCCGACCAAAGTTCACCGTAGGACAGCAGCTCGGCGTTATGAGCAATGTCTTCGTCACCGGCTAACCAACGACGCCAGCGAGTGAAGTCCTGTTGTGACTGTTGCAGCAATTGCTGTTGTAAATCGCCACTTAATAATTCAGTGATAAGCCCTTGCTGAAAATTCTCCAGCTGATCGAGCAGAATACTGGCGGTATCGCCCGGCTGCGGTTTGGCGTTTATAATAGCCAGAATACGATTGGTCGTATCACCAGCGGCGGAAACCACGACAAGATCGCTCGCGCCGGCGTATTCCGTTACAATGCGGGCCACACGTCGATAGCAAAAGGCGTCGGCAAGACTGCTTCCGCCAAACTTGTGTACCTGAACACTGTCGGCAACGGCCTGCTTTTGCTCCTCTGTGAGCTGTGTTGTTGTCATTCCGCCTTCCTTAACTACTCGCATGGATTGGGTTACTGCTACTAAGGCTAAAATATTGTCAGACAAATGTCAGCAACTTTTAGCCATCTAGACGGATAAAATTTGACGGGGTCGCTCAGTCGGGTACAATTCATTACAACTTACAGGGTTTTGTCTGACATCAGAGTAATGAATATGAAATGGAACGGCGAATACATTTACCCGTATGCTGAACACGGTCGTAAGAGTCAGCAGGTTAAGAAAGTTACGGTCTCAATTCCTACTCGGGTATTAAAAGTACTGACTGATGAGCGGACCCGTCGCCAAATCAATAATTTGCGTCATGCTACCAACAGCGAACTGCTGTGTGAGGCGTTTTTACACGCTTTTACCGGTCAGCCGCTGCCCGAAGATGAAGACTTACAAAAATCGAATTCGAATAAAATACCCAAAGCCGTGCGGGAAGAGCTGGAAGCCAGAGGCTTGCCCATCCCGACGGATGACGAATTGGACGATTAATCCTGCATATAATTTTCTGGTAAATCGATTTTCGCCGCGCCGGATTTCACGGCGGCTTCAGCAACGGCGCGAGCCACACGTTGGCACAAGCGTGGGTCGATAGGCTTAGGAATAATGTAGTTGCGGCCGAAGTTTAATTCTTTGACATCGGCTGCTTTTAGCACGGAATCGGGCACGGGCTCTTTCGCCAGCTGACGAATGGCCTCTACCGCTGCCACCTTCATTTCATCGTTAATGGCTGTTGCCCGCACATCTAATGCTCCGCGGAACATAAAGGGAAAACAGAGTACATTGTTCACCTGGTTCGGATAGTCCGAACGGCCAGTTCCCATAATTAAGTCGTCCCGTGCTGCCATAGCAACTTCCGGTTTAATTTCCGGATCAGGGTTTGAGCAGGCAAAAATAACCGGGTTAGGTGCCATTAGCTTCAGCTCTTCCGGGCTGAGCAGGTCTGGGCCTGAAACGCCAACAAAGATATCAGCACCCTCAATAACATCTTTTAGCGTGCGCTTATCGGTATTGTTAGCGAACAGTTGCTTGTATTCGTTTAAGTCGTCACGGCGGGTGTGAATAACGCCTTTAGAATCGAGCATGTAAATGTGTTCGCGCTGTGCACCGCATTTAATCAGAAGCTCCATACAGGCAATTGCTGCTGCGCCGGCACCGAGACAAACAATGCGTGACTCGGTCAGTTTTTTGCCCTGAATTTCCAGCGCGTTAAGCATACCGGCTGCGGTAACAATGGCAGTACCGTGTTGGTCGTCATGGAATACCGGTACATTGCAGCGTTCTATTAAGGCCTGCTCAATTTCAAAACACTCAGGCGCTTTAATGTCTTCTAAGTTAATACCGCCAAAGGTATCAGCAATGTTGGCAACCGTATTGATAAAGTCCTGTGTGGTACGGTGACTGACTTCAATATCAATGGAATCCAGCCCGGCGAAGCGTTTGAACAAAAGTGCTTTACCTTCCATCACCGGTTTTGACGCTAGTGGCCCCAAATTGCCCAGACCGAGAATAGCCGTACCGTTGGTAATAACAGCAACCATGTTGCCTTTAGCTGTGTACTTGTAGGCATTGTCCGGGTCTTGCGAGATTTCCCGAACCGGCTCTGCTACGCCCGGGCTGTAGGCCAGCGCTAAATCTTTACTGGTTTCAGCAGGGGTGGTGAGTTCAACGGAAATTTTACCCGGGGTCGGGTATTGATGGTAATCCAGTGCCTGTTGGCGAAAGTCTGTCATGCGGTGATACCTGAGTCTGGTGATCAGAATGCCGATCAGTCTATCGCTTTTGTGCTAATAAACAAATCTTACCTCCGCCTTTGAGGGTAATGAGGTGAATGAAATTTCCAATGTGTTTAAAAGTACACCAGTTAACTTTTCTTTAACAATAGGCCGCTTAGCGAAACAGGCACAAAAAAAGGCGCTGTTTAGCGCCTTTTTCTTAAAATCTGCTGTTAAGCAGCGTTTTCTATAAGTTTTCTTAGGCTTATTTCTTGCCCAGAGCACCAAAACGCTTCTTAAATTTGTCAACACGACCACCAGTGTCCATTACACGCTGCTTACCAGTGTAGAACGGGTGGCACTCTGAACAGACGTCCAGGTGAAGATCTTCTGAGCGGGTTGAACGCGTTTCGAACGTGTGACCGCAAGAACAGCTGACTTTTAAAGTCTCGTACTTAGGATGAATACCTTGTTTCATGGGGTTACCTCAGTTATGGGCCGCATCGCCATTCGATCCAAAGCCGAACACCATGCGCAAAAAAACATCAATGAATTAAGAGCCGCGCATTTTATGTGATCCTGAGCTTGTGATCAAGCAGAATCTGCTGCCTTGTATTCTGCGCGGTAGCGTTCCAGAATAGAGCCATGAAGCAAGCCAACACCGGCAATGAACGACGTTATAAAGTCGCTCTGCCGTTACCTCTTCGACAAACCTATGATTATCTGTGCAAAAGTGCTGAGCCGCTGCCGCAGGGAGTGCGCGTGCGCGTGCCATTTGGTCAGCGTCAGTTAGTCGGTTATGTGGTTGCTGAAGCCAATGACGAGCCGCCAGGCTTTGAGCTGAAGTCGGTTGCTGCGGTTTTGGATGAGCAACGACTGTGGCCGGATGATATTTGGCAACTGGTTCGTTGGTCTTCCGATTATTACCACCACTCGTTAGGGGATGTCGCTGCTAACAGCCTGCCGGTTTTATTGCGTAAAGGCGATGCGCCGGAATACCTGACTGAAACCTTTTATGCGTTGACTGACTTAGGCCTTGCTCAGTCTATTAACGACTTGAAAGGGGCGGCACGACAACAGCAAGTGCTGGCGGCGCTGAAACATCAGCCGCTCAGACGCAGTGACTTAAGCGATATAGGCGTAACCTCAGCCGTGCTCCGTACCCTGCAGGATAAAGGCTGGATTGAGGTGCGTGAGCAGGCACCGGCAAAGCCACAAAGCTGGCAGCAGAAGCCATCGGTATTAAGAGAAGAGGGTCATGAATTAAATACCGAGCAGGCAGTAGCGGTTTCAACCATTAACCAGCAACAGAAGCACAGTACGCTATTGCTGGAAGGCGTTACCGGCAGTGGTAAAACCGAAGTCTACTTACAGGCTATGCAACCGGTGTTGGAACGCGGTGAACAGGTTTTAGTGCTGGTGCCTGAAATTGGCCTCACCCCGCAAACCCTGCAGCGCTTTAAAGAACGCTTTGATGTGCCTGTGGTGATGCTGCATTCCGGTATGAGCGACAGAGAGCGGCTTAATACCTGGCTGGATGCCAAGCACGGGCATGCAGCGATTATTATCGGTACCCGTTCGGCGGTGTTTACGCCTTGCCAGAAGCTGGGGCTTATTGTGGTCGATGAAGAACATGACTTGTCCTACAAACAACAGGACGGATTCCGCTACCATGCCCGGGACATTGCCATAAAACGGGCGGCGTTGCTGAACATACCGCTGGTATTAGGTAGTGCAACTGCCTCGCTGGAAACGCTGAACAACGCGGTCAGCAAGCGTTTTCACTGGCTTAAACTGGGGCAGCGCGCTGGTGGCGCGCAAATGGTTAAACACGAGCTTATTGACCTGAAGCAGCAGCCGATAAAAGCCGGTATCTCTAAAATACTGCAGGAACAAATTCAGGTAGAAATTGAGCGGGGCAACCAGGTGCTGCTGTTTCTCAATCGCCGTGGGTTTGCGCCGGCATTAATGTGTCATGAGTGCGGCTGGCTGGCGCAATGTCATCGTTGTGACGCTTATTACACAGTACATAAAACCCATCAACAACTGCAGTGCCACCATTGTGGGAGTCAGCAGCGGATACCGCGTCAATGCGGTTCCTGCGGTTCGCCGCAGATGATTTCTCATGGTGTGGGCACTGAGCAGCTCGAGCATAGTCTGAAAGAGATGTTTCCCGGCCGGGGGGTACTGCGCATTGACCGGGACTCAACCCGTCGCAAAGGCCAGTTAGACGACTACCTGCAAAAAGCCACAAATAATGAGTATCCTTTGCTGGTCGGTACGCAGATGCTGGCAAAGGGTCATCACTTTCCTAATGTGACTTTAGTGGCGTTGCTGGATGTTGACGGCGCGCTCTACAGCGCCGATTTTCGGGCGGCAGAGCGTCTAGGGCAGCTTTATACTCAGGTGGCCGGGCGCGCCGGGCGTGAGCACAAAGCCGGTAAAGTGGTGCTGCAAACCCATCATCCGGAACATGACTTAATTCAGGATTTGCTCAACAACGGCTATTCGCATTTCGCGTTGACGGCTTTAGCCGAACGCCAGCAAAGTGAGCTGCCGCCGTTTTCTTATTTAGCTCTGTTCAGGGCTGAGGCGACAGACAGAGACTCTGTGGTGCAGGCCATGACCCAAATTCAGCAGTTGATGCCGCAGGTTGATGGTGCGTTTTTACTGGGGCCAATGCCTGCCTTAATGGAGCGTAAAGCTGGTCGTTACCGCTATCAATTGCTGTTACATTGTCAGTCACGGAAACTACGTTTTCAGTTAATTGAGCACTTGCTGCCGCAGATTAACGCCTTGCCGTTATTGAAAAAAGTACGCTGGTCGCTGGATATCGATCCGCAAGACTTCAGCTGATTAACAACTAAGCGGTTTTTTTTATCGGGCGTAGCGATTAAACTAAGCGCTTTGAATTTCCTCTTCGATTTTTCATACAGGTAGTCGCATTAATGAAAGAACAACTTGAACAGTTACTGGCCGAAGCCATTGGTCAACTTAAAGCACAGGGGAAAATCCCTGCGGATCACCCAGTAAAGATTCAGTTGGATCGCCCTCGCGACAAATCGCACGGTGACTTTGCGACGAACCTGGCACTTATGTTGGCAAAGCCGGCAAAGTCGAACCCGCGTCAGTTGGCTGAAGCCATTGTTGATGCGGTCCCGGAGAACTCTCTGCTGTCGAAAATGGATATTGCCGGACCGGGCTTTATTAATTTCACTATTTCGCAGGACCAGCTGAAAGATCAGTTAACGGCGATGCTGAACAGTGACCGCCTGAATATCGATGTTGCTGACCAAAGCAAAACCATTGTCATTGATTACTCGTCGCCTAACCTGGCGAAAGAAATGCACGTCGGCCATTTACGTTCTGCCATTATTGGTGATGCCGTATCCCGTGTGTGCGAGTTTTTAGGTCATAAAGTGGTTCGCCAAAACCACGTGGGCGACTGGGGTACACAGTTCGGTATGCTTTTGGCTTACATGGAAGCGCTGGATAACCAGTCGGCAGAATATGAACTGAGCAACCTGGAAACCTTTTATAAAGCAGCCAAGCAGCGTTTTGACGACAGCGAAGAGTTCGCTGACCGTGCTCGACAGCTGGTGGTAAAACTGCAGTCGGGCGACGAATACTGCCTGAAGCTGTGGAATCAATTTATTGATGTATCACTCAGCCATTGCCAGGAAGTTTATGATCGCCTGGGCGTTAAGCTGACCCGTGATGACGTGATGGCAGAAAGTGCCTACAACGACAAGCTGCCGGGCGTTATTGAACACCTGCGTGAAAAAGGCTTGCTGACCGAAGATCAGGGCGCGCAGTGCGTGTTCCTGGAAGAGTACAAAGGTAAAGAAGGCGAACCGCTGCCAATTATTGTGCAGAAAAAAGGCGGTGGTTATCTGTATGCCACCACCGATTTAGCCGCCATTGAATACCGTCAGAAAGTATTAGGCGGTGACCACTTAATGTATTTTGTAGACGCCCGTCAGGCACTGCATTTTGACCAAATTTTTACCCTGGCGCGTAAAGCAGGCTTTGTTGAGGGTGAGATACAGCTAGACCATTACGGTTTTGGTACGGTGATGGGCAAAGACGGAAAACCTTACAAAAGCCGTGACGGGGGTGTGACTAAACTGGCTGATTTATTAGATGAAGCCGAACGCCGCGCACTCGAGTTGCTTCAGCAGAAAACGACCGACTTAACAGACGAGCAGCAGAAACGCGTTGCTGAAGTGGTGGGTATTAGCTCGGTGAAGTATGCCGACTTGTCGAAAAACCGTACCAGTGACTACATTTTTGACTGGAATCACATGCTGACCTTTGAAGGCAATACAGCGCCTTACCTGCTTTATGCTTACACCCGTGTGAACAGCATTTTTGACCGACTCGGCGATACCGCTTTTGACCGTGATGCAGACATTATTCTTAATGACGAGCGTGAGCTGGCACTTGCGAACCAGCTGGTGCGTTTTAATGAAGTGCTGCATCAGGTTCAGGATAAAGCCATGCCGCACTTCTTATGTGGCTATCTGTTTGATCTGGCCGGGCGTTTTTCCAGTTTTTATGAAGCCTGCCCTATTTTGAATCAGGAAGATGAAGCCCTTCGTAACAGCCGCCTTAAGTTGTCGATGTTAACGGCTAACGTGCTCAAGCAAGGTCTGGATTTACTGGGCATTCCAACCCTGGAGAAGATGTAACGCATTATGGATTACGCGAATCGTAAGCCAAAATCGCCGAAACGTAAGCCGGCTAAGAAAAAGGGAAGCAATAAAAAGCAGCAACGTGGTGCAAAGCCTGTTGGTGAACGTAAAGCTGTCCCCTGGTTCGTGGTTATTATTGCCATTGGCTTAATCGCCTTATTTACTTATATTCTGGTGCAAATTAGCGGTAAGTCCGAGGAAGTTGAGCAACCGCATGTGCAGCAACCACCGGCCGATCTGTTGCCGGAAAAGTCGGCCGAACGCTGGCGTTATATTGAAGAGCTGGAAAGCAAAGAAGTGGAAGTGGATGTACCCGAACGCGAAGTGGGTCCACCTAAGCTTATGCAATGTGGCTCTTTTCGTCAGCAGGCTGACGCAGAAAGGCTGCGTGCGCAAATTGCTATGGCCGGTCTGGAATCTCAGGTTAGAGCAACGGACGGCAGTAATGGTCTTTGGTACCGGGTTATTTTAGGGCCTTATGAAACAAAACGTGACGCCGAACGTGATCGTCATAAACTGCAGCGGAATCAGGTGTTTGGTTGCGCAATTTGGAACTGGAACATCGATTAATCCATACCCACCATTGAAAAACACGATATAGACCCTCAAATACTTGTCATTGATGTCACAAAGACAAAAAAGAGGGTCTTGATTTGACTACTATCGTATCTGTTCGCCGCGGCGATAAAGTTGTAATTGGCGGAGACGGCCAGGTTTCCTTAGGTAATACCGTAATGAAAGGCAATGCACGTAAAGTGCGTCGCCTTTACCACGACAAAGTGCTGGCAGGTTTTGCCGGCGGAACCGCTGACGCTTTCACACTGTTCGAACGCTTTGAATCCAAACTTGAGCAACATCAGGGCAACCTGATGCGTGCTGCTGTGGAACTGGCAAAAGACTGGCGTACTGACCGGGCGCTGCGTCGGTTAGAAGCTCTGTTGGCAGTGGCTGATAAGGAAACCTCACTGATTATAACGGGTAACGGCGACGTTGTTCAGCCTGAGAATGACCTTATAGCTATTGGCTCGGGTGGTCCTTTTGCTCAGTCAGCGGCAAGAGCGTTGCTGGAAAACACCGACTTGAATGCCCGCGACATTGTGCAAAAAGCATTAACTATAGCGGGTGATATTTGCGTATATACGAACGGCAATCAGACCATTGAAGAAGAAGAGTCTATTGCTGAAGACAAAACAAAGCAGGGGAAAGAATAAGATGTCTGAGATGACCCCAAGAGAAATTGTTGACGAATTAAACCGACACATTATTGGCCAGGATAAAGCCAAACGCGCTGTTGCCGTTGCTTTGCGTAATCGCTGGCGCCGTATGCAGCTGGACGATGAACTGCGTCAGGAAGTGACGCCAAAGAATATCTTAATGATTGGCCCAACGGGTGTTGGTAAAACGGAAATAGCCCGTCGCCTGGCAAAATTGGCAAAGGCACCGTTCATTAAAGTAGAAGCCACTAAGTTCACTGAAGTTGGCTATGTGGGTAAAGAAATAGAGTCTATTGTTAAGGACTTGACCGATGTAGCAGTGAAGCAAACTCGTGAAGAGATGATGCAAAAGGTACGTTACCGCGCTGAAGAAGCGGCGGAAGAGCGTATTCTGGATGTGCTGTTGCCTCCGGCGAAGAAGTCGTCCTCCGGTTGGGCTCAACAACAGGAAGAAACACCTGAAAACGATGATCAGCGCGGCACACGTCAGGTATTCCGTAAGAAGCTGCGCGAAGGCCAGTTAGACGACAAAGAAATTGAAATTGATTTAGCCATGCCACAAATGGGTGTTGAAATCATGGCACCACCGGGCATGGAAGAGATGACGTCGCAACTGCAGAATATGTTCCAGAACATGGGCAACGATAAAACCAAAGCCCGTAAGATGCGTATCAAAGACGCCTACAAACAACTGGTCGAAGAAGAAGCGGCGAAACTGCTGAACCCAGATGAAGTCAAAGAAGCAGCGATTGAATCGGTTGAGCAAAACGGCATTGTCTTTTTAGATGAAATTGACAAGATTTGTAAGCGCGGTGATACCAGCGGACCGGATGTTTCACGCGAGGGTGTGCAGCGTGACCTGCTGCCTTTGGTTGAAGGTACAACGGTGAACACCAAGCATGGCATGATCAAGACCGACCATATTCTGTTCATTGCCTCTGGTGCATTCCAGATGAGTAAGCCATCGGATCTTATTCCGGAGCTTCAGGGTCGTTTGCCGATTCGGGTAGAACTGGAAGCGCTGACCAGCGGCGACTTTGTTCGCATTCTGACAGAGCCTAGTGCTTCACTGACGACGCAATACCATGCGTTACTGAACACGGAAGGCGTGGAGGTTAACTTTACCGAAGAGGGCATTCAGCGCATAGCTGAAGTTGCATTCCATGTGAATGAGACGACCGAGAATATCGGAGCCCGCCGGCTGCACACCGTGCTTGAGCGCTTGATGGAAGAAATTTCCTTCCATGCAACAGACCACAACGGTGAGAAGTTGACCGTAGACGCAGATTACGTCAACGAACATGTTGGTGAGTTGTCGCAGGACGAAGACTTAAGTCGCTTCATCCTGTAATATATTACCGTTAAAAAGCCGTTGCAAACTCCCCGGGAGGCAGCGGCTTTTTATTGCTCTGAATTTGACGTTCAATAAATTGTTCGGCGAATTGCAGGCGCATTGGCGGCGAATAGAAATAGCCCTGCATCATGTCACAACCAAGTTTCTGCAACATATCCTGCTGCTCTTCGGTCTCAATTCCTTCAGCAATCACGCGTTTTCCTAAACCATGAGACAGCCGGATCATGGCTTTTAAAATGGTCGCGTCGTTATTATTTTGCTGAAGTTCGCTGATGAAACTCCGGTCAATTTTAATTTTGTTAATAGGCAAGGACCGTAAATAAGCCAGAGAAGAATGTCCTGTACCAAAGTCGTCGATGGATATACCAAAGCCCATCTCCCGCAAACGTTGAATGACACTCATGCCATTATGCAAGTCAGACATAGCGACATTTTCAGTAATTTCTAATTCCAGCCATTCCGGCGATATACCGTAGTCTTCCTGCAGCCGCTGCATTTTTTCAATCAACTGGAAATGCTGAAACTGAGGTGCAGAGAGGTTTACCGCAATTGGCCAGCATACGCCAAACTTTTGTTGCCAGGAGCTAAGAATCGCAGCGGCCTGATTCAGCACCCAGTCATCTAAATCGGTAGAAAGGCCGAGTTGTTCTATGTAAGGCAGGAACTCTGCCGGACTCAGCAAGCCCCGTTCGGGGTGTTGCCAGCGTATGAGGGCTTCAAACCCACAAAGCTGCTGATGGTCGAAGTCGAACTGAGGCTGAAGGTACAAAGTGAATTCATTTTCTTGCATTGCCTTACGAAGCACTGGCTCCATATCAACCAGATAGGAGTACATTTCGTCCATGCCGCGCTCATAAAAGGTTATGGTGGGCTGGTGCGACTGCTTGGCCTGAGTTAAACCTATGGTTGCCTTATTGAGCAAGACTTCCGATCGGCTGCCGTGCTGAGGGTAGCGCGAAATACCAATGCCTACTGCAATATTTACGGTTTTCTCGCCAATATCAATGGGCAGGGTCAATGCTTCCTGAAGTTCTGTGGCTAAGTCTTGTATCAGGCTTCGGTTCTTTAAATGGTCAAAAGCAATAGCAAAAACGTCACCGCTGATACGCGAAACGGTCAGAGGTTGCTTTGTAAAATTTTGCAGGCGTCTGGCTATTTCCTTGAGAACCTGGTCACCGCCGCGAATACCGATATTTTCGTTCACCACTTTAAAACGGCTGACACCAATTAGCATCATGGTTAAGTGGCGATTGTTGCTACGGCAATATTCAATAAACAACGGAATTTTACTGACCAGTTGATCGCGGTTAGAAACCCCTGTCAGAGCGTCATGAGTGTGAAGATATTCGGCGCGTTGAATAGCGCGCACTGCGGTATTGCGCTCTGACTCCAGCAGCCAAATAATGACGCCAACAATAACAACGGCAATGATAATAACCGTTAACAGAGCCTGGAAGCTTAAAACCCAGTCGATGGCGTTGGCTGACAACGAGAACATTCCGGCCAGCACCAGAAAGTTTTTAATGCCAATACTCAGAAAACCACCTGATACTAACTTGGGGCCGATACCTGCGCCTAGCCTACGCCACATGAAAAAGCCGATAGCAATAAGCGCTAAGCCTGTGACTAAAAAGCGCATAAACCCGGCATTGGGGGTGCTGCCGACAGAGCTGATAGTTGGCTCCAGCCAGAAGTAGGAGATAACCCCGCCAATGAGTGAAACGGCGTAAGCAATATACTGCCAGTATTTTTGTGGTTTGCTGTTAAAGGCGGCACAGGACGCCCCCAAAGCAATAAAGCAAATTGCCAGGTACTGGAAGGTTAAGGCAATGCCTTGTAAGCCGCCGGACCAGTTAAGCGCAGACTCGGGTGCAACCATTGCGCTGCCTGCAAGGAAAGCGCGAATTAACTCACTGGGGCCAAAGGCAAAGCAGGCAAAAGACCAGTAACTTAAGTAGTCACGTCGATAATAACGGTGATAATACATAAGCAGCGACGCGAAACCGATAAGAAAAACGGCTTGTATGGCGTGCGCAAAGGTCTCTATTGCCAGACTTGTCATTAGGTCAAGCTGCGGCATGAAAATAGCGATTCACTTTATTATTATTATAGTTAGTTAGATTAAACGGGTTTTTATTCTATAATTCAAGGGTTTCGTTACCTCTGTCGGGCTTACTTTTGTCCTTGCCGGATAGCAGGTATACTGCCAGTCACTGCTATAGCAACGTCAGGAACACAATCATGGAATACAACACTTCAGAACTTTGCGATTTATACCCCGATATGGTCGATGTGGTTGAGCCCATGTTTGAGTCTTATGGAGGCCGTAGCTCTTTCGGCGGTCGTCTGGTTATCATTAAATGCCACGAAGACAAAGGGCTCATTGAAGAAACGGTGGCGGCAGACGGTGGCGGCAAAGTGTTGCTGATAGATGGTGGTGGCTCGGCACGTCGTGCTCTGCTTGATGCTGCTATAGCCGAACAAGCTATGGATAACGACTGGGAAGGCATTGTCTGTTATGGGGCTGTGCGTGAAGTTGATGCGCTGGAAGAACTGGACATTGGTATTCTTGGCGTAGCTTCTATTCCTGTGGGGGCAATTAGTGAAGGTGTGGGTGAAGTGAATGTGCCGGTTAACTTTGGCGGCGTCACCTTTTTACCCGATGATCATCTCTACATTGATACCACGGGTGTCATCTTGTCTCCGGAACCACTAGATATTGAATAACTATGAGTGAGATTTCGTTTTTAGAATTAACCGATCCGGCTAAATGGGTAACGGTGCGCGAGCAGGAAACAAAAATTGGTCAGGCTATTCGGGTTCTTTCTGAGCAGGGAACTTATGAAGAAAGCTTGGCTGCAGCCTGGGAAGACGGCCAGCGCGTAGCTTTAGTGGGAGTTCCGGAAAGTATTGGTGTGCGCGCGAATCTTGGCCGCGCAGGTGCTGACGATGGCTGGCAGTCCTTTCTCAAGAGCTTTTTGAACCTGCAGAAAACCGGCCTGCTTTCTACCCATGAATTGTTGCTGATTGGTGCTGTTAATTGTGATGATTTGAATGAAAAAGCTGAGGAGCTGGATACTTCGAACCCGCATGAACTAGCGACGTTACGCGAACTTTGCGCACAGGTCGATGCGCGGGTGGAAAAGGTGCTGACGCCGCTGTTCGAGCAAGGCTTTGAAGTCATTGTTATTGGTGGTGGTCACAATAACGCGTATCCACTATTGAAGAGCCTGCATAAAGTGACCGGTGAAGCCTGTGGAGCCGTGAATTTAGACCCGCATGCAGACTTTCGCCCGCGCGAGGGTCGTCATTCCGGTAATGGTTTTAGCTACGCCTATATGGAAGGCGCGCTGGAGTTTTATCATATTGTTGGTCTGCATCAGGGGAAAAACTCCGCCAGCAGTCTTCGCCAGTTGCAGGACGCAGGAATGCGTTACCATACGCTGCACCGCTTATACGAGCGTCCATTTACTGAAGTGATGGACGAAGTGGTGGCAAAAGCGGTGTCCTGGCAGCGTCCACTGGGCATTGAGGTTGACGTGGATGCCTTAAACGCTGTGCCTGCCAGTGCGGTGAATTATGTTGGCTTGAGTCTTGGACAAGGCTTTCAGTACGTTAAGCGACTGGCAGAGGTTAGCGAGGCACGTTACCTGCACCTTGCCGAAGCCGCACCGTCATTATGCAGTGCGGGCTTCGATGAAGGCATGAAAATTTGCGGACAGCTGCTTAGCGAGCTGACCACGGCTTACTTACACGGTCGTGAGCGACGCCGTTAAACCACAAGGTTTTTAGCGGGTTGACGCCAAATTGGTAAGTTAACTCAGCGGCGTCCTGACAATTCCATAGCGCTAAATCTGCGTAACAGCCTTCGGCAATAACGCCCCTTTTCTCTTCACCTAAGGCTTTGGCAGCATTAACTGTTACCCCGCGCAAGCATTCTTCCGGTGTCATGTGGAAGAAGGTAGCGGCCATTTGCAGCATTAACGGTAGGTTGTGAATAGGCGAAGAGCCCGGGTTTGCATCGGTAGCGATGGCCATGGGAACGCCGTGCTTTCGCAGTAATTCAACCGGCGGCTTTTGGGTATCGCGCAGAAAATAGAATGCGCCCGGCAATAACACCGCTACTGTGCCATTTTCGGCCATGGCTTTAACGCCTTCTTCGTCTAGCTGTTCAAGATGATCAGCAGATAACGCCTGATATTCCGCGGCCAGCTTCGCGCCTTGCTGATTAGTAATTTGTTCGGCATGAAGCTTAATGGGAAGCCTTAACTTTTTAGCTGCTTCAAACACTTTTTCAGTTTGTGCCGGGCTGAACCCAATGCTTTCACAAAAAGCGTCAACAGCATCGACCAGCCCTTCGTTCGCCAGAGTCGGCAGAATGTTTTGGATAATTTCATCAATATAGCCGTCGGCGTTATCCTTGAACTCTGGCGGCACGGCATGCGCTGCCAGTAGCGTGGTCTTTATGTTCACCGGCAACTGTTCGGCTAACTGACGCGCTACGGTTAACTGTTTGCGCTCGTTTTCTAAGTCCAGCCCGTAACCGGATTTTACTTCAATGCTGGTGACGCCTTGTGACATTAAGGTTTCCGCTCGCTCTAAAGCTAATTTAAGCAGCTCTTCCTGTGAAGCCTCGCGAGTGGACTTAACGGTGCTTTTAATGCCACCGCCCTGCTCGGCAATTTCCTGATAGCTGGCGCCATGCAAACGTTGAGCAAATTCATTAGCCCGCGAACCAGCCCATACCAGATGGGTATGGCAGTCGATTAATCCAGGGGTCAGCAAACCGCCGTTACCGTCAATGACTTCCGCCGTCGGAGTGGCGGGAGCGTCAAAGGCTGCACCTACAAATTCAATTTTTCCTTTATTGATAATGACTGTAGCGTCGTGGATCAGACCATAGCCCTGATCATCGTTCATTGTTGCTGCGTTGATGTTTTCTATACGTTGCATAGCAGTCCTTAAAGGTGAGTTCTGATAAAAGAATAGCAAAAGTAACTTGTATAGACAATTATTCTGGACTAGACTTTTACCCTCAAAAGTACCGTGTCATATCATTCATTGTTGGGGTCGGGATGAATAAATTCTCAAAGATAAAACAGCACATTTATCTGAAGATAGAGTCCGGTGAGTGGCCTGAAAACCACCCTGTCAGTTCGGAAAACGCATTATCGACGCAGTTCTCGGTCAGTCGTATGACGGCTCGCAGAGCCTTGCAGGAGCTTGCGGATGAAGGTTTGGTGATAAGAACGCAGGGGTCCGGTACTTACGTTGCCCCCATCAAGTCGCAAACCTCGTTTATGGCCATTCGCAACATAGCCGACGAAGTGCGTTCGCGGGGACACGACTACCGCGCCAAAGTGCATTTGCTAAAAGAACAGCCGGCAAGCGCGCAAATTGCGGAAGCACTGGAGCTGGAAGAAGGGAATCCGGTTTTTCATTCGTTGATCACCCACTATGAAAATGACCAGCCGGTTCAGCTTGAAGAGCGTTTTGTGAATCCGAAGCTGGTACCCGATTATCTTAAGCAGGACTACAGTAAGGTCACTCCGCATGAATATTTATGCGTAGTCAGTCCGCTAACCGAAGCCAGTCATCAAATTGAAGCCATTCTGCCGGTCAGCACGATATGCCAATACTTAAATATCGACCGTCACGAACCTTGTCTCAGAATTTTGCGCCGTACCTGGAGCTCAGGCGGTGTGGTCACCTTTGCCACACTGACTCACCCTGGCTCCCGGTTTAAGTTAGGCGGCCATTTAACCTTTAAGGAGTAAGTCATGTCATTCACCCGTTTGGATAAAAGTCGCAAAATAAGCGCACCTCATGGAACCGAGCTAACCACCTGTAACTGGCAGGTAGAAGCTGCAAAGCGGATGCTAATGAACAACCTGGATGACGAAGTTGCCGAACACCCACAGGCACTGGTCGTTTATGGTGGTATTGGGCGTGCTGCGCGCAGTTGGGAATGCTATGACAAAATTATTGAAACTTTAGAGCGCCTGAAGCCAAACGAATCTCTGTTGATTCAGTCGGGTAAACCGGTGGGTGTATTTCCGACTCATGAAGACGCGCCGCGTGTATTGATCGCGAACTCTAACCTGGTGCCCGAATGGGCAACATGGGAGCACTTTAACGAGCTCGATAAAAAAGGCCTGATGATGTACGGGCAGATGACTGCGGGCTCATGGATTTACATTGGCTCGCAAGGCATTGTGCAGGGCACCTATGAAACCTTTGGCGCGGTTTCGCGTCAGCACTTCGACGGAGACGCTAAAGGTAAGTGGGTACTTACTGGTGGTCTTGGAGGCATGGGCGGAGCTCAGCCTTTGGCGGCCACCATGGCCGGCTTTTGCATGTTAGCGGTGGAGTGTGATGAGTCGCGCATCGATTTCCGTTCGCGCACCGGCTATGTGGATCATAAAGCCACCAACCTGGACGATGCGTTAAAGCTGATTAACGACGCCATGGCAAAAGGCGAAGCCATTTCAGTGGGCTTACTGGGTAACGCCGCTGACGTTTATTCTGAATTGCAGCAACGCGGTGTCACACCGGATGTGGTGACTGACCAAACGTCTGCCCACGACCCTCTGCACGGTTACTTGCCACAAGGCTGGACGCTGGAGGAGTATAAAGAGCAGCAGGAAAGCGACCCCAGTGGCACGGTAACCGCCGCGAAAGAATCTATGGCGGTACAGGTTCGCGCTATGCTGCACTTCCAGAAAGAAGGCGCAGCTGTACTGGATTACGGCAACAATATTCGCCAGATGGCGAAAGACGTGGGCGTTGATAACGCCTTTGACTTCCCGGGTTTTGTCCCCGCTTATATCCGTCCGCTGTTCTGCGAAGGTATTGGTCCATTCCGCTGGGTGGCGCTTTCGGGTGACCCGGAAGACATTTACAAAACCGACCAGAAAGTCAAAGAGCTGATTCCGGACAACGAGCACTTACACAACTGGCTGGATATGGCCAAAGAACGCATTAGCTTCCAGGGCTTGCCGTCACGTATTTGCTGGATTGGCCTTAAAGACCGAGCCCGCATTGCTCGTGCGTTTAATGACATGGTTAAAAGCGGTGAGTTAAAAGCTCCTGTGGTTATTGGTCGTGACCATTTGGATTCCGGCTCAGTTGCCAGCCCTAACCGCGAAACCGAAGCGATGCAGGACGGCTCTGATGCGGTATCGGACTGGCCGCTGCTGAATGCGTTGCTGAATACAGCCGGCGGTGCGACCTGGGTCAGCCTGCACCATGGTGGTGGCGTCGGTATGGGTTATTCACAGCACGCTGGTGTGGTGATTGTGGCCGATGGTACCGAAGAAGCCGACAAGCGCTTAAGCCGGGTGCTGTGGAACGACCCGGGCACAGGCGTTATGCGTCATGCTGATGCCGGATACGATATTGCGAAAAACTGCGCCCGCGAACAAGGGCTTGATTTACCGATGCTGGATACGAAGTAAGGAGGTTGCATGAGTCATTTTGAATTACAGCCAGGACAGTTGCAGTTAAGCGAACTGCGCCACTGGTTTTATCAGCATCAGACGCTAAAGCTTTCTGATGAAGCGAAAGACAACATTGCGATTTCGGCAAAAACCGTTGCGGATGTACTGGAGCAAGGGCGAGTGGTTTACGGTATTAATACCGGTTTTGGACTGCTGGCGAATACACGTATTCCACCAGAACGTTTGACTGATTTACAGCGCCGCATTGTGTTGTCGCACGCCGCCGGCACCGGTGACTTAATGGAAGACGCCGTGGTGCGTTTAATGTTGTTGTTGAAAATTAACTCTCTGTCGCGCGGGTTTTCCGGTGTGCGGCAAGTGTTAGTTGATGCGTTGATTAAACTGTTGAACGCCGAGGTGTATCCCTGCATACCGGAAAAAGGTTCCGTAGGCGCATCTGGTGATTTAGCGCCGTTAGCGCACATGGTATTGCCGTTAGTGGGTGAAGGTACGGTGCGCCATAATGGCGAGGTGCTAAACGCTAAAGAAGGTCTGAAAATAGCGGGCATTGAGCCTTTTGAACTTGCGCCGAAAGAAGGTCTGGCCTTATTAAACGGCACTCAGGCATCAACCGCACTGGCATTGGCAGGTTTGTTCCGAATTGAGCGTAACTACCATGCGGCCATTGTGGTGGGTGCGACTTCTGTGGAAGCCGCTATGGGTTCACGTGCGCCATTTGATGAACGTGTACACGCTGTGCGCGGACAGCCGGGGCAAATTAAAGCGGCGGAAATGCTGCGTCACGTGCTGACTGACAGTTCTGAAATTGCCAAAGACCACGAAGACTGCGAGAAAGTGCAGGATCCGTATTCTCTGCGTTGTCAGCCTCAGGTAATGGGTGCAGTATTGGATCAAATTGAGCATGCCTCGGGTATTCTGGTACGCGAAGCTAATGGTGTTACCGACAACCCACTGGTGTTCAGTGAGGAGCAGGATATTATTTCCGGCGGTAACTTCCACGCCGAACCGGTTGCTATGGCGGCGGATATTCTGGCTATTGCGGCCAGCGAAATTGGCGCTTTGTCAGAGCGTCGTAGTGCGCTGCTGATAGACAGCCATTTAAGCAAATTGCCGGCGTTTTTGGTCAATGACGGTGGGGTTAATTCAGGCTTTATGCTGGCGCAGGTTACCGCTGCGGCATTGGCGTCAGAGAATAAAACTCTCGCGCACCCGGCGTCGGTGGATAGCCTGCCAACCTCTGCTAACCAGGAAGACCATGTGTCGATGGCAACCTTTGCAGCACGCCGGTTAACGGACATTGCTAAGAACGTCAGCGACATTATTGCTATTGAGTGGTTAGAAGCGGCGCAAGGTCTGGATTTCCGTCGTCCTTTAAAAGGTGCGGCTGCGGTTGAAACGGCCTTTAACTGTCTGCGTGAGCAAGTGGCGTATTATGCGGAAGACCGCTTCTTTGCTCCGGATATTAAAGCCGCCAGTGACCTGATTCAAAATGGCGAGTTAGCGGCAGTGGTGCAACTACCGCATATTTTGTCTGAAGCTTAAATCTACGGGTTAATCCCGTTTAGCAAGAACCACGAAGCGGCCGGTAAATTCTGCTACCGGCTGCTCTTCGTCAAGTATTTGAGCTTTTAGTGTTAACCGGGCATTTTTGCCTTGTTTTAACGCAGAAAAGTCACCGGTAACATCACTTAACCGTGCTACTGCCCGAGGCTCCTGAGTCACCGGCTTATGGTAATGAATGTTGCCATCGCCCAGTACGACTGACCCTTCAAGTTCCCGCTCCAACAACTGCAAATGCAACAACCCCCAGCAGGTTAAGGTGCCCAGTGAATAAATGCTGCCTGCAAACATGGTGCCGTGTACATTAATGTTCCGTGATAGAACCGCGCGGGTTTCGAAAACACGCCCTGTGTATTGATGAATCTTAATGCCCATGGCATCGGAAATAGGAATGTCTTCCTGCCAGGTTTTCTGTAGCTCAGTACACCATTCGGGTCGATAAATTATGCGGTTATATTCAGTAAAAGACTTACGTAAGTGATGTTCTGCCATTGGGTTATTCACGGTATCGGCTTCTTCCGCGACTTCGTAACCACACTTCTTGTAAAAGCCGATGGTATTGTCGCGTGAGTTGATCACGACATGGGTTGCGCCTTCTTTGCGCGCAGCAAGCTCCAGCGCGTAGATAATAGCAACCCCATGGCCTTCGCCACGGTATTCAGGTGCAACGGCCATAAAGCGTATTTGAGCTTCTTCCGGGCTATTAAAATGCAGCCGGCCAACGGCAACGGCTTCGTCAGCTTCATTCACGACCATTCGGTGATGACCCACTTGATCGTATTCGTCTTGTTCAGAGCCCAGTGGCCGTTGAAAGGGTTCACGCAGAACCCGCCAGCGAAGGTAATAATAACGTTCGAGTTGCTCGTCGGTTTCAGGAGTAATAACGCGATACATGACAGTTATACCTTCAATTCAAATGTAACCGGGCCGTCATTGACCAGTTCAACCTGCATATCGGCCGCAAAACGACCGGTTTCTACCGGAACGCCCTGAGCAGCTATTTTATCGCAAAACACCTGATATAAATGTTGAGCCTGGTCGGGGGTTGCTGCCGATGAGAAACTGGGGCGACGACCTTTACGGGTATCTGCCGCCAGTGTGAATTGAGAAACAACCAGGGCTTTGCCTTGTTGATCAATGACACTGTTATTCATTTTGTCGTCGGCGTCACTAAAAATCCGATAATGAGCAATGCGTTTTGCCAGCTTTTCGGCACTGGTTTCGTCGTCCTGGTGTTCTACTCCGAGCAAAACTAGCAGCCCGTGGTCAATGGCACCGACAACTTCATCGGCAACGGTGACCTTGGCACGGCTAACGCGCTGAATCAGTCCGATCATGAGTACATACCTTTAAAAAAGAGAACCGCTATGGTCGGTGAAAATTCAAAGCAGGTCAATCAGACTTCGGCTCAGGCAGCTGTAACTGATACTCCTCTAAGCTAACGGTTAAAACCGCGCCAATGAGTACAATCAACCAGGAAAGGTAAATCCATACAATAAGAATAGGAATAGTGGCCAGCGCGCCGTAAATGGCCTGATAGGTTGGGAAGAAGGTGATGTACAGTGAAAATAGCTGTTTACTCAGCTCGAATAAAAGTGCCGCGATAACCGCACCAAAGGCGGCATAGCGGAATTTAACCTGACGGTTAGGTACCAGCTGATACATGAGCACAAAGAATACAAAAGAGGTGACAATGGGTACGAACCATAAGACAAAGTTTTGTACACCGGAAACATATTCATCTGCAAACTGGCTGAGCGAAATCAAATAAGACGTGGCTGCCAGACCGGAACCGATAAGTACCGGGCCGAGTGTAAGCAGCATCCAGTAAACCGCAAAAGAAACTAACCAATGTCTACTGCTGGAGTCTCGCCAGATATTATTCAGTGCTTTATCAATGGCTGACATGAGCATAATAGCCACAATGAACAGAAAGCCAACGCCAATGGCTGTCATTTTCGAGGCGTTGGTAACGAACTCATTCAGGTATTGCTCAAGTTGCTCGCCCGAAGTGGGAAGTAAGTTGGCGAACAAGGCCTGTTCAAGGTTTTCCTGTAACTCCTCAAACATGGGGAAAGCGGAAAAAACCGTAAACATGACCACTAACAGAGGCACTAACGACAGCATGCTGACGTATGTTAAATGACCAGCGGTAATGTTCGTATTGTCACTGTTAAACCTCTTACCAAAGTACTTGAGAAAGCCTAAGGTATGTTCGAAATACGATTTCCAGTCAAGTTGCATCATGATGTACTGAGCTAATCCAGTTTAAATAACGTAGGGAAGTATAAACTATCATGATAGAGAGTAGCGCAAATGGCAATGGTGGTATTGGGTGCCGGTGGTGGATTAGGCCAGGCCTTAACACGGGAATTACAAAATCAGTTTCCTGATGAAGAAATTATTGCGTTGTCTCGTCAGCCTCAAACTGGGTTATTTGACTCGGGTAAAATAACCTATTGCCAAATTGATGACTACAGTGAAGACTCGTTGAGCGCGTGGGTGAGTGACTTTAAAAGTGGCGGCAAGCAGCTGACGGGAGTCATTTCAACTATTGGTATGCTGCATGATGAAAAGACGTTTCCAGAAAAGAAATTGTCAGACATTACTGCGGACAATCTGACTAAGTTGTTTTCTGTTAACGCAATAAAGCCGCTATTAGCGCTGAAGGCTTTTTTACCTATTCTTGACCGTAAAAACACCCGGTTTTGGGTGCAGTTGTCGGCAAAAGTGGGCAGCATTGAAGATAATTATCTGGGTGGCTGGTATGCATACCGGTCGAGCAAGGCGGCGTTAAATATGCTACTGAAAACGGCGTCTGTAGAATTAAAACGAACCCATAAAAAATTATCGATAGCAGCGGTGCATCCGGGGACAACAGATACTGACTTATCGAAACCTTTTCAGCAGCGTATTTCAGCCGACAAGTTGTATTCGCCGGAATTGTCCGCAGAACGAATAGTCGAAGTCGTGAAAAATTTGAAACCCGAGCAGTCCGGTGGGTTATGGCACTGGGACGGCTCAGCGTTACCTTATTGATTTAATTTGCTTTTCGTTAAGGAATGTCTCTTAATTGGTATGGGGCACAATGCAGTGCAAGGAGAACACGATGTTATATATTTTAGCGATTTTATTCCCGCCGATTGCAATTCTCTTCACCGGGAAAATATTTCAGGCAATATTTAATGCGATCATCGCCATTATTGGCGTGGTTCTTTTTATTGTATCTTTCGGTGCGTTAGGTGTTATTTATCTGGTCGCTATTATTCACGCTATTATCGCCGTGCATGATTACCGTCAGACCAAACGCGACGAACGCTTAATTAAAGCGGCACGAGGTGACAAATGATGAAATGGACTTTACCAATTGTTGCGGTATTCATACTGTCAGCCTGCCAAAGTGCCTACTACGGCACCATGGAAAAGTTTGGTGTAGAAAAGCGCGACATTTTAGTCGACAGAGTGGATGACGCTCGCGACTCGCAGTCCGATGCGCAGGAGGAGTTCCGTTCAGCGCTTGAGCGTCTGGATACCATGCTGAACATTGATGGTGGCGAGTTGGAACAGCAATACAATGCGCTACGGGACGACTATGAAGACAGTAAAGACGCTGCTGAGAAAGTTCGTAGTCGTATCGATGAAGTTGATGAAGTTGCGAATGACTTGTTCGACGAATGGAGTGAGGAGTTAGGCGAGTACAGCAATGACAATATGCGTCGCGAAAGCGAGCGTCAGTTGCGCGAAACTGAACGGCGTTACGCTGAGTTACTGAGAGTTATGGAACGCGCGGCGGATAAGATGCAGCCGGTTCTGGATAAAATGCAGGACAATGTGCTTTATCTGAAGCATAACCTGAACGCCAAGGCGATTGATGCCATTCGCGGTGAGTTCAGTAATCTGCAAAACGATATTTCCGTACTAATAAAAGACATGGAAGCGGCAGTAGCTGAATCGAACCGCTTTATCGAAGCTATGAAAGATTCCCAATCTTAACGATCAGGAGATGATATGACAGTTTTATTTATTGGTGGCAGTCGCCGTAAAGATTCGCTCAATACCAAGCTCAAGCACCGTTTAGCAGAAGTGGCGGATAAACACGGTATTCGCTATGAGCTGGTTGATGCTGACGCGCTGGATGCTCCGATTTACCACGGTGACTTAGAAGCCGCTGATGGCGTTCCCGAGCCGATGAAAAGGCTGGGTGAAAAAATCCAGTCCGCATCGAAAGTGGTTTTGGTAAGCCCTGAGTATAACTCGTCGGTGTCGCCGTTAGTGAAAAATGCCATCGACTGGGTGTCACGGCTTGATATGGGGGCATGGTCTGGTAAAACGGTTTTATTAGCTGCGGCTTCCCCTGGTGGTTTAGGTGGTTTGCGTGCGGTCAGCCATTTGCGCGATATACTTGCGAATGTAAAAGCCTGGACGGCTCCTATGTGTGCAAGCTGTCCTAATGCCACTGATGAGGCTATTGCTGCAATGGACGAGAGTTTTTTAAAGAGCTTTTTAGAACAAGGAAAGGACTGATTAGTGATTGACTGGCAAATTGTTCAGGAGCTGGGTCCATACTCCTGGAGGGGAATAGGCACGGCACTTTTGTGTGGTGCTATTGTGGGTCTGGAACGACAAATTCGTGGTAAACCGGTTGGTATAAGAACCTCTGCACTGATTATTCTGGGCACCTACCTGTTTTTGGTGGGTGGTTCATCCGTTGTCAGTCAGGGCGGCGATCCATCGCGAGTGATAGGCCAAATTATTACCGGTATCGGCTTTCTTGGCGCCGGTGTTATGCTGGCGCGCGATGGCGTGGTGGTCGGCGTAACATCCGCTGCGACCATCTGGGCTTTGGCGGCCATTGGTATTGCCGTAGGCCTGGGAATGTACGGTGTGGGTATTGTGTTGTCGTTGGTTATTGTTGGCGTGTTGCTTGGCGTTGACCTACTTGAAGACACTTTTCAATCACTAACCCGTGGCGTACACCGAAAATACAGCGGCTGGCGCCGCCGTCGTGGAGACAGTAATGAGCCTTAACGAGTTAAGCCATTGATGTAACTGTCGATGGCCTGGTTCCCGTACTCGACTAAAGGAAAATAGTCTGGTGCGAGCAACCAGTTGTAAATGAGTCCGTCTACCAAAGAAAAAAGACCGATAACAGCAATTCGGGCATCAACTGTTGTTGCTAATTCACCCCTCTCAATAGCTGATTCAAAAAGCTTTTCAATATCGCAGATACATTCATTACGGCCACTTACATGTCGTAATTTAATTGGGTTTACTTCGTCAATGTATTCGCATTTATGAAGTAAAATACTGGCCAGTGAGCGGACTTGCGGGTCTTCCTGAACGCGGCTGATAAATTCCTTCGAGCGCCCTTTAATTTCCTCCAAAGGATCAAACTCGGAGCCTTCAGCGATTTGCTCACGCATTTCATCAATGGGTAGTTTGACGCGTCCCATCAGGGATTCAATGAGATCCATCTTGTTCTCAAAGTGGTGATAGATAGCACCGCGAGTGACACCTGCTTTTTCAGCCACTTGCATCATAGACGTATGGGTTACACCGTTTTCACTAAATAGAGCTTCAGCAGCATCTAATAATTTGGCGCGGGTCTCCATTGCGTCTTCTTTTGTGCGTCGAACCATTTGGGGCTCCAGTTTCTTAACATTCGTTCATTATTATAACGGTTTTTGTTTAATCATGCATCAATGTATGTATATTCTAATACAAGGTTTTCAAAACAATTCGGTAAAAGCGGTTGTGGAATGGGATTTCCGCCCTAATAATAAAGGTATACATTTAGTAAAACGCTGAGGTGTGTGATGAAAAACGAACTCGATAACAAGCTGATGTTGGATGCGTACGAAAAAATCCACACTCATGGTGAAGCCCGTCAGGGGCGTCACTATTTAGAAGGAATTGAAGCTTATACCGACCATGATGGGTATACCGTTTTTTTGGAAGGACATGGCGTTAAGCTGACATTACAATTCCATAACTCGTATCACTTAGACTACGACAACGAAAGACAATACGACCAGTTTATACGGGCCCTTAAAAATATCAGTAAGGGGTATGAAACTCCTGGGCTGGAGAGAGGATGAGCCAACATAAAGCCTATACGGCAATGGAAGAAGTTGCTCACGCGCTAACTCACGGCGTGGGGGCCGTTCTAAGTGTCGTTGCTTTGATTGTCATGTTGGTGTGGACTTCAACTCATGGCGATGCTTTTCATGTTGTAGCGGTGAGTGTATACGGTGCGAGTCTTATTCTGCTTTATACGGCCTCTACACTGTACCACGCATTTCCCTGGCCAAAAATTAAAGCGGTGTTTCAGCAGTTGGATCATGCCGCTATATATGTACTGATAGCCGGTACTTATACGCCATTTGCATTAATTAATCTGAGGGGAGCCTGGGGCTGGACATTGTTAGGCGTAGCTTGGGGTATTGCACTTTTAGGTGTGGTTCTTGAACTTGGCATGAAAAAGCGAATAAAGTGGCTGTCGCTAAGTTTGTATCTTGGTATGGGCTGGATGGCGCTTATAGCGATTAAGCCCATGATTGATAACGTGGATGCTGGTGGCTTGATGTTACTGGTTGCCGGCGGCCTGGCATACACTTTTGGTGTTATTTTTTATGTCTGGAAAACGCTGCCGTACCATCACGCGGTTTGGCATTTATTTGTATTAGCGGGCAGTGTTTTTCACTTCTTTTCTATTTTCTATTTTGTGTTGCCTCAACCGGACTTATTGTCAGTGAACGGATGAGCACGAGTCGGATAATAGACAATAAAAAAGCCCACTATGAAGTGGGCTTTTTACTATCTAACTAAAACTAATTAGCCGTTCTTAGGTTCACGACTTAAACGTTTACGATCGTTTTCTGTCAGAGCACGCTTACGGATACGAATAGATTGTGGTGTTACTTCAACCAGTTCGTCATCGTTAATGAACTCAAGCGCCTGTTCCAGTGTTAAACGAATAGGCGTACTCAGCGTTTGCGCTTCATCCGTACCAGAGGCACGAACGTTGGTTAGCTGCTTACCCTTCAGACAGTTTACTGTCAGGTCGTTTGAACGGTTATGAATACCAATGATCTGGCCTTCATAAACTTCATCACCGTGCGATGCAAATAGCTTACCGCGTTCCTGCAGATTAAACAGAGAGTAAGTCAGAGCTTTACCCTGAGCATTTGAAATCAGTACACCGTTACTACGCTGACCAATGGTGCCGCCTTTGTGCGGGCCGTAGTGGTCAAACGTATGGTACATCAGGCCAGTACCAGAGGTTAAGGTCATAAACTCTGTCTGGAAGCCAATCAAACCACGGCTTGGTACTTCAAAGTCGACGCGAACGCGACCTTTACCGTCTGGTGTCATGTTGGTCATTTCGGCTTTACGTAAGCCTAATTTTTCCATAACGGCACCTTGATGCTGCTCTTCAATATCAACCGTCATGGTTTCGTAAGGTTCCAGTTTCTTACCATCTTCGTGCTTGATAATAACTTCCGGACGAGAAACGGCTAACTCGAAGCCTTCACGGCGCATGTTTTCGATAAGAACACCTAAGTGCAGCTCACCACGGCCTGATACACGGAAACGGTCCGGGTTATCAGTTTCTTCAACGCGCAGTGCGACGTTGTGAACCAACTCTTGCTGCAAACGCTCAAGAATTTGACGAGAGGTAACAAACTTACCTTCTTTACCCGCGAAAGGTGAGGTGTTGACCTGGAAGGTCATGGTTACAGTAGGCTCATCAACGGTTAACGGCTTCATTGCCTCGGCTTTACCAACCGCACAAACGGTGTCGGAGATTTTTAATTCGCCCAGGCCGGTAATAGCGCAAATGTCGCCTGCTGCTGCTTTGTCGGCTTCAATACGGTCCAGACCTAAGTAACTAAAGACTTTACCAATTTTGCCGCTGCGCTCTTTGCCGTCAGCACCAACAATAGTAACTGGTTGGTTAACTTTAACGCTACCACGGGTAACACGGCCGATACCGATAACGCCTAAGTAGCTTGAGTAATCCAGCTGTGACACCTGCATCTGCAGGTCACTTTCGGGGTCTGCGTCCGGGTGACTTACCTTATTAACGATAGTTTCGAACAATGGCGTCATGTCGCCATCCTGATCGTCTGCGTCTAATGATGCCCAGCCATTAAGTGCTGATGCATAAACAACCGGGAAGTCCAGCTGCTCGTCGGTAGCGCCGAGGTTGTCAAACAAGTCGAAGACCTGATCCATAACCCAGTCTGGGCGCGCACCAGGACGGTCAACTTTGTTGATAACCAATATTGGATTAAGACCGTGAGAGAAGGCTTTCTGCGTGACAAATCGAGTTTGAGGCATAGGGCCGTCAACGGCGTCAACCACTAACAATACAGAATCCGCCATAGAAAGTACGCGCTCAACTTCGCCGCCAAAGTCGGCGTGTCCTGGAGTATCCAGAATGTTAATGCGGTAATCTTGCCAGTTAACCGCGGTATTTTTAGCCAGAATGGTAATGCCACGCTCTTTTTCAAGATCGTTGGAATCCATAATACGGTCTTCTATCTCACCACGGCTTTCTAACGTGCCGGATTGTTGCAACAACTTGTCGACTAGGGTGGTTTTACCATGGTCAACGTGCGCGATAATCGCGATGTTGCGTAATTTTTCTATATCAAATACCTGAATTGTCATTAAGAACTGCCTGTAGTTGTCCGGGAGCGAAACCCGTCCAAGGGGTTTTGTGAAAAATAGCGGCGTATTCTACCTTTTTGAGTTGGATTAAGAAAGGGCTGATTGTTTTTTGTCCATTATATTTTCTTTTCCTTTCTCTTTGTTTTGCACCAAAAATGTGCGATATGCGCTATACTGGTGCATATAAACTTTTAAAAGAAGACTGAATTTAACTTAATAGTATGAATATAAAGAGAAAGTTCAGTTGGCACAGGCTTTGCTATACTTAGGCTGTATTTTTAGACGCTGTCTACGGAGGACAACATGTCAGCTAATAAGATTTTCGATACCATTAAAGAACACGACGTAAAATTCGTCGACTTACGCTTTACCGACACCAAAGGTAAAGAGCAGCACGTCACTATTCCGGTGTCGCAAATCGATGAAGACTTCTTTGAAGAAGGCAAAATGTTTGATGGTTCATCTATTTCCGGCTGGAAAGGGATTAACGAATCGGACATGGTGCTAATGCCCGATAATGAGTCTGCCGTTCTGGACCCGTTTACTGATGAAATCACCCTGAATGTCCGCTGTGACATTCTTGAGCCTGAAACCATGCAAGGTTACAGCCGTGACCCTCGTTCAATTGCTAAGCGTGCAGAAGAATTCCTGCGCTCGTCAGGTATTGCCGACGAAGCTTACTTTGGCCCTGAGCCAGAATTTTTCCTGTTCAATGACGTTCGTTTCCACACCGATATGAGTGGTTCGTTCTACAAAATTGATGCAGAAGAAGCGAAATGGAACTCTGGTCGTGAATATTCAGAAGGTAACCTGGCTCACCGTCCTGGCGTAAAAGGCGGTTATTTCCCGGTACCTCCGGTTGACTCTGCACATGACATCCGCGGCACTATGAGCCTGGTTATGGAAGACATGGGCCTTGTTGTTGAAGCGCATCATCATGAAGTAGCCACTGCTGGTCAAAACGAAGTAGCAACTCGCTTTAATACTCTGACATCTAAAGCTGATGAGATGCAGGTTTACAAATACGTTGTGCATAACGTAGCGCACTCTTATGGCATGACAGCAACCTTTATGCCGAAGCCACTGGTTGGTGATAACGGTTCTGGTATGCACGTGCATATGTCTCTGAATAAAGGTGGCGAGAACTTATTTGCCGGCGACCAATATGCAGGGCTTAGCGAAACGGCATTGTATTACATTGGTGGTATTATCAAGCACGCTCGTGCTATTAACGCCTTTGCGAATGCTTCAACTAACTCGTACAAGCGTCTGGTTCCTGGTTTTGAAGCTCCGGTAATGCTGGCTTACTCAGCGCGTAACCGCTCGGCTTCTATTCGTATTCCATTGGTTTCCAGCGCCAAAGGTCGTCGTATTGAAGTGCGCTTCCCTGACCCAAGTGCCAACCCTTACCTGGCCTTTACTGCCTTATTAATGGCGGGTCTTGACGGTATCCGTAACAAGATCCATCCAGGCGATGCAATGGACAAAGATTTATACAATCTGCCTCCTGAAGAAGCGAAAGACATCCCGACGGTTTGTCATTCACTGGAAATGGCTCTGGAAGCTCTGGATAAAGACCGTGACTTCCTGAAACAGGGCGGCGTTATGGATGACGACATGATTGATGCTTACATCGATCTGAAATATAACGAAGTAGAGACATTGAAGAAGACTACCCACCCGGTAGAATTCGATATGTACTACAGCGTTTAATGGCGAATTATCGGGTGAGGCTTTTAGCCTTGCCCGATTGCACCAATACGGTGCATAACCCTCTCCTGCCTTCGTGAATAACAACGCGCTACTTAACCAATTACTCACAGGCATACTCATCCTTGATGACCGCCTGACCATTCGTTATGTCAATTCATCCGCGGAATCGTTGCTGGATCACAGCGCCAAGCGACTATTAGGTGAACTGTTTAGCGCCGCGTTTTATCATTGTTCTCTGGCGTCGGAAACATTAATAGAATGCCTGAATAGTGAGCAGACTGTGCTGAATGCGGAAGTTCATTTTGCACTGCATTCTGGTCACGATATTCGTGTGGAAACCAGTATTCAGACAGTTGATCAAGAATTTGGCCGGGCATTGTTGCTGGAACTCAAACAAGTTGATCAATTGCGACGCATCAACCAGGAAGATCAGCAGCGTAATCAGTTATTTGCGACACAGCATTTACTACGCGGTATGGCTCACGAAATAAAGAATCCGTTAGGTGGTTTGCGAGGCGCTGCGCAGCTACTGGCAAGGCAGCTTCCCGATGAAAAACTGACCGAGTATACCGACTTGATTATCAGTCAGTCTGATCGTTTACGGTACCTGGTGGACAGACTGTTAGGGCCAACTAAGCGTGGTGAATCAAAGCTGACCAATATTCATGAAGTACTGGAGCGTGTGGTTCGGACACTAACTTATGAGTACGGCGAGTCACTGAAGCTGACCAGGGACTATGACCCTTCTTTACCGGACATTCGGGTGGTGCCTGAAGCTTGTGAGCAAGTGTTCCTGAATATTGCCCAGAATGCGGCGCAAGCTATGTCGGGTGCTGGCACTATTGTCATTAAGACTCGGGTCGAGCACCAATTGACGTTGTTTGGTCTGCGTTATCGGCAGTGCGCGGTGGTGACCGTTACCGATAACGGACCCGGCATACCGGCGGAGTTACGCGATACATTATTTTACCCTTTAATTAGCGGACGTGCAGAGGGAACCGGCCTGGGTCTTTCGTTGGCGCAAAACCTTGTGCACCAGCATAAGGGCAAAATTGAATTTGACTCAAGCCCGGGCAAAACCCGGTTCTCAGTTTATTTGCCGTACCTTACTGCAGACAATGGTAACGAGGTAATAGATGACCACTAATGCTCAGTTATGGATCATTGATGACGATGACTCAATTCGGTGGGTTTTGGAAAAAGCTTTTGCCGACAGTCGCTATCATGTTCGCAGTTTTGCTAACGGAGAAGACTTTTTTTCCGCATTAAAAGCCGATGCTCCGACTGTGGTGCTGACGGATATTCGAATGCCCGGCGAAAACGGTCTGGCCGTGCTTGAAAAATTAGGCCGTGAGCAGCCGCAATTGCCAGTGGTGGTGATGACCGCACATTCAGACCTTGAAACCACGGTAAAGGCATTTCAAGGTGGGGCTTTTGAGTATTTAGCGAAGCCTTTCGATATTGATGAAGCGATAACAGCAGTGGACCGGGCGCTGCAACATGCAAGGCAAAGCGAAACCGCGTCGAATGAGCCTATTGATAATAGCGTTCCGGAGCTTATCGGTGAGGCACCTCCCATGCAGGATGTTTTCCGCGCCATTGGCCGGCTGTCGAGTTCCAGTGTCAGCGTCTTGCTGACCGGTGAAACCGGAACCGGTAAAGAGGTGGTTGCACGAGCTTTGCATAAACACAGTCCGCGCGCGGAAAAGCCTTTTATTGCACTTAACATGGCGGCCATACCGGCTGACTTAATTGAGTCGGAGTTGTTCGGGCATGAACGCGGTGCTTTTACCGGAGCTGACAGAAAGCGTGTGGGCCGTTTTCAGCAAGCCGATGGCGGAACCTTGTTTCTGGATGAAATTGGCGACATGCCATTACCGGTTCAGACACGTTTGTTACGAGTTCTGGCCGAAGGGCAGTTTTATCCAGTCGGGGCGCATCAGCCAGTTAAAGTTGATGTTCGCGTTATTGCAGCGACACACCGGGAGCTGGAGCAGTTAGTCGATAAAGGACAATTCCGTGATGACTTATATCACCGGCTTAATGTTATCCGGTTGCGTTTACCCCCTTTGCGCGAGCGAACAGAAGATATAGCGACTTTGGCAAAGCATTTTCTGAAAAAGTCGGCTGAAGAGTTGAATGTTACACCAAAAACGTTGTTAAATGAGACACTTAGCAAGTTAATGGGTTATTCTTGGCCCGGTAATGTAAGACAGCTGGAAAATACCTGTCGCTGGTTAACTGTTATGGCACCCGGGCAGCGCATTGGTGTTAATGACTTGCCAGAAGACATTCTGGTGCCAGCTGATTCAGAACCTGAAAATTTTACCGGGGAACTTACCTGGCTGCATTGGCTCGAAAGAGAACTGGAAAAACACCCGTTAGAGGCGCAGGATGTTTTGCAAAGTTATCAGCATCAGTTGGAAAAAATTGCTTTGCAAACTGCTTTACAACGTTTTTCCGGCCACAAGCAAAAAGCGGCGACATGGCTGGGCTGGGGACGAAACACCTTAACCCGAAAGCTGAAAACTCTGCTAAAGTAAAAGTTATGTAAAGGGGGTCGTATCGATGCCCGGCATTTTGGATCATGGATTTATTTCTGGAGAGAACAGTAAGTTATGAGACATTCCGTACTACTCATTGATGACGATACTGAAATGTCTGTCATGCTGACAGAATTGTTTAAACGTGAATCCGTAGATTTAAGCGTTGCCGAAGATGGCGTGACCGGCCTCGACAAAGCACTTAACGGCGACTACGAGCTTATTTTGCTGGATGTCATGTTACCCGGCATTGATGGTATGCAGTTGTTGCAGCGTTTGCGCCAACAACACCGCGATACTGCTGTGCTTATGCTGACGGCCCGTGGTGATGACGACGACCGCGTTATGGGTCTGGAGCTGGGTGCAGATGACTACCTTCCAAAACCGTTTAACCCGCGTGAGCTGGTTGCCAGGGTGAGAGCTTTACTGCGTCGTACACCTAACACCACCATGCAAAACGAAAGCCTGAACGTGTGCGGTATTGTATTAGATCCGGCCACAACGGAAGTGAAATGCGACGATGCTGAACTGATATTGACCCCCACTGAATTCGATATTCTGCGCTGTTTAATGCAGCAAGCGGGCCAAATGGTGAGTAAAGATCAATTATCGGTTGCGGCACTGGGGCGTAAAATGGAGCCTTTTGATCGCAGTCTGGATGTGCATATCAGTAACATTCGTAAAAAGTTTCCGACGAAACCTGATCGTATTCAAACCATTCGCGGCCGTGGCTATCGACTGATCGCCAGCTTATGAGAAACCGGCGTACGCGGTGGTATCGATCGCTAGCCCTAAGGTTACTTTTTATTTTCTGGGCGTTGCTGTCGGTCACAGCGGCCAGCGGTTATCTGTTAGCGGTTTGGAATAAACCGAAAGCAGAGTTAAAGCCGCTGGAGCCGGATATTTATCAAACTCTACAACCGCTACTCAGCGATGCTTTAACTTTTCAATCTTTGCAACCTGGGCGTTTAATCGCTGGCGACTACCGCGTGGCTGCTCAGCTGTCTGTGGAAGGCAGTGAAAAGCTGTTGATGGACGAAATGCTGAGAGTCAGTCACGGCTCAACCTTGTTGCGTATGCTGGGGCAAACTTCACCTCAACAAATACCTCTGGACGAACGTTTGCTGATGGGCCCGTTTGAACTGGACGGCAATAAAATATTGGTCACTAAACCTCTGGGTATTGATGAGCAAGTTAACCGGGAGCAGTTAGAAAGAGAGTCAACCCGGGCGCGCTTACTTACCTTGTTGGTGGGTAGTGGTTTACTTGCCGTTTTACTGGGCATTTGGCTTATCCGCCCAATACGACGAATGATTTTGGCTATGCGAGAGGTAGCTGACGGTAGTGCAACTCCTGAATTAAAGCGGCTACCAAAACGCGGTGATGAAATTGGCGAACTGGCGCGAGCGTTGTCCCAGGGTGCTGTCGATTTAGCGACATCGCGCGATGCCCAACGGCGTTTACTGAGTGATGTATCGCATGAGCTGCGCTCGCCGATGGCACGTATGCAGGTTGCCCTTGATTTAGCTGACTGTAATGAGGACGACCCAAATTGGCAGCAACTGAGTCGCGATACCGAACGCCTCAGCGTAATCATTGAACGAATTTTGTCATTATCGCGGTTAGAGAACGGCCTGGTAGAGCTTAATCATGAGAATCTGGACAGCGGTGAGTTAGTGCAACAACTTATTGGTGATATGTGCTATCAGAACCCGGAGGTTGGTGGGCGCCTGATTCAGCAAAATGGCGACTGGCCTATTATTGATACTGACTCTGAATTGCTCCGGCTGGTGCTGGAAAATATTGTTCGTAATGCGCTGCATTACACTGATGATAAAGTCGAACTTTCTTATGACGATTATGGCGAAGGGTGCCGCATTCGTATTCGTGACCATGGTCCGGGTGTGGATGAAAGTACATTAGAAAAACTGTTTGTCCCATTTTACCGCGGCGACCCGGCTCGTCACCATAAGGCCGGAGTTGGTCTTGGGTTGGCCTTAAGTCATCGTGCTGCGGCTGTTTTAGGGGGCGAATTAAAAGCCAGTAATCACTCTGAAGGAGGACTGGAAGTCGTGTTAGACTTACCTAAAAGTCAGCCTGAACCAAATACATGAAGCAACCCGATAGACAACATCAGCGGCCTGCAGATGATACCCCTGAGTGGCCGGAGTTTTTCAAAAATCAGGTCGAACCCTTTTGGGAACAACAGGTTATCTCTGAATACTTCAAGGCATTCGACGGTATCCAGTTACATTTCGCTTACTATAAACATAGCGCCGATGCACCATTAGTGGTCATTGCTCCGGGTCGGATAGAGTCGGCTCTTAAATATCAGGAGCTGTTTTGGGAGTTGGCCCAGCAAGGCTTTTCCGTGGCGGCGCTGGACCATCGAGGCCAGGGTTTATCGGCTCGGTTGACGGCCAATCATCATCAGGGACATGTCGACAACTTTGACGATTTTGTCCGCGATTTCTCAGATTTTACCGAACAATTAACAAGTTTATTTGGTAATGTCCCTAAAACCTTATTTGCTCATTCAATGGGTGGCACCATTGCGACAATTTACTGTGCGACTTGTAGCCACCCATACAATAAGCTGATTTTATCCGCTCCCATGTTCTCTATCGAAACCGGTAAAGTCCCTTATTGGCTGGCGCGCTGGGTAGTTGCCGCAGGCGCATGTATTAACCGGTACTTGGCTAAGCCCTGGTATTTTTTTGGTATGGGTGACTACCAGGCGGTACCCTTTGAAGAAAACGTTCTTACTCACAGCAAACAGCGTTACCAGACCTTTCGCAGGGTATACGATAATGTCGCTGAGGTGCAGCTGGGCGGGCCAACTTTTAACTGGCTTTACGAAGCGGTTAGTGCAGCCATGAAGGCGCAGCAACTGGCGAGTGATGTTCACATTCCGGTCATTTTATTTCAGGCTGGTAATGATCAGGTTGTTTCTGCTGCCGGGCAGAAAAAAGTCGCCGCGGCAGTCACCCGGGAGTACTTTCGGTTTGAAACCATTGAGGGCGCATCGCATGAGCTGATGATGGAAACGGACAGATTCCGCCAGCCAGTGTTGGATGCCATCATTGAAGAGACTCGAGAGCTCGTTAACGCTTAAGTGAACCTTCCACCACGGCGACAATTTCAGGATCCATATGCACAATGATGTCTGCTCCCGGGAAGGCTTTCATAAGCTGCGCCTCAACATCGTCAGCTATGGCGTGGGCGCGCAATAACGACAACTCGTTAGCCAGTTCAATGTGTAATTGAATAAAGCGTACCGGGCCGGCTTCGCGCGTGCGCAAACCGTGAAAGCCTCTGACACCATCCACCGCCATAGTAATGCGACCAATTTGCTCCTGCAGATCCTCTGAAAGCTCTCTGTCCATTAGTGCCTGAAAGGCATCCCAGCCAATGCGAACAGCACCAATAATTAAGTAAACGGCAATACCAATGGCAAAAATACTGTCGGCCCAGAGCCAACCGTAACTGCTGAGAATTAAGGCAACAATAACCGCTAAGTTCAGCAGTATGTCCGACTGATAATGAAGGTTGTCGGCTTGTACGGCTTTAGAATTGGTATGCTGAATGGCCATGCGCTGAATAACAATCAGGACAAAGGTAATGACAATTGCGATGCCAGAAACAGCGATGCCGTAACCCACTTTCGGAACGCTACCACCCTGCATAAATTGCTGCACACTGTGAAAAATAAGCAGCATGCTGGAACCGGCAATAAACGCGCTTTGCGCCAGAGCGGCCAGTGACTCCGCTTTACCATGACCAAAGCGGTGCTCTTCATCTGCGGGTTGTAACGCATAGCGAATGGCAAAGAAACTAAAAATCGAGGCGCCACTGTCCAGAATAGAGTCTGTCAGAGAGGCAAGCATACTGGCCGATTCGGTCTGAAACCAGGCAAAAAGCTTAATGCTTATGAGGGTTATTGCAACAACAACGGATGCCGTGCTGGCCAGACGCACCCAAAAAGCGTAATTTTGTTGGTAATTTTTCTGATTTGCCACAGCGCCGGTACACATTTCTAAAAAATATTCTGCTATTCTACCGCTTTTACTGAAGCGATGAAAACGACCATGTTGCACCTCGTACTGTTTGAGCCTGAAATACCCCCTAATACGGGCAATGTGATTCGTCTGGCGGCGAATACCGGAATGTCCCTGCATTTGATAGAGCCCCTGGGTTTTGAGCTGGATGAGAAAAAGGTTCGGCGTGCCGGTTTGGACTATCATGATCTGGCTTCTGTGAAAATTCACAAAGACTGGCAAAGCTTTTTAGATAACACGAAGGTTAATCGTATATTTGCCTGCACGACAAAAGGTAAGACTAGCTACGCGGAGGTAAATTATGAAGCGGGCGATGTTCTGCTTTTTGGCCCCGAAACCCGTGGATTGCCTATGGAAGTGCTGAGAACCTTTCCAGAAGAGAACTGGTTGAGGTTGCCTATGGCGGACAGCAGCCGCAGTCTTAACCTGTCAAATTCTGTTGCTATTTTTGCCTATGAAGCGTGGCGCCAAAATGGTTTTAAAGGGGCCTGTTAACTTATTTATCAATGGCTATTGGGCTTTGCTGAGCCAGAACCGTGTCGAATAAGCTTCTAAGTGAGCGGCCTCGTGGCGTGTCTGAAAACGCCACAAACAGTGGCAGAGGATCCGATAATTTTTGTTTTTTGTAAGGCTGTTCTGTCCAGTCTGGCAGGTTATCTTTGTAGTCCACAACCGCACTCACCCTTTCCATATCGAGCAGCGCAAAACAATCAAGAGAGTTTGATGCGCGATAAAAAGGGCGCTCAGTATCAACTAAATTTTCCATAAAACGAGGGCCTGCAATGCAAATAGGGCCTTCGTTAGGCTCTTCCAGGGTAAAGAGAAAAACACTGTCGTCATAAGCGACATGGTATTTTGACAGAATAATATTCTCTATTCTTTGATCAGGACGAACACCGATGAGGGCATCAGCACGGCCTTCCTGGATCAGCTGAATACTGCGTTGCCAGCTACTGACAACGGTATTGAGTTGAGAAGTAAACATCGGGAACGTTGACTTTGCTATTTGCCAAAGTTTACCGGTGCCGTCGGCATTCAGTAAGCCGGGGTGTATGGCGCCAACAACCGTCAGTTGCTCCGGACGTTTAATAGGCTCCACCGCAGGCTCGGGCTTTATTCCATACTTTTCACGAAGCACTTTCATACGACCATTCTCATGCATCTCTTGCAGCTGATAAGTGAGCTGAGGAATAAGTCGGGCGTGTTCTTCGTTTAGATAATGGAAGCCAGTTTCGGTGGACAGTTTGTGGGTAATAAAGTGTGGGTTATCGCTTAATTCCGAACTTTGAAACTGGAAGTCCCCCATAAAAGCAAACTGAATGCGTCCCGACTCAAGCAGCTTTAGTACTTGTTCGAGATCAATAGGCGTTACTATGGACGGCTGGTGAGGAAGACTTTCAACGACGTCAGTAATGGAATCCATACCATCGACGTATGCCAGACTTTCTATTTTCGACAATGGGCAGTAACCGCAGTCGCGCCTGTCAGCGACAGCTATGATGTCGAAAGTGAATAATGGAAATGGGATACGGCGAAGGTCGCGACGCTTGTTCTCAAGCATGGCAGTTCTTCCAAGCTCACCAGCAATGGTACCTTCAGTCGCTAGCTGCTCACCACGAGCGCGAGGTAGTTCAATATATTCAAGCTTGATATCCAGTTTGGCATAAGCTTCTTCAAGAACTGCTGTTACGTATTGCGTAAAAGGGCCTTCGTCAGGCGCACGAAAGACCAGTTTCTCCTGAGCGAGCGCGAGACTGGTTGTTAGGAGACTCCCCAGAAACAGTAGCAGGACGCAAAAACGTAGCGATGAATTCATAGCTTATAAGTGTGGTCTTATTTCGTGAATCAGGGGTTAGTATAGCAGTGTTAGAATGGCTATCACGAGCCCTGAAAACTATTTATTTTCAAAAGGTTACTGCCATTAACAACGGTGTCACTAGTGGCTATTACATAAGTTAGTGCAACGGGAATTCAAGACACATCTATAATAAATACATTAATTTGTTGTCTTAAATTTGACAGCTGGGTAGCAGACACTCTAGCGTTGCAGTCTTATACTATGTCAATTGAAATACTTAAGCGGCGCACGCCGTCGGTAAAAAGGGGTTCTATTTATGGTTAAGTCGTTGTTTTCCTTGCTCTCTTTGACGGTGCTGGCGTCTCTCTTTACAGCGCCTTCAAATGCGGAGGAAGATGGTAGCTATCGACATCTATTACTTGCCGGCGGCGGATTAGAGGCTTGTTCCAGTTTCGCGTCGGACAATTGCGACAACGTTGACTGGATAGATAAGGACACCATGCGCACCGACAGATACCTCAATCTGTCAAAAAAGTTTCGCTCCAAAGCAACGGCGGAGTCGGCTTGGCCAACTTACCGTGAAGAAACTCGCAAGAAGGTGGCTGATGCGCTGGAATTGATTCATGGGCGTTTAAAAGAAGACATTGTTCCTGAACGTGTTTTTCTGCGTGAATTTACCCGTCGTGCGACACAGCAGCTTTATAACGCATTGTCAGACGCGGAATGGAACCGGATTATCGATTTAATTGAGCTTCCTGTTCCTGACTCTGCCCGCGAAGTCGTTAACTTGGATGAAAACCTGAAAGGTGAATCGAAAGCAATTTTTCAGCGGTTTGTTGAAATGGCTCAGTCTGTTGCCGGAGATGATCAGAAGCCGACCATTTATTTTCTGACCTCTGCATCACGTAACCCTTATGACGCTATTGATTTTTACAGCAGTGTATTTGAGCAATTGGGAGCTGAAGCGCATTGGCTGCCTTTGGATTCGGCGTTAGTCAAAGCTCAGCGTGAGGGCCGTTGCGATGAACTAGCAAAAATTCAGCAGGAAGAACTGGGCGCCTACGAACGTGACCGTGTGCACAGAGACCGTTATAAAGAACAGGTCGCGTTTTGCAAAGACTCTGATGCCGCCGCAGAAATGATAGCGAAGGCCGACGGACTGTTTTTTAATGGTGGCGACCAGAATTTAACTCGTTCGACCTTTGTTAAGGCGAATAATCAGCCTGGCGATCTGCTGAAAACGATTATTGCCGCTGTTCAGCAAAAAGAAGTGGTTGTTGGTGGAACCAGCGCAGGTACGGCGGTCATGACCTCTAAGCCGATGATCTCTAACGGTACAACCGCTCAGGCGATAAAAGAAGGGGCGATTGCCTCTGATCCACCGCCGTTTGGGTGTGATTTAGACACCACTTGTCCGCCGAATGTCGGGCCGGACAGCCTGACTTACCATCCGTTAGGTGGCTTGAGCCTGTTCCATTACGCAACCTTAGATACGCACTTTTCTGAGCGAGGCCGGCAAGGTCGCTTAATGCGCTTAGCAGCGGCAAGCTCAACACCTTTGTCGATTGGTATTGATGAAAACACCGCGATGGAAGTGAATCTTGAAACTGGGGCGTTTGATATTATTGGCGAGCGCGGTGCTTTCTTTGTAGAAGATGCACAGGGCACCGATAACGCGGTAGCCGGTACTTTCCATTACCTGGTTGCCGGCGCTTCAGGTGTGATTTCCCCTTATGGCCTGCAAACCGCAGAATTCGCTGAAGGTGATGACGTAGTACAGACAGAGCCAACCACAAACTTCTTGTCTGACCGTGGCTTAATTGATTCTATGCGCATTTTGTGTGGAGAGCGTAAGCAGGTGAGCTTGTTGAATAAGGACTACCGTTTAATTGCGCAGCGTGGTGAATCAAGCCGGGTTAAGTCTTCAGGTGGTGAATGTCAGGTTATAAACGGCAGCATTGGCATTGCCTGGCAGCCACAGGAACAGCTGTAACGGGTGGCTGCGAATGAAAACGGCTGGTGATTACCCCCTCACCTGAAAGACGCCGTGAACCCATCCCTGGGGGCTTGGGTGGCGCCATCCTTGGCGCCACACACTTTCAGGTGAGGGAATAATCACTTATTGCCGTTTTCCTGGTAGCCTGACATTCATGTCAGGTGAGATATTGGACCTGACGTAAACGTCAGGCTACGCAAATACGTATCAGGCGACACCAAACTCGGCGCGATAAGCTTCAACTTTGGGAAGATATTCTTTAAAGGTGTCGTCATCTTTCAAGAAGGTGATGACATCATTTAAGCTGACAATGCTGACAACCTGAGCGCCAAAATCACGCTCAACTTCCTGAATGGCGGATAACTCACCCTTGCCTTTTTCCTGACGGTCTAAAGCAATAAGAACGCCGGACAATTCGGCACCGTTAGCCTGAACTATGTCCATGGCTTCGCGAATAGCTGTGCCTGCGGTAATCACGTCATCCACCAGCATCACTTTGCCTTCCAGCGCAGAACCCACCAGGTTTCCGCCTTCGCCGTGGTCTTTCTTTTCTTTACGGTTAAAGCAATAGGATGTGTCCTGCTGATGGTGGTCGTATAAGGCAACGGCTGTGGCGGTGGCAATTGGAATGCCTTTGTAAGCCGGGCCAAAAAGCACATCAAAACTGATACCGGAGTCGACCAGCGCGGCGGCATAAAAGCGGCCTAAGCGGGCTAAGTCAGAACCTTTATTAAAAAGCCCTGCATTAAAAAAGTACGGGCTGGTGCGGCCGGACTTTAAGGTAAATTCACCAAACTTTAATACGCCACGCTCTATGGCAAACTCAATAAACTCTTTTTGATACGCTTTCATTGCCTGCTTATTCCTCGCTTACGTTTATACTGAAGCTTACGCTAACGCTTGTTTCTGAATATCAATTAACTCGCGAATGCTGTGACGCGCCATTTCAACCAGGCTGTTCATTTCGTCAAAACTGAAGGCTTCGCCTTCGGCTGTGCCCTGAATTTCGATAAACTTACCGGCTTCTGTCATAACTATGTTCATGTCGGTATCGGCTTTTGAGTCTTCAATGTATTCCAGATCGCTGACTGGTTCGCCGTCTAAAATGCCGACTGAAATTGCCGCGACCATTTCTTTTAACGGGTTCACTTTGACCATGCCTTGGCCGCGCATCCAGTTCAGCGCGTCAACTAAAGCGACACAAGCACCGGTAATAGACGCGGTACGTGTGCCGCCGTCGGCCTGAATCACGTCACAGTCGATAGTAATGGTGTGTTCACCTAAAGCGCTCATGTCGATGCAGGTACGTAGTGAACGTCCAATCAAACGCTGAATTTCTAAAGTACGACCACCTTGCTTACCGCGGGACGCTTCGCGGGCAGAACGAGTGTGAGTTGCGCGTGGTAACATGCTGTATTCAGCGGTAACCCAGCCCTGTCCTTTACCTTTTAAAAAGCGAGGAACGCCGCGTTCTACCGAGGCATTACAAAGCACTTTGGTTTCGCCAAACTCAATTAAAACTGAGCCCTCTGCGTGTCTGGTAAAGTTACGGGTAATGGTCACCGGTCGAATTTGTTGTGCCGTACGGCCACTTGGACGCATGTCATCTCCTTACTGAGTGAATGTCGCGATGTATAAATTGAGCGCAATTGTAGCAGAATTGGACGATTAATGGATCGCGATTCGCGCAGCAACGTATTACACTAGACCGAGCAAAAGAATATGAGCGGGAGGCAGTATGTCGCGTTCAGATGATGAAGAATTTGAGCTGTTTCGTCAGGAAATGACTGACGTAACGCCCTTGGCGGGTGAAGAAGTTGCTGATATTAAACAGGCTTTTGAACCAACGCTGGCGCAAAAAGAGCGCCGCCGCGCCGCCGAGGCGGAAGAAGCTGAAAACGAAAACTTTTTATCGACCGAGTACGTGGACTTAGTTGAGCCGGATGACGTTATTGAGTTTCATCGCGACGGTGTCCAGGCGGGTGTGTTCAAGCGCCTGAAGCAGGGGCGTTACAGTATGGAAGCCAGCTTGAATTTGCACCACCATACATTGGCAGAGGCGCGCACGGCACTGTTTAACTTTGTGAAAGACTGTCACGCCGCGGGTGTACGTACGGCTTTAATCATCCACGGCATGGGCAAGCATACAAAACCGCATCCGGCACTGATAAAAAGTTACGTGAATAAGTGGCTGCGCGAGCTGGAGCCGGTACTGGCGTTTCATAGCGCACAGCGACCCCATGGTGGCCGCGGCGCAGCCTACATAATGATGAAAAAGAACGCCGAACAGAAACAAAAGAACCGTGAAAAGCACGCTAAGCGGTAACAGAAACGATTCGTTTTAAAGGAACCGACATGATTCAAAGTATGACCGGTTATGCTCGTTACGAGCAAAAAGCCGACTGGGGCACCGCAGTTTGGGAAATTCGTTCAGTTAACCAACGTTATCTGGAAACTTACTTCCGTTTACCGGAAACCTTTCGTTCACTGGAAAACTCACTACGCGAGCAGTTTCGTAAAAAGCTGCAGCGGGGCAAGGTTGAATGCAAATTGAGCCTGCAGGTAGATGAAGCCCAGCAAAGTGCCTTGTCCATTAACGAAGACTTGGCAAAAAGTGTGATCGCCAGTGCCAAATGGGTGAGCCAGCACTCCGCCGCCGGGCAGTTAAACCCTATTGACGTTCTAAAATGGCCTGGCGTTGTTGCTGCTCAGGATCAGGACATGGACGAGCTGCAGAAAGACGTTCTGGCCGCTCTGGAAAAGACCACCAACGACTTTATTGAAAACCGCAAAAGTGAAGGCGCAGCTATTGATAAAATGCTGCAGGAACGCCTGGACGGTGTGACCACACAGGTAGCTTTTGTGCGTGAACGCATGCCAGAAGTTATGGCCTGGCAACGCGAGCGCTTACTAACCCGTTTTGAAGAAGCTAAAGTTGAACTAGAGCCGCAGCGTGTAGAACAGGAAATGGTCATGCTGGCGCAGAAAACTGACGTAGCCGAAGAGCTCGACCGTTTAGACGCGCACGTGGAAGAAGCTCGCAAAATATTGAAAAAAGGCGGCCCCTGCGGACGCCGCCTCGACTTTATGATGCAAGAGTTCAACCGCGAAGCAAACACCCTGGCCTCTAAGTCTATTAACTCTGACATTACCGCTGCCGCGGTAGAGTTAAAGGTTTTGATAGAGCAAATGAGAGAGCAAATTCAAAACTTGGAATAATGTGTTTTGAGGTAGCCCGCGGTTCTACCGCAGGTGCGATCCTTCACATGTCTACTTTAGCTGACTTGTACTTAACTGATAGTTGACAATAGTGAAATGCTCGGGCATTTTACGTTTAAATGGATTGGGCAGTCCCGGTCGGCGTTAATGCCTCAGTGGTTTCATTGGGGCTTTTCGCTTTTTGGAGTAGGGTAAACCATCATTCCTATTCCTTCATACCCTTCACCAACAGAACACCTTCCACCTTCACAGTAGAATTTCGGTTGTAGTGATTCAAATGCACGATTTTCTTGGCCTGGCCTTAATGTTTTTAACCCTATGGGGCGTGCGACCAAGTCTGCTAGTTGCAAACCTGATGACATAACCTAGTTGTGCGCGAAAATGATATCAAAAGGTAGATGGATTCCAAGAGCATTGTCGCCATCAAGTACCCGGCGTCAGGCGCAGCAGAAGGTTGCTGATGTGGTTGAGCCGCTGGTTTGGGTCGGAATGAATTAAACATATCCAAAAAGGAAACTTGCTAAACTTTTGGATGTCACATACATTGATAGAAGCAGTGTGTAATTTAATGTATAATTTCGTCCCGCTGTTGACTGAACTATAAGGATTATTGGTGTGACTGACTACAAAAAGCTTGAGAATCAGCCGCTTAAGCTGGTTCTTGCCGAATTTCGGTTTTCCCAAATTCTGCAAATTGAGCAATACATTCCGGAGCTCCAAGAAATGCTTCGGAAACAGTACCCTACATTCCGTAAAAGTGCAGAGCAGTCCGTTCACGTCAAACCTGATGGTTTAGAAGTCACGTCCATTAGCCGTTGGTCATTTGCATCAAGTGATAAAAAGCATGCTATTGATATCAGTCAAGATCGACTTATTTATTTTACTAATGCATATCCGCGGTTCGAGGGCTTTTCTGAAGCGTGTAAGAACGTTCTTGATAAGGTTATTGAAATTATAGATCCTTCATTATTATTAAGGGTTGGACTCAGGTATTGTGATTTAATTACGGCTAATAATGAGGATGAATTCATCCAGTTAGTTGATAGGAAATTTATTCCTACAGCAACGACAGCGGGAATCGGGAGAACAAGACACCTGAAAACAGAGAATTATGTTGAAACGCAACATGGGACGCTATCTATTCGCTCATGGTTTGGTGAGATGCCGCTAACCTGCCCACCAGACATTGATAATGTTCCGGTACAAATTAAGCGTGATGATACACCGTCATTAAGGTTAATTCTTGACTTCGATCATATTTGGGAAGCGGGTGACGAATCAGTATCTTTCAACTGTGATGAGGTCCTTAGCAGACTATCTGATTTACACGACGCGTCACGAGCAGCGTTTTGGGAAGTCACTACAGAATTTGCGAGGGACAAAAAATGGAATTAGCTGCCCCGGATTTCAATTTAGCGACTCAAGAGCTTCATGGATACATGTATAGCAAACGGGCATCTCAACCTGTCATAACGCTAACATGTAACGATGTAGAGTCGCCTATCCCTGGAGTAGTAAACGGGTCCGGAGGAAAATTCACCGTAACCCTAGCGCAATCTCACAGTGGAGCAGGAGTTTCTTTTGTAGTTCAAACAGGGAACTCAATAGCTATTGCGATAGATAAAATCTGTGGAACCTTCGGACTAACCAAAGAACAGCTTGCTGAGATTTTAGGAACTACTAGAAAAACGATTTATAACTGGATTGAGGGTGTTGCCCCACGTTCTAATACGCTGGTTCATATTCATGAGCTCCAAATGACCGCAAATGAATGGGTGAAAAGCGGTTTACCACATCCAGGTGAGCAGCTTCGTGAACCGGTAATTGAAGAGCTATCTCTTTTTGACCTTATTAAAAAAGGTGAAAAGGACTTAATTTTATTTGCTGGCAACAGATTAATGTTGCGCGGAGCAAAGAACAAATCATTGTCAGATCCATTTGCCTAAAGGTTACGAGTTATGATGGGAAGCAAACTCGAAGATAGTGGATGGCGGCAAGGTTCAATTCTTAAGGATGAGGACGCGGCAGAGCTTGCAAAACTGTGCGGGTTTGAGCCTGAATTTGAGTATTATGCCGTTGTATCCTCGCAGTCTTGTGATATCGCGAACGACAACTTAGAGCTTGAACCCAATGTTGAGGTTTATTTTGTGCAAGGCGGTTTGGATAGTTTAAATGGTAATTATCGGCATAATAAAAATGCTCGCTTACTGCACACGAGTTTCATTCAAAGAGTTAATAGCAATTCTCTATCGGAAGAAAGGCTCATAGAAATTAAAGCCTTTGATAAACAATTCATTGCTAAAGCTTGGTTTTCTGAGCGCTCTCCTGACGATACGAGACTATTTGAAGAATACGACTTGCGACATTTCTCAGATTGGCTTGCCGCTCGGTACTCACGTCCAGCTTTACCCAGTGAGTTCAATAGACGAATTGATGCATTTGATCGAAAAGGGAAACTCAGGCAAAAGGCAAAAAAAGCGACTAATGAGCTATCTGGGATGTATGTTGAAATCCATCCTTTTGATGAAATTGCCGATGGTGAGCAGTACCGAGTAAATCTCTTGGGCACTATTCCTGTAGACTTTGATGGTGATATCGGCGCTGCCGAATCAGCACTTGAAAAACATGCAGAAGTATTACGCGCAGCCCAAATGGACGTCACCATTCGGCTAGCAAGAGAAGATGAAATTTCGATTGCTGTTATCCGTAGGTTTAAGCGTTTTTATTATGATGATCTTTCTTATAGCGCTGGCACAGCGCTACCTGTAGAGGTAATGGAATAAACTCAGTTTAAAATACCTGCAAATGCATTAATTCGAACTGTAAGCTTGATATAAACATAGCCAAAGTTCACACTTTTAACGGGTTTTTATTTGATTCAAAAACGCGATAAGCTTTCCGCCATTTAATGGACTACTTTCAACGCTTAGTTGCTCCCAATAGTCAACCATTTCAGCTTCATGAGTGTTCAATGGGCGGCCGCCACCGCTAGATTTAGAGCAGGCTCCGGCGCTGAGGCACAAATTTATATTGCCGTACTCAATTAATACTCTAACGCAGGTGGGCTCGCCTGCTTTTTGCAGTTCATTGATGGTGCCATTAATCCACCCTGCCTGGCTACTATCCCAAATTCGTTCTTGCTCGTTGATTATGACTTTAATCATTGCCCTTCCTTGTATTAAATTTAGTATCGAACTGGTATAAGGAAGGGGCGACTGCAAACTGCCCCTTAAGTTTCTTAGTTCGGGGTTGAACGGTAATGCTCAGGGACTTTCGTACCATCCTTTTTCTTGTAGGCTGGTACATGAACCTTCTTCTTACCACCACTCGTCTGCGCCATGTGATTTACCTCATGGAAAATTTAGCGAAGTTGTATCAGCGAGGTACGAGCTAAATCCTCACCTTGTGGATTATTTGGGGATGGTTGGTTAAAACTTCAACTAACAGGGTTGGCTTATTCACAAATTTTTGAATGAAGCTGGGAATGGTGGACTTATCACGGACAGCATTGGAAATTTCGCGCTTAATAGCGTTTCGAACCCTTTACTCAGAAACTCGAGCTTATCTGACTTTAAATAAATAACGTCACATTTAGTATCATATCTCTTTGATAACCTTTTCGTTAAATTATCTAGTTGGTTTTTAGAAATAAAACCAGGCTGTGCTGTTTCACTTAGTTTTGCATTCGGAGTGTATAAAATTATCGCCTGATCCTCGTTTCGAACGCTTAAATCAGAAACGCAGTACTTACGAAGCTCTACTGGAAACTCTGTGATTTTTGATTTTTCAAGCAAGACCGATATCCTCCCAACCACGCAATAATAGTGAACATAGTTGACGTGTTCTTCGTGGCCAATTCTTAGCAGAGGACAGCGAATAGCTTTTTAAAGTAATAATGTTGCCATCCTTATGAATTTTGAGCTCAGGTTCATAGTCTGCAGCGATACGTGCGTCATATGCTTCACGAAGTAACTGGGCTAGCTCTTGGCCAGTAGAGTTGAACTCACCTAATATGCGACTTTTATCTCCATGATCAATCAAACCCACTTTTACTTGCGTGCGAATGGCTGCTGCCGGTTTTCGTAGTCCTTTAACTAGCAGATTAGGAATTTCCGCGTGGGCTGTTCCTTTCCAATTAGACTTCATTTCGCTGATCGTTTCACGCGTGATTAAAAACGGCGCGTAGTAATATCTGTTAAACGCACTTCTGCCAAAGAGGTCTGAATGTGACGCATCTTTGTCTTTTATCGCTAGGACTTCAAGTGTTTCAGCTACTATCTGCATCAATAGTGCCCTTCGATATAAGCATACGCCTTGTTGAACAATTCTTTATCCTTGCCAAGCCCAAATTGGGCGAGCGTGACGATAAGAGCCTTTTGTATCTCACGAGGCCCGCTATTTGAATCCTGCCATCCAGGAAAGCGTGTGGCCTTAACAATCTTGTCGATTTGCTCAACCACATCGCCTATTAGCTTGGGCGTCGTTTCAGGGCGAGTTTCCAAAAATAGCTTAGTTAATGCTTGCTTGTTGTCTTCTTCGGTAACTGGGCGTTCACCGGTATCGCGTTCGGCCTGAACGGTGTCTTTGGCTGCATCTAATAGGCCTTTTAGCCAATCGATAGCTTTGATTACACCGGCTTCGTAATCTTGGCGCAACTTCTCTAAACGCTCACCGAGTTCGACAAACTTAGGGTCCGTATGCCCGCGAAGCCGGCCCATGAGATCAATTTCAAGCCGTTTGGCTCTTTGTTCTTGCTCTTTGTCGGTAAGCGTGAAAATTGCGTGCTCATCCATAATCAATTCTTCGATATCATCTCGAATACGGTTTATGTCGGTGTGCTCATGAATCATTTTAATGGTTTCAGGGCCAAGAGCTGCCCATATCAAGGAGCCCGTTTGCCCAACGGGTCTCACAGATTCGTAAATTTGAGCCAGCCACTTATAGTCGGCTCTGAACGGTGCCAGAAATGAGTCGGGGTTTATTGCTGACCACAGTTTAGCCAGAACACCGAAGCTTTGGGCAAACTCATCACGCTTTTCGTTAGTTGGTAGGCACTCTTGTGCGGCCATAATTCCCTCAAAGCCTTCTTGGGTTCTATCGACATTAGGGAAGTACGCGAGACATTTATCCAGTTGAGTTGGAAATAGCTCTTTAAACGCTTCAATTCCTTCAACCACTCCCTCAATTTCATCAGGGTTGTAGGCGAGCGCTGTCCGAAGATTCTCAAAGACCCCGAGGTAATCAATGATTAAGCCCATGTCTTTTCGCACTTCGTTAGTTTCATACAAGCGGTTAGTACGACACATTGCCTGCAAAAGTGTATGGTCGCGCAGAGGCTTATCTAAGTACATGCAATAACAGATAGGGGCGTCGAAGCCAGTTAATAGTTTTGCTGTAACAATTAATAACTGAAGCGGGTGTTTAGGGTCTTTGTAATCCTCGATGAGATCTTTTTGAAGTTGGTCATCGCCATCGATCTTCTGCCAACGCTCGAAGTCATTCTTTTCTAGGGGTAACCGCAAGTCATCATGCCATTTGCGCCAATCTTTGTTAACTTTGCCTTTTTTATCACCTTCGGTTGATTTTATGGGCGCCTGGTCAACATTCATAACAACTTCGACAGCATCAAAGCCAAGCTTCTGCCCTAAAAGGTAATACATCTGAACGCATGCATCACGGTCATAGACCACTACCATGCCTTTCATTTTCTTGGGCATAACATGAGTCGTGAAGTGGTGTGCTATATCAGAGCTCACCGCTTCCATGCGTTTTGGCGCTTTAAGCATAACAGCGAGCTTTCCAGCACGTTTTGATAACGCCGCTCTTTCGTCTTCGTCTAAGTCGTGTTCTTCAGCTAGGCGTTCAAACTCCTCGTTAATAGCGTCTTGATCAACACGCAGTTCCGCAAGGCGAGGTTCAAATTTAACGGGGTTGGTTGCGCCATCACGAATAGATTGCTTATAGCTATATCGATTCATGTAACGACCCGGATCTTCTTCCGCGCCAAATAGCTTGAAGGTGTTTCGGTCGATGCCTGAAATCGGTGTTCCAGTTAAACCGTAGAAATGAGCATTGGGCAGAGCCCAGCGCATTTTATCGCCAAGTGAGCCTTCTTGAGTGCGGTGCGCCTCGTCAACCAGAACAATGATGTTATCGCGGTCGTTCAAGCCCTTGGGGTTACTTTCATCTATCTCGACATCTTTAAATTTAAAAATGGTTGTAATAAGGATACCGCGGCTATCTTGCTCAATATGTTCACCGAGTTTTTTACAGCTTTGAACTTTCACTAAGTTTTTGACATCCGCTCCACCAAATGTCTCGCTGATCTGGGAGTCGAGATCCCTTCGATCGACCACCACGAGAACGGTAGGATTCTTGAGATCATTATCTGCTCGCAACATTCTTGCTGCGTATAACATCAACAGTGACTTACCAGAGCCTTGGAAATGCCAAATTAGTCCTTTGCGTGGGTAGCCTTTCTTAACTCGCTCAACGATTTGCTTAGCCGCTTCAAACTGAGGGTAACGAGGGAGAATTTTTATACGCTTAGGAGGACTATTCTTGCCAGTCTTAATGGTTGAGAAGAGAGCGAATGATTCAAGGAGCTGCAGTAATGTTTGGGGGGTCAAAAGTCCTTCGCTACTATTTAGCACTGCTCCCATCCCCGGCACTATATCCTCTGCTTGTGCAGTATTGTGCCAAGGGCCCCAATCTTTTACCCGGGCGTTGATGGCGCCGTAGGCAAAGGTTTTGCCTTCACTGGCAAAACACAGCAGGTTGGGCACAAAATAGGGTTCAACGTTTTTCCAGTAGTGCTTTTTGCCACCCATAAAATCGGCGGTGCCGTCTTGCCAGGTAACACTCGGACGGGTGGCGGTTTTTACTTCGCCCACCACCAAGGGAATACCGTTCACATAGAGGACAATATCAAAATAGACCTCGGTAGCCGCGATATAGTGTACCTGCTGTGACACCACAAAGTGGTTGTTGGCGATATTGTCGAAATCAATCAGGTTGATGGTGATGTGGTCGCCATTCTCGCCAAAGGGCAAGGTTTTTTCGGCCATTAACCATTCATGAAAGTTCTCATTGGCTTTTACCAGGCCGGTATGACGCGCTTCCAGCATCACACCACGCAGCTTGTAAATCACTTCATCGGCGTAATCGGGTTGCCTGGCGATATCGGGGTTTAACGAACACAACGCGTCTTTCAGCCACTCATCAACGAAGATATCCTGCGCTTGCTTGGGCAAATTCTCGCCGTGGCAGTAAGTCCATTTGATGCCGCTTAAAGCTTTTAAACGGTCGATAATTCCATTTTCTGTAACGGTCTGTTCGTTAAACATTAAGTAACCTGCTCAAAATATTTTGATTTAATACTTTCCATGAACTGAACCATTCGCTGATGATGTTGTTTGGCTACATTCAATTCACTGTCAAATTCTCGGAGTACTTTCTCAATTTCTTTTACTCTATTTAATGGCGGAACCAAGATAGGTAAACTTTTCAAACTACCTGGGTTGATGTTTGCTTGGCTAACACCAGGCGTAGCAAATGCCTTTAGCCGATATTGGATTAACGGCAGGTTTAAGAACTGCGTTAAATAATAAGGAGTAAGCTTCTTCTCATTTGCCACCAACCGGATTAAATATGAAGCAAATAGATAGTCGCCATCTAGTTCAAATATTCCTGTCCTTCCAACCCATTCCATACTGTTGGTTCTATTGAATACAATATCACCATAATTAAGAATGTACTTGCTTGCCTCTTCCTTAGGCCAATCGAGATACTTCAGATCGTTAGGGTCAACGTAACCATTCGTAATATTCATCATTCTAAGTACTGGGTAACGACCATGAGCTTCGAGAGAATCCGATAGCCCATATTGAGTATCATTGAGGACGTCACCCACAGTTAACAACTTCCATCCTTCAGGTATGGAAGCCGGATCTTTACCAAATAATTCTCGATACCAATTTCCCTCAAGCATTAGGGAATAGGCTGCAGCGGTCTTGGCTTCAATAAGCCGCGTAACTACAGCGTCTGAAGCGCTCAAAGCGCTTTCTGCATCTCTGAGAATATTGAGACAACTTTCTTGAGGATACGATGGAACGGAAATTTCCAATTTCGATAGAACAGAGAATTTTGTTCTAGGAGATAACGATCCTGATGAATTCAGTACAGCCCAGTTCCACACAGTTTCAGATTGAACTAAATGACGAACCAGTTCTTTTAATAACAAGGAGTTGGGTTTTGGTTCTAGTACAATAATGTCTCCAGAACAAATCCCATCAAACTCAGCAATTGCTGCCTTCTTTAAGTAAGGTCGACGCTTGCCAAATAAGATATGTCCTTTCTTAAAAACTCGGGTAAAGCTTGGGTTATCTTCAGCAACTATTCCCCAGCGTTTAATCTTTAGCGAGCCAGAATCCAAGTGCTCCAATCCGATGTAGCGTTCATAGCCATCGGCAATTGGGTCTTTAGTGGTGAGTTTTACTTCGCGGCAAATATCACCAAATTTAACGGTTTGTTTATCAGTCATTGTTTTCCACCTCGAGACCTAACTGCGCGAGGCTCTGAAATAATTTGTTGGTCTGTTTTTTTAATTGCACCCGGCTAACCTTCCAGGCCTCGATGGCATATTCAATATCGTGCACTTCGCCATTGTTTTGTGCTTGCACATAGAGTGGAATCGACAGGTTGTAGAGATTCTCTTTGATGGTGTCGATATCCACCAACGCAGTAATGTCGCTTTGCTTTTCTGGCGTAAAGTAAGCCTCGCACAACACAGCTAAATCTTCATCCGATAAGCGGCTGTGGGCGCGCTCGCGGGTTACGTTCTCCACACCGTTGATAAACAACACCTTGTTTTTACGCTCGGCGGGTTTATTGCAGTTGAGCACAACCACGCAGGATTCCATCGGTGAGTTGTAAAACAGGTTGGGCCCAAGGCCAATCACCGCTTCGATGATGTCTGACTCAATCACTTGTTTACGAATGCTTTGCTCGGAATCACGGAACAACACGCCGTGTGGCCAGAGCATGGCAGCGCGGCCAGTGTCAGGCTTTAGGCTTTTGATGATATGGGTGTAAAACGCATAATCGGCACAGCCTTGCGGTGGTACGCCGTAAAGGTTGCGGCCATAAGGGTCGGCGGCGAACTTATCGCGGTTCCACTTTTTGATGGAGTAAGGCGGGTTGGCGAAAATCACATCAAACTGCTTGAGCTGGTCGTTTTCAATAAACTTGGGTTCGGACAGCGTATCGCCGCGCAGCACATCGAATTCTTCAATGTCGTGCAGGAACATATTCATACGGGCTATCGCCGAGGTGAGTAGATTTACTTCTTGTCCATACAAATGAACCGATCTCCACTCTTCTCCATGGGTGCGCAAATCCATTACTGCATTGAGTAACATTCCTCCGGTACCGCAAGTAGGGTCATAGGCTGTTTCGCCTGGCTTTAGATCCATGATTCGTGTCATTAAGTGCACGACTGTGCGGTTGGTATAAAATTCAGCTGCAGTGTGACCCGAATCATCTGCGAATTTTTTGATGAGATACTCGTAAGCCTCACCTAAATCGTCTTGTGCAACTGACTTAATACCAAGTGGAATTTTGCTAAAGTGCTGAATTAAATCAGCGAGCAAATGATCTGGCAAGCGTTGCTTATTGGTCCACTGCGCGTCACCGAATACACCATGTAGGCGAGGATTATTAGCCTCGACTAAACGCAAAGCGTTTTGAATCGCTTCACCAATATTCTTACTCGTATTGCGAACGGATTCCCAGCTCGCTTCTTTGGGAATATCAAAACGATGAAACATGGGCATCGCTGCATATTCAGCGTCGTCATGAAGCTCTAGAGCTTCAACATACTCTTCGATGTAAACGTCTGAAAGACGCTTATAGAATAGGAGCGGGAAAATGTACTGTTTATAGTCAGATGCATCGATTTGGCCGCGCAAAAACTCGGCTGCGCCCCAAAGTAGGTCTTCTAACTTCTTTCTATTAATTGAAGACATTTAATCGCGAAACCTCTCATTTGAGATCAAAGTAAACTCAATGATGTTGAGCCCTATGCTTGGCTCTTCGTCGTCTGCTTCGGGAGTACTTGGCGGTTCCGAGAAAAAACCAAATTTATTTAGTATGCTCATCACTTTGTTACTCTCTTCCCCCTTATACGAGGATGTATTCACACCGCGAGCGCCCTTTATTGTCGTCGAACCCATTAGTCTAGTTCGCTTTTGTGATGTTATTCTTAATAAATCATTTATCAGTAAGCTCCATCCTTCCTGCCATGGACAGATAGGCTGAATAATGCCGCTAGCGTGGAAATTTTTTACTATATCTGAATGCTGGGTTGATAAGTCTTTATATTCTGTCGTATTCAAGACTTTAAACTCTTTCCCTACGTTACCGAGAATAAAATTGTATACCTCATGAACAAAGCAAGAATAATGGCTGAGCGGATCAGTTGGGTTGGCGGTAAGAGCGTTTGCGTCTGGCAATCTGCTATGTAACCAATGAGGCCATCCTCCTAATGGGCTAACCGTGTCTTTTAATAGCAAGTATTTCGCACTTTCATGCAGGTCAAGATCACAAATCCATCGATACATACCATTTAAATCTCTGGTCGATCGTAAGTAGTGAAATATTGGCCACTCATTGTATAGTTTATGTTGTTCCGAATTCCCCGTACTTGAAACAGGAATTGACTCGAACATCTTTGCTTGAAATAACATTGCTCGTCTACTTACTTCACCTGTATTTGATTGAATAGTAGAGAGTAATAAGAGATCCCCTACCTCTATCGACTTGGGCTGGCCACTTTTTGTTTTGCCGATACCCGTATATGAAACTTTAGGTGTTTGATGTACGAAGATTGAGCCAGGTACATTAGCGATGCTACCCGATGAAAAATTAAACGCCCCTAATCTAGAGCTCTTGGTGAGGTAGGCAGGAATATTTTTTGCGATGTTTGCGACTATGCTTGGTTCATCTGTACCACTATCTATAGCATCATTGAGTGCTTGGATAAGACGAACTGTGAGCTCAGAAGATTCTTTCGGACTGATGTCATTTACTGGTTGCATACTCACCTACTCTTTTTTTCATAACTCATACCCTTCCTTGATGAGAAGCTCTTCTAATTCACTCTCCGCCCGCTCTAGTGCTGCTAGTTTTTCTTGGAAATCACGCAAGGCTTCTTCTACCGTGACAGTTTCCTCTTCTAAAGGTTTCTGCACATATCGAGCAATATTGAGGTTAAAGTCGTTTTCTTTAATCTCATCGAGAGGCACCCAGCGAGCAACACCTTCAACTTCTTGAGCAGCAGGACCGCGCTTCTTCATATCGCTGTATATTTCGTATATTTTATCGGCTTGCTGATTAGACAACGTATTTTGCGCCCGCCCTTTGGTGTAGATTTCCTCTGCATTGATAACCAAAACATGATTAAGGTGTGAAGCAGGGCGTGATTTACGTAACACCAAGATGCATGCCGGAATTCCTGTTCCATAAAACAGGTTTGATGCAAGTCCAATAATTGCTTCGATACGATTATCTTGGAGTAATTTAGTTCGAATCTTCCCTTCTGCCGCGCCTCTAAAGAGAACACCATGAGGAAGAACAACAGCCATTCGACCAGTGTCATTCAGTGACGCAAACATGTGTTGAACCCAAGCGAAATCGCCATTGGTTTTAGGGGCTAGACCAAACTGATTTCTACCGTACGGATCTGCACTCCAGCGACCGTGTCCCCATTCTTTGAGACTAAAAGGGGGATTCGCAATAACACAATCGAAATGCTCTAATTGATCGTTCTCGAGAAACTTGGGCTCACGTAACGTATCGCCGCGAGCGATTTCGAAGTCTTCTTGCCCGTGCAGAAATAGGTTCATGCGAGCAATAGCTTCGGTAGTGAGGTTCTTCTCCTGGCCTTTGAGCTTTAACAAGCGAGGGTCGCCGCCATTTTCTTTAACGTGGTGGATGGTTTCGAGTAGCATACCACCAGTACCACAAGCCGGATCATAGATACTTTCACCTGCTTGTGGGTCGAGAATGTTGACCATAAGGCGGACAATTGTTCGTGGAGTATAGAATTCGCCTGCTTTTTTGTTGGCTTTATCGGCGAACCGTTTAATGAGGTATTCGTAAGCCCGTCCCATATCATCATTGCGGACACTGGCAACACCAAGATTCACTTTATTGAAGTGGTTCAGTAGTGTGCTCAAAAGCTCATCAGATAAACGTTCTTTATTGGTCCAACTCGCATCTCCGAAAATACCGTGCAGTTTGGAGTTAGCCAACTCGATACCACGAAAAGCATCTTTTAAAGCCTGTCCAACGTCTCTGGTGCGTTCAAACACATTATCCCAATGGCAACCCTCAGGGATCTGAATTCGATGAAACATAGCGCCTTTTGCTAACTCAGCATCACCGACCTGCTTCATTGCGTCTATGTGCTCTTCATCGTAAACATCGCAGATGCGTTTAAAAAACAAAATGGGAAATATATATGTTTTGTAGTCTGAAGCATCAATCGGCCCTGTGATGATATGGGCTGCGTGCCAGAGGTGTGCTTCTAAATCCTTTAACTTTATTAGCGTCATTATTTATCCGTAACTAATCGTTGCTGTCTTGAAGACCTTTGCAGCAAGTCATGAACTTCGCAGTCAAAAAGAGTGCACAGCTTATCGAGCGCTTCCAAATCAATTTTTTGCGCGGTTTCTTTATACATGAGCGTAACCGTATTTCGACTCAATCCGGTTTCACGGATGACATCGCTGATACGCATTTTGTGCTCACCCATCATACGGGCGAGGTGGCAGCGAATCATGTCTTACTCCAAGAGTTTCTATAAAGCTGCGATAAAGCTAACACGATTCTATTTTTATGTGAATAATTTCAGTTTAAATTAAATTATTTATGGTTTCATTGACTTTTAGGTTGGGTGTGGTGGTTTATGATACCCGCTCGCGGGTTATGTATTTTACATCAAAGTTGGGCTCAACATGCTCTGTAGATGGTAGGGCTCGATATTCCTCGCCAGGGAAATGCCAAATATTGAAGTCAGCATTTGGATAAGTATCGTGGTGTAAATTGCTCCAACCCAAACACTCCGCAATTTTGCTTATAGCTACTAATTTGCCCTCGTGAATTTCAGCTTTGCCTTGGGTCAGCCACAGGTTATGGGATGCATTAACTGCTCCGGTGAGTAAGTCGGCCACTTGAATCAGTAATTCGGCCTTAGAGTCGCATTTCTTAACGGAATTTATTCGTCCCAACCCTTTCAACTGATGATTGGCTATTATCTCAACAACCTCATGTCTTTTATTGTATGCATCTGATTTATCATCAATTTTGGCTTTGATTTCTGAATTCAAGCGGCTAGCACAAAAATTCATTAACATGGTATAAGACTTATAAAATGCTTCTTCTTCATTTTTCTGCCAATTCCTGTAGGGTTCTTTCCACGTAACTTTGCAGATAAATGATGCAGGGAACGACATTATTAAGCGAATGACGTCTATCATAAAGTTAATCACTGCGTAGCTTCTTTTAACGCGTGACCACTTAAGCTCTCGATCTATTGGTAAATTATGCTTTTCTATTAGCCTGATAATCTCGACTTCAAACTGTTTAAGGTGCTGACATGGAACAAGTAGACAGCCAATTGTGTAACATTTATCTGCGCTTGAAATGCCGCTTTCGTCAGCAAATAGAGAATATTCCATAAGGTTTTATCACCTTAATACTGTTGTAGCAAAATGGGAGCTTAAGCTCCCATTGATTACATTTTCAAATGCTTCGTTTAAGGTGTATATTCAGTTTCGTGGCAGCGCGGACATGGCGGTAACGTATCGTCGTGATCATCAAGCGTTACGCTCTCGCCGCAATTGTCGCAAGTGTAAGTGCCTTTACCAGGTTGTTCGCCAGTAGTAGACATGGTTTCTATCCTTTTAGATAAGCCCTAACAAAAGCTACATCTGTCACTGACTAGGGAAGTCAGTGAGAAGCTAAACAATAAGAAACTATCGAAAAGGTAAGGTGCGGTCAAATTTTGAACGCTTCGATATACATGTATTCAGGTAAGGCAATCGGTGAATGTTGTGGTTAGCCTTATTCAATAAGCATGACAAATAAACCGTAATTTATTGATTTGATTGAATTCAAAGCGATGTTCAACAAGCAGATCCAAAACCTAGAGTAATTATAATCTCTCTTTATTTGGCTCATTCTGTGAGCCAAATAACCTGCTTATTCGGCTCACGTTCTAAAAATAGAGAATAACGAGTCATTATTAGCAAGTAGTGCAGCACAACAAAGCTTTATCTAGCTTAACAGCAACCACACCCCACCAAGATACAGCACCGTAATAAGTACACTTTCCAGACCAATACGGCCGGGCCCCTCGCGTTCACGTCGAATGAGGCCCATTATAAGAATGGCTGACATTAACAGCGTCAGGCACACCCAGAACAAGGTACCGTCGGTCATGGTGTGATAAATCGACCCGTCGCGGTAGGCAATATCCGATGCGGCGGTAAATAAGGTATCAAAGGCATTACCACCGATAATACCGCCTACGGCCAGGGTTAATGCGCCACGCCGAACGGCTGCGACGGAAGTGACGAGTTCGGGAATTGATGTGCTAATAGCGGTTAGCATAACGCCTACTATGGTTTGGGTCAGTTCGGTCTCTGTGGCAATGACAGTTGCTGAAGGCTCCAGCATGTAACCGGCAAAACCAAGCACGACAAACAGCACAAAAAACTCACTCGTAAGCCTTACCATTGACGGCATAAGCTTTATGTCATCCGGCTTATCTTCACGCGTTTCACGAGTTTTTGTCGGAGCCCACATAGGCGCATCGTGCGCCCGGTGGACAAGGTGAATACCGTAGATGTAAACAAGAAACAGTATGGGCGTGACCGGATGCAGACCCCAGACAGTCACATTAGGCAACAGAGGCGTCATAAGGATAAGAGACAGCAGAACAATAAGCAGTGCGTTTTGCATCATGTTTGGGACCGATGCTGCTGCATGCTCAAGGTTAGCGCGTCGGTAGACCATATCGGCCACCGCCAGGAAAAAAGTTTGTACTGCAATACCACCCAGGGCATTACTCATTGCCAGCTCTGCATTACCGTTCCATGCCGCGGTAACAGACAACACGGAGCCGCCAATTGATGTTGTACCGCCCAGTAACACCGCGCCTGCTGCGGCTTCACCGATACCAGTGCGATCGGCAAGCTGATCGACAATACGTGTAATGCGGGTTCCGGCAATAGCTATAATCAGAGCGCAAACCCCAAATACCGCCAGTCCTTGAAATAACGTCCAGTTATCAGGGTTTAACAAATACCAATGCCCCTTACTACGATTGATAAAATGAGTATAGCTAGCTAAATAGGCGGGTCAAACGCCAGGCAGGGCAACATTGCTGTTATTAGGTTATCCTATGGCTAGAAAGCTATTAAAGGTGTTTGCATGCGAAAAACGGACAAAAAGCTGGAACGGGAGATAATCCGAGAGCTGACTCAGTTGTGCGAAGTGGCGAAGTTTGAACATGAAGGCTTTATTTGGCTCACGCATGAAGTGAACTATCAGCACTTTCCGCAAAGTTTGAAGGTGACGCTTGTGTTTAACGAGAGCGTAAGCAAGGATGTATTACTTACCGAGTTTCAGGCGTTGATTCCAAAGGTGCAGTTCGCACTTGAACCTGTCATAGGTGAGCCCTTGCCGGCTGCACAAATTGAAGCGTGCCGGGAACACACACTGCAGTAACTGAATAAGGATTGATCATGCGGCATTTAGCTTCCTGTTTCATGTTCTTTTGCTTTGTCTCATCGGCTCCCGGGCTGGCGGCTTCCGAGCGTTCTGAACAAGTTAAGGGATTCGTGGCCGCGTTTAATGCGCATAATGCGGAGCTAATGTCACAATACGTGACCGATGATATTCAATGGCTGTCGGTTAATGGTGACAGAGTAGCGGTTGAAACCAGCGGGAAGACTGAGCTCATTGAAGCGATGGACGGATACTTTAAATCTTGCGCGTCGTGTCAAAGTGAAGTAACCGACCTAACTGTATTAGGAAACCGTGTCAGTGCAGTGGAAGAAGCAAGCTGGCGGCAGAACGGAGAGCTGAGGTCGCAGAAAAGCCTGGCGATTTACGAGTTTAATAATAGCCTCATTCGTCGCGTTTATTACTTTCCTGCAGAATAAGTTATCTCGCAACAGTGCTCGAGTTATTCCGGACATTTTCACTGGGTTGTCGGCATAGACGTTTGGGCGTAGCTATTACCCCTGCCGTCGTCTCTTCATTGACATCCCGTGCTGTACACGCTATCAAGTTGATGAAACAACAGGAGAGAATACACATGTTTGAATATAAGAAAATTGCGCTGGCTGTCTCGCTGGTGCTAATGACGACCGCTTGTTCAGACGCTTCCAAAGAAGAAGCGACGGCGGCAAATGCTCAGTCTCAAACCGCAACGTCTGAAAACACTACTCAGAATGCTGAACAGACTGAATCTGAAAAAGCCAATAAGCTGTTTGAAGACATTTTTATGGAAAATGTCATGCGCAGCCCAATGTATCAGTCTTATCTTGGTATTAAAGAAGACCAGGACAAATGGGACGATATTTCTGAAGCGGCAGCAGAGGAAGAGCTGGCGTTACAGAAAGAGCATTTAGAGCAAGTGAAGGCGATTGATGAGTCAAAGCTGAATGAGCAGACTAAAATAAGCTGGATGCTGATGAAGCAGAAGCTGGAAAACGAGATTGCTGATTACAAATGGCGTCATCACAACTATCCGGTTAATCAGATGTTTGGCATGCACTCCAGTGTTGCTTCGTTGTTGATCAACCAACACGGCATTAGCGAATTGGACGATGCACAAGATTACATTGCTCGTTTAAATGGCTTGCCGGGGCTGTTTGACCAGTTGGCAGAGAACCTGGAACTGCGGGCTGAAAAAGGCATTATCGCACCGAAATTTGTTTACCCCTACGTAATTAGCGACAGCAAAAACATTATTACCGGTGCGCCGTTTGATGACGGTGAGCCTAGTGCTTTGTGGAAAGACTTCACCAGTAAAGTTGAGAAGCTTGAGCTTGAAGAGAGCCAGCGTGAAGAGCTGTTAGCGTCTGCAGAAAAAGCCATGCTGGAGTCGGTTAAGCCTGCCTATGAAGGTTTGATTACCGCGGTGGAAGGTATTGCCGAGCAAGCTACGACCAAAGACGGTGCCTGGAAATTCCCGGACGGTGAAGCGTTTTACAATAATGCGTTAAAGCGCACCACCACGACTGACTTAACCGCAGAAGAAATTCATGAAATTGGTTTAAGTGAAATGGAGCGTATTCATGAAGAAATGCGCGGCATTATGGAAGAAGTGGGATTTGAAGGAACGCTGCAAGAGTTCTTTGTCCATATGCGCAATAGCGAAGAGTTTGTTTACCCGAACACCGAAGAAGGTCGCAAGCGTTATCTGGATGAAGCAACGGCTTACATCGATAACATGCGTGGGCGTTTGGATGAGCTGTTTATCAAAAAGCCTAAAGCTGATTTGATTGTCAAAGCGGTAGAACCTTTCCGTGAGAAGTCAGCGGGTAAGGCCTTCTACCAGCAGCCATCAATGGATGGTACTCGCCCTGGTACTTACTACGCGAACCTTTATGACATGGCGGCTATGCCGACTTATCAGATGGAAGCGCTGGCTTACCATGAAGGTATTCCGGGTCACCATATGCAAATTGCAATTCAGCAAGAGCTGGAAGGCATTCCTAAGTTCCGTCGCTTTGGCCGTTACACTGCTTACAGCGAAGGCTGGGGACTGTACACCGAGAAGCTGCCGAAAGAAATTGGTTTGTACAAAGACCCATACTCCGACTTTGGCCGCTTAGCAATGGAGCTATGGCGTGCGGTTCGTTTAGTTGTTGATACCGGTATTCATGACAAGAAATGGACGCGTGAAGAAGGTATTGATTTCTACGTAACCAATACACCGAACGCAAAGTCAGACGCCGTGAAAATGGTGGAGCGTCACATTGTCATGCCAAGTCAGGCAACTGCCTATAAAATTGGCATGAACAAGATACTGGAATTACGTGAAAAAGCTAAGTCAGAGCTTGGCGATAAATTTGATATTCGTGAGTTCCATGACGTTGTGCTTGGCAGTGGTCCAGTACCGCTGAACATTCTGGAGCAATTTGTTAACGACTACATTAGTGAAACGAAAAGCTCTTAGAACTAGACTTTAAAACGGCAATAGCCGTGTCTTATTCAGCGCACCACCCTTACCAAGGTGGTGCGTTTTTATATCAACTACTCACTTAATTGATTACCGCCATTCCTTTTAGCTCGGTACATAGCCTCGTCAGCCTGACTTATTAGGGTGTCTGCGGTGTCACCGTGCTGTGGCCACAAGGCCATACCCATACTGCAGGTAACGACCTCTTCACCATGGGGCAGTCGCAACGGTGCTTGCATTGCTAGCCGGATTTTTTCTGCCACAGCACGTACCGTCGTTATACCTTCGTCTGTTGAGGGAACGGCATCAATAAGCACCACGAATTCATCGCCACCCAGTCGAGCAACAGTGTCGGTTGCGCGGACTGCCGAAGCCATGCGTTGGGCAACTTCTTTTAAAAGCTGATCGCCTGTGGCGTGGCCGTACTCATCATTAATGAACTTGAACTTATCGAGATCCAGATACAGAAGACCTAAACCTGTACCGTCTCGTGTGGCGCGCTTTTGGGCTGTACTGACTCTGTCGTAGAACAAAGCGCGATTAGGTAATTGAGTTAAGGGGTCAGTCAGTGCCATATGCTCAAGGCGGGCAATCAAGCTTTCGCGGTCGTGCTCCAGGCGCTTTTGTTCAGAAATATCGCGGGCAACGCCGACTCGCCTTTGATCTCGCTCTGACCAGCGAGCTGACCAAAGTATGTGTGCAACAGATCCGTCTTTACGTATATAACGGTTTTCGAAGTGCACCACTTGGTCACCTGAGTTTATTTTCTGTGCTATAGCCATGGTTGTCTGATGGTCGTCAGGGTGAATGAAATCGAACATCGAGCGATTCATCATTTCGTCTGGTGTATAACCAAATACGCGCTGAGTGCCAGGGCTTAAATAACTAAACCGGTGCTGTTGGTCAACAACGCAAATAGCATCGAGCAGAAGATCCATATACTCGGCGAGTTCTGCAAATGCAGCTTTGTTCATGAGTTTGCCCGGTTTTTGCTGGAATTATAGCCATCTTAATGGAAGCTGCCAGATAAGTAACCCGTGATAATGTTGTTTTCAGCACAGCGCAACTTAACGAACTTAAAACCAGCGCGGCACCTGGTTCTTGTATTGCCGGTATTCCTCACCGTAGAGTTCACTCAGTGCTTGTTCTTCTTTTACCGCTTGCAGGCGTATCATTGCGACGCCCATTGCCAGACAGATGAGTGTAAACAGGCTGGGCAGCGTCAAAAATAACCCAATTTGTCCCAACATAATGGCTAAAAACATAGGGTTCCGGGAGCGTGAAAAAGGTCCTTTTGTCAGCAAAGCGCGGCTTCTATCGGAATCTATACCTGAGCGCCAGTCTTGTCTCATGTAAGCATGGTTGTAGCTCACGAGCCCCAGAGACACCAGCATAGTGACCATGCCAATGGAAAGAACCCAGGGGCTATAAAGTGAGGCGAAAATGCCCAACCAGGGATCTATAGGGAAGAAAACGCGGGCAATACAAACAACTAAAATGGCTCCACGAAAAAGGTTAAAGACCTGCCTTATCCACCAGGTAGCACTGCCTTTTTCCCCATACTGAATGTGACTTTGTGCGGTGCGCTTTGAAAGCCCAATGGCGGTGCTTGCGTAATGAACCGCAATAAAGAGAAAGTACAGTGCTAAAAAATGACGGCTAATTAGGTCAATATCAGGCAAAAAGAGCTCCGTTCAGTTGGTATGCTTAGTCTCTTCTATTTTACGGTTCCTTAAAGATATTGAAAGAGTTGAGTGAAATCACCACTTCTGTGCTATTCATTAAGTAAGCGATTAAAACTGAGAGTAGCGTTATGCAATATACATTTTATTCTGGGCTGGCTCTAAGCGGCATGTTGTTATTGGCAGGCTGTGCATCACCTTCTTCCTCAGTACTTATTGGCGAAGCTCGCCCTGAAATTCCGGTTGAGCAGGTGAAGGTGTACTTAGAAAAGCCAGAGAGCTACGAAGAAATTGCGTTGATAGAAGCCACCAGTGATTCGTCCTGGAGTTTTGGTGAACAAGCTAAAGTAGAGGCGGTTCTGCAACGCTTGAAAAAAGAGGCGGCGAAGGTCGGCGCAAATGGGGTTTTACTTGAAAAAACGGGTGATAAAGAAGGTAACTCCGTTTATGTGGGCACCGGTGCCGGAGGCTACTCAGGGAACGTTGGGTTTGGTGTCAGTGTGGGCAAAGCGTTTGGACTGACCGATAAAACCGGAGAAGGCATCGCTATTTATGTAGAGCCCGGTAAAAAGGACGCCGACCCGGTTGAAGAGCAAGAATAAAAACGGTTTGCTAGCTGCGGGACAATGTCTTAATTAAGTGCCAGCCGAACTGAGTTTTGACCGGCCCGTGCACTTCAAGAGTGGGCTTGCCGAACACGACTTTGTCAAAAGCAGAAACCATTTGGCCGCGATTAAACTCGCCTAAATCGCCGCCTTTTTTGCCGGAGGGGCAAAGTGAATGCTTACGTGCTAACTCTGCAAACTTAGCGCCCTGCGCAAGTTGCTCTTTTAGCTTTTCGGCTTCGTCTTTGGTTTCGACCAAAATATGTAATGCGTGTGCTCGTGCCATTCTTTACCTCCGGTGGCTGTTTACTTTTATTCAGGGACTTCAGTTGCGTTCCAGTTGACGGCTTGCCAGCGCCCGTCACGCTCAATTAAAACACCGGTATTGTAATAGTATTTTGTCACTTTTCCTTCTTCTTCGGCGGTTAGCGTGAAATTAAATACCACGGTATCGCCAAACTGTTTTACTTCGATGTCTTCGGCCCCGTACCAAACTTTTACTTCTTCAGGGTCTTTAGCTTTGGCGTCTTTCATGCCGGACATAAGGTGTTCTTTACCAAAGCGGTTACCGCTGGAGCTGGTATAAGTGAGTTCTTCTGCCCAGAACCGGTCATGAGCCTTTGGAGAATTAATGCTGGCGCCATACAAAAATGCTTTTACGGCTTTTGTGGTGGCTTCTTCGACACTTTCTTGGGCTAAACTTGTTATGCTGAATAAAAGCGTAAAAACGATCAGTAAGTATCGCATTAGTATCATTCCTTTAAGTTATGACGTTGTTTTCGATATGCTCTAAGCATATGGCAAGCTTTCATGTACAGCAAACAGGTTTACAAATGCTTATCAAACAAACGGAACTTCAGTTACGGGCTCGGCCGCGAGGTTTTCACCTTATTACCAGCGAGGTTGAGCAGGCCTTATCGCAGCTTGGGCAGGTTCAGGTGGGTTTATTGCATGTGTTTATTAGACACACCTCTGCGTCGTTGACCATTAATGAAAACGCGGACCCAACGGTTAGGCAGGACTTTGAAAGCCATTTTAATGAGATGGTACCGGAAAATGCCCCCTATTATCGTCATACGTTTGAGGGGCCGGATGATATGCCGGCACATTTAAAATCGAGCATTCTTGGCAGTAGTCTGACCGTTCCTGTGACAAGTGGCCGTTTAAATATGGGAACCTGGCAGGGTATTTATCTTTGCGAACATCGGGACCATGGCGGCGCACGCACCTTAGTTCTCACGCTTCAGGGTGAGTAGGAAGTTGGTGAGCACTAACTCTAACTGAAACGTCCGAGAACAAAAATAAGTGCCAGAGCGGCAACAACGCAAACGATAGCAATGACGCCGTACTTATAGATACGTTGGTCTTTAATTTTAGTGGCCATAATGCCTTCTCTATGCTGATAGCTTGCGCATTGCCCATAAACCAATGATTGGTCCGGGCAGCAAAAGCCAGGTAACCCACTCGTTATGTATAGACCACAAATTACTGGTTAGCCATATGGCCGGTAGTGTTAATGAAAAACCAATAGCATTCATTATGGCCAGTGCAGAACCAACATTTTCTTTGGGTGCAAAATGAGCGGCCAGCGCTGAAAATTGCGGAGAGTCAGCAATAACCGTAAGACCCCAAAACAGCAATAAAGCGAAAAGTATCCAGGCGGGAAGTTGTGTCATTAAAGGGTACAGCAAACAAATGCTGCCGGAGCTGAATAATGCCAGTCTGGCAACGGTTAGCCCCGGGAGCTGTTTAGTCAGTAAGCCACCGCCAATACAGCCCAGGCTGCCAATAGCAATAATGAAAAAGGCCAGCCAGGGTACTGCGCTTAAAGGAAGGTTAAGAGCGGTTAGAGGCTGCAATACCAGCAATGGTGTTAACATCCAGAATGCGTATAACTCCCAGCAGTGGCCGAAGTAGCCGACAGCAACGGCTCTGAATTTAGGGCGTGTTAATGCGCGCAAGCCAGAGCGCAACGTATGAGCTGACGCGGTAGCCGGCAGATGAGGACCACTGCCAAGCCATCCTACTAAGAGGCCGCCAAGCAATGCCAGTAGCGAAGATACCAGCAGCGGGACCTGCCAGGAAAAATCCAGGGTTATTCCGCGCATGAGGTGCGGCAACTATAATATCTGTAGTAGAAATATGTATGACACTGAGTGGGTGAGTGAGCGGGCTATATACATTGTCGCCTCCAAATGCCTCACAAAAAAACATCACACATACAATTATTTTTTTGTATGAGCCTGTTGATTGACGTTAAAACTCATACAATTTGTGGCTATTCAAGCTCCACATCCGGCCTATGTGACAGGTTCCAACCAATCACCCGGCGAGTGATCCGATACGATTGTAATCCGCGTTTTACTTTTTATCCTGCTTGTTATTTGGTGTCGGCTCTTTGCTTCTCTTAAAATACTCTGTGGTGGCAGGTCTTTGTTGATTGTTCTTTTGCTGTTCTTTGCTCATTATAGAAGTTCCATGAAAATTGAAATTAAAGAAATAATTCCTATGCCCCAAGCACTATAGGCCAATTCAGAGTAGGAGTATTCAAGGTAAGTGATTTTATTGTCAATTTCGAGTGTTAATTTTTCCGTAGTGTTAACGTAGCAGTCGAATATGAACAAGTCTCTTTCGTCTTTATCTGTCTTTTTAATGTAAGTAGCCGCCTCCCTGCTAAGTGGCGCATTTGGGTAAACACCGACTTTAAGCGCCAATAAAGCGTGGCCCCACGCGCAAAAAACTGTGAAGCCGGTAAAGCAATACAAAACTGTTCTAATCCAGTCCAGCGGACTATCAGGTGAAAAAATTGTGTTGTTTTTAATGCTTGCGATAGCTATTAATGCAGATATTACGACAGTTAAAAAAGTTAATAGCTTGGTGCTCTTCTCTTCAACATGCTTGAATCTATTTTGTTCTTCATTATATCTATCTTTGACGTATTCGAGCGTTCTATCCATGTCTGACTCTCAAGCACGTTCTTGTCTTATTATGGTTTAATTTTAACGGAAATCTCATTGATGTCATGGTTATATTCTTGGGGGAGAGGTCACCTGTTCAAAGGCAACATCTGCACCTAATAACCAGTTAGCGACTAATACACCAGCACAATGCTCTATTGGTAGCGGATCGGGTTCTTCCTCGTCACCTATCGTAACTCCATGGACTTCGCCCTTTGTGTTGAATTCGGCCTCATCGAAACGATACATCCCTCTACTAGTATTAATATAGATGGAAATGAGACCGGTCACCTCTTCTTCACTCCATCGAGAGTCTAGCCGCACCTCAAACTTACGATCAAAAGCCTTGAAAAATACTAAATCTCCGTTTTCACTTACTTTCGCACTCTCCTCCACTTGATGAAGAAAGTTGCTCAGATAACTCTTTATCTCATCGCAGATCGGAACCATCACACGAGCTAAATTCTCACGCTTTCTAGTGAGCTCATTGACCCTCTTTGTCATGAGGTATATGTCGCCGTTCAAATGTGTCATTTTTACCTTCTCGTTCGCAAATTGTCTACGTGAGTTTAGAGTGTAGTTCACTTCTAATTACTAACTCAAATTGGCACGAAAATTTTCTATATAGTTAGAGTTTGTAAACCTGCTACTTCCAGTCACTGATGGAGAATAACTTGGGGACTTGGGGAATGAAAAAGGCCGCCAAGAGCGGCCTTTTTGGCTAACGCAGGTGATAAATCTGCATTAGCAATGTAGTGCAAGACTGAAAGTAAAAATTAGTATGGCAAAAACATTCGCAGTGCACAACCATTGCCACGGTCACCCTCATGTTTGGTATTCCTACTTCATTGTGATTTGCTGGTATCTGGCAGTTCAATGGCAATTAAAACTGTAATAAATTCCATGTACATTTACTTTCGCAGTACTCGTTAAACAACCAATAAACTAGGATCTACTATGAACTTACTACGCGTATCTGCGACGCTTTTGCTGTTCGTTGCTAGCTTTTCCTCTTATGCTGAAAATTGCGCCTACGGGTGCCCTACCGGTGCTTCTGCCCAAATCATTGAACGACCAATTTACACTCTCCAGAATAATGCCAACACCAAGGTTACTAATTGGGTAGCTTACAAGGTAACTAACCAAACGATTGACGGGCCCTCGCGAAGTCGCTACTGGCGAAAGGACCCGGATATACCATCAAGCCAAACATTAGAGCCAGACGATTATACTGGGGCCCATGCGACAATCGGCACCGACCGAGGCCACCAGGTACCACTAGCCTCGTTTAGTAATACTCCGTATTGGTCGACAACCAATTATCTATCAAATATCACACCCCAGGCTTCCGGACTCAATCAAGGCCCCTGGGCACGTCTGGAGAATGCAGTTCGCGTTTTAGCTCGTACCGGACAAGATGTCTATGTAGTTACCGGACCTTTGCATGAATGGCACTTCGCATCTTTACCCGGAACAACCAAGCAGCACTCGGTACCTTCGGGTTACTTTAAGGTTATCATCACTGATAATAATGGATGGGTGGAATCGTCAGCGTATATATTCAGTCAAAATACGGCTCGCAGCGCTGACTACTGTAGCTATGAAGTGACTGGTTTTACCGTGGAATATCGCTCGGGCTTGGACATCATGCCGAACTTACCTAGTTATAAAGAGGGAGCTGTTCTTGGGCAAACTGGCGGACTCACCTCAGAGTTGGGTTGCTAATTTAAGTTATTAGAGGGGGGCCAAAAAAGATATGGCTCCTCTGTCTTTCTATATAATTTGATTGAACACTGCACTTTGGTCTAATTGCCGTTACATGCGCACCCAGGGCTTTTAGTACATGTCTTGCTTTTAGCTATACAGGAATCGCCACATGCCTTTCCTTTTCTACAGACCTTACAACACTTCTTAGATTCACTTAGTAAAGTATCCTCTGATGCCTCACCGTCAGGAGAAACGCAATCTCCTTGTTCGGCTATAGTAATTGAGCTTTCTATATCCGATACATCTTTAGCTCCATTTGAACTATCACTGGCTTCAGCAAAACTTAAAGTTAAAAAAAGCATTAACGAGACAAGTAGGTATTTCATGAAGCTTTATCCTTATTGTTAGCCGTCTATCGGCGAGATAAGTATTAGCACTACTTTCTATGAGCGCAAGTTTTGAGCTTGACTCGCCGTAGTTCCAAAGCCTTAATTGCTCAAACCATGTAAAACTCGCAATTCCCTTATTCTGTCAACCAGCTCTCCGAAGCATGCTTCACACAAGTCAAAGTGAAAGCTATCACCATCATGACTTGAACCGTAGCCATATGAAGCTTGAAGTACACCAAACTCACTGAAATCATTTAAGTTATCTCGATGCGTTTTGTGTATATCAGGAACAACACTACTCCCGCAAGCATCGCAGGTAATTTCTACGATAGCTTCAGTTGAAATACCAGCTGCTTTTTTCTTCATTATGTTACCCGATTGTCTTATGGTGAACGATAGTGACTGCAATTAAGTGGCCAAATTTCGTTGGCTACTACGTTATTAAAATTTACAGGGACAGGCTAAAATCTGTCGTAAGTTAAATAAATGGAGTTAAGGAGCGGAACTAGTATTATAACCCACCTGACCCATCTTCTAGACACCATAAATGCCTCTATTTCCGAATCTCTGCTCTTAAATTTCACGGTGAAAAATATTTTCTCAAACAACTTATTCACAAACTCCATCAACAGAACTGATGAAGCAATAGCAATCGAAGCTCCCTGTAAGAAGAGATGCCAAGAAAACTCGATACCATCTCCATGCGTCCAGTTTTGGTATAAGACATAACAATATACTGCCAAGTAGCACGTCAAAGCATATGCGATTTGTACTATAAAACGCCTAAAATCTTTTCTCTTTGCCAACACACTTAGCGACTTCGTGTAGTCCTCTTCAGATGAACTTTTTAGCTTATTTAGTTTTTCGTAGATGCTATAATCATTCTCAGGTAGAGGAGCTCTTAATATCGTTACAACCCAAGATAATAAAATAGAAGAAACGGTAAAGATAACTACGAAAGTATTAGTAAACTTATCGGAGGACGGGTTTGTTGCCACATCGAAAACAACTAACATCTGCAAAAGAAAAGCACCAATGTAAAAAGACGCAGCTATTACTAGAATTAAAATCAAAAATATAATAAGCAATATTCCAATAACTTTGTGTGAATAGATGTTATCGGATATCTTTCTAGGCTTCAAAAGTGCATCCCATGGCTCATTTAACCAAGCATGCTTATAGTACTCGTAAACATCACCGCCACCTGTAATAGAACGCAAACACTCTTTCTTAAGCGCATCCAGATATGATTTATAGGCATAATTCACTGACATGAAAGGAACCACTGCAGCTGCACAAAAAAGTATAAACTCTTTGTATTTACCCAAGTTTTCCAAACTATATCCAAACAAATTAAGCGGTTGGTCTCCAGAGTCCTTTGATAAGTATAGAGATAACATTAAAAGAAAATATAATAGCGATAGCTTTAAACCGAGATTTGAAAGCTCTTTTGATTTTTCGTTTAGCCGGGAGACATAATCTAGATCAAAGTAATCATTTTTTTCACCCGCACGAGAAATTACCCTCTGAAATTCTTCTACTTTTCTAGATACTGTCGTCTTCCAACGAAGATCATTCATTTTTTCATGTTCGGTGTCTTCAGTGCTCACTTTTTGACTAGCCCCTTGTGAAAAATCTATTAATCAGCCTTGACCTATACACTGTATAGTTAAACTTGCTCTAGTTGAACTTCTGGATTATGAATCGCTACTGACTTGCTAGACTCCTCATAGCCATCTATGGAGTGGACCGAGAATCATAGACAATTCCTGACTATTATTTGAGCATAGGAGGAAAGTTTATGAACAACCAACGATACAGTCTAGAATTTAAGGACTTCGCGTTAAATCTACGTCTGTAATCAAAGTACTCTTCAGTGTTCGATGGTATATTGCATAACTTAAGAGGCCTCGCTTTTATCCACTCTAAATAGATGAGTGAGTTCAGTTTGCCACTACAGGTTGCCCGCTGGTTCCTCTCGCCATAAAAGTCACCTTGTCAATTGTTACAACTACCTAAACCCTAAATTTTTCAGGTAAGAGTGTTGTAACATTTTTCACATATTATTCCTCATATAGTTCATTGAGAGACCTCTTTACAGCCTCTTGAACATTTAAGTTGCCTGCCTCTAAATCTCGTAAAATCATGATTAAATCTTCACTTGACTTCAAACCCTCTATAGCAATCTTAGAGTCAATTTTTAACCTTAAGAAAAGGGCATTTAGTTCATTTTTAATGTGCTCGAAAATAAGCTTTTTAGTTATTTGAAGCCTAATAAAACGGTGGCCATAGTAGAATTCATTTATATAGGAAGAGCAACTTTCTCTTTGTGTTCCTCCGATTTTATTGAGGGCCTTTAATATAATTTTTTCTTTGCTTTTTTGGTATAAATTAAAATCAAAACTGTTGTCATTACTAGTGTCAGTAGAGTTACTTATATTATCTTCAATAGATAGCAGGTTTAGTATTTTACGATATGATCTGTAACTACAAACTTTATGAGGGAAGTGTAGCTCCCAGATTCGACTTTTATATCCAGTAATCACAGTCCTTTCAAACTGGGGTCTAAATTGCTTTGGAACTAATTGAATAAAAATATTACCTAATTTATAAAGCTTGGTTTCATGTAGTGGGGTTAAATAAGTTTCCGATTCATTATTTACTATTTCATACCTTGTCCGGCCTGATATCAGAAGCCTTTGCCTTATTGTTGATATTGCGCCTAAAATTACTTCTTTAATATCTCTTTTATTTCCGTTAACTAGACTGTTTAAAGTAGATAGAGCTTCATCTTTATCTGAGCCTATCATGCTTATAGTGACATTCTTTCTTTCGCTACGAAGAAGAATTGGGCTACTTAGTTGATCTCTTAGAATATGGACGTGTATGAAATGATGGAGTCTCTCATATTTTCCAAGATCAAGTTGTATACCGATAAACTTGCTACCATCCCTTGCTCTTCTAGTTGTCTCCGTCATTATTTTTCCCTTCATTGTATCGTCTAAAATCCTCAGTAGCGCGTTTAATTATTCTTTCAGTCTCTCTATAGTTTTTCATCGTTTCGTCAAGGGGAGAGCTGAGTGCAGATATGAGTATTTGGTTTATAAATATATCGATACCCATATTTGTTGCATTGGAGATTCTGTCTTCTGAGAAAGCCCTAACTAAAGCGTCGTTGTGCAGTTTAACCTCTCTGTCGCTCAATGGATTACTTCCCCAATTTACGAACTCTGATTTTACTGTACGACTTAGTTTGTTGAGGGCTAGTTGATACCACCTGAACCTATATTGATATCTCGGTGTAGCACCGAAGTGCCTATTCGCAATAGTTATAATAAATTCTATTTTTTTAGGGAGGTCATCTGATGACTTTAAATATCCAGTCCAAAACCTCCGGACAAGAGTTTCTGCGCCTTTACTTTCATTAAGCTTTGATAATACAACTGCGTGCCCGCTTAGGGTTATGAGATCTACAATGGGAGCAGAGGCAAGGTGAAACATACTCTCTGTTTTTTCGTCCCACGTGGAATTTTGAGGCATTATCTCTTCAAATTTTGAAAAACTTGATGCAAAGTACACAGGAAAAAGTAACCTAATCATATTAAAGTCATTGTTTAGGAAAGCGTAGAATAAACTTTCTCCCTGTGAATGTAAGAAGAGACCAGGATAATCAGGTAAATTTGAAGGTCTTTTTTTGCCAATTAGTCCTTCTAATATCTCAGCTCTTTTTATCTCTAATTTATTAAGCTGGGTCTGTATTCTTCCTTGAAACGTTTCAAAATCCCATGATAACCAATCTGATTTATCTTTTTTATAAATAATTAGGGAGCTCCAATAATCGTCAAAGTTGTTTTTAACGTAATCTAATCGCTTCCAAAACTGTTTTTCTCTGTATGAGCAGCTAGCGGCAAGCCAGTATTGCTTTGAACTAGTGAGTTTATTTATCCATTCACTATAAAGACCACCAATTTGTTCGGTAAGTATGTGCATACTCTCGTAGTAATTTTCAGCTTCCTTCTTACATATAGCATCCATTATGTACCACGCTGGTGTTTTAGGACTTCCTTCTATTTTACATTCGAAATCTAGCTCTTTTTTAAAGGACTCTAATAATTCAATTACGTTATCAGAAAAGCTGTTTTTATATATAAACTCGTTTTTAACTCCCGCCTCGTCGGAAAGTTTTTCTGATATTTTTTTAGCATTTCTTTTATTTAAACCTTTTAAATAAAAGAAAGACATATTAAAGGGTATGACTGAAATTGCATCGCAAATAGCAATTACTTCGGGAGAACCTTCATTTGCTTTAGATTTTTTTGCAAGGTGAGTTTCACATATGCTAGATGTTCTTAATAGGATCTCTTTAGACCAATTTAAATCTCCTTTAAGGGATACATAACCAACATATTTATTGATATAGCCTATAGTGTTTGTTGCAAAGGAGTAGTTTCCACTATTAAGATTTACTTCAATGCAGGAGATAAGGACTTTTATTAGGGATGTTTCTATCCATCTATAGTCTTTTACTTCCTCTGGAGGAAGTATATTATCGTTTTGTTGTGCGATGGAAGTTTTTGAATCAGACGATTCGTACCAACTCAAGTGTTTGTAGTTAGCTTTAAACCATTTGCTATCTCTCGGGATTTTACCTTTTTGTGATTCATAACCGCAAAGAAACTCTGTTATTGTATCGATGAACTTTAGGAAAACTTTGCCTGATAGATGCTTTTCTCTTGAAGACATACTGGCAAGTGCTTCAATTGACCCTAGCCAATATTGCACTTTAGCTAACTCTTCTCTCTGAAGTCTTTCATCTGACCAGTTTAGGTTGCCAGGAGTTAACCGAGTAATAGACTCGGATATTCTTACAAAGACTTCTCCGGCGAGTTGGGTTGGCTCAAATAATGCTAATGCTCTCACTCCAACTTTGAAAAATGCGAAAATAGCCAAGCCACCAAGTACAGAAGCTATAGGTACGTTTAGCGGGTTGACGCTATAGCCGAGAACATATTGAGAAAGAAAGAGTACACCAAGGAAGGTGAAAAATATTAGATAACGGAAGTAATTGTTACCTAGTCTTTCATTTAAAAGTAAGTGCCTTAAACTTTGTGGTGCTTTAGAATATATAGAACCAGTAATACTAGTAATAGCTGCATAATAAAGGCCGATAAAAAGACCACTTATACTGGTTAGAGTCGCTATAAATGTTGGGTAACCAGAGTCTTTTTCCGATATCTCCCAAGCCCAACTCGTGGATTTAAATAACTCACTGAAAAAGGGTTCTGTAGCTTGAGTTGAAAATGCAACGAATGTAGGAAGGAAAAAGTATTTAAAGGTTACTTTGAAAATATTGACTACAAAATTTAAAAAACGTTTTGCGGCATCTTTTTCTAATATCACAGAGTCACTAAACGTAGCAGCTAAGTTCAAAGTGATTTTTGCCCAGCTTAGGACCTTCCAATATTTGTCCTTTCCTAATACCTTTCTTTTATATATTTCAAGCATTTTACATCCCTGACTTACTTTTAATTTAGGTCTTTAAGTGTTGGCTGAGCTTTCTAGATCGATAATTTATATTTTTTTATTTAGTTTAAACTTAATATTTTATTATTGGTTTTAATAGCTTCGAGCTTTTTCTTCTAAGTCAGAGGTTTTCGCTTTCAGTTTGGAGTTCTCTAGTTCATATGATGCTTTAATAGAGACTAGTTTGCTAATAGATGACTTGGCATCTTTTAACTCTTGCTTTAACGAAAGTTTATCTCTTTTAAGATTTTTTAAAGATTCACGCAAATTTTGGCGGTTAACTAATAGTTTTTCGTTATGAGATCTGATTTTCTGTAAAATATAAGGATACCGATTATATATCGTAGAATGGCTGACTCCAGCTCGAGAAGCAACCTCAGAGACTTTTATTTTGGTTTCCCTTGAGGTGTCTATCAAATCATTGGCGATTCAGTCTCTTAGGGAATCCGGTACAAGAATTTTCGTACTATAAGTCTAATTAGCCGAAAACAGCGACAGTTTTTCGTTGCGGTTTCGTCTCCAAGACACGGCTAAGTGTCTTGGTAGGGTTAACGTCCGCAAACAGTAAGTTTGCTTAGAGCGACAAACGGACAAAAAAACAGCCATTTTTTTTGTTGAAGCTATACTGATTATTGGATATGTGAATCTTGGTTCATAGATCCAGTAAATGAGGGATTTCCTCTAAATCATAAAAGGATAACTATATGGCTCTTAAACCTGGACCGAAACCAATTGCCGAGTCAACAGGGAAACCTGATCAACGCAGACGAGATAACAAAGATACTCCTGGGAATACCCCCGGACTGAAGCCTAGTAAATCCTCCAAAAAATAGGAAAGGCTGTTAGATAAAAGCTACCGTTACGGTAGCTTTTTTTTGAAACTGGGCTTTCCAGACTTTGCTAGACACTTTTAACAATTACAATGTGACTAAAGCTACCGATGATTCAAAACAAGATAAGCAGCATAGGGCTATTTCAAACCGTCCGTGATAACTGGGGAGAACCCCTGCTTCCTTTAAAACAACCTATCGCGCCATAACGTCTGGGAAGTCCAGTCAGACTCTCACTTAGTCGTCGTTCGTAAATTATCTGTAGCACTTATTGTGCGAATTGACACCTCAAGAGTATATGAATGTGTGGGCCGTACTCGACTTTACCTCTGCCAGAGCGAATTTCAGAACCTACCTATTTGCTCGGATGTTTTAATTGTGACCTTTGGTTCCAGTGATTGTCGCAATTCTTGGACTCACTTTTTTCTTCGCTTTGAGAAAACTCTGTAAATCTAGCGGTAAGCGCGATATTGATGCGTCTAGCATTTCCATAGCAGTAGTGCGTTGCAAATTTTTGTAATGCTCGTCTAGCTCTTGGTATAGCTTAACGATTTCCTCTTTTCTCTTAGCGCGGATACCCGTTGATTCTTGCGGTTGAGCCTTCCCTAATGCTTCCTGCTGTTTCTCAAACAATTCGAGCAATTCCCTGTTTTGCTCATCAAGAAATAGCTTTAAATCATTTTTAGATCTACCAGTGCCATAAAAGATATTGTTTGCTGCTTTGCCAACTACGCGAGCTACCTCAGAGCGATTGATCTCGTATAAACTTTTCTTTGTCGTCTGATCTTTCGGTTTTTTGTTGTTTTTAATAGCCGCCGATTTTTCAGCTTTGAGGTCACAAATAGCCTTCCATGACTTATATGTAGTGGAGCCTTCGTCACAAGGCACCCAGTCAGGTATAATCGGCTCCCCAGTCGATTCACCTTTAGGTTCATTACCTAACGAGTCTAAGAAATCATCCGAAAGTAAATCATCTAAATTTTCGTCACGCATACAAAGCTTGCTCTTCTTTCAATTTGTTTTCTACATTGGCAATGGCTTTCTGTATGAAAGCCAGAACCTTATTTACGCTATCGTTAGCGTTAGGCGACAATTCATTAATACGCTTATACGCAGAGCGCAACGTGGGTAAATGGGATTGAACCATAAAGCCCATAACCTCCTCGTTTAGACAGTCTTTTACAAACGGTTGAACTGTCGCCCAAATACCTTGGATGTTGCCACTTGTAATGACAGAGTGTATGCAGTCTAGGCAAAACTCTGGTCGAGCATTTTGTGGATTGATGTCGCCCATATCAGCGCATTTAGCTCGCGCTTCACTGCCTTCGCGTGGCACGCACATGGCAAACCGAGATGGCTGTAATGAAATCACACGCCCCGTAATACGATCTTTTAGTAGACGCACATCATTAGGAGTGATCGCATGCGTTAAAGAAACTGCTTTTTTCACAAACCGAGAAAAACCGCCGAGATAACCATCACCAGCGTGTTCAGTATCTCTCATCAGCGTACTAACAAGGGTATTAACCACCTTAATCCGCGCTGCTTGCATTAACCCTTTGTTTTCTTTGTCGCGTAAATATGCCATAAAAAACGAGTCGTCTAAATGACAAAACTGATGACGAATGACTGCTCCTACATCCCCCTGGTAGCGTAACAGGACCGCCTCAGCCCACACGTGGCGCAAAGCGTGGGGAAGAGGATAGCGGACGTCCTGCATAAATTCTTTTCTAATATCAAGCATCGATTTTTTGTCTAAAACTCCCTCACCGGAGAGCAACCACTGTTGAGTTTCGGGTGATAAAAAATCTTTCACAACATGTCTATGAAGTGGGTCCTTTATATCGCCCGTTTTTTGATACTCTTCCAATGACTTTTTAAATTTTTTATTGGCTCTAGTGTTGTAGACTGTTGTGCACATGATTTTAGGGAAGTCGTGTAACACCTCTTCACTTGCTTGCAACAAGTTTTGCACGCGCGCACTACTTAGGTCGTACTTAGACTGTAAGCTTGATAGGCTAGCTTTCTGCGCATCGGTCAGCTCCATATCTGTAACTTCTGATAAACGCTGAAGCTCACGAAGATCCACGAAAGGCTGATATCTTTTAACAAAGTGTTCCCAGTTGGCCATCACAGTTCTCGGTATATACTTTTCTGATGCCGGATCAGCAGATCGATCTGTTCGAAAGTCTTCGTACAAACAAGGTTCATTATCACCTGGTTGAAACACATCATTAAGCTGAGCAGCTAGTTGGTAACATTGTGAAGTGATTTCGCGCTCTATTTTCACTGTTTTATTGGTTTTGGGCACAAACCACTTTACCTTAAAGCGAAATGGAACATGAGAATTATCTAGCACATCCAAATTTGGATGCGCTTGGATGGCATTCAGTGGAAAACCAAATTCGCTTTCTCTATAACCCAAGTACGCGACCACTAAAGTGGTCATAGCTCTGCATATACGGAACAACTGGTGCTTAAAGTCGACATACGTTCCATCCACCAGACCTTTTGACCATGTACTCAATGATGACAGAAACGCGTCTTTATCCAGTCGTTGTGGTGCTAACACTTTCGACATCAGAGAATAAACATCTTGCGCTGTACTATACTTAGCATGCGTCGTCTGTGTTTCAGTCTTCTTTAATGACATCAAATAGCCTTGCCAAACATCGTCCGGAGTCTTACATGCACCAAAATAATAAAACTTTTGCAACATCAGTACGCGGATAATCTCGACCGCATCAAATCGCATATTTAAACCTAATTGACGCACTACTTCACAGATATTGTCCTCTTTCAGAGACAAAATCTTCTCATAATGCTCTTGATACTTTTCATACAAATACTCTATTAATTGTTTATTAAAATTATTCTCATACGGGGTAGACGTGCTAGGTGTAAAACTCCCTTGAATAGTGTCAGTAAGGACGTTACGAAGGCGGGATGAATTACCAGGGAAACCATTTTCCGCAGCAACATCGCGAATTACTGACCGACACACAAGCGTATATAAATAGTCGTCTGCATATACGCGCTTTAGATGGTCAACGTAATACTGCCCCATATCGAGAGTTAAAGCATTAAAGCTGCCGCCCTTTGCATACTCAAGGCGAGACATTCCTATAACGCTCCGGCAAACGTTATCGAGCGACGATTCCACTTTATTTCTTGATATTTGTGGGCTGATCACCCCTTGTACGCCTATGGAGCGCAAATTATCCTTCACTCTATGAATAGCTGAGTTGCCATAAGTCCCCCTATAGGCGGGTGCCGATAGGCGCGTTGACAACCCCTTATTAGAGACAGTTTGCGTTAAAAAGAAGATATGAAACGCCTCAAGATCATCTGCATCTAAGGTGTTACTGCCTTGCTCATTTAAGAACGCCGATATGTGCATCATCATCGAGTATACTGCGCGCGCATATCTAACGGGTTTATCAGTAACTGAGCTTATCACCGCAAGCTTTACGTACTCTTTCAATGTCAATTCGTGGGATTGGCCGCCTAATGTCAGCGTTGCCACTTTCTCAAGCTTGATGTGGTCTAAGTCGAACACTGAGAAATCGAGCAGTGTATTTACTTCAGTATTAGGTCTGGTGCTTCTAAAAGTAAGTACATCATCAAATAAATTGCCCAAATCATCCCGAAAACCATCATTAGCGTTAAGCTTTTGGCTTTGTTCACTCCAAAACTTATCGAGTGGTGATAGGGACTGCTTTATTGGGCTAATGTTCATTCTACGAAACTCCATTTCGATTATAGTGAGTGAAATACTTGCATTGACACCCCAGCAAGGTGCATTTTTTCGAACAGCGCCTTTCCCTGGGTTTTAGATTCACGACTCAGATTTTCAGAAGCTAATACTTGCTGGATCCACTCTGCCGTTGGCATCGCGGTCTGGTATAGGTGGTGAGGGTTTTGGCCTAATAGCCGCTTGTAGTTTTTTTCAAATTCGTGCAAGTAATTGTACATTTTGCATACTGTAGAAGGGTTGTCGAGAACATAAATAGGAGCAAACTGCTCTGTGGAAGCGGTAGATTGAGATAACACGCCAATTTCATTAATCCGCCCTTGATTTTGCTCGGTCACTATCTTCATGCGGGACAACATTTCTTCAGTTTTATAGCTGATGATGTTCGTGACGGATTCAAACTCATTGTTAAACGCTATCTCTGCTTTATTTCTTTCTTTCTCGGCAAAATCCGAAAAACTCAAATCAAAGACGTTATTTATGAGGTCGTGCATAACGCTTCGCGTTATACGGCCTGATGCGTTCATCCACGTTTCATTGTCGGCATTAAGGTAGTGTTCTTTCTCGGTTTTATTGGTATGTGAATTACGGTTAATCAAATAATGTAGCGTATAAGGGTCGCTATAGGCATGTACGGCTGAGTTTTTTATGGCTTTAAGACCAAATACAGCGCTTGCGCAAGCTATGCCCGATTCGTCCATCAACTCTTGCTTCTGCTCTATCGTCAACGCTTTGTCACATTTTGATGCGCTTAACCCGTTTCGTACAAGTGAGGTGAGAGCCTTAGGCATAATGTTTGGCACATTGCCAAAGCGCTGATGAGTCGCTTGTAAAGCGTCACTCATAAACGGTAAATTTATCACATTCACTAACGCTCCGGTTACCGCTAAACTTCCCGAAGAAATACTAGGACTACTGCCTTGATAAGCAGCAATATTGCTCCCTAGGTTTTGATTTAGGTAAACCAGTAGCGCTTTTCCATCCGCTTTTTTTACGGATAGAGAGCGGGTAGCGTGAACTGCATTAGCGCGACCTTTGAAGTATTCACACTCAATGTCAGTGATTCTCCCCCCTACCTTGAAAGATCTAAAGTTATTCTTAGTTAACTTTTCAATGTCACTCGGTTGAACGGTCAAGCACGCCATCAACCAACTGAACATTAGTTTCTCAACAGTGGTGATGGGTAAATCATCCCCCGCAGTCAATGCTAGCAATACTTCCATTGACAGCACGGGCGTCTCGAGAGCTGCGGAAAACAGTCTTTGTCCTTTGTCCAATGAGCAACCATTCCCACCATGGTTTCTTTCATGACATAACATCTTTTTAAATGCCTTTTTACTCTTGAGTACATTCTGTGCGTTATCAATACTATTAGTGGTGGAAACTGAACACAGTAACAGCGATATTGCTTTTTCTAGCGACGGAGAAGGGGAGTCTAACTCATGATAGGCCGATAAAATGGCGTGCATTATTTGGGTAGTAGCATTTTTACGAGCGACCCGACGAGCACTTCTGGTTCCTTTTTTGCTTTTAGCGTTATCTATACGCTTTTGCATGAAGGGGGCTAATTCATGATTGGCTTTAAGAAACGCCTTTAGCGCACATTTCGTCTCATAAAACTCTAATATAACCGTTGCTGACAGACACTTTAACGAGTTCACAATCAGTTTTGGAGAAGCAAAGATATTGTAGAACTCAGCACCAACTCCAACATTTTCATCCCTCAGCCAAGGGAGTGCTCCAAAGTAGCTGGACAAAGAAATTTGTTTTTTATTGAGATTAGGACTTTTCCTGGTGTCACGCTGTGCATTCAAGAACTGCATGTCATCCGTTGATAATTGCGCGACAAAACTTTCATCTTGAAACGCATAAGTAAAAATGGTTTTAAGCCGCGTCAAGGCACTGAAACCACCATGGTTGCCTTTTTCGTCAAACCGGTAGGCCTCATAATCTTTCAATAGTTCGTATTTGTTTTTTATGTCAATTTTATTTAAATATTCTACAAACGGAGTCACTGTAGAATTGAAGAATCCTCGCGATGATTTAGGAGCAAACTTGTCCGTAAAAGCATAGTTGTATGCTGCGACTATCATGCGATATAGCAATGCCTTCGTCTCGTTTTGGGCATCAGTAAAAACCAGACGACGTTGAGGTAGTTTGGCTACTTTAGGGACTATAAGCGTAGTAGCATTATGGTCGCGAGGCATTATTGTTACCGAGCAATCTCTATCAAACTCCCTTTGCATTTGTTCCATTAATTGCGACGTGCTTTCGGTGATTATAGCCTGGGTAGTGCCTCCATTTTTATAATCCATCGACAATCCCCTTTTCTAGCGTTTGACGATAGCCACAGGCATGAATGTATCGTTTAGTAACGTCACTTGAATGGGCGTGATCCACTTTATGCCCCATGCGTCGTGCCGTCTCGATATATATCGACGACTCTGTGGTGATAGATTCAAACGATTTGTTTTCGCCTTGACACATGTTGTAGAAAAGATCTGTTCCAAAACTGTGGCGCAAAACATGGTAGGTATGGCAAGGCTGGATTTCTTGAGTGCTCTTGTATAAAGAGGGCATTGCCTCAATTTTTTTCTGTATGATTACTCTTACTTTAGCCATTGCACGGCTGCCGTAAGATTTTGAAATTGGCTCGCCGCGATTCTGATCTGAATTCGAAATGAACAAATGATCCGAATCTGACGCAGGTCGTTCTTGGATATAATATTTTCTCATCAATTTAAGGAGATAGCTGGGAATGTAAAGAGTTCTTGACCGCCCATACTTAGTCCACAATGAACTCAAGTGGTACTCAAACCCTTCCTGGTTTGGATTTTTATCAAGCTTGCTAAATAAGGTGAGAATTCCATCATACTTTACGTTTCCTGCTCTAAAATCATTTAACAGAAAACCTTGATTTTCAGAAGTTCTGCATCCCAGTTCTCCGCCATTTCTGAGTACGATCTCCTGGAGCAATGAGCTGGCGTTTGAGTAAAATAATTCGCGCGAAGATGGGAGCAAATACTTAACTCCATTTTTCGCTGAGGAGTTGCTTCGCGCAATAGCGCGATATTCAGGGTAGATGCCAATTCGTCTCGGTTTAGAGTTAAAAAAACGTGTAAGAAAGGAGTAGTATGAATTTAGCGAGTCAACATATTTGTTGACTGCCTCAAGACTTTTTCCGGATTCATCAATTAAATAGTCATTTATAAATTCATTCAGAGCATCGTCCGGTAAAGCACTGTGTGTATCAAGCGAAACTCCGGCTATTTTTTGGTAATCCTCAACCCACTCCAGAAATTTACCAATTCGATTACATACTAGATATCCGGTCTCAGCTCCTATTTCTATTTCTTCGAGACGGACAGTAACCTTGCCTGTTTCACGCTCAACCGTGCTTTCGCTCTTAATTTTGTAACCCGCCACTTGTGTAAATCGAGCAAATAAACACGGCAACAAAATTGGAGTGTTGTCGTCATATAAATAAAGGTAGTATCCGTTTGAACCTTTTGTACCTAACTTAATCATACATTTTTAGTCTGTGAATAATACTAATGATTCCACCATACCGGAAAGATTAATTCATACAATACTAATAATGTAATTAACACCTTTGAGTTAAGCCGTACCCAGAGTCAGCATGGCTAGTAGCCAGGCAAGTGCGCTGCCTGCATAGCGGGGCACCCAGGATATCACCAGTTTCATTCCCATTGGGTAAATTCCGGCTAAACAAAGCCCGGTTAAAAAGCGCAGCAACCAGGCGATGCTGGCAATATCAACGGTAAGGATAAACAGTGCATTAACAGCTGCACCAACCATGCTTGAGAACAGGAAAATCTGGCTGGCCCGGTAGCGATCTGCCAGCCCGGTTAGTGCCAGTGTCAGAGTGCCGATAATAAAACCCAGCTGCACGGCCAGAGTTAGAGCGCCTAAGTCTGACTCAGTGAGTTGCTGTTCTGCCGACAAGGGAAGCCAGACACCGTTAATGCTGAACCACAAGGACGTGCCCAGTAATTGAGAGAGAATAATTAAGGGCAAGGCAAGTTTCTGGTGCAGTTTGGTATTGCTTAGCATGGCGCCGTTAGTTGCATCTTTTAGGAGGTTATTTTTTATAGGACTCACATTACCTTAGTTAACGAACTAACGCGACGTTAGGTTTTCTTCTGTGCTAATTTACGTTGGAAACCCATTGTTAAAACAAAGAGCGATGTTAAAGAAAGCTGAATTAAACGAATTAAAAGTGGCGTTGACCTGGCCTGAGAATGCTGCAGAGTTCCGGCTGTGGTTTGGCGATAAAGTTCGGTATGGCAGCCCTGCGGACGCTATCTGGCAACAAATTAAAGGCAATGAACGCGGCACTTTTGCGTTTTATCAGAATGAAGAGCTGATTGGTTTTGCTCAGGCTTATGAAAAAGTCGAGAACGGTATTCACATAGCCTGCCTTATTGTTAACCCGAAAGTGAGAGGCAAAGGGCTGGGTCGGTTATTTGTAAAAGCATTAATGGAAAATGCCTGGGCGCAGGAGCAAGTCAGGTTTATTACATTGAATGTATACCCTGAAAATACGCCGGCACGGTCACTTTATAAAGACCTGGGGTTTCAGGAGGTAGGTGAGAATAATGGTATGGTCTCTATGCAATTGGAGAGAGACTAATTAAAAAGGCTTTGCTCTGTATTTAAGATAAACTAGCCGTTATTGGTTACCATTAACCCCATGCATACGGACTTCCCATGAAAGAAAATGAGTTGCATCGACGTCGTCTAATTTCGGCGAAACAGTCTGAAGAATCTATTGCCAAAATAGAAGGGCAAGGCTCGTATAAGCTGGCATTTGCCGATCATGAATTTTTACTGCAGGACGACTTGCGCGCGGTACGCCTGCAACTGGAGTATTTAAAGCCTCAGTTAACGCTCGAAAAGCATCAGATAGACGCAACCATTGTTGTGTTTGGCAGCGCCCGTTTTTTATCGCCTGAGCAGGCGCAGCATGATGCCCGTATGGCTGAGCAAGCGTTAGCAGAAGAGCCAGATAATGACAGCTTAAAAGGTAACTTAAAGCGCGCCCAGCGGGCATTAAAAAATAGTGTTTACTATCAGCAGGCAATGGACTTTTCACGTATTGCGACTGAACATAACCTTAAGCACGATGAAGAAAACCTGATGATTGTCAGTGGTGGTGGCCCCGGCATCATGGAAGCTGCGAACCGGGGGGCAATGGAGGCCGGAGGCGAAAGTATTGGTCTGAATATTGTACTGCCTCATGAGCAACGTCCAAACCCATATATAACGCCTGAATACTGCTTCCAGTTTCACTATTTTGCCATTCGAAAAATGCACTTTCTGCAACGAGCTCGTGCGTTAGTTGCTTTTCCTGGTGGCTTCGGAACGCTCGACGAGTTATTCGAAACCTTAACTTTGGTACAAACTAAAAAATCAGAACCTGTACCTATCGTTTTGGTGGGATCTGAATTTTGGCGTCGTGCAGTCGATTTCGATTTGCTGGTAGAAGAAGGCACTATTGCAGAATACGACTTAGACTTGTTCCAGATTGTGGATAGCGCGGAAGAAGCATGGCAAGCAATATGTCACTGCTATGACTTAAAGAATGGGAGCAAAGGTTAATTTGCTCCCGCTTCAGAATTAAACCATCGGCTTTGTGCTTTTACCGCTTTCGCCAGTTCTGCGCCACAAGCTGGTAATGCGAGCAGAGCGAACAATAAGCCAGGTCATGGCAAATAATCCAACACCTAACCCTAACGCTAACCAACGGTTATAAATAGTGGCTGAATAAACTCCGCCATTACCAACCGGAACAACTTCAGGTGGCATTAACGGAAGGCCGTGTCGTTCAGCCATGGTTTTGATACCAATGAAGTGAATGCCGGGAATGTCTTCCTGCAGGAAGTAACCCATTACGGTATCTACTGCAAAAGCTCGTGATGGCGCATCTTTTTGCAGGCCGGACTTGAACATGTCATCGATACCCGGAGGACCGACAATAGTTGCTCCTCCCCCCACGTTGACGAACGCTTTGTATTGGCGGTCGGCTGAATACTCTCGAAATATCGCAATACGATCAGCAACTGCTTCCTGGTAGTTCGCGGGCTCAATTAAGTTAATATCTGCGTTTTCAATACTGTTGCGTATTGAACGGATCCCCTCTTCAGGTATCCCAATGCCACGGTCTTCAATACCGCCGATAGACGCATAAACAGGCTTTAAAGAGAGCACACCGGCTTCTCTAAGCTCGCGCTCCATATCAAGCCACAAGAAGTTAGGAACGTTGGCACCCCATTGCGACGATGATGCGGATGCAATGATAACCGCTTCGGCTCCGATAGCTTCAATGGCTGAATAAACAGCGAGGTTTAATGCGGGGAAGGAACCCGATACGGTGACTGCAACTAAATCCCCTTCTTTCACACCGGCATCGGCCATTAATTTAACTGCAACGGCAGCCCAGTTAGGGTTCACTGTTGTTTGTTTCGATTCACGGCCACCATGGTTGGTCGTTACAATGCTATTTTCTAAACCAACGAATCCTGAGCGTTGGGGATCAAACTCAGGGTTAATGGGTGCTAATTGAGCGCGCAGTGGTTTCAGTACCTGCATGCCTTCACGCATTATCTTCGATGCGTTAACCATAGTAGCGTAGTTGTCGTCAACAATAGGATCACGCTGCTTCACGTTTTCCGCCGCCACCATCACAATAACGGATAATACGATAAGAAAAATTAATCCCCAGGTTGGTACGCCCGAAGAACGCCAATAAATCTTTGTAAAACTACTCATGATTCGTCCTCCTGTTACCAGCCGGGCATCTGAAATGCTTGGCTTGCTTCGTACATTTGTAATGATTCCGGCATAATCACAATCAGTGCTAGCCTGACCAGCACAGCTGTTACTGCCAGCCCGCACAGGGTTTGAAGTACGCCCTGTCGGTCAAACCAAATGGCGATAAGTCCGGGAATAATGTAGCCGATAATGCTGCTTTCCATAATGGACATCATAAAGCTGGACTCAAGTGTTGCGATTTGAGCCTGAGCGTTATCTCCCCCGGCAATCATTTGTAAATCGACCCAGTTAACCAGGTTACCAAGAAATAAGTCCATTAACCCGGCAATCAAATAGCCGGTAAGAATCATGATAATGGTTTGGCGGCGGCCATAAATAATGGCAAAGCTGGCAATAATTCGGACAATCAAATAAGTGATAAGCGCGGCAATAAGCGTAATGGCCAGGCTTAAAGGATCGGTCAATTGCAGTGCGACATACCCAGGTACAACCAAACCGCCAGCGGCAAGGCCTAAAGTTTGAGTGAGTAATAAGGTAAAAAATAAGCCGACCCCAATGGCAACGGCCAGAATGTTTAATGCAATCATAGATCTTCCTCCTTGATTGCCCGGTTCTGGAAGAAGCGAGCGACTTCTTCGCCACCGCCGTGAATATTGCACATGCCAACAACTAATGCGCTGCTGCCGGACTCTTCTAAAATTGTTTCGGTTATTTCGGTCATATGGGCATTTTCCATGACTAATAATTTTTCTGGGTCGAGGCCATATTTCACCGCATTACGGACGAAAATAAAGGTGCCTGAACCCATCAGTAGGTATTTATCCGCTTCGCTCCACTTAACCGCATCTTCCGCCATTTGCTGAGAGCGGTGTGGGCGGTCCGCCCGGCAATTAATTAACACGATTTTTCGACGTTCGTTGCCATGCTTTTCCAGCATGTTTTCCCAAATGCGACCAGTAGACTCTGGATCGTTGGCTGCAAAAGCGTTGACGAAAACAATTTCCCGCTTGAAGTAATTAACGTGAAGAACCTGCATGGCACCGGCTTCCGGCTCAAGGGCAACCATTCCGTCTAAAGCTTTCTCCCTGTCGACACCAAGGTGTTCGCAGACATTAAGTGCCAACGCAACGTTCTCAGCATGTTCGGCATAGCGAAAACGTTTCATGGTTTCCTCAGTAATAGCGTTAACTTCGTCTTCTGTTACACCATGCAGCTCGCTCTTTCGGTCTTGGCAGGAGTGCTTGAAGATGTCGAGTAAGTCTCGCTCAGCGGTGAATAAATCCCCTTTCACCGGGGTGCTACCGGCAAGGGCGAGTCCTACATCGTTTTCTCCCGGCCCCATCACATCTAAATGATCGGCTCGGGCATTGGTAATAACGCCTACTGTTGAACGTACCATTCGCAGTTCGCTTAAGGACTGGTACTGTGGTTGCAGCGCCATACATTCCATAACCACAATTTCGGGCTTTAATGCGGCCATTCTTTTCAGGGTGCGCATTTGTTCGATAATATTTGCGCCGCTAATGCGGTAAATAGGGAATTCTCGCCCCTCGGGGTCAGTAATGGCCGCGGCTGAACCTGTTGTTTTTGCGCAAATACGTTTTCCGCCGCTACGCAGCCCTGCAGCAATTAAACGGGTAACGCTGGTTTTACCGCGAGTGCCATTAACATGGACTCGAACCGGAATTTTGCGAACAAGCGCCCAGTGACGAACAGCCTCAAAAACGCCGGCAATGACGAGAACAACCCATAGTGCAGCGACAATAGCGAGCATGCTGGGTATTTCCACGGGAACCCTCCTGAAGGAAATTGTTTGAAAACACGACTATAATTACAGATAGTCTGCTAATAAGGCTATTGTTTTTAGGGATCTTTACAAAAGGTTAGTACAAAATGCTTAAACAACGAAAAACAGAAATAAAGTGGGGCATTATCTTCACCATTGCAGGTTTGTTGTGGATGTTAATGGAAAGATTAGTCGGTCTGCATGACAACTATATTGCTTACCACGCAACCTATACCAACTTCTTTGCACTCATTGCTATTGCTATTTATGTACTGGCACTGAGAGAAAAACGCGAAAAGGATCTAAATGGATCGATGACTTGGAAGCAGGGGTTTGTAAGCGGTTTGATAATTGCCGTTGTGGTGGCTATTTTGACGCCAATTAGCCAGTGGATAACCCATGTCATTATTTCGCCTGATTACTTTGAAAATGTGAGCAATTTTTCAGTAACTCAAGGCGAAATGAGTGCAGAACAAGCTGAGGTTTATTTTCAGCTTAGTAGTTATATTGTTCAGTCAATGATTTTTGCTTTAGTCATTGGGGCTATTACGGCGGCAATCGTCGCGGTGTTCATGAAAACACCGCAACCTGATGCTGATTAATGAGTTTCGAGAATTGGCCGGAGCACTTCCGCCCGGCCATCAATTTCCGTGAGAATCTCTAACCCCAGTAATTCTGCCAGCATTGGGTAAATATGAATGTTTTCAAAACGCTCAATGCTTTGTCCCTTATTAAAGGCGTTGCCGGTGGCAACAAATAACCCATCCATATCGCGAGTGCCGTAATACCCGTGAGTACCTCCATCAGAGCGTTCCTCAGCTGGTCGGGTAGCAAAGCTGTTTGGTGCGTCGGTTGCAAGCACGATAGCCGGCACACGAGGGCTATTAACAAAGTGTCGCTGTGCAAGTGCGCTTTCTGTTTCTATATAAAATGGCTGTTCCGTTGTTTGTTTTAAACGTTGACGGAGCGACTCAATGTGTTGCTCTGACGTATTTTCTTTAGCATAAATCAGCAAACGGGTTTGTGCGTTAATGACGGTAAACCGATCAGAGTCAATGTTCAGATCATCAACTTCTATCATTTTGTCGGCTAGTATCGGAGCCATGCCATGATCAGAAACCAACACTAAATTCACGGAAGCATCCACTTCTGTCTGTAACTTCCGCCACAACTCTCCAATAAGCTCGTCTATGTGCTGAACGGCCCCTTTTACTTGTTTCGAGTCTGGTCCGAAACGATGACCCATGGTGTCAACAACGGAAAAGTAGCCGGTAACCAGCCGTGGACGAGCTTTTTCCGGTAGCTTGAGCCAGTCGATGATTTGTTCGATTCGCTGGCGGTTAGGAACCGGGTGACTGTAATGATAAAAATAACTGGGTGTCCGGCCATTTATGCGGGCGTCGGATTCAGGCCAGAAGAAAGTGGCTGCTTTTACTCCCTGAAATTCAGCAAGGTTCCACAAAGGCAACGCGGTTATCCAACTGCTGTCTTCTAAGCCATCGCCCATACTGTACTTTTGTTGGCGCTCAGTATCGTAAAAGTTATTGTCGACTAAACCATGGTTGGTTGGATAGCGGCCGGTAATAATAGACAGGTGATTAGGAAAAGTCTTTGATGGATAAACCGGTATTAACCCCTCGCTGCGCACGCCTTCCTGAACAAGCTTGGCAATATTTTTCGCATCGTGCTTTTCAATATAGTCATGACGAAAACCATCTATTGAAATGAGCACCAGGGTTTGTTCGTTACTTTTGCCAAATGTAAATGACGAAAAAAGAACGAGGCAGACAATCAATAGGGTTTTCATAATAAGTTCCGGTATCCGGTTTCAGACCTTTTTAACAAATTCAGATTTCAGTTTCATTGCACCAATGCCGTCAATTTTGCAGTCAATGTCATGATCGCCGTCAATGAGACGAATATTTTTAACTTTGGTGCCTACTTTAACCACCGAAGATGACCCTTTAATTTTAAGATCTTTAATCACTGTGACGGTGTCGCCGTCTTCCAATGGTGTGCCGTTAGAGTCACGAAAGGATGGCGCATCGTCAGCCGCTTCAGGTTCGTTTTCGGACCATTCGTGTCCGCATTCAGGGCAAATGAGTAAAGTTCCGTCGTGGTAGGTAAAGCTGGAATTACACTCCGGGCAGGCTGGGAAGTCGCTCATATCAAGTCCTTTCTAGGGGATGAAAGCGGGTGATTATAGCCTGTCACCGACTCGGGCGCACTAGACAAAAATGAGTACCACCAGTGTCGTGACAATGGCGAGCAAAATATTAAGCACCACACCCTCTCTGGCCATGGCTTTTATGGTGACCCGGTTAGAGGCAAAAACAATGGAGTTTGGTGGTGTGGCTACCGGCATACAAAACGCGCAACTGCAGGCAATAACCGCAGGTATCATGAGTAACTCAATGGGTAACTCAAGGGCCGCTGCTGTGGCTGCAAGAATGGGCATCAGTAAGGTGGCAGTTGCTGTATTGGAGGTGACTTCTGTTACGAAGGACACGGTCAGCGCTAACACAAAAATAAGTAGCCATAACGGCAGCACGCCTAATGCGGTAAGTGACTGGCCAATAATTTCGCCCAAACCACTTTCCATAACGCCACGGGCTAAGCAAATACCGCCGGCAAACAGCAATAAAATGCCCCAGGGAATATCTTTTGCCAGTGGCCAGTTTAATAGCTTCTCGCGTTTAACTTTTCCGGTTGGAATAACGAACATGGCAACTACACCGGCCAGTGCAACGGTCGCGTCATTGAGGCTGCCAATGCCCAGTAAGCCGGTCCAGCCGCCAAAGGGTGCGGTACGTGTTATCCACAAAACGACGACGGTACCGAACACCATGAGCACACGCTTCTCATAGGTTGTCATTTCACTGGTGGTTGGTAACTCAAGTGGCTTTGATAATTTGACGTTGCGGGTTAACCAAAGTGCAATAACAGGTAAACCTAATAAAACCATGGGTAAACCAATGCCAAGCCAACGGGTAAAACTGAACTCGGTTCCGGTAATATTCTGGTAGATAGACGCAAAAATTAGGTTCGGTGGTGTTCCTACTAAAGTAGCGATACCGCCAAGTGAGCCGGCGTAGGCCAGGCCTAACAGCAGAGCCCGTTGGAAGTTTTCATCGTCGCTGGCATCGGCCAATGCCAATGCCACAGGTAAAAGTGCCAGCACACCTGCCGTATTCGATATCCACATGGACAGAAAGGCGGTCGCCGCCATAAAGGAAATAACCACTTTGCGGCCATTGTCAGCACCAATGCGGGCAACCAAAGAAAGGGCCATGCGCTTATGAACACCACTGGCTTCAACGGCTTTGGCCAACATAAAGGCGCCCATGAACAAGAGGATAATATTGTCGCCTAAAGCGCCTGCGGCTGTTTGTGTGTCGATAACCCCGAAGGCCGGAAGCAAGACGAAAGGGAGTAATGAGGTGACAGGTAAGGGGATGCACTCGGTTACCCACCACCAGGCTACCCAGACCACAGTGCTTAAAGTAAGCGCGGCAGGTAATGGCATGTTCGCCAATTGCGTCGTGAGCAATACGATAAGTGCTGTAATCGGGCCCAGTGCTAAATGTTTCATTAATAGGTTGTCACATCCATTTCATCTTTTACCCTGTAAGATAATAGAGAAGTGACTGAATCAGCAACGAAAGATTAAAGGGGATAGCATGAATCAGCAGTTGGTTCGCTCTACCTCGCTCGCGGGCGCCATTGTTTTGGGGCTTGGTTCCATTTTAGGTACCGGTGCGTTCGTGAGTGTGGGTATTGGTGCGGATATTGCCGGTGGTGCCGTTTTATGGGCAACTCTCATTGCGGCGGTGACGGCCTTATGTAATGGCTTGTCTTCCGCGCAGCTGGCTTCTGCTCATTCCGTCAGTGGAGGCACCTACGAGTATGGCTATCGGTTTCTGACTCCGGCTTATGGTGTAACGGCGGGTAGCTTGTTCGTGGTAGCAAAAAGTGCTTCAGCGGCAACCGCTGCGCTGGCGGTAGGCTGGTATGTGACCAATGCCACGGCAATACCGGACTATTTAGCGCAGTGGATAGCGGCTGCGGTATTGGTGCTGTTTACGTTATTAGTACTGGGGGGCGTTAAGCGCACAAATTGGGTTAACGCCGCCATTGTCACACTGAGCATAATTGCTCTGCTGGCCTTTATTGTTACAGGCCATCAGCAAACGGCTGTAATGCTAGAGCGGCCGTCTGTTAAGTGGTGGCAGGTACTACAAGCTTCAGCTTTACTCTTTGTTGCCTACACCGGCTACGGACGAATTGCTACCATGGGGGAAGAGGTACAAAACCCGCGCCGGGTTATTCCTCTGGCCGTTGTTTTAACTCTGGCGGTTGTGACGCTTCTGTATCTGGGAGTGGGGAATGCTCTGCTGCGTTTTCCCAGTATAGCGAACTTTCAGGCGGAGCATTTCTCTCTGGCAAGTTTGCTGCCGAGCGGACCTGTACAATGGTTAGTGACCGTTGGTGCAGTGGTTGCTATGGGCGGAGTTATTCTGAACTTAATTTTAGGGGTATCGCGGGTGATTCTGGCTATGGGCCGCCGCGCCGATTTACCCATGCGCTTTGCCAATTTAAACGGTCAACAAACATCGGCACCACCGGCAACCTGGCTAACTTGTATTGTCATGCTGGTGTTGGTCGCAATTGGTGATATAAAGACCGCATGGTCGTTCAGTGCCTTCACGGTTTTAGTGTATTATGGCATTACGAATTTGGCCGCATTGAAAGTCACAAAGAGTGATCGTTTTGTGCCAAAGTGGGTATCCATAATAGGTTTGGCCAGCTGTCTTGGACTGGCTGTTTTTGTGCCGTGGCAGGTGCTGTTGTCGGGCATCATTTTTATTGTCGTAGTTCTGCTGATACATCAGCTGAGACGCTAAGAGGTATACATGCGAGATATTGTTATTCTGCACGAAAACGAAGAGTGGCTGGTGCCACTAAGAGCAGAGTTTGAAAAGCGCGGCGTAGAAGCCAAAGAATGGTTCCTGGATACGGGAGTGATACCTTTTTCCGAGCTTCCGGAAGATGCGGTTTACTATAACCGTATGAGTGCCTCCTCGCACACAAGGGGCCATCGGTTTGCACCGGAACTGACTCGCATGGCGTTAACCTGGCTGGAAAACAGTAACCGAACCGTGGTTAATGGCACCCGGGTGCTGGCACTGGAAGTGTGTAAGCTGTCGCAATATGCGGCGTTACAAAAAGCAGGCCTAAATGTGCCGAAAACGCAGGCAGTGGTCGGAAAAGATCTGCTGACAGAAGCGGCTGAAAAGTTTGCCGAGTGGCCGCTGATTTTAAAGCCTAATCGCGGGGGCAAAGGTTTAGGCGTCATTAAGTTTGACGATGTCGCTGGCTTAAGGAGTTATATCGACAGCGATGATTATGAAGAGCCGTTAGATGGCATCTGGCTGTTACAGGAATACATTAAGCCAAAGCAACCACATATCACCCGCAGCGAATTTGTCGGGCAGAAATTTATTTACGCGGTTAACGTGAACACTGAGCAAGGCTTTGAGTTATGCCCGGCCGATGTGTGCAGTGTGGATGATGCGTTTTGCCCAACCAATGAAGCACCTGCTGAGAACAATCAACCCAATAAATTCACTATTACACAGCGCTTTAATGACCATGAAATTATTTTTGCGCTGGAAGCATTCTTGAAGGCCAATGATATTGATGTGGCCGGCATTGAGTTTATTGAAGACGCAAAAGGCGAACTGTACGTTTACGATGTGAACACCAATACCAACTATAATCAAAGTGCCGAGCGTGAAGCCGGTGTTAAGAAAACGGGCATGGGGGCGTTAGCGGATTACCTGATCAGCTTAGCCCAATAAGCTAAACCAAAAAATGGCCCCATAAGAATGGGGCCATAACAAATCCAGGGAGGGATTGGTTTTTAGAAAGTGTATTCCACACCTAAAGAGGCTGTTTGAGGTTTGTTCGGACGCGCACCATGCGGTGAACGAGCAACAATCTTCTGCTGATCGAACAGGTTCTCAACTTTGAAATAAACCGCCATGTTGTTGTCGACTTCATAACGACTGACAAAGTCGGCCACAAACAGTGATTCGGTTTTGTTAAAACGGCTGTTGTCACGGTTACAGCCAACAGAGACGCACATTTCGTCAATGTATTTACCGACCACATAGTTTACCCAGCCTTTGTTGTTATCTAGCGCAACGCGAACACTGAAGGTATTCTGCGGAATGTCATTCAGTTCATCGCCGTCCATTAAACCTGTCACCGCGTTGTCCTGACTGATTTCACCTTTGGTGTAGGTGTAAGCCAAATCAACCGGCATAAGGAACTGACCCAATTCAAAGGTATTGCTCGCCTGTAATTCCAGACCGGCTACCGTTGATTCACCCAACACATAAGAGCCTGATTCAGCGCCATTGTCACATGGGTTAGCAATTGAACACTGCTGTGTGGTATCGCTAAAGTCGCTGTAGAAACCAATGGCTTCTGCAAAGAAGGAACCTTGATTAAAGCGAACACCGGCTTCGTAGTTGTTACTGGTTTCTGGCTCCTGGAAGTCTTTCGCACCGCCGCCTAAAGGCGAAAAGCCTTTATGAGCGCCTGCTAGTACCTGCCAGTTATCATTCACGTCATAAGTGAAGGAAACGCCCGGTAACCATTCGTCGCTGTCGTTTGAACGTGTGCTGTCCAGTTGCTCGCGAGCCGTGTCAGCAAACTGGTAACGATAAGACTCAACGTCTTCATAACGCAGTGCAAAGTGGACGTTAAGGTCTTCGGTTGCCTGCCACTGGTCTGTCAGCCAGAAGCTGACTGCATCAGCGCCTTCCAGACGGTTGTTACCGCCAGTAGGCATAACTTCAGCCTGGTATACAAGGCTGCCGTTAACCTGATCATAAATTCCAACCGGCTGGAAACGGTCCATTTCGTCGCTGTGGTCACGAACACCCACTTCAAGGCTATGAGTCCCTAAAGCAAACTGAGCATTAGCTTCAATGCCTTTAGATTCATAAGCTCGGTTGTTGTTTTTGTAGTTCAGACCGGCTTCATCCTGAGTGCCTTGCAAAATAGCTAATGCATCGGCGTCACCGCTGTTAGCCGCACTGACGTATGCATTACCGCCATCCAGTTTGAACCAGTTGCGAGCATAGTCGTTGTAGTAGCTTAAAATATTAAAAGTCAGATTATCAGTCGCTTCAAACGCATAGTTTAAGCTGTAGCCTTTGTGGGAGTTATCCATCTGATCAATTTCAGAAAGGCCATAACGGCGGTTTTCATCCTGAGCGAAATCGGCATCGGTCAAACCGAGATAAGTTTCGTTCGAGACTTCTTCTGAATATTGAACTTTGGCCAACAGGCTCTGGCGCTCGCTCGTCCACTGAAGTTTTGCAACATAGTCTTCAATATCAAAACCGGCGTCGCGGCTGCTGCGGTCAATTTCTTTGAAGCCGTCGCCGCTGCGTTGAACGGTTTCTAATAAAAAGCCCCATTGACCTTCAGTGCCACCAACATGAGCATGAATATCACGGCTGCTGTTTTCGCCAAACTGAGTCAGAACTTGTCCGCCAAAGTCTTCAGGAATAGGTGTTGTTACCAGGTTTAAAACGCCGCCGGTTGTCTGTGGGCCGTAACGCAGTAAAGGAGCACCTTTTAATACTTCAACGGATGACATACGGAAGGTAGTCGGGAAGTAGTAGGCCGCTGGGTTTGAATAAGGCGCCGGAGCCATCATAACGCCGTCTTCCAGCAAAGTGACCTTACTGACACGACCAGCTGTTGCGGCACGGATGCCAATGTTAGGACGCAGGCCCTGGCCGTCTTCTTCACGGACATAAATGCCCGGAATGGTTTTCATCAGTTGGTTGATGTCGCTCGGAACTTCAATGCGCATCTGCTCTTCGTCAATAACGGCGCTTGAGCCGGCAACATTGCGGGCTTCTGTTTTACTGCCAATAATTTTAATTTGCTCGATATCTGTATCGACAGCGGTATTTGCTAAAGCCGGAGCTGCCAGAGCTGTGAGTATGGTGCTAGCTAAGATCGTTTTTTTCATAACGGACTCGATTGACCTTTTTTGAAAAGTAATTTCAGTTTCAATGAATTAAGCGGCGAGAATGATAATTAAAATAAGAATGATTCGCAATAATAGTTTTAGTGTTTTTTTGATCCAACTCATCGGTTTTTAGAAAAGTTACGTAAGGAATTAGTTAATAGAATCGAAAGATAGAAGGATATGCTTTGTCAGCGAAGGATATTGCTAATGCCAGAGTACTGATTGTTGATGATAATCACACCAACATTGAGCTTCTCATCGCATTATTAGAAGAGGCTGGGTACCAGTATATTGAAGGGGTACAAACTCCCAGGCTCATTGATGAAAAAATGGCCTCATTTAAACCGGATCTTATTCTGTTAGATTACAGAATGCCGGAGTTGAATGGTGCTGAAGTACTTAAACATATGAAACAAACTTATGGCGATGATGCTCCGCCAATGGTTATGTTGACAGCTCAGGGCGATAAAGAAACGCGGCTCCGGTCACTTGAACTGGGTGCTACCGACTTTTTAACCAAGCCCTTTGATAACGAAGAAATTTTACAGCGACTGCGTAACATTTTGCAGGTCCATTATCGTTCGCAGGCGAGACGAGATGCGTCGTTATTTTACGAAGCCATTGCAAGTAAACGCTCTGCGGAGCTTGAAGAGCTCGTTCTTGAGGACATGCTAACCGGGTTACCTAACCGACGGGCAATTCTGCAGGAAGTTAATGCAATGGTGCGCTCCGATAAAGGCTGTAGCGTTGTCTTTCTGGTTATTGATGAACTTGAAGAAGTTGCTCAGTTGCATGGTTACCCTTTGGCCGAAGCTTTTACGCGTGAACTGGCGCTGTTATTACAAAGTAAAGCACCAGCCCGCAGCTTCATTGGTAGCTGGGGGCAACAGGAATATGTTGTCGTGTTTGAAGCGCAGTTAGATGCCGAACTCATGCGTAAAGGGCATAGACTGGTTGATGTTGCCAGCGGCGATCACGATTACGAAACCTTACTTATCACTATCGCTGCCCGGGCCGGAATAAGCTCTACTCTGGACAGTAATATAGAGCCGGATGAACTGATACGTCAGGCTTCCCTGGCTTTACCAAAGAAAGGAACACCCCCTGTCGGGCTGTTTTCTGACGAGCTGCATCGTGATTTGGCTGATCGTATTAGTTTACGTAACGACTTGAGAGCAGCCTTAGAAGCCGATGATCTTCAGTTGTTTTTCCAGCCTAAGTACGACTTAGTTACCGGTAAGATAACCAGCGCAGAGGCATTACTTCGTTGGCAACACATAGAAAAGGGGTTCATATCGCCCGCGCTGTTTATCCCATTAGCAGAGCAAACCGGTGATATCAGAGCGATAGGAGACTGGGTTGCTGAGCATGCGATAAAACAGTTGGCGAAATGGCGTCAACAGAACATTGTTGATGGAAGCTTTGTGTTGGCAATAAATGTGTCCCCTCAACAGATGGTAACCGGAACTTTTGCTTCGGATCTTCTGGAGTGTTGCCAACGTCACAAGGTCGAGCCCAAACAGGTACAGGTGGAAATCACGGAATCTGCGGTCATGCAGAACCTGATGAAAGTCCAGCATGAACTGGAGGTCTTGACGCGAGCGGGAGTTACCGTAGCGATGGATGATTTTGGTACGGGCTATTCATCATTGTCTTATTTGCGGAATTTACCAATTAGCGTGATTAAAATTGACCGTAGTTTTGTCATGAACTTAGTGAGCAATTCATCGGACCAACAGCTGGTAGGTACTATCGTGTTAATGGCTCACAATTTTAAATGCTCAATTGTTGCAGAAGGCATTGAAACAGTTGAGCAAGCTAAGCTTTTAGTGCAAATGGCATGTAACGAAGGTCAGGGCTTTTTATTTTCCAGGCCTATTACTCAAAATGAGTTTGAGGAGTTAGTGCAATCACCAGCACATACTATAGAATCTTATCTTAACAGTTAAAAATAACAGGATGGCAAGTATGCCCGGTATCACCGTAAAAGGAAGTCTCTCTCTTTTCGCTGCAACACTGCTGTCAGGCTGTGCGCTTGTATCGCCAGCAGAGAAGGCACCCGTTGCTTACCAATGTGGTGCGAGTGAATTGAGTGTATTGCAGCAAGAGCAAGGTTTGCTGTTAAGTTATGGATCTGAGCAAGAACTGCTGACACAAGCGGTGAGCGGTTCAGGAGCCCGTTATTCAAATGATAACGAACCTGCCACTGAGTTCTGGAGTAAGGGTAACGAAGCTGATATTACCTGGCGTGGCCAGGACATGCCGCTGTGTGTGGAACAGGGGGCCTTGCCCAAACACTTTACTGCTAAAGGTAATGAACCCTTCTGGCAAGTGGCAGTAAACCCTCAGCATATGGCCTTAACAACCCCGGAAAGCGAAGCCATTATCGATTTAAAACCTGCGCAAGTGGTATCAACCCAGCCTTACGAATGGCGTATAGAGTCGACCACAGATAAACACCTGATTGTTATTGACCGGTTATGTCGCGATTCAATGAGTGGCCGTTTATATCCTTATCAGGTGGACTTACAGGAGTCTGACCGGATGTATTCTGGATGTGGCGGAGACAGCGAATGGTTGCTTCAGGGCGTCAGCTGGGAATTATCAGAGTTTGAGGGGCATGCAATTCAGTCCAAACCTGCCACCATCCAGTTTTTAGAGGACAATCAACTGGCGGGCTTTAATGGGTGCAATCGCTACTTTGGACATTACAACATGGGTGGCGAGCTTGCGCAGATCCGCTTAACAGGCAGCACGAAAATGGCCTGTAGTGATACAGCCAACGCTTTGTCGCGTGAGTTTAGCGATGTACTCGAGCGTGTTTATCAAGTGAACATTGATGATAAGGAGCGCCTGATATTGAGCACTCGTGGCGGTCGTCAACTGGTCTTTAAACAAGAACCCCGATAAAGGTAATACGCACGCATGCAATTAAAAAAGTATACAGACTACGGCTTGCGAGTGCTGATGTATCTGGCAGCGAAAGAAGACAATGAAAGAGTCACCATCGATGAGTTAAGTGGCATATTTAACGTGCCAAGAAATCATTTAAATAAGGTGGTTCATCAGCTTGGGAAAGAGGGGCTGATAGAAACTCGCCGTGGCAAAAACGGAGGTTTTTTACTTGCGGTTGACCCTGCCGATGTACGTCTTGATCAAGTGATTAGGCGACTGGAAGGCGATGAATACTGGATAGACTGCCATAAGCCCGAGTGCGCTATATTTCCTGTCTGTGAGTTGAAAAGCTTAATCAACCAAGGCAAAGAAACCTTCTACAACTTCCTGTCGAATTACACCTTAGCTTCGTTGTTGAAACATGAGTCTGAAATTAGAGAGCTCTGGGGAACCCCAATTCAGGTAACTGTCGATAAAGATTAACCTTTGGTCGCAATAGTGATCGCTGGCGTTGCAATTCGTAACGGTTCGGAGTATCACAGACCATAAAGAGTAAAATAAAATCAGGGGGAAGTATGTTGAAGAAAATAGCTATAGGTTTAACCGTAGCGTTAGCAGGACACACCGCTCAGGCTGGTGAATGGCTGCATTGCGGAAATGTGTTTGACAGTGAAAGCGGTCGTCTTGCCGGTGAGCGCTATATTGAAGTCACTGACAACAAAATTACTGCCGTTAAAGTGAACGCCCCCGGCGGTGATGCTTCGGTTACGGATTTAAGCGCACATACCTGTCTGCCTGGCTTGATTGATTTACACGTTCACCTTGACGGCCAGTCCGGGCCTGACTCTTATATAAAACAGTTTACTGAGAACCCTGCTGATCTTGCTTTGAAAGCTCAACACTATGGCATGAAAACCTTGGAAGCTGGCTTCACAACGGTAAGAAACCCGGGGGACTCCGACAACGTCACTATTGCCTTACGTAATGCGGTAAATGCTGGTGTGGTTGACGGGCCAAGAATTTATTCCGCAGGGAAATCTTTGGCAACGACCGGTGGACATGCCGACCCGACAAACGGCTGGAAAGAAGAACTGATGGGGCGTCCGACGCCTAAAGATGGTGTTATTAATAGTGCCGCAGATGCTCGCGAAGCAGTACGTCAGCACTACAAAGACGGTGCCGACTTTATCAAAATTACCGCAACCGGCGGTGTTTTGAGTATGGCCAGTAGCGGCGACAACCCTCAGTTTACTGACGAAGAGCTAAAAGGCCTGGTTGATATTGCCAATGACTACAACTTTCATGTTGCAGCACATGCCCATGGTAAAGCAGGTATGCTGCGGGCAGTGAAAGCCGGCATTACTTCGGTAGAGCATGGTACTTACATGGATGACGAAGTAATAGCGGCTATGAAAGAGCACGGAACCTATCTGGTGCCCACCATTCTGGCCGGCAAGTTTGTTGCTGAAAAAGCGGAAATTGATGGTTACTTTCCGGACGTTGTCAGACCGAAAGCGCGCGAAATAGGCCCTAAAATTCAGGACACTTTTGCAAAAGCCTATAAAGCGGGGGTTAATTTCGCATTTGGTACCGATAGTGGCGTATCCGCTCACGGTGATAACGCGTTAGAATTCCAATACATGGTAGAAGCAGGTGTCCCCGAAGCTGAAGCGATTCAGTCAGCAACTTCCATAGCTGCCAAGCTGCTTAAAAATGATGATATTGGTCACATTGAAGAAGGTAAACTAGCGGATATCGTGGCTGTAAAAGGAAACCCGTTGGACGATGTTACCTTATTGCAAAATGTCAGTTTTGTGATGAAAGACGGTAAGGTTTATAAACACCAATAAGTCTTTTTAAGGGTCAGTCGAAACGGACTGACCCTTCTAGTTTTAAGGAAACATGATCGCTGCTTCTTACTTCGTATTTGGTTTTATCCTCTTCTTCTGATGCCCAGAGCTGTACCCGAGCCGGTAAAATAACGGGTCGTTTGAACGTAACGTCAATATAAGTAACGGCTTTTTGCTGGCGCTTTTCAAGTTCAGCCTGAGCTCTCGCCATCATGTACATGCCATGGATAATAGGCTTCTCAAACCCAAACCAGCGCGATACCAGAGGGTGCAGATGAATCGGGTTAAAGTCACCGGAAATTCTCGCGTAACGCCTGCCCATACCGCTGCCTAACTGCCAATGGCTGATGTTTTCCCAGCCAGCTTCCGGTTCAAATGGCTTTATCGGTGTTGCTGCTTTTTTCGAGGGAGCCTGGCTTTGGCCACTCATGACCTGATAGACACTGGAACAGGTGGCTACTTTTTCGTTGTTTTGCCAAAACTCCACCACGAACTGCGGACGCAAACGGCGTGGAGAAACATCAGGGCCACGTTTAGGGACTTTGACTTTTGAAATCAGTTGAAAAGGAGCTTGTGCAGAAATAACCTGATGTCGTTCGATTTTATTGCTGACATGAACGAGACCGGGTGCGGGCCAGGGAAAACTGTCATCCAGCATTTGAGAAAGATGTGCTCTTTGGGCTATACAGTAAAGCATAGCTAAAGGGACATCGCTGACAAAACCATTAAACGCTTGATGATAACGACTCAGGTGTTTTTCTGTAGGCGCAGGAATAGAGTAACTTTTGCATAAAGTCTCTGATTCGGCCTCAGACTCGTCACTGCGCTGCAAGGTTAGCAGTGAGCGCAACAGCATGCTTGGCATAGGTGCCAGCTTCTGAGTAGGTGTATCAACACGTTCCATAGTGACCATTAAACTCCATACTGATAATACGGCTATTCTCGCACATGTCTCGTACTATCAACAGTCCGACCACTGAAAGGCCGCTCCGTAGAGCGACCTTTTACACTCCTTTTACTTCTTTGTCTCAAGGTCGTCGTTCAAGTCCTCGTCATGTTTCTCAAGATCCCAGGGTAAGACACCTGGACTATGATGACGAAAATGAAGGTAGTTCTCAAATTGATTGATCACGTCGTTGATAATATCTGTTGTCTCATAACCATAGAGATCGTACGACTGACCACCTTGTCTAAGGAAAACCTCTGCCCGATAGTAAATTTCTCTATTTTTGTCATTAGTTAAGGCAAACTCTGGTAACAGATAGTCTCTTAAACGAATCTCATAAGCAAAATCGAGATCATCTTTTCGTTCAACACTAAGGATAATTCGGTTGTGTTCGTCATCAGCCCTGAATTCAGCAGGCCAGTCCTGGCCTTTCAGTTCGTCACGAACATTTTTAAGACTCTCTGTGGCAGGCCCGCTAATAAAGTCCAGTACCGGCTCCTTCTTCGGGAAATCTACCAGCCCGGCCAGACGTTTTTTCCAATAGTCCGGGCCTTCGTTAACACCACGGCGGTGAGAATGACGGTGACTCTGGAGACTATTGGACTGGTACCCTTCAATGACCAGAGCACGCCACATGCCCACTGCTGATATCAAAATAATGACGGCAAAGGGTAAGGCGCTGGTAATAGCCGCCGTTTGCAGAGCTCCCAGACCACCTGCTACAAGCAATACAGCTGCAACAATACCTTCCGTACTGGCCCAGAAAACACGCTGCCATGTAGGCGTTTCCATCATGCCGCCGGAGGATAAGGAATCAATGACGAGTGAACCGGAATCTGACGACGTTACGAAGAAGGTAATAATTAAAAGTACGGTCAGAAAGCTCAATATGCTGGTCATTGGCAGGTTTTCGTAAAGCTTAAACAGTGCGACTGCCTGGTTGTCCTGAACTTCTGAGATTAAGGTTGTATAACCCTCGTTCATTATCATGTTGAGTGCGGTGTCGCCAAACACTGCGAACCAGAAGAAAGTAAATATCGTAGGCACCAGCATGACCCCGAAAACAAACTGGCGAATGGTACGGCCGCGGCTTATTTTAGCAATAAACAACCCGACAAAAGGCGCCCAGGCAATGGTCCAGCCAAATATAAATAAGGTCCAGTTACCAATCCAGTCGCTGCGTTCATAGGCTTGCAGGTTAAAGGTCCGCTCGACAATGCCACTTAAATAAGCCCCGGTGTTTTGCAGGAAGGTTTCCAGGATGTGTATTGTTGGCCCTACCGCGAAAACGAACAGAAGCAAGAAGACAACCAGAGTCATGTTAATCAGTGATAACCGTTTTATCCCTTTGTCCATACCGGCCACCACTGAAGCAATAGCGGCTAGAGTAATGAGTCCAATGGAAATAACCTGAACCATGGTTCCGACGGGAATATCTTCCCATAAATAATTGAGCCCTGCGTTAATTTGAATAACGGACAGCCCCAGAGTCGTTGCAATACCAAACATGGTGCTGAGAATGGCGAAAGTATCTATGGTATGCCCAATGGGTCCATTTATTCTGTCGCCAATAAGCGGGTAAAGGGTTGAGCGCATGGTAAGTGGTAACCCGTGGCGAAAAGAAAAGTAAGCCAACACCAGGCCTACCAGGCCATAAATTGCCCAAATATGGAAACCCCAATGGAAATACGCAATTTGCATGGCCTGCTTGGCAGAACCGACGGTTTCAGCCGCTCCTGCAGGAGGCTCTGCATAATGTAATATGGGTTCGGACACGCCGAAAAAGAGCAATGCAATGCCGTAGCCAGCCGAGAACAGCATGGCAAACCATGAGGTAAAGCTGTATTCCGGCTCGCAATGGTCGGGACCCAGTTTAATCTTGCCCCAATTGGAAACAGCCACACCAATAATGAATATAAGAAACAGTGCAACTGCCAGCATATAAAACCAACCGAAATTGTCAGTAATGCCTGCTAATGTCCAGTCGAATAGCTCCCCGGCTTTGTCAGGCGCACTCAAAGTGCCTATAACCAGCAGTGCAATAACGATTACCGCAGGGAGAAATACTGGCACTAAAATCGCAGAATGCCATTTGCTCTTTTCGGCCGACATAAAAGCTCCTGTTTTTTCTAAGATTTATTTATATATAGACTACTCAGAAAGATTTGTAATGGGTCACTTTGTATTAATTTGCTGTTTAGTTTCTGGCCACTGCGGTATTATGAGTACTGTTGTTGCAGTAGATAAAAAGTGACTTAGTCGTTATGAATACTGATAAAAGCCGCGTGAATTTAGAGCTCTTAGCAAATGCTGTTCCAGGCGCTCTTTACCAACTTGAACGTTCGCCAGACGGGGAATTAAAATTTAACTATGTGAGCCAGGGCGTGGAAGCTATTTTCGGATGTTCCGCCGAGGCATTGAGTCACGATATTAATTTGCTCAGCAACATTATCCACCCCGATGACTTACAGTCGGTACTGAAAAGTATGCACGACTCCGCCCGTTACAAATACCGCTGGATAAAAGAATACCGTGTGATTAGAAACGGTAAAGAAGCCTGGATATACGGACACGCGGTAACGATTCAACAAGACGACGGCAGCACCTTGTGGAATGGGCAAATGCTCGACATTACCGAACGAAAAATGCTGGAACTGAAAGCCGAAGAGAACCAACGGAATTTAATGTTAGCCGAGCGAGTCGGGGGGCTGGGTCATTGGCAGCTGGATTTAAAAACCGGGTTGTCTAAATGGTCCGATACTATGTACGACTTACATGGTCTGAATAAAGCAAAAACCAAACCGTCTTTAGCATTGGTTATGGATAAGACCCACCCGGAAGACAGACAAGCGCTGACTGAAGCTATTGAAGCGGTTAAGCAGTCCGGTGCGCGGGACGTGGAGCATCGCATCATGTTAGCGGACGGCGAAATTCGATGGTTACGGGAATCTGGTATTTACCGGACGAATGACAATGGTCAGGAAATTATTTTTGGCACCACTCAGGATATTACCGACTACAAAGAACTTGAATTAAAGTTACGACAAACGGGGGGCAGCGATGAGAACACGGGGTTTTACAATCGGCGCCTTATGCTGCAGTCATTGCAACGCCGCTTTAGTCTATTTCAGGCGCATTCCGAATACCAATATTACGTTCTTGTTGTAAAAGTGGCTGATGATGTTGCGACGTTAAAAGCGACAAGCCATATATTGCGTAATAGCATTCGTGATTACGACATTCCGGGTAGCTTAGGGAATGGCCTTATTGTTGTGCTTATGTCGACTCTTTCTGCTGATCGTAATAATGAGTGTCTGAACGCTGTTCGGGAGCAGTTAACACAACAGAATGTAAAGCATAAAATTGCTTTGGAATGTGCCCAGGTAACGGATCTACGCTTTGACGATGTACTCGTCAGAGCGCTGCATTAATTGAGTCGCTTAAGGTTTATCGATAGCCCAGTCACAGGCCTTGCCCATGGTATTAAGCGGTAACTGCTTACCAAAGCTGATGTGCTGAGGGACTTCGGCCGCAAGTAAACGTTCACTTAGCCAGTTTTTTAGACTTTGCTCAGTCATGGCGTTTTCAGAATGCCTTTGTAAAACAATAAACGCCTTTAAGCCTGTTCCTTCGTCCGCTACGAGTGGCCTGACAGTGGCATCAGCAATATCAGGGTGCTGGCGTAGACAATCAGCAACATGGTCGGGAAATACATTGGTTCCCCGTATTGAAATAGCTTTATCAACACGCCCTTTAATCTGAAATTCACTGTCGTTTTTCCAAGCTGCGCTATCCGGTAAATCAAAGGTTAATAGCGTCTGCCTGTCAACGATACACTGAGGATTGCTGTCGTGGCTGCGCCAGCGGGGAAGCAAACGATAATTATCCTCTGGCTCGCTGCGATAACCCACACCTGCAGTTTCTGAACTACCGTAAACCTCGACAGTTCTTGCAGCACCCATAGAGTAGAGCTGGTGCAATGTGCCTGGTGGGCAGTGACCCGTTGAACTCATAAAAAGCACTCCCGGCGGTAATGGCGGGATCTCTGTAGAAAGCTGAGTCAATAACTCGGGAAAGCCAACAACGATGTCGCCTGCACGCAAGCCGCCGTTACGAACATGGCTATAGGCTTTGAACCCTCTTATAACGGGAATATCGACGAGATTAGGTAATAACACAGTAAACAGGAAGCCATAAATGTGATGGCTGGGAACTAAGGAGACCACTCTGTTAGGCGATATGTCGTATTCATTATTAAAAATACGTATAAACGCATTAGCTTCCTCAACCAAAGTGCTCCATGAGTGTTCACAAGCCTTAGGTTGTCCTGTACTGCCAGAAGTCGTTACGGTTAAATTTTGAGAGTGAACTTGTCGTGACTTAAGCACCACTTCAGCCCATTCGGACAGACTGTGGCGACGTAAGAGATAGTCCTCGACTCCGCTGTCTCCCATGTGGAAAAACTGGACAACCCGCCCGGCCAGAGCAAGCCTTTCCAGAGAGTCTACCGCAACAGCTTCGTCGCCATCGTCTTTTGTGACCTGGTTTTTCGATATCAAATAATCGTCTTCGTGCCACTGACGGCGCTTCCAATGCTCGCTTTCAGCCGGACGCATTCTGGAGAGCTCATCGGCGATAAGATCGCCGATGACAGTTACAATGAAGTGGTGATTAAGTGAGTTTGCCACGTTATAGCCGCTTAACAAACACCCAGTAGGTATCCCCTGTCAGGGCTTTTTTCATGTGAACTTTGACCTTAGTCGGCTTCATTTCATAGTCAAAAACGTATTCGAACATGGTGTTCAGGTCGCCATTTTTTACGCCCTCATCGAAGCGGCCTTTAAACTCAGGGCTGTTGGTACAAGGAGCCACTTCTTTAAAAAAGTTTTTACCAACAACAGCACCCGGATCGCGACCTGTAATATCGCCTTCAGCGGCATTGTACTGGATGATTTTGCCACTGCCGTCGAGCTGAATCGCGCCAAACGCAATGTCGTTTAATTTGTCATCTGACATTTTCGCCAGAGTATTTTCAATATCATCGGAACCGAACTGAACAATTTCCATAGTGTTACCCTTATTTGTAATGTTCCTTCTAATAGTCGTTCCCGAAACCTTTGGATCATAATTCTTAACACTTCTTAAAGTGAAATTAGGGACAAGCAGGTCTATACTTGTTTCCAGGTCAATAATTAAGGATGAAGAAAATGCCCAGAACGCCTAAATTTCACCGGGAAACAGCGCTTAATAATGCGCTCAAGCTTTTCTGGCGCAAGGGATATCATGCGACCTCGATGAAAGACATCGAAGAAGAAATGGACATGAGGCCAGGAAGTATTTACGCCGCCTTTGGTAACAAGGAAGCGTTATTTAAAGAAACTCTGGAAAAGTTCGCTGTGCTTGCAACGGAAGAGTTTGAACAGACATTGGCTCAAAGTTCGTCTATTTTGCAGGGTATCAGTTTGTACCTTCGCAATATAGCGGTAATGACATCTAATGAGTCGCCGACGAAAGCCTGCATGTTAGTGAAAACTTTGCTTGAGTTCACTCCGGAAGACAAGACGTTTAGTGAACCTGCCAAAGCTTATCTGGACGAGTTTGAGCGCGGCTTCACCGATGCTTTCAAGTTGGCGCAACAGCGTGGAGAAATTGGTCGGGCTCAGTCTCCCGAACGTCTTGGTCGCTTGTTGCAAACGAATGTTATTGGGTTGCGCACCATGGCGGGACGAGGTTTACCTCAGCAACAGCTAGAGAGTTTGGCCGATGACATTATTGCGAGAATTATTCCCGCAAGTTAAATAAGCCTTTGTAACTCTTGGGGTTAAAGCGCCAGGTTATCAGCAAAATTAATAAGCCAACAATGATGTGTAGTTGCCAGCCTAAACTGTAGTTGCCTGAAACATCTCTGAACCATCCGGTTAAAAGCGGCATGAGGCTGGCAAACATAAAGCCTATACCCTGCATAAAGGAAACCAGACGCCCGGCCTGCACTGGGTTATCGATATGGTCCAGTGCCATAACAATGCACAGCGGAAAAGCGCCACCTAAACCAAAACCGCACAGAGCGGACCATAACCACGGAGCCGCTGTCGGAAACCAACTGAGTCCGGCAAACCCCACCATTTGGGTGATAACCGCTAGCATTAGCCAAAAGCGTCGGTCTTGTGTTCGAGATAAAGCTGGCAACAATAAAGCGCCAATAACCTGAACTAAAGAAAACAGTGCCAGTAAATTTCCGGCTTTTTGTGCTGGCCAGTCAAACTCCGCGTAAAAAGGTGCTATCCAGGCAATGAACCCTGCATAGCCTGCATTAACCAGGGCAAAGTAAATACCGAGCAGCCAGGCCCGTGGATAACGATGAGCACGCAAAAGCAGGTGTCTTGGAGGGATGCTGGCTACCGGAACCCGGTTAAAAGGGAGATACCAAATGACGAGCACCAGTAAGGCCAACAGGGACCAGCTTCCCAGAGCCTGGAACCGTTCAGGTAGTAAGTTTGCGGCCCAGGGGGTGGCAACGGCGCCGAGTGCAGCACCGCCCATCAGTGCAGCAGACCAAAGACCGGTGACCATGCCTAAGCGATTCAGATACTTTTGCTTGGTCAGCTCAGGGATCACAATATGAAGCAGTGCAATACCAACCCCTCCAACCAGGGCACTACTGATTAAGCTTATATTTGTCGGTTCAAATAAGCGTACTAGCAGGCCTGCGCAAAGTACAAGCAGGCCAAGACCTATGCCCTGCTTATAACCTAATGCTGTCGTTACCCGGCCAGCGAATAACGCCATTAAACCAATCATTAAGATGGGCAGTGTGGTCAGTAGCGAAACTTCACTAAAAGACAGTTTGGTAATGGTTTGCAGTTCGTCGGCAAGAGGTCCTACCGAGGTTAGCAGCGGGCGTAGATTGAGCCCCAGCAACACCAGAACCAACAGGCCGAAAAAGAGGGGAAGTTTTGATGGTTTCGCCACTGGCGCTGATGAAGTCTGCAAATTAGTACCGCTGCTGCGTAAAAGCCATACTCTACTCAATTTTCATCGCGGTGTGAAACCGTGTTATTATTTCGCGCCAACAGTGATCGTCCGTTTCTTAAAAAGAGAACCCGTTATGACCGCGTCTCCGGTGTTAGGGAATTTGTTTATCATTGCGGCCCCCAGTGGCGCAGGCAAGTCGAGCCTGATACGGGCTTTGTTGGAAAAACACCCCGATCAATCCATGCAGGTATCTGTATCGTCTACTACGCGTGCTCCGCGCCCAGGTGAAGTGCAGGGCGTCCACTACCATTTTCTCAATACTGACGAGTTTGAACAGCGTATTGATGCGGGTGAGTTTTATGAATGGGCACGTGTGTTCGGCAATTATTATGGAACCTCTCGTAAAGTCGTCGAGTCCTTATTGGCTGAAGGCAAAGACGTTTTCCTCGATATTGACTGGCAGGGCGCGCAACAAGTTCGTGAACACCACCCTGAAGTGCGATCGGTTTTTATTGTCCCCCCAAGCTTGGATATTCTGGAAGAAAGGTTGCGATTCCGAGGTCAGGATTCCGACGAAGTTATTGCTGAGCGCATGGCAAAAGCTCAGGCAGAAATGTCGCATTATCATGAGTTTGACTACTTACTGGTAAACGATGATTTTGATAGTACTCTGGCATCGCTGGAGCATATTGTCTTTGCCCAACGGCATAAAATGCCGCACCAACAAGTAAGATATTCAAAGGTATTGAAGGAATTGCTTGGATCATAGGGCTTAATTCCGTATAATTCTTAGCCTTTCGAAAAATACGACTCACGCTTTATTTGGAGTAAAACCATGGCTCGCGTAACTGTAGAAGATGCTGTAGACCGTGTTGGTAACCGTTTTGATTTAATTTTGTTAGCTTCACGCCGCGCGCGTCAGTTGGCTAATGGTAAAGAGCCATTAGTTGAAACAAAGAACGAAAAGCCAACTGTTATTGCTTTGCGTGAAATAGAGCAAGGTCTTATCGACAACGAACGTCTGGACATCGAAGATCAAGCCGCTCAAAAGCAGCAAGACGCTGAAGAACTGCGCGCCGTAGATGCGTTGCGCGGTATCGAATAAAAATTTCTATTCGCCAACGGCATCAATGCCGTTGGCAATTCTATCAAATCCCCTTATTCTGAAAGTATATTCATAAGTCCGGTGTGACCCGGGGAGTTATCTGGTGTACTTATTTGAAGGCTTAAAGGCTCAAGTTAGTGAGTATCTTCCATCTGAGCAGGTGGAGCGTATTCGTGATGCCTTTGTTGTAGCAAATGAAGCCCATAGTTCGCAAAAACGCAGCAGTGGTGAACCCTATATTACTCACCCGGTTGCCGTAGCCAGTTTGCTTGCGGATATGAAGCTGGATTGTGAAACACTCATGGCTGCCTTACTGCATGACGTGATTGAAGATACCGAAACCAGCCGGGAAGACCTGGCCGAGCGCTTTGGCGCAACGGTTGCCAGTCTGGTCGAAGGGGTTTCTAAACTGGATAAACTTCAGTTTAACTCTAAAGAAGAAGCTCAGGCGGAAAACTATCGCAAGATGATTATGGCGATGGTGCAGGATATTCGGGTTATTCTGATTAAACTGGCTGACCGCACCCATAACATGCGCACTATTCAGCACCTCCGGCCCGACAAACGCCGCCGCATTGCCCGCGAAACCTTAGAAATTTATGCGCCGTTAGCGCACCGTCTGGGTATGCACGATATTAAAAACGAGCTGGAGCAATTGGGTTTTTGGGCGTTGTATCCCTGGCGCGGGAAGTTGCTGGAATCGGAAGTTAAACGGGCACGGGGTAATCGACGTGAGTTTACTGAGCGTGTACAGAGTGAAATCAACTCCCGGCTTGAAGGCAATAATATTAAAGCGCGGGTGTCCGGCCGTGAAAAGCATCTGCACAGTATTTACCGCAAAATGCAGGCCAAAGAAGTTAAGTTTGAACAGGTCATGGATATCTATGCTTTCCGCGTCATTGTGGACAGTGTGGATACCTGCTACCGGGTTCTTGGCGCGCTGCACAATTTGTATAAACCCATTGAAACGCGGTTTAAAGATTATATTGCAATTCCTAAGTCAAATGGCTATCAGTCGCTGCATACCTCTTTAAAAGGCCCACACGGGGTACCGGTAGAAATTCAGATCCGTACTGAAGAGATGGATCTTATGGCTGACCGGGGTGTCGCGGCGCATTGGATGTACAAAAAATCTGATGACTCCAGTACTACCGCTCAGGTGCGTGCCCGTAAGTGGATGCAGAGCCTGTTAGAGCTGCAGCAAAGTGCCGGTAACTCTTTTGAGTTTATTGAAAGCGTCAAATCTGACCTGTTCCCCGATGAAATTTACGTATTCAGCCCGGACGGACGTATCACCGAATTACCTCAGGGCGCTACGGCAGTAGACTTTGCTTATGCGGTACACACCGATATTGGTAATACGTGCATTGGCGCCAGGGTTAATCATCGCACTTATTCATTGAGTAAACCGTTAGAAACAGGGCAGACGGTTGAGATAAAAACAGCACCGAACTCGCGTCCTAATATTGCCTGGTTGAACTTTGTCGTAACCGGTAAAGCACGAGCGAAAATCCGTCAGTACCTGAAAAGCCAGGAAGCTGATGAAGCGCAGCAACTGGGTGAACGTTTACTTCGCTCAGCGCTTGGGCAAGTCAGTTATGACGAAATTCCGGAATCGGAATTTAACCGAGTGTTGCAGGAAACCAAAATTGATACCCGCGAGAACCTGTTAAAGCAAATTGGCCTGGGAAATATGATGTCGATAGCTATTGCGAAGCGGTTATTAGGCGATTTACAGCCAATAAAAGACGACAACGCATCGCAAAAAAGCCTCTCAATTAAAGGAGCTGAAGGTCTTCTGGTAAGCTTCGCGAAGTGCTGCCGGCCTATTCCGGGCGATGATATTATTGCCCATGTCAGTCCGGGTAAAGGTTTGGTTATCCATCGCCGTGAGTGTAAAAACGTTCGCGGACATGAAGATGATCCCGGTCGTTACTTCCCGGTTGAGTGGGATAACAAGCCCGACGCCGAGTTTATTTCTGAGATTCGCATTGAAATTGTTAACAATCAGGGTGTGCTGGCCAAGTTAACCTCGTCAATTGCCACCACGGGTTGTAATATTGACGGTCTGCAGACCGAAGAAATTGACGCCAACATTTATTTCATTGATGTGGCTTTAACCATAAAAAACCGTAAGCACTTAGCGGACGTGATACGTCACATTCGTAAAATGCCGGATGTTCAGCGCGTGACGCGCTTAAGGAAGTAATATGTCTAAAGTAATTATTTCAACGGATAAAGCGCCTGCTGCTATCGGCACTTATTCGCAAGCAGTCAAAATTGGCACGACCGTTTATCTTTCCGGGCAAATTCCGCTGGTTCCTGAAACTATGGAGCTTGTTAGTGAAGACTTCACGGCTCAGGCGGAGCAGGTGTTTAAAAACCTGACTGCAGTTTGTGAAGCATCCGGTGGTGAATTACAGGATATGGTCAAGGTTCAGATTTATCTGACCGACCTGGGTCAGTTCGCTATTGTGAACGAAGTGATGGCAAAACATTTCAGACAGCCGTATCCGGCTCGCGCGGCTATCGGCGTAAAACAATTACCGAAAGGCGCGCAGATTGAAATTGACGGCATTATGGAACTGCCCAGCACCAACTAATTTAGGCTGACTCTGGTGTCGGCTCTCTGTCCTCCAGAGGTCGGCGCCAGATGATAATAGCAATAGCCACTGCTGCCAGAATAAAGCAATAACCCGTATGCAAACTGACTGACAATGGGGATATTTTAAAGCTAGCCCCCATTAGCAGTGCTTGCGCTCCATACGGCAACGCGCCTTGTACAACACAAGCAAAAATATCTAATAAGCTGGCGCTTTGTCGTGGTGCTAAGTTACCCACTTTTGCCAAACGCTTGCTGACCTCACCGGCTAACAGAATACTGACGGTGTTGTTGGCAACACAGAAATTGGTCAGTGCGGTTAGTGCGGCAACGCCAATGGCGGAGGCTCGTTGCTTGTGTTTACTCACCTTGTTGGCTGCACTTTCGACAAAAGCGGCTAAGAAAGCCAGTCCGCCCTGCTGACGGATTAGCGCTGATAAGCCACCAATGAGTAACGACAGAAGGAAAATTTCCTGCATGCTGCCAAAGCCTTCGTAAATATCCTGACTGAAAGCAACCCATTCATAGTCGACCGTGAACATGCCAAAAGCAGCGGCTAACACAATACCAAGACCTAATACGGCAAAAACGTTAAGCCCCATTACCGCCAGTACAATAATGGCGAAGTAAGGCAGTGACAGCCAGAGGTTAGCTTCCGGGATCTCCAGAGGCACCTGACTGGTATCGTAAGTGATCAGCCAAATAACGGTGAAAATAGCTGCTGGTATTGCAATTTTAAGGTTCGCACGGAATTTATCGCGCATGGTACAGCCCTGTGTACGAGTTGCAGCAATGGTGGTGTCAGAGATGATGGATAAGTTGTCACCAAACATCGCGCCGCTAACCAGCACTCCGGCCAGCAATGGCAGACTGATATCCGTTGCTTCACCAATACCCAGAACGACCGGGGCCAGTGCCGCCAAGGTACCCATTGATGTGCCCATAGCTGTGGATATAACGCCCGCTATGATGAATAGCCCGGGCAGCAGAAATGACGGAGGGATAATGTTTAAACCTAAAGCCACCATGGCATCTACACCGCCGGTTGCTTCTGCGACCGTGGAAAAGGCACCGGCCAATAAGTAGATTAAACACATGGTAATGATGTTGTTGTCGCCGACACCACCGACGAAGGTTTCAATACGTTCTTCAAAAGCCTGTTTGCTGAGCAGTATACCCAGCACTATTGCCGGTAAAATAGCCACCGGGCTGGGCAGTTGATAAAACGCGTACTCTACGCCTTCGCTTTGAAAATACAGCCCTGTTCCTAAGAACAAAACTAAGAATAACGCTAGAGGTAACAGCGCCTTAGCGCTAGCCGGTTGTGGCGAAGCATCTGTCATGTGTCAGCCTTTTATTTTTATTTGGACGTCCAGAAGTTTATACAGCTAATTATCCTGATGCAACCTTATTCCAATTACGTGTAGACTGTCGGTAAAGTTGTTTTAGATCAGGATAGAGATAATGAGCCCGGATGAACTGCATTTGCAAATACGAAATTTGCGCCTGGAAGATTACGAACAGTTGAAAGCGTTAATGGATGCGGTCTATAAAGATATAGGCGGCTCCTGGAGTCAGTTTACGATAGAAAAGCTGATAAAAGATTTCTCGGAAGGCCAGTTTTGTCTGGAGGACAACGGACGCATTGTCGGGGTCGCCTTGACCGTAAAAGTTGAGTACACCAAGTTCTCTAACCCCCACACCTACGACGACTTAATTGGTCACAGAGAAGCCATTCTTAATAATAAGAAAGGCGATGCGCTCTATGGCCTGGATGTTTTAATTCACCCTGAATACCGGGGCTACAGACTGGGCCGTCGCTTGTACGATGCGCGCAAAGAGCTTTGCCGACAGGCGAACCTTAGGGCTATTCTGGCAGGTGGTCGTATCGTCAATTACTATAAGTACTCTAACGAACTGACGCCAAGCCAGTATTTGGATAAGGTGCAGCGCCGTGAAATTTATGACCCCATTCTGACCTTTCAGCTGGCCAACGACTTTAGCGTAAAACGCCTGCTGGGCAAGTATTTACCCGAGGACGAGAAGTCGCGCGGCTTTGCGACTTTGCTGGAATGGAATAACTTTCTGTACGAGCCATCGGATAACATTCTCACCACCCGTATTCAAAACGTACGCGTGGGGGCCGTGCAGTGGCAAATGCGCTCGGTTGAGTCGGTAGAAGAGCTGCTGAAGCAGGTGGAATACTTTGTTGATGCTTTGTCGGGTTATCAAAGTGACTTTGCTGTCTTTCCGGAGTTTTTCAACGCACCGTTAATGGGGCTGACTGACCAGAGCCAGCAAATGGATGCGATTCGTTTTCTGGCTGGGTACACCGATCTGTTTAAGCGTGAAATGTCGCAAATGGCGGTCAGTTACAACGTCAATATCATTACTGGCTCTATGCCGCTTCAGGATGGCGATACAATTTATAACGTGTCGTATTTATGCCGTCGCGATGGCTCGGTGGAAGAGCAGTATAAGTTACATATTACGCCACACGAAAAACGCGACTGGGTTATTGAAGGCGGCAACGAAGTCAAAGTTTTTGATACCGACGCCGGACGCATTGGCATTTTGATTTGCTATGACGTCGAGTTTCCTGAGCTTGGCCGCATAATGGCCGATGAGGGACTGGAAATTCTGTTTGTGCCGTTCTGGACGGACACCCGCAATGCCTATTTGCGCGTACGTCATTGCGCTCAGGCTCGCGCGGTAGAGAACGAATGCTATGTGGTTATCTGTGGCAGTGTGGGTAACTTACCTGAAGTAGAAAGTCTGGACGTGCAATATGCGCAGTCGGCTGTATTCTCACCGTCTGACTTTGCTTTCCCGCATGACGCAATTATGTCGGAAACGACACCGAACACCGAAATGTTGATGTTTTCTGACTTAAACCTGGATGAGCTGCGTTATTTGCATCACGAGGGGTCGGTAACGAATAAAAAAGACCGTCGGACGGACATCTATGAGGTATCGCGTAAGCTTTTAGGTTAAGGTTCAAAATAGCGCTAAACGGCACCATTGGCTGGCATCGATATAAAGCTGCCCAATATCGGTGCCGTTTAATTTTTGTTTTAAAGGGTGCTTATCCAGAGCGTCCCACTCGCCGCGCTCGTAAATTTCGGTCATTTGCAGTAGATAGCCCCAGACACCTTCGCGGCTTTTCAGCCCCTTTGTGATTTCTGAAGAAAGTGGCAGTTGTTTGAGAACATCGTCCATCGGTACCCCCAGTATAATATCCAGTAACGAAAGCATACCGGCTAGAAAAGCGCTGGAGCGATGTTTTTCATTGAGAATTTCGACCGTGACTAACTCCATAAAACGCGCCCGGGTCACTGACTTAATGGTCAGCTCTTCAGGTTGCCCTGCCGAGACATTGGCTAACACCACCAAGGTAACAAAGCGGCGAATTTCGGCATCGCCTAAATAGACTAAAGCGTGCTGAATGTTTTCTATTTTCTTACGGCCGCCGTAAAGTGCGCTGTTCACCAGTTTCAGTAAACTGTATGTCAGCGACAAGTCCTGCTCGATGATCTGCCTTATGGTATTTAAGTCGAGCTCTTTTTTATGAACCTCAGATAATAATGTCAGCTTACTAATACGGTTTGGCGAGAGCGATTTTTGTTGTACGACCTGAGGTTTCTCAAAGAAAAAGCCCTGAAAATAATCGAAGCCCAATTCAAGACAACGTTCAAACTCGTCGTAAGTCTCAACCCGTTCGGCTAAAAGAGGAATTCCCTTTTCTTTGAAGAACCGAATTTTACTTTCGAGGTTTAAGCCCTGCTCCTGAATATCAACTTTCACCATGTTGATCATCGGAATAACCGGATCCCACTGCCCGTCAAAGTCGTGATCGTCTAACGCAATGCGGTAGCCTTTCGACGTAGTGCTGCTGCAGGCTTCAAGTAAAGGAGCATCAACTCCGACGGTTTCCAGCAGCTCCACCCATACCGTTCGGGCATTTAAAAAAGAAGGAAAGTCGTTTAACAAAGTGCGGGCATGGAAATTAATAAACGCCTGCTTTCCCATGCACAGCGTCTGAATATCACCCAGTAAGTGCTGCTCCAGAAGCAACTTGGAGGTTGCCTCATTTGGGTCAATATTAGGAAAACTGTTGGAGTTGCTGTCGCGGAAAAGCAGCTCATAACCATAGACTTTTTGGTCTCTGGTGAGTATCGGTTGCCGAGCAATATAGGAGTACGACATTATTATTCTTGTCTTCCTTGATGAAGCATAGGGTTAGTTCTGACCGATTCTCTCGGGTATACTGCTTATATCTAGTCCTATTTTTATAAAAAAGCAAATGAGTCCTGAACGATATCAACGAATTAACCAAATGCTGGACAAACGCCAGCCAGACCTGACCGTTGTCATGGAGAACGTGCATAAAAACCATAATTTGTCTGCGGTGGTTCGCTCGGCAGATGCGATAGGCGTCCATGAAATGCACGCGATATGGCTGACCAAAAAGGCGAGGTTGTCCGGCGGAACTGCTTTAGGAAGCCAGAATTGGGTAAAAATTCACAATCATAAAACCATTGGTGAAGCGTTGGAGGCAACTCAGGGACAAGGTATGCAGGTGGTGGTGACTCACTTGTCAGAACACTCTGTAGACTTCCGTGAGGTCGATTACACCAAGCCGACCGCTATTTTACTGGGTCAGGAAAAATATGGCGTAACCGATGAGGCGCTGGATATTGCTGATCATCATGTGATGATTCCTATGGTGGGCATGGTACAGTCACTGAATGTTTCTGTAGCTGGCGCTGTAATGTTGTATGAAGCGCAACGCCAGCGTGAACTGGCTGGTTTGTACGATAAAACGCACGTGAGTGCCGAAGAACGACACCGAGTGCTGTTTGAAGGCGGTCATCCGATTTATGCCAAGGCATGCAAGCGTAAGAATATGCCTTATCCGGAGTTGGATGAAAATGGACAAATTGTCGCGGACGAAGCCTGGTGGCTGGCGATGCGTGCAAGATAAGGAGCAAAGGTGGCGGTAAAAGGACTGCAGCACATTCCACTGACGGTACTTAAAGGTGTGGGCGAAAAGGTTGCGGTTAAACTGCGCAAGCTGGGCTTAGCCTCTGTCAGTGATGCACTGTTGCACCTGCCGCTGCGATACGAAGACCGTACCCAAGTGACCGACGTTGCAAATTTGCGTGCTGGTGTGGCAACCAATGTTTTGGTCACGGTGCGGCATGCCGATATTAAGTACGGCCGTAAGCGCATGCTGATTTGTCAGGCCAGCGATGAAACCGGCAGTATCAGTCTGCGTTTTTTTCAGTTCAGTGCTGCTCAGTTAAAACAATTTGCTCAAGGCACGCATTTATTAGCCTTTGGTGAAGTGCGCCGCGGCATGACCGGCTGGGAGATGATCCACCCGGAATACCGCGTTGTTAAAGCCGGTGAGCCATTGAATATGCAGGAAACTCTGACACCAGTCTACCCAATGACAGAAGGTGTAACTCAAGGGCTATTGCGTAAGATCATTGAGCAGGCACTGACGTATCTTCAGCCTGGTTCTTTGCCCGAGCTTCTGCCGGAAAAATTAAGGCCCCATCAACTTTCTCTCGAACAAGCGATTTTAACTCTGCACCGGCCGCCGGTAGATGTTCCTTTGCATCAGTTGGAGCAAGGCGAGCATCCGGCGCAGCAGCGACTGGCGTCGGAAGAACTTATTGCGCATCAATTAAGTTTGCTGCAGTTACGCCAGTCCCGACAGGCTCAGGCGGGCTTTACCATAAAAGGCAATGGTGCGTTACAAGAGGCATTTTTAAAGCAGTTGCCGTTTTCACCCACTGGCGCGCAGGCAAGAGTGGTGAAAGAAATTACCAGCGATATGGCCCGAGGCCAACCAATGATGCGTCTCGTGCAGGGCGATGTTGGCTCGGGCAAAACTCTGGTTGCTGCGCTCAGTGCCCTGGCCGCGATTGAAGCCGGATACCAGGTGGCTTTAATGGCACCAACCGAGCTTTTATCTGAGCAGCACGCTATTACCTTTAGTCAGTGGTTAATGCCGCTGGGCATTAATGTCGCCTGGTTGAGCGGCAAATCAAAAGGGAAGTCCCGTCAGGAGTTACTGGCACAGTTAAAGCAAGGTGAGATCCAGTTACTGGTTGGAACCCATGCGCTGTTTCAGGCGGATGTTGCATATCAGCGCCTGGCATTGGTTATTATTGACGAGCAGCACCGTTTTGGTGTGCATCAACGGTTACAATTACGCGAAAAAGGCGTTCAGGCCGGTGTGCATCCTCATCAATTGATTATGACCGCAACACCCATCCCGCGCACTTTAGCTATGACAGCGTATGCGGATTTAGCCACATCAGTTATTGATGAATTGCCGCCCGGACGCACACCGGTCACGACGGTTGCCATTCCGGATACCCGGCGGGAACAAATTGTGGAGCGTGTGCGGGAGGTCTGTGCCACTGAAGGCCGTCAGGCGTATTGGGTGTGTACGCTTATTGAAGAGTCCGATGTACTTGAATGTCAGGCCGCAGAAGACACCGCCAATGACTTGCAGGAGCAGCTGCCAGGTTTAAGTATTGGCCTGGTGCATGGCAGGCTTAAGCACGAGCAGAAAGAACAGGTGATGCAGGCGTTTAAAGCGGGTGACATTGACCTATTGGTCGCAACGACTGTCATAGAGGTTGGGGTGGATGTTCCTAATGCGTCGCTGATGATCATTGAGAACCCGGAGCGGCTGGGCCTGGCTCAGTTGCACCAGTTGCGCGGACGAGTTGGTCGTGGCTCGGTTGCCAGTCACTGCGTGCTGCTGTATCACAGTCCGTTGTCACAAACGGCGCAGCAGCGACTGGGCGTTTTACGGGAAAGTAACGACGGTTTTGTGATTGCACAGCGAGACTTAGAAATTCGCGGACCGGGTGAATTGCTGGGGCACCGGCAGACCGGTCTGGCCGAATTGAAAGTGGCTGATTTAGAGCGCGATGAAGCGTTAATACCAGAAGCCCAAAATATTGCTCAGCACGTATTAGAGCACTACCCACAAAGCGCTGAAGCGTTAATTGAGCGCTGGTTACCGCGTCGTGACCACTATGCTCAGGTGTGATCATCAAGTACACTAGTACAAAATCAGTTCGGGATAGTTAAATGAACGATAAAAACGAAGAGTCCATTGACTTTGGGTACCAAAAAGTTGCCCGCAGTCAGAAGAAAAGCCTGGTTGCTGATGTCTTTCAATCGGTAGCGGCAAAATACGATGTCATGAACGACTTAATGTCGTTTGGCATTCACCGTTTATGGAAACGTTACACCATTGACTGCAGTGGTGTTCGCCGCGGTATGAAAGTGTTGGATATTGCCGGTGGAACCGGCGACTTAACCGCGCAGTTTTCACGCCGTGTCGGGGCTGAGGGCGAAGTTGTACTGGCCGATATTAACGACGCTATGCTGAAAGTAGGCCGTGACAAATTGCGCGATAGCGGCGTTATTGGCAATGTACGTTATGTGCAGGCTGACGCGGAAGAACTTCCGTTTGATGATAATACCTTTGACGTTATTACCATAGCTTTTGGCTTGCGTAATGTCACCGACAAAGACAGAGCTCTGCGCTCTATGCTGCGGGTACTCAAACCTGGCGGACGTGTATTAATTCTTGAGTTTTCTAAACCGGTATCGGCTACGCTGAACCAGGTGTACGACTTCTATTCGTTCAACATTTTACCCAAAATGGGACAGGCTGTTGCTAACGATTCTGACAGCTACCAGTATTTGGCGGAATCTATCCGCATGCATCCGGACCAGGAAACACTGAAGTCGATGATGAGCACTGCCGGGTACGAAAAAGTCGATTACCAGAATATGACTGGCGGCGTGGTTGCACTGCACCGAGGGTATAAATTCTGATGACGCTATTACCGCTTATTCCAACTTTGTTGGTTGAAAAGGTAGCGAATAATCTGTTGCACCGTGACCCGGAGTCGGTGGAGCGTTTGCAGCGTCTGGACGGAAAGCGTCTGCGCTTTCATCTGAAAGAGCTGCCTTTTGAAATTACCGTGAGTGTGGACACCCACGGTGTGCAGCTCAGTACGTCGGATGAGAGCGATGTAGACTGCCGGATAGCAACAGAAATGGGTGTACTGCCCGAGCTGCAGGATACAGCCAACCTGACGCGACTGATCAAAGCGGATTTACTGGATATTGACGGTGACCCTATGCTGGCGCAACAGGTGGTGAGCTTGTTTAAGTCGTTAAACGTCGACTGGGAAGCTGAACTGGCGAAGACCATAGGCGACGTGCCTGCACACTGGTTGGGTAAGCTTTGGCGTCGCAGCCGCGAGCAAGTAAAAACACAATGGCAACAGCAGCAGCGCTGGGTCCATGGTGTGCTAACTGAAGAGAAAAAACTATTACCGGTAAGAGCTGAATTTGACCAGTTTAAAACCGATTTACAACAGCTGCGGGCTCAAATTGAGCGCCTTGAACGTCAGTGTCGTGAGAAGAAGGGTTAATGATGCGGACGCGTCGCTTTTATAAAATTACCAAAACACTACTGAGCTATGGGTTAGATGATCTTATCCCCGCACGCTGGTTGCCCTGGACTATTCGTCTAGGACGTCATGCGTTGTTTTGGTTACCCAATAAGCACAAAGACAAGCCTGCGGGTGTGCGGTTAAGGCTGGCGCTCGAAGAGCTAGGTCCGGTGTGGGTTAAGTTTGGTCAAATGCTATCTACCCGCCGCGATCTATTACCGCCTGATATTGCGATTGAACTGGCACGTCTGCAGGACAAAGTCCCTCCTTTCGATGGTCATGCAGCGCAGCGTATTATCGAAAAGTCCTTAGGTTTACAGAGTATTAGTGACTGCTTTGCTGATTTTGACACAACCCCTTTGGCGTCGGCGTCAATTGCTCAGGTGCATACCGGTAAACTGAAGAAAAGAGACGGCGAGTTAACGGATATTGTTATAAAGGTTATTCGTCCGGATATCCGCGAGACTATTAATGCCGATTTGGAGCTGATGGAAACTCTGGCATCGGTGGCTGCAAACCATTTACCGGATGGGCGGCGCTTAAAGCCGAAAGAGGTGGTTAAAGAATATCGGAAAACCTTGCTCGATGAGCTGGACTTAATGCGCGAAGCAGGTAATGCAATACAGTTAAAGCGCAACTTTGAAAACTCAGACATGCTTTATATTCCGGTGGTTTACAGTGACTACAGTCGCCATAACGTGATGGTTATGGAGCGCATTGACGGTATTCCGGTAAGCGATATTGCGACCCTGCAAGCTCGTGGTGTCGATATGAAAAAGCTCGCTGAACGGGGCGTTGAAGTCTTTTTCACCCAGGTATTCCGCGACAGCTTTTTTCATGCTGACATGCACCCGGGTAATATTTTTGTGGCGAAAGATGACCCCAGAAACCCGCGTTATATCGGTATTGATTTCGGTATTGTCGGAACCCTTAACCGCGACGATAAGCGCTATTTAGCCGAAAACTTTCTGGCCTTTTTTAACCGTGATTACCGCAAAGTTGCGGAGCTTCATGTTGACTCAGGCTGGGTACCCAAGCACACCAATATTGAAGAGTTTGAGTCTGCCATAAGAACGGTTTGTGAGCCTATTTTTGAGAAGCCACTGGCGGAAATATCCTTCGGACACGTGCTGATCAACTTATTTAATACAGCCCGCCGTTTTGAGATGGAAGTGCAGCCGCAGCTGGTTTTACTGCAAAAAACCTTATTGTACATTGAAGGTTTGGGTCGCCAGCTATACCCGGAACTGGACTTATGGAAAACCGCTAAACCATTCCTCGAGCGTTGGATGAATGAGCAACTGGGCTGGCGTGCTATTGTCCGTTCGGTGAAAGAGAACGCGCCGTACTGGGCTGAGAAATTGCCTGAAATGCCCATGATGCTGTATGAAAACTTACGCCAGCAACACAATATTGATGAACGAGAACGGCAGCTGCGCAGGCAACAGCTTTTAACTCAGAAGCAGGCTTCAACCTCTCTGTTCTGGACGGTATTAACCGGCAGCGGTTTAATTTGTACGACATTACTTTGGAACCAGTCCGAGTTATCTGAGGTTACTATTGGTTCCGGAGTCGTCACTGTTATTCTGGGAATTATGGCCTGGCGCACCCGGCCTAAAACGACAAATAGTGAACTTATTTAACGTAAACGATAGGAAATAAAATGGGTATATCACCTTGGCAGCTCCTCATACTGTTAGTCATTGTTGTCTTGCTGTTCGGCACCAAGCGTCTTCGCAATCTGGGTTCCGACCTGGGAAATGCGGTAAAGGGCTTTAAAAAGTCCATGGGCGATGAAGCGGATGACAAAGATAAAGACGATGACTCGCTGCAACACAAAGAAGAGCATGACGACAAGTCAGATTCGGATAAAACCGGGAAGTCGTAGATGTTCGATATTGGTTTTTGGGAGTTATTGCTTATAGCGATAGTCGGCTTGCTGGTGCTCGGTCCCGAGCGCCTGCCGTCAGCTATTCGCGGCTTTCAGAGAACCTTATCTGGTATCAGGCAATACTCCCAAAAAGTGCAAAGTGAGCTCGATAATGAGCTGCGCATAAAAGAATTGCACGAGCATTTGAAACAAGCTGAAAGTCAGGATTTGGAAAATTTAAGCCCGGAGCTGCAGCGCTCGCTGGTTGAGCTAAGGAACGCGGCAGCCGATGTTCAGCGACCTTATTCAAAAGACAAGCCGGAAACTGACAACAAGCCAAAAACGGACACGGATAAAGGTGCGGAATGAGTGACTCGCCTTTATTAGACCACTTACTTGAACTGAGAAACCGGTTACTGCGCTCTATACTGGTAATTTTGTTGGTGTTTGCTTCACTGGCTTACTTTGCCAATGACATTTACCACTTTGTTGCACAACCTTTGCTCAGTAATATGCCGCTCGGCACGCAAATGATAGCGACAGACGTCGCCGCCCCTTTTTTCACGCCCTTTAAATTAACTCTGGTGGTAGCCCTGGCGCTGGCGGTTCCTTATTTATTATGGCAAGTGTGGGGGTTTATTGCGCCGGGCTTGTATGGACGCGAGAAGCGCTTAGTGATTCCGCTTTTGGCCACCAGCACGTTACTTTTCTATGCCGGCATTGCTTTTGCTTACTTTGTGGTTTTACCTGTTGCTATGGCGTTTTTTACCGGCGCAGCACCGGAGGGTGTCACAGTAGCTACAGACATATCCCGTTACCTCGACTTTGTTTTAGCTATCTTCGTCGCGTTTGGTATTGCGTTTGAAACGCCAGTTGCCATTATGCTGCTTATTTGGACGGGAACCTGCAGTCGGGAGTCGCTGGCGAAAAAACGGCCTTATATTATTGTTGGTGCCTTCGCTATCGGAATGTTGTTAACACCTCCGGATGTTATTTCTCAAACTTTGCTGGCAATACCCATGTGGATGTTGTTCGAGTTGGGCTTACAAGTCAGCCGTTGGTATACGCCGGGTAAAAAGGAAGAGGACGATGTGGTTTGATGCGGGCGTAAACCTAACCAATAAACGACTGTTGAAGGACCTGGATGGCGTCATGCTGAGGGCTCAGCAAGCAGAGGTGCGGAAGCAACTGATCATATCAACCTCTATTGATGAGGCTGAACAGGCCATTAAATTGTGTCAGCAGTTTCCTGAGCAATTGGTGATGACTGTAGGTATTCACCCTCATGATGCCGGTGAAGCGCCCGCGGACTACAAACAAAAGTTAAAAGAGTTAGCCCAGCACGCTGGCGTCGTTGCTATAGGAGAGTGCGGACTCGATTTTAATCGCAACTATTCTCCCAGGCCCGAGCAAGAAGCTGTATTTGTTGCGCAAATTGAACTGGCTAATGAGCTCAACCTGCCGCTTTATTTGCATGAACGTGACGCCATTGACCGACAAATTGAGCTGCTTAACCAATACTGTGCTGATAACACCTTATGTTTAACGCATTGCTTTACAGGTGGTGCCGATGAACTGAAACGCTATGCCAAGCGCGGTCACTGGTTTGGTATTACCGGTTGGCTGTGTGATGACCGGCGTAATCAGGAGTTGGTAGCGGCGCTGCCTAATTTGCCACTCGACAGATTGGTTTTAGAAACGGATGCGCCGTTTTTATTGCCCAGAGGTATTAAACCGCGTCCTAAAATGAACGAGCCCGCATTGTTACCTGTTATCGGTGAAACGCTGGCAAAGCATCTGCAGATATCAACGCAAAAGTTAGCAGAGTTAACCTACGCAAACACTGAGCGTTTTTTTGGGCCGGGAGAACAAAGTGACTAAAGCATTCTCGCTGAATGTGTTGAAGTGGTTAGTGACAGCTTTCGTTCTGCTGGTGGTAATGATGCCCGCAGCTCAGGCGCAACTGTTACCGACAAGCCAGTCGGAACTTTCCATTGAATATACTCACAGCGAGCAAAAACTCGACCTGGAAACAGTCCGAAACCTGTCAGCCAGCCAATGGTCAAAACTGGAGAGTGATCGGGCATCCTTTGGTTATACCAGTGACGAATATTGGTTTCGTTTTCAACTTGAAAATAAACCCTACGATCGTATTCTGCACATTGCCTACCCGTTACTCGACGAGCTGACCATTTATATCATTCAGCCTGAAGGGGTAAGAACTTACCAGATGGGTGACACGGTGCCGTTCGGTGAGAGGCCGATACCCACTTCAGAGTTTGCTGTCCCATTACCTGAAAATACCAACGGTGAGATTTACATAAAAACCAATACTCAAAGCTCTATGCGTCTGCCTATTGCAGTGCGAACCGAAATTGGTTTCTTTGAAACGCAAATGAACCGACGGATAGCTGAAGGTGTTTACTTTGGTGTTTTGCTTTGTATGGCGGTATATAACTTGTTTGGTTTTATCGCTTCACGGGAACCGGAGTTTGGCGTTTACTCACTTTATACCTTATTTTTTGCCGGCCTTATGTTGTCGCTGGAGGGGCTGGGTTTCCATTACCTTTGGCCTAATTCCCTGTATTTGCAAGATAAAGGGATTCCCATATTCGGGAGTTTAACCTTTTTAACGGCTGCCTTATTTGCTTATCAGCTGCTTGAACTTAAGCGTTATCGGTACACATGGGGCCGGGGGCTGATGGTTATGGCGTTTCTGTCCGCTATCAGCCTGTTAATTGCAATTTTTGCCAGTTATCGAATCAGTATCCACGTGCTGCTGAGTCTGGCTGTGCCGGGATGTCTATTCCTGTTACTTGTCGGCGCCTACATGTGGCGTAAAGGCTTTGTCTACGCCCGTATTTTCACGCTGGCCTGGTGCAGTTTACTGGTCTCGGTTGTTGCTAACTCGCTGGGATACCTTGGCGTTATTGACAGCATGTTCATTCAACGCCATGCCATTATGATAGGCTCCGGTATTGAGATCCTGCTGCTGTCCTGGGTTCTGGCTGTACGTTATAGCGAACAACGCAAAGAGCGGCTGCTGGCCGAGAAACGCTATAACCGTGAGCTTGCAGAAAGCGTTGATGAACGTACATTTGAGCTGCAAGTCGCTTTAAGAGAATTGCAGGATGTAAATACCGAGCTGGAGCAAAAGAACACTGAAGACCCATTAACGGGGCTTTATAATCGCCGTTACTTTCAACAGCATCTTGATAGAGAACTAAGACGAACGTTACGCCGTGAGTTGCCACTGGCGTTATTAATGATTGACGTTGATCACTTTAAGCCCGTTAATGACACCCACGGGCATTTGGCAGGTGACCAAATCTTGCAGCAGCTGGCAAGTTTAATGCAGAAACATGCAAAGCGTGCTGCTGATATTGTGTGCCGTTATGGCGGAGAAGAGTTTGCCATCATTCTTCCTGAAACCGACTTACAGGAAGCTGAGATTTTTGCAAAACAATTGCTTGAGCAAGTTCGTGAAACTGAGTTTGAAACCAATGCCGGCTTGCTTAAAATTACCTTGAGTGTTGGCGTTATCTCCACCAGTGCACGTATTTTTGATAACGTTGATGAACTCTTTAAAGCCGCAGATGACGCATTGTACGCCGCGAAACATGACGGCCGCGACCGAGTTGCGGTGCAGTAACTAATTAGGAGTCAAAGATGATAAACCAGGGTGCTTTTCCGGGCAGACGACTGCGACGCTTACGCCGCCATGACTTTAGCCGGCGGCTTGTGGCGGAAAATCAGTTAAGCGTTGATGATCTCATTTATCCGATGTTTGTACTGGAAGGTGACAGTCAGCGCGAACAAGTCAGCTCCATGCCTGGTGTTGAACGCGTCAGTATCGACTTACTGCTTCAGGAATGTGCAGAGCTGGTCGGCCTGGGTGTTCCTATGGTCGCATTATTCCCCGTTACGCCGGCATCGGCAAAGTCGGAAATGGCAGAGGCTGCTTATGACGATAACGGATTAGCCCAGCGTGCAGTTAAAGCGATAAAAGCGCAGTTTCCTGAACTGGGTGTTATGACCGATGTTGCTCTGGATCCGTTCACGACTCATGGCCAGGACGGCATTATCGACGGCAGCGGCTATGTACAGAACGATATTACTACCGACATTTTAGTCAAACAGGCCTTGTCTCATGCGCGCGTCGGCGCTGACGTTGTGGCGCCGTCGGATATGATGGACGGCCGCATTGGTGCTATTCGAAGCGCGCTGGAATCTGAAGGTTTTATTAATACACAAATTATGGCGTACTCGGCTAAATATGCCAGTGCGTTCTACGGTCCGTTCCGCGATGCTGTCGGCTCTGCAGGTAACCTGAAGGGGGGCAATAAAAAGACCTATCAGATGGATCCTGCAAACTCAGATGAAGCCTTACAGGAAATAGCATTGGATATTCAGGAAGGCGCCGACATGGTTATGGTAAAACCGGGTATGCCTTATTTGGATATCGTGCGCCGGGTTAAAGACAACTTTGGGGTACCAACTTTCGCTTACCAGGTGAGCGGCGAATACGCCATGCTACAGGCTGCCATTACTAACGGTTGGTTAGGTCAGGATGTTATCGAAGAGAGTCTGTTAAGCTTTAAGCGTGCAGGCGCCGACGGCATTCTCACTTATTTTGCAAAAACGGTTGCACAACACTTAGCTGAGAAGAAACGTTAAGCTGTGATTTCATTGGCAAGCTGTGCGAGTAGCCCCTCGCGCAGCGCGCCTGTAGTAACCTCAAATTTATCGACATTGAGTGTTTTTAGCACGGCAAACAGTATGGTGATTCCACCAACTAGAACAGCCCGACGGTCATCCCTTAAACCCGCAAAATTCAGACGCTCTACTTGCCCCTGTTCAATACAGCGCTGAATCAGTTGACCTAACCAATCCCGGCTTAGTACCTGCAGGCCTTCTGCTGTCGCAATTTCACTGATTGCACGAAAAGTACCTGACGCTCCCAATACTCTTAACCAGCCATGCTTTTGGTAGTCATCAACATAGGGAGCAAGTAACTGCTCGGCGGTTTGTGACGCTTGCTCAATGCTTTCGTTGTCAATGCGCCCCTGTTTAAAGAAGCGGTTTTGAAAAACCACACAACCCATATCGAGACTGTTGAGAATATTGGCCTGGGGACCATTGCCTGCAATAACTTCCGTGCTGGCGCCGCCAATATCAATGACAAGGACCTTGTCTTTGCATTGAGAAGCACTGCAAACGCCGGCATAGATCAATTCGGCTTCGCGTTCACCGGTAATGATTTCAATGGGAGAGCCCAGCACAGCTTCAAATTTCGCAAGAAGCTGTGCTTGATTACTGGCTTTACGCAAAGCAGCAGTCGCCACTGCTTTAACGGCATGTGGCTGAAAACGTTCAAGCTCTTTCGCAAACAAATTCAGGCAATGTACACCGCGTGAAATAGCTGGGTCGTCTATGCTGTCATTTTCATCGAGTCCGTCAGCTAAACGAACCTTTTGCTTATGGCGGGCCAAAATACGGGGTTTAGGGAAGAACCCAGTCATGGAAACTTCTGCCATCAACAAATGAAAACTGTTGGATCCCATGTCGATGGCAGCGAGTTTGCGCTTTTTTGCAGGCATATTACGACGCGTTGCGCGGTGGTCCTGAGCGACGACCACGAGGCTTACCCTTGCCTCCGCCGCCGGAGTTGTGGCGACGGCGACGCTGTACAGGACGAGGGCGTCTTAAGTCTGACAGTAAAGCGTCAGGGTCGTATTTGGTGACCGGAATGGTGTGACCAATATAGTCTTCAATAGCCGGTAAGTTGTAGACGTACTCTTCGCACGCCAGGCTGATAGCTGCACCACTGGCACCGGCACGTCCGGTACGGCCTATACGGTGTACATAGTCTTCGCAGTCGTCAGGCAGGTCGAAGTTATACACATGCGTCACTTCGGGAATATGCAGACCACGGGCCGCAACATCGGTTGCGACTAAAAAGTCGAGTTTACCTTCGGCAAAGTCTTCCAGAATGCGTAAGCGTTTTTTCTGCGGGACATCGCCGGTGAGCAGACCTGCGCGGTGTTCATTCGCAACCAGCCAGCCGTGTACTTTCTCACAACCATGCTTGGTATTTGCGAAAACAATAGCTTTATCCGGCCAGTCTTCTTCAATAAGCGTGAGTAATAACGGGAATTTTTCCGGCTTCGAGGGGTAGAACAACTCTTCGGTTACCCGTGTCGCGGTTTTCTGTGACGGTTCGACCTCAAGCTTAGTTGGTGCGTTCATGTGCTCGTAGGCGAGTTCTTGCACGCGATAAGACAATGTTGCTGAAAACAGCAGGTTTAAGCGCTTGGCCGGCTCCGGCATTTTCTGCAACAAATAACGAATGTCATCGATAAAGCCAAGGTCAAACATGCGATCAGCTTCATCCAGAACCACAACCTCAATGTCGTTGAGACTGAACAGACCTTGCTTATAAAAATCGATAAGTCGCCCTGTGGTACCAACCAGTATGTCGGGTTGTGAAGCTAGCTGCTCTTTTTGGCCTTCGTAACCTTCGCCGCCATAGATAACGCCCATTTTCAATCCACAGTGCTCAATAAGAGCATCGGCGTCGTGCGCTATCTGAATAGCCAGTTCGCGAGTAGGAGCCATAATGAGTGCACGCGGCCCCGATTCTGTTTTTTCGGACGATTCGTTCTGCATTAAGCGGTTGAAAGTAGCCAGCAGAAATGCCAAGGTCTTTCCTGTACCTGTCTGGGCTTGGCCGGCAACATCACGCTCAGAGAGAGCAACAGGCAGACTTAACGCCTGAATTGGAGTACAATACTCGAATCCGGCACTGGATATTGCTTGCTGGATTTTGGGGTGAAGCGCCAAATCAGCAAAGCGAGTTTCTGTAAGATGTGTTTTAGTCATAAGTTATAAGCATATCAGTTTGCGCTTGTATTCAAAAACAGAAATAATACTATTCTAATATTTCCACGCGAAGAAAGTAGCGGAGAGTACCATGAGTGACGCAATAGTTCAGCTAAGTGATGACAGTTTTGATGCTGATGTCATTAATTCCGATAAACCCGTATTAGTCGACTTTTGGGCTGAGTGGTGTGGACCATGTAAAATGGTAGCGCCTATTCTTGATGACATTGCCAGCGAATACGCTGACAAATTGGTTATCGGCAAGCTGAATGTCGACCATAATGAACAAACACCACCTAAGTACAACATTCGTGGCATTCCAACGTTATTGTTGTTTAAAGGCGGTGAAGTTGTTGGAACCAAAGTGGGCGCATTATCACGTGCTCAGTTAACCGAGTTCCTTGAGCAGCATATTTAATGATTGTCAAAAAGCGGCGCGTTATGCGCCGTTTTTGTTGAGAAAACTGGACGGATTGCTTTTTTGGTGATAACTTCTGCTCATTAACTGTTCATACGGGTTCACCAACTCCACCGGTTAACCTGTTTTAAAATGAAACTTCTGTTTCTGGTTTCGCACTTCGCGAATTCCGAAAGTTCCAATTGTTTTACTTTCTAGAGTCAAATTAAAAAAGGCTTTGTGTTCAATCGATAACTCGAAAACCCTCCTATGAATCTAACAGAACTTAAAGACAAACCCGTAAACGAGCTAGTTCAGCTCGCGGACTCAATGGGCCTTGAGAATATGGCCCGCTTGCGCAAGCAAGACATCATTTTCGCTATTTTAAAAGCGCATGCTAAAAGTGGTGAAGACATTCACGGTGGCGGTGTGCTGGAAATTCTGCAGGATGGCTTCGGCTTCTTGCGTTCAGCCGACTCCTCTTACCTGGCTGGTCCGGACGATATTTACGTCTCCCCAAGCCAGATTCGTCGCTTTAACCTGCGTACGGGTGACACTATCGGCGGGAAAATTCGCCCACCGAAAGACAGTGAACGTTATTTTGCCCTGCTGAAAATTCGCGAAGTTAACTTCGACAAGCCTGAAAACTCCCGCAATAAAATCTTATTTGAAAACTTAACACCGCTGCATGCGGAAGAGCGTTTTCACTTAGAGCGTGGTAACGGCAGTAAAGAAGATATCACGGCACGGGTACTGGACTTATCTGCCCCTATCGGGAAAGGTCAGCGCGGGCTTATTGTCGCGCCACCAAAAGCGGGTAAAACCTTACTATTGCAGAATATTGCGACTTCTATTGCGGCGAATCACCCGGATGCTGAACTGATCGTTCTGTTGATTGATGAGCGTCCGGAAGAAGTTACCGAAATGCATCGCCTGGTGCATGGTGAAGTGGTTGCCTCAACCTTTGATGAACCTGCCAGCCGTCACGTTCAGGTAGCTGAAATGGTTATCGAAAAAGCGAAACGCCTGGTTGAGCACAAAAAAGACGTGGTGATTCTGCTGGATTCAATTACTCGTTTAGCCCGTGCTTATAACACCGTTATTCCAAGTTCCGGTAAAGTGTTAACCGGTGGTGTGGACGCTAACGCATTGCATAAGCCGAAGCGTTTCTTCGGCGCTGCTCGTAATGTTGAAGAAGGTGGTAGCTTAACCATTATTGCAACGGCCCTAATTGATACTGGTTCGAAGATGGACGAAGTCATCTACGAAGAGTTTAAAGGTACCGGTAACATGGAGCTGCACCTGAATCGTAAGCTGGCTGAACGTCGTGTGTTCCCTGCCATTGATTTCAATCGTTCAGGTACACGTCGTGAAGAGTTGTTAACGACTCCGGACGAGCTGCAGAAAATGTGGATCCTGCGCAAAATCATGCATCCAATGGGCGAAGTTGAAGCCATGGAGTTCTTGATTGACCGTCTGCAGATGACCAAAACCAATGACGAATTCTTCGAATCGATGAAACGTCAACGCAACAGCTAAGCGGCGTATGAAATATCAAGATTTGCGTGATTTCATCGCGCTCCTGGAGGAGCGCGGTGAACTTAAACGCATCCAACAAGAAATCGACCCCTACCTCGAAATTACCGAAATATCAGACCGCACCTTAAAAGCCGAAGGCCCTGCCTTATTGTTTGAAAACGTGAAAGGCCACGATATGCCGGTATTAGCTAACCTGTTTGGTACGCCAGAGCGGGTGGCTTTAGGTATGGGGCAGGAGTCGGTGACCGCTTTACGGGATGTCGGTAAGTTACTGGCGTTTTTAAAAGAGCCGGAGCCACCTAAAGGCTTTCGTGACGCACTGAATTTACTGCCTAAGTACAAAAAAGTGCTGAGTATGTCGCCGAAAAGCATTAAAAAGGCGCCGTGTCAGCAAGTGATCATGAGTGGCGATGGCGTTGACTTAACTAAGTTGCCGATTCAGCATTGTTGGCCGGGCGATGTAGCGCCGTTAGTGACCTGGGGGCTTACGGTAACTCGTGGTCCGCATAAAGAGCGCCAGAACTTAGGCATTTATCGCCAGCAACTTTTGGGGCCGAATAAGCTTATTATGCGCTGGTTGTCGCATCGCGGCGGCGCGTTGGATTTCCAGGAGTGGTGTCAGCAGCATCCGGGTGAAAAATTCCCTGTGTCGGTAGCCTTAGGTGCTGATCCTGCGACCATTTTAGGTGCAGTAACACCGGTGCCGGACAGCTTGTCTGAATATGCTTTTGCCGGGCTGCTGCGCGACAGCAAAACCGAAGTGACGCAATGCATCAGTAATGAACTACAAGTACCGGCGCATGCAGAAATCATTCTTGAAGGTTACATCGAGCCGGGCGAAATGGCGCCGGAAGGGCCTTATGGCGACCATACCGGGTATTACAACGAAGTGGATGAGTTCCCGGTATTCACCGTGACTCATGTGACTCATCGTAAAGACCCAATTTATCACAGCACTTATACCGGACGTCCGCCGGACGAACCTGCCGTGCTGGGCGTTGCTTTAAATGAAGTTTTTATTCCGTTGCTGCAAAAACAGTTTCCTGAAATTGTCGATTTTTATTTGCCACCGGAAGGCTGTTCGTACCGTTTAGCCGTAGTCACTATGAAGAAGCAGTACCCGGGTCACGCCAAGCGCGTGATGATGGGGGTCTGGTCGTTCCTTCGTCAGTTTATGTACACCAAGTTTGTGATTGTGTGCGACGACGATGTGAATGCGCGAGACTGGAAAGATGTGATTTGGGCCATGACGACCCGAATGGATCCGGCACGCGACACTACCTTGGTTGAAAACACGCCAATTGATTACCTCGACTTTGCCTCTCCGGTGTCTGGTCTTGGATCAAAAATGGGTATGGATGCAACCAATAAGTGGCAAGGCGAAACTGACCGCGAATGGGGCGAGCCTATCGTCATGAGTGACGATGTTAAGCAACGTGTCGACCAGCTTTGGGACGAACTGAACATTATGGAGTCGTGAATGAGTCAACAAATGACCTGTAAAGCCGATATTTCGCGCCAGTTAGCAGACGCTGTTTGGGAAGTGCGTTTGCAACTGCCGCAACCGGTTGAATTTAAAGCAGGCCAATATCTGATGGTAGTCATGGGTGAAAGAGACAAACGGCCTTTTAGCATTGCTTCATGTCCTTCAGATAAAAGTGAGTGGTTACTTCATGTTGGTGCTACGCCGGATAACAGCTACGCAATGGAAGTTTTGGATAAAGTGCGCGCCGACGGGGAACTAGAGATTGATGCACCGGATGGTAGTGCCTTTTATCGTCAGGAAAGTACCCAGCCTGCGGTTTTAATTGCCGGTGGTACAGGGTTTTCTTATGCTTACTCTATTTTGCAGCAGCATTTACGCTTGTCACCAGAGCGATCACTAAGCCTTTATTGGGGGGCAAAAAGCCTAAGCGACCTGTATTTGCATGACAAGCTGGAGAGCCTGGCGGAGCAGTACGAGAATTTCGATTACCATCCGGTGGTTGAAGACGCTTCGGGTGACTGGCCTTATTCAATTGGCTTAGTACATCATGCGGTTATGGCGAGACAGAAAAACTTGTCGGACTGTGAAGTTTACATGGCTGGACGCTTTGAGATGGTGCGCGTTATCCGCGACGATTTTGTGGCTAAAGGCGTGCCGTTAGATAATCTTTACGGCGATGCTTTGTCCTTCATTTAATTCTACAGAAAGTAAATTTGTTTAACGAATAAGCTGCGTTATACTGACGCCGCTTTACCAAGGGGTGCCGGCAACGGCTGAGATGCATTAGCGAACCCTTAAAACCTGATCCGGTTAATACTGGCGTAGGGATGGTAGAAAACCCGTCTAATACAGCCTTACCGGATCGTTTCTGACTTTGTTTTGAGGAAATGATCCATGAAAATAATCCATTCATACCTGGCAGCCAGCATAACTACTGCGCTATTCACGTCACCTGTATTTGCTGATGTTGCAGAAGACACTCAAGATACGCAAGACATAGAAATTATTGAAGTGAGTGGTGACTTTCACCGCCGTACCTTAAATGAAACCACCAGCAGTGTTTCTATTATTGATAAAGACGCCATGCAGCAGCGTCACTCTCAGCATTTACAGGACACTCTGAATAGCTTCGCTAACGTAAACTTCTCAGGTGGTACCTCCACGGCTCGTTTCATTCAAATCCGTGGTATTGGCGAGCGTTCTCAGTTTGTTGATCCGGTGACACCGTCTGTCGGCTTATTGATTGATGGCATTGATTACAGCGGACTAGGCAGTGCCGCATCGCTTTTCGATATTAATCAGGTCGAAGTTTTCCGTGGTCCGCAAAGTGGTCGCTTTGGAGTGAATGCGATGGCCGGCTTATTGTTGCTTGATAGCACGGCACCGAGCAGCGATTTCAACGGTGAGTTTCAGTTATCGGCGGGAAATTATTCTGAAGCCATGGGTGGTTTAGCCATGGGCGGTAGCCTGGGGGCATTAGGTAACGCGCGTTTCTCAGTCAGCCAGTTTCAGCAAGACGGATATATGGAAAATACTTACCTGGATAAGGAAGACACTGAACAGCGCGATGAGTTAAGTGCCCGCTTACTGCTCGATACTGAGCTTAGCAAAGACTGGTTGCTGCAGACGGTTCTGCACTATAACGATGTTGATAATGGTTACGACGCTTTCAGTCTGGATAACACGCGCGAGACTCTGTCTGATGAGCCGGGTTTTGACCGTTTAGAAAGTCAGGCGCTGCGTTTGCAGTTGAGTTACCTGGGCTTTGATAACAGCCGACTGGAAATGTCCGTTAACCAGCTAGATGCCGACACGGGTTATGCCTACGATGAAGACTGGACTTACGAAGGTATCGCTCCGGGCTGGGAGTATTCTTCTTTTGACGCGTACTTCCGTGAACGTGACGACAAAACAGCCGAAGTTCGCTGGCTTTCAGATGATCCTGAAGCTCTTTTTGGCATTGACAGTGAATGGGTCCTGGGCCTGTATTACTACGATAAGTCGGTACAGTTAACCCGCGATTACTTTAATTGGGACTTAGGCGTGCCGGCCATTTTTGAAAGCGATTATGACAGCAAGCACGGTGCTCTGTACGGCGAGTTGACCCAGCATTGGACTGACCGTGTTAGTACCATTACCGGTTTGCGGGTTGAGCGTTATGACAATGACTACCTGGACAGTCGGGGCGTCACGGCAGAACCTGAAGACACAATGGTTGGCGGGAATTTCAGTCTGCGCTACCAAGCTTCCGATGAGAGTTACCTGTACGCAACAGTAGCTCGCGGTTATAAAGCCGGAGGTGTTAACGGGGAAGCCCTGGGTAAAGCTGAAGATCAGGGACTGGAAGAATTAGAAAACTATCTATTAGAGCGAGCAACTTTCGCGCCCGAAATTCTCTGGAGTACTGAGTTAGGTGTTAAAGGTAGTAGCCCCGATGGCCGTTTAACGTCGCGGGTTAGCGCGTTTTACCACTGGCGCGACGATGTTCAGCTAAAAGGTTGGGTGAATCGCGATCAGTCTTTTGTCGGTTATATCGAAAATGCAGCGGAAGGCACGGGTTATGGCCTGGAAGCAGAAATTCGAAATCAGTTGACTGACTGGCTGGCTGTTTTCGCTTCCGCCAGTTGGTTAAGAACCGAAATTGACGGTTTTGTCACGGAAGACGGTATGGACATGACGGGCCGTGAACAGGCGCAAGCACCTAACTACCAGTTTAATATTGGCCTTGAGGGCTGGGTCGGCGAGAACTTCCAGTGGGTGATTCAGGCCGACGGCAAAGATGAATTCTATTTCTCCGATTCGCATAACCAAAAAGCCGATAGCATGGCAGTATTGCACCTTGCGTTGAACTATCATTACCAAGACTGGCGTATCAGTTTCTGGGGTCGTAATTTAACAGATGAAGACTATGAAATTCGTGGCTTCTATTTTGGTAATGACCCACGTAAAGAGTACATCCCCGAAACTTACGTGCAGTATGGTGAACCTCGTCGCTTTGGGGTTACTGTCAGTAAGTCGTTTTAAAGGAGGGTAACATGCAAGTTTCAGTGGAAATGTCGTTGTATCCTTTAGCTGACAGCTATCTGGATACCATAAAAGACTTTATTGAGCGCTTAAACCAGCATTCAGAGTTAACGGTTCTGACCAATACGATGAGCACCCAAGTCTTTGGTGAGATGCAGGACGTTATGCGTATTTTAGGTGAAGAAATGGAACTGCTTTTTCAAAATGTGCCTTCGAATGTTCTGGTTTGTAAGTTTATTAATAAGGATTTAAGGCCGGAGAATGCTTGAGTCTTCGCTCGAGTTCTGGCTTGAACAGCTAATGGTCAGCTCCCCCTGGGAACTGACCGCTTTAGTTCTGGCGCTTGGCTATCTCGTACTGGCCGCGCATCAACGACAATGGTGTTGGGCTGCTGCCGCGGTAAGCTGTACTATTTACGCCGTATTGTTTTGGCAGGGCCGGTTGTATATGGAGTCTTTGCTGCAGACTATATACATTGCTTTGGCCGGATATGGCTGGTGGCAATGGCAACGTCAGCAAAGCGCCGCAAAAGAGAGCCCTGACGGTGCAAAGTATCCGCTGCGATGGCACCTTATACAATGGGCGTGGTTAGTTCCCCTGGCCGCTTTAATTGCTTATTTGTTGTCGGTCTACACAGACGCGGACGCAGTGTGGCTAGACACTTATACAACGGTCTTCAGTTTGCTGGCTACCTGGCTGGTAACCAAGAAGGCGTATGAAACCTGGTGGTACTGGTTGGTCATAGACAGTGTTTACGTTTATTTGTACGCCAGCAAAGGCTTTGTGGCTACTGCTTTGCTTTTTGTTGTTTATCTTATTCTGGTTGTTTACGCCATGTGGCGTTGGCGCCATGACACCCAGTTAAAGTCCGTGGGCGAAATTGGGTGATAGATAAGCCAGAAGAAATAAAGCTTTTAGCGTCCGGGCAGTCCAATCAGGCCTTACGCTTAATAACGGGCACTGACGACTACGTATTGAAACGTTGGCGGAATGAAGAAGTATTTGCGGTTGACAGAGAGCGGGAAGTATCGCTTCAGCAGCAGCTGGCCAAGCTTTCTTTAGCGCCGGAAGTATTGGATTACCACACTGGGCAAGGTTGGCTATTGCAACCTTATTACAAAGCCCCTTCGCTAGAGCAGGTCACTTTATCTCCGTTAATTAAAGCCACAGTGCTGGCTGAGACACTGGCCAAAATTCACTCCGTGCGCGTTGATGTTCCACCCTGGTCAATGGCGGAGCGGATTGAGCATTACTTGCAGCAACTGCAAGCTTTTGACGCACCCTCTGTAACAGTTATGCGGCAGCAGCTAAAACCTATTGCCTCAGTTATTGATGACTGGCTCAGTTTTCCTGTGTTGTGTCACAATGACTTATCGATGAACCATATTTTGATGACCGACCCAATGAGAATCATTGACTGGGAATATGCGGGCATAGGGAATCCGCTGTTTGATATTGCCAGTACCATAAAAATTAACCGGCTAAGTAGTGAAATGGTCGAGCGTTTAATTTCTGATTATGAAAAACGAACTCACTACCAGGTTGATCGGCAACGTTTGTCACAATGGTGTGAGTTTGTGGAATGGCTGAACAAAGTGTGGCAGCATTTGTTCCGACATACCTCTTAATGTGAACACACTGCCATGACGGATAAAAAATTGACGGAACGCGTGTACGGCTATTTAGCGGAAGACGAAGATGCCCGTGTATGTAAAGACATTCCTGAATCAGCCTGTAATGAGCAGCCTCGCTCGTTTGTTTTAATGTTGCTATCGTTAATGTTAACAAAGTTGGGCGATAGCCTCGTCAGCGCCCGTTTGGTACTGCCGTGGATGCTGAGTTCGCTCGGAGCCCCTGCTATATTCATTAGTGCGCTGGTACCACTACGTGAATCATTAGCTCTATTACCTCAGCTTTTTGTTGCTCAAAAGCTTCGTGAACAACCGGTACGCAAATGGTTCTGGGTTGCCGGTAGTATCGGTCAGGCACTATCCCTGTTGGCCATGTTGTTTGCAGTAGCGACCTTAGATGGCGATATGCTGGGCTGGTCGGTCGTTATCCTGCTGGCGCTGTTCAGTTTGTCACGAGGCATTTGTTCGGTGGCCAACAAAGATGTGACGGGAAAAACGGTGTCTAAAACCCGCAGAGGGCGCATGTCGGGTGTCGCGGCTTCGGCTGCCGGACTGCTGACCTTACTCACTGCACTCGTTATCATTTTTGCTCCGGAGATGGATGGTCAGCGGCCTCTGTTTGTTGCTCTTCTAGGGGCGGGAGTCGCGTTATGGGTGGTTGCTGCACTGCTTTATGCAGGGATCCCTGAAGTTGCGGGGGCAACAGAAGGCGGCGGCAATGCGTTGACCGAAGCAGTAAAATCCATGTCGCTGCTTTGGCAGAATCGTCAGTTTGGTCACTTTGTAGTATCACGTGCGTTATTGGTAGCGGCTGCTTTCGCCATTCCTTACATTGTGGTTTTAATACAGCGAGAAGGAGAAGCCGAGTTAACAAGCTTAGGCAGCTTAATGCTGGCCAGTGGGCTTGCTGGTTTACTGGCAGGGCGTTTTTGGGGGCGTTGGTCTGACTCAGCCAGTCATCATGTTATGGCTGCCGCTTCCGTTATGTCGACCCTGGTTATGGGGATAGCTTTAGCCCTTTATTATTGGGCTCCTGATGCGTTAGGTATGCAATGGGTGGCAGCTGCTTTGCTGTTCAGTTCAGCGGTGGCTCACCATGGTGCCAGGGTTGGGCGAAAAACTTACTTGGTGGATATGGCAACTCAGGATAATAGAGCGCAATTGACCGCCGTATCTAACACAGTAATGGGTGTTGTGCTTTTAGCGGGTTTATTGTTGGGCTGGGTTGATGCTGCTTACGGCGTAGCTGCGGTACTGTGGGTGCTGGCTGCTATAGGCGTTATTGCAACCTTTAGTGCATTGCGATTGCCAGACGTATCAGGTTGATACGCCTGGCTAACCGAATCCGTTATTTTCCGCGAATTACCGCGTAGAGGCCAACAATCACAGCGGCAACCCCACCAATTAAATACCAAATGGTGTTGTCAGTTGGCTCATTTGTCGCCATTTCAGACATTTCAGAAGCCAGAGACTGAGAAGCTTCATAAGAAAAATACAGTAAAATAGCACCAACAACTAATAGAACAATACCTACGATACGAGTCATAAAGTCTTCCTTTTGTTGTGTTAACAACTTATCAATATAAAGCAGTGAACAAGATCTTCAAGTTTCCTTACGAAATTTTGATCTATGTCATCTGATATATTCCCAAACCAGAAAAATGTCGGTAATTGTTAAAGGGCTAATCGCGTTTAAAACGAAAATAACAAAAGTAAGGCGGAACTATGAGCAGAGCATCTTTCAAGCTGGGTTATTTAGCCCTTTCACTGTCTGCCGCGTTAGCAATTCCGAATACCGGTTTTGCACAGCAGGCAGACGTTAATGCAGAATCAGACGAATCGATGGAGCGCATTGTTACTCTGGGTTCTCGAGTGAACGGCCGAACAGCAACTGAGTCGGCATCGCCTATCGATATTATTTCCGCTGAGCAACTGGTGAATACCGGTGCAACGGAATTAGGTAAAGCTCTGCAAATGAGTGCACCGTCTTTTAACTTCTCCAGTACCACTATTTCTGATGGCTCCGATATTATTCGTCCGGCTACTTTGCGGGGACTTAACCCTGACCAGGTATTGGTGCTGGTTAACGGTAAGCGTCGCCACCAACAAGCTCTTGTGAACGTACAGGAAACGATTGGTAAAGGCTCTGCTGGTTACGATATTAACGCGATTCCTATTACAGCGGTTGCGCGTGTTGAAATTCTTCGTGATGGAGCCGCCGCTCAGTACGGTTCTGATGCGATAGCTGGTGTCATTAACATTACGCTGAAAAGTTCTGACGGCGGAAGTATTTCAGCGGAAGTTGGACAAACTTATGAAGGCGATGGCGAAGTTAATACCGTTGGTATTAACTTTGGTAAAGAGTTTGATAAAGGCTTTTTCAACGGAACGTTAGAATATCGTGACCGTGGTATGACAAATCGTGCGGCACCAGCTGAAGCCTCATTGATTGGTGACTGGTCGTCACCCAGTGGCGACCCTGTGGTTCGCCTGCATATTGGTGACGCAGACTCTGAAAACTTATATGCGTGGTTTAACTCCGGTTATAACCTGGGCAACACCACAGAACTCTATGCATTTGGTGGTGTTTCAACCCGTGATGGTGGGTCTTCGGGCTTTTTCCGTGGCAGAGGACACCCCAGAACAATCGAAGCCATATACCCGGACGGCTTTTTACCAAAACTAGAAACCGAGGCGGATGACCAGTCTCTGGCGGTTGGTATTCGAGGTGACCTGCCGAATGCCTGGTTATGGGACGCCAGCGTTGTCTACGGTAAAAATGAATTCGGCTTTAATTCATCGAACTCAGCTAACGTCAGTTGGTACTATGAACCTCACCCAGATGGCGGCATTTACGGTGAAACGCCCACGTCAGCCTTCGACGGTGAGTTAGTGTTTGAGCAAACTACGTTCAACTTGGACTTTAACGGAACCGTTGATATAGACAATGAACTGCTTTATTTAGCGGTTGGTTTGGAAATGCGCCAGGATGGTTATGAAATCAATCCGGGTGACCCTGTGTCCTGGGCTTATGGCCGGACAAATGATCCCAGTGTGGAAATCTTAACCCCATCGGGAGCCGGTGCTGAAGCTGGTATCCAGGGCTTTCCGGGCTTTAGTCCAAGCCAGGCCGTGGATGCAACTCGTGACAGTTATGGTGCTTATGTCGATGCAGAGTATTATGTGACTCCAGACTTTTTGTTAGCCGGTGCGTTGCGTTACGAAGACTACGACATAGCGGGTGACAACATCTCAGGTAAGCTTTCTGCTCGTTATGACATCGATAGCGACTTCTCTGTTCGAGGAACGGTAGCGACAGGCTTCCGTGCGCCGGGTGTGCAGCAAATTTATTACAGTCAGGTTTTAACGAACATTGTTAACGGAACATTGGTTGAAACCGGAACCATTGCCAACGATGACGAGGTTGCGCGGCAGTTTGGTATTAACGCACTTGAAGAAGAAACATCAGAAAGTGTCAGTTTGGGTCTTATTAAGCGCTTTAATAACGGCTTTGACCTGACCATGGACTTTTACCAAATTAATATTGATGACCGCATTGTGTTGTCTGAGTCGTTAACAGCCTCTGTTGGCGCTGAATTTGGTGAAATTCTGGAAGAGAACAACCTGGGTGCGGCGCAGTTTTTTACCAACTCTGTTGACACTAAAACAACAGGCTTAGATATTATCGCGTCTTATCCTGCTGAGTTGTTTGACGGTAACCTGAACTTGACCGCGGCCATGAGTTTTATGAACACCGATGTTGAGCAGGTGAATTCGGTTTCGTCGTTAATTCCCGGCGAACAAATCTTTAACGATACCCAAGTGTTGCGCCTTGAAGAAGGACAGCCCAGTGAAAAAGCAACATTAAGTGGTGACTGGACTCGAGATGCATGGAACGTCAATTTAGCCTTAAATTACTTCGGTGCTGTTGAAGGCCAGGCTTTCACAGGTGTTCGTCATGAGTGGGGTGGCAAGTGGTTAACCGACCTTTCTGTTGGTTACGACTTTACCAGTAACCTGAACGTACGAGTTGGTGCCAATAACTTATTTGATACTTACCCGGATGAGTGGGGCAGTGCAGGCTCGCCATTCTCTGATGCCGGCTTTAAATACGGTTGGGAAACCTTCCCGTTTGGTATCAATGGTGGTTATTACTATGCACGTCTGAACTACACGTTCTAGATGTTGCATGATCTACCAATAGAAACGAAAACGCCCCTTTCAAAGGGGCGTTTTTTATTTGGCCAGGCTGACAGTTTAGTTTCCTAAGTAAGAGGTCAGCATCCACGCTGTTTTTTCTTGCTCTTTAATGTAGTCACTCATTAGTGCATTAGTACCTTCATCACCAGCTTCGTCAGAAATTTCAAGAATTTCACGTTGCAGGCGAATTGTAGTCTGATAGCTGTCCAGAATATTAGCTACACAGGCGCGGCCTTCGTGAACGTCTTTTACTTCTTCTATTTCACTGTTCTTGATATAGGTCGAGTAAGCATGCTGAGGGCGTTGACCCAGAGTCAGAATACGTTCTGCAATTTCATCAATTTTCAGCAGTAAGTCATCGTAGGTTTCTTCAAACTTAGCGTGCAATTCGAAGAAACGTTCGCCTTTAATGTTCCAATGGAAGCCGCGAACATTCATGTAAAAAACCTGGTAGTTTGAGAGCAACTCATTCAACTTGTCGCCAAGCTTCTCTGCTTTTTTCTGGTCTAAACCAATAACGCTTAACTGTTTCATAAACCCTCCTTTGTCATCGTTATGCCTTAACAATAGTTGAATCATAGAGTTAAAGAAAGCGATGAAAACCGATATAGCTGACAGTTAAAATCGATAACTGTCAGCTATAGCTTACATAAAGGTTACGGAGTTGCAGTGAGGCAGATCAACTGAGGCTTTCGACTTTACCGTCGCGAATGTGTTTCTCGCCGCGGGCTTTCGCCAGTTGAATTTGACGTTCGCGTTCTGCAAAACGTTCTTTCTGTTCGGCTGTGGTTTTATCGTAGCAGTGCGGGCAGCTGACGCCCTTCTGGTAGTGCTCTGACTGCATTTCTTCTTTGGTTATTGGCATACGGCAGGCGTAACATTGGTCGTATTCACCGGGTTCCAGGCCATGCTTAACAGTAACCCGTTGGTCGAAGACAAAACATTCGCCATTCCAGCTGCTTTTCTCTTCGGGCATCATTTCCAAATACTTAAGAATGCCGCCCTTTAAGTGGTAGACCTCGTCAAAGCCTTGTTCTTTAAGATAAGCGGTCGACTTTTCACAACGGATGCCGCCAGTACAGAACATGGCGACCTTTTTGTGTCTTTCCGGATTCAGGTGCTCTTTAACGTACTCAGGAAACTCACGGAAGGTATCGGTTTTGGGGTTAACAGCACCTTCGAACGTACCTACGGCATATTCGTATTCATTACGGGTATCAATAACCAGAACTTCCGGGTCGGCAATTAAGTCATTCCACTTGTCGGGGTCAACGTAAGTGCCAACCGAGCTTTTGGGATCAACCCAGTCAACGCCTAAAGTTACAATTTCTTTTTTAAGCTTAACCTTGGTGCGGTAAAAAGCCTGGCCGTCGCTGGGGGACTCTTTGTGTTCAATATCCGCAAAACGTTCGTCCGAACGCAAGTAATCGAGCACGTTATCAATACCCTCGCGAGTACCACAGATAGTGCCATTAATACCCTCGCGGGCTAATAAAAGAGTGCCTTTTACATTGTTTGCAATAAGCGTTTGATACAGCGGTTCACGCAGCTCTTTATAGTCATTGAGCTCAACAAACTTGTACAATGCCGCACAAATATACATATCATGTTACCTTTTTCAGCGGTCCGGAACGTAAATCCGGAGCCCTATTTAAAATCGCGCGGATTATACCGTTTTGATCCTGATCAGCGCAAATCAGGTTTCCCGGGAGCAGTAAAGCCATGGTAAGCGACGCTTTGTTTTTTGGTTTAGTTCTTTTGTCGGCCGCAACCTCGTTACTGACAGCTGTAGCTGGTGCAGGTGGCGGTGCGGTCTTGATAGGTATGATGGCATTAGTCTTGCCGGGGGGCGCGGTGATACCGGTACACGGACTGGTGCAAATGGGTTCTAATGTGGGCCGTACCGGGTTGTCATGGAAGCACATTCACTGGCCTACCGTTGCCTGGTTTGTCCCTTTTGGTCTGCTGGGAACCTTTATTGGTAGTCTACTATTGGTTCAGCTTCCCACGCATTTTTTGCAAATTACCATCGCGTTATTTTTAATCTGGCTGACCTGGGGGCCTAAGTTGCCGCAAAGCTTCCGCGGCCGGGCAGGCTTAGTTGGCGGAGGTTTGGTAACCGGTTTTATTTCGCTATTTGTCGGGGCGTCAGGGCCGCTGGTAGCGGCCTTTGTAAAAGCTCGTTTTAGTGAAAGGTTGCAAACGGTCGCGACATTTTCTGCTGTAATGACCATGCAGCATGCCCCTAAAGCGTTGGTCTTTGGCATGGCAGGCTTTGTTTTTCAGGATTGGCTGCCGTTGGTGTTGGCAATGATTGCCGCCGGCTTTGTTGGTACCTGGGTTGGTCTGCATTGGTTGAAAAAAATCACCAACCAACGCTTTGACCAATTGTTTCGGTTAATCATTACCTTGCTGGCTCTTCGCCTGCTTTGGGTCGCGCTTGAGCCTTTTGTCCCAGCGTTGGCGAGCATAGCGGCGTAAGCTGGCAATGTTATCGGTTTCATCCATTATGGGCGTGCCCAGTATGGTTTCGATAATATCTTCCAGAGTAATGAGCCCGAGCCAACTACCGTGTTCGTCGTAAACCAAAGCAAGATGCTGGCGCTCTTTGATGAGATGACTCATTAGCGCTTCCACGCTCACAGTTTCTGTTACTATTTCCACGGGTCGGACAATGTCACTTAATGCGTCTGACTCGTCAGCATCTAAAACATCACTTCGGAAAATGATGCCCTGAGGTTCCTCTTCGCTGTCAATAACAGGGTAGCGTGAAAAAGGTAACTTGCGGATCTTCTCGCTGACTTCCAGCATACTTAAGCCCGGGTTAATCGACTCGCAGACTGTGCGAGGTGTCATTACTTGACGCACGCGAATTTCATGTAAATCAAGAATGTTTAAAATTACCCGGCGCTCGTCATCGTCTAAAGCTTTTTCTTCGTGACCAATAGTTGCCATGGCCTTAATTTCCGAGCGAACATCAATGTCCGCTTCACCGCTGCCAATACGTTTTGTAATTTGATCAGAGAGCCAGATAAAAGGCTTAAGTGATAAAATCATAAAGTTAAGTATGGGAGGAAGCGAAGGTGCAATGGGTCGCCAGAACTTGGCTCCGATAGTCTTAGGAATGATTTCAGATAACACCAAAATAAGCAGCGTCATAACGGCTGAAGCGACACCCAGGTAGCCATCACCAAAAACCACTCCGACTTGAGCGCCAACACCGGCTGCTCCGGCTGTATGGGCTATCGTATTGAGTGTTAGTATAGCCGCGAGAGGTTTATCAATAGAGTCTTTTAGCTTGCGTAATTGCTGATGGGTTTTAGGCCTGCTCTCTTTTAATTGTGCAACATAACTCGGCGTAACCGATAAAAGAGCCGCTTCTAAAACCGAACAAACGAACGAAACACCCACCGCAATGATGGCAAAAACAATAAGTAAAAACATTAGTACCCTAAATGCTTACAGAAATTGCGTCAGTAATAACATAGTTCCTGCCAGAATCAGAATTGACCAGCCGACAGGACCTGCGTACTTACCCCATAAGCGCTCAGTATAAGGCCCTAACCACAAAACGATAAGCGCTAATACATAATATCTTAAAGCGCGCGCTGCACCTGCGGCGAATAAAAACAGAGAAAGTGGGTAGTCGCCAGCTCCGGCAGCCAGCATGGCAACCTGGAAGGGGACCGGAGTCACACCAACTAAGAAAATCGCGACAAAGCCGTCTTCTTTTAGTGTTTCCTGAAACTCTTGATAATAGTCCTGAATGGACAAGTAGCTAATAAACCATTCGCCCGCAGTGTCGAACAGCGCAAAGCCAATGTAGTAACCGCCAACGGCACCTGCCATGAAGCCAGCTAAAGCAACCGAGGCTACTAGCCAGATGCGTTTGCGCTCAAGCACCATGTAAGGCACGAGTACTAACTCTAAAGCAATGGGGAGTAAGGTTGCTTCCATAGCAGAAAGAAAAAAGAGAAGTACCAGAGCATGAGGGGAACTGGCAAGTTTCTGATACCATTGCTGCGTCTTTGTGTTTTTTGTCATTGGCGCGTCAATTTATTAATTTCGATAGTATTTATCGGTTTAGTGTAGCGTTATTTCTTTGCAAATAGGGATCGAAGCCGTTAAAACTTACGTAAACTTTGCATTAAGCGTATTGTTAAAAGGTAACTGAAAATGAAATATCGAGGAAGCCCTGCATTTTCTCACGAACAGGCAGATAAAATAGGGGTGCTGGTGACTAACTTGGGCACTCCTGAAGCTCCAACGAAGGGCGCGCTCAAGCCTTATTTAAAAGAGTTCCTGTCTGACCCAAGGGTGGTTGAGGTTCCTCGCCTGCTTTGGTATTTCATATTAAATGGCGTGATCCTTCGATTTCGTCCGAAACGTTCAGCCGAGGCTTATGAAACTGTTTGGACAGAACGCGGCTCGCCGTTGCTTTTTCATACTCAGGATCAAGCCGCTGCTATTGAGAAAAAACTGAAAGAAACCTGGGGCGACAATATTGTCGTCGACTTTGCCATGCGCTATGGGAATCCGGCGTTGGGTGATGTGGTCGACAATATGATGCAAAAAGGGGTACGGAAATTACTGGTTCTGCCGCTATACCCGCAATATTCAGCATCTACCACAGCCTCAACTTTTGATGCTCTGGCAAAAGATTTCACCAAACGCCGCTGGTTACCTGAACTGCGTTTTATTACTCATTACCATGACTTCCCGCCGTTTATTGAAGCGGCAGCAAAACGCATCGAGAGGCACTGGGAGCAGCATGGGCGCACTGATAAGTTACTATTTTCTTACCATGGTATTCCGTTACGCTACTTGAAAAATGGCGACCCTTACCACTGTGAGTGCTATAAAACTTCACGCTTGCTTGCTGAGCGCCTGGGGCTTAAAAAAGATGAGTACCTGACAACATTCCAGTCGCGTTTTGGTCGCGAGGAGTGGCTACAACCGTATACTGATATGACCATGAAAGCGCTTCCCGGAAAAGGCATTAAGTCTGTTCAGGTATTTTGTCCGGGCTTTTCTTCAGACTGTTTAGAGACGGTTGAAGAAATTGGCGAGGAGAACCGAGAATACTTTATGGAAAGCGGTGGTGAACGGTACGAGTATATCTCAGCTCTAAATGCCGAAAGTGAGCATATTAATGCGCTGGCACAGCTTATCGAAAGCAACTTGCAGGGGTGGTCAGTAGAAGACGTTTCTGGGCTGCGACAGCAAAGAGCTGATGCTGTTAAAGCGCAAACCTCACCCTACAATAATGATTAAAGGGGGCTCCTTTGGCCAGGACTAATTCATTTGGTAAACCCTTCATGTTTATTGCATGGGGGCTTGCTATTGCTATGCTGGTTTGGTTTTTTGAAGACAAGCTTCAGCAACAGTTTAATCCTAACTCTCAGGTTCAAAGTCATGTAGACAATGGGCAGGTCACAGTCGTGCTGGAACAAAACCGTATGGGCCATTACGTAGCCCGGGGAAAGGTTAACGGGCAGTCGGTGACATTTTTATTAGATACCGGAGCTACCCTGGTCGCTATTCCCGAAGGTTTAGCGCAAAAGCTCGGACTTCGTAAGGGGCGTCAGGGAATGTCCCAAACCGCCAATGGACGTGTTATAACATACCGTACAGAAATTGATCGTTTGCAGCTGGGTGATATTCAGTTGAGCAATGTTGCTGCTTCAATTACACCCGGGATGGACGGCGATGTCATACTTTTGGGCATGAGTGCATTGAAAGAATTTGAGTTAATGCAGAAAGGCGATACTCTTACTTTACGTTATTAAAAATTAGAGCAGGACGGATGTATGTATAGAAAACTACTAGGCGCAACGTTATTCATTATTGCCGGTACGGCCGGAGCGCAACAGGAAACAATGAAGGAATGCTCGGCGATTGAAGACTCACTGGAGCGCTTGGTGTGCTATGACAACTTAGCCAAGCGTCAGCAAGGTGAACCTCAGGACGAAAAAGCTAAAGGTAGAGCTAAAGCGGAAGAGATGAAAGCCCGAGGACAAAGCAAGGCCGAAGAGATGAAAGCTAAGGCTAAGCAACGGGGCAAGCGGAGCGACAATGCCGCAGAGCAGAACTTTGGTATGGAGCACAAAGGTAGTCAAAATAATACGCTTGAAAGGTTAGAAGTAGAAGTTGCCAGCAAAAAGCAAGACCCTTATAAGAAATGGCAAATTGAGCTGACTAATGGTCAGGTTTGGAAGCAAATCGATAGCCGGGGTTATTTTTCCTGGGACGATGATGATACCTATTACATTGAGCGCGGTGCGTTGAACTCCTTTTTCTTCGGTCGAGAAGATTCAAATCGTCGGCTTAGAGTGCAGCGAATTAAATAAGCCAGGAACAATTATGCAGCGGACTAATGCAAGATAACTTACTCAGTTACAGTCAAATAGCGACAGGAGTCGTGCTGCTCCTGATTACTGCGACAGTTTTTGTCAGCGTGGTCCGTAAAAGAGCGGATAAGAAGTATCAGGGATTAAATCAGTTAATTCAGGCTCATTATAATACGTTTAATGCCCTGGCCCAGCAGCGGGATATTGAGAGTCGCTTGCTGGGTATTTGTCACCTAATTGAATCTCAAATTAATGGCGCCATGTGTTCTATCATGGTGGCAAATAAAGACAACAAAACTTTATCAACGGCTGCTTCAGCTTCATTACCCCGCTCCTTTTCTAATGAATTAAATGGATTAAAAATTGCTGATGGTTCAGGCGGCTGCGGTACCGCAGCCGCCATCGGTGAACCCGTTCTGGCTGCCGATATGAGGAACGATGAGCGTTTTGAGGCGTTCATGCCGTTAATTAATCAGTACGGCTTAGCTGCTTGTTGGTCTCACCCCATTTTTGGGGCTGCAGAGGGTGAAGTTATAGGAACTTTCGCTATCTACTTTGCCCAGCCGAGAGTGCCAACCGGGGATGAGCTGGAACTGATTGTACGTAACCGCGACTTAGTTGCCTTAATCCTCGAGCAAGAAGAGCAACGAAAAGCGCAGGTTCGTTTAGAGCAACATCAACGCTCTTTATTTACATACAACCCCGATTCAGTTTTCACATTGGATTTAAACGGAAACTTCACCAGCGTTAATCGTGCAGGTTGCGAGCTTTTACTTCTTAGTGAGGAAGAGTTGCTGGGGCAGCATTACGAGCTGGCGGTTCCGGAAACCGAGCGGGAAAGAACGCTAACGTACTTTGAAACAGCAAAAAAGGGCACCCCTCAATCTTACGAAATTAAAGTTGCGGACAGAATGGGGCAACTGCATGACTTATCAATAACCAATATCCCAATTATTATTGATGGCGAAGTTACCGGGGTGCATGGTGTCGCTAAAGAGGTTACTGAGCATCGCGCGAATGAGGCAAAACTTAAAGTTTTTCGAAGTAGCGTGCATGCCAGTGTTAATGGCGTCGTTATTAGCGAAGCCAATAAAAAAGGTTTCCCGGTTCTTTATGTGAACCCCGCTTTTGAGAAAATGAGCGGTTACTCTCTTACCGAAATGAAAGGGATAAGTTGCAACATACTGCAAGGCCCAGACACGGATCCAAAGGTAATTAATGAGATTCGAAAAGCTTTGCAGGAAAAACGGGAAATAAAAAGTGTTATTCGGAACTACCGCAAAGATGGAAGCATGTTTTGGAATGAGCTCTTAATAGCACCGGTTAAGGGCCCGGATAACAAAGTAACGCATTTTATTGGGTTACAAAGCGATATTACGGAACGAGTCCAAAGAGAGGATGCTTTAGCTTTTTATGCCTCACATGACAGTCTAACGCAGTTAGCCAACCGAAGTGCAATGGAAGAGCGACTACAACAGTTAGTATCCAATGACACGAACCAAGCCGTTTTTGTGTTGTTTATTGATTTGGACGGGTTTAAACCGATAAATGACAGTTTAGGGCACTACCTTGGTGACGAGGTGTTAATTGAAACTGCGCAGCGTCTGCAGCAGGTAATCCGTGAACCTAACCTGATTTGCCGCTTTGGCGGAGATGAATTTGTTGCTGTTATCCAAAGCATGGGGGCAGCAGAGCAGATTAATGTTTTATGTACCGAAGTATTAGCTATTTTCGACGAACCATTTCGTATCGATGAGATTGAAGTTTCCTTGTCGGCAGCCATTGGCGTTGCCGCAAACGATATTCAATATAAGCATCCCATGGAACTGACTCAGCGCGCCGATGTAGCAATGTATGAAGCGAAGAAGCGCGGCGGTAATGCAGTTTGTTGGTACTCCGAAAAGCTTGATGAGGGGCTGGGCTACAAGGTTGCTCTGCGGACACAAATTCAGGAAGCGCTGGCCAAGAAGCAATTTGAGCTGTTTTATCAACCCATCATGACCAGTACAGGGCAAATTTCAGGGGCTGAAGCGTTGATTCGCTGGCACCACCCAACCAAAGGCTACGTTTCTCCAGCGGACTTTATTCCGATTGCTGAGCGTACAGGTCAGATCATCCAAATTAGTGAATGGGTTCTTAGACAGGCCTGCCAAGACTTAAGTGAGCTGAAAAGTTACGGTATTAACACTGTTTCTGTGAATTTTTCACCCATTCAGTTTTATCGTGACGACTTTATTAGTAAAACCAAGTCTGTGCTCGAAGAATTTAATATAAAGCCGGGTGAAATTACCGTTGAAATAACAGAAAATGTTCTGGTTAACGACACTCAGCGTATTGCTGAACTTTTACAACATCTGCGCGAGTTAGGTCTTGATGTTGCAATTGACGATTTTGGAAGCGGGTTTGCCAGTTTGCGATACCTGAATGTCCTGCCCGTAAATAAACTGAAGATTGACCGCAGTTTTATTGAGAACATTGACCATAACAGACATAACGCTGCAATAACGGGTGGCATCTTAAATATGGTCGAGCACCTCGGTATACAAACGGTTGCTGAGGGTGTCGAAACTGAAAACGAATACCGCTACCTGGTCGAACACGGGTGTCCATTAATGCAGGGCTTTTTATTCTGTAAACCGAAGCCGCTGGGCGAACTACTCGTGTGGGCAGAACGCCAGCAGTCTCTCGAAAACGAAAGTTAAAGCTATTTGATATCGGTCAGACGTAAGTATGGGCGCAGCGTTTTCCAACCTTGCGGAAACTTCTGTTTTGCGTCTTCATCGCTTACTGTCGGGCGAATGATAACTGAGTCGCCAGGAACCCAGTCCGCCGGACAGGCAACTTCTTCGCGATCGGTCGTTTGCAGCGCATCAATAACACGTAAAATTTCATTAAAGTTACGACCTACCGTCATGGGATAAGTCATGATAAGCCGAACCTTCTGGTTGGGATCGATGATGAAAACTGAACGTACAGTCGCGGTTGCGCTCTCGTTTGGGTGGATCATGTCGTAGAGTTCAGCAACTTTACGATCTTTATCCGCTACAATAGGAAACTCTAAGACGGTGCTTTGAGTGTCGTTTACATCCTCAATCCAGCCTTTGTGCGCATCCACAGTGTCAGTTGATAACCCCAGCGGTTTGACATTGCGCTTTTCAAACTCAGGGGCCAGTTGTGCTGTTCTTCCCATTTCGGTGGTGCAAACAGGGGTGTAGTCAGCCGGGTGACTGAAGAAGAACACCCAGGAGCCCTTTGCCCAGTCATGAAATTTTATCGAACCCTGAGTGGTATCAATGGTAAAGTCTGGTGCAGTATCGCCAATACGTAATGTCATAAAGTTACTCCTGGAGTCATTGTTGATAACCTTTATTGGTAACAACTAAATAGTAGCTTAGTAAACGCATTACAAGGTAATAGGCTTAGAACCATTTACTCTAATATAGACTCATGGATTATTAGTAATGACTTTATTTATTGATGCCGATGCCTGCCCACTGGCTATAAGAGAGATTCTGTTTCGAGCGGCGCAGCGTAAGCAGCTACACCTTTATTTAATCGCAAACCAGCGTATTCAGACACCAAAATCGAAGTTTATCCATATGGTTCAGGTAGGCAGTGGTTTTGATGTGGCTGATCATGAAATTGTCCGTCGCTGTGAAGCCGGCGACCTGGTGATAACCAGCGACATTCCTCTGGCGGCAGAAGTTATCGAGAAAGGTGCAAAAGCTCTGAGCTCCCGAGGCGAACTATTTACGCCGGACAATATTCGTCAGCGTCTCAATATACGCGACTTTATGGACACCATGCGAAGCAGCGGCATTCAGTCGGGAGGCCCTCCGCCTTTAACCAACGTTGATCGCAAAAATTTTGCTGACCATTTAGATCGGTTACTTGCGGGGAGTTGAATTTGGGATTTATTGCAGCATTACCGGCAATTCTCTGTGCCTTGGTTGCCTGGCTTTATCCTGAATGGTTGACGCAAATTCAGCTGCCGGTGCCGGGTGCCGTTTCTGCGGGCCTGGGTATTGTGTTTTTACTGGCCGCCTTTTTCCGGCAATGGCACTGGTTTTATTGGTGCGCCTGGGTTGGAGGTAGTTATGCAACGATTCAACTGGGGTTGCAGCAACCACTGGCGCAAAAAGAAGTGTCACAACTGTATCAGGCGTTTCCTGTTTGGTTATCGGTCAGTGCCCTGTTATTAGCCTTTATAAAACAGCCAACCTTACTGACGCTAAAGGGTGTTCTTCTATTTATTGTTGTGGGAATTTTACCCTTAGCTTTGCTTTTGGGGCCGGTTGCTAACTCAGTTGCAACCCTGAGCCCAGTTGAACTGCTGACTCTGCCTGACTGGGAAGACACTGGACTTGCTGTTGGTTTGCTTCTTTGGATTGTTGCAATGGGAGGAAGTTGGGCAACTTTCCTATTGTATAAAGGCTCATCTTCCTTTGCCTGGAGCCAGTGGGCTTCATGGCTGGCACTGATGGTTTTTTTGCTCGTTGTTGACCATCGGGATGCGTCAACCTGGTCCTCGGTCGCGGCGGTAATTGGCCTATTATTGGCATTGGCCGATCAGATGTTGAAGTTGGCTTACATTGACGAGTTGACTGGATTACCGCAACGCAGAGCACTGGTCAGTCAATTGCAGCATTTACGCAGGCGCAGTGCGGTGTGCATGCTCGATGTCGATTACTTTAAAAAATTTAATGATCGTTACGGGCATGAGGTGGGTGATCAGGTATTAAGGTTGCTTGGTAGTATTTTGAGAGAACATCGGGGTTTTAAAGCGTACCGTTATGGTGGCGAAGAGTTCACTCTGGTTTTTTCTCACAGCGACCCGGACAAATTGAAAAGTACATTAGAAAGTGTGCGCAGCAAAGTGGCGAATTATCCGCTTAAATTAAGGGAACCCTCGCGACCTGACAGTAAACGCAAAGGTAAGGACGCTCGCGGAAAAAAAGATGCTGCAAAAACAGTAAAAATAACGATCAGTTTAGGAGCGACTTTAAAAGAGCCCGGGGATACACCCGATAGCATATTAAAACGCGCTGATGAGAACCTGTACTCTGCTAAAAAGTCGGGACGTAACCGGGTTGTCTTAAAATAGTGGCGATCTAAACTCACTGGTATACGTTATTAGTAGGTGCAAACCGTAAATCATGCTCTGTACACAATAACAGGTAGGTCAATGAGCTACATAAAAGAAACCATTGAAAAATTAAAACAAACGAGCCCCGCTCAAGTTGAGTTCTACCAGGCGGTAGAAGATGTGCTGGGGTCGATAGAACCGCTTCTGGAAGAGCGGCCTAAATATCGTGAGCATTCTATTATTGAACGCTTGGTTGAACCTGAACGGCAGATTATGTTTCGGGTTCCCTGGATGGATGATGACGGCAATATTCAGGTGAATAAAGGCTATCGAATTGAGTTTAACTCGGCGCTAGGCCCCTACAAAGGTGGTTTACGTTTTCACCCAAGCGTCAATGCCGGCATTATTAAATTCCTTGGGTTTGAGCAAATTTTTAAGAATGCATTAACCGGGCTACCCATTGGTGGCGGTAAAGGTGGTGCCAACTTTAACCCGAAAGGAAAGTCCGATGCTGAAATTATGCGGTTCTGCCAGTCTTTCATGAGCGAGCTTTACCGTCATATTGGACCCAATACGGATGTGCCTGCCGGGGATATTGGCGTGGGCTCGCGCGAAATTGGTTACTTATTTGGTCAGTATAAGCGTTTGGCAAACCGCTTTGACGGTGTGCTCACGGGAAAAAGCCTGCTGTGGGGCGGTTCACATGCCCGTAAAGAAGCCACCGGGTACGGTGCGGTTTATTTTGCGCAGTGCATGATGGATGACAAAGGCGACTCGCTGGAAGGTAAGCGCTGTTTAATTTCTGGCTCTGGCAACGTTGCCATATACGCTATGGAAAAGCTGTATGACTTAGGAGCCAAGCCGGTAAGCTGTAGTGATTCCAACGGTACGATTTATCATGAGCAAGGTATTGATCTTGACCTGGTTAAGCGCATTAAAGAAGAGCAAAAAGGGCGGTTGGAAGAGTATCTTGAAACTCATAAGAACGCCGAATATACGCCCCGGGACGATTACCCCAAAGACGGTCATACGGTTTGGCGTTATAAAGCCGACTTAGCTTTCCCTTGTGCAACTCAGAACGAGCTGACCGAAAAAGACGCTCAGTCACTTTTAGAAAATGGCTGCAAATGCATTGTAGAAGGCGCGAACATGCCTTCAACACAGGCCGCCGTTGATCTCTTTATTGAAAGTGGTGCCGCATACGGCCCCGGGAAAGCCGCTAATGCCGGTGGTGTTGCAACAAGTCAGTTAGAAATGGTGCAAAATGCCAGTATGCTGCGCTGGGACTTTGAAGAAGTGGACGAAAAGCTCAAAGACATTATGCGGAATATCTATCAGGACGCAAAACGCACTGCAGAAGATTTCGGGCACCCGTCCAACTTAGTTCTTGGCGCAAACATTGCGGGTTTCCGTAAAGTTGCTGACGCCATGATAGAGCAAGGTGTGGTCTGAACTTATTGGACTCCTGCATTCTGGGTCAGTCGTTTTATGGCTTCATCATTTACCGGTATCGATTGTGCGTTTAGCATAACGACAGCCCTTGAGCCATCGAGGTAAAAGCCAACAAAACTGCTGAACCCGGCTGTTTGCCCGTTGTGCCAGGCGTAGGCTTTACCGTTTTCGTCTTCGCTAATAAGCCAGCCTAAAGCCTGCTGGCAACAGCCTTCAATGTTTTTTTGTGGGGCAAGTAATTGCTCGACAGTGGCATCGCCTTCTGCACTTTTTCGCATGAGTGCTTTGGTGTAGTTGGCCATATCACTCAGTGTAGAAACAACTGCTCCGGCGCCGGCCAGAGACTGAAAATGCCAGTGGGGTACTACGTCGCCCAAGACATTATGTCCTTTTGACAGGGAGCCTGAAGTATTTTCTTTACGGGTTGCCACATAAGTATCCGGCATACTGAAAGGTTCAAACACAACGTCATTTAACAGCTCAGGAAAAGCTTTTTCTGCACTCTTAGCGAGTGACTCTGCAAGTAAGCCATACCCGAAGTTGGAATATTCGTAATTGTTGGCACCGGGCTCTATCTCAGCCAAGGCACTTTCCAATTCTGACTGACCATAATGAGCGTAAGGGTCTGTCTGGTCGGCCTTACTTAATAAATTTTCAGGAAGTCGGGGCAGCCCGCTGTGGTGTGTAGCAAGTTGTCCCAGTGTCACTGCTTCGGGTGCTTGCGACCAAAACCCGTTGACCGGAGTATCAAGGGTTGTTGACTCATTAACTACTGCATGAGCCAGTAAATAAGCCACCATGGTTTTTGTGACCGAGCCAATTTCGTATTGTGTATTATGGTCATGCTCGCCATAAAACTGGGTTTTGATTTCATCTTGGTCAATGATGGCAACCGCTGCACCATGCTCGCCCAACTCGGGTGTCGGTGTGCTGGCCTGTTTCTCATCCGAACCGGCTTTTTTGAAGGTGAGAGGAAATTCCTGCCCCTGTTTGAAAGTTCCTTCGTAGCCTTCTGTTGTCTTTTTCCCGTTAAAGCTCGCCTGAATCATCGGCGACTTAAAGCTGAGTGTGTTGTTATCAATATGAACGTCAGTCAAAGGTATACCAAAGCTTTGCTGAGCCGGACTGTCTAAAGTCGCAATATACCCGTCGTGCACAACGGCAATATTCACTTGTAAGGGTAAACTCGAGTTTTCACTGACGGGCAAATCACCTTTGTAGGTTGCTTCGTAGGTAAGGCGGGCTTTGTCTTCCTGAGTTAGCTTATGCATGGTAATACTGCGCTCTTTACCTTGTGTGAATGTGCCCTCTAACTGACCATCATTCAGAGCACCCTGATAACTGGCCCCGAGGCTTGTATCGGTGAACTCTATCTTATTACCCTTAACTGAAAACTTCGTGGGTTGGTGGTCAAACATGCCCTGGTTCGGGCTATCGAGAGTTAGCTGGCCGTTATCGACATTAATACCAAGCGTAATGCTAACACCTTCTTGAAGGACAAGCTCTCCGCGCCATACGCCTTCCAGTTCCTCCTGATACTCTTTAGCTTGTAAAGCATGGTGGCAGAAAGCTGCCACCATAATAGTTGAGTAAATAAACCACTTAATAAAGGTCTTCATTTTATTGCCTCATTGGTTAATTACTGCTTTTTCATCTCCTGCTGGAATTCCGCCAGGTCAGAAATTACCGTTTGATTCGGTAAATCTGCGTATGGTTCATCAGCAAATTTAGTGCCGCGTAGTTGTACCGAAATACGAGCAGCATCCGGGTTTAACAGAGTTTCCTGATAGAAGGCTTTTGCGTTTTCCAATGTGACACCCTCAACAGCCTTAATCAGTTGCTCTTTGCTATCAAACTCAAAGCGCTGCAGTCTCAAATCGGCCAGAAGCGGAGACACCTCCTCGTTAAGGTTCTTTGGTGTCTCGTTCAAGGTAATGAGCGTGCTTTGCTTAAGTTGATTGAACTCTTCCTCAGTCATACCCTGCAGGTCTTCCCAGTATTCTTTCTTGAAGCTGTCAAAGCGTTCCTGCATATCGGCAACATTTTTCACCGGAGTTTGGATGTATAACCCAAAGCCGGCGTAATGGTCTAAGCTTGGGGCAAAGGCACCAACTGCGTAGGCTAACTGTTCTTCTGTACGCAGCGTATCGAAAGCAGCGGTACGGAAGTGACTTTGTAATACCGTACCGGCAGCTAACGACTCAAAACCGGGCTGTGGATGGATGTGTGCATCAACCAGTGCAACATCAGCAACCTCTAAGTCACGGCGCAGCACAATAGATTGCTCTGGTTGAGGTTCCCAGAACTGAGCCCGCTCAAAGTCTGTTACTTCCCGATTCTTCGGTAAGCTGTCCTTGATGCGTTTAACCGACTCATTAAGCCCTGCTTCGTCGTAGTTACCAAAAGCGAAAATGCGAATAGCATTATTACTCAGCATGGTATTCATGTAGTTCGATAAGTCTTCTGCACTTACAGAACCTGCTGTTTCAACTAACTCTTCCTGATTAAACCCACCTTCGCGGATCAACTGCCCGTAAGCATCGAAGCTTTGGTAAATCGGGAATTGCTGCCCCTTGTTGTTAAGCTCTCTAATATAGCGGTCAACTGCTTGCTCAAAAGCTTGCTGTTCAACTGTAAAACTCAGGTTGTTAATCGCCCTTTCCAGCAGTTGAGGCTGCTTATCGGTGAAACCTGACACCGTCAGCGTGAGGCCGGTGCTGTCGCTTAGACTGATGTTCATTCCGGCAATATTTGCTTCGGTATCAAGCGCGCTAATATTCATATTGTATAAGTCGCGCCACAAAGCGGTTAAAACATTCGCTTTTGCACTTTCAAGCGGGGCCGCATTATTGATTTGAATGTTGAATACACCCCGAGGTTGATCGCTGTATAGTTGACTTGGGTACTGCCACACCTGAATACCATCGTCTTCAATAACCACCTGAGGTTTGTCAAAAGCATCGTTCTGTTTAATGGCAAAGTTTTCGGGTAAAAGTGTATTTACCTTAGGCAGATTAATCGCCATTTGGGGCTCCTGGTCCCAGCTTGCGATTTCTTCTTGCGGTATATCCACAACTTTGTACTTACCTTCGTAAAAGTCGAGCTGACTGTCGTGCGGTTCATCCTGGCTGATGTACCAAACACGCAAATGCTCCGGAGTTAGCTGAGACAAAACAGAGCGTATGGCTTCGGGGTCAAACTCCTGATACTCGTAAGGTGCACTGATAGCGTATTCAGCCGGGAAATTTTGCATGGCTTCAGCCAGGTTAGAAACGTAACTGAATTCGTCACCTTTTTCTAAGAAACGGAAGCGATTGCTCAGGCTGGTTTTAATTTCGTTAAAGTACTTCTCATCAACGCCTTCAGCACGAACTTTATCAATGTACTTCATAATGAGAGCAACAATTTCTTCACGCTGCTTCATACCGGCATTGGTTAGCTCAACGTCAATTGCCAGAACGCCGTAGTTGCCGTAGAAAGTAGGCTGTGCCGATGCGTTTAAATTGGCAATTAGACCGGCATCTTTCAATTGTTGTGCTGGGGTGCCCGGCATTTCAGAGCCAAGCAAATAGCTGACATAGCGGTTTGGTTTAACCGCGAACTGGTCTTGGTTGTCGTTAATAATGAACTCAAGTTTCAGCTGTTTAACATCTTCATTCGGCACATAATGAATGCGTTTTTTCCCGACATCGTCGAAGTTAATTTGAGCAGTAACCTCAGGCTCTTCAATACCGTCATCTTCAATGCTGGAAAAATGCTTGCGGGCCAGCTCTTCCATTTCTTCTAACGAACGGTTGCTTATCATGGCAACTTTCATGATATTGGAAGAATAAAAACGGTTATAAAAATCCACAGTTTCCTGATGAAGCTCGCTGCCTTCTTTGTCGCTTAAGCTGTCCAAATTACCGATAAGGAAGCGGTTAGACGGGTGTTTGCCCAAAAGCAGTCGGCCAAGCTTGAACTGCCCAAAAAAGTCCATCTCGCGGCGCATAGACCACTCGGCATTGACCGCATTACGCTCTTTGTCGACGTATTCAGGATACAACTTAGGAGCTTTGAAAAAGTCCGAGAAGCGATCCAGGCCCTCATTGTAGGCATCGTTATTGACTTTAAACATGTAGTTGGTGATATCCAGCCAGGTGTAAGCATTCTGACTGCCACCGTTATTACTCATAAATTCGCTGTAGCCATTAGTGTCCGGGTATTTCTCGGTGCCCAGGAACAGCATATGCTCCAGGTAGTGCGCCATGCCCTGCTGTGTTTCAGGGTCCTGCAGTAAGCCGACACCAACACTTAACGATGCGGCAGACTTATCCGTATTAGGATCAGACACCAACATAATTTCAATATTGTTATCCAGAGTTAATACGCGATACTCACGCTGATCGTTGGGGCTTTTAATAACTTCCCCGGCAATAGCACTTTGCTGTGTGCTGGTTTCGGTCGCTGGTTGACTGCAGCCTGCGGATAATAAGGCGGAGCTAATAGCGCTCGCAAGTAGTAACTTTTTCATAGAGTAGGTCCCTTTAATAATTATAGAACCATAATAGCGAGGATTGCCGGCGTTATTAAAGTACGCCTGTTAACTATTTGTTGACTAATTTGTAACAGATTGTGAGAGTAGGAGTCGTACCTGACTTTATATTTAACAAGGAAATTAGAATGTTCCGTATAAAGGGGCTTACCTCTCTAGCTTTAGTGTTGACCATATCTGGCTGTGCGGTGCAAAATTTTAATAGTTATGCCTCACCGGACGATATCGAGATTGATAGGTTATTAGTTAATTCGTTATCCAGTTCATTTAATGAAGCGGCCATTCAAGAAGTTGAGTTCTGCGAAGCTGTGGCAAAGGCTAAATTTACATGTATTACTGCTAAAAACTTTAAAAAGCCCGGGATTAATTTTTCTGAATCTGATTTGATGAAAGTAGTTAAAGATGAAAATGTTGACCATGCCGTATTGGTAAGTCTTGTTTCGGCGAAAGCGAAAAATGAGGCGGTAGTTATTCAGTCAGGAAACCAGTCGCAAATAATAAATGGAGTTACCGAACAGAAACTATTTCAGGTGCAGCTTATTTCTATGTTAAACGGCGAAATCGTTTATTCGGCTGAAATAGAAACTCAGTACGGGGAGACAACTGCCGATTTTCAAAAAAGAAATTTCTACGGGCAGATTTTTGACGAAGTAGTTGAGGATTGGGAAAAGAAAAATATCCATTAAACATAAAAGAATGAGTTCTTATTGCATTGATACAAGGAAGTAGAGTGATGAAATGGCTTATATTTTTAGCAATGATTGCGTTACTGATAGGTTGTACTTCACCGACTGTATTTTTAACTACTGAACAACTATCAGAAAAAGAACGTAAATCGCTGGTGACAGCGCTATCTAAGAATGGTTTTAAGATTAAGTCTACTTCCGGTGTCAGAGTTCCTAAAGAGTTCCCCGATGTTGTCATTGCAACGAATGTTGCGAACGAGAATCCTGAATTTTTCGTAAAACTCGAAAACATTATTCAGCAGCAGAACCTTGGTGCTATAAGCTACCAAAAGTTTTATCAGCAAAAGCATTATTACAAAGGCCGTAATGTCGGGCTTTATATAAGAGGAGATGCTGAAGAGTTAGTTCTTCCTCCGGTACTGCGCGGTAGCGAGGAAACTTGCAATGGTCAACGGATGATCCTTGAGTTTAAAGATAAAACAGAAATGAGCCTGGATATTGAAGATGAAGAGATTACCTCCTATACAGGAAGTTATCAGTCGGTATTGCCGGATACTGTATACGCCAACTTTGAGGATATGAAAGAGCCTGTGACATTTAAGTTTTCGCAGGTTGAGGTAAAAACTTATGCCGGTATGAAAACAGCAGATAAACTAGTGGTGACTAAAAGCGAAAACGCCGTACTACCGGTAGGTTGTGAGTTTATGATCATTAACTACTAACAACCCATGTTATCCATTTCAAAATTGCTGTCGAAATTCAAATCACCTATTCGATTAGTTGAAGCCATCTACTCATTTATTTAATGGAGGAAAGCTATGTCGAATACGATTCGCTTACATCGAGTTATTAAGGCACCGGCGGAGCGCATTTATAAAGCGTTTTTAAATTCTGATGCTCTGGCCAAATGGCTACCACCACACGGCTTCACGGCAAATATTGAGAGACTAGACGCTCGTGTTGGTGGCACTTACAAAATGTCATTTACGAACTTTTCTACGGGGAGTAGCCATGCGTTTGGTGGTGAGTATCTCGAGTTAGTGCCGAATAAAAAGCTGCGCTATACCGATAAGTTTGATGCCCCGGATCTGTCAGGCACTATGATAACCACGGTTGAACTTAACAGTGTGTCATGCGGAACTGACTTAAACGTTGTTCAGGAGGGTATTCCGAGCGTAATTCCCAGTGAAGCTTGCTATCTAGGCTGGCAGGAGACATTAAGCCAATTAGCACAGCTTGTAGAACCCGATATTCCGGATGATATGTAGATGTTGAGCGGCTTAGCCGCTCTTTATTTAACTGGGTTGGAAGCGTGTTCACCAACAACCGTATTCCAGGGTAGAATTTTGTACTGAGTCACTAATCCATTGATGACATAAGGATCAGCTTCAGCAAAGGCTTCGACTACCTTGGGGTCGTCAACATAAAACAGGAGTTGAGCACTTTCAACCGGGTTTCCAACGGCACCGCCAAGCAGTAAATCACCTCGCTCAGCTGCTTGCCAGGCCAAAGATAGGTGCTCATCCCGGTATAACGCTCTTTTTTCCATATAATCGTCAGAGATTTGGTACTGTAGTAAATAATGCATAAAGCTTCTCGTTTAAGGTTGTCTTTCTTCTGTGCATCCACTGTAAACTTCAGCATAAGTCTGGCCGAAACAACTGATAAACTTATCCACAATATTTAAGTTAAGTGGCCAGTCTATTTCGATAGGGTTTCCGTCAGCGTCTTTCGGATTAAAGTTTTCCGGTTTCGGAACCGCAGCGAGTTCTTCTCGGTGCATTTTTAGCTTTTCCATATCTGACTTTAGAAAAGCGATGGTTGCGGAAACGTAATGATTCCAACCTGAAATGTCTTTTTCTACTGGCTTTTCGGCTTGTTCCATCAATTGAATAGCTTGGCGATATTGCCCAGCTTCCGCTCGAAGTTGTCCTTCGTGCCAAACAAAGGTTCTTTTAGCGCCAGTAGAAACCTCATTGGTTGTATAGTAGGTACGGATGAGATTGGCTGCGACTTCAAGGCAGTCATTATTTTTAGCAATTACTCGCCATCCGTTTTCAAAGTTTTGATCAAACTCGCGAGGAGGCAGTTCCATCATTGCTTTTTCGTTATAGCTGCATGACTGTTGCAGTCTATTCTTGTCCTCTGCAAAGCTTAAAGGTGAGGCAATAGTTACTAACAGAAAACTCAAAAATAGTGAGCCCCGAAGAGTTAGCTCACTTATAGTAGACTGCATAATGTCATTCTCCCGCTAAATTAAGGTTTTGAATATGTCCCTTTTATTAATAGCCAAAACGCTCGGACTGTTTTTTATAACCGCTATTGCTGAAATTATAGGCTGCTACTTACCTTACCTGTGGTTGAAAAAAGATGGAAGCGCATGGTTATTGATACCTGCTGCAATTAGTTTGGCGCTGTTTGCCTGGCTTCTTACTTTGCATCCGGCGGAAAGTGGTCGCGTTTATGCAGCTTATGGTGGGGTGTATGTCGTAACTGCGTTGCTTTGGTTAAAAGCCGTGGAAGGGGCGTCGCTGTCTATGTATGACGCTGTGGGTGCTGCTTTTACTTTAACCGGTATGGCAATAATAGCCGCCGGTTGGAAAGCTTAATATCTTATTAGATTATCTATTCGAGAATATCACCTCTCTCGTAATACCCTCCGTTGTCGCTTGCTTCAAAGGACGGCAGCTCTTTATGTAACCGCTTTTAGTTACTTTTTCAAATGTAACTGAATTTAGTTACATTAAAGCGGTTTTTGGGGTGCTGAGGTAAGGTAGTTTTTGGGGGAAGAAAGCCCCCTGATTCATTCAGAGGGCTTAGAGTCGCAGACTAGCGAAGCGTGACGAACTCCTCAGCGCTGGTCGGGTGCAGAGCTACAGTCGAGTCTAAATCCGCTTTGGTAGCCCCCATTTTCAGAGCAACGGCAAAGCCTTGTAAAATTTCATCCATGCCTTCGCCAATGCCGTGAATGCCAACTACCTTTTCCTCTTTACCGTGGCAAACCAGCTTAAAGTAGCTGAGGGCGCGGTGCGGAGTTACAGCATTGTACATTGCCGCGAATGAGGACTTATAAACGGTAATGTTGTCTTCACCGAATTTCAGTTTTGCGTCTTCTTCGCTTAAACCAACAGTGCCAATGGTTGGATGGCTGAATACAACGGTTGGAATGTTTTCAAAGTCCATGTGTGCGTTCGGCATGTTGTTAAATAAGCGTTCTGCGAGTAAGCGTCCAGCTTTTATTGCAACAGGTGTGAGCGCGGCTGCACCGGTGTTATCGCCAACAGCGTAAATGCCCTGTACGTTGGTATTCTGGAATTTATCGACATTAATGTAGCCTTCGTTATCCAGTTCAACACCGGTGCATTCCAGGTTGATGTTGTCCGTGGACGGCACGCGGCCTATGGCCCATACCAGACAGTCCACGCCGTCCATGGTTTTACCGCCTTCAAAGTGCAGCGTTAAGGTACCATCGTCCTGCTTAACCACTTCACGAACGGTGGTTTCTGTATGAAGTTCAGGACCATCCTGCTTCATGCGTTCCAGCAAACCATCAGTAATGTCTTTATCGAAGGTGCGCAGTGGTCTATCACGACGTACCAGTAAGTGTGTGTCCGTTCCTAACGCGTGGAACACACCGGCAATTTCAACGGCAATATAACCAGCGCCAACGACAGCCGCTTTTTTAGGTTGCTCTGTTAATGCGAAAAAGCCGTCAGAGTCGATACCATGTTCAGCGCCCGGAGTTTCAGGGATCATCGGGCGTCCGCCGGTGGCAATGGTAATATGGTCCGCAGTAATTTCTTCACCGTTAACTTCAACGGTTTTGTGGTCGACAAACTTGGCAAAGCCTTCAATAAATTCAACGCCGTTGCTTTGGAAACCACGGTGATAACCGCCATGAATGCGCTCTATGTAGGCTTCGCGATTATGAACCATGGTTGCCCAGTCAAAACCTTTTTGTTCAAGGTCAAAGCCATAGGACGGCGAATACTTGATAGCTTCTGCAATATGAGCGCCATACCACATGACTTTCTTAGGTACACAACCCACGTTTACGCAGGTACCGCCAACAAATTTTGCTTCAATAACGGCGGCCTTTGCACCACGAATGGCGGCACGGTTGGCTGAGGCAATACCGCCACTGCCGGCACCTATCGCCAGATAGTCATAATGTCTGCTCATACTGCTTAACTCCTGTGCTTAATTCAAAAACTGCGCATATCTTGAATAAAAACCCCGTATCTTGCAAATAAAGACACGGGGTTGTCATGCTTTTAATACCGATAGTGGCAATCGAAAGATCAGTTTACAGCACTGTTCTTAACGACCACCTGCCGGTAAGTTTTCTTTGACGAACTCGGTCATCATGGTGCGCAGGTGCAAAGTGGTGCCTTCACCCTCGTAAATACCATGCGAGCGGTTCGGGTAAGCAAAAAATTCAAATTGCTTACCGTGTTTAATCAGTTCGTTAACTAAGCGCTCACTGCCCTGGAAGTGGACGTTGTCGTCGCCTGTACCATGCACTAACAATAAGTCACCTTCCAGATTCTCGGCGTGTGTAATTGCCGAGGTCTCTTTGTAGCGCTCTGCTGATTCCGGCAATAACCCGGAGTAACGCTCCTGATAAATGGTGTCGTACAAGGTTAAGTCGGGTACTGGTGCCAGCGCCATACCCATGTTGTAGGCGTCCGGATAACGGAAAAGCGCATTCAGGGTTTGTGAACCACCGCCGCTGTGTCCCCAAATACCAACACGACTTTCATCAATAAAGTCCCAGCGTTCCAGCATTTGTTGCAGCGCGTCGTACTGGTCGCGTACGGTGACAACGCCCAGGTTTTTGTAGATAGAACGGCGCCAGTCAAAGCCGCGTGGTGACTTAGTGCCCCGGTTATCAATGGAGGCAACAATATAGCCCTGTTGTGTCAGCATGGTGTGCCACAAATACAACGAGCCACCCCATTTATTGGCCACAGTCTGCCCCCAGGGTTCGCCGTAAACGTAGAACAAAATAGGATATTCTTTGCTCGGGTCAAAGTCGGTTGGCTTCATGATGTAGCCATCCAGTTCAAGGCCGTCGCGCGCCTCAACACGGAAAAACTCAACCGGTTGTTTCTCGACGTTTTCAACCGCTTTTTGGGCGTCAGTGTTATCGACGACCGTACGAATAACCTTATGGTCTGGCAAAGAAATCATCTTGGTTACAGGCACCTGATTCACAGAGTGAAAGGTGTGCTCTGCGTATTTGGCGTCTTGCGAAATACTGTAGCTGTGAGTACCTTCCATATCTGGCGTCAGACGTTCTAAGCGACCACTGCCGTCTAGGCTGGCGCGGAACAAATAACGCTCTAACGGTGTTTCAGGTGACGCAATAAAGTAGATCCAACCGTTATCTTCGTTGACACGCAGCACTTCAACAACGTCCCAGTTACCGCGGGTAACGGCGGTGGTTCTGCCCGAGTCGCGTTGCACACGGTAAATATGGCGGTAACCACTGCGCTCGCTTAGCCAGGTAAATTCGCGACCATCATTTAAAAAGTGAATGTCGTCTACATACTCGGCCCACGAGTCGGTGCTTTCGCGTAACAGCTCCTGACTACGACCGGTTTCAATATCGCTGATAAAAGCGCGGTTAATGTGTTGTTTGCGAGTCAGTTGCTGAATTAACAGCTGCTCGCTGTTCCCGGCCCAGTTCATACGCACCAGGTAATGTTGACGCGGATCACCTGGAATATCCATCCACTGAGTTTTACCGCCGCTGGCTGGCATAACGCCAATGCGCATGGCTGCGTTGGTTTCACCCACTTTCGGGTAAGGAAATTCTTTAAGCGTAGGGTACAGCTCGTCGGTGTTATTAATCATGGTGAATACCGGCGTACCCTCTGTGTCCAGCTGCCAATAAGCAATGTGCTTGCCATTGGGGCTCCAGCGGAAACCGTCACGCAGGAAGAATTCCTCTTCATTCACCCAGTCAAAGGTGCCGTTTACAATGGTTTCGTTACCGTCACTGGTCAGGGCATTAATTGTAAAGCTGTGAAGGTTCTGCACGTAAATGTTGTTCTGCATCACATAGGCGACTTTGGTGCCCTGCGGGTTAAACTTGGCAAACTGAAGGGTCGACTCGGGAGCATTACCGCCGAGCTTTCGCAGTTCGTTGTTGCTGCGGTCTAGTACCCAGTAATCGCCTAAAGTGTGAGTACGCCATGAGCGTTTTGTATTGGTGAAAATTAATACTTTGTCGCCATCGTCGGACCAGACGTAGTCAGCAATATGCAGTGCTTTATCTCTACCCTGTGGCGTAAGCTGTTCGGCGCTGACTAACACAGTGCGTTCGTTAGTCTCCGGATGATAGCGCACAATATCGCGACCATCGGCTGAATCAGATTGTTCCAGGGTGGTGTAACCTGAGCCGTCTTCCAGCCAACGCGTAGGGGCGGGGCGATCAATGCTAAAGATGTCGCTGGCAAAGATCTTTTCAGGTGTTAGCTGGTTAGTGCCGGTAACTTCAGCCGGTTTAGATTCATCGTCTGGTTGTGTACTACCCAGGTTACTACAGGCACTTAAGGTGATAATGGCCGTAACTGCTGCCATTAAACGCAAAGAGCGAAAAGAGGTGTCAGACATGACATTTACCTTTATTCTGATTTATTAACGATTTGATAATACCGTAAAAAACGCAGGAAACCACATAAGCGTGGTTGAAGACTAGCCTAAAGCCCCAATATCCACTGTAAGCATTTTGAAAAAATTGAGGTAACAATGAGCCGTAATCCGTTATTAGAACAGAGCCAGCTTCCTGACTTTGAGCAAATTAAACCTGAGCACATTCAGCCAGCTTTGAAAGAGTGCATAGAGCATGCCCGGCAGACAATTGATGACGTGCTTGCGAGAGGAGATTTCAGCTGGAACGGCTTAATTGAGCCTTTAACCGACGCTGATGAAAAGTTAGAGCACGTGTGGGCGCCGGTGTCGCATTTAAACTCGGTTGTCAGCACGCCTGAGTTGCGTGAAGCCCATGACAGCTGCCTGCCGTTGTTGTCTGACTATGCAACTTATGTTGGTCAGCACAAAGGCTTGTTTGATGCCTACGAAACGCTGCGTAACAGTGATGAATTTGCCGAACTGACCGAAGCTCAGCAGAAGCTCATTAACGATACCTTGCGTGACTTTCGTTTGTCGGGTGTCGATTTACCCGCGGACAAAAAGAAACGCTACGCTGAAATTTCTTCTCGCCTATCTGACTTGTCGTCGACGTTCAGCAACAACTTGCTGGATGCGACTCACGCCTGGACTTGCTTAATTACGGACGAAAGTCGCTTAGCCGGACTGCCTGACAGCATTAAAGAAGCGGCGAAAGAAACAGCGGCCGATCAGGAAAAAGAAGGTTGGTTATTTACCCTGGATATCCCCAGTTACCTGCCAGTGATGCTGTATGCCGAAGACCGGGAGCTTCGCAAGGACATGTATCAGGCATTTGTAACCCGAGCGTCAGAAACTGGGCCTAACGGTGGTAAGTTTGATAACTCGGCAGTGATGGATGAGACCCTGGCTTTGCGCCATGAAATGGCTAAGTTGCTTGGCTTTAATGACTACGCCGAAATGTCGTTAGCAACGAAAATGGCGGAGTCATCCGAGCAAGTGCTGGGCTTTGTGAAAGACTTAGCTGACAAGTCGGTGTCGCAGGCAAAAGAAGAATACGCCGAGGTGGAAGCCTTTGCCAAAGAGCAAGGCGTTGAGAAAATGGAAGCCTGGGATGTGCCGTATTTCAGTGAGCAACTGAAGCAACAGCGTTATTCCATTTCCGATGAATTACTGCGCCCGTACTTCCCGGAACAGCAAGTGTTAAATGGCTTGTTTGAAGTGGTTAAGCGCCTGTTTGGCATGACGGTTAGCGAGCAAAAAGACATAAAAACCTGGCATGAGAATGTGCGCTTTTTCCGCATTCATGACGCCGATGGTCACTTGCGTGGCAGCTTTTATTTAGACTTGTATGCCCGCCAGGGTAAACGCGGCGGCGCCTGGATGGCGGACTTTGTTGGGCGTCGGGTTCATGCCGACGGTGAGCTACAAAACCCGGTGGCGTTTTTAACCTGTAACTTCAGTAAACCAGTGGGTGGTAAGCCTGCGCTCTTTACTCACGACGAAGTACTGACGTTATTCCACGAGTTTGGCCATGGTCTACACCATATGCTGACACAGGTCGATACGGCAGGGCTTTCTGGTATTAACGGTGTTGAATGGGATGCCGTAGAGCTGCCAAGTCAGTTTTTAGAGAACTGGTGTTGGGAGCCGGAGGCATTGGCGCTTATTTCTGGTCATTATGAAACCGGCGAACCATTACCACAGGAACTGCTGGATAAAATGCTGGCGGCACGTAACTACCAGTCGGCGATGCAAATGATGCGTCAGTTAGAGTTTTCGCTGTTTGATATGCGTATTCACCACGAGTTTGATGAAAGCAAAGGCGCACGTATTAGCGAAATTTTGAGTGAAGTTCGCGAGCAGACCTCAGTACGTATTCCGCCGGAGTACAATCGGTTCCAGCACAGCTTTGGTCATATCTTTGCCGGTGGTTATGCTGCGGGGTACTACAGCTACAAATGGGCGGAAGTATTGTCGTCAGATGCATTCGCACGCTTTGAAGAAGAAGGTATTTTCAGTGCCGCAACCGGGCGTGACTTCCTGCAAGTTATTCTGGAGCGCGGTGGTAGCCGTAAAGCCGGAGACTTATTCCAGGAATTCAGGGGGCGTGAGCCTAGCGTGGAACCGTTGCTAAGACATAGCGGCATTAAAGCTGCGTAAATGAAGTGTCATGCCGTAGCCTGGTGTTATTTACGTCAGGCTACGTTCGCCATCACAATATTAACGAGGCCAACTAAACCAAGTACAAACAAAATGGTAAGAATAACGCCAATGATTATGTAGGCTTTGGGGCTTCCGTGCTGGAAGTCGCGTTGGCGGTTTTTTTCAGTTTGCACACCCAGAAACGCAGCCAGGACACTTACAACCATACTGACAATGCCGAGCTTAGGTGCTTTGTTATCGGAAGAATCTGACATTAATCGGTGTATTCGTTTTGGTAACGTTTTTTGCTGCTATCGCTTGAGCTTGAGATTAACTCAACCAAATCGAAAAAGTGGAACTGTACCGAACGACTGTCACCGGTTAACCAACTAAACCAGGTAACTTGCTCTGCTGCTAATTGGCACTGAGTTGAATTACTGTTTTGTTCGGATTCAGTCATAAGTTGTTGGCATTTTTGGGTAGCATTTTGTTGGGCCATAAGAGACGACGGGCTCACCAAAGCAAATGCGGTAAACGCAGCTAATGCCAGTGAAGTAATCATTGTGAGTAGTCGCATAAAGCCTCTCCAAAATCTAGATTGACCAATTTATCAGCGATTTTGTAAAAATTCTAGTCATCGATGCGAATTTTTTTGTCCGGGGTTAACTGCTACAATAACGCTCTTTTTTAATCAAGGTCGGGAAAACGAACGATGAAACCACTAATTGCGCCATCTATACTGTCGGCAGACTTCGCCCGTTTAGGTGAAGAGGTAGATGCGGTATTAAGTGCAGGTGCCGATGTTGTACATTTTGACGTTATGGATAATCATTATGTCCCTAACCTGACTATCGGGCCTATGGTTTGTAAAGCGCTGAGAGACTACGGTATCAAAGCGCCTATCGACGTACATTTGATGGTGAAGCCTGTTGATCGGATTATTCCTGACTTTGCAGAAGCCGGTGCTTCCATTATTACTTTCCACCCAGAAGCTTCCGATCACGTTGATAGGACTTTGCAGCTCATCCATGAAAGTGGTTGTCAGGCTGGGTTGGTTTTAAACCCCTCGACGTCTTTGTATCACCTTGATCATGTAATGGATAAAGTCGATGTGATTTTGCTGATGTCAGTAAATCCGGGCTTTGGAGGGCAGTCATTTATTCCTTCAACTCTGGATAAGTTGAGAGCTGTGCGTAAACGTATAGAAGAGAGCGGTCGTGATATCCGTCTGGAAGTCGACGGTGGAGTTAAGGTTTCAAATATTGGTGAAATTGCGGAAGCTGGCGCGGATATGTTCGTTGCGGGTTCAGCTATTTTTAATACGGATGATTACGCCAGTGTCATCCAGACAATGCGCGATGAAATCGCTGCGGTAACAGGTTCGTAGAGGAATAAGAATGTCTAAACCAATTGTATTAAGTGGTTGTCAGCCGTCAGGGCAGTTGTCTATTGGTAATTACATTGGCGCATTACGTCAGTGGGTCAACATGCAGGATACTCACGACTGCAAGTTCATGCTGGTTGATCAGCACGCAATTACCGTGCGCCAGGAACCTGAAAAACTGCAGCAGGCAACACTGGATGGTCTGGCTTTGTATTTAGCCTGCGGCCTGGACCCTGAGAAAAGTACCGTTTTCATTCAGTCGCATGTTCCAGAACATACTCAGCTGGCCTGGGTTCTCAATTGTTACACGCAAATGGGTGAGCTCAACCGCATGACGCAGTTTAAAGATAAGTCTCAGCGTCACGCTAATAATATTAATGCGGGACTGTTTACCTACCCGGCGCTGATGGCGGCAGACATTCTGTTGTATCAGGCAAACGAAGTGCCGGTTGGTGATGACCAGAAGCAGCACCTGGAAATGACACGCAATGTGGCCGAACGCTTCAATAATCTGTACGGCAATATTTTCACCATTCCAGAGCCAATGATTCCAAAAGTGGGTGCGCGGGTCATGTCGCTGCAGGAGCCGACTAAGAAAATGTCTAAGTCGGACGACAATCCAAATAATTTTGTTGGCTTACTGGAAGAGCCGAAGAAAATTCTGAAGAAAATAAAGAAAGCCGTTACCGACTCCGATGAGCAGGCACGCATTTACTTTAATCCTGAGGAGAAGCCCGGCGTTTCAAATTTACTCAGCATTATGTCCGCAGCTACCGGTAAGTCAATTGACGAACTGGTACCGGAGTATGAAGACAAAATGTACGGACATTTAAAAGTCGATGTAGCGGAATCTGTGGTTGCTATGCTTGAGCCTATTCAGCAGCGATATCACGAAATGCGTAATGATCAGGCGTTCTTGCAGCAAGTTATGAAGCAAGGGGCTGATAAAGCACGTGAAGCCTCAGCAAAAACTTTGTCAGATGTTTATAAAGCGGTAGGTTTTGTACCTTACCCTGGGTAATCGTCATTATGGTGAGTGAGTCTCCGGAACAGCGCGAAACAAGGGGGTTGTCAGGCAGCGATGAAACTTTGGCAAACTCTATAGCATGATCGTACTAATTGATAACTTCGACTCATTTACTCACAACCTGGCTCGCTATTTCCGTGAATTGGGGGAAGATGTTGTTGTTTTTCGTAACAATGAAATAACAGTTCCGGGCATTGAAGAACTCTCTCCGAAAGCTCTTGTGATATCTCCCGGACCTTGCACACCCAACGAGTCCGGCGTGTCTTTGGCCGCTATTCAACACTTTGGAAAGAAGCTTCCGATACTGGGCGTTTGTCTTGGGCACCAGGCATTAGCTCAGGTATTTGGCGCCAAAGTTGTCCGCGCCGAAAAAGTGATGCATGGAAAAACGTCGGTTATTCGACACACCGGTAACGGACTGTTCCAGCAGTTAGACAATCCTCTTGAAGTGACACGCTACCATTCGTTGGTAGTTTGCCCGGCCAGTTTGCCAACAGATTTCTTAATTGATGCCGATACAGAGAGCGAACGGGGAACGTTGGAAATTATGGCTATTAGGCATAGGGACTTACCTTTATTTGGCGTACAGTTCCACCCAGAGTCGGTAATGACAGCTCAGGGTCATAATTTGTTAGCGAATTTTTTACGTTATATACGATAATCAGTAAGTAGCATTTGTGGAGTTTATTCAACATAATGCTGCCGCAGTTCAGTTAATATAGAGGTAGTATGTTCCACTTTTTTGCGGGTACCACGGAAGGCGGCAGTAATGACCCGGCCCTGCGTTTAGAAAAACGTTTTATCAACTATTTGATAAGTTTTCCGTTTGCGCGCAAAGCTCGTTCAAAGGCTGACGGTACCGACGAGGAAGACAAAGAGCAGTTACGTAAACTGCTGGAAGTGGAGCGTCTGAACTATGAAGAACGTGATCGTAAGGCCCAGGCGCGCCAACGTTACGCTGACCGTATTTCTGACGAACTGCATGAAGAGATCTACCACCGCGCATTGAAAACGATAGATGACGGCGATTACATTCGCGAACGTCTGATACCGCTTCCTGAGAAACTGCCTGAGCTACTTGATACTCTGAGTCTGAAAGCCGCTTCTATGCGTCGCATTGAGTCAGTGGTGCAAGGTATGGACTGGTTTCACACGGGGTTACTTCGAACGGTCAATCAACCCCCTTTTATCGATCGCAACAAGCAGGTAAAAATTGATAATTTACGTGTTGCCATGAGTTTTGTGGGCACCGAAAACCTGCGACTGTTAGCGCCCGCATACATCATGCAAAACTGGCTGCCTCCGGCTGCACAACCTTTCATGTTGTTCCGTCGTAAAATTTGGGAACACTCTTTGGGGACGGCTATTGCAGCGCATAACATTGCGGTAGAGCGTAAGCTGCGGGATCCGGTACTTGCTTATACTATTGGCATGTTCCATGAGCTTGGGAAAATAGCGTTAACCAAACTGTATCTTCGCTTATTCGACGACGTGCAACGTGAATTTGCGATGCAAAGTGTGAACGATAAATCACCTGAGCGGCATAATACGATTGTAAAACTGACTCCGGATGAGCGCTTTTTACGCGACTTAATGTTGGAAAAGGACAAAGACGTCAGTTACCTGGTGGCTGAAGGCTGGGGTTTGAAACGCGTTCCTGTTAGTAAACACCTGTTAGCTTTCACTCAAAGTCAGACCGCAGAGAATGAATCTGATTACGCGCAAGCTCTGGCGCAGGCAAACGCCTATTGTGAATTCAGAATGTTAAGAGAAGTGGACTTAGCTAGCCTGGAAGAAGGTAAACACCTGTTGAATAAGTACTCGATAACAGCAGACACCATTGCACGCTTAAATAATGTGAGTTTAAAGCGACCGCCTATTGTTGTGCCGGAGTAAAGGGTTAACACTCAAACTCTGTGTCTATCAACAGATGGTCGAATACATTATTAATATGAGCTTCATCGTCGGTGAAGCGGACTCCAACACTGATCATCCCTCGTTCTTTGCGTTGGTTCATAATTTGGCCTGAAAGGCTCAGTGCTTCTTTATGCGCGCCAGAACCAATGCCCACCTTAATATTCATATGAGTAACATTGCCGGCTTCATTGGGCGTGGCTTTAAAAACGATCCTGCATCCGGCGGAAGAGATATCGACAATGACGCCACTGGCGAGCTTTTTCTTAGTGCTTGCCTGGCTATTGTCCGCAGTGACATCAACCGGAATGTGGGTGCGTACTCGCTTTTGCGCTCTTAACGCCCTGTTCTCAACTTGCTCAGGGTATTCTAAGTACAACAACCTGAACGGGAAGTTAGTTACCGCTCTAATTTTCGTTTTAAACGCAATACACTCGCCGGTCTCTCCCTCTAAAACCAATCGGACAATAACCGGGTTACCCTCAAATAAAACGTCTGAATAGCTCCCTTCTGTGCGGGGGTTGGGCTGTTTTAATAAAAGGTATTTGCCGGTGTCAAAACCGACCAGCTGGAGTTTTGTGCGTACTTTCGCTGCGGATGCAAACTCTACATCAATCATATCGCCTGGACGTAAGTAAGCCAGCTTTAGCTGTGGTTGAGAAGGGGATTCCAGAGTTGGGGTCTGATTGTCCATAGTATTCTCTGTCGCCGAGCATTCATTCAATAAACTTCAGGCTAAGGTAAGTACTAATAAAAAGCAATGCAATTTTGCGTAGGTAAATGTTACAAGGTGTTTAACAAGTTATCTTGAGAAAAAATTATGACTAAAGATTCATTCTTTCTGCATGCATTAGCATAACTATTCGTATCTGATGCAAGAAAAGCGTAAAGCCCCGTTTTAAGCGATTTATAACGGAATTATCACAGACAAAGTGAACAAATTTTGGCATAATAGCGGGCTACTTTGAGAAATGAATTTGTTGACACCTTTGTTAACTCGCTAAGGCGATAAGGACGAGAGTAATGGCAGACAATATGACAGTAAACCGTGAAATGTTTAATGACGTAATGGTTCCCAACTATAACCCTGCATCAATGATCCCGGTAAAGGGCGAAGGCGCCCGGGTATGGGACCAGGACGGTCGTGAATACGTTGACTTTGCAGGCGGTATTGCTGTGAACTGTCTTGGTCATTGCCACCCGGCGATGGTGTCAGCTCTGCAGGAACAGAGCCAGAAGCTTTGGCATTTAAGTAATGTGTTTACTAACGAGCCGGCAATTCGTCTGGCGAAAAAGCTGACCGAGGCAACTTTTGCTGATCGTGTTTACTACGCTAACTCAGGCGCTGAAGCCAACGAAGCGGCATTAAAACTGGCGCGTCGCTGGGCGATTGAAAAGCACGGCGAACATAAACAAAAAATCATTGCTTTCACTAAAGGCTTCCACGGGCGTACTTTCTTTACGGTAACCGTTGGTGGTCAACCAGCATACTCTGATGGTTTTGGACCGAAACCTGGCGGTGTTGATCATGTTGATTACAACAATATTGATGCGCTAAAGGCGCTGATTTCTGATGACACTTGTGCTGTCATGATGGAACCGCTGCAAGGTGAAGGTGGCGTGGTTAGCCCTGACGTGGAGTTTGTGAAAGCGGTACGTGAACTTTGTGACCAGAACAACGCGTTGCTCATTTTTGATGAAGTGCAAACGGGTTTTGGCCGTACCGGTAGCCTTTATGCTTATGAGCAGTTGGGTGTTACACCGGACATTCTGACGTCAGCGAAAGCATTGGGCGGCGGTTTCCCTATTGGCGCTATGCTAACAACAACTGAAATTGCAGAGCATCTTAAACCAGGTACACACGGCAGTACTTACGGCGGAAACCCGCTGGCTTGTGCTGTGTCAGAAGCGGTGTTCGATATTGTTAATACCAAAGAAACTCTGGATGGCGTTAAGCAACGCGAGCAGTGGTTTAAAGAGCAGCTGGCGGCAATTAACGAAAAATATAACGTGTTTAGCGAAATTCGTGGCCAGGGTCTATTGCTTGGTGCGGCAATGAATAAAGAATACGAAGGACGCGCACGCGACTTCCTATTAGCGGGCCAGGAGCATGGCGTAATGGTTTTAATTGCCGGCGCTAATGTCGTGCGCTTTACCCCGTCACTGGTTATTTCTGAAGAAGACGTAAAAGAAGGCCTGCAGCGCTTTGAAAAAGCCGTCGCTCAGGTTGTCGGTCAATAACTGAGGCTGTTTTATGTTGCTAATCAGACCCATTAAGCCGTCAGATTACGAAGCGTTATATCAGTGCGCGATTGAGTCCGGTCATGGTTTTACTTCCTTACCGGTAGACCAATCGCTGCTGGAGCGTCGTATTAATGCGGCGCAAAAAGCTTTTGCTAAAGACACCGTTGAAACACCCGGTGATGAAAGCTACCTGTTTGTTATGGAAGATACTGAAACTGGTACTATTGCAGGTGTTAGTGGTATCGAAGCTGCGGTGGGTTTGAATGAAGCCTTCTGGCATTACCGTTTGGGTAAAGTTGTGCATCATTCAGAGAAGCTGAATATCTATAATGCGCTGGAAACTCTTACTCTGTGTAATGACTACACCGGTGTTTCCGAGCTATGCACGTTGTTTTTGCGAGAACCTTACCGACACAACATGAACGGACGTACATTGTCACGCTTCCGCATGTTATTTTTGGCGCAATTTAAGCAACGTTTCAGTGACTGGGTAATAGCCGAAATGCGCGGTGTTTCAGATGAAAATGGAGATTCGCCATTCTGGAACTGGCTGGAAGAGAACTTTTTCTCAATGGACTTTCCAAAAGCCGACTACTTGAGTGGTATTGGAGATAAAGTCTTTATTTCTGAGCTGATGCCGCGTTTTCCTATTTACACCAATCTACTGAGTAAAGAGGCACAAGCGGTTATCGGTAAAGTACACGACAACACTCGCCCGGCCCTTAAACTGTTGGAATCGGAAGGTTTTCGTTTCCGTGGTTTTGTGGACATTTTTGACGCCGGACCAACGGTTGAAGCGGAAGTTTGTAATCTCAACAGTGTGCGTAACAGCCGTTTAGTGCCGGTAGTAGTGCGCGATTCGGTAGCAGAAGGTGAGGGTGTTCCTCATATTGTGTGTAATACGCAGTTGAAGAACTTCCGTGCGACAAAGCTTTCTTTGCCAGAAGGCGCAGAAGAACTCATATTGACGACAGAACAAGCACAGGCAATGCATTTAGAAAGCGGCGATGAAGCCCGCATTGTTGCACTCTAAGCAGGAGTATTTGTATGACGAACAGTATTCAATTTATCGATGGTTGTTGGGAAGCAGGCGAAGGCCAGTTATTTAAATCAATTGATCCGGCCCGTAACGAAGCTATCTGGAGCGGTGAATCCGCCAGTGAAGATCAGGTAGAAAAAGCGGTAATGGCTGCTCGCAAAGCCTTTCCTGACTGGGCGGGCCGTAGCGTCGAAGAGCGCTTAGCCATCTGCAAAAAGTTTTCAGCGTTACTTGAAGAAAATAAAGAGCACTTGGCGCAGGTTATGGCAAAAGAAACCGGCAAACCTGTGTGGGAAACCCGTACCGAAGTGGGCGCTATGATGGGCAAAGTCGCGATTTCTGAGCGTGCTTACCATGAGCGCACCGGCACCGTGGAAAATGAAATGCCGGGGGCTAAAGCCTTTATTCGTCATAAACCTCACGGTGTGGTTGCTGTCTACGGCCCTTATAACTTTCCGGGACACTTGCCAAACGGGCACATTGTACCAGCACTGATTGCCGGTAACACGGTAGTGTTTAAGCCAAGTGAACTCACACCAATGGTTGCTCAGGAAACCATTAAGTTATGGGAACAAGCAGGCATTCCAGCCGGCGTTTTGAACCTGGTTCAGGGCGAAGTTGAAACCGGCAAAGCACTATCGGCACACCCTCAAATTGATGGCTTGTACTTCACCGGCTCATCAAACACCGGGCACTTGTTGCACAAACAATTTGGCGGTCGTCCAGACAAAATTCTTGCGTTGGAAATGGGCGGTAATAACCCGTTGCTGGTTACTAACGTTGCTGACATTGATGCGGCGGTTCATAACATCGTACAGTCAGCTTTTATTACCTCAGGTCAGCGTTGCACATGTGCACGCCGCTTGTTCATTGAAGACTCAGAACAGGGTCGCGCAGTGCTTGAGCGTTTAATTGAAGTGACTGAAAACATTTTGGTCGATGACTACGAAGCAGACCCTCAGCCGTTTATGGGCGCAATGATTTCTGCTAAAGCTGCGGGCGAAATGGTCGATGCACAAAATGAGCTGCTGCATAAAGGCGCTAAGTCATTAGTGCGCATGAAGCAGGCTGACTCGAAGAAAGGTTTTGTAACCCCGGGCATTGTCGATGTTACCGGCGTTGAAGACCTGCCGGATGAAGAGCATTTTGGTCCGTTACTAAAAGTGTATCGCTTTAAAGATATTGATGAAGCCATCAAAGAAGCGAACAACACACGTTACGGCCTATCTGCCGGTGTGCTTTGTGACGATGAACAAACGTATCGTTACTTTTTCAAACATATTCGCGCAGGTATTGTGAATTGGAATAAGCCGATTACTGGTGCCAGCAGTGCCGCACCTTTCGGCGGCATTGGAGCAAGTGGTAACCATCGTGCCAGTGCTTACTATGCGGCCGACTACTGTGCGTATCCGGTTGCGTCAGTAGAAGCTGACAGCATGAGTTTACCTGAGAATTTAGCGCCAGGGCTTAAATTTTAATCACAATCTGTGCTAGTTTATCGGCTGGGCAACGTGAATGGTTGCCTGGCCGCGTGACAAAGAGAAGCAGATGATAGTTGAAACAGACGGATATATTGAGCTCATCCAGTACCTGACAGGTCAGTTACCGGTCTTTACTGAGCAGGGTAATAGCGCGAAAACAGCCGATTACACCTTACGTGACTTAATGGAAGAGCGCTTATCAGAAAGCATGATGGCGGTTTTTGAGCAAAACGAGCTTGATCAGGAAGTGCGTCTGGATATTGTCCGTGAAACCGACGCTATTGTTTACGATTTAGAAGAAGTGTTATCTAAAGTTCTGGATACACACCCAACCCCTCAGCAGGAAGCTTTCATTAATGAGTTTGTCGGCCTGGTGAAAAACCTTTTTGATGAACGCCTGCAAAGTTACCGGCTATAGTTTTTAAGCACTCCAGTAAGGATTCTCCTAATGTCAGCAAATAATATGAGCGCGAAGGTTGCCTGGGTTGATGATATGACCTTTGTGGCTACATCAGGTAGTGGTCACCAGGTGGTTATGGACGGTGACAGCCCGGGAAATGCGCCAAGTCCAATGGAAATGGTGCTGATGTCCGCAGGAAGTTGTGCATCGGTTGATGTTGTCAGCATCCTTAAAAAAGCCAAACAAAACCTACACCGCTGTTACTGCGAGTTATCCGGTAAGCGGGCGGAGTCCGTCCCTAAAGTTTTTACCGAAATTCATTTAGAGTTTGTTGTGGTGGGTGAAGACATTAACGAAAAGCATGTTGAGCGTGCAGTGAAGCTTTCAGCCGATAAATATTGTTCTGTTGCTAAAATGCTGGAAGCTTCCGTTAAAATGACACACAGCTATCGCATTGAATCTCCTCAGAAAGACGACTGACCTTTGAATTACCGACACATTTTTCACGCGGGCAACTTTGCGGATGTTTTTAAACATTTGCTGCAGGCCCGTGCACTTGAGTACTTTCAGCAGAAGAACAAGCCATATTTTGTACTGGATACCCATGGTGGTATTGGCTATTACGATTTACAAGGTGACGAAGCCGTTAGAACAGCCGAAGCCGAACAAGGTATTGTGCGCTTTGCTGAGCAAGCGACAGATGAGCCCTTAGCAAAACAGTATTTACGAATTGTCAGTGGTCTTAACCCAGGCAGTGAGAGTTTGCGTTATTACCCGGGGTCGCCCGTGTTAACCTCAGAGTTTCTGCGCGAGGGGGACCGGCTGGTTGTTTGTGAATTGCACAAAGAAGATGCAGAAACGCTTAAACAGACGCCTTTAGGAAAACATAAACAGGTGCAGGTACTGGCGCCGGTGAATGGGTATGAAGCGGTTCGTTCACAATTGCCCCCAATTGAAAAGCGGGGCCTGGTTCTGATTGATCCCCCGTTTGAAAATACAAGCGAATTCGATGACGTGGTTGATGCTCTTAAACAGGGTTTGAAGCGCTGGAAAAGCGGCAGTTTCGCGGTTTGGTACCCAATAAAAGACGAGTTGAAAACAGCGGCTTTTCATCGTGATGCTGCGGCTCTTCCGGGGATTCCTAAAACCATGATAATGGAGCTCAACATACGAACAAACGATGAACGTAAAGGTCTCCATGGCTGTGGCTTTCTTTGGGTGAATCCGCCTTATGGTGTCGTTCAGGACAGTGAGCAATTACTGCCTTTGTTATGCAAAACATTAGCGCAGGACAAAGGTGCGAATTTTCACAGCCGCTGGCTGGTTGGTGAGTAGTTACTTACTTGATATCCAGTCAACCTGACGTCGTACCTGGTTTTTCCTTTCCATAATTTGTTCAATAAGCGGCGTTAAAATCAATTCCATAGCTAACGCCATTTTGCCGCCGGGCACAACCAGCGTGTTGGTCCTCGACATAAACGAGCCATCAATCATTTGCAGATAATACGGGAAGTCGACGTTTTTAATGCCGCGAAAACGTATGACAACAAAACTCTCATCCAGCGATGGTATGTCTTTTGCGCTGAACGGGTTTGAGGTATCGACAGTGGGAACCCGCTGAAAGTTAATATGAGTTCTCGAGAATTGCGGCACAATATGGTGAATGTAATCTTCCATACCACGCACGATACTGGTCGTTACCGCTTCACGTGAGTGACCGCGCTCAGATGTGTCACGAATCAGTTTCTGGATCCATTCCAGGTTAACGATGGGTACCATACCTATCAGCAGGTCGACATACTGCGCAACATCGTAACCATTACCACAGACACCGCCATGTAAACCTTCGTAGAATAAGGCATCGGTGCTCTCTGGAAGCTCTTCCCATGGGGTGAACGTGCCGGGCATCTGGTTATAAGGCACGGCATCGTCAAAGCTGTGTAAGTAACGACGAACTTTACCGTTACCAGTTTGCGAGTATGAACGAAATAAAGACTCCAGACGGTCGAAGTCGTTGGCTTCAGCTCCAAAGTAACTGATATGCCGCCCTTGCTCTTGCGCTTTGCGAATGGCCAAATCCATTTCGGGGCGAGAATAGCGATGAAAACTGTCGCCTTCCACAAAGGCGGCGCTGACATCTAACGAGCGAAAGATGTGGCGTACCGCCTGACCTGTTGTGGTAGTTCCTGCTCCTGATGAACCGGTAACGGCAATTATCGGGTGCTTCGATGACATAACATTCTCGCAAACTAAATAAGAACAGTTGTTATACTGACCTGTTTTACCAAGGTCAAGGTAAACTCGATGACTTTAATAGTGAGGTGGCGGTGGTTCAGCGGCCGGATCGGAGTCAGTTGACTGATTCTCCTGCATTTGTTTTAAGCGTTTGCCCAGCCACCGAATCTGCTTTTGCATTTCAGTCATTTGTTGAGTTTGTTCGGTAACCAGCTTATTTAATGAGTTGATGGTGTCTTCCTGAAAGGTGAGCTGCATTTCCAGGTTATCCAACTGCGCTTCAATTTTTTCTATTGTCATTCTTTACTACCTGTTAAATCAATATTCCACCACTCGGCGAGGCCGGCAGAACTTTCACTAATAACCATTTGTTCTTCTTCATCGAAGACGACAGATAACACAGAAGCGTTGCTTGGGCGGCCACCGTCGCGTAAATCTACCCGCCAATGCGAGAGTTGTTTCCCTGTCGCTGTGTCCCAAATTGCAATTTGACGTGATGGTGACCCGGTAAGGAGATAGTCACCGGATGCGCTAAAGCGAGCGGCGCTAAAAACTTTATGACGCTCCATGAATTTAAGTTTGGAAACGGTTTTTCCATCAGGGAGAGAGCGGATAACGGCGTTATCGGTAGCGTCTGCAATAAATGCGAAATGTCCATCGGGGTGCAGAGCAACCTGCGTGGTGCGTCCGTCTAGTGGCCAGCGGTGGACAATTTGTCCGCTACGGGTATCCCATAGTATGGCTGAGTGATCATTAGAACCGCTGAGCACATAAAAACCGTTGGGAGAAATATCCAGTGCATTAATGGTTTCGGTATGACCATAAAATTCAATGCGCCGACCTGGAGCAGGGTTAAAAGCAACCTGTGTGCCATCACGCTTGCCCAGCACCACTGTTCCGCCCTTTTTACTGACGACAAGCTTTTGTATACCCCCGGAACCTATTTTCCAGAACCCTAAGTTTTCGCCGCTCTCAATGTCCCACATGGAGAACTCTTTACGAGAAGCAGCGACGGCAACTGCGCCATCTGCGCTGATATCAACATCGATAATTTGCGAAACTTCACTTTCATTATGTTGCCACTGATACTTTGCATTGGTGGCGTAACGTGGCCAAAGCAGTAACCCGGTCTCATCTGTAGAAACCAGACTGAAACTGCCATCATCAGCTATATCGGCGGCGTAGGTGCCATTTTCCGCATGAATTGCTTTATTGACCTTCTCTGGTGATGGTTGGCAACCTGCCATGGCAATGAGCAGCATGAGTGCGCTGCACAGCTTGAGAAAAGGCATAGGCAAGTTCCTTATGGTTGTGTAGTATGGGTCTGTTACATAACACTATTATGGCATAGTCCGAAAGGATGCAAGACGATAATTGGAGAAAACGATGAAACAACTGATGAAGCCGTTAGCTATCTCAGCCATCGCGCTGGCGCTGACTGCTTGTTCACAAGAGAAATTTCCTGCTAATGACACTGAATTAGTTGATGAGAAAGATAAGCAGGCGTATGCCTTAGGCTCGTCTGTTGGTGGCTTTATCGCGCGTAACCTGGAGCGTCAGGAAGAAGCGGATTATATGCTTGAGCGTGATGTTGTTATTGCCGGCTTTGTCGATGCGATAAAAGGTGATCCTCAACTGACTGATGAAGAAGCAGAAGAAATTCTAAACGCGATGCGTCAGGAAGTCATGGAACAGCGCCAAAACGTTTTAGGTAAAAAGTCAGAAGAAGAAGGCAAGGCTTATTTAGCTGAAAACGCGAAGAAAGAAGGTGTGCAAACCACTGACTCAGGTCTTCAGTACGAAGTGCTGGAAGAAGGTGATGGAGTCAGCCCTTCAGAAACCGACATGGTTGAAGTTCACTATGAAGGTACGCTGGTAAATGGCGAGGTGTTTGACAGCTCTTACGAGCGTGGCGAGCCAACATCATTTCCATTGAACCGCGTTATTCCTGGCTGGACAGAAGGTTTGCAGCTGATGAAAGAAGGCGGTAAATATCGCTTCGTGATTCCGGCTGAACTGGCTTATGGTGAGCGCGAAGTGGGTGGTGGCCAGATACCACCAAATTCAACGCTAATTTTTACTGTTGAATTGCTGAATGTTCAAAAAGACGAACTGGATACAGAACAAAAGTAAGAACGGCTTAGTTGATAAAAGCGCCGGTAGATTTGCCGGCGCTTTTTTGTTGGTAACTGTGCTAGGCGGGTATTAGGTTATGTTCGTCTAAATGGTTGAGGAGTTTATCTTCAAATTCCATTCTTAACTCAAGCGCCTCGCCTAATGCAGATAAATCTCTATCGAAGGTTTCACAGTGGTCCGTGGAACTGATATCCCCGTATTTATCGTTAAAGTCTAAGGCAATCTCGGTCGTGTCAGAAATTAAAGGAAATAGCTCATCGGCTAGGTCATCAACAGAGTTTCCCTGCGAGCTGGCCTTGCGCACAATTTGATCATAAATTTCAAAATGACCGCTTGATACATAGTCGACCAGCTGACCGCAAAAGTTCCGGATATCGACAACATCAGGTAAGCCTTGACGGATGCTTTCGTAAGGAGGGAGCGCGGCAAGCTTAAAGTAATTAACTAATAAGTCCTGGCGTTCAGACAACCAGATATCGATACTTTTATGAGCGCCACCCCAGCGCTTTTTTGCCTGCTCATTACGGCTTAACATGATACTCTCCGTTTATAGTTTCAGTACCTAATGTAAATTCAGAAGCATTAGAACTCAACTGATTTTACAGAAAACTCAGCGGATTCGATACGCGGAATTATTATGGCCACTTTGTATTCAAAACCTGCAGATGATGAACCAGCATGGTGGTTCGTCGTCAGCTCCGATCACCTTTTCTTAGATGCTGCCGGCGAAGTGCCATTTGGCTGTTTACAGGAGCTAAGCTTCCCGGATTTGGATGAATACCGGGTTGTCGAGATAGGTGAGCTGCGTGAGCGCAGTTGCTATCTGGTAATGGCAGATTACATGGATGAGCAATTTACAGGAGGTGAGTTTGCTCCCTTGCGACAGCTTCTTGCCGTTGAAGACATGGAAAAGTTTGCAATGGCTGGCAGGGCACGCCAGTTCAGTGACTTCCTCAATACACACCGGTTCTGCGGTCGCTGTGGTGCGCGGATGCAGGCTATCGAATGGGAATTGGCAATGCACTGCAACCAATGCCAGCATCGCTGTTACCCCAGAGTGTCGCCGTGCATTATTGTGGCTATTCGCAAAGGCGATAACATTTTATTGGCTCAGGGTAAGCGACATAAAGCCGGACTGCACTCCATTCTCGCTGGCTTTGTTGAGGCGGGTGAGAGTCTGGAGCAGGCATTAGAGCGAGAAGTTTATGAGGAAGCAGGAATTCGCGTTAAGAACATTCAATACCATTTGAGTCAGCCCTGGTCTTTCCCTCATTCATTGATGATGGGGTTTACCGCTGAGTGGGCAGAAGGTGAGCTGCATATTGACCCACACGAACTGATTACCGGCGACTGGTTTGCTTTTGATAATCTGCCCATGATCCCCCCCGAGGGAACCATAGCAAGAACCTTGATTGATCTCTCTCAAAAGAGGTAAGCACAAGTTTTCATGGAGCCAATGCCTGCGGACTGATAAAATACCGGGCATTGATGTTGATTAAAAATTGGATTCGCTATGACCGCTCCGGCGCTTAAAAATGATCGTTACCTTCGTGCATTGGCAAAACAACCTGTTGATCGCACTCCCGTCTGGATGATGCGTCAGGCTGGACGCTATTTACCTGAGTATAAAGAAGTGCGCGCGCAGGCAGGCGACTTTATGTCACTATGCCGCAATACTGAACTCGCTTGCGAAGTGACCATGCAGCCGTTGCGCCGGTTTGACCTGGATGCCGCCATACTCTTCAGTGATATTCTGACCATTCCTGACGCCATGGGTCTGGGCTTATATTTTGAAACAGGTGAGGGGCCAAAGTTTAAAGACCCGGTACGCAGTATGGCCGCTATTAAAAACCTGGCCGTGCCCGATATGGAAGACGAGCTGGGTTACGTTATGGATGCCGTGCGTGCTATCCGTCATGAACTGAATGGCAGTGTGCCGCTTATTGGTTTCTCTGGAAGCCCATGGACACTGGCGACCTATATGGTTGAAGGTGGCAGCACCAAAAACTTTTCTAAAGTGAAGCAGCTAATGTTTGCTGACCCTGAAGCCATGCATACCTTGCTGAATGTATTGGCTGAATCAGTGACCCAGTACCTAAACGCGCAAATTGCTGCAGGCGCGCAGTCGGTCATGATATTCGATACCTGGGGCGGTGTTCTCTCTCCGCGCGACTACAAAGCATTCTCTCTGGCTTATATGAAAAAAATTGTGGCTGGCCTTACACGGGAAGCCGACGGACGCAAAGTGCCTGTTACGTTATTTACTAAAAATGGCGGGCAATGGCTGGAAGCTATGGCGGCGACTGGTGCGGATGCGCTGGGTGTTGACTGGACAACCGACTTAGGTGATGCCAGAGGGCGTGTCGGCGGGCAAGTTGCTCTACAGGGTAATATGGACCCCAGCGTGCTTTATGCTAAGCCAGAGCGTATTGAAGAAGAAGTACAAACCATATTACAAAGCTATGGTTCAGGTACCGGCCATGTTTTCAACTTAGGCCATGGCATCCATCCTGAGGTTGACCCGGAACACGCCGCTGCTTTTATTAACGCCATTCATAAATACAGCCCAGCGTTTCATTCAAACGACTGAATTTGCGATTAAACCGCTATAATCCTCGTTAAGTGCACCGCCTTTTGGGCGGTGTTTTGCGTACAATGGTCTATGTTAAAGGCGTTGTATTATGAACTTAGAGGTAAACATGGCGAAACGTTCCTGGATAAACCCTATCACTATTGTTGTCGTTATTTTAATTGCGGCAGCTGTGTATTTGTTTGGGTTCCCTCCTGAAGAAAAGGTTGAAGAGGGCAAGGAACAGACTGTCCCGGTCAAAATTCAGACCGCTGAAATTAGTGAGTTCCGCGATACCATTGAAGCGCTTGGCACCGCCATGGCCAATGAAACGGTTCGTATTACCGCGCAAACTCAGGACGTTGTTGAAAAAATTTATTTTGAAAGCGGCGACTTAGTTGAGCAGGGACAACTGCTTGCTGAGTTAAATGCTCGCAAAGAAGTTGCCCGTGTGCAGCAGCTTAAGTTTAGTTTGGATGAAGCCAAACGTCAGCTTGAACGAGTCAGTGAACTACGCCGCGGTAATGCTGCATCGCAACAACAGTTCGACGAGCAACAAGTACGTGTTAATGGTCTGCAGGCTGACTTAGAAGTGGCTGAAGCGACATTACGCGAAATGAAAATTTATGCGCCGTTTTCAGGCCGTGTGGGTATTCGTGAAATTAGTGCAGGTTCCTTAGTCAGCCCCGGCGATGTGTTTACAACGCTGGATGACATCAAGCCCATTAAAGTCGACTTTAGTGTTCCGGAACGCTATTTCGCCAGTATTGCCGTAGATCAGGAAGTGATTACCCGCAGCCGGGCTTACCCGGGAGAACAGTTTGTCGGACGTATTTCCAGTATTGATTCGCGCGTTGATCCCGTGACTCGTTCCGTGAAAGTGCGCGCTAAAATTGATAATGATGATGAGCGTCTGCGTCCGGGGATGTTGCTCCAGATAACGCTATTGCGGAGCATTGATGAAGCTTTATTGCTTCCTGAAAAAGCTCTTATTCCAATTCAAAACAGACAATATGTGTATGTGTTAACTCCGGATAACCGGGCGCGCCAAAAAGAAGTGACCATTGGTCGTCGTAAGCCGGGAATCGTAGAAATTACTGACGGCCTTAAGCCGGGAGAAAAAGTCATTATAGAAGGCATTGTTCGCCTTCGTGACGGTGTACCTGTTTCTGTGCAGGGAGGTTAAGTTATGTTGTTGTCTGACCTTTCTGTAAAACGTCCGGTTTTTGCAACCGTACTGAATATTCTGCTGGTGGTTTTCGGTATTGTCGCTTTTACCATGCTGCCATTGCGTGAGTATCCGGATATTGATCGCCCCATAGTCTCTATTGATACAGACTACCCCGGTGCCTCTGCCGAAGTTGTAGAAACGCAGGTAACGCAATTAGTTGAAGACCGGATTAGCGGCATAGAAGGCATTAAAAACATTAGCTCGAGCAGCCGCAACGGCCGCTCCAGTATCAGTATTGAATTTAACCTGACCCGCGACATTGATGCCGCTTCTAACGACGTTCGTGAGCGTGTGTCGCGTGTACTCGATAATCTTCCCGAAGAAGCCGACCCACCCGAAGTTTCAAAAGCCTCAAGCGATGAAAGCACCATTGTCTGGTATAACCTTCGCAGCGAGAGCATGTCGATTCTTGAACTGACTGATTATGCGGAGCGATACATTGTAGATCGTCTGTCGGTCGCCGATGGTGTCGCGCGGGTGGTCATTGGTGGTGATCGTCGTTATGCCATGCGCGTCTGGCTAGATCGTGATGCTATGGCCGCACGACAGGTAACGGTAACCGACATAGTCAGCCGCTTGCGTGAAGAAAACGTTGAGCTTCCGGCGGGGGAAGTTGAGTCAACTGATAGAGAATTTTCGGTTCGTATGGCGCGGGCTTATTTGTCGCCGGAAGACTTTAAAAACCTGGTGATACGACAAGGCGACGATGGCTATTTAGTGCGCCTGGGCGAGGTTGCCCGGGTAGAACTGGGTGCTGAGGATGACAAAACCGACTTCCGGGGTAACGGGGTTAACATGGTCGGTGTGGGTGTCATTAAGCAGTCGAAAGGTAACACCCTGGATGTGGTGAAGAACGTGCACCGGGAGATGAGAAAAATTCAGGAAACGTTGCCTGAAACCATGTACCTGGCGCCCAGTTACGACTCTTCGATATTTATTCAGGGCTCCGTTGATGAAGTTTACAACACGCTGGCTGTGGCGATGGCACTGGTTATTGTCGTTATTTACCTGTTTCTGGGGAATATAAGAGCCACCATAGTACCGGCGTTGACGGTACCTGTTGCCATTATTGCTTCCTACATAGTTTTGTTTGCACTGGGCTTTTCCATCAACTTACTCACCCTGCTGGCGCTGGTCTTAGCCATCGGTCTGGTCGTTGATGACTCTATTGTGGTGTTAGAAAACATCTATCGCCGCATAGAAGAAGGCGAGCCGCCTATTCTGGCTGCTTACCGGGGAGCCCGTGAGGTTGGTTTTGCTGTCATAGCAACCACACTGGTATTGATTTCTGTGTTTGTGCCTCTGGCCTTCTTAGAAGGTAATATTGGTAAGCTCTTTACCGAGTTTGCTATAGCCATAGCGGCCGCTGTGGCCTTTTCCAGTATCGCAGCATTAACTCTGACGCCGATGCTGAGCTCGAAGGTATTAAGCAAGAAAGAGCGAACCAGTAAATTCGGCAGAGCTTTTGATGCGACCTTTAACTGGCTTGAAAGAGGGTATCGCAATGTGCTCGAAAAGAGCGTAAAGCGTCCGCTTATGGCTGTCGTGTTGGTTGTTATGTCCGGCGTTGTTGCCTTTGGCTTGTTCAGCTTTATTCCTCAAGAGTTTGCGCCGCCGGAAGACCGCGGTACCTTCTATATTCAGGTGCGCAGTGCCGAGGGGGCCAGCTTTGAGTCGAGCTCCCGACATATGGACGAAATAGAGCAAATTCTTCTGCCTTATATCGATGAAGGAAAAATTGACCGCCTAATTGTTCGGGCTCCGGGCTGGGGTGGTAGTGCAGGTATTGCTATTGTCGGTGCCGTGCCTTTCGACGAGCGAGAATGGTCAAGTTTTGATTTAATGGAAGAGATGCGATCGCAGTTGGATTCTGTTGTGGGCGTTCAGGCTTTTGCGTTTATGCGCAGCGGCATTAGCGGAGGCGGTGGCCGGCCGGTACAGTTTGTGCTGCAAGGTAATACCTATGAGCGACTGGCTGAGTTTCGTGACATTGTGATTGAAGAGGCATCGACCAATCCTGGGTTGCAGAACCTCGACAGTGACTATAAGGAAACGCTGCCGCAGCTACTGATTCAGGTTGACGAAGCCAGTGCAGCCGATCTGGGTGTTTCCGTACAGGATATTGGTATTACGCTCCAGTCGGTACTGGGTCAAAGGCGAGTAACCACTTACCTTGACCGTGGCGAGGAATATGACGTCATGCTGGAAGGTGAAAAAGCCGATTATCGCAGCCCAAGTGCCATAGATAACATTTACGTTCGTTCACGCAAAAGTGACGAACTGATTCCGTTGTCAAACCTGGTGACGATTACTGAGCAGGCTACGTCAGCCCGGCTGAATCGTTATAACCGTATGCGCAGTGTTACCATTGAAGCGAACCTCGCGGAAGGCTACTCGCTGGGTGAAGCTTTGAGTTATCTGGAAGGAGTTGTGCAAGAGAAGCTTCCGGAAGATGTTTCTATTGACTATAAAGGTGAGTCGCAACTTTATAAGGAAAGCGGCAACTCAATCATCTTTGTTTTCGGTCTTGCATTGGTGATCACCTTCCTGGTTCTGGCGGCACAGTTCGAAAGCTTTATTCACCCGCTGGTGATTATGCTGGCCGTGCCTATGGCTATAGTAGGTGCCTTATTGGCATTGTACATAACGGGTATGAGTATCAATATCTACAGTCAGATTGGTATTGTGATGCTAATAGGCCTGGCTGCTAAAAACGGCATTCTTATTGTTGAGTTTGCGAACCAGTTGCGCGACTCCGGTATGGAGTTCAAAGAGGCAGTACTTAAAGCTGCTCAGCAACGCTTACGACCTATTGTGATGACGGCGTTCACAACCTTAATGAGTGCAATGCCGCTGATTCTTGGGTCAGGGCCCGGAGCAGAAAGTCGTATGGTCATTGGTACGGTGATTTTTGCGGGTGTTGCCGTATCCGCCTTTTTAACGCTATTTGTTATTCCGGCCCTGTATATAGCACTGGCTAGAAACACCAGTTCACCAATGGCTATCACTCGTAAGCTGGAATCGTTGCAGGAAGAGTACCCGGACCACCATAGCTGATGGTCCGTCAGGCTAATAATGCAGAATAGGTTCGTTGCCGACGGTGGTTAAGCCGGCAATGACATTTTGAGCGTAGTTGGGGTGGTTGGTAAAAATGCCATCCACACCCATTGCGTGCAGCTCTTCAATATCGTGTTGGCCGTCTACTGTGTAGACATAAACTTGTAAGCCCCTGCGATGACCATCCTCAACCAGTTCAGGTGTCACAAAATCTACCGCAAAATGGGCTGAAAACGCCTGTAGCTCCTCTGCGAACTGACAATAGCTCAATGGGCAGCTGGCACTCAAAGCGCCAATTTTAATCTCAGGGCGACGCTTTTTAAGCCGCTGCAACCAGTGGTGATTAAAAGACGAAACTAAGAGTTGTTCAGGTTTGAAATTGGTGTTCTTTAGAGCGTAATCAATATCAAGCAGAAGCTCTTTGGTGGGCATATCACCTTTAAGCTCAATATTTACGTGACAATGTCCGTTAATATGAGCTAATGCTTCGCGCAAGGTGGGTATAGACTGCTGACCAAACACTTTCAGATGCTTTATCTGCTCAGCGGTTAAGTCTTTTAGCCGGCCGGGTGTGGCAGTCAGGCGTTCTAAATACCGGTCGTGGAACACAAAACGTTCACCGTCTATGGCATAAACGTCCAGTTCAATACCATGCACGCCGCTGTCCATGGCTCGCGAGAAAGCGGCAAGCGTATTCTCCGGGGCCTCATAACTGGCCCCTCGGTGCGCCCATAAAATCAATCGTTGCTCTCTTTTATCTCTGCCATAGTTTCTCCCATACGCGTGGTGGAAAGTGGCTTAAGATCGTCATCAAATTCAATCGAGTTTTCGGCAAAGGTTAGCACCACGGTTGAACCGAGTTTGAAATGACCCATTTCTTCACCTTTTTTGAGGTGTATAGCTGAGTGGCCTGACGTTGGATACGACCAGCTTTGAATACGGCCACCGGTAGGCGGTGTGACGGTGCCGGACCAAACCGTACCGATACTGGCGACGATAGTTGCGCCAACCAATACCATGGACATGGGGCCAACTTCGGTATCAAAAATAGCTACAACGCGCTCGTTACGAGCGAACAGGTTCGGTACATTAGCCGCGGTTAACGGATTTACTGAATATAAATCACCCGGCACATAAATCATCTTTTTCAGGACACCATCGCAAGGCATATGAATGCGGTGGTAATCTTTCGGTGCCAGATAAATAGTCGCAAATTTACCGTTTACAAAAGGCTTGGCGTCTTCTTCGTTGCCACCGAGCAACTCCTGTAATGAATAGTCATGCCCTTTAGCCTGAAAAATGCGTCCGCCATCAATGTCGCCTAACTGGCTGACTGCACCGTCGACCGGGTGTGCTAATTCGCTGTCGTCTGCTTCCAGCGGTCGAAGCTCTGGTTTTAGCCTGCGTGTGAAGAATTCATTAAAGGTTTTATAAGCCTTGGGTGACTCGTGAATGGCCTCACTCATGTCAATTTTATACTGCCGAATAAACCAGCGGATAAAAACCTGTGTGAACCATCCGGCACGTGCAGCGGCAAACTTTCCCATTAACCTGGAAATTAAATGCTTCGGCATCACATGCTGGAAGAAAATTTTGACTTTATCGGTCTTTGACACAGTTACTTACCTCTAATTGCCCGACTGGGCTTTTGTGTTTTCATCGTCTCTATAATGCGATGATAATTAGAAAGGCGCCATTCATGCAATTGATTGTTACCGACAGCCTCTTGCAGTGCGCAGCCCGGATCATCGCCATGTTTACAATCGCGGAATTTGCAGCCGCCTAGGTAGTCGCGGAAATCGACATAGCACCGGGCTACTCTCTCAGGTTCCAGGTGCCATAACGAAAACTCCCGGATACCGGGTGAGTCAATAAGGGCTCCGCCTTCCTTTAAGTCATACCAGGTTGCAACCGTTGTTGTGTGCTGTCCTAATCCAGAGTTATCTGACACTAAATTTGTGTCGGCGTTCACGTCGGGTAAAAGCTGGTTTACCAGCGACGACTTACCCACGCCGGACTGACCGACAACAATCGAAATATGGTCTTTCAGCATCTCTTGCAAAGCATCCAACCCGCTTTGAGTTGCACTGCTGACGTGAAGCACTTTGTAGCCGATGCTTTCATAGTCTTTCAGCCTTTGCTCAATATATTGACGTTCGGTCTCGTCAATTTCGGGCAGCAAATCAGCCTTATTCAGCACAATAACGGGCTCTATGCCAATGTCCTCACAGGCGACTAAGTAGCGATCGATAATTTGCGATGAGAAGCTGGGGAGTACGCTGGAAATAACGAAGATTTGATCAATGTTAGCGGCAACAGGCTTTAATCCGTCGTAGTAATCAGGACGGGAAAGCAGGCTATGCCTTTCCTGAACGGCAACAACTACACCCTGCATACCTTGTTGTTCGGCACTTGCTCTGGACCAGAGAACGCTGTCGCCACATACCAGGCTATCGACAACCCGGCGTATATGGCAGCGGTAGGTATTGCCTTCGGCATCGCGAATATCCGCGTGCTGACCGAAGCGGCTGATAACACGGGCTGCTTCCGGTGCATTGAGTTGGTTATCCGTCCACTCAATATCGGTGTTTTTCAGCCGTTTTTTTTGGTTGGCTGAAACCCGCCGTTGCTGGCCTTTGTTCAGACGTCTGCGTTTTACCAAGCCTGTAACCTGTTGTCGTGCTGGAAATGACGCTATCATACAACAAATTGCATTAAGAGAGCAGGGTAATGACAGAAGACGACAAGAAACAACGCCTAATTTGGATTGACCTCGAAATGACCGGGCTGGTGCCGGAAGAGCATCACATTATTGAAGTAGCAACCATTGTTACTGATGCACAGCTGAACACCTTAGCGGAAGGGCCTGTCATTGCTCTTCATCAACCTCAAAAATACCTGGACAGAATGGACGACTGGAATGTCAAAACGCATACAGGGTCAGGCCTGGTTGAGCGAATAAAGCAAAGCCAGTATGACGAAAAGACAGCAGCAGCAGAAACCATTGAGTTTTTAAAACAATACGTTGATGCCGGGGTTTCTCCTATGTGCGGTAACAGTATTTGTCAGGACCGTCGTTTTTTAGCGAAGCACATGCCTGAACTCGAAGCCTTTTTCCATTACCGCAACCTGGATGTCAGTACGTTAAAAGAGTTGGCAAAACGCTGGCAACCGGAGGTTGTTAATAGCTTCAAAAAGTCGGGTGCGCATGAAGCTTTGGCTGATATTCGCGAGTCTATTGCGGAATTGCAGCATTACCGAGAGCATTTTTTCAGCAAATAAGCCAATTGCGGCGCAAAAACTATTGACCTTATCGGTGGTATCAGTAGAATACACGCCGCACTGACGAAGCGGGAATAGCTCAGCTGGTAGAGCACAACCTTGCCAAGGTTGGGGTCGCGAGTTCGAATCTCGTTTCCCGCTCCAACGTCAGACTTTCCAGAATACTGTAAAAAGTACCAATACGCGGGAATAGCTCAGCTGGTAGAGCACAACCTTGCCAAGGTTGGGGTCGCGAGTTCGAATCTCGTTTCCCGCTCCAAGTTTTAATCGCTAGTACGCTTAAACTTCGTTTAATACGCACCAGCGACTCAATGCCTGCAATATTCGTTCGCTAACTCTTCTTCGAGCTGTCCACAAACATCGCAATAGCACCATCACCAGTAATGTTACAGGCGGTACCGAAGCTGTCCTGTGCCATGTACAAGGCTATCATTAAGGCGACTGCGGTTTCGCCGAAACCCAGCATGGAACCTAACAGGCCAACCGCCGACATAACCGCACCGCCTGGAACGCCCGGTGCAGCTAACATGACAATACCCAACATTAAAATAAACGGCAGCATGGTAAAGAACCCGGGAATGGCGAGGGAATTATGCAGCACCATAACCGCAACAGCACAGCTGACAATGGTAATGGTGGAACCGGCTAAGTGAACGGTGGCACAAAGTGGCACGGTAAAGTTGGCAACGTCGTTATCGACTTTGTTCTTGCGTACGCTTTGCAGGGTGACAGGAATAGTGGCGGCGCTGGACATAGTACCTAGTGCCGTAAAATACGCAGGCAGCATGTTTTTGATTAAAAACAGCGGAGAACGACCGGTTTTTATGCCTGCCATAATGTACATAGAGGTAATGTAAACCCAGTGCAGGGCGACAGCGAGTATCAGAATAACTCCAAAGGTTTTCAGCGTGTTAAACACCGTGCCTGCAACGGCCATTTCCGCAAAAATGCCGGCAATATACAGCGGCAGTAAAGGAATAATGACTTTAACCAGCAGTAGCTCAATAATGTCCCGGCCTTGATCCGACAGTTTCTTCAGGTTTTCTGCTTTGGTACTGGCAATACCCAACCCGAAAATAAAGGCTAAAACCAGTGCTGACATCACCTCCATTAGCGGTGGAACCGACAGCTCAATAAAGGGTTCGATAGTGGCTTTGGCTTCTGTCGAAACACTCTGAGCGTCGGTTGTCAGCCAGGGAACGACAATGCTGGCAGCGAAAAATGCAACAATACCTGCAATAACGGTAGAGGCATAAGCAATGCCTAAGGTTTTACCCAGCATTTCTCCGGAGTTGCTTGGTAAGCTCGCAATACCGCTGGTAATGAAGAATAAAATAAGCAAAGGGATAGTGAAGAACAGCAGCTGACCGAACAGTGTTTTGAAAGTCAGCAGAAGTTGGCTGACCCATTCTGGCATGTATAACCCAATAAGAATACCGGCGACAATACCCGCCACAAGCTTAAGAACTAATCCCATAATATTCGACTCTTTTTTTATGAATGTTTTAAGAATAGAGGTGCGCTTAGAGTAAGCCTTTTAAATGCGCAACAACACTGCGGCCTAACGCGCTGAGATTATACCCACCTTCAAGCGTAGATACGATACGACCGTCACAGTGTTTGTCGGCAATTTCTTTCAGCTTAACGCTTATCCAGTGGTAGTCTTCTTCTTTCAGGAGAAATTGAGACATGTCGTCTTCTGCGTGACCATCGAAGCCGGCAGAAATAAGCACCAGTTGAGGTTGGAAGTCGTCGAGTGTATGAAACCATTTTTCTGAAACGGCTTGTTGCCATTGTTCGCCTTTGCAACCAGCTGGTAGCGGCACGTTATGAACATTACCGGCGCTAGTGTCTTCCCCGGTAAATGGGTAGAAGGCCTGCTGGAATGACGAGCAAAACAAGATACGGTCATCACCCTGAACAATGTCTTCGGTACCGTTGCCGTGGTGTACGTCAAAATCGACAATGGCAACGCGCTCAAGTCCGTGTTTTTCAATAGCGTGGTACGCCGCAACGGCAACATTGTTGAATAAACAAAAACCCATGGCTTTTGAGCGCGTAGCGTGGTGGCCCGGTGGCCGGACGGCACAAAAAGCCTGTTTGTTGAGTGTTGTCATGACATCGTCAACCGCATTAACCGCTGCTCCGGCTGCTTTCAAGGCAGCGGTTAAGCTACCTGGTGTCACTAAGGTGTCCGGATCTATCCATTCATGGTCGTACTCAGGAATTTCCGCACGAATAAAGTCGATATGTGCTTGGGAATGCGCCGCCTGAATAGCTTCCCAGGGCGCTTCTGTTGCTTCTTTTCGTATAAGCACAAAGTCGAGGCCGGAGCGAATGAGTTGGTCATTAATGGCTTCAATACGGGCCGGGCACTCGGGGTGCTGCTCGTTGGGTATGTGTTTGAGGCAGTCATCATGACTGAATACGACTATCGACATAATTTACTCACTGCCTTGTTTAAGATCGAGTTTGAGCAAGACTTCACCCGGCTCTTCACTGGGCAAGCGTTTGAAGCCGCCCCGTTCAAACACACTTAACATGGGTTTATTCGCGGCTAATACGTAGGCTTGCATACTGTCCAGGCCACGTTCGCGGGCTATGCGGATCATTTCATCTAAGAGCTTGCCCGCCATGCCGCGGCCCTGGTATTTCTCGCGGGTCACAAAAGCGACCTCGCAACTATTTTGCGACTCGATGTAGTAGTAACGCCCAACCGCCTGAATCTGAACCGCAGAGCCTTTTTGATGCACAATACACAAGGCAAGATCTTTCGACTGGTCAACACTGACCAAGGTACAGGATTTTTCCCGGGTCATGGTTGTGGGTACGGCGTTGTAACGTAGCTGCAGAGTTTCTTTCGTATGAGAATAAAAGAACTCCTGCAGCCGACGTTCGTCCGACGGATAAAGCGGTCTTAAATCAAAAGATTCGTTATTAATTTTGAGCTTTTTAAAGCCAATATCGCCTAACTCCGGCACATCAACTGGTGTTTGTTGCTGATAGTGGGGAACCCAATAATGTTTACGAACTTCCTGCAACAGGTGGCTACGGAATTTAGGGTGAGCAACGCGAATTAGCTCCATAGCCCGCTCGCGAATACTTTTTCCCCGCAATGAAGCGACGCCAAATTCGGTGACGACATAGTGTACGTGCCCGCGCGTTGTTACTACACCTGCGCCTTCCCGAATGAATGGAACAATGCGCGATACTTTACCGTCTTGTGTTGTTGAAGGTAGAGCGATAACGGGTTTTCCACCTTTACTTAAAGACGCTCCACGACTGAAGTCCACTTGCCCACCAATACCGCTGTAAAACTGGTGGCCAATAGAGTCCGATACGATTTGTCCGGTGAGGTCCACTTCAATGGCGCTGTTAATTGCTATTAATTTGTCATTACGGGCAACGTTTGCTGGTGAATTTACATATTCACTGGGATAAAAACCGACATGTGGGTTGTGGTCAACAAAGTCATAAAGGGCTTTTGACCCCATGCAGAAGCTGGTCACAATTTTATTCGGGTGGAAGGTTTTTTTGCGGTTATTAATGACTCCTTTGAGCATTAAATGCATGACGTCGTCAGTAATAAGCTCGCTGTGAATGCCCAAGTCCTTATGGTTACTTAAGTAACGCAGTGCCGCAGCGCAAATAGTACCGACACCAATTTGAAGCGTAGAGCCATTATCAACCAGCAGCGCAATGTATTGGCCTATCCGCTCAATGATTTTACTGTCTTCAAGGCTGGGTGGTGGCAGTTCGGGCAGAGGTGCTGCATGTTCCCAAAAGTAATTAATTTGATTCGTGTGCAGAAAAGACTGTCCGTAAGTGACCGGCATATTAGGGTTCACCTGGGCAATAACGGTCTTGGCAGATTTAGCAGCGGCGGCGACCACGTCGACTGAAACCCCCATTGAATGGTAGCCGTACTTGTCTGCAGGACTGACCATAATTAAAGCGGCATCTAATGGCAGAATGCCGTTATTAAACAGGTTGGGAATATCGGAAATAAAGCTGGGGGTATAATCCGCACGGCCTTCATTCACCGCGGTTCTTACGGTATCGCCACCAATAAAAAAGGTATTGACCTTAAACAACTGCTGGTACTGCGGACCGGCCCACTTATTGTCGGACAGCGTCATTAACTGCACAATTTCAATATCATGCAGATTTTTTGCGTTTTCTATCAGGTCATCGATAAGCGCGGTTGGCACCGCAGCGTGAGAGCCAATAAAGATTCTTTGCCCTGACTTAAGTATCTTTGACCAGTCTAACTTTGTCGTTGTCATACTGTTGTTTTACCTCAGTGATTAGCTTTGTGCAATCATTCAAATTGAGATAAACTTGGTCGTTAATTAATCATTGAACGGACTCGCTCCCATGAAAAATAACAACAAGAAATGGGTTAACTATTGCTTCGCCGCTTCAGCGTTTTTTCTGCTGGTAAGTTTTGGGTCCGTCTCAGCTCAGCCTTCGACAGAAAATATTAACGGTGTTCCGGTCGATATGGCCATGGAGGAGCAGCTGGATGATTACCTTAACTCTCTGGGTGAAGAGGAAGACTCCAGAGCTATTTTGTTTAATGTGCTGGAAGATATTTCGCCGAAAACGCCCGTAGCTACCCGGGCCAGAGCTAAAAGCTATGAAGTGTCCTGGTATTACTACGAGGGTGAAACCGAGTTAGCTTTCGAAAAACTGGATGAACTGCTGGCTCTTGCTGAAAACAGTGAAATTTCTGATGTAAAAGCTGAAGCTCAGGCGACGCGAGTTGAAATACTTCAAATGGAAGGTAAGTACGGCGAAGCGTTTTTGCTGCTCAACGATGTTGAGATTCCCCTTTCTAACTCTCGTATGCCAAGGGTTCGTTATTACGGTCACAACCTTATTTCGAGAATCTATGCTGACTGGAACCGTTACGATGATGCTTTGCGTCACTTGCTGCTGGCTCAGGATGCCGTCAACGAAACGAACAATGAAAGAACGCCCATCCGTCAACAATATCTGGACTACTCAATCGCAATTATTCAGTCTGAGTTGAAAAACTGGGAAGGGTCGTTAAAAACAATTAATAAAGCAATTCAAAGCGCTAAGCAGAACGAGCTGGAATACGACTTGCCTGATTTTTACCTGCACAAATCTTATATTGAAGCGGAAATGGACGAACGAGAAGCTTCTCTTGTTTCGTTAAGAAAAGCTTACCAAGCGGCAGTTAAAGATGAACGAGAGTATTTACTACCCGTTATTTTAAATAATTACGGTGACCACTACATGTCTGAAAAAAAGTGGGAAGAAGCCCGAAGTCATTTACGAGAAGCTTTGGAGTTGGCCGAAGAAGTCGAAGATATCTGGATGGCACAGACCATCCATTTCAATTTAGGCTTCATTGATGTGCATCAGGGCAACACGGAAGCCGGCCTTGAAGAAATGCGCGAAGCGGTTGAGTTTTATCGTGAGGAAGACATAAAAACGGAAGTTGAAGGGTTACTTGGCGAGCTTGCTGAAGCCTATGAGCTTGCCGGGCAACATCAAAAACAGGCCGAGACTCTAAAACAGCAGATGGAGTTGATGGAAGAGCTCTATCAAAGTGATCAACAGCAGAACCTGGCTAATTTACAGCAGCTTTATGAAAGCAAAGATAAAGAGCAGCAGATTGAGTTGCTGGAGCGCCAAAACGAACTTAAACAGCAGTTACTGGAAATCAACGAACAGAGAAACCTAATTTGGTTGTTATTGGGGATTGTTGCTGTATTCGCTGCTTTATTTGTTTTTCTAATGTACCGCAAAGCCCGACGCGCCAACTTAAGATTAAAAGAAGCTAATAACTTGTTGGCTGACCAGTCACGTAGAGACCCTCTTACTGGCTTGTGGAACCGCCGTGCTCTTCAGGAAGAGATGGAAGCGCGTAAACAGCATGGTGAGAGACGCGAAGCGGCGGCCCATTCCGATGGCCTTATTCTGCTTGATATCGACTTTTTTAAACGCATTAATGACAAATATGGGCACGCGGCCGGTGATAAAGTATTGATTGAAATCAGTCAACGCTTACAAAAAGAGTGTCGTGCAAGCGATAAACTGATCCGTTGGGGCGGTGAGGAATTTCTCTTTCTTGTTCGTAACGTAAGCAGTGCAGACCTGGAAGAAATGAGCGAAAGAATTTTGAAAGCGATAGCGAAAGAGCCGATTGCTTACGAAGGACAGGAAATTTTTGTGACAACTACTATAGGCTTTATTCGCCTGCCGTTTGCCGACATACCGGAACATGAAATGGATTGGGAAAAGGTTCTGCAGGTTGCTGATATGGCACTGTATACCGGTAAAGCCCATGGTCGTAATAGAGCCTGTGGTGTTACTGATTTATATGTTGAGTACGGCACGGCTCGCTCTGTGCTTGAGTCGGACTTATCCGAAGCTCTGAATAAGAACTGGATTTCAATGGTAACCATTGAAGGTCCTGAATCTCTTAATAGAACCGTCTAGGCTATGTTGAAACTCTCTCAGTTTGGACCCGGTGCGTTAGTCGCCGCGGCATTTATTGGGCCGGGGACCGTTGTTACAGCCTCGCTGGCCGGAGCAAACTTTGGTTACGCACTGCTTTGGGCGTTACTGTTCTCTATTGTTGCCTGCGTTATTCTTCAGGAAATGTCGGCCCGCATTGGTTTGGTGACACAAGCCGGGCTTGGCGAAAACATCCGTAATAACCTCACCTCTGGCTGGCTTCGTTGGTTGGCATTAATTCTCATTTTTAGCGCTATTGCTATTGGCAATAGTGTTTATCAGGGCGGAAACCTTTCCGGAGCCAGTTTAGGTGCTGGTGAGCTACTTGGGCCGGTACCAATACTGGATGCTTGGTTGAGCAACGCCTGGGCGCTTGTCATTGGTATTATTGCACTACTGATACTCTGGTCGGGTAACGCCAGGGTAATCGAGAAGGCCCTGATTGGAATGGTTCTACTAATGAGCGTGGCCTTTATCGGCACCTTTTTATTAACAGACCCAGACTGGAGTGCTGTATTTCAAGGTACCTTTGGGTTTTCATTGCCTACCGGAGCGACACTCACTGTCGTTGCGCTAATTGGTACCACGGTAGTTCCGTATAATATTTTCCTGCATGCCTCCAGTGTGTCTAAAAAGTGGCAATCTCCAGGTGATATTTCAGCTGCCCGTCGGGACCTTTTTCTTTCAATACCTTTTGGTGGCCTTATTTCAATGGCTATTGTTGCCACTGCAGCTTCGGCGTTCTTTGGCCAGCAAGTGACAATTGAAAGTGCAGGCGATTTAGCCGGATCGCTGCGTCCACTTTTTGGCGACGGGGCTACTTACTTAATGGCAATAGGGTTATTCGCTGCGGGCATTTCATCGGCGACAACGGCGCCTTTAGCCAGTGCTTATGCGTTATGCGGCATTATGGGTTGGTCAGTTAATTTACGAAGCAGAGCTTTCAGAACGGTTTGGCTATCGATTTTGCTAATAGGTATTGTTATTTCAAGCGTTGGCATAAAGCCGGTAACGGTTATTTGGTTTGCTCAGGTTGCTAATGGGATTTTACTGCCAGTTATTGTCGGATTTCTGTGGTGGCTTTGTCAGAGTTCGATGTTAGGTAATTACCGTAACTCCGCTTTGCAAAATATGCTGGCTGCAGTCATCTTTTTAATTTCGGTGTTGCTCAGTGGCAGAAGTCTGGGGTCAGCATTTGGTTTTTGGTAAGAGGAAGGCTACGTCCCTGTAGCCAAAACTATCGAATGCCTTTATTCCTCAGCTGCACCAACAAACTCTAATTCCTGTGGCTCGCTAGATTCTTCAATAGTGACGTTCTCGGTTAAGAAAAAGTTCACGTCATCATCGGCTTCCGGATCGTCCCCACCATTACAGGTAAGCGCAGCTGTGTAGTCTCCTGCTGCAACAAAACCTATAGAGAAGTCGTAGGTGTCTACCCCGTCAAAATAAACCGCTGTGCTGGCATAAGGCTCGTTTTCTTCCGAACCGCCGTTATCAGCTAAGGTTGTTTCATCAAGGTCACTGCCTTCGTAGAGATAAACATAAGCTACCGGTTCTTCTGTGTTTTCCGGTGCTACGGTACAGGTTTCGTTAAATAGCAACGCACCTTCAGCAACAGTACCTTTCAGGTGACCAACAGCAGAGTTATCAACCAGACGAACGCCGCGCGGCTTAAGGATGTAGTGATCCTGGCCGACCGGGTTAGTCATGGCGTGGCGCAAATCAAACTCAACGGTAAAGTTAAGGTTTCCGCCGGCATCGGCAACAAAGCCGTCTAACTTCAATTCGTTTGAAGGGACTTGTACGGCAACTTTTTCAGCTTCACCATCATCGTTGGTGTCTGTCATGATGTAAGAACCTTCGGCCATGACCAGTCTTAGCTGTCCGTACTGACCCGCATCAATTTCTGCGTTTTCAAGAAAAACCATCGAGTCGTTGCCCGTAAACTCTAGCAAGTCGATGCCAATGGTATTTGCAATGGGTTGTCCATCTTCGTCGGTACAAAGGTCATTTTCTTCAGGGGCTTCAATATCCTCGCCGACGGTGAAAGTGCGGGGCTCATCACCGTTACCGGTAAGTTCAACCGCGTTAAAGCAGGCAACAACAGATTCAGCGTTGTCTACCGGGGCGTCACTAATGCCCAGAGAGAATTGAGCGGTATCGGTGTTATTGTCATCACTGTCAGAGCCTCCGCATGCGACTAGCCCTAACGTGGCGGTGGCTAGTGTCGTTAACATTAATTTATTCATAGTGCCCTTCCTTCTTATTTACGAAACAACTTGAAATAAAATGACATGATTTATTACACACGGCTAATTTATAGGTGCTCTAGTGAATTGTTAAAAGGTATTTTACAAAAATTTTCGTTGACAAAAGTTCGATATCGCTCTATATCGTCTTTGTCGTATACAACGACAGACTTTTTGTTCGGTTTTAGTCTGTAGGAAGGGCTTACACATGACCAAGATGACCCGTGAAGTATTGTTAAAGAAACCGTTTAACGATTTCCGCAACTACCCTTATGGCTTTTCTCGCTCAGGCGATTTCTCTATTCGTGAAAGCGATGCTTTGACCCATTACGGCTGCCTCATTACGGCAATGCTGGCGGGAGAGTTTGAACCTGTTTTACAAGAAGATATTGAGTTGCTGGCTGCGTGCCGGGGGGAACAAGCCCCTGTAACGGATGTTGAAAAGGTCTGGGCAAAATATCAGGCGCGTATTCATCGGCCAAAAGTCGCCAGTATGTACGGGCGCGGTAAATTTGCTGATGACTCATTTAGCTCAGCGTCTGATACTGAAGATGATCTGATTGTTGAAGATTAACCTGGCGTAAACGTCTGGGTTTTTGACGGTGGCACATGTAGCAGTGGCTGCCGTCAGACTGTTTTGCTTCTTTTTTTGCTTCGCTGGCTAATAGTGCGACATCGTGATGTGATAAACACTCCGAGGGATCTGGTTGAACCACACCAATAGCAAGACTTAGTAATGGGTAGAAGGCCGGTTTACCGTTACGGGATAATGCTTTTATTCCCCCCAACTGAATGTGCTCCTGATGATAAAATCGGGTAATGCCTTGCTCAAAGTCTTTGATAATTTTATGACATAACTCTTCGGTTTGTTTTTTATCGGTGTCTTTGAAAATAGCGACAAAGTCGTCTCCGCCAATGTGACCAATAAAATGACCATGCCTGAATAATTGTTTTTGTAGTATCTGCGCTAACCATTTAATAATCTGATCGCCCTGCTCGTAACCATAAATATCGTTATACGGCTTAAAGTGGTTCAAATCAAAGTAGGCCACGTGAAATGAACAGGCTTGGGAAAGCTGGTTCTCTATAACTTGGTTGATAGCCACGTTCCCTGGTAATTGAGTTAGAGGGTTAGCATGGCGGGCGTTGTTAACTTTTAGCTCGGTTATTCTGCGTAATAAATTTTTAATGGACGCTACGCCGTAGTAAACACCTCTCTTAGTAACGATAATATTTTGATAGATATCGACTTCATCATTATCGGTAATTAACTGACTCACTTCCTCCAGTGATGTTTGCCAGTCAACGGAAAGAGGGCGGTCATCCATAATGTAAGAAACAGGTTTGTTGGCGTAGAGTGCATGACCGTAGGAGCCAGAGAAGAATTCCATAACCTTTTCTCTTCGTATAATTCCGACAACCTTTTTCTCATAAATAACGGGCAAGGAGGATAACGTCTTATCTTGTGTGAAGGTGTCGAGCACTTGTGAAGAGCGAGTTTCCACTGATACGCCGTGAATGGTATCGACCACACTGGCGATAGTTGTTTGGTAGTTTAGTGCAACAGAATGATTAGGAACGACCAGCGAAGAAGAGACCTCCAGTACCGGATAAAGTTGCGGCTTTCCGAGCAAGAATCCCTGACAATAATTAACACCCATAGACTGTAATTGCTCAAGTTCATCTGTGGTTTCTATGCCCTCTGCGATCACTTTCGTGCGTAAACTTGTGGCCAGCGATAGAATACTTTGCACAAATTCTCGTTTTACCGAAGATGTTTCAAGAGACTGAATAAAATAGCGATCGATTTTGACATAGTCAGGATGTAATTCCGACCAGAGCTTGAGCCCAGAATAGCCCGCGCCTAAATCGTCAATAGCAATCATAAAGCCAAGTTTCTGATAGTGAATAATGGCGTGTTTCAGATTTTCGGTATCTTCAATTGGGTAGCGTTCTGAAATTTCAATGACAATTTGTTCTGGTGATATGCCAAATTGCTGGGACAAACGCAGTGTCGATCCATGCGGGTGAGAGTCATCCTGCAGAACATTGGGATTCACATTAAGAAAAAGTTTACCCTGCATAGAGTTTTTCTGAAACGCTTCCATGGCAGCAGAGCGACATGCTAGTTCCAGTTCTGATAATAGTCTTACTTTGCTGGCGAGAGAAAATAAGTTATCCGGGGATTCGAGAGAGTGTCCTTTAGGGCCGCGAATAAGCGCTTCATGGCCAATAACAACTCCGCGGACAGTGTCCATAACGGGTTGAAATAGAGGGTAAAGTTGCTTCCCCTGAATAAGGGTTAATAGCTCTTTTTTTAAATCACACCCAGGCATGAAACCTCCCATCACAACAGAGACAAAAGCTTAATAAGCTTTTATGACAATGTAATGACAGGAGGTGGGTATTTAGCTTTCGCGTTTTATCGCACGGTGCGCGATATCGGTGCGATAATAGGCATCATTCCAGTTAATTTTATCAACCAGCTGGTAGGCAAGTTGTTGAGCCTCAGTAACGGTTTTACCCAGGGCTGTACAACAGAGAACCCGGCCACCACTTGTGACCACATTGCCGTCATCCATTTTAGTTCCCGCGTGGAATACCTTCTGGTTTTCAGAAGCTTGTTCAGGAAGGCCGTGAATGAGATCTCCTTTGTTGTAACTTTCAGGATACCCTCCGGCAGCCATAACCACACCAACTGCAGCGCGCTCATCAAAGTCGATAGGCGCCTGATTAAGCTTGCCTTCAATTGCCTGCTGGCAAAGCTCAACCAAATCCGACTTTAAACGCATCATAATGGGCTGAGTTTCAGGATCCCCGAAGCGACAGTTATACTCCAGAACTTTGGCAGTGCCGTCTTCCGCAATCATTAAACCGGCATAGAGGAACCCTTTGTATGGCGCTCCTTCTGCTGCCATTCCATCGACTGTAGGTTTAATAACGTGCTCCATAACCCATTTATGGATGCTTGGTGACACTACCGGAGCCGGCGAATAAGCGCCCATCCCACCTGTGTTAGGTCCTTTATCGCCGTTATCACGTGCTTTATGATCCTGGCTTGACGCAAAAGGGACAGCGTGTTCGCCGTCCACCATCACAATAAAAGAGGCTTCTTCACCGCGTAAAAATTCTTCTATAACGACGCGGTGCCCGGCATCGCCGAAACGGTTACCGGCCAGCATGTCGTCGATAGCGGCATCCGCCTGCTCCTGACTTTCAGCTATAATAACGCCCTTGCCAGCGGCAAGGCCGTCTGCCTTTATTACAATAGGAACGCCTTTTTCAGCGACATAGGCTTTGGCTGCCTCAACCTCTGTAAAGTTTTGGTAGTCGGCGGTGGGTATATTGTGGCGCTGCAGAAAGTCTTTGCTAAACGCTTTAGAGCCTTCTAGCTGTGCTGCTTTACCTGTGGGGCCAAATGCGGCGAGTCCTGCTTCACTAAAGCGATCAACAATGCCCGCAACTAAAGGTGCTTCCGGACCAACAATGGTCAGTTCAACACCTTCGCTTTTGGCAAAGTTAAGCAAACCTTCAATGTCTTCGGCGCTGATGGCCACATTTGTCAGGTTTGGCTCACGCTCTGTACCTGCGTTGCCCGGGGCAACATATACGCACTCCACTTGCTGTGACTGTGCTGCTTTCCACGCCAGAGCGTGCTCACGGCCTCCGCCGCCAACGACCAATACTTTCATAAGGTTAGTTCTGTCCTCTAGTCTGTAACGGGTTTGCGAAACTTCAAGGTGAAGCGATCGCTTTCACCAATGGCTTCGTATTTTTCTCTGTTTTCTTCACCCAGCGTCAGGGTTGGAGGTAAAGTCCAGACACCTTTAGGGTGATCAGCTGTATCTTCTGGGTTTGCGTTTATCTCGGCACTAGCCACAAACTCGAAACCGGCTTGTTCAGCTAAGTCTATTACCCAGCTTTCTTTTACATAGCCAGAGTCTTTAAAAGCTTCAGCATCTTTTGACTCGGGCAGGCGATGGTCAACGATACCTAGCATACCGTTAGGTTTCAGCGTTTGATGAAACTGACGGAATGCCTGAATGACACCTTCTTCGCCTTCTTGCATATACCAGTTGTGAAGGTTGCGGAACGTCAGCACACGATCGGCACTACGAGCCGGTGCCAGGTCAGTGTCTTTACCCGGTGCAAATTCGGTCAAAATGACATTGCCATAGAGCGGATTAGTGGTTAATTTTTCTTTGAAATTCTCAAGTGAACGTTGGTAGTAATCGCTACCTGAATCTTCCGGGAAGTGTGCAGCATAAAGCTGTCCTTCATCCGCCAGATAAGGGGCTAATATTTCAGTATACCAACCACCACCTGGCCAAATTTCCACTACCGTCATACTCGGCTCTAGCTCAAAAAACTCTAAAGTTTCTTTTGGGTTACGGAATTCATCACGAGCAGCGTATTTGTCGGTGCGGGATTCATGGTCGACTGCTGCTTGCAAAGAATCCGCCTCGGGGGCTGGAGAGCAGGCACTAAGGGCACTTGCTAATACTATGACAGAAGCGGATGCTACTAATTTTCTCATGCTATCACCTGTAGGGTTGGGAACTTGTCTATTAGACTAGCCCCCAAACGTTACGGACGCAATGCTATGCCCACTGGTTAAGTTGCCTAGTGGCGGAAATGTCTCATGCCGGTGAATACCATCGCGATACCGTGTTCATTAGCTGCGGCGATGATCTCTTCGTCACGGATCGAGCCCCCCGGCTGAATGATAGCGCTGATACCTGCTTCGGCAGCGGCATCAATACCATCTCTGAACGGGAAGAAAGCATCAGAAGCCATAACGGAACCTGGCACACTAAGATTTTCGTCGGCCGCTTTTATACCGGCAATTTTAGCGCTGTAAACGCGGCTCATTTGGCCCGCGCCTACGCCTACTGTCATACCGTCTTTGGCATAAACTATGGCATTAGACTTAACAAACTTGGCAACTTTCCAGCAGAATAATAAGTCGGTCATCTGTGCTTCTGTTGGTTGCTTTTCAGTGACCACTTTTAATTGGTCTGCGTTAAAGTCCTGGTTGTCGGTATCTTGTACCAATAAACCGCCACTAACTCGCTTGTAGTCTAACTGAGTGTTGGTGTCTCCCCACTCGCCGCACTCTAACAAACGAACGTTCTTCTTACCGGCAACTGCAGTTCTGGCTTTGTCGCTGACACTCGGCGCGATAATAACCTCAACAAACTGGCGCTCGACAATAGCTGTTGCCGTTGTTTCATCCAGCTCACGGTTGAAAGCAATAATGCCACCGAAGGCGGAAGTTGGATCGGTCTTAAAAGCACGATCATAAGCATCGGTAATGGACTCACCAATTGCGACACCGCAAGGGTTTGCATGCTTAACAATAACGCAGGCCGGCTCAGCAAAGTTTTTTACGCATTCAAGCGCCGCGTCTGTATCGGCAATATTGTTAAAGGACAACGCTTTGCCCTGAATTTGCGTGGCGCTGGAAACGGTACCGGCTGGAGCATTACGTTCGGTATAAAATGCAGCCGACTGATGTGAGTTTTCGCCGTAACGTAAGTCCTGCTTTTTCGATACCTGCAGGTTTAATGTACGTGCAAAGTCATTTTCACTCAGTTGCTTACCAAGGTAATTTGCAATCATGCCATCGTACTGGGCGGTGTGTTCGAATGCAGCGACCGCTAAGTCGAAGCGAGTGCTGTGGCTGACTCCGTCCTGTTCTTCTAGTTCAGCAAGCACGCGTTGGTAGTCATTGGCATTGACAACAATGGTCACGTCTTTGTGATTTTTGGCTGCAGCGCGAACCATAGTCGGGCCGCCAATATCGATATTTTCTATCGCGTCCTCTAACGTGCAACCTTCTTTGGCTACCGTTTCAGCAAAGGGATACAGGTTAACCACAACCATATCGATAGGCGCAATATTCTGTTCCTGCATGACTGTCTGATCGATATCGCGACGACCTAAAATGCCTCCGTGAACTTTCGGATGCAAAGTTTTTACGCGCCCGCCCATAATCTCTTCCTGGCCGGTATGCTCAGAAACGTCAATAACGGTTATGCCTGAATCGCGAAGTAGCTTAGCGGTGCCACCTGTAGAGAGAATTTCAATGCCTTTTTTGGCCAGAGATTGAGCGAATTCAACAATACCGGTTTTATCAGAAACACTGATTAAAGCGCGTTGGATTGGACGGGTTTCCATTGTTTTGCCTTTCTATAACTCAGTTAAATTACGGGGAGGTCAATAAAAAAAGGGCGCCAAAAGGCGCCCAAAAAATTCTTAATTCATGCCGTATTTTTTCAGCTTCTTGCGTAAAGTGCCGCGGTTAATACCTAACATAGTTGCGGCGCGGGTTTGATTACCCCGGGTATAAGTCATGACTTCTTCTAGTAGCGGCGCCTCCACCTCGGATAACACCAGCTCGTACAATTCTTCAGGGTCCTGACCGTCCAGCTGGCGCAGAAAGCTATTCAACGCTTGCTTCACGGAGTCACGCAACGGCTTTGGCTGTGCGTTATTACCGATAGTGGTCAGGGGAGATACGTTTTCACGACTAGGGTTTTGATCAAACATAATACGCTTATCTCTTCTCTACAGTGACAAAATAATCTTCAAGTGCCTTAAGTTGCGCTTCGGCATCCTCAAGACGATTAAATGTTTGCCTGAATTCATCATTGCTGGCTTTTTCTTTTAAATACCAACCAACGTGTTTCCTGGCGATTCTGACACCCTGGTAACTGCCGTAAAATTCGTGCAATTTACCAACGTGATGAATGACGGTTTCAGCCACTTCAGTTAGCGACGGCGGTTGAAGTTCCTTGCCTGTCTGAAGAAAGTAAGCAATTTCTCTAAACAGCCAGGGATTACCCTGCGCGCCACGACCAATCATAATGGCATCTGCCCCGGTATACTCAAGAACTTGTTTTGCCTGTAACGGTGTACGAATATCGCCGTTAGCAACAACGGGAATCGAAACGGCGTTTTTAATTGCTTTTATCGTGTCGTATTCTGCACTACCTTTATACATGCAGGCGCGAGTACGACCGTGAATAGCAAGTGACTGAATACCACAGCGTTCTGCTAACTGCGCTATATCAATACCGTTTTTATGTTCAGGATCCCAGCCGGTTCTTGTCTTTAGCGTTACCGGAACGTCGACAGCGTTAACGACCGCTGTCAGTATCTCTTCAACTAACTCAGGGTGCTGCATAAGCGCCGAGCCAGCCATTTTTTTATTCACCTTTTTCGCCGGGCAGCCCATATTTATATCGATAATCTGCGCGCCCATACTGACATTAACCCGCGCAGCTTCAGCCATTAGCTCTGGTTCAGAGCCCGCTATTTGCACGGCACGAATGCCAAGCTCTCCCGAATGATCCATGCGTTGCCTGGATTTATCGGTCTGCCATACCTTAGGGTTACTGGACAGCATCTCTGATACTGTAAGCCCAGCCCCCGTGCTGTAACACAGCTGACGGAATGGCTGGTCAGTAACTCCAGCCATGGGAGCTAATATGACCTGATTGTCGAGTTGATATGGGCCAATCCGCATCGGTTAAAAACTACGCAGCGAAAGGGTGAGGAATTTTAGGGAATTTGCGCAATAAAGAAAAGGCTATTTATTACGCAATTTGGGTCTTTTTTTCATTTTTTACTATTGACAAAGCGGACGCTTGTTAACCAACCCGAGTACCGCTAAGCATTGCCCAGTCGCCGTCTATAGTCGGAGTGTCGAACTGTATCTGAGGTTGATAAGCTTCAATAACCCCTTCTATTTGTCGCTCCAATATTCCGGATAAGACTAATTGTCCCCCTGGCGCAACGAAGCCAATTATCGTATCGGCAAGTTCACGTAACGGGCCGGCAAGAACATTGGCCAGAACCAAATCAACTTGAGTATTAGGCTGCTGAGTTGGCAGGTAAAGACTGAATTTATCACCGACCTTGTTACGTTCGGCGTTGTCTTTTGTCGCAATCAGGGCTTGCTGGTCAATATCAATACCAGCGACATGTTTGGCGTCAAATAGTAACGCGGCAATGCCGAGAATTCCTGATCCGCAACCAAAGTCGACAACGGTTTTACCCGTGGGGGGATTGGCATCTATCCAACGTAAACACATAGCGGTTGTTGGGTGAGTACCCGTACCAAAAGCCATGCCCGGATCGAGCAAAATATTAACGGCATCCGGCTGCGGCACTTCCCGCCAGCTAGGACAAATCCACAAACTTTCGCCAAAACGAATAGGGTGGAAGTTATCCATCCATTCGCGTTCCCAGTCCTTGTCTTCCAGTGGGTCGACTTTGTATTGCAAGTTGCTGTCGAAAACGTTGGACTGCTTCAGGTTGGCAATAATAGCTTTTATATCAGCTTCGGCGTCAAACAAGCCCGTCGCTAAGGTGTGTTCCCACAATATAACGTCGCCGGGGCGAGGCTCAAAAATGGGGGTATCAGCGCCGTCGCGGTATGTAACCGCCTGAGCGCCGTTAGCCATGAGCATGTCCCCAACCTGGGGAGCATGCTCTTCACTGCAGGAAAGCGTCAGTTGTATCCAGGGCATTAATTAATGCCCGCCCAAACCAAGCTTTTTCTCAAGGTAGTGAATATTGGTACCACCGTGCTGGAAGTTTTCGTCTGCCATAATCGATTTTTGCAGAGGAATGTTCGTTTTAATGTTCTCGATGATTAATTCACTCAAAGCATTACGCATACGGGCTATAGCAATATCGCGGTTTTCGCCGTAAGTAATCAGTTTACCTATCATTGAGTCATAGTTAGGCGGTACTTTGTAATCGGCGTAAACGTGTGAGTCCCAACGAACACCAAAGCCGCCCGGAGAATGGAAACGAGTGATGGTACCGGGAGATGGTGTAAAAGTATCAGGGTCTTCGGCGTTAATGCGGCACTCAACCGCATGACCGCGAATAACGACATCTTCCTGACTAATCGATAGTTGGCGGCCTGCCGCTATGCGCAACTGCTCTTTAATTAAGTCGATACCTGTGACCATTTCAGTAACCGGATGCTCAACCTGAATACGCGTGTTCATTTCAATAAAGTAGAACTCGCCGTTTTCATACAGAAACTCAAAGGTACCAGCACCGCGGTAACCCAGCTCTACACAAGCTTTCGCACAACGCTCACCAATGAACTTGCGCATCTCCGGAGTAATACCGGGAGCTGGCGCTTCTTCAACGACTTTCTGGTGACGACGTTGCATAGAGCAGTCACGTTCACCTAAATGAATGGCGTTACCTTGACCGTCGGCCAGAACCTGAATTTCAACATGGCGAGGGTTCTCAAGGAATTTTTCCATATAAACAACAGGGTTGCCGAACGCTGCACGAGCTTCGTTCTGAGTCATACTAATAGAGCTAAGCAATTCGCTTTCGTTTCGTACAACTCGCATACCGCGACCACCACCGCCGCCTGCTGCTTTAATAATAATTGGGTAGCCGATGCGCTTGGCAAGCTTCATATTACGCTCGTCATCATCGTCCAACGGGCCGTCGGAGCCTGGTACGCAGGGAACGCCGGTTTTCTTCATGGCTTTAATGGCTGACACTTTATCACCCATAAGGCGAATGAGATCAGGTGTTGGGCCAACAAAGATGAACCCGGACTGCTCCACCTGCTCGGCAAAGTCAGCGTTTTCAGCAAGAAAACCATAGCCCGGATGGATGGCCGCAGCATCGGTAATTTCAGCGGCGCTGATAATACGTGGGATATTCAGGTAGCTTTCGTTTGCTGGCGCTTTACCAATACAAATCGCTTCGTCAGCAAGTAAAACGTGCTTTAAATTTCTATCAACCGTCGAGTGAACTGCCACTGTTTTAATGCCGAGCTCTTTACAGGCTCGCAGTATGCGCAGTGCAATTTCGCCACGGTTGGCAATGACCACTTTATCTAACATGACAAATTCCTGCGGTTACTTTATTCAATGACAAACAGAGGTTGATCAAATTCAACTGGCTCTTCGTTGTCTACTAAAATTTGCTTAACGACACCGGACTTGTCAGCTTCAATTTGGTTCATCATTTTCATGGCTTCAATAATGCACAGTGTTTCGCCAGCATTAACACGAGAGCCTACAGTGACAAATGGCTTGGCATCAGGCGATGGTGCTTCATAGAAAGTTCCAACCATAGGCGAACGAACAACATGACCGCTAATTTCTTCGCTGGCTGGCTCCGCTGAAGCTGCTGGCTGGCTTGCCGGTGCCGCCGGGGCTTGCTGAGGCGCCTGTTGAGGCTGTGGCGCATACTGCATTGGCGCAGGTTGCGCACTGTAACGGTTAATCCGAACGGATTCTTCACCTTCGGTTATTTCCAGTTCAGCAACGCCAGATTCTTCAACGAGCTCAATCAGTTTCTTAATTTTTCGGATATCCATGCTAACGTCTACCTTTAGTTATCTGTGTTATTCAATATGTTTAAAGCTGCTTGTAATGCGTATTCGTAGCCACGGGCGCCAAGCCCGCAGATAACGCCGTCAGCCACATCGGCTAAATACGAGTGGTGGCGGAAGCTCTCCCGGCGATAAATATTAGAAAGGTGTACTTCGATAAAAGGGATTTGCACAGCGAGCAGAGCATCACGCAGCGCAATGCTGGTGTGAGCGTATGCTGCTGGATTGATCACGATATAATCGACAGAGTCTTTGGCGGCTTGTTGGATCCAGTCAATCAATTGATGTTCAGCATTTGACTGTCTGAAATCGAGCGAAGCGGAGTGCTTTTGGGCAATAGCGTCTAACGACTGGGCGATGTCATCCAGACTTTGACTACCATAAACCTCTGGCTCACGTTGTCCCAGTAAGTTTAGGTTAGGGCCATTTAGCACCAATATTTTAAAACGTTCTGCCATTGTGCCGCCATCTGCTGTGAAGTTACGGTAACTATTAAAATTGACCATAACTTTCAGTTTGGGTTCCTATAACAACAGTATTATAGGGAAAAAAAGCAAGATTGCAGCACTTTACTGGTCTTATCAGCGCATTTAGGCACAAGTTTACTCGGAAACTATCTTTTCCAGATGCTTTTCAAAATCTTCAGCGTTCATATAACCGGTAACTCGATACTCAGCTCGCTCCTTGCCTTCAGGGTCAAAGAACAGAATTGTGGGTAACCCCAATACCTGGTAGCGGCTTAGAATTTCAACGTCTTGCGCGTTATTGCGAGTAACGTCGGCCTGAATCAGTGTAAATTGCTCAAATTGTGCCTGAACGCCGGTATCCGAAAAGGTATATTGCTCAAACTCTTTGCAGGCAACACACCAGTCCGCGTAAAGGTCCAGCATAACCCAGCCGTCGCTATTTTCGACTTGTTGCTGTATTTCGTTAATGCTACTTACCTGGGTGAACAAGCCATGACTTTGCTGCTCTAACTGTGCTTTATTGACTTGCCAATAGCTTCCCGCGGTAGCCATAGCAGCCAATAAAATAATTGCAGTGACTTTGGTTGCAGTCCTCATTGACTGGCTGATTGCTACTGCCAGTGATACTGCCGCTAGAATGAAATAGAAAATCCACAACCACATACTGATGCTGGTGGGGAGTAATCGTTCTACTAAAAATAGACTGACCGCTAAGAGTAACCAGCCGAAAAACTGTTTCACCACCACCATCCATGCTCCGGCTTTTGGCAGAAGCTTCCCGCCGCTCAACCCGAACAATATTAATGGAACACCCATACCCAGGCTTAAGGCATAGAGAATTGCTGCACCGTTAATAATGTCGCCGGATTGCGCGATAAAAAGCAACGCGCCTGAGAGCGGAGCTGTGGTGCAAGGCGATGCAACCAGGCCTGAAATAGCTCCAATAACAAAGACACCAACAACATTGCCGCCGCTCTGCTGACCACTTAGGTTTTGTAGTTTTGACTGCCAACTAATGGGCAGTTGCAGGGTATAGGCACCGAGCATACTGAGTGCAAAGAGTGCAAAGAGTGCCGCAAGAACAAGAAGTACAACGGGGTGCTGAAAATAAGCCTGATACTGCATACCTGCTGAGGCGACGACCAAACCTAATAAAGAATAGGTAATGGCCATGCCCTGTACATAGATAAAAGAAAGCCAAAGCGTGTTTTTCCAGGTGCGTTCACGGTTGCCCAAAACCACACCGGATAAGATGGGGTACATGGGAAAGACGCAGGGAGTAAAAGCTAAACCAATACCCAGGGCAAAAAATAACAGTAAAGTGATAATTAAGTGTTGGTCTTCTATCCCGAAAAGACTGTTACCAGCGTTCTCTGCTGGTGCTGAAATGTCGCTGTTACCACCATTTGTAGGTAGTTTTATCTGCTTTTCTGTTGGTGGGTAACAAAGTCCTGCATCGGCACACCCCTGGTAAAGTATGGTAATGCTGTCACCGGAAAAAGATGGATCCAGCGTAAAAGACCATTCAACGTAGTCACGGTAAACAACTGACTCGCCAAAAAACTCGTCCGTATGAGACTCTCCTTCCGGGAGTTCGGGGGCTTGCGCAGCAGCATTTGAGGGCACAACCTTGAACCGGTGTTGATACAGGTAGTATTCCGGGGCGATGACCCAACTGACAGTGATCTTGTCGCCGTCAGTTTCGCTATCAAAATCAAAAGCCTGATCGACGGGTAAAAACTCATTCTGTTGCTGAAAAGGGTTAGATTGAACACCATGAGCAACGGGCGCAACCAAGGTTAGCGCTACGGTAAAAAGTATCAGGCATGAGATGAGCCGTTTTATCATTTGACTGAATCCTGTATCCACGTCAGGTAATCGGGTAATCCGTCTTCTATGTTAATGCTGATTAACTCCGGGGAATCGTATGGGTGATTCGCACTGACAAAGTCTTTTATGTCACCGAAGCGTTCATCGGTTGATTTTATCAGCATAAGCCACTCTTCATCTTCATGTATTTGCCCTTGCCAGGAGTAAATCGATGTCATATTAGGCACTATATTGACGCAGGCGACGAGCTTTTTCTCAACTAAGTTGCGGGCAAGTTGTTTCGCAGAAGAGTAACTGTCTGTGGTGCATAAAATCAATTTGGGTTGCTGAGTCATAGAACCTCCATATAGCGCCAGTGAGTCTGGCAAATTACCATAAAATTTTTTGCGCTTCCCCCTTGATAACAAAAATTCCTCCCCCATTTAATGAGCACGATGATTTTTACACGCCCTTAGGGGTACTAACCACTAACAACAATAGGTTGAGGAGTTATCAACAATGAAACTTCGTCCTTTACACGATCGAGTCATTATCAAACGCATTGAAGTCGAAGCGAAATCGGCTGGCGGAATTGTTCTGACTGGTTCTGCGGCAGAAAAATCTACGCGCGGTGAAGTCGTAGCGGTAGGCAAAGGCCGTATTCTGGATAACGGTGAAGTGCGTGCGCTTGACGTAAAAGCCGGTGATAAAGTGCTGTTCAGCGAAGGCTACGGTGTAAAAACCGAAAAAATCGATGGTGAAGAGTATTTGATCATGAGCGAAAGCGACATTCTGGCAATTGAAGAATAAGACGCCTGAGTCGCTTATTAGCACAACCGAATAAACGTATTTAAGAGGAAAGCAAAAATGGCAGCTAAAGAAGTCAAGTTTGGTAATACAGCACGTCAAAAAATGCTGAAAGGCGTAAATGTTCTTGCTGACTCAGTAAAAGTTACTTTGGGTCCAAAAGGCCGTAACGTTGTATTAGATAAATCGTTTGGCGCACCAGTTATCACTAAAGACGGTGTTTCTGTTGCGAAAGAAATTGAGCTGGAAGACAAGTTCGAAAACATGGGCGCTCAGATGGTTAAAGAAGTGGCGTCTAAAGCAAACGACGAAGCGGGTGACGGTACGACAACTGCAACCGTTCTGGCTCAAGCCATTGTTAACGAAGGTTTGAAGTCAGTAGCCGCGGGTATGAACCCAATGGATCTTAAGCGCGGTATCGACAAAGCCGTTATTGCCGCAGTTGAAGAGTTGAAGAAAATTTCTCAGCCTTGTGCCGATAGCAAAGCTATTGCTCAGGTAGCGACTATTTCTGCTAACGCGGATCACACGATTGGCGAAATCATTGCTCAGGCAATGGATAAAGTAGGCCAGGAAGGTGTTATTACAGTTGAAGAAGGTCAGGCACTGACTGACGAGCTGGATGTTGTTGAAGGTATGCAGTTCGACCGTGGTTACTTGTCTCCTTACTTCATTAACAATCAGGAAAGCGGTTCGGTTGAATTAGACAACCCGTTCATTCTTCTGATTGATAAGAAAATTTCTAATATCCGCGAATTACTGCCGGTATTAGAAGGTGTTTCTAAAGCCGGTAAACCTCTGCTTATTATTGCGGAAGACGTTGAAGGCGAAGCGCTGGCAACTCTGGTTGTGAACAACATGCGTGGCATTGTTAAAGTTGCAGCGGTTAAAGCACCAGGCTTTGGTGACCGTCGTAAAGCGATGCTGCAGGACATTGCTGTTCTGACTGGCGGTACTGTGGTTTCTGAAGAAATTGGCATGGAGCTGGAGAAAACTCAGCTGGAAGACTTAGGTACCGCGAAGCGCGTTGTCATTACTAAAGACAACACGACGGTTGTTGATGGTAACGGTGATGATGGCGCTATTGACGGCCGCGTTAACCAAATTAAACAGCAGATGGAAGACACAACGTCTGACTACGACCGCGAAAAACTGCAAGAGCGTCTGGCTAAATTAGCTGGCGGTGTTGCGGTGATCAAAGTCGGCGCTGCTACTGAAATGGAAATGAAAGAGAAGAAAGCGCGCGTTGAAGATGCGTTGCATGCAACTCGTGCGGCCGTTGAAGAAGGCGTAGTGCCCGGTGGTGGTGTTGCCTTGATTCGCGCAGCCAGTAAATTAGGTGACCTACGCGGTGACAACGAAGATCAGAACGTAGGTATTCGTCTGGCATTACGTGCAATGGAAGCGCCTCTGCGTCAAATTGCTATGAATGCTGGTGCTGAAGGTTCTGTTGTTGCTAACAGTGTTCGCGGTGGCGAAGGTAACTACGGTTACAACGCTGGTAACGACACTTATGGCGATATGCTGGAAATGGGTATTTTGGATCCAACCAAAGTTACTCGTTCAGCACTGCAGTTCGCAGCTTCTGTTGGCGCGCTGATGATCACCACTGAAGCGATGATTGCTGACATTCCACAAGATGACAACGCAGGCGGTATGCCTGGCGGCGACATGGGTGGAATGGGCGGTATGGGCGGCATGATGTAGTGCGCTCAAAGCTCGTTTAAAGAAGGGAGCCACTGCGGCTCCCTTTTTTTATGGAATTTTTTTGTAAAATAGTACTCTAACCGAATGGTAGTGTCCTTGGCGAAAGTATGGGAGGAAAATTAGCATGCGTGTTCAAGGTATATTAGGAACAGTTTTATTAGCTTTTAGTTTTTCGGCGTTAGCTGGAACGGCTGAGGTTTCGTGGAAAGATGTTGATAGTTACACAGATATTCGACCTGCGGATGGCCTGAAAGATCGTTATCAGCAAAAGGTAATGGACAATTTGACTGAACACTTTCAAAGTTTGGCCGAAAAACTGCCTGAAGAGCAAAAGCTAGAAATTACAGTAACAGATGTTGACCTAACCGGTCGTCTTGAGCCCACGTTTGGACGCTCAACTTCCAATTTCGTCCGTATTGTTCGGGAAATAGACTTCCCCAGAATGGAATTCGATTATCGCTTGGTTGGTAGTGCGGGAGAAGTTTTGAAGGAAGGCCAGGCAAATGTGAAAAACATGAGTTTTAACTACGATGGCCTGGCGTCAAGAGTACGTCGAAATGATCTGTACTTCGAAGAAGAAATGCTAACAGAGTGGTTTGAAGAAACGTTACTTAACCAGCCTGACGAATAGCTTTAAGGCGAGCAAGAGTTTCAGTCATCAACTGTAATTGTTGTACCAGTAACTGCAGCTGTTGTTCGTTGTCTTTGTTTTGTTGCCACTTTTCAAAGTTAGCAGCAATTTCGTTTAGATATGGCTGAAAACGGTTGCCTTTGCTTTCAAATACAGTTTGTTCTGCGAATACACCCTGGAACTTGGCTTTGCCTTGTTGACGTAAATCGTCAAGGTATTGGTCGGCATCAATAACTTGGCGATACAGTTGTTGAAGGTGTTCTTGTAATTTAACTTCTACACTTTCCAGGTTGTCGCTCATAATTTATCCTTTGTTGATTCATTTGTGCCATCCGGCATGATAGCTGTTTTACTGAGCTCCCCCGCCTGCTCGCGTACAAGGCGGGGAACCAGGAATCCCGGTAGCTCGTATGTCATTTGTTGCCACAACGTCTGGGCTTTATCATCGCCGACGGCGAAATGGCTGGCGCCTTCTACCTTATCCAGTTGATGTAAGTAATAGGGTAAAACACTGGCATTAAATAACTTCTCACTGAGCTGAGTAAGAGCTTCGATATTGTCATTCACACCATTTAGTAAAACGCTTTGGTTTAATAAGTGTATACCGGCGTGATGCCATTCTTTTAAAGTGCGAGTTAAGGTTTCTGAAACTTCGTTCGCGTGGTTCACATGCAAAACCAAAACGCTTTTAAACCGACTTTTACTCAGCAAATCTTTCAGCTCGCTTGTCAAGCGAGAGGGTATCACAACTGGCAATCGACTATGAATGCGTAAGCGGGTAAGTTGTGGCAAAAGCTCAAATTCTTTAATGAGATCTTTAAGCCGTTTGTCATTTGCCATTAATGGGTCGCCGCCACTTAGAATGACTTCGTTGATTTCCGGGTTGTCTTTAATGTAATTCAGTGTGTCTGATAACTGCCGTTTACTGAAGGTTAGCTCGTCATAAGGAAAATGACGGCGGAAGCAGTAACGGCAGTTTACGGCGCAGCCCCCCTGCAATATCAGTAGCACGCGACTTTTATATTTGTGCAGCAGCCCCTCTACCGGTCCTTTCTGCTCCTGCAATGGGTCTGTGCTGTAACCCGGTGCTGAGTCAAACTCGTTGCGTAACGGGAGCACTTGTCGTAGCAAAGGGTCGTTGCTGTCCCCCACTTTCATTTGTTCAACAAAAGGCCTGGGGACTCGCATGGAAAATAGCTTTCTCGCTTTAATGTCACCTAAAAACAACGAAGGCTCTAAACCAAGTGCACGCAGCAAATCTTCGGGTCGGGTGTAGGCTTGCTTCAGTTCGAACTGCCAGTCGGGGCGGTCGTTTAGAGAAATGGGATACGCTGACTCGGACACTTCGCCTCCGTAGCTGCTGCAAATAGCGTATATTTTACCTGAAAAAAGTCGCTATTTGTTTTATTATTGCGCGCAAATCATCAGGTATTTACAAAGGAAAGTCTCGTTATGGCGAACTACAGCACTAGTGAATTCAAAGGCGGTTTAAAAATCATGCAGGATGGTGAGCCTTGCTCCATCGTTGAAAACGAAATGGTTAAACCGGGTAAAGGTCAGGCCTTTAACCGTGTAAAAATCCGTAAGTTGATTAGTGGTAAGGTGGTCGAAAAGACGTTTAAATCTGGAGAGTCCGTTGAGGGTGCCGATGTTATTGAGCTTGAGTTATCGTACTTATATAACGATGGTGAGTTCTGGCACTTCATGAATAACGAAACCTTTGAACAGGTGCCTGCCGATGAAAAGGCGGTAGGTGAAGCGGAAAAATGGCTTGTTGAGCAAGATGTTTGTACCTTGACGTTATGGGAAGGTAAACCTATTAACGTTCAGCCACCAAATTTTGTTGAGCTAGAGATTACCGAAACCGACCCGGGCTTGAAAGGTGATACGGCTGGTACTGGTGGTAAGCCTGCGACTTTAAGCACAGGTGCCGTTGTTCGCGTACCTTTATTTGTGCAAATTGGCGAAGTGATTAAAGTTGATACCCGTTCAGGTGAATACGTTTCCCGGGTGCAGAAGTAACCTAAGATGACGATGAACTGGCGGCCGACAGCGGATTGGTCAGTGCTTGTTAAACGCGCTGAGTTAATGCGACAAGCCCGCCAGTTTTTTTATGAACGACAGATAACTGAAGTCGATACGCACCTCTTATCGCAGTTCGGTGTCACAGACTGTCACCTGAATAATCTCACAACCGAGTTCAAACACCCATTACCTTCAGGAAAGAAAAAGCTCTACCTTCAGACATCACCGGAATACGCAATGAAGCGAATTCTTGCTGCTTATGGGCAAGATATTTTTCAGTTAAGCCATGTGGTTCGTGATGATGAAATAGGCCGTTTTCACAACCCTGAGTTTACCTTACTTGAGTGGTATCGGGTTGGTTACGATGATGTTCAGCTAATAACCGAGGTTTCTGAGCTGCTAACGTCACTATGTGGCGCACCGGAAACTAAAGTGGTCACTTACCAACAAGCTTTTATTGAATATCTGGGCGTGGATCCATTGAGTAGTGCAGGTGTGGATACAATACGGCGACACCTGGTTGAGCGTCCTTCTTTGTCGGAGTGGATGTCAAAGGAAACAGGCGAAGACACCATTCTACAAGTGGCTTTTTCCGAGCTTATTGAAAGCCAGTTTCCTGATAATAGACCAATTTGTGTAACCGAGTTTCCACAGTCACAGGCTGCTTTGGCCAGAATCGACAGCAATGATGCACGTGTCGCACGCCGGTTCGAGTTTTATTACCGTGGGGTGGAGTTGGCTAATGGTTATCACGAACTTTCGGATGCCGCTGAACAGCGTGTCCGCTTCAAAAAAGATAATGAGTGGCGAGAAAGGCATGGGCGGGAGATTCAGCCTGAAGATACCCGTTTACTCGATGCTTTAGACTCCGGTTTACCTGCATGCTCTGGTGTTGCTCTGGGATTTGACCGACTTTTGATGATTATATGTGGAGCAAACACAATAAGTGAAGTCCTGCCTTTTGCTATTGATACAGCATAAGTTTTCGCTGTTTAGAAACAATTTCTCATGATCTCCCTTGGTTATTCTTTCCGTATGTTATAATATAACAACTAAGCGTTTTCGAAGAAGGTATTGCCAAGTATGTCAGCAGAAACATCCAAAAACTTGGATAAAGCAGGAATCTGGATCACCACCTTGTGTGCGATTCACTGCCTGCTGCTGCCTGTTATTCTGCCGCTACTAGCTATGGCGGGGTTGGCCTTTATCGGTGAAGACGCGTTAGAAAATACTATTTTAGGGCTAAGTGTTGTTGTGGGGCTCTGGTCGTTGATTAGTGGCGCACGTAAGCATGGCAAATGGCACCTTTTATCATTATTACTTTTAGGTGCCGTTATTTACTCTCAACGGGATATTCTGGGCCACTGGGGCGAACCTATTATTATTCTCTTCGGTGCCGGGCTGATTATATACGCTCATGTATCCAATCTACGCTTAAACCGTAAGCTCAACTTTTCTACCCTTGCTGAAGAGCCTGCTCAAAACTAGTTGTGCTTTTCTAAAACCACGCCTGTTTCAATGTGATCGGTATAAGGGAATTGATCAAACATTGCTGCCGCTGTGACCTTATGAGTAGCCGATATCGCCTTAATATTGTCTATTAGCGTACTTGGGTTGCAGGAAATATAAATGATCCGCTGGTACTGAGAAACCAGTTTCAAGGTGTCTTTATCTAACCCAGCTCTGGGCGGATCGACCAATACCGTTTTGCAGTCAAAACTGTGAATATCTGCGTCAGCCGCTCGCTTTGATTCAAGCTCACCACTTAAAGCCGCACTAAACTCTTCAGCTGACATGCGTACAACAGTAACATTCTCGATGCCGTTTAACTGCGCCCCTTCACGGGCTGCAGCAACCGAGCCTTTGCTAATTTCGGTTGCCAGTACCGAATTGAACTGACCGGCCAATGGCAGAGTGAAATTTCCATTACCACAATAAAGCTCTAGTAAATCATGATTATTTTGGCCCGCCTGCTCACTGACCCATTCAATCATTTTCTCGTTAATACCCGAGTTTGGTTGAGTAAAGCTATTTTCGGTCTGAATTGACTGGTAGGTTTGCCCATTAACTTGAACATTCTCGATAACTGATTCAGAACCAAAAACAACTTTTTGTTTACGAGCCCGGCCAATTAGATGAACAACATCAGCAAAGGATTGAAGATAGCCATGTAACTCTTTTGCTTCAGCCTGCCACTCTTCTTCTAAGGGGCGGTGATAGAGAAGTGATACGATGGCCTGGTTGGACTTTGTCGTTAGAAAATCGACCTGAAACAACTTATGCCTCAATAAGGGTTTGTCGATAACGTGGCCTATGACCCCCTGCATCAGGCTATTTATAAGCTTGCTTCCCGGAGCAAAGTCATCTTTACGTATTTTTTCCCGAGTTTCAGGGTTAAACATAATGTAGTAAAGATCATCACCTTCGTGCCATACCCTGAACTCAGCCCTCATACGGTAATTGACAGGCTCTGATGGAAAAACGCGAAAGTCTTCAATACCAACTTCACTAAAGCTTTGGCGAATCTTATTAGATTTTTCAATAAGCTGTGCTTCGTAATTTAAAGTCTCGATAGACCGATACGTCATTTATCATACCTGTGTAAAATTTGGTTACAATTTGTTACAAATTGTGGCAACTTAATTTTGCCGACGAAAGAATAACTATTCTCTCACGTTGTGTTGGCCCTGAAAATTCAAAACATAAAAAACACAGGGTTAATTATGAAACTGTTATCAAAAAAATCTCTCGTATTTTTAGCTTGTTCTTCAGTCCTAGCGGCATCTGCTCAGGCTGCTAATGATAAAGAGCGAGTGATTGTTGCCTTTAAACCAGGTAACAAAGCTGCAATTGAGTCTGCAGTGGCAAAAGCTGGCGGGCAGAAGAACGTTGATTTGTCACGCTATAACGCGATGTCAATCACGGTTCCTGCGAACGCGCTGAAAGGGCTCAAGAATAATCCTAATGTTGAATACGTAGAAGCCGATGAAAAAAGACATTTAATGGCATCGGAGTATGAACCCAACCAACCCTACGGGATTTCTCAGGTCCAAGCTGATCTCGTTTCGGATGCTGCTGCAGGTAATACAAAAGTTTGTATTATCGACTCGGGCTACGATTTAGGGCACCCGGACTTACAAAGTGCCGGTGTTGATGGTAGCTATGACTCGGGAACAGGCAACTGGTACACCGACGAAAACAGTCATGGTACTCACGTAGCCGGTACAATAGCCGCACTTGCAAATGGTACGGGTGTTGTTGGCGTATTGCCAAATGGCAATATTAACCTCCATATTGTAAAAGTGTTTAATGCCGATGGTTGGGGATACTCCTCTTCACTGATAGCAGCAGCTGACGAATGTGCGGCGGCTGGTGCAAATGTTATCAATATGAGCCTGGGCGGCGACCGTGGCAGCAAAACCGAAGAAAGAGCTTTTGGTGACCTGGACTCACAAGGCATTCTGAGTGTTGCTGCTGCGGGCAACGCTGGTAATACTCGTCATTCTTATCCTGCGTCGTATGATGCGGTTGTCTCAGTTGCTGCAGTTGACGAAGCGAAGCAAGTTGCTTCTTTTTCTCAGCAAACCAATCAGGTTGAACTGTCGGGCCCTGGTGTTGCGGTTTTATCGTCAGTACCTCGCGGAATGGGTGAACGTTCCGAGGTTACTGTATCCAATACTGCATACGATAATTTAGCGATGGATGGCTCTGCTAAAGGCAATGCATCCGGTGCATTAGCGGATTGCGGCATTGGCGACCAGGCTTGTGCTGACGCAGTTGGCGATATTTGCTTAATTGAACGTGGTTCAATTAGCTTTGCGGAAAAGGTTCAAGCTTGTGAAGCCGGCGGTGGTGTTGGCGCTATCATATACAATAATGAGCCTGGTGTCGTTTCTGGCACGTTAGGCGAAACCGTAACATCAATTCCTTCTGTTGGAATTAGTGATGTCGATGGTGCTTCACTAATGAACCAGTTGGGAGCTTCTGCAACCGTATCTGTAGAAGACAGTGACTGGGCTTTCTTTGACGGGACGTCAATGGCGACCCCTCATGTTGTTGGTGTAGCTGCGTTAGTCTGGAGTCACTATTCAGAATGCTCCAACGGCGATATCCGTTCTGCATTGGCATCAACCGCTGAAGATTTAGGTACTGCTGGTCGTGATGATGCATATGGTTATGGGTTAGTCCAAGCTAAGGCAGCTTACGATTACTTGGCAACTAATGGATGTGGCGGATCGGATGGCGGTACCGACGATGGAGGAGATACTTCTGGCCCAGGTAACGGTAATGGGAAAGGTAATGGTAAGAACAAGTAGTAATACATACCTTTAGTAATAAGCAAGAAAGCCTCCATATACTGGGGGCTTTTTTGCTTTTAGGTTATAAAAAATGTTGGTTCAAATAACATCTGAGCAAACTTTACGCAGTCAGCAAAAAAACAGTTATAAAGGCTTAAAAAGCGCTTGACGGGGCGAGTTAAATCTCTAAAATGCGCTCCACGTTCGAGGCAGGCAACGAAGCCGCCGAAAACCTAAGTTTTCTAAAAAATCTTTTTTCAAAAAAGTATTGACGGAAAACAC